>Ga0316209_1000002_pt1 | contig 732129 bp, 728 predicted proteins | sample 6monopyrite_MG_FD_204945 | JGI IMG/M metagenome (GOLD analysis project Ga0316209, IMG submission 204945) | Microbial mat bacterial communities from mineral coupon in-situ incubated in ocean water Damariscotta River, Maine, United States -... | ecosystem: Environmental > Aquatic > Marine >... | reverse complement strand
ACTTTGCGCCGAAAGCTGATTTAGGCCATGCAGCTAAGACTGCGCTCGGGCTTAATAAACCCGCGCTGACAGCAACTGCAACACTGCTGACTGCAAGTGTGCCTTTCATGAATGTTCTACGTTGCATTATTTTCTTCTCCAGTTTTTATTATTCGGTTTAATGAATTAGAGGGTTAATACCCACTCAGTAATGGCATTAACTTCTTTTGCGCTGAGTACTTCATATTTGCCGAATGGAGGCATTGATGAGTTTGGATTTGCTTTAGTGGCATCCCAAATCTGGTCATAAATTTCTTTACGAGATTTACGCTTGCTAACGCCATTTAGTGCTGGGCCGATGTTGCCTGCAAGGTGTGCACCTGTGTAAGCATGACAAGTAAAACAGTTACCTTTTTTACGATCCGTTGCAATTTTCTTACCTTTAGCTGCTAGTTCTGCATCTACTGCCATTGCGACTGTAGGGGTCAAAGCTGCTGCACCTAAAAGCATAAATATTGCACTTGCTGTAGTTAGGAATTTGGCGGGTTTCCGCATGATCTCCTCCTCGTTGAACAATTTTTATAAGAATATTATTTTTTTTTGGTTTATGCTCATGAAGCATTAAGCCGGCAGAGCATAAAATATCGCTGTTACACACTACTTGGTACATAGCATACAGAAGTAAAAATAGATCGCAAGCATTTAGTAAGGTGTTTATGTTATTAAGAAAATGCTTATATACTAAGCTAAAGTGGGGGATTTTTACTCATCTAATGTTTTTCCTTGCCGCTAAGTTGTAGCATTTCACTTTTGAATTCTTTGAGGCGCGCTTCTATTCGACTGGTGAGATAAAAATTTATTTTCGGTGCCTTCAGTGCAATTTCCAGTTGCTTAATTGCTTCGTGAGTCTGCCCTAATAAATAGTGATATTCTGCGAGAGCATAATGGCTGTTAACCGGATCATTCAGTTTTGCCTGTGTCTCTGCCAATAAGCGGTAGTATTCAGGTGTTTTTGTGTCTTGCGCAATTTGAGTTTGTAAAACACGGTGGGCGTCTGTTAATTTATTTGCTTGCAGTAGTGTTTGAGCATAAAAAAGGTTTACGGTTTTGTTACCTGGGTAAACTTGCAAAAGCTTTTGAAAGGTTTCTATGGCCGCGGGATATTGTTTTGCTTCAGTTTCAATTTGGGCTTTTAAAATATTAAAGGTGATTTGCCCGGAATTTTCTTCGAGTAATATTTGAGTTTGTTGTTGAGCCTGGGCATATTTTTTGTTTGCGAGTAAAGCCAGTGCGTAGCCATAGCGCGCTGCGTTTTGATTTTGGTAACTGCCCTGTTTTAACTCATTGTCATACTTGCTAAGGAGTTTTGCATTGTCATTGCTTGAAAGTACTTCGATACGCGTTCGTAATAGGTGGTAAGCCGTTGAATCGATGCTTAATTTATTTGGATAACGGCTGGCACGGTGCTTGGAGTCCGATATGCGTGAAGGCGTGACGGGGTGGGTACGCAAGAATTCTGGAATGTTGTTACCATAATTACGCGACTTTTTATCGAGTGTCTCAAAAAAGGCAGGCATGCCATGAGGGTTGAATTCAGCGTTAATTAATAACTCAATCCCAATTCGATCGGCTTCTTTTTCATTTGCGCGGGTAAAGTTAATTTGGTTTTGCGCTGTCCCACCAAGTGCTGATGCAAGGGCGGCATTGCCGATATTGCTGTCTTCTTTCCCAAGAATAAAGGCGGCAATAATCGCGGCAAAAATGGGCAAGCTGTTACTGCCTTGCTCATATCGTCTGGCAAAATGGCGTTGAGTGACATGGGCAACTTCATGAGCCATGACGCCTGCAAGCTCGCTTTCTGAATTTGTTGCTAAGATAAGCCCCGCATTTATGCCGATAAAGCCGCCAGGTAAGGCAAAAGCGTTAATTGAGCCGTCTTTTATGAGAAAAAAATGAAATGGCTGCAGAGTTTCTGATGGGGCGACAATACGATAACCCAGTTCATTTAAGTATTCCTGAATAATAGGATCATCAAGGATACCTCCTGACTGACGAATACTTCGAATGACGGCCTCACCTGTACGATACTCCTCTGCTGGCGATATAGCCCCTGCATTGTCGCCAATATTGGGTAAAACAATGTTATTTGCAGAGCTCATCGTGCTGAGGCTAATAAGAGAGAATAAAATGGCTAAGCGACGAAAATAAGGGGGAATCATAGGTGGCTGGTAATTATCTCGTTAAATTTACTGTTAAAGACCGTGAATAGCATAAAGGGTTCACTTTTAATAATACATCGTATTTGATAATTGGTGAGCGTAAAAACTATCTTTATTTTTCTATTTATACTATATATATTACTTTGTATTAGAGAGTGAATCCCGTACAATTCTTATGAATCCGTGATATTTTGTTGTGTTCTGGCACTACATGGCATATAAGTAATAGATTGTTTGCTAATACGCTCAGCAATAAAATTTAACTATATTTTTAACTTTATTAATTCAGGAGAGATCAATGGCTGATTTCGATCAAGAACTCGACGCAAGCGGTTTAAACTGCCCACTTCCAATTTTACGTGCTAAGAAAGCATTAGCAGGTATGGATGCAGGACAAGTACTGCACATTATTGCAACTGACCCAGGTGCAGTTAAAGATTTTGAAGCTTTTGCCAAGCAAACAGGTAACACGCTTCAAGAGTCAAAAGAAGAAGGCGGTAAATTCGTTTTCTTAATGCAAAAAAACTAAGAATAGTTTTTTACAAAAAGCCAGTTAAACAAGCGTTTAGCTGGCTTTTTTGCTTTTAAGGGAACGAATAGCAAGAAAAATACTCTTATTTATATTTGGATATGGGGTGGATCCTTACAAATTCATGAGGTGAATATCATGGCTGAAAAAAAATTAGCAATTATTGCCACAAAAGGCACACTGGACTGGGGGTATCCTCCTTTCATCCTCGCGTCGACCGCATCAGCACTTGGCTATGAAGTCGAGATTTTCTTTACGTTTTATGGTTTACAGCTGCTAAAAAGAAAAATGGATGTACAAGTTAGTCCGTTAGGTAATCCCGGTATGCCCATGCCCATGGCGATGGATAAGTGGTTCCCTGTTATCGGCACTGCAATTCCCGGTATGCAGAGCATGATGACTATGATGATGAAAAATAAAATGAAGTCCAAAGGCGTTGCCAGCCTGGAAGAGTTGCGTGACTTATGCCAGGAAGCAGAAGTACGCATGATTGCATGTCAAATGACGGTTGATTTATTTGATATGGATCCAAAAGATTTCGTTGATGGTATTGAGTTTGGTGGTGCAGCTTTGTTCTTTGAGTTTGCTGGTGATTCTGACATTACATTGTTCATGTAGCAGAGCGGTTTTTCATACTGAAGGTAAAATAAAACCCTAATTCTTTAAGTCTCGGGGGTTATTTTTATTGTATATCTAAGGTAAGTTAAGGCACACTAAACATTCTAATAGTAGGATAGTGAAGAAATGAATCTTGTGACCCCCCTTGAGCCTGTCCACTTGGAAAAAGATTTTTCTGAGTTAAAAAGCTTGTTGTCAGATTATCCTGATTTAACAGGTAATGCTGATGCTGATTGTTGGGATATGTTGGCGAGTGCAAAACTGCATAACTTCGATCCTAAGACGATTTTGTTTCATGAAGGCATGGTTTGTGAACATTTCATGTTGATTGTTGAAGGCTGTATTCGTGTTTTTAAAGAATCAAGTGAAGGTCGAGAGGTGACACTTTATCGAGTCGAACCGGGGCAATTATGCATCCATAACCTCAATAGCCTCGTTGATGGTATTCAGTACCCTATTATTGCCCGTTCGGAAAAGCCAGTGCGTGGTCTGAGTATCTCGCGCGCGGCGTTTAAAAAAGGCCTTGATGAATCAAGTAGCTTTAGAAATTACGTGTTGCGAACCTTAACTGGTCGATTATCGCTTATGGCCGATTTAATTGCCGGCTTTGCTTTTGATCGTCTTGACCTTAGAGTGGCTTGTTGGTTGAACGAGCAGTTTGATCGTTCTTGTGGTCGCCCTATTCAGGTAACTCATAATGATGTTGCCGATGAGCTAGGGACAACGCGCGAAATGATTAGCCGCATTCTTAAGGACTTTGAGCATAAACGCTGTATTCAGTTAGCACGTGGAAAAATTCATTTAGTCTGCAAACATACGCTGCATCTCGTCAGCGAGGGAAAAGGGAAAGTGCGTAAAGATTTTGGCTAGCAATTAATCTTCTTTATGTACCTAAACGTACTGAACTCTGAAGCAAAGGCATACAATATCTCTGATATTATTTATTGTAAAATTATCATTGATTACGGAGTCGAGTATGAGTGAAAAAAAATTAGCTATCATCGCCACAAAAGGCACACTAGACTGGGGTTATCCTCCCTTTATTCTTGCATCTACCGCAGCAGCACTTGGCTATGAAGTCGAGATTTTCTTTACATTTTATGGCCTGCAACTTCTTAAGAAAAAAATGGACGTACAAGTTAGTCCGTTAGGTAATCCCGGCATGCCCATGCCCATGGCCATGGATAAATGGTTCCCTGTTATCGGCACTGCGATTCCTGGTATGCAGAGCATGATGACAATGATGATGAAAAATAAAATGAAGTCCAAAGGTGTTGCCAGCCTGGAAGAGTTGCGTGATTTATGCCAGGAAGCGGAAGTACGCATGATTGCATGCCAAATGACGGTTGATTTATTCGATCTAAATCCAAAAGAATTTGTTGATGATGTTGAATTTGGTGGTGCAGCATTATTCTTTGAGTTTGCTGGCGATTCAGACATTACATTATTTATGTAAGTTTGCCGTTTTAAAGCTAATCATTAATCAGCGTTTTGCTCTCTTACCTCTCTTCATTATAAGGAAGAGAGGTGAGTATAATAATAAAAAGAGCAAACTATTTCTCAGGTTGTAGTAACTCCATTCAACGCGTACTATCAGGCTAGAATTAATGGTCTAACTATTTATTTGCTTTATATTCAATAAAAATAATTCGAGGGTGTGATTCTATGAAGTTAATTAAAAGTTTACTGGTTGGGATAAGCTTACTCTATGCTGTCACAGGTATAGCGGCAGACAAAGCGTTTAAGTCATTTATCTTAGCAGAGAAAAAATCAGGTGATGTTGCCTCGGTTGTTACACAAACAAAAGTTAAATTATTAAAAGCGGGTTTTGATGTCGTCGGGGAGTATTCGCCTTATGATACAGCAACGGTTTTAATCGTAACGAATGCCGCTTTAAAAGCGAATGCAGCTGACTCAGATTTTGGCGCCTTTGGTGCTGCGCAACGTGTTACGGTGACAAAGTCTGACGATGAGGTTCAGGTCGCTTTTACTAATCCAACCTACATGTCGCATGCTTATCGAATGAAAGGCGATTTATCTGCTGTGACAAGTGCATTAAAAAATGCTCTGGGTGACCAGGGTGAGTTTGGCCCGGATGAGGGTGTGACAGTAAAGGGGTTACGTGACTATCAATACAAATGGTTAATGCCGTATTTTGATGATCGTTTAGCGCTCGCAGATTACGGTAACCAGAAAATTGCCCTGGATAAAGTTGAAGCCGCACTGGCTGGAAATAATGAAGGTGGGGTTAAGAAAGTTTATCGTATTGATCTGCCAGATAAAGATGAAACCGTTATTGGTGTTGCCATGTCGGGCCCGGATAATGTTGATTGCAGTGGTGATAAATACATTATGGGTAAAATAGATTTTAAGAAGTTAAAATCAACCGGACATCTCCCTTATGAAGTTGTTGTGTCAAAGGGAATTGTTTATGCATTACCGGCTGAATTTCGTATCGCAATCAATTTTCCTGATTTATCAATGATGGGCAGCAATAGCTTTGCATCTATTATGTGTGCACCAACAGCGATTGAAGAAGCTTTAACTACCGGTGTAGGTGGAAATTATGTGGATGAATAATTAACACTTAAACGTCGAAGTTATATATTTGGACCCTGCCTTTTGGTGGGGTTTTTTAATTTTAAGGCTTAATTCTTTCCAAGCAAAATCAGCAACTTGCAATGCATTTTTGCGGGATATCGGTTAGTATTAGCGACCTTTTTCAAGAGCTTAAAATCATTTCCGGGTATGGAGCCTGGCCAGATTTTTTGCTTAATAACGTATTGATTTTAAAAGAAATTATCTAGGGGATAAGCATGTTCAACAAAGACATGACCATTGCAGGTTTTGATGACGAATTAGCGCAGGCGATTAAAAATGAAGAAATTCGTCAGGAAGAGCACATTGAGTTAATTGCATCAGAGAATTATGCCAGCCCACGGGTGATGGAAGCACAAGGCTCAGGTTTAACCAATAAGTATGCTGAAGGTTATCCCGGCAAACGCTACTACGGTGGTTGTGAATATGTTGATATCGCTGAGCAGCTAGCGATAGATCGGGTAAAAGAATTATTTGGCGCGGACTATGCCAATGTGCAACCGCATTCAGGTTCACAGGCCAATGCGGCGGTCTATTTTGCATTATTACAAGCAGGGGACACCGTACTGGGGATGAGTCTTGCGCACGGTGGTCATTTAACCCACGGCTCTAAAGTGAGTTTTTCGGGTAAGCTGTTTAATGCTATTCAATACGGTCTGAACGAAGAAACAGGTGAGATTGATTATGATCAGGTTGAAGCTCTGGCAAAAGAACATAAACCTAAAATGATTATTGCAGGTTTCTCTGCGTATTCCCGGGTGGTTGACTGGCAACGCTTCCGTGATATCGCAGATAGCGTTGGTGCATACTTAATGGTTGATATGGCACACGTTGCCGGTTTGATTGCGGCAGGCGTTTATCCAAGCCCTGTTGGTATTGCTGATGTGACAACCTCAACAACACACAAAACATTACGTGGCCCTCGTGGCGGCATCATATTGGCCAAAGCGAATCCAGAAATTGAGAAAAAGTTAAGCTCAATGATTTTCCCTGGCACACAGGGCGGTCCTTTAATGCATGTTATTGCGGCAAAAGCGGTTGCCTTTAAAGAAGCACTTCAGCCTGAGTTTAAAGAATATCAAACACAAGTTGTGAAAAATGCCAAGGCAATGGCAAATGTTTTTATTGAACGCGGTTATGACGTTGTTTCAGGCGGAACCGATGATCACCTGTTCTTAGTGAGCTTCATTGCAAAAGGCTTAACCGGTAAAGCGGTTGATGCCTGGTTAGGTCAGGCAAACATTACCATTAATATGAACTCGGTTCCGAATGATCCTCAGTCTCCATTTGTAACAAGTGGTATTCGTGTAGGAACGCCTGCTGTGACAAGCCGGGGCTTTGATGAAAAAGATTGCAGTGATTTAGCGGGTTGGATGTGTGACATCATTGATGCAAACGGAGATGAAAAAATCATTAATGAAGTGAAAGCGAAAGCACTCGATATTTGCAAAAAGAATCCTGTTTATAAATAGTTTATGCATTGTCCTTTTTGCAGCGCTGACGATACTAAAGTTATTGATTCGAGACTGGCGAATGAAGGTGCAATGGTAAGGCGCCGACGTGAATGTCAATCATGCGGTGAACGTTTTACCACCTTTGAATCGGCGGAGTTAGTTATGCCTCACATCATTAAACAAGGTGGACAGCGTGAACCGTTTAATGAAGATAAACTTCGGTTGGGTATTCAACGGGCATTAGAAAAGCGTCCTGTTGGTACTGACGCTATTGAGCAAGCTATTGTGCATATTACTAAGCGAATGCGGGCAACAGGTGATCGCGAAGTTGCTGCTTATCAAGTTGGTAGTTTTGTTATGGATGAGTTGCGTGATTTAGATCAAGTGGCTTATGTTCGCTTTGCGTCTGTTTACAGAAGTTTTGAAGATGTGAGTGCGTTTGAAGAAGAAATTGAAAAACTCAAACAAAGTCCGTCGCCTGAAGAGAAGCGACAACAAAAGTCGTTATTGCCAGAGGAAGACTAAGGGTGTCATTCTCGGCAGCAGATTATCAATTTATGTCACGCGCCCTGCAACTGGCAAAAAAGGGTATTTATCACACTGCTCCTAATCCTAATGTGGGTTGTGTCTTAGTAAAAGATAATAAAATCGTTGGTGAGGGCTGGCATCAAAAATTCGGCGAGGCTCATGCGGAAGTTAATGCATTAAAACAGGCTGGGCAAGATGCGCAAGGCGCAACCGCTTATGTCACTTTGGAGCCCTGTTGTCATCATGGAAAAACGCCACCATGTACTGAAGCGTTAATTAAAGCAAAAGTAAAACGTGTTGTTGCGGCGATGATTGATCCGCATGTAAAGGTTGCCGGTAAAGGTTTAAAGCAATTAGAAGCGGCGGGTATTTTGGTCGAGCAAGGCTTGTTAGAAGAGCAGGCAAAAGCATTAAATTTAGGTTTTATAAAGCGTATGCAAAAACGCTTGCCTTATGTTCGCTGCAAATTAGCGATGAGTTTAGATGGCAGAACGGCAATGGCATCGGGCGAAAGTAAGTGGATAACCTCAGCAGCAGCGCGTGAAGATGTACAACGATTACGTGCGAAGAGTTCGGCTATTTTAACGGGCGTCGGAACAGTACTTGCGGATAATCCATCTATGACGGTGCGTTTGCAAGATGTTGATACCCGGCCACTTCGGGTTGTGGTCGATACAAATTTAAGTATGCCAACCGATGCAAAAATGTTAAAACAAGCTGGTCGAACCGTTTTAATGACCTGTAGTGCAGATGAAGCTATCACGCAAGCATTAACAGAGGCGGGGGCGGATATTCACATAATGCCATATTGTAATACCAGTGTTGATTTAACGTCGGTATTACAACAGTTGAGTGACATGGAAATTAATGATGTCTTACTTGAAACGGGTGCGACCTTAAGTGGTGCGATGTTACAAGCGGGTTTGATTGATGAAATTATTATTTACATGGCCCCCGTTTTAATGGGCAATGATGCACGTGGTTTATTTGCGCTACCCGGCTTAGAAGCAATGCAGGATAAAATTGAGCTTGAAATAACAGAGCAAAGAGTTATTGGAAAAGATATTCGGATAACGGCAAAAGTTTCGTCGTCCCAATTAATAATTTAAAGTCTTGTCATTGCGAGGATAAATTGAAACGTAATTTCAATTTTGACGCGGCAATCTCAACAATCAACTGTTGAGATTTGAGATTGCCGCAGTCACTTTGTTCCTTCGATGCCAGAACCTGCGAAGCAGGTTAAGGTAATACTGACGAAGCGCGATAACGGTTCATTAAGTGCAATGACGACAGGTTTTGGAAAGCAGTAGATAACTATGTTTACAGGAATTATACAATCCGTTGGTGAAATTGCGGCCACCGAAGCAAAAGGTAATGATGCGCGTATTCGTGTATTAACCCATAAACTGGATTTGTCCGATGTTCAACCCGGTGACAGTATTGCAGTCAATGGGGTTTGCTTAACCGCGGTTGAATTGCCCGGCGATGGCTTTTGGGCTGATGTTTCAGGTGAGACATTATCTGTTACGACATTTAAATCACTAGCGGTCGGCACTAAAGCTAATCTGGAAAAAGCCATCACACCTTCAACACGCTTAGGTGGCCATCTTGTTAGTGGTCATGTTGATGGCATTGGTAAAGTTGTCGAACGGTATGATGATGGACGCTCTGTACGTTTTCATATTCAAACACCTAATGATATGGCAAAGTATATAGCTGAAAAAGGTTCGGTATGTGTTGATGGTATTAGTTTAACGGTGAATGCCGTTAAGGGTGCTGTATTTGAACTGAACATTGTGCCTCACACATTACAAGAAACAACAATGGCACAGTTTAAAGTTGGCACAGAAGTTAACCTAGAAGTCGATATTATTGCGCGTTACCTTGAACGATTAATTCTGGGTGATAAAGCGGCCGATGTAAAAACATCAGGTATAAGTATGGACATGTTAAGTGAACATGGTTTTATAAAATAGTAATTAGTGAAAACCTTTTTCAGAAATAGAGTCAAAGGGTCTTAGAGAAAAAATTATGGCTATCAATAGCACAAAAGAAATTATAGAAGATATTGCTGCGGGTAAAATGGTTATCCTTATGGATGATGAAGATCGCGAAAATGAAGGCGATCTGATTATTGCTGCGGACTGTGTTAAAGCAGAAGATATTAATTTTATGGCGAAAAATGGTCGTGGCTTAATTTGTCTGACATTAACTAAAGAGCGTTGTGAACGTTTAAAGTTGCCATTAATGGTTGAAGATAATAATGAATTTTTTGCCACCAACTTTACAGTTAGTATCGAAGCAGCAGAGGGTGTAACAACAGGCATATCAGCCGGCGACCGTGCTGTCACTGTTCAAGCCGCGGTTGCAGAAGATGCAACGGCAAAAAGTATTGTACAGCCGGGACATATTTTTCCTTTAATGGCACAACCCGGTGGCGTGCTAACACGTGCAGGTCATACCGAAGCGGGTTGTGATATTGCGCGCCTTGCCGGCAGAGAACCCGCCTCCGTTATTGTTGAAATATTAAAAGAAGATGGCAGCATGGCGCGTCGTCCTGATCTGGAAATTTTTGCGAAAGAACATGGTTTAAAAATTGGTACGATTGCAGATTTAATTGAGTACCGTTTACAAAATGAAAAGACCGTTGAACGTGCCGCTGATTGCGATATGCCAACAGAAGTGGGTGACTTTAAATTACATGCTTACCGCAATGTTACCGATGGTCAGGTTCACTTAGCTTTGGTAAAGGGTAACCCTGAACCTGAAAAGCCAACCATGGTACGTGTTCATGTTGAAAATAGCATGTGCGATATTTTTGGTAGTAAGCGCGAAGATTGTGGTTGGCCATTACGTGATGTGATGAAGCGCGTTTCAGATGAAGGTGAAGGGGTCATTATTATTTTACGCCTTGTTGAAGAATCAAATATGCTTGTGAATATGATTAAACATTATGACAAGCATGATAAAGGCGAAGAACATACAGAAGCATCACAAGGTGACGACTTAAAAACCTATGGTATTGGAGCGCAAATATTAACCGACTTAGGTGTGCGTAAGATGCGTGTAATGAGCGCGCCCAAAAAACTACATGCGCTTTCCGGTTTCGGATTAGAAGTAACTGAATACGTTTACGATCAAAATTCCTGACGTCTCCTCTGGCGGCGTTAAATGTTTGCTCAAAATGCTCATGCACTTCGTGTGCATTCCGCTTTTTCGCTCACATTTGCCTTGCCAGTGAAGACGTCAGAAATTTTGAAATGATATAAATATAATTATTTTTTAGTTAGGACTTAAATGATGAATAATATTAAAAAAATTGAAGGTGATATGGTTGTTAAAGGTTCACGCTTTGGCATAGTTATTACTCGTTGGAATAGTTTTGTCGTTGAAAATTTATTAAACGGTGCGCTTGATTGTTTGAAACGTCATGGTGCAAATGAAACTGATTTAGAAGTGGTTTATGTTCCCGGTGCTTTTGAAATTCCACTTGCCGTTAAAAAAATGGCTGCAAGTAAAAAGTATGATGCGATTATTACTTTAGGTGCCGTTATTCGTGGTGGCACACCTCATTTTGAATATGTTGCTGGCGAAGCCGTTAAAGGTATGGCATCAAGTATGATGCAATATGAAATCCCGGTTGCTTTTGGCGTGCTAACCGTTGATACCATTGAACAAGCGATTGAACGAGCAGGAACGAAAGCCGGTAATAAGGGCGAAGAAGCTGCACTGTCTTCAATCGAGATGGTTAACTTATTAAAGAATATTGGTTAAGTGGAGTAATTTGTGTCAATAGCCAGTGATCGTACCCGTGCTCGTCGTTATGCCATTCAAGCTTTATATGAATGGCAAGTATCGGGCAATGCACCTGCTGCCATTGAGCAGCAATTTTTGATTGAGCATAATTCGCGAAAATTTGATCGTCCTTATTTTAAGGAATTATTATTAGGTATAACCGATTCGATTGAAGATATCGATGCTGAAATTACACCTTTGTCAGAACGTCCTTTTAAAGAAGTCGATATTGTTGAAAAAGCTATTTTACGTTTGGGTTGTTTTGAACTAAAAAATAGAATTGATATTCCTTATCGTGTTGTAATTAATGAAGCTATTGAATTAACCAAAACATTTGGCGCAGAAGAAGCTTACCGCTTTGTAAATGGCACGATGGATAAGTTGGCTGAAAAATTACGCCAATTAGAAGTTGTGGCCAAAAAAGGCAAGTAAGAATTAGTTTATGCCGTCTGAATTTGACATCATCCGGCAATATTTTACCTGCAAAGAGTCTCGTGTTGATGTCATTCTTGGCATTGGCGACGATGCCGCGATACTCAATGTTCCCGAACAGCATGAGTTAGTCCAGTCTGTTGATACCCTTGTTGCAGGGGTACACTTTTCCTTAGAAACCTCTCCACAAGATATTGCCTATAAAGCACTGGCTGTTAATTTAAGTGATATGGCGGCAATGGGAGCGGAACCCGCCTGGTTTACGCTTGCTATTAGCTTACCCAGTGTTGATGAAACGTGGTTAAAAGCATTTAGTGAAAGCTTATCGAATCTGGCAAAAGAATATAATGTCCAGCTTGTTGGTGGCGATACGACCAACGGGCCATTGACGATTTCAATTACGATTAATGGCTTTGTCGCAACGGGGAAAGCGTTAACGCGCCACAATGCTAAAGTTGGCGATAAGGTTTATGTTTCAGGTACCCTCGGAGATGCTGCTTTAGCCTTAGCACAATGGGATGGGCAGTGTTTATTACAAAAAGAAAGCATTGCTTATTTAAAAGAACGTTTAAACAGACCAACAGCAAGAATTGAACTGGGTTTATTATTAAGAGATTATGCAAGCTCATGTATTGATATTTCAGATGGTTTGCTTGCTGATCTTGGGCATATTACAGAACGAAGTAGTGTTGGTGCCAGAATCAATTTTGCAGACATACCTCGATCAAAAGAATTTAACCTGAATTTAACCGATGAGGCACTGATAACGCCTCTAATTTTATCCGGTGGCGATGATTATGAGCTTTGTTTTACAATACCTCTAAATAAACAAAATGAATTTGAAGCCATAATAAAAGACAAAAATATTTCAGTGAGCTGTATTGGTGAAATAGAAGAAACATCAGGTGTAAGGTGTATTAAAGATGATAAAGTTATTGATATTGAAGAAATCGGTTACCAACATTTTAATGATTAACAAAAATTATCATGGTTTCAATTATGAATAAGCCTGGAGATATTATTTTTCATCCTGTTCACTTTCTCAGCTTAGGCTTTGGAAGTGGTTTATCATCTTTTGCCCCCGGTACTATGGGGACTTTAGTTGCCGTCCTTCTTTATATTCCTTTAGCAACACTTCCATTGTGGGGTTATATCGCTGTATTAGTCATAGGTTCGTTAGTTGGTATCGTACTATGTGACAAGACATCAAAGGCATTAGGCGGGCACGATGATCCTGCCATCGTGTGGGATGAGTTTTTAGGGTATTGGCTCACCATGTTGCTGGCACCATCGGGTTGGATGTGGATTATTATTGGTTTTATTTTATTTCGTCTATTTGATATATGGAAGCCCTGGCCAATTAATCTTGCCGATCAAAAAGTTAGAGGCGGCTTTGGTATTATGCTAGATGATTTGATTGCGGGTGTTTATGCCTTTATCGGTTTACAGCTTATTTATTATTTTGTTAATTAACTTTTACCAAGGACAGTTTTAGTTATGAAATTATTAATGGCTTTTGCTCTATTATTTTCAACGGTAACTTTCGCAAGCGAAATAGATATTGTTGATGTTGTTTTAACAAACAACTCAGGTTCGTGGCGTGCTGATGTGACATTAAAGCATGCCGATACAGGCTGGAAACATTATGCCGATGGCTGGCGTTTAGTTGATGAGCAGGGCAATGTGTTAGCTAACCGCATTCTTTACCATCCTCACGTTGATGAACAACCTTTTACCCGTTCGATAAGTGGCTTCGCAATTTCAAAAGATAAAAAAATTATTTTTGTTGAAGCGCATGACTTTGAACGCGGTTGGTCGAAGAAGAGGCTGAAAATAGATATGAGTCAGGATAGAGGTACTCATTATAAAATTCATCAGTGATAATATTAGGTATAAAAAAAGCGCGAGTTATCAAATAACTCACGCTTTTTATTAAAGATCGTAAAGTAATTAATCTTTCGTTTTGTCTTTTTCAATCAATGCATATGCTGAGTGATTATGAATGGATTCAAAATTTTCTGATTCAGCAATATAAGAAATTATTCTATCCTCAGCATTTAAACGTGCAGCTACATCTCTGACCATGTCTTCTACAAATTTTGGATTATCATAGGCGCGTTCTGTAATTGCTTTTTCATCAGGGCGTTTTAATAAACCATATAGCTCACAGGATGCTTCTTGTTCTACCAGGTCGATAATTTCTTCAATCCACATAAAGTCATTAAGTTTTGCCGTCACGGTAACATGTGAACGCTGGTTATGGGCACCATAGTCTGAAATCTTTTTGGAACACGGGCACAGGCTGGTAACCGGTACCAGGACTTTTAAAGTAAACTGGTTGTCACCACTGATAAAGTCACCAATAAAGGTCACATCATAATCCATTAAACTTTGTACTTTTGATTCTGGTGCCGTTTTATTAACGAAATAGGGAAAATTCATTTCTATATGACCGGAATCAGCCTCAAGGCGTTCTGTCATTTCCACCATCATTTCTTTAAATGACTTTACAGATATTTCACGCTCATGGTTATTTAATATTTCCACAAAGCGCGACATGTGCGTGCCTTTAAAGTTATGCGGCAGGTTTACATACATATTAAAATTGGCAATAGTATGTTGTTCGCCACCGGTACGATCTGAAACACGAACAGGGTGACGGATATCTTTTATTCCAACTTTATTAATAGGAATCTGACGCGTGTCCTGACTGCTTTGTACGTCTTCCATTGGGGCTGTGTTTTCTTTACTCATACTTTTATTTCCAATTTTTTTGACACTGAAGATTAATCTTCAGTGTAAGTAACACTGGCGCGGTCTGTTTCCCATAAGGTCACAGCACTTACTTTGATGCCATCGACATTTAATGTCTTAGATAACTCGCTGTATAAATATTCTGAAATATTTTCAGCTGTCGGATTAATCTTATCGAAGGGTGGGATATCGTTAAGGTTACGATGATCCAGTTTTCCAATGAGTTCCCGGGTTGCGTCTTTTATGACTTTAAAATCCATGCCCATGCCGACATCGTCGAGTTTTGTTGCAACCACCATCACTTCAACTTTCCAGTTGTGGCCGTGTAGACGATTGCATACACCTTCATAGTTGCGAAGGAGGTGAGCGGCGGCAAAATCCAAAAGGATTTTCATTGTATATCGTTTTGTCATAATACTTGAGTAATCAGGTTGGGAATTTAAGCGAGTGTGGCATGTTTTGCAAGTTCTTCTGTATCCAGAAAGTCTTCAATGGCGCGCAGTATACCAGAAGTGGATAATCCTGCATCATCGAGAAGCTGTTCGCGGCTTGCGTGTTCCATAAATATATCGGGCAAACCCAAATTAAGGACGCGATTTTGGCATTGTTGCTTGAGTAGGTACTCATTAACAGCACTGCCTGCGCCACCCATGACCGCGTTATCTTCAAGGGTAATAATCACATCGTGCTCGCTGGCAATTTTGAGCAATAAGTCTTCATCCAGCGGTTTAATAAACCGCATATTGACTAGCGTGGCATTGAGTTTTTCAGCAACTTCGCGGCCTTCAGCCAAAACACTACCAAATGATAATAGGGCTGTTGTTTGGCCTTTACGGCACACTTTCCCTTTACCAATAGTCAGGGTATCTAATTTGAGATTAATGTCTACATTGGGGCCTGAACCACGTGGATAGCGTACCGTCGATGGGCTATTGAGCTGGAAGCCGGTACTCAACATTTGCCGACATTCGTTTTCATCACTCGGTGCCATAATCGTCATATTAGGAATACAGCGTAAATAGCTGATATCAAAACTACCCGCATGAGTGGCACCATCCGGGCCCACCACACCGGCGCGATCTATGGCGAATAAGACTGGTAAATTTTGCAACGCAACATCATGGATGAGTTGATCGTAAGCACGTTGTAAAAAAGTCGAGTAAATGGCAACAACGGGCTTTAAGCCATCACAGGCCATACCGGCGGCAACGGTGACCGCATGTTGTTCGGCAATCCCAACATCAAAGTAGCGTTCTGGAAATTGCTCTGAAAACTCAACGAGGCCTGAACCTTCACGCATGGCGGGGGTGATCGCCACGAGCTTATCGTCGGCTTTTGCCATGTCACACAGCCATGAGCCAAATACCTGAGTGTAGGTTGGGCCGCTCGCACTTTTTGTTGTTTTTTTAATAATACCAGTTTCAGGATTGAATTTATTGACGCCGTGATAGGCAATGGGATTTTCTTCTGCTGGTGTATAGCCCTTGCCTTTTTTAGTCACAATATGTAGAAATTGTGGGCCAGAAAGTTTGCGTAGATTACTGAGTGTTTTCACCAGGGTATCCACATCATGGCCGTCAATCGGGCCAATATAGTTGAAGCCCAGCTCTTCAAATAGGGTACCGGGAATGACCATGCCTTTCACGTGTTCTTCAGCACGACGTGCCAGCTCCCAAACTGAAGGCATTTTACCGAGTACTTTTTTACTGCTCTCACGCATACTGGAATACATTTTTCCAGACAGGATTTTTGCCAGGTAATTCGACATGCCGCCCACATTTGGCGAAATAGACATATCGTTGTCATTGAGAATAACAAGTAAATTCGCATCGAGATCGCCGGCATGATTCAGGGCTTCAAAAGCCATGCCTGCAGTGAGTGCACCGTCACCAATAACGGCAACCGCGCGTCGGTCGATATTCTGATGTTTTGCCGCAATCGCCATGCCCAAAGCAGCACCGATTGATGTGCTTGAATGGCCTACGCCAAAGGTGTCGTAGGCGCTTTCTTCGCGCCGAGGGAAGCCACTGAGGCCACCTTTTGTGCGAATGGTCGACATTTTATCGCGACGTTCCGTCAGGATTTTGTGCGGATAGCTTTGATGACCCACATCCCAAACGATGCGATCATCAGGGGTATTAAAAACATGGTGTAACGCAACGGTGAGCTCAACCGTACCTAAACCGGATGAAAGGTGACCACCAGACTGGCTCACTGACTGAATAATAAACTCGCGCAATTCGTCTGCCAATTGAGTTAATTCGGCAATGGATAAGCTCTTCATTTGAGAGGGGTTATCAATATCTTGCAGCAGAGAGTCTGTATTTTTTTCAGTCATAATTAGTGTAGATCATGGGCTTAGCGGGAGAAACTTGCAAGCAGATTTGTACAAAGATCGTGTATTTCAACGCAAAGGCCGCAGAGGCGCAAAGTTCGCTGAGAAAACAATAAATTCTAGAGAATATCGCTCACTTAATAAGTTTTCTTTGCGTTCTCTGCGTTCTCTGCGTCTCTGCGGCCTTTGCGTTAAATTCTCTTATCTAATAGTTTCGTTTGACGATATAGTCGGCCAACCAGCGCAATGGCGCAGCACTATCATCAAATATAGTTAAACTTTCATGCGCATCCTTATGCAGTTCAGTTGCCATTTCATGCGCTCCATCCAGCCCTAAAAGTGCCGGGTAGGTGGGTTTGTTGAGAGCTATATCAGCGCCCTGCATTTTGCCCAGCGTTTCGGTGTCGCTGGTAACATCTAAAATATCATCTTGAATTTGGAAGGCAAGGCCAATGCACTTCGCGTAGTGGTCGAGTTTTTTAAGTTGTTCATTGGTGATTTTAGGCTGGCAAAGCGCGCCCATTTTCACGCTGGCGCGGATTAATGCCCCTGTTTTATGTACGTGCATATCTTCGAGTTCTGCAATATTGAGTGGTTTCCCTACCGAGGCAAGATCAATTGCCTGGCCACCGGCCATGCCACGTGAACCACTGGCAATGGCCAGAGTATCCAGAATGTCGAGTTTCTTTTCAGCTGGAATGCTATTGGGTAAGCCATGGGCGATAGTGTGGAAAGCGAGTGACTGTAATGCATCACCGGCGAGAATCGCTTGTGCCTCGTTAAATGCTTTATGGCAAGTGGGTTTGCCTCGACGCAAATCATCATTATCCATTGCCGGTAGATCATCATGGATAAGCGAGTAAGCATGAATAAATTCGATCGCACTGGCAGGCGCATCTAATGCCCTTTCATCAGCATCTACAGCGAAGCCTGCGGCATAAACTAAAATAGGGCGTATGCGTTTGCCACCATTGAGTACGGAGTAACGCATGGCTTCATGTAATTGAGCAGGATTAATTTTTTCTGAAGGTAGCCACTTATTCAGACTGTTTTCTGAGCGTTGGCGCCACTGTTCGATTTGATTTTCGATATTTTGCGGGTTCATTTTTTTGTTGATTGCTTTTTTGGCAAATTCTTTAAGTTATTTTATTCGTTTTTGATTTATTCTTCCGGCAGTTAGATTGTTTTTCGACTCATTCTTCGTCGAAGTCCACCAATTCGTCCTGGCCGTTTTTCTCAATCAGCTGTTGAATTTTTTGTTCAGTTTCTTGTAATGATTTTTGGCAGCCCCGCGTCAGAGCAATACCGCGCTCAAAATCTTTCAATGAGTCCTCTAGCGACTGTTCACCGCGCTCCATGCGCTCAACTAATGTTTCTAATTCAAGCATTGAGTGCTCAAAATCAAGCGTTTCAGTTTTTTTAGTCGATTTTTTACTGGTTTTTTTCTTGCTCAAAATGTGTTCCCTGCTATTTTTATATAGGTCAATGCGCGGCTAAGTTAGCCTACTCAGTATATCCCGTCAATTGCGAATATTCTGGTGAAAATCCGTTTTAGTGTTGACAGTTTGGGTGGCTTCGGCTATTTTTGTTTCAGTTTAGAATTAGTCTAAATGTTGTCAATTATAACGATTACTTTAACAGCTAGGGGAGAAATATCATGGCTTTAAAAGGAAGTAAAACAGAGCAAAGTCTCAAAGATGCCTTTGCAGGTGAGTCTCAGGCAAATCGTCGTTACCTTTATTTCGCAGCGAAAGCGGACGTAGAAGGCTATAACGATGTATCAACGGTATTCCGTTCAACTGCAGAAGGCGAAACGGGTCATGCACACGGACACTTAGAATATTTAGAAGAAAGTGGCGATCCAGCAACAGGTTTACCGATTGGTTCAACTTCTGACAATTTAAAAGCAGCCATCGCAGGTGAAACACATGAGTACACTGATATGTACCCAGGTATGGCGAAGACTGCTCGTGAAGAAGGCTTTGACGAAATTGCTGATTGGTTCGAAACATTAGCAAAAGCAGAACGTTCACATGCTAACCGTTTCCAAAAAGCATTAGATACATTGGATGCTTAATTCCATTTGATAATGTTGTAAATACGGGGCCATTTATGCCCCGTGTTTATTTAAGTTGTATAAAAAGAACTAAGAGACTTTAACGCAGAGGGCGCAGAGACGCAGAGTACGCAAAGGAAATATTCTAAGTATTTAATATTATTTTCCTTTGCGTTCTTTGCGCAACCTTTGCGTCCTCTGCGTTAAGGTATCTTGATTGGTTTTATAAGTTTAGGAAAAAATACTATGGCACCACGTGAAGGCAGTTTGGAAGCACCCACTCGTCACCCGTTAGATTGGAAGAGTGAACGTTTTTATGACAAGGAAAATTTGTTTCAGGAAATGGAACGTATTTTTGATCTTTGTCATGGCTGCCGTCGTTGTGTCAGTTTATGTAATTCATTCCCTACTCTTTTTGATTTAGTCGATGAATCCTCCAGCATGGAAGTGGACGGGGTTGATAAAGAAGATTATTGGAAGGTCGTTGATCACTGTTATCTCTGCGATCTTTGTTATATGACAAAGTGTCCGTATATCCCTCCGCATGAATGGAATATTGATTTTCCGCACGTCATGTTGCGCGCTAAAGCGGTTCAGTTTAAAGAACAGGGCGCAAGTCTGCGTAATAAAATGCTGTCTGCAACAGATACTGTGGGCAGCATTGTTGCTTTGCCCGTTGTTGCGCAGACAGTGAACTTTGTTAATAACATTAAACCTGCGCGCAAAGTAATGGAAAGTACTTTAGGTATTTCGGCTAAAGCAAAGTTACCCAAGTATGCAAGCAAAACATTTCGCAAGCGTTTTTCGAACAGTGAAAATACCTCAGTGGATGCCGGTGAATTAACCAATGGAAAAGTTGCCCTATTTGCAACCTGTTACGGCAATCGTAATGAACCCGGTATGAATGAAGATCTTGTTGCTGTACTTGAACACAACGGTTTACCGGTTACTTTAGTTGAAAAAGAACAATGCTGCGGTATGCCTAAGCTTGAGCTTGGTGATTTAGACGCCGTAGAAAGAGCGAAAAACGTGAATATTCCTATGCTGGCGAAACTGGTTGATCAGGGCTATGACTTAATGGCTTCGGTACCTTCTTGTGTTCTGATGTTCAAACAAGAGTTACCTTTAATGTTTCCGGATGATAAAAATGTGCAAAAAGTCAAAGAGGCTTTTTATGATCCCTTTGAATATTTAATGTTGCGACACAAAGAAAACAAATTAAAAACTGATTTCCCCAATGCGCTTGGCAAAATTTCCTATCACGTTGCTTGTCATTTACGGGTACAAAATATTGGTATGAAAACGCGGGATATTTTGAATTTAATACCGAACACGGAAGTGTTACCAATTGAACGTTGTTCAGGACATGATGGTACCTATGCGGTAAAGAAAGAGTTTAATGCTGTTGCAAATAAAATATGTCGGCCGGTTGTAAATAAAGTAAAACAAGCAGAGCCGGATCACTATACAAGTGATTGTATGATGGCTGGGCACCATATTGAAAATAATTTAGATGATGATAGTCATGCTAAGCATCCGATGACATTGTTGCGTCAGGCCTATGGTCTTTGAATCCAGATAGTAACTAAACGCAAAGGGCACCCCAAGAGTACTTCCTCAAATTGTTTGCAACAATTTTCGGGGCGCGCTGAGACGCAGAGAACGCAAAGTTAAGAATAGTAATATGTGTTACCTGATTGTATATGATGGGGGGAATGGTTTGATTGCTATTTTATCAGAATACTACAATATTAGGATTTTCTCTGGTGCTTTGCGAGTTTTTGGCGTTGCTATCGCTGGATCTCTTTTAATATATTTAAATGGATAAGTAAGATGACAAAATTAAAACGTGAAGACTTAATGTCTTTGGAAGAATATTCAGAAAAACGTGCTGAGTTTCGAAAAGGTGTATTAGAACTTAAAAAAGATCGGGCCGTTGCTTTAGGTGAGCATGCAACCTTGTATTTTGAGAATGAACAAACCATTCGTTACCAAATTCAGGAAATGCTTCGCATTGAAAAAATCTTTGATGCAGAAGGAATTAATGAAGAATTGGGCGCTTATAATCCACTGATTCCAGATGGTTGTAATTGGAAAGCCACCTTTATGATTGAGTATGGCGATCCGGAAGAACGTGCAAAAGTATTAGCAACATTAGGTGGTGTGGAAGACAAGGTTTGGGTGCAAGTCGACGGTTTTGAGAAAGTTTACGCAATTGCCAATGAAGACATGGAACGTAGCACAGAAGAGAAAACATCTGCGGTGCATTTTATGCGTTTTGAATTAACAAACGACATGGCTCAGGCGGTAAAAGACAATAAAAATATTTCTATGGGAATCGACTATACAGGTTTTAATCAGTCAGTTAACCCTATAGCAGAAGCATCACGAATTTCTTTGATGAATGATCTTGCTTAATCTTCAAAGAGATTTTACTTCTATTTATTTAGAACGCTTTATTTTAGATTAAGCTAATGCATTTAAAATGCAAAGCCCAACTGTAGCCCGATTTCATAGCCTTCTTTGCCGGAAGCGATAGCAATATCTGTTTTGACAAAGGATGAAAATCCAAGACCGATAGAAGACACTTTATCAGGCGAGACTCTGTTATTTCGATAGCCTAAGCGTAGTTGTATTGCATCATATAAATCGAACTCTGCACCGATAGCGGCATATTGTGTGTCTTTTTCAAAGGCAACACTTTTATTTCGGGTTAAGTCAAAGTCAGTCGTTATCACAAACCATTCGTTCTGGAAGGCCGCGCCAACACGTAGTTGTGGTTTAATGCTTATGGTATTTCCGAGTACAGTTTCATAATTTTTACTGATAATGTTTTTTATAACTGCAGCCACCTTAAAGTTGTTGGAAAAAGGAATAACTGCACCAAAATCGAGGTTGAAATTTGAATATTTTTTCCGACTATTTTTGGTTGATACACTTGCTGAGTTAATGCTGACGGATGTATCAAATGTTTCAACTTCTACCGATTTAGGGGTAATACCCAAAGAAGCATAATAAAGAGAAGGGAAGGTGTGTGCTAAGGAAAGTCCTGTTTCCTGAACAAAGGCTCCCCGTGCTTTTACGCTTGATGTTAATGAGTTTGACACATCCGTATTAGTAAAATCACCTGTTGAGCTATCAATAACACCGGGGCTAAGGGCGTAACACGTTGCAACGTTAGTGGCGTATTGCGCTTTTTCAGCTGTCGTTCCTGATGACAGATTTGCATCGACTTTGCCCAGACACGATAAAACATCAATATAGCTTTGTATTTTCGCTGTATCGGCAGCAGTAAAGTCAATATTTGTTCCGCCAATGATTCTGGCTGATGTATAGGCTGAAACGCCGAGAGTTTGGTTTGGTACCGCGAATAAAACCGCCACATTTGCTTGTATTGTTATTGATGCTGCATCCGCTAAACTATTTATCCCGTTTAAAAGGTTTTGTGATGCTGTTGCGATAGCAGTTGCTGTGGTTGAAATTTCAGTCGCTGTGCTGGAGTTGTTAAAGTTGGTGACAGCAGTATCGAGGACTGTTGGATAATCTGCATTGTCAAAAGCATCTACGGTATCTTTTAAGTCAACAAGGTCTAATGGTCCGAAAGTAAATGTGGGAATAATAAGACTAAAGTCATTATCATTATATGTGCTGGCAAGCAGCGCTGGGTTATAGTGACTCGCACTTGACGGCTCGCCGGCGGCAACCCCTGTTCCTCCCATGGCAAGAGAGCGCGCATCAAAGCTGCCGAAGGGTAAAGCGAACAGCGTAGTAGAAAATAGACTAAAGAGAAGGCTAAAAATAAGCTTTCTAGTCATAGTTAAATCCCTTTATCTTAAAAGTTAAATTTTATATTCGTGTTCTGTTGTTTAGTGCAAATATCAGACCATGTTATATAAACTTACTCTTTAACCTGAGAGATCCCCCTACAAAATTTAACGTTGTCTGTCATTGCGAGGAAGTGCTAAAAAACACGCGTTTTTTAGTGCTAACGCGGCAATCTCACGGTTAATCCTAAATGCTACGAGATTTCTTCAGTCACTTTGTCCTTCGATGCCAGAACGTGCGGATAAGGTTAAGGTAATGCTGACAAAGCGCGCAGCGGTTCATTAAGTTCAAAGACAGGTTATTTTTTGTCATTGCGAGTGAAGCGCGGCAATCTTACAGTTAATCCGCCTTTTTATATAAAGTGCCAAAAATTTTGTATTTATTAAGGTACGATTAGGAGAGGGAAGCGCTGTAGCAGAATTATCGTCAGCTGAGCTTAAACTCTTAGTTATCTATTTGATATTTCTCACTATTGTAATGTGTGAATGATGTCCGTAATATCATTGTCCATACAATATAGGCAATTTATGAAACTATCCAAATTTTGGCAGCGCGTCACCGGTAAACGTAAAAAGAAAAAGAGTGTCGCCAGCACGACAGCAAGCACTATTTCTCGGAATGAGCATCCTCTTTCACGTAAAGATATGAGTGAGCATGCCTTGAAGGTGCTTTATCGCCTGAAAAAAGCAAAATATGCCGGTTATTTGGTCGGCGGCGGCGTACGTGATTTATTGCTCGGTATGAAACCGAAAGATTTTGATGTCGCCACCAATGCCACCCCCGAACAAGTACGCAAGTTGTTTGGGAATTGCCGTTTAATTGGTCGTCGTTTCCGTTTAGCCCATGTCCATTTTGGCCGGGAAATTATCGAAGTCGCCACTTTTCGCGCCTCACATGATCAAGAAGGCGGTGAAGGGGTAACGAAAGATGGCATGATCACGCGCGATAATGTGTATGGTACATTGGAAGATGATGCATGGCGACGTGATTTCACCATTAACGCGCTGTATTACAATATTTATGATTTTTCGATTGTTGATTACACGGATGGTTTGAAAGATATTGAGAATAAAACCATTCGTGTGATTGGTGACGTTGATGAACGCTTACAGGAAGATCCCGTTCGTATGTTACGCGCCGTTCGTTTTGCGGCAAAACTGGGTTTCAGTATTGAAGAGTCTTTATCGCAAGGGATTAAGAAAAACATTCATTTACTCGATGCTGTTCCGGTTGCACGTTTGTTTGAAGAAGTTTTGAAATTATTTTTACATGGTCATGCACAGGCGTCTTATGAGTTATTAAAAGAATATAATTTATTAAAACATTTGTTCGCGCAAACGGCGGCACATTTAGATGAGGCCGGTGATCGTTTTGTTACCCAGGCATTAATCAATACGGATTTACGTATTCAGCAGAAAAAACCGATTGCGCCCGCTTTTTTATATGCGGCATTATTATGGCCAGCAGTCAGGTATGAGAGCGAAAAATTAAAGCAAGAAGATTTATCTTTGTTACAAGTTTATCAAATTGCCGGACAAGAAATTTTAGAAAAACAATTAAAACAAATTCTTATTCCAAAACGATTTGGAATCCCTATGCGGGAAATCTGGACTATGCAAGCACGCTTAGCTTCGCGTAAAGGTAAACGACCTTTGAAGTTATTACCTGTACCCCGTTTTAGAGCATCTTATGATTTTTTATTACTACGTGAGCAGTCAGGTGAAACACAGTTGAAAGAACTGTGTGACTGGTGGACAAGAATTCAAAAGGTAAGCGAAGAAGAACAGTTGTTAATGTGCAAGAATGTTTCAAATAAAAGCCGAAAAAAGAAAGCTAAAAAGAAACAAAGTCAATAGAGCATGGATAAGGTCTTTATTGGTTTAGGCAGTAATTTAAATGAGCCGTTAGCACAGTTAAAAAAAGCGCTTGCGGCTTTAAAAAAAATGCACGATAGCCATTTTATTAAGGTATCTCATTTTTACCGTAGTTTACCCATGGGGCCACAAGATCAACCTGATTATATTAATGCGGTTGCTGAACTAAAAACAAAACTAAGTGCAGAACAACTTCTTGATGCCTTACAAACAATTGAAAATGAGCAAGGGCGTGTGCGGCAACAACGCTGGGGCGCACGTACACTCGATCTGGATATTTTGTTATATGGTAATGAAGTGATAAATACGGAACGCTTAACCGTGCCTCATTATGGAATGAAAGAACGAAACTTTGTGCTATACCCATTAAGTGAATTGATTAATGGTGATTTTAATATACCGAGCATGGGCACAATGAAAGAATTGTTAGCTTCGTGTTCAATAGATGGATTACAACGGTTAGATGCATGAATGATAAACCCCGATTTATAGTTGTGGAAGGTCCCGTTGGTGTCGGTAAAACCACGCTGGCAAAATTATTGGCGGCATCGTTTAATACTGAGTTGTTACTTGAAGGTGCAGATGAGAATCCATTTTTAAACGGGTTTTATGACAATCAGAAAAATGTCGCCTTCCAGACACAGCTTTTCTTTTTATTTCAACGTGCACAACAAATGCAGGATTTAAAACAGGCCGATATGTTTCGTCCGGTACATGTTGCAGATTTCATCATGGAAAAAGATCGTTTGTTTGCCGAACTCACCTTAAATGAAGATGAATTTAAACTCTATCAACAGGTTTATCAGCATTTGACGATTGACGCACCGCGTCCAGATCTGGTGATTTATTTACAGGCACCGGTCGAGGTACTGAAAAAACGTATCGCACGTCGTGGCCGTGGTTATGAAAAAAATATGACAACGGATTATTTACACCGACTAAATGATAGCTACGCCCGTTTTTTTCACGACTATAATCAATCACCAATATTAATTGTTAATGCGGAAGAATTAGACCTCGCAAATAATGAAAGCGACTATACTTTGTTATTAGAACAAATTCGAAAAGTGAAAAGCGGCCGGCACTATTTTAACCCCGCATCGATTTCTATTTAAGATGACTTATTATGACTTTACTTACCACTAAATATTTACAAGAGCTTAAAAAACGTGATGAAAAAATTACGGTAGTAACGGCTTATGATGCTAGCTTTACCAGGCACATTGAACAAGCCGGTGTTGAAGTGATTCTTGTCGGGGATTCTCTTGGCATGGTGGTGCAAGGATATGACTCAACAATACCTGTCACCGTTGATGATATGGTTTATCACACCACAATGGTTGCAAGAGCGCGTCAGCGTGCATTGCTAATCGCGGACTTGCCTTATCACTCTTATCTTAATAAAGAAGACGCGCTAAAAAATAGTCAACGTTTAATAGCGTCGGGTGCGGACATGGTGAAGCTGGAGGGGGGCGGAGAATTTATTGCCATTGCCGAACACCTTATTCATCACAATATCCCGGTATGTGGTCATTTAGGTTTATTACCACAATCAGTTGAAGAGCTGGGTGGTTATAAAGTGCAAGGCCGCGAACAAACAGCGGCGGATAAAATGATAGAAGATGCTCAAGCATTGGTTAATGTTGGCGTAGAAATGATCGTGCTTGAATGTATTCCGCAACAACTGGCAAAACGTTTAACACAAGAAGTCGATGTGATTACAATTGGTATTGGTGCCGGTGTTGATTGTAGTGCCCAGGTTTTGGTGTTGTATGATTTGTTAGGTATTACGCCAGGCAAACGCCCAAAATTCAGCAAAGATTTTTTAACGGAGTTAGGCGAGGGTAAATCAATCACTTCCGCCATTGAAGCTTATGTTAGGGCTGTGAAAAATTCAGAATTTCCTGGTGAAGAACATAGTTTTAATTAAATAAGAATTACTTGGCTTGGTCAGTTTTCGACTGCAGTTTTAGCTGGTCGATGCGACACATTGACTAAATCATTTTGCGGAGTGTTTTTTCTCGTCATATAGCTTAATCGACAAAGTTTGCTCGTCTTTATCAAAAGATTTAGCGCTTCCATCTTTTTAGTGACTATTTAGAAAATATGTTTACTGATCAAGACCCTGTTGCAAGCGGTGCAGAATTTCGCACTCAGCAACAACATCATTTTGACATGAATGCGCCAATGTAATAAGTGTTTCTTCCAGTAGCGTTAACTCAGCCATTGTGTGTTGCACGTTTTTTAATTGCTCTGCTATGAGTAGATCGACTTCCTTACAAGGTGCTTTTTCATCCATGCGTACCTGCACCAGCTTTTTTATTTGTTCAATAGGGATCCGTAGCTCACGACATCGTCGAATGAATGCTAAACGATCAATGTCAGCTTGATTATATTCACGGTAACCATTGCTACTTCGGTAGGCATTAGGTGTCAGGCCGATTTCCTCATAATAACGGATGGTTTTACTAGGGACGCCGGATAGCTTGGCGAGTTGGCTGATTTTCATACTGCTTGACCTTACTGTTACCGGAAGGTTTATCATGCCTGCATTAATTCTTTAACTCAATAGTAAACAAGGCTGTTATGTCAAATTGTTGTGCCAGCGATGCGCGAAATGAACGGGAGAGGAAACTTCTCTGGGTTGTTTTGCTTATGAATTTCGGGATGTTTATGGTCGAATTTGCTGCAGGATGGATAGCAGATTCCAGTGGTTTACTGGCTGATTCACTCGACATGCTGGCTGATGCGGCAGTTTATTCACTGAGTCTTTATGCCGTTGGGCGAAGTCTGCAACACAGGGCCAAAAGTGCTTTGTTAAACGGCTATTTGCAATCAATGTTAGGAATATTGATTTTAGTGGATGTCGGCAGGCGCATTTGGCAGGGCAGCGAACCACAACCTCAGCTCATGTTTTCAATCGCATTACTGGCATTAGCGGTAAACATTATTAGTTTTGTTTTTTTGTATCAGCACCGAAAGGGTGATGTAAATTTGAAGGCCAGTTGGATCTGTTCGCGTAATGATATGTTCGCCAATGTGGGGGTATTAATATCAGCAGGACTGGTGGGCTGGTTAGATACGCCATGGCCGGATTGGCTGGTGGGTGGTTTGATTGCGGCAATCGTACTTCATTCCAGTTTTGGCATTATTCAAGAAGCGAAAAAGGTTATGCGTTCAGGCAGGGAAGAGGATAAGTCCTGTGTATCATGAATTCGCTAAGTTACATTTTTATGTCGATCTGAAGGTGATTCATGCATCGTAATGTCTTACAGTATCTTCTAATAGTATTGATTGCAGGACAATCATTAACGGCTATGGCAGATCTACGTTCGTTTGATCAGTTCGGAGAAACGGATAGTGAGCTCGGGTATCAACTTGCTCTTCTCGATATAATCGATGCCTCTTCAGCAAAAAATGCGAATGCTCAAAATCCAGATTTCACAATAGTTGACTGCTTTGATTGTGGTTATTGCTATTGTTGTTGCTACCCCTCGTTTTTTACTGTTCGCGTAAATACACTTTTCGATAGTTCAGGGCAATTGATCACTGGCTGCGAATTATCGATGACCGAAATCACGCATTCTCCTTTTTTACGTCCTCCCAAAATTTAATCTTACACATTTTAAAAACCAGAACTTCTTTGTCCGGATAATGAAGTTATTTATTCAGATTGTTTAAAAACGCAGGATTATGCACATATGTTTGACATATTAAATGCACCTCACAATGGTGTGAACACACTAGGTATATATTGGAGATGGCCACTTTATTTAAGTTTGTTAATGCTCATCCCCTGGGCATCAACACAAGCCGGACAAGCGGAGCACAAGCTCACGCTTTCCTCAGCAATTAGGCTTTCACTCGAACAAAACCCTTCACTAAGAGTTTTCGAACTTCGCAGAATTGCTATTAAAGGACAGCAAGAAACTGCGAATCTACGTCCTGCCTATGAAGTGGGTTTTGAAGCTGAAAATTTTTCAGGAACAGGCAACTTTAGTGGAGTAGATAACGTTGAGATAACCGTATCTTTATCGTCCGTTATTGAAATGGGGGGTAAGAGAACGGCTCGTGTTGATGTTGTAAATAGCAGCTATGTTCAACTTGATGTTCAGCGCAAGCTCAAAGCCCTTGAACTGCTCGGTGACGTTACTCGCCGCTACATTGATGTTCTGACAGCACAAGAACGTGTGAGTTTAGCCGAAGAAGCTGCTCAGCTTGCAGAAGATACGTTTTATGAGGTTAAAAAACGCGCAAAAGCAGGTGTAGCACCCGAAGCAGAAGTTAAACGCGCGCAAGCGGCGACAGGGCAAGCTCGTCTGACAGTCTCATCAGAGAAACAACAACGAGAATATCTCAAAGTTGCTTTAGCAGCACTGTGGGGCGAAAAAAAGCCCTCTTTTTCAAAACTTGAGGGCAACTTATTTCAACCTGGCGAAGATGTCGAGTTTCAGAGGCTATATACAAGAGTCGAACAAAATCCGGCTATTCAGGTTTTTACTACCGAAGCGCGATTGAAAGAAGCAGAGGTACGTTTGGCCAGAACCCAGGCAAGTACCGATATCCGTTGGTCTGTCGGTCTCAGGCAGTTTCAGGAAACGGATGACACTGCGATCACGGCGGGTTTTAATGTGCCTCTGTTTTCATCGAAACGTAGCTCCGGCTCGGCTACTTCAGCAATGGCTGCACGAGATGAAGTCATCATCCGAAAAGAAGCGGCTCTTCTGAAATTACACACGCAATTGTTTCGCGCCTATAGTAACCGGCAACAGGCGATTGTTACGCTCAACAATCTCCAAAGCAGCATTATCCCGTCACTGGAGCAAGCGCTCAAAGAAACGCAGAGAGCGTATCGGCGAGGTCGATACAGTTATCTGGACTATTTGACCGCCAGGCATGAGTTGATCACCGCACGTCGAACCCTAATTGAAGCAGGAGCAGCGGCTTTACGCTATGGCGCTGATATTGAACAACTTACTGCAGAGCCTTTATCTGCTTCACAATATGACTCATTCAAAGAATATTCAGGATTATTACCATGATGCAAAAACGCTTTATCACACCATTACTAATATTATTTACGTTGGTGGCCCTTATACTTTTTATCGTAGTGAACGTTGACTCGGCGGAATCTGGCAGAGAGCATGAAGAGGAGCTTGACGAACATTCTATCGAAAACCGTGTTGAAATTGCGCCTGAAATTGCGTCCAGGGCAGGTATAAGAAGTGAGATTGCCCGTTCTGGCCAAATCAACCAAAGCCTCGTGGTATATGGCAAAACGGTGGCCGATCCGAGCAAGGTCAGCCACATTCGTGCTCGTTTCCCTGGCACTATCATTAAAATTAGAGCCAATATTGGTGACAGAGTAAAAGCCGGCGATATATTGGCTGAAATTGAGTCCAATGAAAGTCTGAAACATTACACAATCAAATCTCCCCTTAGCGGTGTGATTACGGCTCGAAATGGTAATCCGGGAGAACTGGCACAAGAGCAAGTCTTGTTGACAGTGGCTAATTACGAGCAGATTTGGGTTGAGTTTCAAATTTTCCCGAGCCAGGCTCAGAAAATCTCGGTAGGCCAGGCCATTACAGCTTATTCAGATCTGCATCAATCCGAGTCAGTGATCAAGCACCTGCTATCAACCGACACTGAGAAACCTTTTTTACTCGCAAGAGCCCCTTTGGATAATGCTAATGGGCAGTGGAAGCCGGGTTTATTGCTTGAGGGGAAAATTGTCATAAAACAAACCCCCGTTTCTCTATTGGTTGATAACCGTGCGCTGCAGACCATGCAAGGACAGCAGGTTGTGTTTGTCCAAAGCAAAAATAGTTATGAGCGCCGTCCTTTAAAGCTTGGTCTTAGTGATGACAAGTTCACCGAAGTAATAGATGGACTTCATCCCGGTGAGCAGTATGTCGTTGAAAATAGCTATCTCATTAAAGCCGATCTTGAAAAATCTGCCGCAGCAGATGATGACTAAAAGGAGACAATAATGATTGAATCGATTTTACGCCTCTCAATAACACGCCGTTGGCTTATGTTGTCAATGACTCTGGTGGTGATTGGGATGGGTCTTTGGAGTTACCAGAAACTGCCTATAGATGCGGTACCGGATATCACTAATGTACAGGTGCAAATCAATACCGTGGCACCGGGTTATTCACCACTAGAAACTGAACAGAGAATTACCTTCCCGGTTGAGACGGCCCTTGCGGGGATCCCAAAGCTATCTTATACCCGCTCGCTTTCACGCTATGGATTGTCTCAGGTAACGGTCGTCTTTGAAGAGGGCACTAACCTGTACTTTGCCCGCAATCTCATTAACCAACGGCTGGGGGCAATAAAAAGTACGCTACCACAAGGGATGGAACCCGAAATGGGGCCTATTACGACGGGCTTGGGTGAAATATTTATGTATACCGTCGAAGCAGTGCCTGATGCAACGCAAGCGGACGGCAGTCCTTATGATGCGATGGCATTACGAGAAATTCAGGACTGGATTATTAAACCACAACTCGCATTAGTACCCGGCGTCACCGAAATTAATACCATTGGTGGTTTTGATAAACAATATCATGTCACGCCCAACCCGCGGAAAATGCTTGGCTTTAGTGTCTCTATGGAAGATATCACCGCTGCCTTGTTTAAGAATAATAGTAATCGTGGTGCAGGTTATATCGAACGCAATGGACAGCAGCTGTTAGTACGATCTCCAGGTCAACTTAATAGCATTACAGATATCGAGCACGTGGTTGTAAAAAATCTGGCGGGGGTACCGGTTAAAATATTCGATGTAGCTGAGGTCGCGATTGGCAAGGAATTGCGAACAGGTGCTGCCACCCGAGATGGCAAGGAAACGGTTCTGGGCGGTGCAATGATGTTAGTCGGCGAAAACTCGCGTTCCGTGTCGCAGGCAGTGGCCATGAAGTTGCAACAGATTAAGCACTCTCTCCCCAATGGTATCAAAGTTGAAGCCGTTTATGATCGCACCACGCTGGTTGATAAGGCTATCGCAACAGTTCAGAAAAATCTGGTAGAAGGCGCGTTACTGGTCATAGTTGTACTTTTTTTATTACTCGGCAATATACGTGCTGCACTGATCACCGCTGCCGTAATTCCGCTCGCGATGTTGGCAACAATAACTGGCATGGTTCAATCAGGTGTATCTGCCAACCTTATGAGTTTAGGTGCGTTGGATTTTGGTTTGATTGTCGATGGCGCGGTAATTATCGTCGAGAATGCGATTCGTCGACTCGCTGAAGTGCAACGAAATAATGGAGGAAAGCTGGATCTGAAAGATCGTCTTAACCTTGTCTTTGAAGCAACCAATGAAGTGATTCGCCCCAGCCTGTTTGGCGTTACCATTATTACCGTGGTGTATATTCCTTTATTTTCACTGACCGGTGTGGAAGGAAAAATGTTTCACCCGATGGCTGCAACTGTGGTTATGGCTTTGTTGTCGGCACTGGTGTTATCACTGACGCTGGTTCCTGCTGCTGTGGCACTGTTTATGACCGGTAAGGTGAGCGAAAAAGAAAGTCGTATTATTGTCGCCGCCAAATCGCTTTATAAACCGCTATTAATGAGTGCTATGAAACTACGTGTGTGGGTACTTTCAGGGGCATTAATTCTGGTGATATTATCGGCCTGGTTAGTAACAACACTTGGCTCTGAATTTATTCCTAAGCTCAATGAGGAAGATATTTTGTTACAAGCGCTGCGTATTCCCGGAACCGGTTTGGAACAGTCTGTTGACATGCAAATCTTACTTGAAGAGCGCATTAAACAATTTCCACAGGTGAAAAATATATTCTCAAAAATAGGTACGCCAGAGGTTGCTAACGATCCAATGCCACCTAATATTGCAGATACGTTTGTGATGCTAAAACCACGTAGTGAATGGCCTAATCCCAGCCAGACGCATGCTGAGTTAGCAGCCGAAATAAAAAAAGCCGTTACGGATCAACCGGGCAATAACTACGAGCTCACTCAACCTATAGAGATGCGTTTTAATGAACTTATCTCGGGTGTGCGTGCCGATCTCGGTATCAAAGTTATTGGTGATAATCTTGCGCAGCTGTTAGTTACCGCTGAAGTTATTCGGGAAGTGATCGAATCAATGGATGGTGCGGCTGATATCAGAGTCGAACAAGTTACTGGCTTGCCCATGCTTTCAATCTTGCCCAAGCGCACGGCACTTTCCCGATATGGATTGAATATATCAGAGTTACAGGGGGTGGTCGCCACTGCAATCGGTGGTGAATCTACAGGTGTTATTTTTGAAGGTGATCGACGTTTTGATTTGGTGGTCCGACTGCCTGAAACGATTCGAAGTAATATAGAGGGGTTAACAGAGCTCCCAATTGCATTACCTCATGGAGAGTATGTACCGCTATCCGAAGTTGCATCTCTCAAACTTGCACCGGCTCCCAATCAAATTAGCCGTGAAAATGGTAAGCGCAGGATTGTGGTCACCACCAACATCAGAGGCCGGGATCTGGGATCATTTGTTGCGGAAGCAAAGGAACGTATAAAGCAAGAAGTGCAACTACCGGCAGGTTATTGGCTGGATTATGGTGGCACTTTTGAACAACTAGAATCGGCAAGCCAGCGTCTTTCAATTATGGTTCCGCTAACTCTGGCCTTAATTTTAGGGCTGCTGGTGATGGCCTTTAATTCGTTAAAAGATGCATTGATTATATTTACTGGTATCCCACTTGCATTGACCGGCGGTGTCATTTTCTTGTGGTTACGAGACATGCCTTTGTCCATATCCGCAGGCGTGGGATTTATCGCGTTATCAGGTGTCGCGGTATTAAATGGTTTGGTCATGCTGGCCTTTATACGCGATCTCTGGCATGAAACCGGTGATCTTGTTTCGTCAATTATTGATGGTGCAATGATCCGGCTCAGGCCAGTTCTCATGACTGCATTAGTGGCCAGCCTCGGGTTTGTGCCAATGGCGCTGAATACCGGAACAGGTGCTGAAGTTCAGCGCCCTCTGGCGACGGTGGTGATTGGCGGCATTATTTCATCAACGCTGTTGACGTTATTGGTATTGCCTGTCCTTTATAGGATTGCTCATGGGTGGACGATGCTAAAAAAATAAGATACTTGGAAGCTCTGGCCGCTCAGTTAGAAAAATTTCTATTTAGAGCGGCTAGTGCTGAAGTATAAAGAAATTATGCTCTCGCTTTAAACATTACAATGATCTGTGTATAGCAAAATTAATATTCCAATCTGGCATATAAAACATTAAAGTTCTACATTTTTCAATGTTGACCTTTGACCCGTCAGTTGCTGGATCGGCTTCCAGTTTTTGGATGATTTCATGTATGGTGCTAAATATACCATTTCCTGCTTCGATCAAAATATGGCGGACATAGCGGCATGTTGTTTAACCGATATTTTCATGATGTTTATGCATGTTATGTTGTTTTTCTGAAGCGTTACTGGCAAATGCTGTAAGGAGCATTCCTCCTTCAAATAAGAAAATTGTTCCAGTTGTAATTACGTTTATGTGTTCCAAGGCTAAGTCTATTTTATTTTGTTAACGAGATAACGATTGGAGTTAATTATGTAAATACACTACCGGCCTAAATTTATAGTCTTTTGCTGAATGTCTGGATGATCAAACTCACGTCCACCTACAGCGCTGTAGGCAACCGTGCCGTCAGGTTTAATGATGTACGTGGTTGGTAACCCATTAACATTCCAACGCTTCATAGAATCAGCATCCGGATCGAACAGCACAGTAAAGCTTGGTGAAGGATCAACAGTTCCCATGAAGGGAAAAACTGTGTCTATATCTTCACCGATATTTACAGCCAGAATTACAACATTTTCATCTTTTGTTGCCAGACGTAAACGTTCAAGTGATCCCATTTCTCGACGACAAGGTGGACACCATGTTGCCCAAAAATTAACAACCACCACTTTCCCTTGTAAGTCTTTAATATCTACAATTTCACCATCCATATTCTTTAAGCGAAGAGCAGGTGCCATTATGGATTTATTAATTTTGGTGAGCTTATGTGTTAATGGAGGAAGGCCCTCCGCATGACTAATGCCGTTTGTATATAACATTGTTGCAATGACTATAATCAGTGTTTGAATAGATTGCTTATTTGGCACAATATACCTCTTGAAGTTTTGTTTCATATGGTTTCCCATCTATGTCCCAGCGTGCAATTAGATTAAATACGCTACCAGCAGGTAAACCCACTGATAACATTCCCTGATTCCAATCTCCTCCCGGCTCATATTTTTGCTCGGATGGAAATTGTGCCCAGCGAAAGGCGATTAAGGCAGATTTTTTTATGTTAGTTTCTGTTAATCGTTGCAGCCAGTCATCAACCGATAGTAAATGAAGTGACTTCCCGTCAACTAACACTGACCAATTTTTGCGGATAAAATGAATAGTGCCTGGGGCATTATCATTCCGCAAAACAGCCATATAAACACAGGATGATGCATAGGACTCAATTTGTTTTAGCGTAAACCCTCTGTTGACATAAAATGCCTGAGCTTGTTGAGGTAAAATTTGTGTTAACGAAAAGTTAACGCCATGCTCATTAATTGCCCAGGTGGCAGCACCCGTTACTGGATTAACCTGAGGAGTTTGTGATATGTCTGCAAAGCAGGATAACGAATAAAAACTAATCGCTGCGGCTATCATTACCTTTTTCATATTTGCCTCTGAATTTTAATATTTCTATACACAAGCCCACCAACATGCAACAGGGTTTTCGAGAAAAACAGGCAATCCTAACTGTCTGGCCTGTACTCGAACGAATGTGCTTTAATCTGTGTATCTGTCTATGATTATCACTGTAAGCAATATTTTCGTTCATCCTTTCATTTTATGGCCTCTAAATCCAGCAGTGAGCAACTGGTCTTTCGAGAGTTCAGGCACTCTTGACTGTCTGGCCGATAATCGAATGAGCAGTGCTTTGATTGAAGCATCGACCAATCTTCATCACTATAAGCGTGTCGTGGCAAATTTGGTGGGTAGTACACACAGCTCAGGCATATTTCAACGTCCATCGATTATGATTCCTGATGTCGTAAAATACTTCCCTTAACCGGAGCAGAAAAGAATTTACGCCAAACTAAATTAAGTGATAATTTTTCTTTTCTGTTCCACGGCATTAGCGAGACTATCCGAGCCATAGCACAGTAGCCGAAGATGAGTTGTGCCCAGGTGCCGATTGTTGGAATCCAAAAAATTAATTGTAACGGCTCTGGAAGAGCAACTAAAAGTAATAGCAAATATCCAATTCGTACCTGAACGGGAAATGCAGCAATACCTCTTTCACGAATAATATAATGAATCATCTGAAAAATAGTGACACCAATAGCAACAAAAAAGCCCATTGACCAACCAGCGACACCGGCTGTCAAAAAACATACTGTTACCAACCAATACCACCAACTTAATTCCCGGTGTTCAATCATCAACATACTTATTACCCTTTAACATAATTTATTTAGACTCATGATTTAATAATAAAATACTGTAAAATATTATTATCTTAGGACGAAGAAAATAATTGAATGCCGGTTCTACCGCAGCAGGCAAGAATGTCCATTTTCGTTCCCGGATCGGTTGCAATAATTCCCAGTACTTCGCCACTATTTAGTTTACGAATGACATAACTGGTCTCCACCGCAGACATGGGACAATATATTGATATCATTGGGTAAACCGGCGGCGGCTACAGGCCTCCTGATCCAGGCATCTTTATCCGCATAATGATTGCCATGTTTTTCATATTTTATCTGCTTTAGACAAACATTCGTTCTGCTTTGGGATTGAAAAACGAATGATCTAAGCGGCGGCAACTGCTCTCCAACCACAGGACCAAATTTCTTCCAAATATTCAGGCAGTCGCTTCTCCAGCACACCATCCAGATACCCGGTAATTAAACGAATTGAGCCACCAAATAAACAAGCAGTAGCGACGGTAGGATCCATCGTGTGAATCTCGCCCGTCTTCATACCTTCTGTAACAATTTCACGCATCATGACAAAGGGTTTAGATGAACAGATTGGAAATTCACCGGGAAGAAATTCTCGATGTTTGGCATAAATGATGAATTCCATTGTTTCTGGGCTTACTACGGTTATTTCGAACAGAAGCTCAGTGATCGCCCGACAGCGGCCATGCGCTGTCGTGTGGTTACGCATGATATCTGTAATGTCTTCCACCATTTGTGTAAGCAACTCTTCATATAACGTACGAGCAATGCCTTCCTTGTCTTTGAAGTGGTGGTAAATTGAGCCAACGCTGACCCTGGACGCATTGGAAATATCATGTACCGATGTGTTGAAATACCCCTGTCCTGTAAATAAATTCAGGGCATGGGTCAATACCTGACTACGGGTATGGGCAGGGGTTCTTTGCATGTCTTTGTTAGCATTGACCATGTGATTATACTAGAATGAACGTTCGTTCTAGTCAAGTTTAGATTTCACTAACGGTGAAAAACAGCACTGCATCCACTTATATTGCACGATTTTTTTGACATAAATTTGTGCTTGATTTATCATTTTCGACTTCATCGAAATGAGGGTTTTATGAAAAATAGCGCTCCCCTAAAAAAACAAAAGGATATTTGTGCCGTTCCCTGTTTTGATCACGAAAAGGTTAATGCTATTCGCACCGCTCTGGGCAAGGAACAGGATCGCTTACCCGAGCTGGCTGACTTTTACAAATTACTGGGCAATACCACACGGTTAAAAATTCTAATTGCGCTGGCTGATACTGAATTATGTGTCTGTGATGTTGCTCATGTGCTTGGACTAAGCATGGCGGCTACTTCACACCAGTTAAAATTGTTACGTGATAAAGGCTGGCTGAAAATGCGCAATGACGGCAAAATGGTGTATTACCGTTTACATAGTGTTGATCTGCTTAAAGCATTGAAAGGTGATCTGCTAATGCTGGAGACACGCTTAGGATGAAACTATTTTGCGGCCCAGTCATTTCGTTATTATCGAAAATGATTAAGTGTTAAGGAGCTAAAATGATTAAAATATGGGCATTACTTGGGCTTGCCATCTGCCTGGAAATTGCAGGTGTTGTGTGCCTGCGTTTTAGTGAAGGTTTCACTTTAATTGTACCCACTGTTATTGCAATTATATCTTTCACATTTGCACTCTTTCTTGTCAGCCGTGCAATGAAAAAGTTGCCTGTTAGCGTTGCTTATCCTGTATGGGCAGGTGGCGGTACAGCAGGTGTGGCGTTGCTGGGTATTTTTGCGCTGAATGAGGATATTAATATGATGAAAGTACTCGGTATCTTAATGGTTATGGTGGGTGTCATTTTTATAAACATAGCATCGGAGACAAAATCAGGATGTTGAAAAATATTTTAAATGTGTTCGTAAGGTGTTATTAAAATGACCTACGCCTGGTTTTTAGTAGGGTTCGCAGTGATTGCTGAAATTGCGGCAGCATTATCATTGCGCTATAGCAATGGCTTTACCAGAGCATTACCTACCATCTTTGCACTGATTAGTTTTGCCTCTGCTTTTTACCTCGTTAGTCTTGCTTTGCTGCAATTGCCAGTCAGTACCGTTTATCCAATATGGGCAGGTGGTGGTACAGCGGGTGTTGCATTGCTTGGCATACTTGTTTTAAAAGAGCAGAAAAACATTTGGAAATTGCTCGGGGTAACAATGGTCGTAGCTGGAATTGTTACTTTGAATATAGCATCGACGGGAGGTGCTGTGTGACAGGGGTGTTTGCATGGTAAATAAGTCGAAACAATTACAGCAGACTGAAAGTGAGCTTCACTCTGCAATGGCAGCAAAAAAATGTTGGCGATGTGGTTGTTTTCAGGACACGGTTAACACATTAAATGACTCTTCCATGATCGTTAAAACGCTTGGCAGCCTGTTGAACGAAGCACAAAATCTGTTTGAACCAAAACGTTATGATTGCCTTGGATGTGAAGTGTGTTGGCCGGCGGTAGCACAAAATCTGGCTGCTGAAATAGATCCGGCTATTGCAGAAGGTGGACACTGCGCAACACAGGAACCAGAAATGCGCGATGGCTGGCCACCACTGCCCGGTGATTATCAGGTGCTTCGTTTTCAGGCTCCGGTTGCTGTCTGTACGCTCAATTCAGATCATTTAATTACAGAATTAAAAGAAAGTGTTATTGAGGGTTTATCTATTATTGGAAGTTTACATACAGAAAACTTAGGTATCGAACATCTCATTCGTAATATTTTAACTAATCCACATATTCGATATTTAATTATCTGTGGCGAAGATACGCAAAAGGCTATTGGACATTTACCCGGCCAGTCGTTAGTTGCCTTAGGTGAATATGGTGTTAATGAAAAAATGCGCATTATTGAAGCGAAGGGTAAACGACCGCTGCTTAAGAATATTAATCAAGAATATGTTGAATCGTTTCGAAAACAAGTGCAGGTTGTCAATAAAATTGGTGAAGTTAATGTCACTCGATTGCAGGAATTAATTACTCATTACGCCAGTAATGATCCCGAGCCCTTTATTAGCACACTGAAAGAAATTGTTTTGGTGCCGACAGAAAAAGCAGAAGAACCAGGTAAGCTGGTACTTGACCCTGCCGGTTACTTTGTTGTGATACCTGATCGAACGCAGCAACAACTGGTACTGGAACACTACAGCAATAAAGGCATATTGAATCGTGTTTTTACCTCAGATACAGCCGCTTCTTTGTATATGCAAGTTATAAAAATTGAACTTATTAGTCGACTGGATCACGCCGCTTATCTTGGGCGCGAGCTAGCACGTGCGGAACATGCACTGACAAGTGGTGAAAAATATATACAAGATCGTGCCCCCGGTAAGTCAGACAACGGTTCAGTTCAAAGACTGGAGAATGAGTCGAGCTCCTGTGATTGCAGCAACAATAAAGGATAATCATGGCGTTAAAAAAAACAAGTCTTTGGATTGTAATTACTCTCGTTATTATATTAATAATTAGTTGGAATTTATCGCAAAAATCAACGACAACAAATAAAGAATTAATATCAGAAGTAAAATATCCTGCAGTACTTCTCTTTAAAGGTGATAACAGCCCTGGTTGCAGAGCAATAGATAAAGTTATTATTGATGCACAACTTAAATATAATGATATTAACTTTATGCTGATGGACTGGTCAGGTAAGAACCCTCTTATTAAAAAGTATCAGGTCCGCTTTCTTCCTACCGTTGTGTTTATTAATAAAAACAATAAAGAAGTAAAACGCATTATTGGTGAAAGTCCTGCGGTAAAGCAAAAACTTGAACAGACAGTTGATCAGCTTGAAAGCTTATTGCGGAATTAAATAATGGATACGTTTGCCCAATGGTTAACTCCCTTTTTAAGCGGTGGATCATTATTAGCCTTGCCATTTGTTATTGTGGGTGGTTTGATCACTGCATTTAACCCCTGTTGTTTACCAATGTATCCCGCGGTGTTTGGTTTTCTGGGTGGCGCGTGCGGTAAGAATAGTGAAGTTAACCTGAATGAATGCAACAAGGAAAGTACAAAACCACTGACCAGTATTACCCTGTTATTTATATTAGGTATGGCAACAGCAACCAGTGTCATGGGGATTTTAACTGCTGCACTGGGATGGGTATTTGGTCGTTTTGATTCAATCTTTCTTATATTGCTGGCAGCAATCCCTTTATTGATGGGGTTAAATTTACTTGGTCTTCTTCCATTTAAAATACCTGCATGGCATATTACCCGGCTACAAACCGCAACCGGAAAAGAGTTTAAATATAAACTAACCGCATTTAGTGCTGGAATAATTTTTTCACTGGCTATCGCACCATGCGCCACACCAATACTGCTGGGTATTCTTACTTTGGTTGCTATGCAGGGTGATTTATTTTACGGTGCTGTATTAATGTTTATTTATGGTTTTGGTGCAGGTTTGCCTCTGCTTTTTATTGGCCATGGTTTTAGTAAATTGCAAACTAAACTGACAATTTTCCGTTATTCAAAATGGTTACAGAAAATATCTGGCTTGCTATTAATTAGTGTCAGTCTTTATATTTTGCGGGAGATATAGCGAGAAAATAATTGTATGAAAATGTCCGCTTTTGGTTGTTTGCAGAATTTTTTTGTTATTCGCGTTAACTATTATAATAATCGTTAACCGGTTTTCCTGTTTCATCCATGGCTTGTGTTCGAAAACGTTTATAGCCCCACTGATATTGTTCAGGTACAGCTCGGATTGTTTTTTCCATTTCTTGATTTAAATAAAAAACGGAATCATCGAGTGAATCAAATTTTAATTTTTCTTCCATTTGATCTAATGCAGTAAAAATAATTTCATAACCCTGACCATTTGTTAATCGTTTGCTGTAGGCAATGATGATTGCGGCATTTGTTTTTTTCGCTAAGCGTGAAACAAGGGTCATGCTATAGGCTTGTAAGTTAAAGAAGGGGGCAAAGATGCCTGTGCCGGTTGTGGGTTCCTGATCAGGTAATATACATACACACTCGTTATTTTTTAGCGCTTTTAACATGGCACGAACACCCTGGTTGTCAGCCGGAACGAGCTTTGCGCCGAGTCGTTCACGCCCATGTTTTATAATAGGATCGAGTTGTTGCATTTTAGGTTTTTGATACATGCTGGTGGTGGGGTATTTATTTGAAACGTATAAACCTAATAACTCCCAATTACCTAAATGCGGCAAGGCAAGAATAACACCTTTGTTATTTTTTATTGCCGAGCTAATTAACTCTTCACCGTGAACGTTTTTAATGAATGCTAGTAGTTTGTTTTTTGGCCAAACCCACATCGGGCTTGCCTCGGTTAATGTTTTTCCGGTCTCAATCAGACTTGTTTTAACCAGCTTATTTTGTGCCTGAAGGTGCATCTCCGGAAAACATAAACGGATATTAGTACGGGTGACGTGGCGGGTACGATTCGGGATAAGGTTAAATAATCGACCCAACAGCGCGCCAACTCGGTGGCAGTTTTTAAGCGACAATCCTGCTAATAAATGGATAAGTGACTTGGCAAAGAAAACTTTACTGTCTTGTTTGACTGCTTTGGCTGTGGGCATGCTTATTTATCTAAATGAGGTATTGCTTGGATTTTGTCAGTTTTTCTCTAAAAGAACAAAATTAGTTTAGTGTTGTCTGCATTATCGATTAAAATTGCATTTTTTATAAGGTATCGAGTAAAACGTGCAGGTTATTTCAGATATTCAACAAATTCGTCATCTTTGCCAGAGCTGGCGCGACAACGGTGAATCCATTGCCTTTGTGCCGACCATGGGCTGCCTGCATGCGGGGCATTTAAGTCTGGTTAAAAAAGCCGAATCCCTGGCGGATCACGTTGTGGTGAGTATTTTTGTTAACCCTTTGCAGTTTAATGACCCTGATGACCTACTCAAATACCCGAATACTTTAGATTCGGATATCAATACCTTAACTGCATTATCGGTTGATGTTCTTTTTACACCGGATAGAGATGCTTTTTACCCTGAAGGCGAAGACAAGGTCGAATTGCTCGATTTGGGGGGGATAACCACCATTCTGGAAGGTGAAAAACGACCGGGCCATTTTGCCGGCGTTGCCACTGTGGTTAAACGGTTGTTTGAGCTGGTACAACCTGATTTTGCCGTTTTCGGCGAGAAAGATTTTCAGCAATTAATGGTGGTTAAGCAGCTTGTTGAGCAGTTTTCGATAAATATTGAGATCGTTGGTATGCCGACGCTTCGGGAAAAAGACGGTTTAGCGATGAGTTCGCGTAACTTGCGTTTAGCAAACGATGAGCGGGCCAAAGCAGGCTTAATTTACGAAAACTTAGTGACGATAAAGGCCGCCTTGAATGACGGAAATATGAATTTTGCTGAGCTTGAACAGAGTGCCAGTGAAAATCTTGTGCATGCTGGCTTTATTCCAGACTATGTTGTTATACGAAACACGACGCAACTATTGCCTCCGCAAAACCATTCTGAAAATATGGTTATTTTGATTGCCGCTAAGCTCGGTGATATACGCCTAATTGATAATATTCGTGTGTGAAATAGTGGTATAACTTATCTCACAGGGGGTTAATCCTGTTGCTTACACATGTTAAAATATAGCACTAGTTTACGTTTTAAAATAAAAGAGTTCGTTTATTGTTATGAATAGCACAATGCTTAAAGGAAAATTACACCGTGTCACGGTGACGCATTCAGAACTGGAGTATGAAGGTTCATGCGCGATTGATAGCCATTTACTGGAAACAGCGGGTATTCGTGAATACGAGCAAATCGAGATTTATAACGTGACCAATGGCGAGCGTTTTACCACTTACGCCATCCTCGCCGAAGAAAACTCAGGTGTCATTTCAATCAATGGTGCCGCGGCACATAAGGCCGATCCCGGTGATATTGTCATTATCGCCGCCTATGTTGGCTTGAACCAGCAAGAGCTTGCTAACTTTAAACCAAAGCTGGTTTATGTTGATGAACAGAATAAAATCACCCATACCCGTCACACCATCCCTACCCAAGTCGCCTAAACCAATCTGGAACGCAATTACTGCGTTGTAACTCAAAAATAAAAAACTCACTTACTGGAGTAAGCTACGTTTTTTATTTTTAAGTTACGCCTTGTTCTTGCGCCCCAGGTTGGTTTAGGTATTTTTTGTGGGATCAAAGATAAATCAACTTTTAATTTATATAACGCTATTCCTATTATCAAAACATCTAAAAGGCTAGCTGGTTTCTGACCCTGACGAATCCCCATGAAATCATTAATAAAATCGATAAAAAATAACAACTGAGTAAAAAACTATTAATACTCGATTAAAGCCACGTTATTGCGAAAGAACAAAGTGACTGAAGCAATCTCATGACATAGAGAGTTAACCGTGAGATTGCCGCGTCAACACTGAAAAACACGTGTTTTTCAGTATTTCCTCGCAATGACTTATAACTCTAAATTTCGTGGGGATTCCTCAGTTCCTACCCTCAAATTTGGTTAAGTGTAGAAAAGATAGAGTTACCTTTTTTGCTAATCTACCCATTAAAAGAAATCTGAGATGCAAGAACAAGGCGCAAATAAAAAAGAGAAAACGTAGCTTATAAATAATAAGTGAGTTTTCTCTTTTTTATTTGCAACGCCGTAATTGCTTTTCAGATTTATTTTAACCTGTGTTACGCATACCGGCGGCAATCGCACTGATGCTTCTTAATAAAGCATGCAACCATTGCGTTCGTTCTTCATCACTCAAAGATTCATCACGATATTTTTTGATTAAGGCAACTTGAATTTGATTTAATGGATCAAGGTATGGATTACGTCGTGTTAACGATAATGCAAGCGAAGGTGTTTCTTCCATTAACTCATTGATATTCGCAATACTTAAAACACTGCTGGTTGTTTTTTCATATTCTTTGGATATGGTTTTATAAACATTTTTTGCCGTATCCTGATTTTCACATAGTGTCATATAGCTTTTGGCAATTTGCATTTCGCCTTTAAATAAAGCCATTTGCGAATTACTTAATAATGCACGGAAGAAGGGCCAGTCTTTATACATCTTTTGCAGGGTTTCTATACTGTTTCCATCTTTTGCCAGCCACTTTTCTAATGCAGACCCAATACCAAACCAGGCAGGTATAGTGTGGCGTGATTGCGCCCAGCCAAAGACCCATGCAATCGCGCGGACAGACTCTTTAGAGCGGTTACCTTTTTTACGGTGAGATGGACGTGAACCAATATTCATTTGTCCTATTTCATAAACAGGTGTGGCCTCGTAAAAATAATCAAGGAAGCCTTCAGTGTGATCGGTAAGTTTGCGGTATTTGTTTTCACCTGCTTGTGCTAACTCATCCATAATACCCAGGTATTCATCTTTATCAGGAGTTGGCTTCTTAATTAAGTTTGTGCTGGCCTTTAATAAACCGGTTACCCCCATAGTTAATTCATATACAGCCGTCTGTTGGTTGCTGTATTTGTAAGATAAAACTTCACCTTGTTCGGTAAATTTAATTTCACCATGCACAGTACCGGTAGGTTGCGACAAAATTGCATCATGTGTTGGGCCGCCACCACGACCAATTGTACCACCGCGACCATGGAACATGCGTAAGCGTACATCGCGTGAGCGGGTGAGCTCCGTAACCTGTTGTTGTGCCTGGTAGAGGTTCCAGGCCGATGCCAAAATGCCGCCATCTTTACAGGAATCAGAATAACCCAACATCACTTCCTGTAAGTTACCTGAGGCTTTTAATAATTCAATATATGTTGGGTTGTCAAAAAGCTGTTCCATCACAGGCTGAATGTGGTTTAAATCATCTACGGTTTCAAATAAAGGGGATACCTTCACATGGCAGTACCATTGGTTATTATTTTTACCCGCTAAACCTGTCAACCAGGCAAGGAACATCACTTCCATTACATGGCTTGCTGCATGTGTCATTGAAATAACATAAGTGCCAAATGTTTTTGGACTTATTTCTGCACGCATTTTAACCATCACTTTATAAACATTAATGGTTTCGGCTGACATTTCACTCAGCTTGTCGATATCAAACTCGGCACGTGCATTCTTAATATATTTTGATAATGTTTCTAAGCGTTCAGCTTCATCAAGCTTGTCGTAGTCTGTTCCATCAATTTGTTTTAATATTTCAGAAACAGTCTGGGTATGAACAGTCGATTCTTGTCGAACATCTAATTGCGCAAGATAAAAACCAAAGGTTTCAACCTGGCGAATAAGATCCTGTAGCTCACCAGCGGCAGAGGCCTTGTCACCATGACTGATTAATGAATCACGTATTAAATATAGATCGTTTAACAGGGCTTGCTCGCTAACATAGTGATGGGCTGTATTGGTCGGCTCTATGTCATGTAGACGCGCTTCAACTTTTTCCAGATTGCTTCTTATGCGGTATTGCATAATGAAAAGTTTACGGCGGTAGGGTTCTTGTTTGTAACGGTTTGGTGAGGGAGCAAAAAGCTCTACAACATCTTTTTCATCAAGCTCAAGCTGTTTTAAAAAGGCCTCTGTTGGCTGGCAGAATAAGCTTGATTGCGTAAGGATTTTATCAAGAAGATTTATTTGTCTGATATACTCTACAAGAATTTCACGTGACTGCATGCGTAATGCCAGTACCGTAGTTTCTGGTTTGACAAACGGGTTGCCATCACGATCACCACCAATCCATGAACCAAACTGAATAACACTGGGTACCGTAATACCTGCGTCTTTACCATAAGTACGGCTAATGGCTTTTTCTAAATTGCGATAAATTTGTGGTACGGACTGAAACAAACTTTTTCGGTAATAATATAAACCATTTTTAACTTCATCAATGACTTCAGGTTTTTGTACACGTACTTCATTCGTTTTGTATAAAATTTGAATGTGCTGCTCTAAGTTTTCAATAATATTTTCTTTTTGAATTTTACTTAGGCGTGACTCATTGAGTTGATCACTAATGACATAGATACGGCGAATCGCTTCCATAACGGTACGGCGTTTTGATTCTGTTGGATGCGCAGTAAAAACGGGTATGTAGGCCGTTTGGTTCAGGAGTTGTTGTAGTTGTTCTGCAGTCACATCATTTTTTTGAAAATCATTTAACGCGTTATAAAAAGACCCGTTCCAGGTAAAGCCTTTTGGTCCGACTTCACGACGACGTTGTTTATGCTGGAATTCTTCTTCGGCAATATTGACCAGACTAAAGTAAATACTGAATGCACGAACCACGTGCTCAGTTGATTGAGGATCTAATGAGGCAACTAATTTATCAAGACGGCGGCGTCTGGCAGAATCATTTTTATCACGAAGACTAAGATGGCCTTTACGTAGTTTTTCAACAGCAGAGAAAACATCTTTACCGGCATGTTCGAGTAAAACCCTGCCCAGGATATTACCAAATAGCTTCACGCGCGAACGTAGTTGCTTATCATGGGTAGTCGACATGATTTTTGTAACAGGAGAGTCTGTTTTCTTTACTTTAGTTGTCATTATTATTTAACTTGCTGTTCTAAAAGGCCGCACATTATACCTCCACTTTGGTATAAAGACCTTATTGACACGCCTAAACAGGGGCTAAAATTTCTGAAAAGACGTAAACTGGTGAAGTTTTGTTCAATATAGTGTTGTGAATGTGCACATATCCTGAGTTTCTCGCCACTTTTAGCCTGAAATATTGCATAATTTGCCTACCAAATTAAAAGAAAAATGAATAGAAAATGAAAAAGTTAACTGATCTACCGGCATGGAAAGCCTTAGAAAAACATAAAGAACAGGTGTCGGGTATTTCGATGCGTGAGTTATTTGCGCAAAATGACAACCGGTTTGATGATTTTCACATAACATTTAATGACATACTGTTGGATTTTTCTAAAAATCGTATTAATCAAGAAACCATGGCTTTGTTAATTCAACTTGCGAAAGAGAGTCACTTAAAAGAATGGACTGAGAAGATGTTCAGTGGCGAGAAAATTAATCACACTGAAGATAGGGCCGTATTGCATACAGCATTACGAAATCGCAGCAACAAACCGGTTTACGTTGATGGTCAGGATGTGATGCCGGAAGTCAATTCTGAGCTGGATAAGATGCGCGGGTATTCTGAAGCAATTCGAACGGGGCAGTGGTTAGGTTTTAGCGGTAAACCTATTCTTGATATTGTGAACATAGGTGTAGGAGGATCTGATCTTGGTCCTGTGATGGTCAGTGAAGCATTGCATCCTTACGGTAAAGCCGGCTTACGTTTGCATTTTGTCTCCAATGTTGATCCCAGTCATATTTGCGATACCTTAAAAGATCTTGATCCTGAACGCACTTTATTTATCGTCTCCTCAAAAAGTTTTACCACCCAAGATACTATTATGAACGCAAAAACTGCGCGTGATTGGTTAATGGAAAACTCACGTGATGAAGAAGCGGTTGCAAAACACTTTATTGCTGTTGCGGCAAATGTAAAAGCGGCGACTGAGTTTGGTATTAAGGAAGGAAATATCTTCAAAATGTGGGACTGGGTTGGTGGTCGTTATTCTCTGTGGTCTTCGATTGGTTTGTCGGTAGCCATGTACATCGGCATGGATCGATTTGAGTCATTATTACAAGGCGCCTATGAAATGGATCAACATTTCCGTGATGCACCTTTAGAAAAAAACTTACCTGTTGTTATGGCTTTGCTCGGTATTTGGTATAACAATTTTTATGATGCGGAATCACATGTATTATTACCTTATGATCAGCACCTACATCGTTTTCCTGCTTATTTCCAGCAAGGGGATATGGAGAGCAATGGTAAAAGTGCGACGCGTGATGGCGCCAGCGTTGATTATGCAACGGGGCCTATTATTTGGGGCGAGTTAGGGATAACGGGCCAACACGCCTTTTATCAAAATTTACATCAAGGTACGCATCTTGTTCCTGCCGATTTTATTGTACCTATTGATAGCTTGAACCCGGTCGGTGACCATCACCTAGTTTTACTGGCTAACTTTTTTGCACAAACCAGGACATTAATGACGGGCAAGAACGAAGAAGAAGCCCGTGAAGAACTTATTGCCGAAGGACGTTCAGAGCAGGAAGTCGAGCGTTTATATCCATCACGCATTATGCCCGGGAATAAACCTTCGAATACCATATTACTAAAAGCGTTAACGCCAAAATCGTTAGGTTCATTAATTGCGTTATATGAACATAAAATTTTCACTCAGGGCATTATTTGGAACATTAATTCTTATGATCAACCTGCTGTTGAGTTAGGTAAAAAGGTCGCGGCAAGTATTTATGATGATTTAAAGAAGCATAAGTCGGTTGATTGTTATGATGGCTCAACCAATGGTTTGATTAATTATTTTTTGAAAAATAGTACAGATTAATTTTAAAAGTGGTACCACTGGGCGGACTCGAACCGCCACGCATTGCTGCGGCGGATTTTGAATCCGCTCTGTCTACCAATTCCAGCACAGTGGCATTACAACTTGCATACACTTTTTGCAACGATAGCTGCAAAAGGGCGGCCATTATAGGGCACATAAGCGTTCTATCCAAGCCCTTCACTATCCAATTTATTCTGGTATTTTTGCTGCCAGAGAAATAAACTGCGCGACTTAGTATAACTTTACCGTTTTTCAGAGAAAATATGCGCCGTACGGATTTCACTTTTGAACTACCTGAAGAACTGATTGCTCAACAGCCGACTGTTGAACGGACAGCCAGTCGCTTATTGGTTTTGGATGGTGAAACGGGGCAATATCAGGATAAATTATTTTCGAATTTAACTGGGTTGCTGCAAGCTGGTGATGTACTTGTCTTTAATAATACAGAGGTTATTCCCGCGCGCTTACATGGCTTTAAAACGTCGGGTGGTAAAGTTGAAGTCCTGATTGAGCGTATTACCGGAAAATATACAGCGCTAGCGCATATTCGATCAAGTAAGTCGCCAAAGCCAGGGACAAAGCTGCATTTTGAGCAGGATATTGAAGCTGAAGTCGATGGTCGTGAAGGCGATTTATTTGTTGTGCACTTTAAAGATAGCCAGCAAAGTAAAAAGTCCTTACTCGACATTTTAAATATGATTGGTCATATGCCACTTCCTCCCTATATACAGCGTGATGACGAAGACTTTGATCAGGAACGTTATCAAACCGTTTATGCAAAAAATCCGGGGGCAGTCGCCGCACCCACGGCAGGCTTACATTTTGATGATGACATGTTGCAGCGGTTGTCGGATAAAGGTGTAGAACAAATTCATGTGACGTTGCATGTGGGGGCAGGCACATTTCAGCCTGTTCGGGTTGATGATTTAAACGATCATCATATGCATACAGAGTGGATTGAGTTAACGGCAGAAAACTGTGACAAACTCAATAAAGCCAGGCAAGAAGGCCGGCGTATCATCGCTGTTGGCACAACTAGTGTACGCTGCCTGGAGTCAGCGGCTTTATTTTCGGCTGATGCTGATGAGTTGAAACCGTACACCGGTGAAACCGATATCTTTATTACGCCGGGTTATGATTTTAAAGTGATAGACGCCCTGGTGACAAACTTCCATTTGTCCGAATCAACCCTGTTAATGCTGGTGTCTGCCTTTGCCGGTTATGAAAATATTAAACAGGCTTATCAACATGCAATCGAAGAAAAATATCGCTTCTTTAGTTATGGCGATGCGATGTTTTTAACTCGGGGATGAAAAGGGCAAGTGATTTAACGCAGAGGGCGCTGAGACGCAGAGAACGCAAAGTTTTTAATGTAATAGATTATTATTATGAGCGTAACTCAATATTTTTTTATGAGTAAATTCTCTACTGATGTTACTCCGGTCACTTTGTTTTCTCTGCGCACTCCGCGTCTCTGCGCGCCCTGAAAATTGTTGCAAACAATTTGAGGAAGTACTCTTGGGGTGCACTTTGCGTTAATATGTCGCACTAATTATTAAGGTAAATAAATGAAATTTGAGTTAGACAAAACAGAAGGTTGTGCACGTCGTGGTCGTTTGGTGTTTGAACGCGGTATTGTTGAAACACCTGCTTTTATGCCGGTGGGAACATACGGTACGGTTAAAGCAATGACGCCGGAAGAATTGCAAGGCTTGGGTGCGAAGATTGTTTTGGGAAATACCTTTCATTTAATGCTCAGACCCGGTACGGAAATTATTAAAAAACACGGTGACTTGCATAATTTTATGCACTGGCAAGGACCGATACTCACTGATTCTGGTGGTTTCCAGGTTTGGAGTTTAGGAAAGCTGAGGAAAATTACCGAGGAGGGTGTGAAATTTAATTCCCCCATTGATGGCAGTAAAGTGTTTATGGGGCCAGAAGAATCAATGCAAGTACAACGTGATTTGGGTTCAGACATCGTTATGATCTTTGATGAGTGCACACCGTATCCCGCTGAAGAAAAAGAAGTGCGTGAATCAATGGAATTATCACTTCGCTGGGCAAAGCGCTCTAAAGCGGCGCATGGCGATAATCCTTCTGCTTTATTTGGCATCGTGCAGGGCGGCATGTTTCCCCATTTACGAGAAAATTCATTAAATGGTCTGACTGATATTGGCTTTGATGGTTATGCCATTGGCGGGCTTTCTGTGGGGGAGCCGAAAGAAGAAATGATTAAGGTTCTGGATCATTTAAAACAGCATATGCCAGAAGACAAGCCACGCTATTTAATGGGGGTGGGCACACCGGAAGATATCGTGGAAGCGGTGCGCCGTGGAATTGATATGTTTGATTGTGTTATGCCAACACGAAATGCGCGAAATGGTTTTTTGTTCACCAGTAAAGGCATGGTTCGAATCCGCAATGCGAAATATGCTGATGACATAGGACCTGTGGATGATGAGTGTAGTTGTTACACCTGCCAAAATTACAGTCGTTCATATTTACGCCATTTAGATAAATCAAAAGAAATTCTTGGCTCACGTTTAAATACTATTCATAATCTTCATTATTATCAATATGTTATGAAGGGATTGCGGGATGCAATTGAAATGGGCAAATTAGATGAATTTGTCACAGAATTTTATACGAAACGCGACCTGGCGGTTCCCGCTGTGTCATAATGGTGTACTAAATTTAATAACTATTTACGATTATAAAAAGGGTAAAAAATGAGCTTCTTTATTTCAGACGCTGTAGCCGAAGGCGCCGCAGCACAACAAGCCGATCCAATGACATCACTAATATTCTTTGGTGGCATGATCCTAATTTTTTACTTCATCTTAATCCGTCCACAGTCAAAGCGTGCAAAAGAACACCGCGCTTTAGTAGAAGGTTTATCGAAAGGTGATGAAGTTGTGACAAACGGTGGAATCTTAGGAAAAATTACCGCTGTGACAGAACAATATGTCACAGTAGAAATATCCGAGAATGTAGAAATTAAGATTCAACGAGCCGCTGTATCTACGGTGCTACCAAAAGGCTCACTAAAAGCAGCACAAAAAGATTAATACTTTTTATCGGCCTTACTCGATTTAATTTACGAGCAAGGCCGTTTTAGTTGTAATAAAAATAATTCTATTCAGGTATTCCTTTTATGTTAAATCAGTATCCTTCCTGGAAGTACATTCTGCTACTTGTTGTGCTTGTTTTTGGCAGCATTTACGCGCTTCCCAATATTTATGGTTCAGATCCGGCTATTCAAATTTCAGCAACGCGAAACAGCACCGTTGATTCCAGTGTTGAAAGTAAAGCACTTGAGGCGCTGAAAAAATCTAATATCGAACTGCGCAGTTCTGTTTTAGATAGTAACGGGCTTTTATTACGCTTTGCGGGTGTCGAACAACAACTTCAAGCGGCTGATGAAATACGTGATGCCATTGGTGAAAACTATACGGTTGCATTGAACCTTGCGCCGGCAACACCGGGTTGGTTGCGCAGCATGAATGCGCAACCAATGTATCTTGGTTTGGATTTGCGCGGTGGTTTGCATTTTTTAATGGAAGTGGACACCGATTTAGTCTTGCGCCAGGCAATGGAAAGCAATGCAAATGATATTCGTGGTGCTTTAAGAAAGGAAAAAATTCGTTATTTGGCCATCCGTGATGCCAAAGAACAGGTAACAGCAAAATTTCGTTCAGCGGAATTGCGTGATAAAGCAATGTTAGCTGTGCGCTCAGAACTTACCGATTTACAGCTAAGTGACTATGAAGAAGCAGGTGCATTTTACTTTTCTGCGGTGTTAAAGAAAACAGCACTTTTAACCTTAAAAAAATCAGCGTTACAACAAAACGTGACAACACTTCGAAACCGTGTGAATGAACTGGGTGTTGCAGAGCCTGTTATTCAACAACAAGGTGATAACCGTATTGTCATTCAGTTGCCCGGTATTCAGGACAGTGCACGTGCAAAACGTATCTTAAGCGCAACGGCAACCCTGGAGTTTCGTTTAGTTGATGTTAACGTTTCACCACAAGATGCGGTTGAAGGTCGTGTGCCAGCAACAGCTCGTTTGTATCGTGATCGTGAGGGTCAACCGGTTGTATTGAAAAAACGTTTAATCATTACCGGTGACAGAATTACCAATGCCTCTTCGGGGCATGATAGTGAATCAAATAGCCCGATGGTATCCGTTACCTTAGATGGTGCTGGTGCGCGTATTATGGCACAAACAACCAAGAAAAATTTAAAGAAGCCGATGGCTGTTGTCTTTATTGAACACAAAGAAAGCAGCAAGATAGTAAACGGCAAACGTGAGCGTGTTACCCGTAAAGTTGAGGAAGTGATCAACGTTGCAACCATTCAGGGTGTATTTAGTAAGCGCTTTCAAATTACCGGTTTAGATGATGGTAATGAAGCACGTAATCTTGCTTTATTATTACGTGCCGGTGCATTAGCGGCGCCGATTCGTATTATTGAAGAACGTACCATTGGTCCAAGCTTAGGTGCGGATAATATTGCGCAAGGTTTAAACTCAGTCATCATAGGTATGGTGTGTGTTTTAGTCTTTATGTTGTTTTGGTATCGTGGTTTTGGCATGGTGGCAAATATTGCCTTGTTACTCAATCTGGTATTAATCGTTGCGGTGCTCTCAACATTACAGGCAACCTTAACGCTTCCCGGTATTGCGGGGGTTGTTTTAACCGTCGGTATGGCAGTTGATGCTAACGTACTTATCTTTGAACGAATACGTGAAGAGATATCAGTAGGGAACACACCGCAAGCCAGTATTCATGCAGGTTATGATAAAGCCTTATCAACCATTATGGATGCCAATATAACGACCTTAATTGCTGCCGTTGTACTTTATATTTTTGGCACAGGGCCTATCAAAGGTTTCGCGATTACCTTGTCGATTGGGATTATGACTTCGATGTTCACCGCAATTATGGGAACAAGGGCGATTGTTAACCTTTCTGTTGGCGGTAAAAAAATTGAAAAACTGTCTATATAAATAGATAGCGAAGGAAAAATATTATGAGAATATTTAAACATACACCGACCTTTGATTTTATGTCAAAGCGAAAAATGGCGTTGCTATTTTCTGCATTACTTATTATAGGCTCAATTTCTTCATTGGCCATAAAAGGACTGAACTTTGGTTTGGATTTTACCGGCGGTACTTTAATTGAAGTCGGCTATCAACACAGTGCTGATTTAAATAAAATCAGAAATCGGTTAACCTCGGCCGGTTTTGGTGATGCCGTGGTACAAAACTTTGGTTCATCAAAAGATGTTTTGGTGCGTTTAGCACCCAGGGAACATACATCATCACAGTCACTCGGCGATAAAATTCTGAGTGCGTTAAAAGAAGATGACAGTGACGTTGAAATGCGCCGCCAGGAATTTGTTGGGCCGCAGGTTGGTGATGAGTTACGTGATGATGGTGGTCTTGCCATGATTATTGCTCTAGCCTTTATTCTTGTTTACGTTATGGCGCGATTTGAATATCGTTTTGCTTTAGGTTCAATTGCCGCACTGATTCATGACGTTATTATTACAATGGGTATTTTTTCTTTTTTCCAGTTTGATTTTGATTTAACCGTGCTTGCAGCAGTACTTGCCGTTATCGGTTATTCGTTAAATGATACTATTGTTGTCTTTGATCGCATTCGTGAAAACTTTAGACTTATGCGCAAACAAGCTCCCATTCATATTATTAATGCTTCTCTTAATCAAACCTTATCTCGCACCATGATGACCTCGATTACTACCTTGATTGTTGTACTCGCCATGTTCTTTCTTGGCGGTGAATTAATACACGGTTTTTCGATTGCTTTAATCATTGGTATTCTCGTTGGTACTTATTCATCTATTTATGTTGCCAGCAGCATGGTCATTACCCTGAATATTACGGCGGAGAGTATGATGCCAGTGAAAAAAGAAGGCGAGGATCAAGCTGATCATTATAAAGAAGGTGAGTATATAGACGAACGTTAGTCTCACCTTTTTATTAGTATTAAAACCCGCTTAGCGGGTTTTTTTATGTCTGTCATTTTGCTGTCATATTTTTTTGTTACTTTGTCATAAAAGCAACATGTAACAAGGATAATAAAAATGATAAATCATATTGTATTGCTAATAGGCTTAACCTTTAGTTTTAGTGCTCTGGCAGCAGAATCACAATTATTACGTATTCACGGTTCTAATACGGTCGGAGCCAACCTTGCACCAGAGCTTGTGCAGTCCTGGTTAAAGTCTAAAAATTATAAAATTACTTCTAACACGGTAGCCGCCAAAGAAGAACGTTATATTGTTGCAGAAAAAGCAGGTAAAGAATTAAGAGTTGAAATACATGCTCATGGTTCAAGCACATCATTCAAAGACTTTGCAAAAGGCAAAACAGATGTCGGTATGTCATCGCGCCCTATTAAAGAAAAAGAAATCCAGAAACTCTCATTTTTAGGCAGACTGGATAGTAAAAATTCTGAGTATGTTATCGCGCTGGATGGGTTGCCAATTATTGTGCATAAAAGCAATCCATTAACCACACTACCCAAAAATACCGTGAGAGAAATTTTCTCCGGGAAAATTACCGACTGGTCACAGTTAAAATTGCCAGCAGGTCGCATCAATATTTATGCGCGTGACAACAATTCCGGTACCTACGATACCTTTAAATCATTAGTACTCGGTAAAAAAACGCCGCTGGTAGCAGGGGCGCATCGCTTTGAATCAAATGCTAATTTATCGGATGCTGTAGCCAAAGATCCCTATGGCATTGGGTTTGTTGGTTTAGCATATATTAGAAATGCAAAAGTTTTATCAATCTCTGATACCGAAACACGGGCACTTGTTCCGGAAGTCTTTACGGTGGCAACAGAAGATTATGTTTTATCCAGACGCTTATATATGTATATCCCCGAAGTGGATGTGCATCCATTAGCGAAAGAGTTTGTCCAGTTTGCCGCATCTTCTGCTGCAGATAAAATTGTGATGAAAGTAGGTTTTGTATCACAAGAGATAGAAGGCTATAGAATTAGCCTTCCTGATAGCACGCCAAAAGAATACCGCCAGTTTGCGATGGGCGCAATGCGTTTATCGCTTAATATACGTTTTAAAAAAGGCAGTATTAAACTGGATAATAAATCAGTACGTGATGTAAATCGTTTAGTTGATTACTTTAAACAACCTGAAAATAAATATAGAAAAATTATGTTGTTTGGATTTGCTGACAAACATGAGGTTATTCCTTTTATTAGCGGTAGCGTTTCTGTATCTCGCGCTGATGCAGTTGCTGATTATTTGGCTAAGAATAGTATTCATCCTATTCGGGTACGGGGGTATGGTGATGAACTTCCAGTAGCAAGTAATGAGACTAAGTCTGGACGCTATAAAAATCGCCGCGTAGAAGTTTGGATGATGTGACTTTAATTAAAAGAAAACACCCGCTGAATATTAAGCGGGCGTTTTGGTTTTATTCTTTTTTTGATATTTATTGAAATTTCTTTATTTCATCTAAGGGATTGTTGTCATCAAGCGTAGGTTTTGCGGTACGACAAAGTGAACTGGATTTCTTATCGCATTTATCATCGGCTTCGATGCCATTAATGGTAAGTTCTGCCCATGTACTCGCGATTCCCCATAAAATAATACCTAGCAGGAATGTACCACTACTGAAACCATCTACCTCTGCGGGACCACCAAAGAAAGCATAAATAATGCTCACCATTCCGGCTATCCAAAAAACGCCAATGGGTGCGGCGCAACATCCGGCACAACCGTATCGACAAACCGCAACAGGTGGGGCAATTAAAGCGAGAAAACGTCTTTTCACCATACTCTCCTTGCTAGCTTAAGATACTAAGCTTAGATAAATTCTTATGTGAAATCTACGGTTATATACATATCATGCTTTGTCTTTTTAGGTCAACAAGGTATGTTTCGATAGGGGTATAAACTGGACTAGCAAGGGGGGAACTGATCAGTTATTTTAGGCTGTTCTTCGTAGCTCGCGCTGCAGCAAGTAATCAACAATATCGCTACTACGTTGGCTTGTAGTATGTAAATTTGGCCGTTGCGTGAGTTGTATCACTTCAGAATGAGGGGGCAGAAGTTGATCTGCTGGTCCTATGGAGAGAATTTCAACACTATCTGGCATCGACTGATAATTCATATATGTCGCAGCGTCTCCAAGCCCGTCCAGCACATCCCGCATGGTAAGCTCGAGCAGTTTACTGCCTGTTGTCTTCTTCTTTGGGATCATGCCCTTTGTCCGCATTTCTTTAATAGTTGCTAGTTAAATTTATTAGCGTACTAAAAAAGAATTACTTAAGGGCAATATTCCTGATAAGTCGATATTGCTTGTAACAATGATTGATTTATTTCACAAAAGGCTTAATTCGTTGCAATAGACCTTTGAAAACTTTTGGGTTACCGGCAACGACATTGCCTGTTTTTAGGTAATCCATACCGCCCTTTAAGTCGCCCACAAGGCCACCCGCTTCTTCGACCAGCAACACACCGGCAGCTATATCCCAGATATTAAGATCCATTTCCCAGAAACCATCTAAACGACCTGCGGCAACAAAGGCCAAATCTAAGGCTGCAGAACCAGGGCGACGTACACCTGCGGTCCCGGGAATGATGGCTTTTAGCATGCCAAGATAGTCATCCATCAGGTGCATTTGAGCATCTCGATACGGAATTCCGGTGCCAATTAAAGCGCCTTCAAGACTTTTGCGAGGCGTTACACGGATACGACGATCATTAAGCTGCGCACCGTTACCACGGCTCGCGCTAAAGAGTTCCTGAGAAAGCGGGTTGTAAACAACACCCTGGGTAATTCTGTTTTTGTGGCGTACTGCAATGGACACCGCAAATTGAGGAAATCCGTAGAGGAAATTGGTTGTGCCATCGAGTGGGTCAATGATCCATTCGTAGTCATCCGTACCTTTATGGTTACCGCTTTCCTCAGCTAGGATACTGTGATTCGGGTAGGCTTTACGAATAATGTCGATAATGGCTTTTTCAGCACCTTTATCAACTTCGCTGACAAAATCATTGCGTGATTTTTCAGTGATGCTGAGAGACTCAACTCGGTCGATGTAGCGTGAAATAAAATCGCCACCGGCACGCGCTGCACGCACGGCAATATTTAGCATTGGATGCACTATAAAATTCCTCTGGATTCTTAAAGAACAAATATCTATTCGAGAGATATCATTTTAGTGCATTCTAACAGCCTATTCGTTTCAGTGTTAGATTTAACTGCGTATAATGGGGCTATGGAACCTAATTTTTCAAATATTCACATTGTTATGGTCGGTACTACTCACCCAGGAAACATCGGTGGCGTGGCCAGAGCAATGAAAAACATGGGCTTGTCCCAATTGTCTTTAGTGGCACCAGAAGCGCCATTTCCGCATGCAAAAGCCCGCGCCCGCGCCTCGGGTGCGGTGAACGTGCTTGAAAATACACAAATTTTCGACTCGCTTGAAGAAGCCGTGGCGGGGTGTTCGCTCGTGGTTGGAGCGAGTGCGCGTATGCGAACCTTGCCTTGGCCCGTGGTTGATCCACGTGAATGTGCCTCGCGTGTGGTTAATATTGAAAAAGGCGCGGAAGTCGCGATTGTTTTAGGTCGTGAAAATTCTGGCCTGACCAATGAAGAGCTGGAACTGTGCCAATTATTGGTGACCATCCCAACAAATCCCGATTTTAGTTCGTTAAATATTGCTGCGGCCGCCCAGGTGCTTTGCTACGAAATTCGTCTCGCGGCAAAGCTGGATAAAGTGCCAGAAGATGAACCGGATTCTCCGTTAGCAACATCGGAAGAACGCGAAGGCATGTTTTCACATTTTGAAGAGGCTTTAACAGAATTGGAATTTTTAAAGCCTGATAACCCTGGTCAGCTTATGCGACGGTTGCGACGCTTATTTACTCGAACGGGTGTTGAGCGTTTAGAAGTGAATATTTTGCGTGGAATTATGACGGCTGCACAAAAAGCAAAATCTGAAAAACCTTAAGCATCTGTTTTTATTGACAAAATCAATAAAGAAGACTTTAATAGCCGTCCATAAATTCTACTATCATTACTTTTTGGTATTTGTATGTTTAAACGACTTCGTGAAGATATAAACTGTGTTTTTGAGCGCGACCCCGCTGCGCGTAACAGTTTTGAAGTGCTATCAACGTATCCTGGTGTGCATGCTTTGCTGTGGCACCGTGTTAGCCATTTGCTGTGGAACATACATTTAAAGTGGCTTGCAAGAGTGTTGGCTCAGCTTTCCCGCCTGCTAACCGGTATTGAAATTCATCCTGGCGCCAAAATTGGTCGACGTTTTTTTATTGATCACGGTATGGGAGTGGTCATCGGTGAAACGGCGGTGATTGGTGATGATGTGACGCTTTATCACGGTGTTACGTTAGGTGGCACAAGCTGGAGTAAGGGCAAACGCCATCCAACTTTAGGCAATAATGTGGTGGTTGGTGCCGGTGCGAAAGTATTGGGCCCAATTACCTTATTTGATGGTGCCCGAGTTGGCTCTAATGCTGTCGTGGTCAAAGATGTACCTGAAAGAGCCACTGTTGTGGGCATCCCTGGACATATTGTCTCAGCTAAAACAAAAGACGAGTCATCCGAAAAGCGCGAAGCATTTGCCAAGAAAATTGGTTTTGATGCATATGGGACATCTTCAGGAATGCCCGATCCGGTTGCCAATGCGATTGATATCATGCTGGATCACATTCATGCCATGGATATACAAATGCAAAATATGTGTAAGTCATTGAAATCTATGGGAACAGAGTTAGATGTGGTGAAGTTACCCGATTTAGGGGGCTGCGATATTTCCTCAAGCCCATTGCCGAAACACGTGGATGAAGAAAGCGAAGAAGAAAAGCCTAATAAATAGTTCTATGAGTTAAATAAGAAATGAAAAATACTTGACTAAAATACTAGGTTTTGTTACTTTATATTTTGTTGGTATATCAGATTTTACTTAATTACGTGGAGCAAAGCAATGAGACTGACCACTAAAGGACGTTACGCAGTAACGGCAATGCTTGATTTAGCACTGCACTATAAAGATGGGCCAATTACTCTGGCTGACATTTCTCAGCGCCAGGGCATTTCTCTGTCATATCTTGAGCAACTCTTCTCTCGTCTACGCAAAAAAGAACTGGTTGATAGTACACGTGGTCCCGGTGGTGGTTATCGTTTAAGCCGTGACTCACATGACATTGCGGTTGCCGATGTGATCACTGCTGTTGATGAAAAAGTTGAAACAACGCGTTGTGGTGGTTTATCAAATTGCCAGGATGACAACCAATGTTTAACACATGATTTATGGACAGAGTTAAGTTCACAAATTCACGGTTTCCTGATGGGCATTAGCTTAGGTAACTTAGTTGAGCGCCAAGGTGTGAAGGATGTTGCTGCACGCCAACAACAAGCTGAAACAAATTTTACTTCGTCTGAAGAGGCGGTTGTAAATTCGTAAGTCACCCCCTATATTCCCGGTGCAAGAATGTAGCTGGAATAGATAGTTATAAAATAAGTTTCCCGATAGGGATATTTGTTGGAGAAGTTATGAAAACACCGATTTATTTTGATTATTCTGCAACAACACCAGTTGATAAACGTGTTGCAGAAAAAATGTGTGATTGTTTAACCGAAGAAGGTAATTTTGGTAACCCGGCATCAAGCTCACATGAGTTTGGTTGGAAAGCAGAAGAAGCTATCGACGAGGCGCGTAAAAATGTTGCTGATTTGATTAATGCAAATCCAAAAGAAATTGTTTTTACCTCGGGTGCAACAGAGTCAGATAACCTTGCAATTAAAGGTATTGCGCATTTTTATCATAAGAAAGGTAAACATATTGTTACCTGTAAAACAGAACACAAAGCTGTTTTAGATAGTTGTCGTCAGCTTGAACGTGAAGGTTACGAAGTTACTTATTTAGACACGCAAGATAATGGCCTGATTGATTTAGATGTTTTAAAAGCCGCGTTACGTGATGACACTATTTTAGTTTCAATTATGCATGTTAATAATGAAATCGGTGTTATCCAGGATATAAAAGCGATTGGTGAAATTACACGCGAACGTAAAATTATGTTCCATGTTGATGCCGCACAAAGTGCGGGCAAAGTACCTATTGATATGGATGAGCTTAAAGTTGATTTAATGTCATTCTCAGCACATAAAATTTATGGTCCAAAAGGTATCGGTGCGTTATATGTAAGTCGTAAACCTCGTGTTCGTTTAGAAGCACAAATGCATGGTGGTGGACACGAACGTGGTATGCGTTCAGGTACTTTAGCAACTCATCAAATTGTCGGTATGGGTGAAGCTTTCCGTTTAGCGAAAGAAGAAATGGCAGCAGATAATGAACGCATTCGTATGTTACGTGACAGACTATTAAAAGGTTTAGATCATATTGAAGAAACCTATGTTAATGGTGATTTAGATCAACGAATCCCACATAATTTAAATATAAGTTTTAACTTTGTTGAAGGTGAGTCTTTAATCATGGCATTAAAAGAACTTGCTGTTTCTTCGGGTTCAGCATGCACATCGGCAAGTTTAGAACCTTCTTATGTTTTACGCGCATTAGGTCGTAACGATGAGTTGGCGCACAGCTCAATTCGTTTCTCGCTGGGCCGTTACACGACTGAAGAAGAAATTGATTTTGCTATCGCTAAAATCAATGACAATATCGGAAAATTACGCGAACTTTCTCCATTATGGGAAATGTTCAAAGATGGTATCGATTTAGATGCCATCGAATGGGCTGCACATTAAAATAGCAGTACGTTAACTGAATTTGAATTAAGAGGTATACAATCATGGCGTATAGCGAAAAAGTAATTGATCATTATGAAAATCCACGTAACGTTGGTTCAATGGATAAAGATGAAGCAAACATTGGTACAGGTATGGTCGGTGCACCCGCATGTGGCGATGTAATGCGTTTACAAATTCAAGTATCTGATGATGGTGTAATCGAAGATGCCAAGTTTAAAACATACGGCTGTGGTTCAGCGATTGCTTCAAGTTCACTTTTAACCGAATGGGTTAAAGGTAAAACATTGGATCAAGCTGGTGAAATTAAGAACACTGAAATTGCCGCTGAGTTAGAGTTACCGCCAGTGAAAATTCATTGTTCGGTATTAGCTGAAGATGCCATCAAAGCCGCAATCGAAGATTACAAAAATAAGAAATAACGAGAAGTCAGATTACGGCGTTAAAGCCCAACTCAAAATACTCATGTACTAATCGTACACTCCGCTTTTTCGTTGGGCTTTGCCTTGTACTCTAACTGCTCGTTATCTCTTATAGAACTGCATTAACAAAAAAATACTTTAGGAACTATCATGGCCATCACTCTAACCGAAGCAGCGGCTGAACGCGTTCAAGCCTTTCTTGATAATCGAGGAAAGGGTATTGGGTTGCGTGTTGGTATTAAGACCAGTGGTTGTTCGGGTATGGCATATATTCTTGAGTTTATTGATGAAACTGAAGAAGGCGATAAAGTTTTTGAATCACAAGGCGTAAAGGTTATTGTTGATGCAAAAAGTTTATTATATATCGACGGCACTGAATTGGATTATGGTAAAGAAGGTTTGAACGAAGGCTTTCAATTTAATAACCCAAATGTAAAAGGTGAGTGCGGTTGTGGTGAAAGTTTTACCGTTTAACTTCTAACCTCATAACTAAATAGAATTTCCTGTCATGGCACAAACACAAACTCACTTTGAGTTATTTGAACTGCCTGTTTTATTTGATGTTGAACTTTCTCAACTAAATCAACGTTACCGTGAATTACAGCGTGTGGTTCATCCTGATAAATTTGTTAATGCATCCGATCGAGAGCGATTACTTTCTGTTGAAAAAGCAGCGCTAATAAACGAAGCGTATCAAATTTTGAAAACACCCCAACGCCGTGCCCGTTACATGCTGGAGTTGCAAGGTGTTTCATTTGATGATGAAAAGGATATGGCTCTGGAACCGGCTTTTTTGATGGAGCAAATTGAATTGCGTGAAGCTTTGAGTGAATTGAGTCAGGCTGCTGATCCAATGGCAACATTGAATAACATTATGGCTGACATTGAAAAACGTATCACCGCTGTTATAGAACAATTACGTGAAGGTTTAGAGCTGGGGCAGTTAGATCAAGTCCAGAAAAGTAGCCTGAAGCAATCAGTGCACAAAATGCAGTTTTTAAACAAGCTGCGAGAAGAAGCCGAATACCAGGAAGAAAAGTTACTCGATACACTCTAACTCAGTGTTATAATCTTCTATTAATTCATCAGACTTAAAGATATAAATTATATGGCGTTGTTACAAATCAGTGAACCGGGACAATCAAGTAACCCACACGAACATCGTTTGGCTGCGGGAATTGATCTGGGTACAACAAATTCACTTATTGCTTCTGTTAAGAGTGGTTTAGCAGAAACATTGCCAAATGAAGATGGTGAAGCATCATTACCTTCTGTTGTACGTTATACAGAAAGCGAAGTCATTGTGGGCGCAGAAGCTAAAGCGATGGCAGCTGAAGATCCTTTAAATACCATTAGTTCAGTTAAGCGCTATATGGGGCGTGGTTTAAAAGATATTAAAGAACTCGGCGGTCGCCGACCTTATGAGTTTGTTGATACTAATTCTGCTGTACCGCGTATTCATACAGTTGCGGGCGATGTTAGCCCTGTAGAAGTGTCATCTGAAATATTAAAATTATTAAAACTCAGAGCAGAAGCATCGCTTGGTGACAGTCTAACCGGTGTGGTTATTACAGTGCCTGCTTATTTTGATGATGCACAACGTCAGGCAACAAAAGATGCAGGAAAATTAGCCGGTTTAAATGTTTTGCGGTTATTAAATGAACCTACTGCTGCGGCAGTGGCTTATGGTCTGGATAAGCAAGAAGAAGGTGTTATTGCCGTTTATGATCTTGGTGGTGGCACCTTTGATATTTCGATTTTACGCTTAAATAAAGGTGTTTTCGAAGTTATGGCCACGGCCGGGGATACCGCATTAGGTGGGGATGATTTAGATTATGCTGTTGCAAAATGGATCATGGCGGAAGCGAAAATTAATGATGACACCAGTCACCATCAAATGCGCCGTTTAATGCGTGATGCTTGTTCAGCAAAAGAAGCATTATCAACTGCAGCCAGTACAGAAGTAAAGATTGAGTTAGATAATGGCTCTGGTTGGAAAGGTGTATTAACACTTGAAAAATTTAATGAACTGATTACCCCGCTTATCCAAAAAACATTGCTGCCGTGTAAACGTGCATTGCGTGATGCAGGTATAGATGTTGCTGAAGTTAAATCAGTTGTTATGGTTGGCGGCTCTACGCGTGTGCCGGAAGTGCGTAATAAAGTATCTGACTTTTTTGAGCAAGAGTTATTAACAGATATTAATCCTGATACAGTTGTTGCTATGGGTGCAGCCATTCAGGCTGACATTTTAGTCGGTAATAAAGCGGATAGTGATTTATTATTGCTCGATATTACACCGTTGTCTTTAGGTTTAGAAACCATGGGTGGCTTAGTCGAAAAAGTTATTCCACGTAATACAACAATTCCCGTTGCGCGTGCACAAGACTTTACCACCTTTAAAGATGGGCAGTCAGCAATGTCTATCCATGTGTTACAAGGTGAACGCGAGTTAGTCAGTGACTGTCGTTCTCTTGGAAAGTTTGCATTACATGATATTCCACCAATGGTAGCCGGTGCGGCACGCATTCGGGTTACTTTTCAGGTTGATGCTGATGGATTGTTATCAGTTTCTGCCCGCGAAGAAACATCGGGCGTGGAAAGCAGCATTGAAGTTAAGCCATCGTATGGCTTGACGGATAATGAGATTGAAACCATGTTACGTGATTCAATTGCGCATGCCGAAGATGATGTTGGCGCGAGAATGTTGCGCGAACAACAAGTTGAAGCAGAGCGTGTACTGGAAGCACTGGAAGCGGCATTGGCTGATGATGGTCATTTATTAAATGAATCTGAACGTAAAGTAGTTGATAATGTTGCTAATAATTTGAGTGAGCTGTGTAAAGGTAGCGATCTGCGTGCAATTAAAGATGCGATTGCTGAAGTTGATAAAGCTGCCGCTGAATTTGTTGCAAGACGAATGGATGGTAACATCAAAAAAGCGTTAGCTGGCCATAACGTAAACGAATTTTAATTCCTTAACGAAAGATAAAAGATATGACTAAATTAATTTTTCTCCCCCATGAAGAACTTTGTCCTGAAGGGGCTATGATAGATGTTGAACCGGGTGTGACGGTTTGTGATGCAATGCTGGCAAATGATATTCATATTGAGCATTCATGTGAAATGTCCTGTGCTTGCACAACTTGTCATGTTTATATTCGTGAAGGCTTTGATGACCTTGAAGAGTCTTCAGAACTTGAAGATGACTTATTAGATAAAGCCTGGGGTTTAGAGCCGGATTCGCGTTTAAGTTGTCAGGCTTTAGTGGGTGATAAAGATTTGGTTATCGAAATTCCCAAATACACCATTAATATGGTTTCTGAAAACCACTAAATTTTTCCTCCTTCAATTGAGGTAAAGTTTTTAATGTTATGTGATGAGTAATACTATTATTGCAGCAATTAAAGTGATTTTATAATGCAGCGGAAAACCCACGCTTCCCCAGTTATTAGATTTTGACAAGCTTGCATATTTTACAACAAAGCCCTTGCCTGAACCGGTTCAGTCAGGGGCTTTTTATTACAGGATGTAATATACTTCGCCCGAAGCAGAATGCGATTTTAAATATTTCATAATTATTGTTATCAGTTTTATTAATGACAATTTTTATTCTTAAGAAAATGAATTAGGAGAGTAAACAATGGCTAAACCAGGTAAGTATGTCGGTATTGATAACGACATCCATGGCGGAATGAGCAGCATTGGTAAATTAATTCGGGATGCTAAAGTGTTTAGCTTAATTGAAGACAGTGAAACCTGTGAAGGCTGGAACCATGGCGGTATTGATGCGCTACGTGATAAAGTCAACAAAGAATGGGATAAATATGGTTGCCTTGTTAGCCAGTTACCCGAAGAATTATTTAAGCGCCATCAGGAAATTCACAATAAAGCGATAACAGAAGCAAAAGCCGCTGGCTGGAGTGGTGAGCGTGAAATTGGTGATGAAACATAAGCAGTTTAATTCTGTTTTGTTGAATGCAGGGCGGATAATTAGGCTGTTCATTATTTAGCATCGCTTGTGATGCAGGTGGAGCCGTCTCAGACTTAGTGAGAAGAGCGTATCTTACTCAATACAGATCATATTAGATATAGGCTAAAAGCCAGGTAAGCAGAAATAATGCGCTGAATTTGAATTAAATTATCGATCTTATCGGCACTAAAACTTATTTATAACATCGACATCCAACCGTATATAATTAATATATTATTGACGATTGTTTGTTTAAAAAATAGATTTTTAATGATAGCACGCCTGCCCGAAAATTTTTTCTCCCCCCACGCCCAAAATCAAGAATAAAACACTTAACTTAATTGTACAGAATACTTGAGCATTAAATGTTTTTATAAGTATAATAAATTAAAGCAACCATTAATTAAATTTATAGTCTTGGACGCTAAAATGTAAACAATTGTTGACTATATTAGTATTTTGAATTTACTCATAAATTATAATTAATCATTTATGTGTTATTGCCGACAACATATCTAATTGAAAACCTTATATGGAATGTAAGTATTGATGGCTGTTAAAAGAAAAGGATTTAGTATTGTCATGAAAGTCTCAATACTCGCAGGGAGTATTGCTGCTTTTGCATCTCTTTTCGTTGGGGCTTTAATTATAAACGGTTCTGCAGAAATTATTTATCAGGAAGCGCTGGATCACCTTAAGTACGAAACACACATTAAATCTCTAAAACTTGTCTCTGATATTAAAAATCTCAGCGATGATACTAAGTATTTAGCCAGTACACCCCCAATTCAGGGTATTCCCCAGGCTATAAAAAGCAATGGCACTGATTTCCACGATAACACCCGTATTCAAGTCTGGCAAAAACGGCTTACCACAATATTCACTGAGCTAATCCGGGCTAAACCTAACTACTCGCAGATTCGATATATTGGTATTGCTGATGAGGGCAAAGAACTCACTCGTGTTGATCGAAAGGGGAATCTTATTCAGATCTTACCTGATAAATTATTTCAGAAAAAAGGAGATACCGACTACTTTAAAAATGCGATTAAAATGAGCCCGGGAGAAGTCTACATATCAAACATTTCGCTCAATCGTGAGCATGGTGAAATTTCTTATCCACACACGCCGGTTATGCGCGCAGCAACTCCTATTTTCTTTAAGGGCGAGTTATTTGGAATTCTTGTTATTAATATGGATTTTACCAATATATTTAATGATATTGTTACCAATACACCGCGGGAACTAATACCCTATGTTACAAATGAAGAGGGGTATTTTCTGGCTCATCCAGATAAAAATATGACCTATGGTTTTGATTTTGGAAATGAAAATAAGATCAATAAAATTTATTCAAATTTGTCTTTAAAAAGTACTGATATACGTGATAGAGATTTAACCGTGCTATCAAATAATGATGTTATTCATGTTGCAAAAGCATACTACGATCCTACTATGAAAGAACGTTTTTTTGCTGTTATGATGGCAACAAGTAATACTAACCTACAGAAAAAATCAGATAACTTAAAAATAAACAGTATTGTCATTATGGGCATTTTGGTTGTTATTAGCCTGGTGATAGCGGCCATTTTGGCATCGCGTTTGTTACGTCCCCTACAGTCAATATCTGTTGCCGCAGAGGATATTGCAAATGGTCGCGAGGTAACCGGGCTACCTGTTAATTCTGCCGATGAAATTGGTGAATTAGCCCGTGCTTTCGATAATATGCGTTCACAACTCCAGGAAAAAGAACAGGAGCTCATTGTGAGCCAGGGGCAGGTCCATTATGCAAATAAAATGGTATCATTAGGCGAGATGGCATCCGGTATGGCACATGAAATAAATTCTCCAATACAAACGATTAACCTCGTTGCACAACATATTCAACGTCAATTAAATAAAAAAAATGTACCTGAAAATCTTTATGAGTCTATGTCAAAAATTACTGAAAGTGTTAGTAAAATTTCAGTAATTATTGATGGGTTAAAAAAGGTCTCAAGGAGCCCGGAAAACGATAAGTTTGAAAAAATCAAACTATCTGAACTTATACATGATGTTTTAAGCCTAACCGAAGAACGATTCAGGCTTAATAATGTTCAGTTTTATGTAAACTATCTCAATGTGTCTCCGGATACGCTTGTTCAGTGTTACTGTATACAAATCACACAAGTTCTTATTAATTTAATTAATAATGCGTATGATGCAGTTCAAGAAGTGGATGTTAAAAAAATTAATATGAGTATTGAAGAGAAAAATAATAAAATTTTGTTTGCTATATCTGATAGTGGTCCGGGTATTTCTAATGATTGTATAGACAAGATATTTGAACCCATGTTTACAACTAAAGATGTCGGTAAAGGAACTGGATTAGGCCTGGCTATCTCGCGTGAAATTATTTTAAAACATAATGGTGATATATATATTGACCATAACTCAGATAAAACACGTTTTGTTATTGAACTCCCTGTTTCTCAAACTTAAGCTGAGCCTGAGGGAAATATGAATAATAAAAAAATTTTAATTGTTGATGATGAAGAACTTCTTCGGGATATGCTGGTTGAGGTGCTAACTGCTGAAGGCTATAAGGTAGACTCTGCAGCAAATGGCGTTGAAGCAGGTGAGCTTATTATATCAAATGACTATGAACTCGTTGCAACAGATTTTTTTATGCCAAATATGAATGGGCTTGAGTTTATTAAAATATACCAGGACTCATTTCCTGACATTAAGTTTATTTTATTTAAGTGGGGGTGGAAAAGATCTTGAAATTAATGTGGATGAAAACTGTATAACATATAAAGGGCAGGAGATAGTTGTTGACCTTTATATCAAAAAACCTTTCTCGATAAATGATATACTTGTTTCGATAGAAAATTTATTATCTCAAAAATAAAGTGTTTTTCAGGTACGTAGAAAAATAATAAAAATTATTTACTTTAGCTTTTTACGCCTATCCACAATTTTAAATAGTTCATTTTATAGAATATAATTTTGATTTATTTCTACAAATTGAAACACACTACTATCGTTTTTATAGTAAAAATAAATAAAATAAGCAGATAAAATTATTAACCTTTGCTGTTTAAGGTTATAAATTTATGCAGCGCAAGTAACGATATATATTGAGTTTGTGGTAAAATGTTGCTTATACATATCCATAGCCCGAGGAGTTACTATGTCATTAAAATGGACTGATAGTCTAGATATTGCTATTGCGCTGGATGAAGCACATCCTGATGTTGATCCACAATGGATTCGCTTTACCGATTTACATGAATGGATCTGTAAACTTGAAGAGTTTGATGATGAACCGCAAAACTCAGGTGAAAAAATTCTTGAAGCGATTCAATTAGCCTGGATCGACGAAAAAGATTGAAATCTGCTTGAAATCAGTTAGACACGCCCTCTATCTCATATAATAGAATAATCTTTCAGCACACAGTTCATGAAATTTTCTGTTGGAGTACATCAACTGTTATTACTTTGACTATTCTGGTTTTATGTATGCTCAAATAACCCCTCATCCCAACACATTCTGTAGTGCGTAATCAGCACAAAAATATACGTTTTCTAAGAATCCCACATAAAGATTGCGTAAAGTAATTTAGCTTGTTAGATTAGGGTATTTACTTATATGACTCTAATAACTCATTGGATTATAAGATGTTTTTAGTTGAAAATACTTATTATTTGAAAGTCATACTGCTTTGTATCTTTCCTTTACTTTCTTCCTGCGACCCAGGGGTACAAGTTGCTGAGTATGATCTTGATGACAGGGTCGATATTAGTGATGTCATTGGACAGCCTGCCAATAAAGAATTTTCTAACATTTATATTTTTAGTTTTGATTTACGGGCTAGTCCACAGGAAGATGCCCGCCAATACTTGCCTTTTTTAAAATACTTAGAAAGAGAAACAGGTTATCAATTTAAATTACGATTTACACCGAAAAGCCGGAATATTGTTGATGAAGTGGGTAGTAATCACGTCCAATTTGCAGCATTAGGTGCAGTTTCATTTTTAAAAGCAAACACACATTATGATGTTGTACCTGTTGTGAGGGGGCTTAATTTTGAAAATAAGGCTGAGTACCAAAGTGTTTTTGTTGTCAGCCCTGACAGTAAAATTAAGTCACTCGCTGAGACAAGGGATAAGCGGCTTGCGTTTGGTTCTCGTAGTTCTACTCAGGGGCATTTAATTCCTCGTATAGTATTAAATAAAAATAATATTGAACTACAGACATTTTCCAGTATTGTTTTTACCGGCTCTCACCAAAATTGTGCAAATTCAGTCATTTCTAAAAAAGCGGATGTCTGTGCTATGCAAGATACGATGGCTAAAAATATGGAAAAGAAAAATTTACTGCGCATTATTCATTCATCCAGCAATTATCCTTCAAGTGGAATCGTTGCAAACAAAAATGTTTCTAAGGAAGTGTTAACAAAAGTTAAACAGGCTTTAATAAATTTTAAACCACAGGGAAAACATAAACCAGGATTATATAATTGGGATAGGACAGAAATGCCCCTGGGTTTTACCAGCGCACATATAAATGATTATTCAGAGTTAAAAAAATGGGCTGTTCGTTTAGGTTTTATTCAAAAACCGCTGGTAAATAATGAATGAGACTTAGCAATAAACTTATTCTTTTAGTTGTAAGTATTTTATTTTTTATTTTTATAGGTGTTTTTTACTTTCAATCAACACAAATCAGAAAACACCTGACCTCAAGTCAACTGGAGTGGGTTGATACATTATCAAATAGCCTGAGTGAAAGTATTGCTCGGGACACTATTAACGGAAACAAACTTAGCGTAACGGAATTATTACAGCGTCTTGTTAAAGATGATGCGGTTGAATATGTTTATGTTACGGATATGGATGGTCAGTTATTTGCTCACTCCTTTAAAAAAGGTATGCCTCGCTTTTTGCTTGAAAGCATTAAAAAACATTCAAGTACTATTTCGAAATCGCATATAGATAAAATATATAAAACGAAACAAGGTGTTATTTCTGAGCTTGATGCGCCTTTGATTGAAGGGCTGGCTGCCCGTATACACCTTGGTGTAAATCAAAATAAAGTAAATATGGTTCTGAAAAATGTTAGAGAGGAGTTTGTCTGGTTCTTTAGTATTTTGGGGATTATAAGTATCTTAATTGCTGTTATTATTGCAAGCCGTATAAACAAGCCTTTAATTAATTTCGCACAAAAACTGTTGGTTTTTAATAAAAGTAAACTTACAACGTTCCCTGAAATTAGTACCACAGACCCTGACATTATAAATTTAGTCAATGTATTTCATGATGTCATTTCTGAGCGTGAAAAAGCAGATGAAGCATTAGCTAAATTACAACAGAGATTAATATTACACAGAGAGTTGAGTCCACTTGGTATCATTGAGTGGACAACAGATCTGAGGTTTGTTGATTTTAATCCTGCGGCGCAAAAGATCTTTGGCTTTTCTAAAAAAGAAGTGTTGGGGCAGCATGTTTCAGAAAATATTTTACCTGAAAGCGCACGAAAAGAAATTGATAAAGTGTGGAGAGGTCTGCTTACTAACACTGGTGGTGTTCATAGTATAAATGAAAATATGACTAAGGACGGTAGAGTAATTTTATGTGAATGGAATAATACGCCACTAATAAATGAACAAGGTAAAGTTGTTGGGGTTGCTTCATACGTTGAGGATATTACCAACCAGCAACAAGAAGAACAACAAGTGCGACGTGCTCAAAAAATGGATGCGTTAGGTAAGCTTACTGGTGGAATTTCACATGACTTTAATAATATTCTTGGCGTTATAATGGGGTATGCCGAATTATTGCAACTAAATCTAAAAGAACAATCAAATTTGCTTGAATATGCAAATGAAATTATGCATGCAAGTGAGCGGGGTGCAAAACTAACGCAAAAATTATTAGCTTTTTCAAAGAAAAAAGTTTTTGAAGCTGACGAGGTTAATTTAAATGAAGTTATCCTCAGTAATAAAAATTTACTTGAAAAAACATTAACGGCCAGAATAAAGCTTGTTCTGAATTTGGAAGACAAGCTATGGCCAGTTTTTGTTGATACTAATGATCTCGAAGACTTATTGCTCAATGCCAGCATTAATGCAATGCACGCAATGGATGGTGGTGGCCAGCTGAGCCTGGCTACTCGAAATGAACATTTGTCACAACAGGATGCATTAGCAATCGATCTTGATGAGGGGGACTATATAGTCTTTACCATTACCGATACAGGTTGTGGCATGGATAGTGAAACATTAGAGCATATTTTTGAGCCGTTCTTTTCGACAAAAGGTAATTTAGGAACCGGTTTGGGATTAAGTCAAATATATGGTTTTGTCTCTCGCAGTCATGGCTCGATTAAAGCATATTCAGAACCTGATCATGGTACACAATTTGTCCTGTATTTTCCGCGCTATAAAACAGATATATCATTGAGCAATGAGCCAAATGAAAGTAGTGATGTTGCATTTTTTGTTGGCACAGAAACATTGTTAGTTGTTGATGATGAAAGCGCTTTACGCGTATTAATGAGGGACACCCTTTCACAAAATGGATATAGGGTACTGTTAGCGGAAAATGGAAAAGAAGCTCTCAGGATACTTGAGAAAGAGACTGTTGATGGTGTGATTTCAGATGTGATTATGCCTGAAATGGATGGCTATCAGTTAGCTAATGAAATAATGATGCTGTACCCGGAAGTGAAAATACAGCTGCTTAGTGGTTTTAATGATGATCGTCATCGAGAGCATATTTCTGAGGATTTACACGAGAAACTGTTATATAAACCAGTCAATTCTAAAGATCTGCTTAAGCGGATTAGGGCATTATTTGATGCTGACAAATAAGGCAGAATACCTTTGATTTTGCTGTTTTATCCGACAGCGGGTGAAGTGGCGACGCTTACTACTGTTTTGATAGTCCATGTGCTTTTGTAGAACACTCCTCTACGAGTCCCTGAGCTTTGCAATAGAGGGTTAGATGTATAAAAAAGTATGACTTCGGCCATAATATCCCCAAAAATAACAGAGTTTTGATTGCTTGAAACTTCGCCAGACGATAAAATCACCCTCTCACTTATTGAGACATAAACCCGCGTATTTCCGCGGGTTTATGCTATTTTGTAAACCTCAAAGTTATACCTTAATTACCGGAGTAATAGATACATGTCCCAAGAACGTACCATTTCCATTATTAAACCTGATGCCGTTGCTAAAAATGTCATTGGCGAAATCTACAGCCGTTTTGAAAAAGCAGGTTTGAAAATTGTTGCATCAAAAATGATGCAGTTAACTGAAGAAAAAGCCGGTGAATTCTACGCTGTTCATAAAGAACGTCCGTTTTACGGTGAGCTTGTTGCTTTCATGACATCTGGCCCTGTTATGGTTCAAATTTTAGAGGGTGAAGATGCGATTGCGAAGAACCGTGAAGTCATGGGGGCAACAAACCCAAAAGAAGCCGCAGCCGGTACTATCCGCGCAGATTTTGCAGAATCGATTGATGAGAATGCAGTACACGGCTCAGATGGCCCGGATACCGCAAAAGAAGAAATGGCGTTCTTTTTCTCAGATGACGAAATTTGTCCGCGCTTGCGTTAATTAGCATTAAGAGCATTCTAAATGGAAGTGAAATTGCATATGCCTGAAAAAGTCAACTTGCTGAATTTTGATAAGCAAGGGCTGGAAACGTATTTTACTGAACTTGGTGAAAAGCCTTTTCGTGCGACGCAATTATTAAAATGGATTTATCAGTTTGGCGTTGATGATTTTACTGAAATGAATAATTTCAGTAAATCTCTTCGTGAAAAACTGGCTGAAGTGGCAGAAATAAAATTCCCTGATATCGTTGAAGAACAACATTCAGATGATGGCACCATTAAATGGTTGTTACGTCTTGATAGTGGTAATAGCATTGAAACGGTTTTTATCCCGGAAGGTGAGCGTGGTACGTTATGTATTTCTTCACAGGTGGGCTGTGCTTTGGAATGCAGTTTTTGTTCGACTGCCCAGCAGGGCTTCAATCGTAACTTAACAACCGCTGAAATTATTGCGCAGGTCGTTATTGCTAACCGTGCATTAAAATGTATTCCGCGTAATGAACGAGTTATTTCAAATGTGGTTTTAATGGGAATGGGTGAACCGTTATTAAATTTCGATAACGTGGTTGCTGCAACCAATATATTGCTTGAAGATAATGCTTATGGTTTATCGAAACGTCGTGTCACATTGAGCACCTCAGGCGTTATTCCTGCGTTAGACCGGTTAAAAGAAGTGAGCGATGTCAGTTTAGCACTATCGCTACATGCACCAAATGATGCGCTGCGTAATGAGTTAGTCCCCATTAATCGTAAATACCCGATTAAAGAATTACTTGAAGCCTGTGAACGTTATATCTCAGGTGAAACAAAACGTATTGTAACGATTGAGTATGTTTTGTTGGCTGGCGTTAATGATAAATCCGAACATGCCAGACAACTTGTTAAGTTGTTAAAAAACTTCCCGTGTAAAATCAACCTGATTCCTTTTAATCCTTTTCCAAACAGTGAGTATGCAACCTCATCAGATGCTGCAATTGAACGTTTTAGAAATATTATTGTAAAAGGTGGCTTGCGGACAACGACACGTAAAACGCGAGGTGAAGATATAGATGCAGCATGTGGTCAGTTAGCAGGAAAGGTATTAGATAAAACTAAACGGACTGCGCGTCGACAAGAAAAACAACAGCATTCATCGGGGAGAGCGGTATGACATCATGGTTTCAAGTTTCAGGTTTAGTATTCGTATTATTCTTGACAGGTTGTACGACACAAACAGAACGTGCCGGTGTAAATAATAAGGCGGCTTCAATTGCAAATGCTGAGTTAGGTGTTGCCTATTTAGCGCAAGGCCAAAATCAAGTTGCTATGGTTAAGCTTAAAAAAGCCGTTGCCTATGACGATGAAAATGCAAATGCTCATCATTACATTGCAGAACTTTATCGTCGCTTGGAACAAAAAGATTTATCGGGAAAACATTTTCAAAAAGCGCTGGAATTAAAACCAAAAGATTCTTCAATTAAAAATAACTATGCGGTTTATTTATGTAGTACAGGTTCTTTTGATAAAGGCTTAGAGCTTTTATCCTCTGTTCTTGCCGATCCCCTGTATAGAAATAAGGATCAAGCATATGAAAATATGGGCTTGTGTGCAGAAAAACAGGGCAATGTTCAGGTTGCAGAAGCCCATTTTTTAACGGCATTAAAACTGAATAAAAATTTACCTAACTCATTATTAGGTATGGCAAAAATAGAATTCGATAAACAAAAGATTCAGTCGGCTACAACATATTTTGAAAAATATAATAAAATTGCCCGTCATACTGCTCAAAGTTTATGGTTAGGTGTTTTGATTGAGCGAAAAAATGGTCGTAAAGGCCAGTCAGGGAGCTATGCGGTATTGCTAAAAGGACGTTTCCCGGATTCAAAAGAAGCAAAGTATTTAAAAAAATTAAATATCAGATAAAAATAATAACGTAGAGTGTAAAAATATAGTGGCTAAGTCAATTCAAGCAATTCGTGGAATGAACGATATTCTGCCGGAACAAACTCCAGCCTGGCAGTATGTTGAAAATACGTTTCGACAACTGATGCAATCGTATGGTTATCAGGAAATTAGAATGCCTATTGTTGAGAGCACCGGATTGTTTAAACGCTCTATAGGTGAAGTGACCGATATCGTAGAAAAAGAAATGTATACCTTTGAAGATCGTAATGGTGATAGTTTAACCTTACGCCCGGAAGGTACAGCATGTTGTGTCCGCGCAAGCATGCAGCATGGTTTACTGCATAATCAGATACAACGTTTATGGTATACAGGCCCTATGTTTCGACATGAGCGTCCACAGAAGGGGCGTTACCGTCAGTTTCACCAGTTTGGCGTGGAAACGTTTGGTTTATCAGGGCCAGATATTGACGCTGAATTAATTTTTATGTCGAACCGTTTATGGCATTTATTGGGTATGAGTGGTGATGTTACGCTTGAGCTGAATTCATTGGGCTCATCTGAGGCACGTCAAAATTACCGGGAAGTATTAGTCGGGTATTTTGAAGCGCATGAGTCATCATTAGATGAAGATAGCCTGCGACGTTTAAAATCTAATCCTTTGCGTATTTTAGACAGTAAAAATCCGGAAATGCAAAAATTAAATGAGAATGCTCCGAAACTAATTGATCATCTTGATGATGAATCAAAGTACGAGTTTGAAGTTTTGCGCCAGATGCTGGAGGCTGTGGGTATAAACTATAAGATAAACCCACGTTTAGTTCGTGGCCTGGATTATTATAGTAAAACGGTGTTTGAATGGGTGACTGATAAGCTTGGCGCTCAGGGAACGGTGTGTGCCGGAGGACGCTTTGATGGTCTGGTTGAACAGTTAGGGGGTAAAGCAACGCCGGCGATTGGTTTTGCCTTAGGCCTGGAACGTTTAATTGAATTAATTGAGTTTTCCGACGATGTTCAGCGTAAGAATAATTTAGATGCTTATCTTGTATTAATGGGCGACAAAGCAATAGCTAGAGGAATGGTGTTAGCTGAAAAGTGGCGTAATGAAGTACCCGACTTAAAGCTACAGGTTAATTGTGGTGGCGGTAGTATGAAAAGCCAAATGAAAAAAGCAGATAAAAGTGGTGCTAAGTTTGCCTTTATTTTAGGCGATGATGAACTGGAAGGGAATGTTGTAACTCTTAAGTATCTTAGAGAGAAAAAAGAACAACAAACTATAGAACTTATTAATATTGCAAAATTTTTGCAGCAAGAAATATAAAATATCTGGAGTTGAAAGTGGACGCGTATAAAACTGAAGAAGAACAGGTTCAAGCTATAAAACAATGGTGGAAAGAAAATTCGCTATCAATCATTGCCGGTATTGTTATTGGCGGGGCGATATTGGGCGGCTACAGTTATTTTGGTGAGTATAAACAATCTCAGGCACAACAAGCTTCTGTTATTTATAGTAGCATTTTAGCAACTAAAGAAGATAAAACCAAAGATGTTGAAACATTGAAAAATGATTATTCTTCTACACCCTATGCAGGACTAGCAAGTTTAATTTTAGCAAAAGATGCGGTAGATAAAAATGAAATTGAAAAGGCGGTTTCTGAATTAAAGTGGGTTGTTGATAATACTGCTGATGATGGTGTTCAGCATATTGCCAAACAACGTTTGGCTCGCCTTTACTTAAACCAGAATAATATTGATGCGGCTGAATCTCTTATTAAAAGCATTAAATCACAAGAATTTTCAGCAATATATAGTGAGATTCGGGGCGATATTAATCTGGCTAAAAATTTGCCGGTACAAGCAAAAGAAAATTATCGTCTGGCATTATCAGCGATTACGTCTGCTGATCAACGCTATCGTATTATTAAAATGAAGCTAGATGACTTAACTCAGGCTAAGGTGACAAAGTGAGATTAATTTTACCCGTAATCGTATTTTTACTTTTATCAGCCTGTAGTGGCTCTCCATCTCCCGTTTTACCACCTGCTGAATTAACGCCCCTTGATAATAAGCTAACCATTTCGCGACAATGGGTTTTTACTGTGGGTGAAGGGGTAGGTGATTTTTATTTAAAACTTAAACCCGTAATTGAAAAAAATACCGGCTATGCTGTGGATTATAAAGGGCATTTATTTGCTTTTAATATTAAAACAGGTGATGCGCTTTGGAGTTCAAAGCTGAAAATGCCTGTATCAGGAGGTTTGACCCTTGCAAGTGGTAAGTTGTTTTTTGGTAATAGCAAGGGTGAGGTTATTGCTTTTGATACTACAGAACAAAAAATAGTATGGCGCTCACAATTAAGTAGCGAAGTTGTCTCGAGTCCGGCAGCAGCAAGTGAACAGCTTATTGTAAAAACAGTTGATGGGCGCACTTATGCCTTAAATATTAATACCGGGAAACAAACCTGGGTCTATCAACATACTGTTCCAAGGCTAACTTTACGAGGGAATAGTTCAGCCGTCATTAAAAATGACATTGTTATATCCGCTTCAGATAACGGAAAATTAACAGCACTTACTTTGGCGCAGGGAAAGGTTTTATGGGAGACAACCATTGCCGTTGCTAAAGGTCGAAATGAATTAGAGCGGGTTATTGATATAGATGTTGAACCTGTGATTATCGGTGATGTTATTTATGTTGCCGGTTACCAGGGCCGGCTTGCTGCGGTGAGAATAGATTCGGGTAAAATAATCTGGAACCGGGACTTTTCATCGTACTCTGGACTTTATGTTGACTCTACAAGTGTATATATCACTGATGCGATGGGACAAATATGGGCTCTTAATCGCTATAATGGCTCTACACTTTGGAGACAGGATGAATTATTACGTCGTCGTTTAACCGCTCCACAAAAACAGGATAATTATCTTATTGTCGCGGATTATGATGGTTATTTACATTGGGTAAATAAAGAAGATGGTAAGCTCGTTGCGAGGAAAAAAATCAATCCTTATGATTTTGACGATGGTGAAGAAATTTCCAGAGAATTAGAGTTACTTTTTAGTAAACAGAATAATGTCTTAATTCAACCTGTTGTTATAAATAATTTAGTTCTTTCTTTGGATCGTAGTGGTCATTTAGAAGCTTTTCAATTAGAGAATGAATAGTTCATTATGAGACCTGTTATCGCCTTAGTTGGGCGCCCTAATGTTGGAAAGTCTACATTATTTAATCGTTTAACCCGGTCACGTGATGCTTTGGTTGTTGATCAACCAGGAATGACGCGTGATAGAAAATATGGTGATGGAAAACTGGGTGAGCAGTCTTTTATTGTTATTGATACCGGTGGTTTAAGTGGTGAAACAGAGGGACTTGATGGTTTAATGGCTGCACAGTCGTGGTTGGCTGTTGAAGAAGCAAATATTATTTTATTTATGACAGATGCGCATGATGGCTTAACTGCGATGGATGAAGAAATTGCAAAACGCCTGCGTAATACGGGTAAAGACGTTATTCTTGTTGTTAATAAAATAGATGGTTTGCATGAAGAAGTTGTAACGGCTGAATTTTTTGCCTTAGGTTTAGGAGAACCAAAAGCCATTGCGGCATCGCAAGGTCGTGGTGTTACTGCGCTTATTGAGTCAACACTTGCAGACTTGCCAGAACAAGAAGAAGTATCAGATGAACAGGCTGGCATTAAAATTGCCATTGTTGGTCGCCCGAATGTTGGTAAATCAACGCTGGTAAATCGTATTCTCGGTGAGGAGCGTGTTGTTGCCTATGATATGCCTGGAACAACACGTGACAGTATTTATTTGCCGTTTGAGCGGGATGAGCAAAAATATACCATCATTGATACAGCCGGTGTACGAAAACGCGGTAAAGTGCATGAAGTCGCAGAAAAATACAGTGTAATTAAAGCGCTACAAGCGATTCAGGACGCTAATGTCGTGATCATGGTGCTCGATGCACAAGATACGATTAGTGAACAAGATGTTACCTTGTTAGGCTACATCATGGATGCAGGTCGTGCGCTTGTTATTGCAATTAACAAGTGGGATGGTCTTGATGAAGAGCAAAAAGATAAAATTAAAACAGAGCTTGATTATAAACTTCCTTTTTTAAGTTTTGCTAAGAAAAAATATGTTTCAGCCCTGCATGGAACAGGTGTGGGCGATTTGTTTGGCTATGTACAAACGGCCTATAACTCTGCAATGGCAGAGTTTGCGACACCTAAATTAACAAAACTTTTAGAGTATTTAGTTCAACAACATCAGCCCCCGATAGTGCATGGCCATCGAATTAAACTGCGATATGCCCATCAAGGTGGTAAAAACCCACCGATTATTGTTATTCATGGTAATAAAACCAGCGATGTACCTGCCAGTTATAAGCGATATTTATTTAATGCATTCTTAAAACGTTTAAATTTACACGGCACGCCAATTCGAATTGAATTTAAGACGGGTGATAATCCGTTCAAAGACAGAAAAAATAAAAATAACCTCACTCGCCGCCAGCAGGCGAAGAGAAGGCGTATGATGAAGCATGTTAAGTAAACGCTTTTAAGAGCAGTGTTGCGGGTAGATTGAGGTTGTCTTGCCTGTAACATAGTAAGCAAATAAACCAACCCATTCTTTTATTCCTATTTTCAATGCTTCTAAATTACCGGATAAATTAAATTCCATTGCAAAAATATTATCTTTATTAACACTGTGATCTACAGGAAAAGGGATAACAGACCAACCGGCTTTGCAAAACACACTGACAGAACGCGGCATGTGCCATGCGGTGGTTATTAATACCCATTTTTCATTTTTTACGGGCTGGATGAGTTGTATACCGTTGATTGCACTTTCAAACGTGTTTCGCGATTTACGTTCAAAAATGATTCGATTAGTGTCAAAACCTTGTTGTTGATAAAGTTTTTTTGCAACATCCGCTTCTTTTAGGTTTTGTTCAAGCATACTTCCTGAGCCACCGATAAAAACAAGTTTTGCTTTAGGATATTTCCTGGCTAATGATAAGAAATACAAGCTTCTTTCAACGGCTCCACCGAGTTCTACCTGCTTCCATACAGAAGAAAGCCTGGCTGCTTCAGCACCACTTAACACAATAATGCCATCGATTTTTTCAGGTAACGTTGGGTTAGTTTGAAAGCGGGTTTCTAGCGGATAAAGCATCCATTTTCCTATTGGAAAAAGAGCAACAATAATAAGTATGATGCTTACAACAGTTAACAATTTGGTTGCGGCTTTATATTTTTTTAGAAATAATAAAAAAAGAGTAACAAGTATTAATATTAATAACAGGCTGTCGGGCGAAATAAAGGCCCAAATTATTTTTGAAAGATAAAAGAAAATGGTATCCATATTTTTTAATGATTATCTGCTTTAGTTAAAGAGTTTTGCCAGTCACTATTGGGTTTCGATTGTTTTATTTTTATTCGTTGACCCAGTTCGTTTTCATACCAGCCCCGACTAAACTGCAGAGGTTCTACACTGTAACCCCACCAGGCGCCATCTTCATCCTGTGCCAGCCACCTTACCCAGTCCGGGAGTGTCGTGTTATCATTTTGCGTCATGGTTTGAAATAAATAGTTTAGGATCAACTTTTGTGTTGTTTAAACTGACAACCCAATGTAAATGTGGCCCACTTACACGTCCAGTCATTCCTACAGTTCCCATTTCTTCACCTTGTTTTAATTGTTGGCCCGCTTTAACATATATTTTGTTTAAGTGAGAATACATTGTAATGAGCCCTTGACCATGATCAATAAAAACGGTGTTGCCGGTAAAAAAGTAATTTCCCGTGCGAATGACTTTTCCTTTTGCGGGTGATGTGATTATTGTGCCTTGTGGTGCTGCAATATCAAGCCCGGTATGGCGACGTATTCTTTTTTGATTATTATAAATTCGTTTTAAACCAAATATACTGCTAAAACGTCCATCAACCGGTAGCGTGAATTGGGTTTCAACCTGATTATTTTCAGTCCATTTTTTTAAAGCAGCAAGAATTAAGGGTTTTTCTTTATAGTGGCGTTGTATATCTTCTTTTTTTGGTGAAACCATACGTTTATTTTTGATAGTGATATGGCGTGTTTCATACTCTTTATTATGCACAGAAAATTCCTGGTAGTGCTTTTTTCCTTGAGGGGTAATTATTTTTATTTTATGTATTCCCGGTTTAATTTTTAGCGGTAAACCAATCAAGGCTTGCCAGCCGTCATTTGTTTTTCGAGTCAGTAGTCGTTTTTTACCAAACAGGACTTTATCTTTTTCTGTGAAAGAAGATAGCAGGTTTACCACAGCAACTCCTCCTGGAACGGCATTAATAGCCGGATAATCTACTGCGTAAGATACACTGATATAGAATAAGAAAAAGGAGATAGTAGTGAGTAATTTTTTAATCATTTTTAATTTCTGTGATAGTGGATAAAAAGTGACCTTGATTGAGCTCGGTTTTTATTGATTGACCCTTTTTAAGGCTATGTATTTGAGAAACAATATTATTATTTTCGTCTTTGACAATGGCATAACCACGCTTCAGTGTGTGTAATGGACTTAACGCATCCAATGTGTGCACTAAGTATTGCAGCTTTTGTTTTTTAGCATTCAGTGTTTGTTTATGGGCAAGCTGAAAACGACTGTTAATATTATTATAGTATTGTTTTAATTGTTGTAACCTTTGCGAGGGTTCATGTTGTTGCAAACGTAGTTGCAACAACTCGGCCTTAGTGCTCTTTTCTGTTAATGTATTTTTAATAGCGCGAATATTACGTTGCTTTAGTTCATTTAATTTATTTTTAATAATCTGTAAACGATCTTTAGGATGACGTAATCGCTTTTGTAACCAGTCGATCTTTTGTTGTTTTTGTTGCAGTTGTTGTTGTATTAAATAAAAAAAACGGGATTCTATTGAGGATAATTTTTGTATTTGTTGGTAGCGATCCGGACTGACGAGTTCAGCGGCTGCGGTCGGGGTTGCCGCACGTTGGTCGGCTACAAAGTCTGCAATTGTAAAATCAACTTCATGGCCAATGCCACTTACAATCGGAATATCAGCCTTATAAATTGCGCGAGCAACCACTTCTTCATTAAACTCCCATAAGTCTTCGAGTGCGCCACCCCCTCGTGCAACAATGAGTATATCAACCTCTTTTCGCTTGTTAGCCTTCTCTATGGCTTCACTAATTTTATAACATGCACCCTTACCTTGAACCGGAGTAGGGTAAAGAATAATTGTTTGCATAGGGAAGCGACGTTTTAGTGTTGTAAGAATGTCATGTATAGCAGCACCAGAAGCGGAACTCACTATTCCCACTCTTGTAATCGTTTCAGGAATTGGTTTTTTGTGAGCAGAATCAAATAAGCCTTCATTGGCAAGTTTGTTTTTTAATTGTTCAAACTGGCGTCTTAATGCACCGTCTCCAGCTTCTTCCATGTGTTCAACGATGATTTGGTAATCACCACGTGGTTCATAGAGCCCGATACGCGCACGAACCAAAACTTGCTTGCCATTGGCGGGAAGGACTTTAACGAGTTGGTTTCGGTTTTTGAACATTGCACATTTAACTTGTGCAGCTTCATCTTTTAAAGTGAAATACCAATGGCCAGAAGCGGGACGGGCAAAATTTGATAGCTCTGCTTCAATCCATAATAATGGAAAGGTTTCCAATGCCGTGCGCACTTCCCGGTTTAAGCGGGAAACGGTATAAATGTCCCGGTTATTTGAAATATTGTTGGTAGGGTTATTCATATCCAAATGATAAAGCAAAGTGGCATAAATTAGTGGAAAAAAGCCGGGATAATCCCGGCTTTTTAAATGAAACTACATGCTGGTTAATAATAAAGTTTTAGCGGTATTTGATCGTTGTATTGTTTTACGGCATTAACGGCTTCTCTTTCAGCTTTATTCGCAAGCTTAACTGCTTTATCAAAATCACCTTTGCCTTTAGCTTCACGTGCTTTTTTAAGTATTTTACCTGTATCACGCCATTCAACATACATTTTTTTAGCTTTCTCATTCGCTGCCATAGCAGATTTGAGAGCCATATTTGCATCATTAAGTGATTTAGTTGGTGCTGATTGGCAGGCAGCTAAAGATAGCGCTAGAGTGCAAACAGCTGTAAACATCATTATTGTTTTCATGTTGCTTCTCCTGAATGAATTTAAATTAATGACAACATTGTTGCCTGAATATAAGCTGATAAGTATGAAGTGTAGTGGTCAATTTTCGAAAGGCTATATTACTGTAACCTGTATTGATGTTTGGATTACACCTCATAAATACCCGTATTCTCAGAAATAGTGTCGAGAATGATATTCATAAGTAGATAATAGTACAAAGTAGACAATATTTAGCGTTTTAGATGTAAAAATGTAGGGCAAAAAAAAGCCGAGATAAACTCGGCTTTATTTATAAAAACAAGGCTTGTTTAAAGCATTGGTTTTAGATTTTTTTGTGCCATTGCCTGAGCAACTGCATTGTTAGCCTGGCGTTCTGCTTTACCTGCTAATTTAACCGCTTCGTCAAACTGACCTTTACCTTTTGCTGTGCGTGCTTTCTTCAAGAATTTACCCGTGTCACGCCATTCAACGTACATTTTCTTGGCTTTACTATTTGCAGCCATAGCGGATTTTAATGCCATATTCGCATCAGCCAATGTTTTAGTTGGACCAGATTGGCAAGCGGCTAAAGATAGAGCCAGTGTGCAAGCTACAGCAAGCTTAATAATTGTTTTCATGTTGCTCCTCCAAAGGAATTTAATTTAAATACGACATCTTATCTGAAATATAAGTTATGAATATCATCAGATCATTATGAAGTTAGGTGGTCAATTTTCTAGTGGGTATATTCCCGTGACCTGCACCCATTATGCGTATTGTGTAACATCTTGGCAACTGTCTGGAGTGATAAAATAACTATAAATATGTATATGACATGATGAATATTTTTGTTAGGCATTTACGCTATTCTAAAATATCTTTATAATTCGGCGTTTTACGCCTCTTTTTACCCATTTTGGAAAACGTCAATTATGCTACGAATTGCCCAAGAAGCCCTTACTTTTGATGATGTTTTGCTTGTTCCTGCTCATTCCAATGTTTTGCCAAAGGAAGTGACGCTCAAAACACGTATAACCAAGGATATTGAGCTGAATATCCCGTTAATATCCGCGGCTATGGACACGGTTACAGAAGCACGTCTAGCTATCGCGATGGCACAAGAGGGCGGAATTGGCATAATTCATAAAAATATGGACTATAAGAGCCAGGCTGAACACGTTCGTCAGGTGAAAAAATACGAAAGTGGTGTGATTAAGGAACCCTTAACGGTAAGCCCTGAAACCAGTATTCGAGAAGTGCTCGAATTAACGCGCGCAGAGAATATCTCCGGTGTTCCTGTCGTTAATGGTAAAAACCTTGTTGGTATTGTCACTAGCCGTGATTTGCGCTTTGAAACGCAGTTTGATAACCCTGTTTCAAGTATTATGACACAAAAAGAGAATTTGATTACGGTTAAGGAGGGTGCTGAAAGGGAACATATTCTTACTCTGTTACATGATAACCGCATCGAAAAAGTGCTTGTAGTTGATGATGATTTCCACTTGTGTGGGCTTATTACGGTTAAAGATATTCAAAAAGCGACAGAAAACCCCAATGCATGCAAAGATGAGCAAGGTCGTTTACGCGTCGGTGCCGCTGTAGGCGTAGGGGCTGGCACAGAAGATCGCGTTGCCGCGTTAGCTGAGGCGGGTGTCGACGTGATTATTGTTGATACAGCGCATGGGCACTCTCAAGGTGTGCTTGATCGCGTGGCTTGGGTGAAGAAAAACTTCCCACAGGTTCAGGTTATTGGTGGAAACATTGCTACAGCTGCGGCGGCAAAAGCGTTGGCTGATGCCGGCGCAGATGGCGTTAAGGTGGGTATTGGTCCGGGTTCAATTTGTACCACGCGTATTGTGTCGGGTGTAGGCGTACCACAAATTACTGCCGTTTCAGACGCGGTCGCAGCACTTGAAGGTACCGGTATTCCGGTTATTGCTGACGGCGGTATTCGTTATTCCGGTGATATTGCAAAAGCCTTAGTCGCTGGCGCTCACGCAATTATGATTGGTTCAATGTTTGCCGGAACGGAAGAGTCGCCCGGTGAAGTTGAATTGTTTCAGGGGCGTTCCTACAAATCGTATCGTGGTATGGGCTCCTTAGGCGCAATGACAACACGTCATGGTTCAAGTGATCGTTATTTCCAGGAAGGGAGTGAAGCTGATAAACTGGTTCCGGAAGGAATAGAAGGTCGTGTGCCGTTTAAAGGGTCAATGACACCTGTTATCAATCAATTGTTAGGTGGTATTCGTTCGAGTATGGGCTACACTGGCTGCGCAACGATTGATGATATGCGTACTAAACCGGAATTTGTTCGGGTGACGAATGCAGGCATGGCGGAAAGCCATGTGCATGATGTAACGATTACTAAAGAAGCGCCAAACTACCGCGTATAAAAGACTATTTTTTACTTCGCGAAAAAACCTCGGTTTTAACAACACCGAGGTTTTTTGTTTATAAATATTGAAAATGATTTTGTTGCTCGCGTGACACTGCAAATTCTTGATTTAGCCTGATTTTTGCCTGATTATTCGCGATCGACTATTAATTTAATTCCAACTATCAGAGAAACAGCACATGTCCACGGATATCCATTCAGATCGTATTTTAATCCTCGATTTTGGTTCGCAATATACGCAACTTATTGCAAGACGCGTACGTGAGGCAGGCGTTTACTCTGAACTCTATAGTTGGGATATTTCAGAGCAAGATATCCGAGACTTTAATCCTACGGGCATTATTCTTTCTGGTGGACCAGAAACCACCACAGCAAGCGATGCGCCCAGTGCAGAGCAGGTTGTATTCGAACTTGGTATTCCGGTATTAGGTATTTGTTATGGCATGCAAACAATGGCCATGCAATTAGGCGGCAAAGTTGAAAATGCCGATCATCATGAATACGGTTATGCAAAAGTGCGTGCACGTGGACACACGGTATTATTAAAAGACATTGAAGATGAAGTCAGTGCAGAAGGTTTTGGTTTATTAGATGTTTGGATGAGCCATGGTGATCACGTTATTGAAATGCCGGATGGGTTTAAACTCATGGCCTCAACCGACAATGCACCGATTGCGGGTATTGCCGATGAAGAACGAAATTTTTACGGTCTACAATTCCACCCCGAAGTGACGCATACCAATCAAGGCCAACGCATTATTGAACGTTTTGTGCACGAAATTTGTGGCTGTAAAAATTTGTGGACGGCTGATAATATTATTGAAGATAACATTAAAAAAATTCAGCAAGATATTGGCTCAGATGACGTCATTCTGGGTTTATCCGGAGGGGTTGATTCTTCTGTTGTTGCTGCCTTGTTACATAAAGCAATCGGTAAGCAGTTGACCTGTGTTTTTGTTGATAATGGTTTGTTGCGTCATCAGGAAGGTGACAACGTCATGGCCATGTTTGCGGAACACATGGGGGTTAAAGTGATTCGCGTTGATGCTGAAGATCGTTTTTTAGCAAAATTAAAAGGTGAATCTGATCCTGAAGCAAAACGAAAAATTATTGGCAACCTGTTTGTTGAAATATTTGAAGAAGAATCAAATAAATTAACCAATGTGCCGTCCATGGATGGACAAATGCCCCGTGAGCCAGGGAAGGCGGAAGGGGCCAAATGGTTAGCGCAAGGCACTATCTATCCGGATGTGATTGAATCAGCCGGCGCAAAAACAGGTAAAGCACATTTAATTAAGTCACACCATAATGTGGGTGGGCTACCCGAACACATGAAGTTAAAGTTGTGTGAACCTTTACGTGAACTTTTTAAAGATGAAGTCCGGAAGCTGGGGGTTGAGTTAGGTTTGCCTTATGACATGGTTTATCGTCATCCCTTTCCTGGCCCCGGTTTAGGTGTCCGCATACTTGGAGAAATACATAAAGAATACGCAGATATTTTGCGTTTGGCGGATCATATTTTCATTGAAGAGCTTTATAAGCACGATCTTTATCACTCAGTCAGTCAGGCTTTCACGGTGTTCTTACCGGTTAAATCTGTTGGTGTTACCGGTGATGGTCGGCGTTACCAATATGTTGTGGCTTTACGAGCAGTAGAAACAATTGATTTTATGACGGCACGTTGGGCGCATCTGCCTTATGATTTCCTTGCACATGTTACCAGTCGTATCGTAAATGAAGTCGAAGGCATCTCTCGCGTTGTATATGATGTAACCGGGAAACCACCCGGCACAATAGAGTGGGAATAAGTGATGTCAGACGTTGTACTTATCACTGTCTCTGGACAAGATTGCACGGGGATCACAGCTAGCTTAACGGGTATATTGGCAAACTATGACGTTAATGTACTGGATATCGGTCAGTCGGTTATTCATGACAGTTTATCGCTGGGACTTTTGATCGAAGCACCTTACGACGCAAAAACGTCTGCTGAATTTGATCACACCGTGTTTAAAGATATTCTATTCAAAGCACATGAGTTAAATCTTAATGCACGCTTTACGCCCATTACTTTAGAAGATTATAAGCATTGGGTTAATGCGCAAGGTAAAGCAAAGCATATAGTTACTTTGCTTGCTCGTAAGATAACGGCAAAACATTTAGCGCGTGTTACCGAAATTGTTTCTGATTATGGTTTTAATATTGATCAAATAAGTCGTTTATCAGGTCGTATCTCATTAGATAATTCAGAGCAGCCACGTGGAGCATCGGTACAACTTTCATTAAGCGGTGATATTGATGATATTGCAGCAATGCATTCTCGCTTTTTACATATCTCACAAGAACTCGATTTAGATGTCGCAGTGCAAGAAGACAATCTCTATCGTCGTAGTCGTCGTTTAGTCTGTTTTGATATGGACTCAACCTTAATTCAGGTTGAAGTCATTGATGAATTAGCGAAGGCTGCTGGTGTGGGAGAGCAAGTAGCTGCGATCACTGAGTCAGCGATGCAAGGTAAAATTGATTTTTCAGAAAGCTTCCGTCAGCGTATGGCCTTATTAGAAGGTATGGATGAGTCTGTTTTAAAAGGGATTGCTGAAAACCTGCCTGTAACAGAAGGTGCTGCACGATTAATCAGTCACCTGCGTCACTTTGGTTATAAGGTTGCGATTCTCTCCGGTGGTTTTACTTACTTTGCTAATTACCTGAAGGAAAAATTGGGTATTGATTACGTTTACGCCAATCAACTGGATTTTAAAAACGGCAAACTCACCGGAAAAGTCAGCGGTGATATTGTTGATGGGCAAATGAAAGCAAAATTACTCACGCAATTAGCGGAGCAAGAAGGTATAAGCACTGAGCAGGTTATCGCGGTAGGCGATGGCGCAAATGATTTACCGATGCTGGCGATTGCAGGCCTAGGTATTGCGTTTCATGCTAAACCCATCGTCAAAGAACAAGCACAACATTCAATTGCTAATTTAGGTTTAGATGCCATTCTTTATTTACTTGGTATACGAGACCGTGAGTTAGCCGAACTGGAAAATATTTAATAAAAGTCTTAACGCAAAGACGCAGAGAACGCAAAGTTACGCGGAGCTTTTAATATTTTATTTAGATTAAATATTACTCATACTTAATTTTCAAAAATGTAACAAAATTATGTTACTCATTTTTCTTTGCGGTTCCTAGCGTTCTCTGCGCCTTTGCACTTAATGAACCGCTGCGGGGTTCATCAGTATTACCCTAACCTGCTCCGCACGTTCTGGCATCGTTGAAATATTTTGACTTTGGAGTTTAAGTACATGTCTGAAATTCAAGAACAAAATAAGTTGGATATTGTATGGATGCAGCATGCTTTGGAGCTCGCACACCGTGCAGAGTCTGAAGGTGAAGTTCCTGTGGGGGCTGTCATTGTTTATGATAATAAAGTGATAGGCGAAGGCTGGAACAGGCCTATTATTGACAATGACCCAACAGCACATGCAGAAATCATGGCGCTACGTTCTGCGGCAAAAAAAATTAATAATTACCGTTTATTAGAGACAGCACTTTATGTCACATTAGAACCTTGCATTATGTGTAGCGGGGCGATTATCCACTCAAGAGTTAAGCGTGTTGTTTATGGCGCACAAGATAGTAAAGCGGGAGCAGTGGAAAGTGCCTTTTCTATATTAGGAACGGACTGTCTTAATCACAAAGTTGATGTTATTGGTGGGGTATTAGCAGCAGAGTGCAGTGAAGTACTTTCTGATTTTTTTAGGAAAAGAAGAAAAGAAAAAAAACAAAGTCGTCAGTAGAACAGTCTTTATACAATACTAATTATAAAGTCGGGTAAACATAAGCAACTTTTTGTGTGCCTTGATTGTTCCGCTCTTCTTTTGCTAAATGCCAGCGTAAAATATCATAGTAGCTTCTGATGTTTTCAACATATTTAACCGGCTCATTGCCGCGAGCATAACCATAACGGGTTGTTTTATACCAGCGTTTGCGACGTAGCAGAGGCAAACTTTCTTTTACATCCACCCATTTATTCGGGTTACCTCCACGACGCTTTGTTATTATCCTTGCATCTTTTACGTGACCGAAACCAACGTTATAAGCTGCAAGCGTAAACCACAGTTTATCTTTTTGATCTATTTCATCCGTAAAACGTTCTGATAACTCCTGAATATATTTCGCTCCGCCGTGAATACTTTGCTTTGGCTTTGTGCGATGGGTAACCCCTAAGTCTTTAGCGGTTGCTTTAGTCAACATCATAATGCCTTTAACACCTGTTGGTGAAATTGCTCTGGGGTTCCAGTGTGACTCCTGATAGGCAACAGCGGCGAGTAACTGCCAATCTAGTTGATTTGATAATGCCGCACGTTCAAACATTTCCTGATAGCGCGGCAGGCGGTAACGCACATGCCCCAGGTACGTTGATGTTCCTGCATAGTCATAGTTACGTGCATGCTGGTAGTGTCGTTTTATGAGTTGGGCAAGTTGACCGGACTTTTTATAAGAGGCAAAAAATTTATTCGCTTCCTGATAAAGAGAGTTATCGCTATTTTTCGAAAAAGCCCAGGCTAAGCTTTGAGATCCCGAAAGGTTAAAAGCAATTTTTAATTCAGGATGGAAACGACGGTTGAGTAAAATCTCGTTTGAGTCTGCAACGGTGTAATCGATTAAGCGCCCTGCGACAAAATTTAATAGTTCTGCACTACTTGTGTCTTCATTTTCATGCCATTTTAATTTTGGGTGATGTTTGGTTAATTTTTCTAATTGCTCAACATGGTTACTGTTCGCCATCACTTCGAGGCTACCTGAATATGTGCTTCTCAAGTTTTGCGGACGAGGATTGTTTCGATGATAAACCAGTTGTTGTGTAATTGACTGATAGCTGTCTGAGAAACGAACCATTTTTTCACGAGCTGGAGTAGCAACAATGCCCGCTGCGGCAAAATCGGCTTGTCCTTTTTGTACCTTTTCGAGGATATTGTCTAAATTATTTTCAACGCTGATTTTTAAAGAAACACCAAGGTGATCGGCAAAGGCTTTAACAAGATCATATTCCATGCCTTCAGGGCCATTTACGCCAATAAAATACGTTGTAGCGGCATTACGTGTAAGAACATGGAGCACACCCGTATCGCGAACGTTCTGCAGCGCAAGTTTTTGAGGGCTGCAAGCATTTAATACAATAAGCGTGAGTGCTAAGCCGGCAATGTAAGGTAAAATTTTTCGCATTACTTAATTCCTGCTAGTGTTCACAACATTTCGCGAATGAATTTATATAAGCTGGTGAAATAATTAGTACGGTCAATGTCCATGCGTTGGGGGGTAACGTCGCGACCGGTAAAGCGGGAATATTATAACATGCTTATATGTGACATAGGTAACATTTTGAAACAATCTGATGCTTTTTTAAGCTATTTAACCTTGTTTAAAGAAAGGTTAATATTTTGGTTTGATAATGATGACTATCTAGTTTACCCTTGCGCGTCCTCAATTCTAACGATGCGAGGAAGTGGAGAAGTGGCCGAGCGGCTGAAGGCGCACGCCTGGACGCTGCACTGGAAGTGCAAGTGCCGCAAAGAAACTGAAGCGGCAAGTGTGTATTTGCCCGATAGGGCAAACGGTTAGATGAAGTTGTAAAAAGTTTTGGAGAAGTGTCCGAGTGGCTGAAGGAGCACGCCTGGAAAGTGTGTATTGGTTTATCCCAATCGAGGGTTCGAATCCCTCCTTCTCCGCCATTTAAATTAAAGAAAAATGGCGTACAAAAGCATTGGAATTTATTTGGTATCCATGTATAGTGCGCAACCTTGAAGAGCGCCTGTAGCTCAGCTGGATAGAGTACTCGGCTACGAACCGAGCGGTCGCACGTTCGAATCGTGCCAGGCGCACCATATTAGCAATAAAATCAAGCGGTTATCTTAGTAGGATAACCGCTTTTTTTGTGGGGTTCCCCCATAGAATCGTTAAATCATTTAACTATTTTGTTTTTAATGCTGAAACTTTGGCAGGTTTTCTATTCTATTATTTTTAAATTTGTTTTATCGTTTCGGTTTAATAGAGTCAGATTTTATGCTGCTTTGCTGACTAGGAAGGTGCGAGCGAATATAATTGCGAGCTTATCACCTCCTACCTTTTGCTAAATATTTTCTTTTGTCTTCGGTAAGTTTTAGGTAATTCAATCTGACTTGATATATCTTATTAAGCTATATAAGGTGTAAAACCTCATAAGCCCTAATTCTAATAAGAATAATCTAAAAATAAGTACAAAATATGACGCAATCAGTATTATTTTGTTGCTTTTTTTAACAGGATGTTAAAGAATTGTCCAATAAGGCCGATAACACTATAAAGCACCCACTTGAACTAGGTGAAGCGACTCGACTAATTCGTGAGATTGCATGCAATGATCAAGCTAAACGTACTATCGTTGGGCATGCTGATGACCGAAAAGCTTTTCGATGTCTTGGTGATATATCAATTGATATGGTTTTAAAAGATGGTGAGGTTGTTGATAGAAGGTTTGAAAAAAACTCATGGCGATACAAAGTTGAGTTAGCTGATAAGTATGGAAAATTATACGTTGTTACAGCAATACCGAAAAAAGATAGATTAGTAATTATTACCACTTTTTCTGATTAACTTACATAAACTAACGGGAAGTTAAGCTATGGAATGTCCTATTTGCGATTCAATTAACGTACAAACTGAATATCGTTCATATGCAATGAATGATTATGGTTTTGGCGTGACTTTGCTTAATGCTGAATTCATCTCTTGTTCAGATTGTGGGGAAGTAACATATACAATCCCTAAATATAATATTGTTAAGAAACAAGTAAGAGAATTATTGTGTAGCTTAAAAAGAACGCTAAGTGGAGCTGAGTTTGCTTTTTTACGCGCTGAATTAGGGATGCGTGGCCAGGAATATGCAAATGTTTCAGGTGTTAGTAATGTCACTGTTTCGCGGTGGGAAAATGACAAAGTAGATATTCCAAAATCCGCAGATAGAGCTTTGAGAAACTTAACACTTATCTCATTAGGGTATAGTTATGGAAGTTTAGTGAAACTTTTATCTAATGTGGATAACGATGGGAATGATCGCCTTGAAGTTGACTTAAATAAATTTAACGATGGGTCATCATATTCATATGAAACATGTTTTCCAATGTCTACTGAGCATCAATCAGGACAAAATTGGAAAGTTCATGTGAATAACAATAATTAAAAAACATTCTTATGGAAGACAATAAAAGAAATTTAGCACAAAATCTGCAATTAGATTCTTTAGAGCTTATAGCAAGTAAATTTAATGTTATTAAAGAAAATAAAGAAAAGACAGGTAGGGTAAAAATAAGTATTGAGCTTGGAAATGAAGCAATTGCTGAAGAAAATAGTAATATTTTAAAAAAAATAATTGGTATGCTTAAAGTAAATATAAAGGGCGTTACCGAAGATTCTATAGAAGATGAAATATTTTCTATGGAGGTAGTTTTTGAATCTAATTACTCTGCTCATAATGAATTTGTTTGGGAAAATGAAGAAATAGACCATTTTGTGCTTACTAGTATGTATATGCATATGTGGCCATATGTAAGGGAATATGCAAGTGAGCTTACTCAAAAGTCACCACTGAAAGATTTTATTTTACCTTTAATGCCTGTTGGACAAGGCCAACTAAAACCTAAAAACTAATAGCTCATAAGCAGGTGGTTATAAGTGATTAATTATTTGTCTTATAGAAAAATATCGGGCTCACAATTAACCAGCCATTCCCCCCCATAAGAAAAATAAAAACTAATTAAAACAAACACTTAATTTTGCACTATTTACCTGTTTGTGGGGGGAGAGTCGAGGTATTAACTGTTTGATTTTAAAAAAGAATTAGCAATCAATATATACTACTACGAACCGAGCGGTCGCACGTTCGAATCGTGCCAGGCGCACCAAATAAGTAAGTCAAATCAAGCAGTTAACGCGTATGTGTTAGCTGCTTTTTTTTGCTTTTTTTTAAGTGTAGCGATATAGTATAGCGATATTAAGTATCATTTTTGGCGTTAAATATATAACCTTGCGGTATCACGACAATTCCTGTTTCGCTGACGGTAAACCTCTTTTTATCATCATTTATATCCTCACCGATAACTTCATTGTCAGGAATAACGACACCTTTATCGATAATACATTTTTTTATTCTGACATTTTTTCCAATTTTAACGCCATCAAATATTACTGAGTTAGTGACTTGTGACTCATCGTCAATAAAAATATTTTGAAATAAAACGGAGTGTGAAACACTGCCACCCGAAATGATCGTCCCGCCTGATAACATTGAATTAATAAAAATACCTTCGTTACCTGATTCACCAGGAACAGCACGAGCAGGGGGCGTTTGTGATTGGTAAGAACGGATGGGCCAGTCATTTTGATACAAATCAAGCGCCGGAATTGATTTTAATAAATCCATATTTGCATTGAAGTATGATTCAATCGTGCCGACATCTCGCCAGTATTTATCCGGAGACACGCGGCCTTTTGTTTCTCCAAAGTAATGAGCACATACGCGATGGCTTTTGATTAGCCTGGGTAAAATATCATTACCAAAATCATGAGTTGAATTTTCATCCAAACTATCTTGTTCTAAAATGCTCATGAGTAACGTTGTTGAAAAGACATAAATGCCCATCGATGCAAGTGCATACATTGAATTATCGACACATGCTTCGGGATTTTCAGGTTTTTCCTGAAATTCAATTATTTGATGTTCTTCGTTCGTTGTCACAATGCCGAACTGGTTAGCTTCTGCTACCGGCACTTTCATGCAGGCAATGGTGGCATCTGCGTTAAGAGATTTGTGTGTTTGCAACATTGATGCATAATCCATACGATAAATATGATCACCAGATAAAATTAAAGTCCATTCTGAATTACTGCGTTCTACTAAGTAATTATTTTGGTGAATGGCATCAGCCGTCCCTTGATACCATTTGTTGCCATGTTGCATTTGAGCGGGAACCGGGGTGATGTATTCCCCGAGTTCAGGATTAAATATAGACCAGCCGTCTCGAAGGTGTTTCTGTAGTGAGTGTGATTTGTATTGCGTCAGAACAAGAATACGTCGTAAACCGGAATGCAAACAATTCGATAATGTGAAGTCAATAACGCGATATTTTCCACCAAAGGGGACAGAGGGTTTTGCCCGTATTTTTGTTAGGGGTTGTAGACGTGTTCCTTCTCCGCCTGCAAGAACGATGGTGAGTGTTTTTTCTATCATGTTATTCCCTTGTTAACCCATTTGAGTACGTTTTTCCTGCACTGGTTTGGACACTTTATATAAGTTATTTGTTTAAAAGTTGCTATAAGTGCACAAAGTTAGTGCTAAAAAATACTGTTTTATTGTTATATCATTGTTTTATATTCTTTGTGCATAACGTGTACCAACTACTTCAATCAGTGTAAATATATGCTGTATTCACGATAAACAAACAATCTTTGATGATCAAAAGGTGATTGTCATAAAATTAGACTATGCTGGTATGAACATTGCTCTATACATTTAAAAGTAATGTGATCCGTTTTTTTATTACATCAATAATGGGATAAAGATTATGAAGCTTGCAATGATCGGTTTAGGAAAGATGGGCGGGAACATGGTTCGTCGACTGGCAAAGGACGGACATCAGCTTGTGGTCTTTAATAAAACAGCGCAAACGGCAGTTGATCTTGCCAGCGAAGTGGGTAACGTGATTGCTGTTGCAAGTTTAGCCGAACTGATTCAATCATTGGAACCGCCCCGTGCGATTTGGTTAATGGTGCCACATCAGGTGGTTGATGAAAGTATTGCTTCTTTACTTGAAGCGGGGATGAGTAAAGGGGATGTCCTGATTGACGGTGGAAATTCAAATTTTAATTTAAGTAAAAAACGGGCTGAAGAACTTTCCGTGCAAGGTATTCATTTTGTTGATTCCGGAACATCGGGTGGCGTGTGGGGACTAGAAAATGGTTATAGTATTATGCTGGGTGGAACGGATGAAGCGATCGATATGATTCGTCCGGCCATTGAAACGCTGGCGCCTGCAAAAGATAAAGGGTGGGGACATGTAGGGCCAGCAGGTGCAGGTCATTATGTAAAAATGGTTCATAATGGTATTGAATACGGAATGATGCAGGCCTTTGCCGAAGGTTTTGAACTACTTGAAGCGAAAAAAGAAATGCAGCTTGATTTGCAGCAGATATCAGAAATATGGCAACACGGCAGTGTTGTTCGATCCTGGTTGCTGGATTTAATTGCGGATGCATTTTCAGAAGATAATACATTATCAGATTTAAGTGATTATGTTGATGATTCGGGTGAAGGGCGTTGGACGGTGCAGGATTCGATTGATCTTGGTGTTCCTACTCCGGTGCTGACACTGGCTTTACAAATGCGCTTTCGTAGCCGACAAGATGATGCTTTTGCAGGCAAAGTGCTTAATGCTATGCGTGCGGGTTTTGGCGGCCATAGTATTCGTCCTAAAGTTTAACTTCAGTGAGGCAATATGGAAGAATCATCTGTCATTCAGAGCGTTGGTGAGCCAACCGAACCAACAAATATTGTTATTTTTGGTGCGGGTGGAGATCTCACTAAACGTAAATTGATTCCGGCATTGGTTAAAATGTTACGTTGTGGGCTTTTGCATCCTGATAGTAAAATTATTGGTGTATTAAAAGATCGAACCCGCGAAGTTTGGCTTAGCAGCTTGTATCAGGGGATGCTTGATTACGCCAGTGACATCGAAATGCCCCCGCAGCAATGGGAGTCATTTTCGAGCAGGTTCCAAATGGTCAGTGGTGATTTACAGAACGATCAAACCTACCAGGAACTCTCTTCATCAATTGAGTCTTTATCAGGTAAGACGCACGCGATGTTTTATTGTGCCGTTCCACCAGGTTGGTACACCACTATTGCCGCTGGACTGCATAAATTTGGTTTGGCTAACCAAATAGATGGATTTAGACGTGTCGTCATCGAAAAACCGTTTGGTATGGATCTGGCCTCATCACAAAAGTTAAATAGTGAGTTACAGGAACTGTTAGATGAATCTCAGATATACCGTATTGATCACTATTTGGGAAAAGAAAGTGTGCAAAACCTTTTAGTGTATCGTTTTGCAAATAGTATTCTTGAACCACTTTGGAACAGAAACTTTATTGATCATATTCAAATCTCTGCGGCAGAGGAAATTGGTATCGGCTATAGAGCAAACTATTATGAAAAATCAGGCGCACTGCGCGACATGATACAAAGTCATTTAATGCAAGTCATGACACTGGTCGCAATGGAGCCGCCGGTAGAGTTTACCGCCGATGCTGTGCGTGATGAAAAGATAAAGGTGTTACGCGCGGTACGGCACTTTTCGCCTGAAGATGTTAGTCAACAAACTGTGGCCGCACAATATGGTTCAGGTAAAGAGGATAATCAAAATCTCAAAGGCTATGTAGCCGAAGAAGGGGTGTCGCCAGAGTCTGTAACCGAAACATTTTCTGCTGTTCGTTTTTATATTGACAACTGGCGCTGGCAGGGCGTGCCCTTTATTTTATGGACAGGAAAGCGTTTACCAAAGCGCGTGTCTGAAATTGTAATACGTTTCAGGAAGTTACCATTTAACCTGTTTGATAAGCATGCCAAGTCTCCCATCACTAATTCATTGGTTTTTCGTTTGCACCCGGATGAAGGGATCTTTCTGAGAATGAATGCCAAGATGCCGGGTTTAACTACAGACACACAAAGGATGGTGATGCGGGCACCCTATTCAGAAAATGGTGAAGATGTCTCTGATGCCTATGAAGTCTTACTACATGATGTGCTGACAGGTGATGCTACGCTATTTTCACGCGGAGATGAAGTTGAGGAGTCCTGGTCAATTATTGAACCCATTTTAAATATATGGAAGGATCGGATTTCAGTAGAGCGTTATCGGGCGGGTACATGGGATGTCAGCGGCATGGATGAATTGTTTAAAGGTTGTGTTGGGGGCTGGCATAAGCCAGGTTAAACAGGAATGCATAATTGGTTAGTTTATGATGATTTTGATACGGCATCTAATGCAGCTGCAAATTTTATAGCAGATAAAATAAAAGATTGTTTATCACAAAGGAATATATGTCATGTGGCTCTGCCAGGTGGAAATAGCCCAGTTAAATGTTTAGGGTATCTTGCAGCAAAAGACATTCCCTGGCATAAGGTACACTGGTATCTGGGCGATGAACGTTGTTACCCCTTGGGCCATGCTGAACGAAATGATCTTATGTTGGATAAATATTTCTGGTCTCTAATAGGGAAAACAAATATTCATCGAATGCCTGCAGAGTTAGGTGCAGAAAAAGCGGCTGAACACTATCGGGAGAAAATTGCTGCTGTAGATTATTTTGACATAGCATTTCTTGGTGTAGGCGAAGATGGACATACTGCCAGTTTATTTCCTGATAATGCAGCACTGGATGATTCCCGAACAGTCATTCCCGTTCATCACTCACCAAAACCACCCAGTGATCGTGTTTCTTTAAGTCAGGAAACGCTTGGAAAAGCACATTGTAGAATTGTGATTGCATGCGGCTCTGCAAAGTCTCCCATTATTAAACGCATTAAAGAAGGTGAGCCTTTACCAATTAATTCTATTGGTGATATTAACTGGTTTATTGATCGGGATGCTTTATCGGCTGTTAGAATTTAGTTTTATGCTTGTGTATTTTGTTTTTATATAGTTTGCAGTGCAGCGGATTATTATGTGAACAAAAATGGTGCATATTTGATAACGGTTTTTATGCCCAACTAAAATAACATACTGTTTTAAATAAAGATTTAACACTAAAGTAGTCTGGCGTAATATTTGCTCTTGGTTGTGTTATACGACTAAAGCCATTATTTTAAGGAGATAGAAAAATGAATATGCAGGAAATACGCGAACGGGCAAAAGATTTTGGAATTAAAACAGCACGTATGAGTAAAGTAAACCTGGTTAAAGCTATTCAGCTTTCTGAAGGTAATTTTAGTTGTTTTGCTTCAGCTCAGGATGGAGAGTGCGATCAGACCGCTTGCATCTGGCGTGATGATTGTTTTTCTGCGGCAAAAAAACTGCATAGTTAAAAACTACGTATTCTTCAGTGCTTCGTTATATAAGCTGATGTAGCTTGCTGCACTTTTATGCCAGCTAAAATCACCTGCCATGGCATTAATTTGTAATTGATGCCATGTTGCAGGTTGTTGATAGAGTGTTAACGCATATTTAATCGTCTCTAATAATGCGCTGGCTGTTTTATCGTGCAGTACGAATCCGCTTGCTGTTTTATTGTTGATATTATCCTGGCTGGCATGCGTCACAGTATCGAATAACCCACCAACGGGCGTAACAACCGGTAATGTTCCGTATCGCAAACTGTATAATTGGTTAAGACCACACGGCTCAAACATGGATGGCATTAAAAAGATATCGCTTGCGGCTTCAATACGATGCGCGAGTGATTCGTTGTATCCTATAATAATTTTAAATTTATCCTTATACTGGCTTGCCCAGGCTGACAATTGTAATTCATAGTGAGATTCTCCTGTACCAAGAATGACAAGCTGTATAGGCAACTTTAGTAATTTATTTAAACTTTGCAGGATAATTTCCAACCCTTTTTGTTCGACTAAGCGGCTAATCATTCCAATCATCGGAATGGATGTCTCTTCAGATAAAGTTAATTCATTTTGTAATGCTGTTTTATTTAAAATTTTACTGTTTAAGTTACGGCGGTTAAATTTGTGTTTTATATATTGATCTGTGCCCGGGTTCCAGAGTTTCTCATCAATGCCATTAAGTATTCCTGAGAGGTCGTCTTTCCTGTAGCTAAGCAAGCCATCCAGGCCATTGCCATACTCTGGTTTAAGAATTTCCTGAGCATAATGAGGACTTACCGTATTGATTTTATCTGAACAGGCGATTCCCCCCTTTATAAAAGAAAATTGGTTATAGAACTCAACACCATTGATGTGCCAAAGTTGCTCTGGAAGCTGTAATTCAATAAATGTTTGTTGCTCAAATATTCCCTGATATGCAAGGTTATGAATGGTAAAAATTGTGGCGGGCCTTTTTTTATATAAACTTAATAGTGCCGGAACCAGGCCTGACTGCCAGTCATTGCAATGAACAACATCAGCCTGCCATTTGAGTTTAAACTTATTTAAAGCGATATCAACCGCAGCATGACAAAAAACAGTAAAGCGTAGTGCATTATCGTCCCATGCCTGTCCATGTTGATCTGAATATGGTCCACCGGGACGATCAAACAAAGCAGGACAATCTACAAGCCATACAACAACATTGCTGCCGGGCAAGCGGGTCTCTATGATATTTAAAGGTAAACTGTAGTAGGCGTGTGTTGCAATAATTCTTTTTTTTTGTAGCTTACTCAAAATCTCACGGTAGCCTGGCAGTAAAAGTCGCACATCTTGTGATTGTTTTAATAAAGCTGATGGCAAGCTTCCGGCGACGTCACCGAGTCCGCCTGTTTTAATAAGTGGAAAAGCTTCGCTACTAATATAAAGTATGTTTTTCATGATGTTTTTTTAATGATTAGACCAGCTAAAGGTGGTAAAGATAATTCTAAAGAGGCAGGACGATTCATCCAGGGAACGTCTGCTGCCTTTATTTCTGAATGACTGCCGGCATTACTTCCTGAATAATATTCCGAGTCGGAGTTGAATATGATTTCATAATTCCCTGTTGCGGGAACACCTATACGATACTTGTTTCTTACGACTGGTGTGAAATTAAGTATGACGATGATTGATTCATTTTCTGTTTTTCTTAAGTATGACAGTACAGATTGATCGGTATCATGACAGTCAATCCATTCAAAACCTGTTGGATCAAAGTCATATTTATACAGAGCAGGTTCCTGGATGTAGTTGCGGTTTAGATCGCTTACCAAATTTTTTATTCCGGCATGCAGAGGGTACTGTAAAACATACCAGTCTAAGGCCTCATCATGGTTCCATTCCTGACCCTGTCCAAATTCACAGCCCATGAAAAGGAGTTTTTTACCTGGATAGGTAAACATATAGGTATATAACAATCGCAAATTAGCAAAACGTTGCCATTCATCACCGGGCATTTTATTTAACATTGAACTTTTGCCATGAACAACTTCGTCATGTGAAAAAGGTAAAATAAAGTTTTCGCTAAACAAGTATAATAGCCCAAATGTTAATTGATCATGCTGATAGTGACGGTATACAGGGTCATTATTGAAGTAATTGAGTGTGTCATGCATCCAGCCCATATTCCATTTCATACTAAACCCGAGTCCACCAACATTAACGGGACGTGTAACCTGTGGCCATGCTGTAGATTCCTCAGCCATGATCATTGTTCCGGGAAATTCTGAATGTGTTACTGAGTTTAATTCACGCATAAACTCAATCGCTTCGATGTTTTCATTACCACCGTGTTGATTAGGGACCCAATCGCCATCTTCACGTGAATAATCAAGATAGAGCATCGAAGCAACCGCATCTACCCGCAAGCCATCAATATGGTATTCCTCTAACCAAAATACAGCACTGGCTAGCAGAAAATTTTTAACTTCATTTCTTCCATAATTATAAATCAATGTTCCCCAGTCACGATGTTCGCCCTTGCGGGGATCTTCATGCTCATAAAGAGCACTACCATCATAGTTAGCCAGACCATGTGCATCTTTAGGGAAATGTGCGGGAACCCAGTCAAGCAGAACACCAATATTATGTTTGTGAAAATATTCTATGAAGTAACGAAAATCATCAGTGTTACCAAAACGACGGGTTGGTGCAAAATAACCTGTTGTTTGATATCCCCATGATGCATCAAGAGGGTGTTCTGTAATGGGTAATAATTCGATATGGGTAAAACCGGTTTCTTTAATATAGTCGACCAGTTTATGGGCAAGTTCGCGATAATTTAGGAACCCGCCATTGTTATCACGTTGCCATGATCCTAAATGGCATTCATAAATGGATAAGGGTTCATGTAACCAGTTGTGGTTTTTTCTGTTATTAATCCAGTCCTGATCTTGCCAGTTATAATCCGGGTTATTTTTGATGACAGAAGCCGTACGTGGACGCAATTCCAGTTGTTGTGCATAGGGATCAGATTTAGATAATATCTCACCGGATTTTTGGTTACGTATTTCAAATTTATAAATTGAGTCACTTGTTAGTCCCGGAATAAATAACTCCCAAACACCACTACTTCCCCGGGAGCGCATAGGGTGTCTGCGTCCATCCCAGTCATTAAAGTCGCCGGTTACGCTGACACGGGAGGCACTGGGCGCCCATGTCGCAAACAGCACTCCATCAACGTTATCGATAGTTTTTGGATGTGCACCCAGTATTCTATAGGCATGTAAGTGTTTTCCGGCTGAAAATAAATTTAAATCAAAGTCACTCAGTTGTGGTTTAAAGCTATAGGGATCGTAGTATGAATAAATATTATCATTGTTGTCAGTACGATGAATTATATAGTGTTCTTCTAAGTGCTCAATATTGTCGTTACAAATGAAAAAATCTGTGCCTGCAAGGTGAATTGCTGGGATATTGTCATTAGTTATACTTACCTCCCGTGTACCAGGAGCATAAATAATGAGTAATGGTTCGTCCTGAATAACATGATTTCCTAGTATCTTAAACGGGTCATAATGGTGAGCGTGCACGATTGCATTTAGTTCCCCCTTTAACTCTTTGAGGATAGAGCGGGTTTTTTTTGAAAATGAATGATTTTCATTTATTGTCGTCAATTGACTGCGCCTTTTGTCTCTACACAAGCTATTGCTTTATGTGATATTTCCGTATCAATAGGATTTATTAGATATATAAAACCAAGCAAATTTCATGCACACTTAAAATTTATTCATATCTCAGATATAAGATATTGTTTGATATGCTATAACTATATGATAGTTTCACAATTTATAGTTCACTTCGTTTAATTACGCACTTAAATAATGCAAAAATTATTTAAGTGCGCCCAAGTAGTACATTTTATATTTAGATTGGATGTTTAGTTCATGACTATTATGCCAAATAAAAGAAATTTATACATGGCTTATTATTTGCAGTAAGAATATTGTAACGGTACCCGTGTATATTGAAATGGATTTGTGACGGTCATTTTTGAATGAGCAAAGCGAGAACGGTATCAGATGAAAAAACAAGAATCACCGCGATTTATTAGTAACTTAACCAGAAACACGCTGGCATTAATTATGGCCGGTGGGCGGGGTGAGCGCTTGAAACATTTAACAAAATGGCGTGCGAAACCGGCTGTCCCGTTTGGTGGTAAATTTCGTATTATCGATTTTCCTTTGTCCAACTGCATTAACTCAGGTATACGCAGAATTGGTGTGTTAACCCAATATAAATCACATTCGCTAAATTTACACATCCAGCGAGGTTGGGGGCATTTACGTGGTGAGTTTGGTGAGTTTGTCGAATTATTACCTGCGCAACAGCGTATCGAGGAATCCTGGTATGCCGGTACTGCTGATTCAATTTATCAAAATATCGATATTATTCGCGCACATTCACCTGAGTACGTGTTAATCCTTGCGGGCGATCATATTTATAAAATGGATTACGGTACCATGTTAGCAAAACATGTTGAGACCGAAGCAGACATTACAGTGGGTTGTATTGGGGTTCCGGTTGAGCAGGCATCTGCATTTGGCGTTATGGGGGTTGATGAAAATTTTCGTATAGAAACCTTTTTAGAAAAGCCTGAAAATCCTGTATCCATGCCAGGCAATAAAGACGAAAGTTTGTGTTCAATGGGAATATATATCTTCAATACAGATTTATTATTTGAATTATTAATTCGCGATGCTGATACAAAAAAATCAAGTCATGATTTTGGAAAAGATATCATTCCCTATGCAATTCATAAATATCATGTTTATGCCTATCCGTTTACTGATACAAACAGTGGCATACAGTCATATTGGCGGGATGTAGGTACGGTTGATGCTTTTTGGGCTGCAAATCTTGAATTAATCGGTATAACACCTGAACTCAATTTATATGATGATGAATGGCCAATATGGACGAGTCAGGAACAACTACCGCCGGCCAAGTTTATCTTTGATGATGATCAAAGAAGAGGCATGGCTGTAGATTCAATGGTATCGGGCGGATGTATTATTTCCGGAGCGCGTATATGCCATTCATTACTTTTTTCTAATGTTAGTGTTGATTGTTATACAAAAATAGATTCATCGGTTATTTTACCGAATGTTACGATTGGTAGAAATTGCCGTATTTACCATGCTGTTATTGATAAGGGTTGTATTATTCCGGATGGGATGGTGATTGGTAAAGATAATGAGCAGGATAGAGAACGTTTTCATGTATCTCCAAGTGGTGTGGTATTAGTAACGCCCGACATGCTTGGTCAGGACTTACATTATGCCAGATGATACTGGAAATTTAAAAAGCTTAAATGTCGTACTCTATTGGCACATGCACCAACCAGAGTATCGGGATCTGCGTAATGGCGAATACCATTTACCATGGACCTATCTGCATACAATTAAAGATTATGTTGATATGGCTGCGCACCTTGAAAACAACGTTGATGCACGTGCCGTTGTTAACTTTGCGCCGGTGTTACTGGAACAAATTGATGATTATGCACAACAACTTGATAATTATTTACATCATGGGCAGGCGCTAAGAGATCCCTTGCTCTCATCTTTAGCTGAACCTGTTTTATCCTTATACGATGAAAACCGGTTGCATATTATAAAAGCTTGTTTACGAGCAAACAGAGAACGCCTTGTAGAACCTTTTGATGTTTTTAATACTTTAACCGAAATGGCAGAAGCGGGGTTAAAAACACCGGAAATAATTCCCTATTATTCTGTGCAATTTTTCGCAGATTTACTGGTGTGGTACCACCTTGCATGGATAGGTGAAACTGTTCGAAAGTCTGACCTTCGTATAAAAAAATTAATAAAAAAATCTGAACACTTTACTTTGCATGATCGACGCTTATTAGTTGAAGTTATATATGATATTGTGAGTAATATTATTCCGCGCTACAAAATATTAGCGGAGTCTGGCCGTATAGAATTATCGATGACGCCGTATGCTCACCCAATAGTGCCTTTGTTGATTGATATTAAGTCAACGAAACAGGCTATGCCAGATGCCGAGTTACCCCTGGCAGATAACTATCCCGGCGGTCTGGAAAGATCTCGTTGGCATATCAAAAAAGGTATTGAAGTTTTTAAACGATATTTCGATTTCGAACCGAAGGGATGTTGGCCAGCAGAAGGCAGTATTTGTAATAAAACAATTGAGCTCATTTCAGATTTTGGTCTTGATTGGCTGGCGAGTGGTGAAACTGTGTTGCGAAACTCAATGGGAAAATCAGGCATTAAGCCTGATAAGTGTATTCATGAGGGATATCAATTCAGAGACACAAGCGCAACCTGTTTTTTTAGAGATGATGGCTTATCAGACTTAATTGGTTTTAAATATTCAGACTGGCATGCCGATGACGCAGTCGCTAATTTAATTAATCATTTAGAAAAAATAGCTGGAAGTTGTGCAACGAAAGATAATGCTATCGTTTCAATTATTCTTGATGGTGAAAATGCCTGGGAATATTATCCGCAAAATGGCTATTACTTTATCAGCACACTATATGAACAGCTTGCCAGGCACCCATCTGTAAAGTTAACCACATATAGCGAATATTTAACATCTCATAAGTCCAGGCAACAATTACAGGATATTGTTTCAGGTAGTTGGGTCTTTGGAACTTTTTCTACCTGGATAGGTGAGAAAGATAAAAACCGCGCCTGGGATATGCTGGTAGAAGCTAAAAAGATTTATGACAAAGTTCTTGCTCAATCCAAATTATCTAAAGAAGAAATAAATGATGCAGAAATGCAGTTAGCAACATGTGAAAGTTCAGATTGGTTTTGGTGGTTTGGAGAACATAATTCTGCGGAATCCGTCGCAGCATTTGATGAACAATTCCGTTTACATTTAAGCAATCTCTATCAATTACTTAAAGTTGAGCCGCCTGATTATTTGTCACAAGCATTTTCCTTTGGTGCGGGTAACCCTGTTGTGGGAGGGACCATGTTACCTGGTCAAAGTAATAACAATGACAGATAAGGGAAGCTATAAGACAGTTAGCAGGGAAAGACGAGCGGGTGTATTGCTACATCCTACCTCTCTTCCGGGGCCATTACCTAGCGGGGATATTGGTCATCAGGCATACCGGTTTATTGAGTTTCTTAATACTAATAATTTTAAAGTCTGGCAAATGTTGCCATTAGGACCAACACATGATGATAAGTCACCCTATCAGTGTTTATCATCGTATGCGGGGAACCCATTATTAATCAGTTTAGAATGGTTGGAAGATAGGGGTTGGTTGATTAGACAAAATATCGATATCAGTATTGAATGTGGTAGCTACCGAACAGAATGTTTAAAACAGGCTGCAATTAATTTTTATAAATCAATCAATAAACATTGGTTATCTGCTATTAATCAGTTTAATAAAAAACATGAAGTATGGCTGGATGATTATGCCTTATTTATTGCGTTAAAAGCTAAATATAATAATTTACCCTGGTATGAATGGCCTGAAGAAGTCAGGCATCGTGACGAAATTAAAATTAAAAATATGCGTGACGAACTTACTGATGAAGTGAGTCAAATTAAATTTGAACAATTTGTATTTTTCACTCAATGGCAAGAAATCAGAGAATATGCAAAAAGTCATGAAGTCGAGTTGTTTGGTGATATTCCTATTTTTGTTGCACGCGATAGTGCAGATGTATGGGTCGAACGGGAAAATTTTTTGATGGATCTGGATGGAAATATGCCATTTGTTTCGGGTGTGCCACCGGATGCATTTTCCGAAAAAGGTCAACGGTGGGGTAATCCTCTTTTTGACTGGGATTATATGAAACAAAACGGATTTAAATGGTGGGAAAAAAGAATTAAAGCTCAACTTGAGCTTTTTGATATTGTGCGTATAGACCATTTTCGTGGTTTACATGCATGCTGGCAAATTCCTCAATCAGATGAAACGGCAATTAATGGAAGTTGGGTAGAAGTGCCGGGTAAGGAAATGTTGGCTAAACTTTTTAAGTCTTTTACACATTTGCCGCTGGTTGCTGAGGATTTGGGGGTGATTACTGATGAAGTTGTTGATTTAAAAAAAGCATTTAATTTACCGGGAATGAAAGTACTTCAGTTTGCATTTGACGGGAATACGCGTAATCCGCATTTACCGCACAATCATGAGTCGGGTGATGTTGTTTATACCGGAACGCATGATAACGATACAACTCTGGGGTGGGTACAGAACAGTATTAATTATAACAGTGATTACTTAAAAGAATATTCTGCATGTAATTCAAATAATCAAGAAGAACATGTATGGTCACTAATCAGAATGGCAATGTCATCCGTTTCTTTTTTATGTGTTTTGCCGTTTCAGGATATTCTTATGCTTGATTCGGCAGCAAGAATGAATACTCCAGGTACTGTAGTAAATAACTGGAACTGGAGATTTTATTGGCAACAACTAAACCCGGAAAGAATTGAAAAGTTAAAAAAATATATGACGGTATATCAGAGGTAGTGCAATGTCGAATAAAAAAACACTGCGAACAAATGAATTAGTAAAGATGGATAAATTAGCAACTGATAGCGAATCATTAGCTGTCGATTTTGAACGTTATTTAACGCATCATTTAGGACGATTTATTGGTTGTGTACCTTACTATTTATTTGAAGCCTTTTCTCTTACAGTGCGTGACCATATTATGGCTGACTGGCGTAACACCTGGAAACAATATGAAGAAAAAGGGGTTAGAAAAGCGTACTACATGTCACTTGAATTTTTAATTGGACGTTCTTTGGGTAATCATCTTCTGAATCTTGATATTAAAAGCGAGTCAAAAGAAGCAATGGCAAAGTTTGCATTAGAGTTAGAAGACATTATTTCTGAAGAGCATGATGCAGGCCTTGGTAATGGCGGTTTAGGACGTCTGGCGGCATGCTTTATGGATAGCTGTGCAACATTATCGCTCCCTGTTATTGGTTATGGCATACGTTATGAATATGGCATGTTTCGCCAAATGATTAATAACGGCTATCAAGTTGAAGAGCCTGATCACTGGTTAAGAGATGATAATCCCTGGGAACTTGAACGTCCCGAATTTAAGCAGGTGATCAAATTTGGTGGTCGCGTTGAAATAGTCAGTAATCATAATCGTAAACCACATGCTGTATGGCTGGATACTTCAGATGTTTTGGCGATACCTTATGACGTACCCATTTCAGGTTATCAAAATAATACCGTCAATACTCTTCGTTTATGGAGTGCAAGTGCAACGAATATTTTTAATTTGGATGAGTTTAATGCGGGAAGTTATTCTGAAGCGGTTGAAGCAAAGAATAATGCAGAGCACATTAGTATGGTGCTTTATCCAAATGATAGCAGTGAAAATGGTAAAGAGTTACGCTTAAAACAACAATATTTTCTTGCTTCAGCCAGCCTGCAGGATGTAGTTAGAATGTGGTCAATAAATGAAAATAATGACTTCGAACAGTTTGCAAAACAAAATGTTTTCCAAATGAATGACACTCATCCCACAATAGCTGTAGCCGAGTTAATGAGAATTCTCATAGATGAACACTATATGGATTGGGATAAGGCATGGGAAATAACCAGCCAAACCATGGCATATACTAATCACACATTGCTTCCTGAGGCCTTAGAAAAATGGTCTGTATCTTTATTTGAAAGTTTATTGCCACGGTTATTACAAATAATTTATGAAATAAATGCTCAATTCCTTAAACAAGTTTCAAGAAAGTGGCCGGGCGATACTGAAAAACAAATTAGTATGTCGATTATTGAAGAAGGTGATATCAAGTATGTACGAATGGCATACCTTGCTATTGTTGGGAGTTTTTCAGTTAATGGTGTTGCTGCTTTGCATTCAGAATTATTAACGAAAGGTTTATTTAAAAACTTTTATGCGTTATGGCCGGAAAAATTTAATAATAAAACGAATGGTGTAACGCCTCGTCGTTGGATAGCATATTCGAACCCACAATTATCTGACCTTATTTCAACTAAAATAGGACGAAAATGGATAAGAGAATTAGAAAAAATTAATGAGATAAAAAAATATATAGACGACACAGCTTTTACGCATAAATGGTTGGATGTCAAACTTGAAAATAAAAAAGCGCTGACTAAGTTAGTTAAAGAACAGTGTGATGTTGATTTTAATATACATTCTTTATTTGATGTTCAGGTTAAGAGAATTCATGAGTATAAAAGACAGTTACTGAATATTTTGCATGTTATTCATCTTTATAACCGTATTAAGCAGGGCGATATTGATAACTGGACTAACCGTTGCGTTCTTATAGGGGGTAAAGCTGCTCCAGGTTACCGTCTTGCGAAATTAATTATTAAGCTGACGAATAATATCGCAAATGTTATTAATAATGACTCAGATGTCGGTGATAAATTGAAGTTAGCCTTTATCCCTAATTATGGGGTTTCTAAAATGCAAATAATTTGCCCAGCAACTGATTTGTCAGAACAAATTTCAACGGCGGGAAAAGAAGCATCAGGTACCGGGAATATGAAGTTTATGATGAATGGTGCAGTGACAATTGGTACATATGACGGAGCAAATATTGAAATATTGGATGCTGTTGGCGAAGAAAATTTCTTTTTATTTGGTTTAAAAGCCGATGAAGTCGAAGTACAAAAACAACATTACCAGCCAGAAAAAATTATTGAAAATGATGAAGACTTAAAAGAAGTAATGCATTTGTTGAAATGTGGTCACTTTAATTCATTTGAATGCGGTATATTTGATGAAATTATTGAGTCATTAATTAATCCGTACGATCCATGGTTAACGTTAGCTGATTTCAGAAGTTACGTTGATGCGCAGGAAAAAGTATCTAAAACATATCAAGATAAAAACGTATGGGTAAAGATGAGCATAATGAATACGGCATGTAGTGGCTTTTTCTCTACTGATAGAACAATGCAAGAATACAATAATGATATTTGGAAATTGTAAACTGTTTAATAATGTTTGATACTATCGTATAACGTGTTCTATTAATTTTAAAATAGATGTGTATGATGATTTAAAGAGGAACAACAAACTTAACATTTGATTTTAAAAATATGAAATCTGAAAAGAGAAATTTTCATATCTTGCTTATTAGTGTCCATGGTTTAATTCGCGGTCACGATCTTGAATTAGGGCGGGATGCAGACACCGGTGGCCAGACAAAATATGTTGTTGAGCTTGCGCGTGCCCTTGGTGATCATCCCGATGTGGCAAAAGTTGATCTTCTGACACGCAGGATAGTTGATAAAAATCTCAGTCAGGATTATTCACATCATGTTGAGTCGTTGAGTGAAAATGTCAAAATTGTCAGGATAGACTGTGCTGAGCAGATCTATTTACCAAAAGAACAATTATGGGATCATCTGGATATATTTTCGGATAATGTACTGAATTATATCAGCAGCAACGAATTAACGCCTCATGTGATACACACACATTATGCCGATGCGGGTTATGTCGGTACTCGATTAGCGCATCAATTAAGCATACCACTAATACATACCGGACATTCATTGGGAAGAAGTAAACGTAAACGGCTTCTTGCCAGTGGTGTAAAGAAAGATGATATTGAAAATCGATATAATATGTCGTTACGCATTAATGCTGAAGAAACAACGTTAGGTATTGCTGACAGAGTAATTACAAGTACAAATCAGGAAATTGAAGAACAATATGGTTTGTACGACTATTATCAGCCTGAACAAATGCGTGTGGTTCCTCCGGGAACCGACTTATCTCAATTTTTTCCACCAAACGGAAAAGAACATCAAACTGATATTGCAAAAGAAATAAATAAGTTTCTGGCTGAGCCAGAAAAGCCGATGATTCTTGCTCTTTCGAGGCCGGATCAAAGAAAAAATATTGTTGCCTTAGTTGAAGCATATGGGGAATCAGAAGAATTACAGCGTTATGCTAACCTGGCAATTATTGCTGGAAATCGTAATGATATACGTGATATGGATAGTGGTGCTGAAGAAGTGCTTACTGAAATATTGATCACAATTGATTTATATGATTTATATGGCAAAGTTTCATACCCAAAGCATCATTTAGCAACAGATGTATCTGTTATTTATCGTCTGGCAGCACTGTCTGGCGGTGTATTCGTTAATCCTGCATTAACAGAACCATTCGGTTTAACGCTGATTGAAGCAGCAGCTTGTAGTTTACCCATTGTAGCAACGGAAGATGGCGGTCCTATTGATATTATTAATAACTGTAAGAATGGTTATTTGATTGACCCGCTGGATCAAAAAATGATAGCCGCTACCCTGTTGAACGTTGTTAAAGATAAAAAGAAATGGAAAACACTGTCAGTAAAGGGTATGGCCGGTGTAAAGAAGTTTTATACATGGCACAGTCACGCTGACAGTTACTTAAAAGTCATCAAACCTATTGTAGATAAAACAGAACCTGTTATTCGCATGGAACTGCATCGACGCTCACGTCTTTATCGAAACAGGGCGATTTTTTCAGATTTAGATCAAAGTTTGCTTGGCGATCCTTCACTTTTACCTGAATTCACAAAAACATTAAAAGATAATGCTCGTTGTAGTAGTTTTGGTATTGCCACAGGTCGCAGATTAGATTCCGCTTTAAAACTAATAAAACAACATAAATTGCCTATACCAGATACGCTGGTGACAAGTCTTGGGACAGAAATATATTATGGCCAATATTTTACACGTGACACGGCATGGAATGATCACATTGATTATTTGTGGCGCCCAAATAAAGTAAGAACTGTTTTACAGAATATCCCTGGGCTAAAACTACAAGCTAAAATTGAACAAAGTCGTTATAAAATTAGTTATTATTATGATTCCAACATTGCTCCGGATATTGATGAAATAAATCAGTTTTTATTGCAGCATGAACAAACTGTTAACGTTGTATTTTCGTTTGGCCAGTTTCTCGATATTGTACCCGTGAGAGCTTCAAAAGGTCTCGCATTACGCTGGTATGCTGAACAATGGGATATACCACTGGAGCATATACTCGTTGCAGGCGGCTCGGGAGCAGATGAAGATATGATTCGTGGCAATACACTCGCTGTGCTTGTTGCTAACAGACATAATGAAGAGTTATCAAATTTGCTCGATCTTGATCGGGTCTACTATACTAAAAAACCTTATGCGGCTGGTATATTAGATGCGATTGAATATTATGATTTTTTTAAAAGCTGTAAAGTTCCTGAACTATGAAGAAGTTATTATTATGCACTGATCTGGACCGGACTTTAATACCTAATGGCCCACATCCAGAGTCAAAATCAGCGCGTGAGATATTTAATAACTTTACCCTGCTTAGTGATGTAACCCTGGTTTATGTGTCCGGAAGAGATAAACTTCTTATCCAAGAGGCAATCAAAAAATATAACTTACCAACGCCAGATTTTGTTATAGCCGATGTGGGATCAACAATTTATCAAATTACTAATAACAACTGGGTTCATATGGATGATTGGGATTCTGAAATATCCGGCGATTGGAATGGTAAAAATAATCAGGAATTGCAGGATGTTTTACATCGTTTTAGTGAACTACATATTCAGGAATGCAGTAAGCAAAATAAGTATAAACTAAGTTATTATGTTCCTTTGCAGGTGAAACATGTTATTTTATTAGAAAAAATACATTCTTGCCTGAAAAGTAAAGGCATCAATGTAAGTCTTATTTGGAGTGTTGATATCAATACTGATCTTGGACTGCTGGATATTTTACCTGCAAGCGCTAATAAACAACATGCCATTGAGTTTATTATGAATCGATTTGATTTTGATCTTACTGATGCGATATATGCCGGTGACAGCGGAAATGATATTGCTGTTATAAATAGTTCAATAAATTCAATTCTGGTTGCTAATGCAGAGGAAGACATTATTCATTCAGCAATGAAGCATGCTAAAGAAAGTAACCAGTTGAATAGTTTTTATCTTGCCAAAGGCGATTTTTTTGGTATGAATGGTAATTACAGCGCAGGTATTCTTGAAGGTGTGGTTCATTATATGCCGGATTACAATCAATTCATAAAATTGACTGAGAATGGAATAAGTAATGAATAATTTATCTTTTCCTATTGTATTTGGTGAAGTTTTATATGATTTTTTTCCTGAAGGGGAGAGCGTGCTTGGTGGTGCTCCCTTTAATGTTGCCTGGCATTGTCAGGCTTTTGGATTAGAACCATTACTCATTTCGAGAACAGGTGATGACTCTGCCGGGAGTAATGTTGTTAAAGCTATGCATGACTGGGGGATGAAAACGGAAGGTATACAAATTGATCCTGAGCATGCAACAGGACGGGTTAATGTTAGTTTTCAAAATAATGAACCGTTTTATGATATTTTAGAAGATTGTGCCTGGGATTTTATAAATAGTCAGGCTCTGCCAGAATTAAACAAAGATAGTATTCTTTATCATGGTTCTCTTGCTTTAAGAAAGTCAGTATCAGCACACTGTCTCAATGTTATTAAAAAGACAATCACACCGTTAACCTTTGTTGATATTAATATTCGCTTGCCCTGGTGGGATATCTCAAACTTATATGATTTTATGCAAAATTCAAAATGGTTGAAAATAAATGAAGATGAGCTTAATTCCATTGTTTCTGAGTATGAAGATATAAAAAATAAAGCACGTTATTTAAAAGAACATTTAGAACTTGAATATCTAGTAGTGACACAGGGCGCTTCTGGTGCTTTCGTTATGTCAGCAAATCATACCTTTCAGATTTCACCTGAAAACAACGTCAGTATTATTGATACCGTTGGCGCAGGAGATGCTTTTACCAGCATCTTGTTGTTGGGCTTGCATAAGTCATGGGATATTGAAAAAACACTTTATCGTGCGCAACAATTTGCCAGTCACGTGGTTGGTATACGGGGTGCTATAACACAAAATATAGAATTTTATGAACACTTCATTAAAGAGTGGGAGTTGTAAATTATGTATGAGCAAGTCTCACATTCATTACTTAATGAGATCCTCATTAAATTAAATCCTGATATTAAACAACAGGAACTAAGGCATTTTTATACCCGGTTGGGCGCAAATTTTTATGCAATATATACATTATTTCATATTTTATATGGTGAACGTAATGATTTTGAAGAGCAAGCATTACGTTTGGTTGAGACGATGGCTCGTCAATATATTGATCGCTCAGAACATTTAAAAAATAAAGATATTGAGCGTGAAAAAGAGCACAACTGGTTTTTAAATCAAAAATGGGTCGGAATGGCACTTTATACGGATGGGTTTGCCAATAATCTTAAAGGACTAAATGAGAAGTTAAGTTATTTTCAGGAACTTGGTATTAATATGATTCATATAATGCCCATTTTACAGTGCCCTGATGGAAAAAGTGATGGTGGTTATGCCGTTAGTGATTTTCGTAAAGTTGATTCACGCATTGGCTCTAATGAAGATTTGCATGAATTAAGCAAATCACTGCAAAAGCGCGACATATTATTAACCTTAGATGTCGTTGTTAATCATACATCCGATGAACATGAATGGGCACAACGTGCCCGTAAAGGTGAAAAGAAATACCAGGATTACTATTATTTATTCGATAATAGAGAAGTACCGGATATGTTTGAAGAAAGTATGCCTGAAATTTTTCCGGAAACGGCACCAGGTAACTTTACCTGGAATGAAGAAATGCAAAAATGGGTAATGACGGTATTTAATGATTATCAATGGGATCTTAACTACAGTAATCCTGCTGTGCTTATCGAAATGTTGGATATTATTCTTTATTGGTCTAATCAGGGAGCAGATATTATACGTCTTGATGCGGTCGCTTTTTTATGGAAAAAAGTGGGTAGTACCTGTCAAAATGAACGCGAAGCGCATTTAATTCTGCAATTATTAAAAGACTGTATCCAGGTGACGATGCCAGGTGTACTTTTTATAGCGGAGGCAATTGTGGCTCCGGTAGAAATTACAAAATATTTTGGTGAAGATGCTATTAATGCAAAAGAATGCGAAATTGCATATAACGCAACATTAATGGCGCTGCTGTGGGATGCTGTTGCAACTAAGAATTCAAAATTATTATACCAGGGTATTAAGAGTCTGCCTGATAAACTTGAACGAGCAACCTGGTTAAATTATATCCGTTGTCATGATGATATTGGTTTAGGTTTTGATGATGCAGATATTCGTGCGGTTGGCTATGACCCGCTTGAACACCGTAAATTTCTCATTGACTATTATACCGGTGATTTTAGTGATTCAGATGCGAGAGGTTTTCCATTCGGGCAAAACTTAAAAACAGGTGATGCAAGAATTTCCGGTTCACTGGCGTCTTTAGTTGGATTAGAGGCGGCACTTGAGTCAGAGGATCCGCAACGTATAGATAATGCCGTTCAGCATATTATTTTATTACACAGTATTATTTTATCATTTGGTGGAATTCCTTTACTTTATTATGGTGATGAGCTTGGCCAGTTAAATGATTGTAGTTTTCTTGATGATGAGAATAAAGCACATGATACACGCTGGACACATCGACCAAATTTTGACTGGGATAAGGCTGAACTTCGGCATCAAGCGGGTACCATAGAACAAAAAATATTTAATGCATCTAAATTAATGATTTCTGTTCGCAAAGAAATTCCTGCTTTTGCAGATTTCAATAATCGGGAGCTGATACAGGTAGAAAATCCACACTTATTTGTATTTTCACGTTTCAATTTATTACAAATATCTGGTGGGGTACTGGTTGTTGTGAATTTTGACGCACGACCACAATATCTCGATCTTGAGGATCCCAATATTAAATCTGTTTTATCCTATGGACATATTCAAGACCTTGTTTCAGGTGATACTCCAAGTCTGTTTAATAGACAACTTGTTATACCACCTTATCATTTTTACTGGTTAACAGACCAACAGCGTATCAGTTAATAAGAAAACTAATGATTATTAAATTTTTGTTTAAATTGTATTTTAAAATTAAAATGAGTTTTATTTATAATTTACCAGCAATACAACAAAAGGGATGAATATAAGATGTCTCAGCTGACAAAATCAGAGTCCTGGATGGCACTTGCAGATCATTTTAATCAAATGAAAGACATTCACATGCGTGATATGTTTGAAAATGATAAAAAACGCTTTGAAAAATACTCTCTAACATTAAATGATATTCTTTATGACTTTTCAAAAAACCGAATAAACGATGAGACTGTCGACTTGCTCTATCAGCTGGCTACAGAAGCTGAGGTTCCTGAATGGATTGAAAAAATATTTTCTGGTGAAAAAATCAATCACACTGAAGATCGGGCAGTATTACATACAGCATTAAGAGGTAATGGAGATGAATCTATTATTCTGGATGGCGTCGATATACACCGTGAAATAAAAGAGGAACAAGAAAAAGTAAAGCAGTTAGCAGAAAGTATAAGAACCAGACAATGGCGTGGTGCTAAGAATCAAGCTATTACTGATGTGGTGAACATTGGTATTGGCGGTTCTCATCTGGGGCCTTTGATGGTGACAGAGGCATTAAAGTCACATTCATTACATGATATTAATATCCATTTTGTATCTAATATTGATGAAAACCATATTAATGACACTCTGGAATATCTAAGTCCAGAGACAACTTTTTTCATTGTCGCATCAAAAACGTTTACTACGCAGGATACGATGGTCAATGCTGAAACCGCGCGACAGTGGTATATCAATAAACTTGGAAGTGAAGAGTTTATTAATCGTCATTTTTCTGCTGTTACCTCAAACGTAGTTCTGGCTAAGAAATTTGGAATTGATGAAAATAACATCTTTAAAATGTGGGATTGGGTAGGGGGGCGTTATTCGCTTTGGTCTGCTATAGGACTTTCTATAGTAATCGCAATCGGTTCAGAGCAATTTGATGAACTTCTTGAAGGTGCTTATGAAGCCGATCAACATTTTCGTTATACACCACTTGAAGGAAATATTCCGGTTATGATGGCTTTACTGGGTGTTTGGTATAATAACTTTTTTGATGCGCAATCAATGGCTGTTTTACCCTATGACCAGCATCTTCATCAGTTTCCTGCTTACTTACAACAGGCAGATATGGAAAGTAATGGTAAATATGTTGATCGTGATGGAAACGATGTTGACTATACTACCGGACCGGTAATTTTCGGTGAAATTGGTATAGCTGGTCAGCATGCATTTTTTCAATTATTGCATCAGGGCACGAAGTTAGTTCCTGCTGATATCCTTGCACCTGTTTCCAGTTTCCGTTGTATTGCCCGTCATCATCGGGCACTAATGTCAAATGTGTTTGCTCAAACTGAAGCCTTAATGAAAGGTAAATCAAATGAGGAAGCATATTCAGAATTAAAATCGAGTGGCTTTAATGAAGAAGAAATAAAAAAATTGTTGCCCTATAAAATTTTCCCCGGTAACCGGCCAACCAGCACTTTACTCTTTGATACACTGAATCCAAAAACATTAGGATCGATTATTGCGCTTTATGAGCATAAAATATTTGTTCAGGGAATTATCTGGAATATTAATTCATTTGATCAGTGGGGAGTAGAGCTGGGTAAACAACTGGCATCAAACATATTGTATGAGTTAGATGATACAGAAGAAGTTGATACGCATGATGGCTCGACAAATGGCTTGATCAACTATTATAAACATCGGCGTCCAATGAAAAAAAATAAATATTCTTAATCATGTAATGAATTTTTAGTTAGAGATATTAGTTGAGGAAAAAAATAAACGATTACTATTCGTCAGCATGAACGCATTGTTAGCTATAGTAATAATGTCGCTAACCCAGCCTTACCAAGGCTAAATTCAACTCTAAAAGGGTATAGATATAACTGTAACTTATTGATTTGTAATGTGTTTGTCTGTTTTCCTGATGAGGTGTATTTTTCGTGTTTTTCCTCTATAGATGGGATATATCCTCGGTCTTCATATACTTTATACCTGTTTAGTTTCACTTACTGAGTTCTTTTATATTAAATTTGTTAAAGGGCTAAAACATTATGTTTTCTTCGTTTCAGTAGCGAGACAAACTTCACATAAAGTACAGGTAGCGGGCACAATCCAATCAAAGAACTGGTTTTTGCCTGCATGCTTGGTTATAATTTTGAGAAAATATGATTAACCTGATGACACAATTTCGGCTTAATAAGGCAATATTTTTTGTCCTGGCGATGGCTCTGCTTTCTATGCAGTGGTCAACAGCCCATATTCATTTAGCAGAACATCATGACCATGATGGAATTGATCATCAACATCAGGTTAAAACCCATGTCCACCAATCCTTTTCTCATAATGATTCTGTTGATTCAAACAAGCAGATATTTCTGCAGCCAATTAACGTTGTAGATCTTGACCACGGCTGCCACGTATTCAGATGGAATAATATTGATGATCAACCGGTTGTTTTAACCTCTGCCTCTCTGCAATTAAATATTTATCCTCATACAAACAGTCTTGAGTCTGCATCATTAAGCAGCTCTAAACGACGATATCTTGACTACTCCACTATAAACCTGCGTGCCCCTCCAATATTTACATAAACCCCGTTAATTAGAGAAATTTATTTTGGCGAATTTATTCGTCTTAAAAAACTATTATATTGAGGTAATTATGTTATCTATATTGAAAGAGTCACGATGGCTATTCGTGATATTTACGTTGCTTATGGCAAGCCAGGTATTTGCGCATGGCATGTCTGATGCTGAAAAACAAATTATTATTGAGGGCGGAAATCTACGTTATATATGGATTGGCGCTACTCATATGTTGTCTGGCTATGATCATTTAGCCTTTATCTTTGGCATTATCTTTTTCCTGACACGGTTTAAAGATATTGTTAAATACATCACAGCATTTACCTTAGGGCATAGTATTACGCTTATTTATGCAACCTTTACCGCACTTCAAGTAAATTATTTTTTGATTGATGCGGTGATAGCATTGAGTGTCTGTTATATCGCTTTTGCTAATCTTAACGGGTTTGAAAAGTATCTAAATATTAAAGCGCCTAATATGATGGTTATGATATTTGGTTTAGGTTTAATACATGGGCTTGGCCTGTCAACAAGGTTACAACAGCTTCCATTGAGCGAAGACAACCTGTTAATGAATATTATCTCATTTAATGTTGGTATCGAACTTGGTCAGATTTCTGCCTTAGCGGTGATGTTGTTGCTTATCACTGCTTTTCGTAAGAGTCATGCTTTTAAAAGCTTTAGTAAAGCAGCAAACAGTTTTTTAATTATTGCGGGAGCTTATCTTTTCTTGATGCAAATGCATGGTTATGAGCATGTTGTTAATACTGAAGAGTTTTCGAGTAACGTCTCACCTGCTCAGGAAATGAAAAAACCTGAAATGACTCACCGTACTAATTGGAATGACGTGATTACAGTCACTATTCCTGCGAGAGGGGATAAAGAATATAAATTACTTTTTTCAAAGGGGGCCACCTTTGAATATTCCTGGGAAACCACAGGAACAAAACTATTTTATGATTTTCATGGCGAGCCTAAAGATGATAAAACAGGATATTTTAAAAGTTTTAAAAAAGGCACTGAAAGCAAGTCTAATGGTGCTTTAACAACATCTTTTGATGGTACTCATGGTTGGTACTGGAAAAATAATAGCTCATCTGCAGTTGATGTTGTTTTAAAAATTGCGGGTGAATATCAGCGTCTGGATTTAAAAATGGATCAAAAAAGCGAAGCCAAAAATTTAAATAATAAACAACACGAATCAATTTTTAAAATTGGAGATTAATATTATGCAATTAAAAACATTACTACTTACTTTTACTCTTTCCTTATTTTCTGTAGCAGTTATTGCCGGAGGAGGGCATGACCATGGTCAGGGGCATTCACATTCTGTTGTAGATCAAACCACTGTAAATTCAAATGCAACAAAAATTATTACCAGCTTAATAAAGAATAATAAGCTTGATAAAAGCTGGGCAGGCATTGCTGTTAACTCATCAGAGAAAAAAATATTTAATGGCAGGCAAGAATGGGTTGTCAGTTTTGTTAATAATAAGGTAACTGATGCTAAAAAACGTAAACTTTATGTGTTCTTAACTTTGACAGGAGATTATATTGCTGCCAACTATACTGGCAAATAAGTTAATCTGGATAAGTATTACCTCATTCCTGTCTTGAGTTTATATAATAGTGACAGGTATGAGGTATAACTATATTTCCTGAAATATTTTTGTCTAATTTTTTACCTTGTTTAAAGATGAATTTATTGCATTAAGAAATATGTTAAAGTTGATCGGTTTGGTGATGTAATCATTAAAGCCCGCTTCCTTTGCTCTTGCTTTATCACTTTTCATTGCATTAGCCGTTACCGCAATGACAGGTATAGCGCTGGTTAAATCATTTTTGCGCAGTTTCTTCAGTATGGTATATCCATCATCATAAGGAAGATTAATATCGAGTAAAATAAGTCCAGGTTGTTGTGTTATTGCTAAATCAATTCCGAGTCTTCCGTCTGGAGCAGAAATAATTTCATGTGGACTATATTGTTTAATAATTTGCGTGACGAGTAATAAATTATTAGGATTGTCTTCTATATAAAGGATTTTTTCACTCGTTGTTATTTTAATATCTGTATTAGCCAAATTATGCATTATTTCATTTTGTTCGAGTGAAGTAAGTTCGGCACTTTTTACTTGTTTTAGTTCAAACCAAAAGGATGTACCTTTTCCCTGGTTACTCTTCACACCAATAACTCCGCCCATTAACTCAACAAGACGTTTTGTTATGACAAGACCGATTCCTGTACCTTTAATATTAGTTTGTTCAGCACCAACACGATTAAACTCCTGAAATAGCTGTTGTAGCTGTGCTTCATTCATGCCTGTGCCTGTATCAGTAACAGTAACTCGTATTCGATCATTAGAGAGCGACTTACAACTAACAGTGATGGTACCACCTGCCCGGTTATATTTTATGGCGTTTGACAAGAGGTTTAATAAAACTTGCTTTAATCGCATATAATCAGCTTGTACACTGCACCCTATGTGCTGTGAAGAAGGTGAAATTATTTGGATATCATCTTTTTCTGCCTGCGGAGTCATTAGTGATATAGATTCCGTCAAAGCATCCTTTAGCGATACATTTTCGATAGAGAGCGACAGCTTTCCTGATTCGATTGCTGATAAATCAAGAATGTCATTTACCAGGCTAGACAGATGATCGCCTGCCTGAATGATTTTATTGGCAAATTTTTTAATATCATCTTTAGCAAGCATTTCTATGAGTTCGCCAAAACCAATGATAGCGGTTAATGGCGTTCGCAATTCATGACTCATTGTGGAAAGAAATTTAGACTTTGCCCGGTTTGCATTCTCCAATTCGATGGCTTGAATTTCAAGCTGCTTAGTATTGATTAGTGCTTTCCAGTACTCATTATTTGAACGGCGAACCTGAAAATACAAAAATAGATAATAGATTGTAATGCTAGTACTAAGCCCCCAGGCTATAGTGCTATCCTGGAAAAACATGAGAATGACGACCGGTGGAACTAAAATGACAGTTAAGTAAATTTGGGCTATTTTATGCCAAATAAAATTTGAGGCTGCTGCACCACTGGCAATACCTACAGAAAATAGCAGATAAACCATCGTGATATCATCGATACCATGTTCAATCAAGCTCATGCCACTAAAGACGGCCCAATAGATTGCTGTTGATATAGCCACTAGTGAAAAATAAATTTCCCACTTTTTAATCGTGTCTGGAGACTGATATTGGACAGATTTTATACAAACAAAATGAAAAGTAATTGAAATAAGCGAAAATAAGATAATTATGTGATAGGGAAGCCGGTTTTCTGTTGAGTCATGCGATATCCCGTTAGCAATGACTAATAGGAGAAAAATAATGACTGAGCCGGGAATGGTTCGTGTGACGTAGTCTCTGTATGCCTCAAGCGTCATTGAATAAAGGGTATCTTTATTCATTTTAGCTAATCTATCGTCGTGGTAGCCATGAATTGATTTGCTTAAAGCCATTTATATTTTCTCTAATTCCGGCACTAATTACTGAACAATAACTGAATGAGATAAAACATACAATTTTAAAACGGCGTAAATTTTGAATGATTTTACCGTCTCCCACTGTGAATTATATCGGAAAAAGAGACATAAACTTTAATTGTTTCCTCATTAAATAGATATTCTCTCCTTTCTGAGGTGGCTACTAATGCAGGGGCAAATATCCATGGATATGTTATATAAAATATAAATGTGAATTTCCCACGTTAGCTGTTGATTATCGTTATAAAAGGCTATTAAATGTGAATTTCGATAGCATTTTTCACCTTGCTATATATAAATTTTACGAGTAATTTTTTAAGGAATAGCAATAAATCTATTATTTTCAAAATTGTGAATAGAGGGATATATGCGTAAAAATGCTAAACATTATTACCTGCTGCTTTGTGTAATAGTTGTCAGTTTATTAGCTCAATCAGTATCTGCAGCCGCTTATAAACAGAAAAAAAATGAAAGAAATATTTATATTTCAATTGGACAGACCAGTATTAAAGCGAATGAGCTTGTTTATGGCCAGCCTTCTCGTTATCCAGTAGATTATAAGCTGAGTCAACTTATTTGGGAGACCCGCAATGTTCCAATGCTATATGCAGGCATGAATATTCGCATTAACCGCTTATATACATTTAATTTTGAAGCCAAGTTTGCTGCTGAAAATCATAAAAGTATAATGGATGATTATGACTGGAGTTATGTCGGTCGTGATTGGTCAGATTACTCCAACCACCCGGATACAATCCTGACTGAGGCATCAGGTTATAACTTGAATCTTGATTATAATTTACTAGGCAAGAAAAAAAATAAGCTATCTATGCTCATTGGCTATAAAGAAGATCGCTGGTCCTGGGAAAGCAGGGGGGGGACTTACATTTACTCAACGAATTCAACTACAGGGTATAGAAGTTCAACAGGTTCATTTACTGCGGGTCAAAAAGTTATTAGCTATAGTCAACATATGAGTACGCCTTATATTGGTTTAAGATTTGAGTCGAACTTAAATAAGTGGCAGTTTAATTTTCAGTATGATTACAGTGATTGGGTCAATATCAAAGCAGTCGATGATCATTATTTACGAGATTTGCTTTTCGAAGATACTTTTTCTGAAAGTTCAATGAATGCCTATAAGCTGGGGATTACTTATCAGATTAATAAAGATTTTAACTTACTTTTTAACTATGCAGTGCAAAAATATGATGAAGCCAGGGGAAGCACCATATATAGGAATGATGATACTGGTGTGGTAACGGGGGGCTGTACGAATTGTGCCGGGGCCGATAATAGCAGTACTGGCTGGTCGTTCGGAACAACATATGCATACTAATAAAAAACCGGTATAGCGAAAGCTATATCGGTTTTTAGTTATCTTAGTTGTGATTAATAAGCAATTGTACGTGCTAAAAAAATCATTAATAAGAAAAAGCCAAATAATGTGCCTGTTAGGAGCATTAGCATGCGTACTACCTGTGAATCTTGAATATTTTCTTCTGAACTCATCGTGCACCTCAATAGTTTTACTTAAAAGTTTGACCTTGTTGTTGGTCTCTTAAAAAAAGTTAATTAAGTTTACTAATTTACTGGGGTATTTGATATTAGACACTTCTGATGCGTGGATAAAATAAATTTTTAGTAATTTATTCAGGTAGATGAAAAATACTGGCGTTAACCTCCAGGAAAAATGTTGTAACTACCTGTATAACTTGCAGATGGATAGAATATTTGTAGTATGTAGAAGGAGCGGGTGAAATGGATATTTTCAAAATATCATCGCTATTGAAGAAGAAAATATTTTATTACAACTTTCTGTCCAATTGGAACGTGCATAGCCTTGGTTTGATCAGGTTGCAGACATTTAATCTGCTTAAGGAGCTATATTTCTTTATGCTCCGGCAAAGCCGTAAAATAAAATCCCTTTTTATATACACTATTCGAACTCGTATCCAGAAAGCGTAGTACGATTACGGCCATTTCGTTTTGATAAACGTAGTGCCTCATAGGATTGAGATAACAAACTACTACTTGTAGTCTTTTGTGATAAAGACGCGCCGCCAATACTAACACTAAGGTTAATATCTTTGTTCTTATAGTTTACTTTCATGTTTTCCAGTATTTCACGAATATGCTCAGCGATTGTAGAAGCACCAGCCAACGTTGTGTTACTTAATAAAAGAATAAACTCATCTCCACCATAACGTACTAAGGTGTCGGTCTCCCGAATGTTTTCTTCGATTGTTTCAGCGGTAGCCTGAATGACTTTATCACCTGCATGACGGCCATATTGCTCGTTGATGTTTTTTAATGCATCGACATCAAGAATGAGCATTGTTAGTGGTATTTTGTAACGCTTATATAAACCCACTTCATGGTTTAAAGCTGAACTCATAATAAAACGGTTATTTTTACCTGTTAATGTATCGGTAATAGAGGATTGATAACTTGAAAGATATTGCAAAGCATTACGTAAAGGGTAAACGAGGCTGGCGAGTAAAAATTCTAACTGTGCGCTTTGTTTCTGGGTGAAGGGTTTTCCGCTCATAAAGGTGATTTCACCCAGCTTCTGGTTTTCCACTAATAACTGAAAACTGCAGGATTGTTTAGTGATACGCCCAATACTGAGCTCGGTATGCGACTCAGGATGGCGGTAAATAATGCCGGAATGATTCACCGTGTTTTCGACTTCTTTGGAGAAGGTTCGCATCATGGATTTTAAATCAAGCGTCGTTTGTAGCAAAGCCGCTGTACGCCATGTTTTATTCAGCTGACTAGATTTAAGCTGGTAGCTTGTCTCTTCGTGTTGAACGGTCATATCGATGCCCATTGATAAAAAGTCCAATGTCGTGGCTTGTGTTATTTTTTGCGTTGTCCGTAACATATCTTGCCTCCTCTTTAGTTTACGGGGGATGATAATAAAGACTACTAACATATAGTTAGACGAGTTTTCTTACTATTTCTAGTAACAAACACGTTTAATTGCTTGAAATATAGATAATTTTACATTTGTTAACAGAAAGTATGTTATTTAGTGGTAATTTTCTGATTAATGGTAGTTACTTACTCTGTCCGTTAAACTAGCGATTAGCGCTCGTTCTGGCGGGATTTTGCTTAATTATAATAAAGGAAACATCAAGTATGAGATTTTTTGCAACACTGTCCATTGCCTTAGTGGCTTTTTCAATTAATGCTTCAGCGACGGAAATTAGCGGTTATCCATTAGATAAAATAGCCGCAAATACCTATGTTGTTCACGGGCCATTAGAATTTCCTACAAAAGATAACAAAGGCTTTATGAATAACCCGGGATTTGTTATCACTAAAACGGGCGTTGTTGTGGTTGATCCTGGTTCAAGTCTTCAGGTAGGGCGCATGCTGCTTAAAAAAATAAGAGAAACAACGAATAAGCCCGTTACACATGTTTTAAATACGCATGTTCATGGTGATCATTGGTTGGGCAATCAGGCATTTTCAGAGGCTTTTCCTAAGGTCGTAATTATGGCGCACCCCGACATGATTAAACGGGCAAAAGCCGGTGCAGCTAAAGATTGGATTGCTCTCATGTCGAGATCAACAGGGGGGGCAACGGATGGTACACGTGCTGTTATTCCTACCGAGCCTTTGATAGACAAACAAGAATTAAAAATTGGCGGTATGCAATTTCGAATTCATGCTCCAACAAAAGCACATAGCTTTACGGATATTATGATTGAGGTCGAGGAAGAGAGCGTTGTTTTTCTTGGCGACAATGTTTTGTACAAACGTTTACCGAGAATGGACGATGGTACTTTTAAAGGTAATGCAAAGGCTTGTCAGCTTGCGATTAATCTAAATGCAAAGACGTATGTGCCGGGGCATGGACGTAGTGGTGATAAAAATATCATCACCCCTTATATGAATTACCTGAATATTGTTTACAACGAAGCCGGTAAATATTATGAAGAGGGTATGGCCGATTTTGAAATGAAGCCAAAGATTTTATTAAAACTAAAAGAATATAAAGATTGGGCGGGCTTTACTCATGAAATGGGTAAACACGTATCGTTGGCAATATTAGAATATGAAAGAGATGCTTTTTAAAATAATAAAATAGTGTTGTATAAAAAAGCCCGCATTACGCGGGCTTTTTTATAGTGGAAAATAAACAATTATTTTTTTGTGAGTCAAGTAATAACATCCGGATTATCGCGTTGGCAACGTTTAGAAATTTCAGCAATTTCGTTAGCGATATTAATTAAGTCAGTTAGTGCTGTTTGTGTTTCCATATCATGAAGTGTGGTGTCTGTTACATACCGTTCTATATAAACACGTAATGTAGCACCTTCAGTGCCTGTTCCCGATAATCGAAACACAATACGCGACTCATCTTCAAATAAAATGCGAATGCCCTGGTTTGTGGTAACACTCTTATCAACAGGATCGGTATAACTAAAATCATCGCAGAGCTTAACTTTATAGTCAGTAAACGTTTCACCAACTAAAGAAGAGGTTTTGTCGCGCAAGTTTTGTACAAGTGCATCTGCAATGCTGCTGTCAATGGCTTCATAATCGTGACGGGTATAATAATGACGACCATATTCCTGCCAGTGAGCGCGGGTAATGTCTTCAACCGATTGCTGTTTAACCGCGAGCAGGTTTAGCCAAAACAACACCGCCCATAAACCATCTTTCTCGCGAATATGATCCGAGCCCGAGCCAAAACTTTCTTCACCACAAAGCGTAATACGTTGATCATCCAACAGGTTGCCAAAATATTTCCAGCCGGTTGGGGTTTCATAACACGCTATGCCCATTTTTTCGGCAACTTTATCTAAAGCCCGGCTGGTTGGCAATGAACGCGCAACGCCTTTTACACCCGGTGAATATCCTGGAAGCAGATGCGCATTGGCGGTCATAATCGCAAGGCTGTCACTGGGATTAACAAAAAAATGTGATCCTAAGATCATATTGCGATCGCCATCACCATCGGAGGCTGCGCCGAAATTTGGTGCCTTTGTTTCTTTAAAGAGTTCGGCAACCAGTTCTTTTGCATGAGCCAAGTTCGGATCAGGATGGCCACCGCCAAAATTCTCAAGAGGAGTAGCGTTAATGACCGTACCCTTTGTTGCTGTGAGCTGGTGCTCAATGATTTCTTTCGCATAAGGCCCGGTAATGGCATGCATTGCATCAAAACAGATTTTGAAATCTTCTCTACTGAAAAGTGCTTTGATTTTATTAAAATCAAACAGTTGCTTCATTAATTCTGCATAATCTTTAACAGGATCAATGATTTCAACTTTCATTTCATCGATATAATATGTCGCTTGTTTATCGAGAGGAATATCCTCTGCATTAACAATAGCGTATTCACTAATGCTTTTACTAAACTCATAAGTTGCATCGGTAAATGAAGTGGGCGCCGGACCACCATTGGTGATATTGAATTTAATACCAAAGTCACCATCAACGCCGCCAGGATTATGACTGGCCGATAAAATAATACCGCCTGCTGCATTATATTTTCGTATTAAATGCGAAACAGCAGGCGTAGAAAGCCAGCCATTTTGCCCGACCATGACATGCTTAACGGCATTCGCCGCCGCCATTTTTAAAATAGTTTGTATTGCCGTGGCATTGTAATAACGACCATCACCCCCGAGAATAAGTAAACCGTCTTTTAATTCAGTCGCAACGTGAAATAATGACTGAACAAAATTTTCAAGATAATGTTCTTGTTGAAAGACAGAGACTTTTTTACGTAAGCCCGAGGTACCGGGTTTTTGGTTGTTAAATGCTATTGTTTTAATCATTTTACGTAATCTTTTTTATATACTACTTAGTGAATTATGGCTTTTAACTATATCACTATAACTGACGGTTAATTTTGTTATCTTTGATAACTTCATAGAAAATTCTTTTATTAGCTCCCAGCTATTTTTATTTAAAACATTATTTTTTATTCTTATGTACTCAGTAATATCCACATTGCTTATGTCACCTCGGAATTGAATTGAGTAAAAAGATTTACTCTCATGGTGAATGTCAGAAGATTGATGGCTATCGATATCGATATAAATATCATTAAAATGATTGAACGGATAAATTTTAGTTTTTAATTTATAGAAAAAAATGTTTTTAGTATTTTCAAAACGATCGTGATTTATGTAAAAACAACTACGGTAGCCGCACATAATTAAGCCAAATACTAAAAGCATCCATAGCGATAATAGCGTTCCATAACTCACTTCATACTTGTGGTTCCATAAGGCTTCATATATGCCGAACGCACCACCTACTAATGGAAGAAAACCAATAAGCGTTAAACTAACAGAAATGTTTGAACATCCGATTTTTTCCATCTTCTACCTAATAACTATTACGTAAATTCACAGAGTCACATAGCAGTACCAGTAACTTTAAGATCATTTACTAAAGTACAATTATATCAATAACTTATCGTAATTCATCCCCAACATCAATTAAAGCAAATATAGATAAAGATAGGCTTAACGTGTGGGTTTAGTCTTTCCATCGTTGGGCTTGACATAGTAGGACGGTAGTCCTATTATCTTTTTGTGTGTAGGACAAGCGTCCGATTAATTATAAGTGATTTATCTATATCATTAAGGATTTAGCTAATAACCAAGAGGGAAGAGAAATGTCGAAAGCATCATTGTTATTGTCACCAGTTAAATTGGGTGCGGTTAATTTAAAAAACAGAGTAGTTATGGCGCCATTGACGCGTAATCGTGCCGGTGAAGGAAATGTGCCTCAGGATCTTAATGTCGAGTATTACCAGCAGCGTGCCTCTGCAGGGCTTATTATTACTGAAGCAACACAAATTTCACCTGAAGGGGTTGGCTATCCGGGGACGCCTGGCATACACAGTAGTGAACAAATTGAGGGCTGGCGTAAAGTCACTCAGGCTGTACACAGTAAGGGGGGAAAGATATTTCTCCAACTTTGGTTTTGTGGACGTATTTCTCATCCCAGTATGTTGCCTGATAATCAAGCGCCAGTGTCTGCTTCTGCCATTAAACCTTCTGGTGAAGCGATTACATATGAAGGAATGCAAGAGTTTGTTGAACCGCGTGCACTTGAGGTTGATGAAATCAAAGCGATTGTCGATCAATACCGTGTTGCAGCCAATAATGCCAAAGCAGCAGGTTTTGATGGAGTAGAAGTGCATGCCGCGAATGGCTATTTACTGGATCAGTTTTTACGTGATGGTTCAAATCAACGTACTGACCATTACGGTGGTTCAGTTGAAAACCGTTCGCGCTTTTTGATGGAAGTGTTAGAGGCGGTTTATGAAGCATGGGAGCCTGCTCATGTCGGTGTCAGGCTTTCTCCGGAGAATGGTTTCAATGATATGAAAGACTCTGATCCGCAGAGCACATTCAACGAAGTTGCAGAACGTTTGTCTTCACAGGGTTTAGCGTATTTACATGTCCTTGAAGGTGATATGTTGGGTGAGGTTAAAAAGGTTGACTACGGCCAAATTAAAAATGGCTTCAATGGAAACTACATGGCGAATTGCGGTTATACCCAGGAGCGGGCAGAACGTGCGGTATCGACCAACGATGCTGATGTGGTGGCTTTTGGAGCGCTATATATTGCCAATCCGGATTTAGTTGAACGTTTTAGTGCCGGTGCAGAACTTAATACACCCGATCAGGCAACATTTTATGGTGGCGATGGTCATGGATATACAGACTATGGTTTTATGGAGCAAGAGGAGGCGATTGCATAGATGCAAGGATGATCAAATTCGTGCAAAATAGTGTGTATGCAAAAAGGCAAAGCGATACGCAAAAAAATTATTGAAACTGCAGATGCCCTGTTTTATCAACAGGGTTTCGTGCAGACATCTTTTACTGATATATCAGATGCACTTAATATGTCAAAAGGTAATTTTTATTATTATTTTAAGACCAAAGATGAAATTTTAAATGCGGTTATCGATAAACGTATTGAAGAGATCCAACAGGAATTAGCGCAGTGGGATGCAGCTGAGTCCGAGCCTCGCATGCGATTAAAAAAATATATTGCGATGTTGACTGATGCTCAGGATCGCATTGAAAAATATGGTTGCCCGATTGGTACTATTTGTTCTGAGCTTTCAAAAATACATCATGCTAACCTGGATAATGCCTCCGAACTCATGGAGGTTTACCGAGTCTGGCTAGAAAAACAGTTTGTACTATTGGGCTATAAAAAAGAAGCGAGAATGTTGTCTTTGCAAGTGCTTTCTCGCGGACAAGGCATTGCCTCAATTACAAATGCATATAGTGATAAATCATTTTTGCAGTATGAAGCCAATGAGATGATTAACTGGATAGATAATTTATAAGTTTGGTAAATTAAGTCTGCTGAATAAGGAATGGTGTAAAAAATTTATTCTGTTTCTACACCATTCCGTTAATTTTTAAAGCAGCTTATTTTGCAGCCATATCCTGACCACAACACATTGGTGATTTTACTTTTCCATGTCCATCAGGGCACTCAGATACATGAACGGTTTCACCGTCATCAGTCGTGATAGTGCCGTGAACTAATTCTTTTCCACATTTACCACAGGTCATCGTACCAATACTCATTCCACATACATCACAGGTATATGCTGTCATTTTAATCTCCTTCTTTATCAGGGTTTTTAATTTTAATAATTCTTAAGCAATTATTGTAGATGAAAGTGCGGAGGAGTGCAGTTAAATTTAATCTTCCTGCCTTATTAACTGTTTTTATCTGCTTGTATCCATACGTAATATATGGTTTTTTTGTTTGTCTCTCTGATTTAATAGATCAATTTATAATGAACAGGCGTATAATCTGGTTTTATATATGTTATTGAATGATGAGTTTGAATGAGTACACAAAACCAATTACTTGAGCGAAATGGTGAGCACGGCGTAGCTGTTGTGAGTGGCGGCGGACGTTTAGCGACGGTTGCGGATCAAGCTGCGTTATTGCCCATTTATTTAACAAGTATGCGACAACGCTTTAAAAATGAAATTAACCGTTTGACCCGCGGTGGCGCAATGTTAGAAATGCTGTCACACCGTGACGATGCCGCTGAACTCAGTTTTCCAATGAGTTACCTCTATGCGTGGTTTTGGTTGCGCCATAATGTTCATGCTAATTATATGGCACAAGTTCTAGAAACCTTTCGTGGCGCAAAATTTAGTTTTTTAATGGACTTGTTGCTTCAGGATTCTCCTCAGGCATTTATTAATGGATATATCCAACATTGGCTACTATCAAATGAAGCCTTAAAACAAAAAATTGAACTTGATCATTTATTAGTGCTGAGAAATAACAATGCAGAACAGTTAGCCAGTGATATATTTTCTATTTGGCAGTCTTTTGGTCTGTTTACTGAAAACTATATGGTGCAATTCAAGCAAGTTTCTCGTGACGAACGCAACCGTTATGACGGTATGCTTGGTGCAGAAGATTTAGAGCGTCTGGCGTTAGTCGATGCCTTGCCTGATACAGAAATGGTCATGGGTAAAACACACTATGGCAAGCTCGGTATTATTCCTGCAATGGGTTGCCCGCAAACGTGCCGTCATTGTATGTTTACCTGGCGACCTCCACGTGGAAAAAATGAAGATCCTGAACAAGTCTTTAATTTAGTCAACCAGCATACCGATAGTGTTTTATTTACCGGTGGCGATTTGACTAAACAGCTGGATTATTTTTATCGCGCTATTCGTAGCATGTCGAATATTAAAAACTTTGCGCTTTTGTTGAATGGTGATTTTGCTGATGATGCCAAAGTGACTAATGAAATTATGGGGAAAATGGCTGAAGCGATAAAACAGCGACCCAAAAAATGGCCAAAAGCAAAAGTGTTACTGCAAATTAGTTTTGATGAGTTTCATCAGGAAGTGTATGTAGACAAAAAAGGTTTGTTAGCTGAACGTATTCCTGTGGCAAAGATTGCAAATATTGTTGAGCGTTACCCAAAATACTCAGGACAAATACAACTTGCATTGCTTCATAAACAAACCAGTCTTAATTTCTCACAAGATGTGTTGAAAAAAGGTGTGGTGGCACGCTTAGCTGGTGAATTAGCAAACCGTGGTTATCAAATGCAGGTGCTGGACATGAAACCATCACCTCGTCTAAAAGTTGATCCCACTAAACCACAAGAAAAGAATAAAGTTTTAAAAGATATTACCTTTATTTTAGATAAGTATAAAAATGCCCCCATTCTTTTAACCAGCTCAACCATTGATGGTTATGGACGCGCGGCTTTATTAGATGAATGGGAAACCATTAAAGAAAAAGATTTGTTACAGCAAGTTATTACCCAGGGTGCGCCTCAAGGCGAGTCATTTGATATTGATATGATGATTTGGTTTAACGGTTGGGTGACATTATTTAATGCAGTACATATTTGTCTGGGCGATCATTATGAAGAGGGGATGGATAAAATAATGGCGCGACAACGTAAAGATCCTTTATCTCGCGCCTTAAATAAAATGGATCGTCGTATTTTAAAATTTTATAGTGAAGTACGTGATGACTTACCGCAGCATATTGATTCAGCGACTGGGCCGCATCATTTATTTCATGCGTTAACAGAGGAGCCCGAAGTACGATTGCATTTAACGCGCCGTTTAATCGAAGAAAATAATGTGGACTAAGGTTTGTATTGCATTATCTGCTAGTGTTTAATGTGTTAATATAGCCAGTGAAGTGTTTATATATAACGTATAATAATAAATAAGGTTTGTAATGAAAAACAGGGAAAATGCACTCTTCGATAAACTTAAGAAGAAAAATATCAACTTTAAGCATGCAGCTGAAGTTGGTGTCTATTTGCCAGAAACATCAAATATTGGAGCCTTTGCAAAAAATGGAGTCAGGTCAACTTTTATAGAGCCTGATCCTAGTTCGATCGAAGCAATTAAAGTTTATTTTGCCGGTATGGATAATATTAAAATATATCCTGTTGCCATTTTTGATAAAACAGGGAAAGTTGAATTGGTGCAACGAAAAGCATCTACCTATTTAAAAGTTTTAGAATCATCACCTGCAATAGTTAACGATGAATATTTAATAGATGAAAAAGATACTTTTACCGTTGATGCAGTACGTTTTGATGAAATTGATGATGGGACGATTGATTTATTAAGTATTGATATTGAAGGTGGAGAATGGTTGGTTATTAAGCATATGATAAGTCGACCATTAGTCTTATCTATAGAAACACATGGCGCTTTATACACAAATCCTTATATCAACGAAATTAATCAGTGGGTTTTAGATAACGGATACAAAATTTGGTATCTGGATGGTAGTGATACGGTTTACATTAAAAATGAATTGTTTGATATTAATTTTGTCGAGCAGTTAATGCTAACTTTAACCCGGTTTGGGCTTGGTTATAAAAAATATCGTAAAATGTTAAAACGTAAAATTAAAAATTATTTTAAATAGTTTATAGGTCTATTTATGAATCATTGGGTTGTATATCTTTCAGGCGAAATCCACAGTGATTGGCGTGAGCGCATTAAATCAGGTGCAGAAGAGGCTGGCTTAGCGGTGTCTTTTGTTAATCCTGTTACTGATCATGCTATGAGTGATGATTGTGGTGCAACGATTTTAGGGAAAGAAGAGAATAGTTTTTGGCATGATCAAAAAGCGTCAGGCATTAATGCTATTCGTACTCGTAATTTAATCGAAAGCGCGGATATCGTGGTGGTACGTTTTGGTGATAAATATCGTCAATGGAATGCTGCTTTTGATGCCGGCTTTGCTGCGGCACTGGGTAAATCAATTATTACTTTACATAATGATGAATTGAATCATGCGCTTAAAGAAGTTGATGGTGCAGCAAATGCGGTTTGTAAAACCCCTGAGCAGGTCGTAGAGATTTTAAAGTATGTTATGCAGTAAGCAGGTATAGTGGCAGTAAAAATATGGGGTTGGTCCTGAGGGCGCCCTGTAAAATTCAATGTTGCCAGTCATTGCGAGGAAGTAATAAAAACACGCGTTTTTGTATTGATGTGGCGATCTCCAAAAAAAGTGCGATCCATCATGAGATTGCCACAGTCACTTTGTTCTTTCGATGCCAGAACGTGCGGAGCAGGTTAGGGTAATGCTGACGAAACGCGTAGCGGTTCATTAAGTACAATGACGTGATTTTAATCGAGTATTAATAGGTTTTTTACTAACTTGTTGTTTTTTTTATTGGTTTTATTAATGATTTATTAGTGATGATGCTTCAGGCGTTGTTTATAATTGCTTGCTGATTAAACCCTGGCTGATCCAGGTTTTAAGGAAACTGGCGACATGCATAGGTACTTCGTCTTCATTTATACTTTGACTTAGTACAGCACAAATATCACTAAAGTCTCCAGCCTGAGCTAATACATCAAAAGCAATTTTCTCGTTTTGTTGCATGGAGCGAAAGTGGCTGGAAAGGTTTTCACGCCAAACTAAATAAGGATATAGGTCTTCCTTTTTTGCCTGAACTTCGATGGGATCTTCGGCGGTTAAAGCTTGCCACATTTCGATAATGTTCCATTCAAAATCTAATCTTTGTACTGAAGAGTGCAGTTTGAATTTGAGCTCCGGCCAGGCTTCGGGGACGATGCTGGCCATATCTTGTTCAGTAAATAAATTGTCATCGGCAGCATCAAACGCTTGTCCCAGGCTCCACTCGAAGATAGCCAGTTCATATAACCAGGGCATTTCTTGCCACATTGTTTGCTGTTGAATTAATTTGGCAATGAAGTTCGCAAGGCCTGCACCAAAATCACGCAGGTTAAAAAATCGGGATGGGTGCACCTCAATATAATTTGTCGCGAGTAGATGAAAATAATTTTCGCCTATCGCTACTAATATAGCCGGGTAGTCGTTTTTCAGCACTTCTTCTAGCCGTGCATGGTATGCATAACTGTAAATGGATAATTGTTTTGTTGGGGAAGATTTACCTTCAGCACTTACCCAGCTAGTTGAAGCGAAAGGATTGGGCTTTAATACATAGTCCTGAAAAGTGTTTTGTAGTTTTTCGAGTTGATTCATAACTTTTGAGCTAATGCCCTTTTTAAGTTGTTCGCGTTATTTTGAAAATAGTTTTCAGCAATGTTTTTTACCTGCTCTAATTCATTGAGTAGTTCTGGCAAGGGTGGAATATTATCATCACGCTCGATCATCGTTGAAACCCGGCCAAAGTGTTCAACCGCTGCAGCGTATAAATCAAATACAGGATCTGCAATAGGATGATCGTGCGTGTCGATAATTAAGTTATTTTCTTGTGTGTGACCGGCAAGATGAAACTGACATACGCGCTCCTTTGGCATTGCGGTCAGGTAGCTATAAGGATCAAAGTTATGGTTGTAGGCACTAACATAGATATTGTTTATATCTAATAACATAAGGCAGTCTGCGCGTTCTGTGACTTCACGATAGAACTCCGCTTCGCTCATAACTGAATCACTATAACTCACATAACTGGAAACATTTTCGAGTAAGATTTGTTGCCCGAGATAATCCTGTACTTGTGAAACGCGATCAGCGACATGTTGAGCGGCTTCTTTAGTATACGGTAGTGGCATTAAGTCATGTAGATTAAGACCATTAACGCCAGTCCAGCAAAGGTGATCTGAAATCCACTCTGGTTCAACACGTTTAATTAAGTCTTTTAATTGTTTTAGGTAATCAAAGTTTAATACTTCGGTACTGCCTATCGACATAGAAACACCGTGCATGACCATTGGGTAATGTTCACGAATGCGGGTTAAATAATCGAGTGGTTTTCCACCCTCGACCATATAGTTTTCAGAAATAACTTCAAACCAATCAACATCAGGACGTTCCGCTAGCACTGTTTCATAATGCTCTTTGCGTAATCCTAATCCATAGCCAAGATAAGGACGTTTAGTTGTAGTCATTATTGTGCTCTTTATATTTTTGAAAGAACCAGCGTCAAACGAAAATGTATGACGCCGGCTGTTGCATTGAGGAAAGCAAATTACTTTGTAACTTTTCCACCAATTTCATCACAAGCATGTTTAGACATAGAAACAAAGCCACTGCCTTTACATGATGCCTGGCCTTTACATGCATTTTTAGTCGTTTTGCAATCATTGTGACCCTTGCACTTATTTACACCAGAACAATGTACTTTAGCATCACTGCTTGCTTGAACGGCAGTGAGTGGTGCAGCAGAAAATAATGCTGCAGCTGCAGCGGCCATTGCGATAGTACTTAATTTTGTTTTTGTTGACATAGATCCCTCCAGGATTTTATGAGTCGTTTTATATTTCATTTCATACCGCCACCAATGAAGGTGAAGCGATGTTGAGACTATTAATAAGGGAAAAGTGTCACGTGAATATCACGACATATAAATTATCCATGGAAGTATCTATAGACATACTATTTATCAGTGATTTAATTATGCATTCAGAAAGATGAAACTTGTCCGATATAGTAGTATTGATGAGAGTTAACTTTGAGGATATGGATATGGATATGAATAAATTTTTATCGTTGATGTTGTTTTTATTATTTGTCACAAGCAGCGGGTTGAATGCTGCCCCTGTAAAACTGAATATTGAAGACACGGTTGTCAAAATGCCACTTGAAGAAGGTGTTAGCTTTGATGATGCTGTTGAGTCTATGAAGCTACGCGCAAATGCCCATAATATGAAGTTAGTTGCAGAATTACTTTTATCAAAACAAATTAAGTCGATGGGAAGCAAGTCTCGTCGTATGGATATCTACCAATTTTGTGACCCTTTAATTGCACAGGGTATGGTTGAGGCAAATATTCATTTTGCAGCCTATTTGCCTTGTCGCATTTCACTGGTTGAAGATGAAAAGGGAAAAGGTTGGTTGTTGATGATGAATCTCGACATTATGTTACAGAGCGCTACCTTGGGCGATAGCTTGAAAGCTAAAGCGACAAAAGTGCGAGATGTCTTGACTGATATTATGAAAGCCGGTGCTTCAGGTGACTTATAATAGGTTTAAATTTTTGTAATCGATCTGAGGGAGTGTTATTTTATTATTCAACTTTAAACTGAATAATAAGAATGACAAAAAGCAAAAATAACCGCATGCAATTTTTGTTCGCTGATCGTGAACTTATTTTGATGGTGGCCGATCTCCTTACTGCACCGGTTGATGTCATTGTTAATCCGGCGAATGCTGGCCTATCCCATGGTGGCGGTGTTGCAGGCCAAATTGTGCAACAGGGAGGAGAGCAGGTTCAGGAAGAAAGTGACCTTTTCATTAAAGAACACGGCACTTTAGAAAGCGGCATGGTGGCTTTTACCACTGCCGGGAATTTACCCTATCAAGCGGTTATTCATGCCATTGGCCCGAAAATGGGAGAAGGGGATGAGCAACAGAAAATTCAACAAGCCGTTTCGCGTAGCTTACAGTTGTGCGATATGCATGGTTGGAAGTCCGTGGCCTTTCCCGCAATCAGCACTGGCATCTTTTCTGTTCCCGTTGCAATATCTGCTGCCGCAATGTTTAGGGCAATTACCTCATTTTGGGATGCGAGGTCAGAGGGTTCACCAGAAAAAGTCATCATCTGCTTAACCCAAAACAAATTTCAACCGTTTTTTGATGCTTTTCGTGAAGAATCGTCACACTCAGAAGTAGAAAATTTACTAATTAATGATACAAATTCTATTTCTCATAAAGAAAGTGGAGAGGCTACAGCAGGTATTGTTAATTTAAGTGAACAGGATATTTTTGATTTGGATAATGATGAACTAAATAGCTGGTTTAAATAGATTCTTGTTTCGCTTAACCCTAGAAAACTAAAGTACATAATGTCCTGCTTGATATAAGAAGTGGGCAGGAAAAATACTGGTAGGATAAATGAGACGTCGACAATTTATTGGCTACATTGCGAGCGCGATGGCGACTGCACCGCGAATATTAAGCGCGGAAGCTAAAAATCGTCCAATAGTATTAGGTGTTTTTCCCAGAAGAAATATTAAAATCACTTATAAATTATTCACCCCTTTAGTAAAATATTTAAGTTTTCGCTTGGATAGAAAGGTTGTACTGAAAACAACTAAATCTTTTCAGGAATTCTGGAGAAATGTGCAACAGAAAAAATACGATATTGTGCATTTTAATCAATATCACTATATCGTATCGCACAAATTATATAATTACGAAGTGATTGCGGCCAATAAAGAGCTCGATTCGTCAACCATAGCAGGATCTATCATCGTTCGAAAAGACAGCGGAATTAATACCGTTGCTGATTTAAAAGGTAAAACCATTTTATTTGGTGGTGGTCGTCGCGCCATGCAAAGCTATATTGGGGCAACATGGTTACTACGAAATGCGGGTTTACAGGCAGGGGACTATATTGAGAAGTTTTCGATTAATCCTCCAAATACAATTATTTCAACCTATTTTAAAAGAGCCGATGCTGCAGGCTCTGGTGATTTAATGATGTACTTAGATAATGTACGTAACCGGGTTGATGTAACCGAATTAAAAATTCTTGCACAAACGAAGCAAATGACACATCTACCATGGGCTGTGAGTGACGATTTACCCATGGCGCTAAGAGAAAAAATACAACATATTTTAACAACACTTAATGATAATGCAGAAGGTAAAGCGATTTTAAAATCTGCACATTTGAGTGATATTTTATTGGCGACAGATTCAGACTTTGACGAACATAGAAAAATTATTATAGATGTTTATGGGGAAGATCTTGGCGTATCAACGTTATAATAAGAAATGAAAAATACTAAGAAAAATAGTTTAGCAAGTCAATTTTTTATTTCAATTGCAGTTATTATGGCTTTTGCTATGGTGATTAACGCTTTTGTTCAATATAGCAATGAAGCCCGGGTAATTACTAAGTCGTTAAACGAAAGAGTTAAATCAATTTCCGAATTACTTGCTTCAGTTAGCGTTGAATCTTTGCTTACTTTTGATTATGTTACGCTTGACAGTTATGCTGAATTTACAAGCAAGCAAAAAGATGTTGTTTTTGCAGTAGTTGTCAATAAAAATGGCATTCCTTTAACGCATTATCTTAATGCGGAAAATCCTTACATCAAAGTTATTCTTGATAAATATAGTAATATTCCAATAAAAAATACTATCACTTTACTTCACGATAATCCCTCGATTCTTTTCCATAAAACGTCGGTTATGTTTGAAGGTGACTTTTTGGCATATGCATGGGTAGGCTTGGATTTGGAACCCTATAATAAAGAATCAATAAAAACATTGTGGCAGACTATTTTTATTACTGTTTTTACCGGTCTTTTTGTTGGTGGAGCTATATATTTATTATTTAAAGATAAAATTTTTCGTCCAATCGAGGTGTTAACTGCCGGTGTTAAGAATATGACCCGGTTTGAGTTTGATGACAAAATAAGCATTAAGGGTGGAGGAGAGTTGGTTGTTCTCGCTGAGCTATTTGATGATATGCGGTTACAGCTAAAAAGTGCGATAGAAAAACGTGATGCCGTTATGCAAGAGTTATCAGGATTTAATGATTCACTGGAAGAACGGGTGCATGAACGAACTCAAGAGTTGCAAATGTTAAACACAAAGATTGCACATGAAGCAATGCATGATCCTCTTACCGGTTTGCCAAATAGAATTCTTATCGCAGAACAAATACAGCAGTCTATTTTCCATGTTAAGCGTGAAAAAGATTCTCTTGCTGTAATGATGATTGATTTGAATAATTTTAAAGATGTGAATGATACCTTGGGTCATCCGGAAGGAGATAAATTATTAGTTAATGTGGCTGAGCGTTTAGCCGATGTTGTAAGGGAAAGTGACATGGTGGGTCGGCTAGGTGGTGATGAATTTGCTGTTGTTGCTCCGCATGTTAATGAAAGTGATGCGGTAAAGGTTGCAAATAAAATATTAGATAATTTACAACCCAGTTTTGCTTTAGCTGATTACACTCTTAAGGTTGGAGCAAGTATCGGTATTGCCATGTATCCTGAGCATGCCCGGGATCAAACATCATTAATTCGACTTGCTGATGTTGCAATGTATGAGGCTAAAGCAAGTAAATCGGGTGTCTGTGTCTTTCATCCTGAGATGGACAAATATACCGCGCTGCGGTTAACACTGATGGACTCTTTACATAATGCTTTAGAGACAAAACAACTCCATTTACATTATCAGCCACAGGTTGTTATTGGTGCTAATAAAGTGATTTCCGTGGAAGGTTTGATTCGTTGGAAACATCCAGAATTAGGCTGGGTTTTTCCTGATCAATTTATTCCAATGGCAGAGAATTCCGGTTTAATAAATCTTGTAAGTGAGTATGTTCTTGAGTGTGCCTTTAAACAATGGCGGCAATGGCAGGATGCGGGGCTTGATATACAGGTTGCCATTAATTTATCTGCACGTAATTTAGTTAATCCTGAACTTCCTAAGTTCGTTGCTGAATTGTCTGAGCGTTATAATATGAAAAAAGGGGGCGTTAAAGCTGAAATAACAGAAAGCGCTTTAATGAATAATCCCGATCAAGTTATTGAGATTATGAATGATCCGGGTATGCAGAGTTTAACCTTTTCGATCGATGATTTTGGTACGGGCTATTCTTCACTGAGCTATTTGAAAAAATTGCCCGTTGTAGAGGTAAAAATTGATAAGTCTTTTGTTGTTAACATGGAGACTGATGATGATGATGCCAATATTGTAAAAGCGGTCATTGATTTGGTTCATAATCTTGGCTATCAGGTTGTTGCCGAAGGTGTTGAGCGAAAAGAAATTTTTGAACTCTTGACTTTACTGGGGTGCGACAAAGTTCAAGGTTATTTCCTTTCAAACCCCGTGCCCGCAGATGATGTACTCGAAAAAATACAAAAAATAGAATCTGAGTTAAGTTAAATAATTGTCAACAGTGTTTTTGAGCAAAAAAATGAACAAATATAGCCGTTTTTTAATTGCGGGTATTTTACAAAGTATCCCGTCAGCCGGTTTTCGCTTAAAAATGCAAATTATCTCCTCTAAATATTGATGTTTTGGCACATTTCCCTTCTCTTTAGAGTATAATGCGCGGCTATTTTTTGATGATTTTTATTCATCTACCAGATTTTGGTCGTGGCGGGCGAGTTTTTCTCTGTCACATTAGATTTTTTTAACGTTTTATTAATATTAGAGTAACAAAACGATGGCTGACTTAGATAAGTATAGAAACATTGGTATTTTCGCGCACGTGGATGCTGGTAAAACCACGACCACAGAACGTATTTTGAAACTCACCGGTACAATTCATAAAACCGGCGAAGTGCATGACGGTGAAGCAACCACCGATTTCATGGAGCAGGAAGCTGAACGTGGGATAACAATCCAGTCAGCGGCAATTTCTTGTGAGTGGGATGGCCACCGTTTCAACATCATTGACACCCCGGGTCACGTTGATTTCACTATTGAAGTATATCGTTCACTTAAAGTACTTGACGGTGGCATCGGGGTTTTCTGTGCCTCTGGTGGCGTAGAACCACAATCTGAAACGAACTGGCGTTATGCGAATGACTCGGGTGTTTCTCGTGTTATTTTTGTTAATAAACTCGATCGCATGGGCGGGGATTTCTACCGTGTTGTTAATCAGGTTGAGACCGTTTTGGGCGCTAACCCACTTGTCATGGTTTTACCAATTGGAATCGAAGATGATTTTGTCGGACTTGTTGATCTATTAAGCCGTAAAGCATACGTCTGGGATGACTCTGGTTTACCTGAAAACTTTGAAATTCAAGAGCCACCAGCAGATATGGCTGATGCAGTCGAAGAATGGCGCGAAAAACTGATTGAAACAGCCGTTGAGCAAGACGACGACTTAATGGAAAAATATCTTGAAGGTGAAGAGCCTTCAATGGAAGACATCAAACGTTGTATCCGTAAAGGGACTATTGCCTTAGACTTCTTCCCAACGTACTGTGGCTCAGCATTTAAAAACAAGGGTATTCAATTGGTATTGGATGCGGTTGTTGATTTCTTACCAAACCCAACTGAAGTTATCCCTCAGCCAATTACAGACGATGAAGGCGAAGAAACTGGTGAAGTAGCAACCGTTGATCCAGCAGAACCTTTCCGCGCATTAGCCTTTAAAATCATGGATGACCGTTATGGTGCTCTCACCTTTGTTCGTGTTTATTCAGGCGTGATAAAGAAGGGTGACTCTGTTCTAAATACCTTTACCGGTAAAACGGAGCGTATTGGTCGTATTGTTGAAATGAAGGCTGACGATCGAGTTGAACTTGATGGTGCAACAGCTGGTGATATTGTCGCTTTCGTTGGTATGAAGAATGTACAAACAGGTCACACTTTATGTGATCCGAAGCATCCTGGCACATTAGAGCCTATGATATTCCCTGATCCCGTTATCTCAATTGCTGTTGCACCAAAAGATAAGGCTGCAGCAGAAAAAATGGGGATTGCGATTGGTAAAATGGTTAAAGAAGACCCTTCTTTCCGTGTTGAAACTGATGAAGATTCAGGTGAAACCATCCTTAAAGGTATGGGTGAGCTTCACTTAGATATCAAAATTGACATCATGAAACGTACACACGGTGTTGAAGTTGTTGTGGGTGCACCGCAAGTAGCTTACCGTGAAACGATTACACAGACCGTTGAAGATAGTTACACGCATAAGAAACAGTCTGGTGGTTCAGGTCAGTTTGGTAAAATTGATTATATTATTGAACCAGGCGAACCAGGTACTGGTTATGAGTTCGAATCAAAAGTAACAGGTGGTAACGTACCACGTGAATTCTGGCCTGCAATTGAAAAGGGTTTTGAAATGATGAGTGAAAAGGGTGTTCTTGCGGGCTTCCCTTGTTTAGATTTCAAAGTTACCTTGATGGATGGTGCTTCCCACGCAGTGGATTCATCTGCAATGGCTTTTGAGTTAGCTGCGAAAGGGGCATATCGTCAATCAATGACTAAAGCCGGTCCTCAGTTAATGGAACCTATTATGAAGGTAGATGTATTTACACCGGATGATAATGTTGGTGATGTTATTGGTGATTTGAATCGTCGCCGTGGCATGATTCAAGGTCAGGATGCCGGTGCAACAGGCGTTCGTATTAAAGCGGAATGTCCTCTTTCAGAAATGTTTGGTTACATTGGTGACTTACGTACGATGACGTCAGGTCGTGGTCAGTTCTCAATGGAATTCTTGCACTACATGCCTTGTCCTAAGAATGTAGCGGAAGACGTTATCAAAGAGACGAAAGAAAGAGAAGAAGCTGCTAAGAAATAAAATATAAGCTATTACGCTTATATAATTATGAGTAAGTTGATAATAAAAAGGCCGATGAGAAATCATCGGCCTTTTTGTGTTTGCGAGCTTTAAAGTATGATCAGTCTATGCAAGTACTCATAAACGCTTTTTAGTTGCTTATTAAAGTTAATTTGCTTTTAAGCATTCAAAGATAATCGTATTCATTGCTTTTTCGGATTCATTTCCTTGTGGTTTTATCTGAAGAATACGGGGTACTTTATAGTATTTCGCGCAATGTTTTTCGGCACTACGAAAAGCCTTTGCCTGTTTGCCATCAATACTATTCACAATGGTAATGCCGCGGGGACTTTTGTCCTGAAGCTTCATGGGGATATCTGTAGCGCAACCTGAAAGAAGTAGAGTTGCGACTAAAGCGAAAGTAAAGGTTAAATTTTTCATAGTGTTAAGGGTATACTCGTTAATACGGGGTTATCTTTCACTATTTTAACTGAATTCCTTTAAAAAGCGAGCTTTATGAACTTTCTTGCTCATCTGGGCTCTGATTAAAATAAGCGTATATTGTGAATATTTCGTGACACTTCACTGCTAGGATTTACTCATGTCGAAGAAAAAAATACTTATTATTGAAGATCATATGGATTTGGCAACTATTTTAAGCCTGCACCTTTCTGATCTTGATTTTCAGGTCACGCACGCGGCGGATGGCCTAAAAGGTCTGGCTTATATAGAACAGGAATCTTTTGATCTCGTCATTCTGGACCTGATGCTACCGGGGATGAATGGTCTGGATATTTGTCAGCATATTCGTAAACAAAATAATTACACACCGGTACTCATGTTAACGTCAAAATCCTCTGAGGTTGATCGCGTTGTTGGCTTAGAAATTGGTGCTGATGATTATGTGACAAAACCTTTTAGTATTAAAGAAGTTATCGCGCGAATTAAAGCCTTGTTTCGTCGTATTGAGGCATTTTCACTCTCACCGAACAATAATTCTGAAGAAAGCAACAATGTTATTTTTGGAAACCTTGAAGTGGATGTTGATACACATAAAGTATCGATTGACGGCCGCTCAATAGATCTCACCGCAAGAGAATTCGAACTTCTACTGCACTTTGTAAAACGTCCTGGCCGGGTGTATTCCCGCTCACAGCTGCTCGATATGGTGTGGGGCTATGGTCATGAAGGTTATGAGCACACGGTTAACTCACATATAAATCGTTTGCGGGCAAAAATTGAGTATGATCCTACTAATCCCGAATATATTTTAACGATTTGGGGCGTCGGTTATAAATTTAACGATGCATTGAGTGTCTAGGATATGTTTAGCCGTATATCCAACCGTTTATTTATTACCCAACTTTTATTGCTTTTAGCGCTCTCAAGTATTTTTATCGCTATGGTGGTTTATAACGCCCCCTTGTTTTTGCAAGAATTGAATCAACGGCTTAATTTAGATTTAGCCAGTAATATTGTTAAAGAAAAAAAGATGATTCTTAATAAAAAAGTTAATCATGAAGCCATGAAATCTGTACTCAATGGCATGATGCTGGTTAACCCGAGTATTGAAATTTATATTACCGATCCAGACGGGAAAATTATGGCTTTTTCTGCACCAGAAGGTGCGGTTAAAAGAAAAACAATTTCAATGGCACCCATTACTGAATTTCTTAACAGTGATTTTAAAATGCCGGTGCTTGGTGATGATCCTCGTTCTGATAAAAGTAATAAAGTTTTTTCTGTTGCGCCGATTAAAAATGGCAATTATCTTGATGGGTACTTGTATATTGTATTGGCTGGAGAAGCCTACGATTCGGTTTTTAATTTACTAGAGTCAAGTTATTTATTGCGTAGTGGCCTGGTAGCGGTGGTTATGAGCTTACTTGTTGCCGCTGTGATTGGTTACTTATTATTTCGTTATATCACACGTCGTGTTTACACCTTGTCAAATGCAATGGAACAATTTAAGAAAACAGATTTCACACATTCTGTTTTGTTACCTGAACGGTTTGATGGGCGACAGGGCGATGAAATTGATCAGTTAGGTTCTACTTTTTTGCAGATGTCTGAGCGTATTATTCAGCAAGTTAAATTATTACAACACAATGATACTGCCCGACGTGAATTAATTGCTAACGTATCGCATGATTTAAGGACACCACTAGCTTCACTGCAAGGTTATCTTGAAACTTTACTGTTAAAAAATGATAGCTTGTCAGAAAGCGAAAGACAGGAATATATAAAGACAGCCTATGATAATAGTCAACGCTTACAAAAGCTCATTTCAGAATTGTTTGAGTTAGCAAGCCTGGAAAATAATGATGCAGCGCTGCACTTTGAAGCCTTTTCCATGAGTGAACTGGCGCAAGATGTCAGTCAAAAGTTTAAATTACACGCAAAAAATAAAGGCATTACACTCGAAACTAAAATACCGGAGAAACCTATTTTTGTTTCTGCCGACATTGGCTTAATACAACGTGTGTTAGAAAATTTAATTGATAATGCGATTAAGTACACGCCTGATGGCGGAGAGGTAGAGGTGGCATTAAATGTGGGTGAAAACACCATTAAAACAGTCATTAAAGATTCTGGTTTAGGCATATCTGAAAAAGAAGCACAACATATATTTGAACGATTCTACCGCATAGAAAAACACCGTAATCAGGATGGAACGGGGCTGGGTTTAGCTATTGTTAAACGTATTATCCAGTTACATAACAGTGCAATATTTGTTACTCCTGCAAAAAACAAGGGAACAGAATTTTCCTTTGATTTGCCTCATGCGGTTATTTAAACTTTTTAATTATTTGGTTGTGACGAAAAAGTTATAGTTTAGTGACACAATTTCAATTTTTTTCCTCCATGCTGACATTTCATCAATGACATACCATGGAGGTATAAAATGAAAAAGCTTACAGGTTTAAGTGTTCTTCTTGCTCTGGCAACAATGAGTTCTAGTGCTGTTTTAGCTGGTGATAATAATTACCGGGTGACGATCACAAACGCAACATCACATCATGTTATTACACCACCATTAATTGTTGTTCATAATAGTAACTTTAAATTATTTGAAGTAACTGAAGCGGCAAGTGAAGGTTTAGCAACACTTGCAGAAACAGGTGATAACTCAGTTCTTTACGGTGAAGTAAATGGTGCTAGCGGTGTATACGATGTGATCTCTTCTGGTAATGTAATCGTCTATGGTAATAAAGCCAGCTTCGATTTTAGTGCACCAAAAAATGCCAAGATTAGTTTCGCAGCTATGCTAGCGACATCAAATGATGCTTTTACTGCTGTTTCGGGAAAGCCATTACCTAAGAGAAGTGTTGCTTATATGGCTAGTACTTATGATGCAGGTTCCGAGCTAAATAATGAAAATTGTGCCTATATACCAGGTCCTCCTTGTTCAGCTGAATCTGGAAATGCACGTGCAACAGTTGGCGCTGAGGGATTTATTACGATTCATGGCGGTATAAAAGGTGGCAGTGATTTGAATCCATCGCAATTAGATTGGCGTGGAGCGACGTCGATTGTTACGATTGAACGTATTCGTGATTAAATAATAGTTTTTCTAGTAAATAAAAGCCATCAGCCTGAAATTATATTACTCAGCTGGTGGTTTTTTAAATTGAAGTGAAGGCGTATTTATGCTTAGAAACATAATGATTATATATATAGTGTTAGTTACCCCAGCATCATCTTATACCCTGAATTTTGAAAGCGGGACAAAGAAAAATATATTGATTGAATTATATACATCTGAAGGCTGTAGTAGTTGTCCTCCAGCTGAGAAATTTTTAAATAGTCTAAAGGCTAAAAGTGAACTATGGAATAAATGGGTTCCTGTCGCATTCCATGTTGATTACTGGGATTATATTGGTTGGAAAGATCAATATGCAAAAAAAAAATTTGGATACCGCCAGTCTCAGTATGCAAGTTTGAAACATGCCTCAACGGTTTATACTCCGGCATTTATGGTGAATGGCTCAAGTTGGCGTAGAGGAATATTTGGTAGTGTTTTACCTGAGACAGACTCATTAGTTGGAAACTTATCGGTCTCTATAAATGATTCTGAGATAAAGGCAAATTTTAAGGCTTTAAAAAAACACAACTTACCATTAAAGCTTAATGTTGCCATTCTGGGAATGGAGTTAACCAGCCATATTGAGCGTGGTGAAAATGAGGGTCGAACGGCTCAGCATGAGTTTGTGGTGGTTGGGTTTAATGCTAAAAACAGCCATGATTTGAACTGGACAATGAAGCTGCCCAGGTTACATTTCTCAAAGGTAAAAAAATATGCTTTAGCTGTTTGGGTTAGTGATGTGAATAATCCAACACCTATTCAGGTTGTCGGTGGTTTATTGCCGAATTATACTAATTAAGGTAAGCCACTTCTGTTGGTGAGGTTGACCAACTAATTTTCCAGACTGATTCAGGATTTTTTTCAAGGCAAACAAGGGTGCCTGTTTCAAAACTAATCGCGGTTAAATAGGCTTCTTTTCCTGTTAATAATGAAATTAAATTTGGCACAAACGGTAGATGACTGGTGATTAAAGTATCTTCACTCCAGGTATTTATTTCATTAAGAATTAAACGGGGATCATCGTCGGGTGTTATGTTTTTATGAAGTTCTATTTCAATATCGGGTGAAGTAATCGCTGCTATTATCCCGGCTGTTTCATATGCGCGTTTCTTTTCGCTATGGTAGATTTGAGAAAACGTTATGCTTTTTTCCTGAATATATTTAGCAACAAGTTCGATACTGGCTTTTCCATTATCACTTAGTCCGCGTTGCGGATCGACTTGCGGTGATAGTGCTTCACCATGACGCATTAAATAAAGTTTCATAATATGAAAAGTTTACTCGTAAGTACAAAGATAAGCGGTTGCAACATCAACTTTTAGTTGGAATTTTTCATTGGCATCAACAATAAAAGAGTCGTTCTGATTAAATGTTTTCCAGTCGTTAGCATTAGGCAACATTACGGTCAAGGCGCCAGAAACGACCGTCATGGTTTCTTTTTGTGATGTGCCGAATTCGTATTCGCCGGCTTCCATTACGCCAACGGTTGCGGGCAGGGTTGTTGTTTTAAAACCAATTGATTTCACATTACCATCAAAGTATTCGTTTGTTTCTAACATCGTTATTCCTGTCTTAAAGTTTAGTCTTATGCGCTCATTAAATCGTCTAGCTCATCTTCCATGTGCATTTCAGTCAGCTCGGTAAAGCCACCAATCCATTTTCCATCAATAGTAAGTTGAGGAACCATACGCGCATGGTTGGTGACCTCCAGCATTTCCTTTAATAAGTCACGGTCAAGATCGATGCGTGCCTCATCATAGCCAATATTCCATTTATTTAATAATTTTTTAGTTTGTTCACAAATTGGGCAAACGCCTGTGCTATAAATTTTTACACGTTTCATATTAAGGCTCATCATTTTTTAAAGTGTCAATATCGCTGTATTTTAAACGGATAGAGCAATATTTTAAACATAATTCTTTTCGCAGAGTGTGAATATGTAGAAATATTTAAGGGATAAAGACCTTATATTCCAGAGATGAGCAATGTAAAGAGGAATTGTACGGGTAATTTTTTTGAGATATTTTATTTTAGTGTTTTAGCGTAAATATTATGTTTTTAAGTAATCATTTATACTTGCCGCTACGTTAAAAAGATGTCGCATCATATTATCTGGTCCGGCATTGGGTTCCTGTTCAAGAAAATATGAAAATGAATTTCTAACCTTTTTTAATTGCCAATATAGTTCATTTTGCATTAATTCAAGTTCACACAGTTCGTTTAGAGGATTGTAGTCTTCTGTGTCGATGACATGAGCAAGCCATCTGTCGACATGTTCTTCGATTAAGCCAGACTGTCGTATCATTTTGTCAAAGGGCACCATTTGATTAATCACCTCAAGGCCGTCCTTACTTAAATTTAGTTCGATTGAGAGCTGATATAAAAGCCTAACGATAGTATTTGCGTTATTTAACTTTTCACCACGCTTTATTAAGTGTTGTGCTAATTCAGTATAGTTATTAAATGAGTAAACTGGCTGACTATCTTCCGAAACAGTGCTTATTACGGTGATGGTAGCGCGATAAAGGGTTTCGGAGAAAGTTGTAAAATTCATTTTAATAAAAGGCAGGGTATAACGTAAATTGCGACCAGCTTCCTCTAGTTGCAACATCCGAATTGATTGTAAACTGTCAGCCATCCCTATAATCTGGCCGATGATACTAATTTCTTTGGATTTTTTTGCCAGAGGGTATCCAGTGCCATCATAACGTTCATGGTGTTCAAGTACAGCTATGGCTGTATCTTTATAAGTTGGACCAAGATCATTAATAAATAAGTATCCGGTGATGACGTGCGTTTTTATACTACGCCAGCGTGCCGATGTGAAATTTTCTTTATCTTTTACCGTTTCAGGAGGAATATGTAATAAACCTAAGTCATGGGTTAAACCCGCAAGATAGGTTGTAACGAGCTGATCTTTAGATAGTTTTATGGTGTGGGCAATATTGACAGCTAACAAGGTACATAAAAGAGTCTGTTCAAATTCCCTTGAAAACTGTTGTGAGAAAACTGTGAGTTTTTGAGTTATAAGTGGTGGAACGATATATGACTGTACCTGCGTTTTAAATGCTTTTTCATATCCGATACTCTGGTGTAATTGTTTTAGATCCGGATATTTTTCGAGTACTAAATTAAAATGATTTAATAATGAATCTTTCTCAACTTTATTCTCAATGTTTACCATATTTTCAAGTGGTTTTGAGAGTTTATGTTTTAATATTCGTTGAATGACATCATTATTAATTCGCGTTCCTTTTTTTACCAAAGGAATTTTATCTTTATTTATAATTTCTTCAGTCGTAATAACTGAGTTTGTATTATTAACTTCTGCAAGATGTTCAGCATAATAATTTGCAGAGTTTTCAGACTCTTTTTGCAGTTGTTCTATGGTTTTAGTCGACAAAACAGTACCTTTTTATATTTTTACTATCTGCTACAAAAAAAGTAAAATGTGTATTTTTCAAGATAGTTATTATCTTGTGAGATAGAATCCTTGTTAGGAATATAACGGCCTGGTGAGGAACAACTTGAGCGATTATTATTTATAAATTTTAGTTTTTACTGTGGTTTTACTCATTATTTGTGCTAGTCGATTCCATATGAGTGGCTGGTAATTTCGCTAAGTTATATGGAAAAATCTCCTAGCCACTCACCATTTTTATAATCAATCTGCATACAAGAAGGTCGCATTAACTGTGCGGACTTAGAATTAAGTTCCTGTTTTACAGGATGTTTTTTATGAAATTCGACGGGGTCGCAGGTATCAGATTGAACGCTATGGTAGGCAATTTCAAGCTGTGGGCTGGCAGTTATGGTCTCAAGCTCGCTTTTTTCATGAAAGTTAACCCGTTTTTGTACAACGCAAGTGAAGTAAAGTTGCAGCTCGGCAATTAGAGGGTGAGAACGTTGTAATAACGCTTTTTCTGCGCGACGGGAATACATAATGTCCATTTTCTTGCCTCGGATATTAATGCTACCCTTGAGGTGAAAAGGGTTTAACCAGCGGTCTAAAAGCTGAAGAGGGTTTGTGATTGAGAAATAGCCGGATTGTAGCTTTAACTTCATAATGAGTAACATGTGTCAGTGAGATGATGAACAATTTTAGTGTAAATTATAATGAAAGCAACTCTTTATTACATTTATGATCCCATGTGCAGCTGGTGTTGGGGATTTTCCCGTGTCCTTAATGAGTTGCTGGATAAAATTCCTCAAGAAATTGAGGTTCGGCCTCTTTTAGGCGGATTAGCACCTGATTCAGACATCACTATGCCAGAGTCTATGCAGCAATCTATTAAAGAGAACTGGTCGCGTATCGAAAAAAGTATTCCTGATGTGAAATTTAACTTTGATTTTTGGCGTAAAAATATTCCCAGACGCTCTACTTATCCTGCGTGTCGTGCGGTTATTGCAGCACGTATACAGGGTAAAGAATATGAGAAGAAAATGACCGAAGCGATACAGCAAGCTTATTACCGGCAAGCTCGTAACCCTTCAGATACTTCGACCTTAACAGAATTATCAAAAGAACTCGGTCTTTCTGTTCAAAAATTTCAAAATGATTTACGTTCTATTGAAGTGGACAATATTTTGCGGGAAGAAATTAATTTATCGAGAGCGTTATATGCAGAGAGCCTGCCAACTTTAGTGTTAATGCTAACTGATTTAAATAAAGCCTCAACAATTACAATAAACTATAACGATAGCGATACCATGTTGAATGAAATAAAAAATAAACTTCAGTCAAGATAGCGTTTTTGCCATTCTAAAAATTTATTGAGTACATGTTCTGAGTATTCAACTTTATCTTTAAAGTCTCTAGGGTTAAATGCATCATAGACATAATAATTGGCTTTATTATTTTGGCTGGTCATAAAATGCCAAAATTTATTGATTAGAATTTGTGGGTCACGCCATTCAAAGGTATCTTGCGCTTCATAATGTAAAAATACCGGGAGTATTGGAATGCCTGTACGGATCGATATATCAAATGCACCGTATTGAAATTTTTCAAAAATACGCCGGCCTTTACAACCGCCTTCAGGAAAAATAACAACATTCTCGCCTTGATTGAGTTTGTCTATGATTGTGTCTACTACTGCATTACGAGATTCTTTGCTGTCACGTTTAACAAACATGGTGCCAGCGGCTTCGCTTATTCTGCCTAATAAAAACCAGTTTTTTACCCCCATCTTTGCCAGCGGGTGAACATTAAATAAGGCTGGTACACCAACATCTTCAAATGCGGAAGGGTGGTTGGCAACAAGAATGTATTGTTTGGGAATCGGTTTTCTGTTTTTTTCATGCAAACGTAAATCAACACCAAGCGCACGACTAAAGACACGGCACCAGATATAAAATAACGTTGAATAAAAAGAATTAATTATAGAGCGGGGTAGCCATGACAAGGCGTAGAGAAAAAGGGTGAATATACTGAACTCAATCCAGTTCCATAGCAGCCATAAACTTCGTCCAATAAAATGTAACATATTTTCCGTTTGCCTTATTTATATTTCTCTATAAGTATAGCGGACAATTTTAAGAGGACTTGAATTTCTTAAATGTTTATTAATGGATTTTTAGGGTCAATATTATCTTGAAATGGTTTTTTACGATCCATGTTAGTAATTTGATAGACTGTACCAATCCAATTATTAAGAATGGCCTCGGCCGTATCATGCCATGTATTATCAAGGTGTTCGGTAATTAACTTCTCAGGAAATTTGGGGATTTCGGTATTTTCCTTTTTAGCTTTTATTACCAGCGCTTTATACTCATTTAGAGAGGCCTGGATTTGCAATGAAAAATAATTATCCGGAAACGGTGGGTAATCATTGCGCTGACCTTTGGCAAAAAGAATGATTTCACGTTTATATTCTTTTAATAAACTAATAATATCATATTCAGGGTGACCCTGAAAAAACACCAATCGAAACTGGTCTTCACTGACGGCAAGGTGTACGTCTGCATCTTTACTTTCGGCTAAAATATGTAATCCTGCTTCTTCAAATTGAGCACGATCTATCTGGTTATAACGTGAATGCGGAACATCAAATTTCGTATTAACACCATTGACTAAAGGATGGTTCCGGTTAGTCACATGGTGATAATAAACCCCCCAACGTTTATAACCGAGGGGTTTTCTCTTTTGATTATAACGAAACTCCAGCACCGCATGGGTCGCTAAACATGAACATAATGTTGATGTAACATTTTCATAGGCCCAGTCAATAACCTCAATCAATGGTTGCCAAAAGGGTTCTTCAGAAAGTTCAGCGCCGGTAACATTTGCACCCGTAATAATTAAAGCATCAAGCCCCTGGGCTTTTATTTGCTCAAAGGTTTCATAATACTTTTCTACATGCGCATGCCCTTTTTCACTGCGTGGTAATTCACTTAAGGTAAAAGGATGCATATAAAATTGTGCGATAGAATTACTTTCGCCAACCAAACGAAAAAACTGACGCTCAGTTGCTGCTAAGGCCGCATCAGGCATCATATTCAATAAACCGATATGTAATTCACGAATATCTTGCTTTACCGCATTGTCACGATTTAAAACCGTTTCACCTTCATGCCGAAGGCGTTCAAATGTTGGTAGTGATGAGTTAGCAACTAAAGGCATTTCTTTATTCTCTATTGTTGTCTGGCAATGGCTTTTTCGATTAAAACCATCAATTCTTCTTTGTTGGTGACTTGCGATAACTCGTCCGTGGTAATGGTGTAACCATATTTTTCTGCAATGGCATCATAACGTGGGATGCGTGAGTAGAATAACTTGGGGAAAATCCAGCGTACAAATTCATCCGGGTCAATCATTGCTACATAGTCTAATTTATATTCCTGCATATACACCGTAAGTTGCTGATCAAGAAAAGCTTCCCGATAATACAACGGCTTAGGATCTGGGATCGCGCGTTGAATGAGGGATTCCTCATTTTTTTCAGACGCTTTAATATATAAAATCAAAGTATGTTCTGCGAGAATCTCTAAGGTTTCTTTGTCCTCTAACTCACAAACACTGCCGCCCGCATCATTGATGAAATGTTTATAATCATAAAGCTCCTGGGCCTTTTTAATAAACGCAGGCACATCTCGCATAGTCGCGATCTCTGCCTGGCGATGAAGTTCCTGACGATACTTAAACTCGTCAAGTGGCAAACCATCCTTTTCAGGGTTACCTAACTTACCTAAAAAACTCGAAACAGGCTGGAGATTGTTAACGCTGATATTATTTTGAATATAGATAGAGTCCGAGCGTAGCAAATCTCTCAAGAAAGGCACCTGCATGGCTTGTTTCTTAATATTATCAAGTATGGGCTCATCAAGATAATGCGAACCAATCCGATAATCACCTGAGAAATGAAACCATTCATCGTTCGGCAGCATATTGGACAGGCGTGTTTTGCCCACACCCGACATGCCCAATAAGGTGATGTTTTTATGTTGCCAGTTTTTGAATTCGTCGACACTAAATTTCACTGCATAATCCCTGTAACTATCTTCTTTTCAGGTATTGTAAGGGACTTTTAATGATTTGTCTTACATCTTTAATCGTAGAGAGGGCTGTGGTTTAATGTTCAGAATTTTGACATTCAATTTAAACAAGGACCAGTCATGAAAATAGGTACTCCACTCTCTGCAAGTGCAAAACGCGTTATGTTGTTAGGTTCTGGCGAGCTGGGTAAAGAGGTGATTATTGCGCTACAACGTTTTGGGGTTGAAGTTATCGCGGTTGATCGCTATGACAATGCACCGGGTCATCAGGTTGCTCATCGTGCTTATAGCATTAATATGGCCGATGGTGATGCATTGCTGGAACTGGTGAAAAAAGAAAAGCCGGATCTCATAGTACCGGAAATTGAAGCCCTGGATACGAATATGTTGGCACAAATTGAAGCGCAAGGCCTGGCAGAGGTTATTCCAAAAGCGCGTGCGACGCAGCTCACAATGAACCGTGAAGGTATACGCAGTCTTGCCGCGGAAGAGCTGGGTTTACTAACCTCAAAATATGCTTTTGCAGAGAGTATGGATGAAATAATGCAGGCGATTGATAATGGCGTGGGTTATCCCTGTATTGTGAAACCGGTGATGTCATCATCGGGTAAAGGCCAATCTACTATTAAAACAGAAGAGGATATTAAAACTGCCTGGGATTATGCCAAAAGTGGTGGTCGGGTTGATCGTGGCCGCGTGATTGTCGAAGAAATGATTAAGTTTGATTATGAAATTACCTTGCTAACGGTTCGTGCCGTAAACAAGGAGGGTGATATTGAAACGCATTTTTGTGAGCCAATAGGTCATATTCAGCTGGATGGGGATTATGTTGAAAGTTGGCAGCCGCAAGCCATGAGCGATGTTGCGATTAAAAAATCACAAGCAATCGCAAAAGCGGTAACCGCTAATTTAGGTGGTCGTGGTTTATTTGGAGTGGAGCTTTTTGTTAAAGATGATAATGTCTGGTTTAGTGAAGTCAGTCCACGTCCCCATGACACCGGTATGGTAACTATGACAACACAATACCAAAATGAATTTGAACTTCATGCCCGAGCCATTTTAGGTCTGCCTGTATCAACTGTATTACGCGAAGCGGGAGCAAGCGCTGTTATCTATGGTGGCATGGATGCAAAGGGCATTGCTTTTGAAAACGTAGAAAAAGCCTTAGCCATTTCACAAACCGACATTCGGTTATTTGGCAAACCTGAAGCATTCAAAAAACGCCGCATGGGAGTAGCTTTAGCGTATGGAAATACTACTGATGACGCGAGAAGGCGGGCAAAAGAAACAGCAGCTAAAATACACACAGTCAAAAGTTAGCGATACTCTGATCTCGACAGAGAGCTAAACAGCATGACTCAATTCAAAGTGAGTGTTGAAAATCACCCCCTGTATTAACGGTATGATTTAACTATTTATGAAAAACAGCAATATATCAGCGTTCAATTTGCAGCCAGGCAGGGTACTGGCGCGTAAATATGAAATCATTGAATTACTGGGTTCAGGATGGGAGGCTGAGGTTTATTTAATTAAAGAAATTTCAACAGGTATTGAGCGGACAGCAAAAATATTTTTCCCTCAACGAAACTTAAAAGACAAAGCGGTACTTTTTTATGCAAAAAAACTACATAAATTGCATCATTGTCCGGTTACTATTCAGTATAGTTCTCAGGAAAGTTTTGTTTTCCGTAATACAACGGTAACTATGTTGATATCTGAGTATGTTGAAGGTGAATTATTGAGTCAGTTTATTGAGCGGCAACCTGGTAAACGGCTCAATCCTTTTGAAGCTTTACACTTGTTACATTCTCTTGCTGTTGGGATGGAATGTATTCATAGTATGGGTGAATATCATGGTGATTTACATACTGATAATATTATAGTGCAAAGGTATGGTTTAAAATATGAATTGAAATTAATTGATATGTTTAATTTTGGTAAACCCAAAAGAGAAAACATTTATCATGACACTATTAATTTGATTCATATTTTTTATGAATGTCTTGGTGGAAAAAAGCATTATCATAAACATCCACCTGAAATTAAAGCGATATGTTGTGGATTAAAACGTACATTAATATTAAAGAAATTTAAGCGTGCATTTGATTTGCGGCAGTACCTGGAAACAATGCAGTGGTAAATAACTCAACATTGTTAACGGCAGCTGTTGGGAAAAACTATATTAGAAAAGATAAAAAGGCCAGTAATGAAAAACCGGCCTCTGACTAGTCAGTTGGGTTGTGAATGAAAAGTAACGCCTGTATCAGTACTAACTGTTTTATCGGAGTATGTTTTCTTTTGTCTTTACGTTGAATTGATTTCTTTTGGCGCTTCATTTAAAATAATTATTTTAGCTTTGTCGAGCGAATTAAAACCTGTTGCAGCTGTGTATGCCCCCATCATCTCAGCAATCACTAATTATTTTTTTTATTAAAAAGCAAGAAAATTTAATAGTGAAATTAAATTGTTAAGTTAAAAAAACACTTTATTTAACAATGGGTTATAAAGTATTTTATTAAAAGTTGTGTTAAATTAAGGGATAAATGAGCTTATCCGTTAATAATAATTGAGTTCATCGTTTAATCGTTTGTTTTCAAGATACTCTTCCAGTTTTCGTTTAAATTCCATCTTGTCTTTAGATAGCCCTTTTTTGTCCAGCATTGATGAATCTTCATCATCTTCAAGATCGATTTCATCTGATTCAATTTCATTTTCTGACATCTTGTTACCTTATAAAATAAATGAACAGATCCGGAAATTAGATATTCAGAATAGGTTTGTAAAATGAAATTTTTTAATGGATATCATTATAAATTTCGATTGATGTTGGAACAGTTATAACTGATTGTATTTATTAAAAATATCGCTTTCATATCTGTATTTATTAAACCTAATCCTCTGACATTGCGATAAGTTAACTAATACGAAAATTTTTCCAGAATATTAAATTCGTTTTATTGCTTTTGGGCAAGGTGATTTTCTACTGACAGAATGAAGAACTATATGATAAATGTATGGTGGGTATTTAAGCCTATGACTAAAGAGAATAGGGGGGGAATGTAATAAGATAAATAGTGATGTTGTTATTTTTATTAGTTCTAAAAACAAGCAGGTCTTAGTAGAATTTATTAATATTAAGCCCTACTATTATAACATTATGGATATTGATGAATTAAAAACCTTTTTAGAAGTGTATCGAACCCGACATTTTGGTCAGGCTGCAGAAAATTTATATATTAGCCAGTCAACAGTTAGTGCACGTATTCGCCAGCTGGAACAAAATTTAGGGGTTTCACTTTTTACTCGTGACCGCAATAATATCCAGTTAACAAGTGCTGGAAAAAAACTATTAATATATGCTGAGTCTATTCTGACCACATGGACACGGGCACGTTTTGAAATTGGTTCTGAAGATGAAGGTCAGACTTCATTTGTCATTGGAGGTGTACCCAGCTTATGGGATATTAATTTACAAGGACTTTTAAATTATTTGCATGAAAGCCTGCCTGATATTGCTATTTATGCTGAAACACATTCGGCTGAGATATTTCTGCGCAGGCTGTATGAGCAAACCATGGATATGGCATTTATTTTTGATGCGCCACAATCAACCGATTTGGAAATAATTGAAGTTGCTCATGTGCCGCTTGTTTTGGTGTCATCTTATGCTGGTTTATCAATCAATGAGGTATTCTCTAATCAATATGTTTTAGTTGATTGGGGAACCTCTTTTGCTACAAGCCATGCCCGGTTTTTCAGGGATGTAGCTCCGCCATCTATTCGTATTTCGTTAGGACGAATTGCAAAAAACTATATTATTTCTCAGGGGGGGGCAGCTTATTTACCCGAGCCTTATATTAGTGAGCAAATTGGCAAAGGCCATCTTCATTATGTAAAGGATGCTCCTGTCATAGATCGTGTCGCATATGCAGCTTTTAATCCCAATAATTTAAAAAAAGAGCTAATACAACATGCCCTGGGGTTTTTTAATATGGAAAATGATAAAATCCATAAAATTTATTAATTGTTTTTCAATAAGAAAAATATTGTGCTTTAATTTATCGCTTACTTTCCAGACTTGCATCTAAGTTCAGGTCATCACAGAATGTTATAAACTCATCCCGTAAATTACGTACTGCACTGTTGGCTGGAATACTGATAGTCATATCTAATGAAAACATCGGGGTGCCGGTATGAGCGGCAGGATAGGTTTTAGTTTCGGCTTCTTCAATATTAAGATCATGGCTGGATAAAAAGTCTGAAATAGTGTGCACGATGCCGGGGTGATCCATCGAGACGACTTTAACCTGATAAGGTAGTCGTTTTTGATTTTGCTCCCGGGGCTGAGTGTCTTTGGCAATTAAGGTGAGGTTTAATTTCTCCCCGGTTTCTTCCAGATTTGAAAGAATTTTATCGATACTCTCTTGAGTGCCGTTAACCAGCAACATCATAGCAAATTCACCACCTAAAACCATCATTCGACTTTCAGCGATATTTCCGTCCTGAGCTAAAATTGTCTTTGAAAGTTCATTAACAATACCGGGTTTATCATTGCCGAGCGCTGAGATAACTAAACTTTTATTCATTTTTGTTGCCTATAATCGGGAGAACTGTGATTATAATAGATAAATATTTGTTTGGGTGCCAGAAGTTTTAATTTATCGAATTAGAAGGTGAAGCTATGGAAGCGCAGATAACAATACAAAATAAAAAGGTTGCGATTACATTAAGCAAGTCTGCAGAGAAAGCATTAGCGGTCAGGGACAATGTTTTAGTTGCCGAAATGGAGTTATATTTCAGCTGCTTAATCCGTAAGCAGGTTCGTTTTAAAGAAAGCCAGGAGAAAAACCGGGCTAATGTAACCGGGAACCTGGCAGTGTGTTTTCGCCCTGTTATGACAAAAGCCTGTGGCACAAATTATGATGGTAATGAGCCACCTTTAACGGATTTTCCTATTCAAAAGAAAACAGCATTTACACCCAGCTGGTTGAAAATAGACTATAAAAAAAATGAATGGATCGGTGAATTTGGTTTTTAAATTCAGCTAAAATACGCTCTAAATCTGATAGACTTGCGCCATGCTCAAGTTTACTCAATTATCCTTACGCCGTGGTCCCCGCGAGCTGCTTCAAGATGTTAATTTAACCATTCACCACGGCCAACGGGTCGGTATTACCGGCAGCAATGGTGTTGGAAAGTCGAGTTTATTTGCCTTAATTCTGGGTAGTTTACACGCTGATTCTGGCGATGTTTTTTTACCAAAAAATTTAATCACTGCCCATGTTGCTCAGGAAACCCCTGCACTTGATACCACCGCACTTGAATATGTACTGGATGGTGACGCACAATTACGTCAGCTTGAAAAAGACATTAAACAGGCTGAAGAAAATGAGCAGGGAGAAGCATTGGCTCATTTGTATTCTGAAATGGAAGCCATCGATGGCTATACCGCTAATAGCCGTGCTGCAACTTTATTGAACGGCTTAGGTTTTACCACAGAGCAAGAAACAGCAGCAGTAAAACAGTTCTCAGGTGGTTGGCGCATGCGCCTGAATTTAGCGCAAGCATTAATGTGTCGTTCTGATATTTTACTGCTCGATGAACCCACCAACCACTTAGATTTAGACGCGGTAATTTGGTTAGAAACATGGCTGAAAAACTATAAGGGTACCTTACTTCTCATTTCACATGACAGAGATTTTCTTGATAATGTGGCCAGCCACATTGCCTATATTGAAAATCAGACTATTACACTTTATAGCGGAAATTATTCTGCCTTTGAAATTCGTCGTGCCGAATTTTTAGCGACACAACAATCGGCGTTCGAAAAACAACAACGTGAAGTGCAGCACATGCAAAAATTTGTGGAGCGTTTCAAAGCAAAAGCGACAAAAGCGAAACAGGCACAAAGCCGTGTTAAAGCGTTAGAACGCATGGAGCTCATTGCTCCGGCACATGTGGATTCACCGTTTAATTTTAGTTTTCGCCATGCAGATAAAATGCCTGATCCATTAGTGACCTTGATCGATGCAGCGATTGGTTATAGTAAAACGCCATTATTATCGGAGGTGAAGTTAACCATTCATCCGGGCGACCGTATTGGTCTGCTGGGACATAATGGTGCAGGAAAATCGACTTTAATCAAATTACTTTCCGGTGAGCTAAAAACCTTATCCGGTGAGTATATTTCTGCAAAAGAACTTAATATTGGTTATTTCGCCCAACATCAATTAGAACAGCTGGATTTTGAAGCCAGTCCATTGCTGCATTTACAACGGCTTGACCCAAAAGCTACCGAAAGTGATTTACGTAAATATCTGGGCGGTTTTGCTTTTAATAATGATATGGCCACTGAACCCGTAGCGCCTTTATCGGGTGGGGAAAAAGCCCGTTTAGTTTTAGCGTTGGTGGTGTATCAAAAACCTAATTTATTATTGCTCGACGAGCCAACCAATCATCTTGATCTGGAAATGCGCCATGCCTTAACGGTGGCGATGCAGGAGTTTGAGGGGGCAATGATCATTGTTTCACACGATCGACACTTACTCCGTACAGTAACGGATAACTTGTTACTGGTTGCGCATGGTCGTGTGGTTGAATTTGATGGTAGCCTGGAAGATTATCGCAGCTGGTTAAGTCAACAAGTTAAATCAGCAACAGCTACACTGGGAGAAGAAAAAAGCAGTGATGGGCTTAATAAAAGGCAATTGCGACAAAACTCAGCAGAAAGAAGAAAGCAATTAAAGCCACTGCAAAACAAATTGAAAAAACTGGAAAAACAAATGGAAGAATTAAGTTGTTCAAAAGAATCGTTAGAACAACAACTGACTGATAATAATATTTACAATGAAAATAATAAAGATAAACTTAAAAAGTTATTAGAAGAACAAGGGCAAGTTGATAATAATTTGCAGCAGGTTGAACTGGACTGGTTAGAATTGAGTGAGGAACTTGAACGGGTAATATGTTAAATGGATAATTAAAAAAAACATTAATTGAATGGGTAGAAAATTGATGCTCATTACTATTTTAACGAGAAAGCAACAGGAGTCATAAATGACACTGAATATTGAAGATCCTAATAACAAAATACCCACGGGCAGTTTTTCTCTTTTTGCTTTGGGCTTCCGTCCCTTTTTTCTTTCCGCTGCTTTTTTTGCGCCACTTCTTGTTTTTCTTTGGTTACTTCAATTATCAGGTGTTGTCACTCTTTCTGCATATTATTCTGCAACAGGCTGGCATGCACACGAAATGTTGTTTGGATACACTGTAGCCGTTATTGCCGGTTTTTTATTAACCGCAACCGGTAATTGGACGGGCATGAAAATGATTAATGGCTGGCAACTTGCTTTATTGTCCGCTGTTTTTTTATTAGGGCGCTTTGCACCCTTTATGACCTCCGTTTCCTACCAGACACTTGCTGCGATTGATTTAGCTTTTATTCCTTTAGTCGCATTTCTTATTGCTATTCCTATTATTAAAGCCAGGCAGTGGTCGAATATTATTTTTGTACCCCTTCTGCTCATGATGGCAGCAGCAAACTTAATGGTTCATTTAAGTGCTTTAGGTTTGATTAATGTTTCTGTTGTCAGCGGCAGCAGAGCGATGCTTTATTTGGTCGTGTTTTTAATTGTTGTTATGGGCGGGCGTGTTATTCCTTTTTTTACAGAAAGAGGCGTAACGGGAGTGACAACAAAAAAATGGGCTGCAATAGAGTGGTTATCGCCTGTCAGTATTTTACTGCTTGTGATAGCTGATGTTATTTTTGTAGATAAAATTTTAACAGCCAGTGTGGCTATGGTCGCAGCGCTGGTTCATTCTGTCCGTTTAGCAGGTTGGTATTCTCATAAAATTTGGCAAGTGCCGTTAGTTTGGATCTTACACATTGCTTATGCATGGTTTATCGTCGGCTTTGTGTTAAAAGCATTATTCTTGATTGATATTAACTATACTTTTCTTGCCTATCATGCTTTCACAGTAGGGGGGATAGGTATTATGACTTTGGGTATGATGGCACGAGTCAGTCTTGGTCATACCGGAAGAGAAATGATACTTAATCATTGGATGTTGTATTCGTTTATCCTGATTAATATTGCAGCGGTTATAAGAGTGATAGTACCATTATTTCTACCTGAATCTTATCTTTTACTGGTTCAAATTTCCGGATGGTTATGGATTTTGGCATTTATATTATTTTTGCTGGTTTATGCACCGATGTGGTTTTATGCCCGAGTCGATGGCCGCCCTGGCTAAAATATCATTGCACACCTGTTATGCAGATAATGTTATTTTTCGTTCTGCAATGAACATTGAGTACATGGTCTTTTACCTGTTAGCAGACGAGATATCTGGCTGCGATAGCGGGCAAAAAATAAATAGGTTGCATCGGCTAAAATTCGAATAATTGGCCAGCGCAATATCATTAGCCATTTATGTTTTCCCACCAGAGTCCAGGCAGTACAGGTGACATCTAACCCTAATAATAACTCACCATTATCCAGCTCACCATGTAATATTTTCATTGCTTTTGATTTGTTAATATATGGAAATTGTTTGTTGAAGTTATCATCATGTAAATCAACAAGCTTCAGACGTTTATTCTGGTTGTTAGTTTCTAGTAACTTCATTTCAGTCATACATAATGGGCAGAGGCTGTCATAAAAAATAGTCAGTGTCATCATTGTTTCCTTTTCTTATCCTGTTTGAACTAAGTAGAATTTCGAATATGTTTATTATATCGAGCAAGTGCATCATTACGACTGGTGCTAAGATCTACAACAGGTTTATTTACAGAAGTTCCTTGCCCCAGCCAATGATCTTGAAAAATATTATTGGCATCGAATTTTTTAGCCTGTGTCTCAGGGTTAAAAATTCTAAAGTAGGGGGCTGCATCAACGCCGCAGCCGGCAACCCATTGCCAGCCCATACTATTATTTGCGAGATCAGCATCAACCAGCGTATCCCAAAACCATTGTGCTCCTTGTTGCCAGTTTATCCCCATGTTCTTTGTGAGTAGCGAAGCGACTAGCATGCGTACACGGTTATGCATACAGCCGCTTTCCCAAAGCTGTTTCATTCCTGCATCGACAATGCTTATGCCGGTGTTTCCTTGCTGCCATTTTTTTAAATTTGATTTATTCCTTGACCAAAAAGAAGGTTTGAATTTTTTATTCATTGGCTTATTTGCTGTCCCGGGAAAATGCAATAATATGTAGCGTGCAAACTCCCGCCATATAAGTTGTCTGATAAAGCCTTCTGCTGTTTTAGCGTTACCGTGCTCAACTAACGGTACTAAAGTCGTTAATATTTGTTGTGTACTAATTTCTCCGAAATGCAGGTGTGGTGATAATGCGGACGTTGCATCTGCCGATGGAAAATCACGCTTATATAAATAATCACATATTTGATTATCAACAAAGTTATCGAGTTTTTTATAAGCTGATTTTTCACCTACCGAGTGATGTTTATGTAGCTTATTGTGCCAGTTATGTTCATCGAGTAAACCGAGTTTCTCTAAACTTAACGCGGATTTTAGTATTCTAATTTGAGTAAATTTTTTAGCAGGTTTTAAAACGGTATTGTTGCCGTAATAATCTGAAAAATCTAATTCTCTGCGTAATTTTCGGTAAAAGGGTGTGAATATTTTATAAGGTGTATTTTTCGTTGCGGTTAAGAACTCATGAGGTTTTTGTATTAAACCACTATTGAATCGTTCTACGGTTATATCTTTATCTACAAGTCGCTGCTCAATTTTTGTTTCACATGCAATGCGGTTAGGCTCCACCCGGTTTGTCCATCCGATAGAACTAACTTTTAGATCCTTAGATAATTTTTCTATTGTATCCAGCGAATTATCTTTAAAAAAATGTAAAGTGATATTGAGTTTTGCCAAATCTTTAGACAATTGAGTGAGGCTTTGATGTAACCACCAGCGCGATGCTGCTCCTTCAGACCATGGCGAATCTTCTTTCGGGCTGTAAATATAAATCGCAATAACAGGTTTATCTTGCTGCAAGGCCCACTCTAACAAGGGGTTATTGTGTATTCGCAAATCACGTTGAAACCAGATAAGGGTATACATATTATTTTTGGCCGGTTACGTTAGCATTATTAACTGCGGAATAGGCGGGTACATGACTTTCAAATATTCGCAAAGCGACTTGTATATTTGAACCAAGTAAAATTCCATTATTCGATTCTATAATGTCAGTATTAATCTGTTTATCCACGCCACCAATAAAGACCGGCGTTTGTAATGTAGGTATGAGGGAAGCTAGTTCAGTATTCACATCCTTATTAACTTGAGTATGCGCGCCAAGCACAATCGCTTTTGCTGCCGAACGTTGATTTATGTAGGCTATTTGATTAAGTGGTAAATCAGCACCAAAATATAAAACACGGTAACCTCGTGCTAAAACAGATAATGCAAATAACATTAAGCCAACCTCATGAAATGATCCTGGTAGACATGCACACACTATCCGGGCTCCTTTGGCGTGAGAATAGCTATGCTGGAAACGTGCACCAATCCTGTTTTTCAACCAGGAGGTATAAAAATGTTCTTCTGCAATGCCTCTTTCAGGGTGTTCAATCCATTGTGTGCCGAGTTTATTGAGAACAGGCTCGATTAGCCGGGCTATAACCAGATCAATTGGATACAGCGATGTTGCCTCGTTATAAATTGCATCCATTCTTTCGACGTTAAAATCACTTGTCGCAACAAGTGTGCTCTCGACAAATGTTGTCCATACAGGAGTGGTTTCATCAGAAACGAATTTTTCCTGTGTACGTTTGTCATTGTTCGTGGCATTTTTATTTGCCGCTAACATATTGGCAATGCCCGGCAAAGAATGTCCATCTTCAAGCAAATTAAGAATTTTATGCACCCGCCTTACATCACTTTCGCTATATAAACGATGCCCTTTGGGGGTGCGCTCAGGGCTCAACAGCCCATAGCGTCTTTCCCATGCTCTGAGAGTTGAAGTGCCTACCGTCGTTTTGTCGGATAAAACGCGTATTGGAAATAAATCTTTAGCGGCTGAGGCTACGATATCTTCACTAGCGTAATTACTCATATTTGATTTTCTCATAGGATTGATTGTACAAGATTATTTGACATGTACAAGTTTTATGTCTAATATTTGTAGATAGTGAACGATTTACTAGGTTATTAGTTCCATTAACTGATTGATTTTAAATATATAAACCGCTTGGTAATGATTTTTAACCACCTTTTAATACTGTTTTCTTATACGCGGAATTTGGATATATGAGCAAATTGTTAGACAAAGAGGCGAGAACTATTAATAAGCCACGTTTAGGTATAAGCGCATGCTTGCTTGGTCAACCTGTACGGTTTGACGGCGGACATAAGCAAGATAGTTTTATTCAGACTTCGCTAGCGGGTCATATTGAGTGTGTCGCTGTCTGTCCTGAAGTCGAGGCGGGCTTTGCAGTCCCCCGGCCGACAATGCAATTACGTTTGCGGGGTGAAGACACACGGCTCGTTATGAGTAAAGGTGAGCATGAAGATGTCACCCAGAAAATGAATGATTTTGCATCTAAAAAAATGAGTGAGCTAAGCCAGCTGGATGGTTTTATCTTTAAAAAGAACTCACCTAGCTGTGGTGTTTTTAGAGTGCCTGTTGTGATCAACGAACATGGATACAGAGAAAAGAGTGGTACGGGTGTGTTTGCATATACTTTTATGCAGCACTATCCACTTATTCCTGTTGAGGAAGAGGGGCGCTTAAATGATGCCGGAATACGCGAGAATTTTATTGAACGCGTTTTTGCCTATCAGCGCTGGAAAGAAGTGGATAATAGTATTCAGGGATTAATTGGTTTTCACTCACGACACAAGTTAATGTTGATGGCAAGAGGAAGTCACTACTATCAGGAGTTAGGACGCTTTGTGGCGGAGACAACAGCAAAAAACTTAAGTCAACGGCGAGATATGTACATACACCGTTTTATGCAAGTAATGAAAGTGATTCCTTCTAACGGTAAACAAACAAATGTTTTATTACACATTATGGGTTATTTGAAAAAAGTCCTGAGCCATGAAGATAAGAAAGAATTATTAGAGGTGTTTGAAGCGTACCGACAACAACAACTTCCACTTATTACAGCAGTAACGATGTTGCGACATTATTTACGTTTGTATCCGCAACCCTATATTGAGCAACAGCATTATCTAACGCCTTTTCCGGAGCAGCTTGCATTGCGTTCAGTTATTTAAAATTATTCTCAATATGATTTTGTTTGTATTATTGTGAATACAATTTTATTGAGTAGGTTATAAGTGATGACATATATTACTCATTAACCCGATGGATACTAGCAGCACCTTTTTTAAAATAAACAGCTACTTAACTTAAAGAGAATAAATAAATGAAAGCACTCTTACTGGTTGCTCACGGAAGTCGACGAGCAAAATCTAACGATGAAGTTATTGATATGGCAAAGAAACTCAAGAAACATTGTCTCGGCGATTTCGATATTGTCAATCCGGCATTTCTGGAATTAGCAGAAGTACTGATACCGGATGGTATCAGACAATGTGTGAATGATGGTGCGAAATCAATTATCGTATTACCTTATTTTTTAAATTCAGGCAGGCATGTGATTGAAGATATTCCGGAAATTGTGAATGCCGAGAAAGAAAATTATCCCGATGTTTCGATTAAAATATCATCTCATTTGGGTGCATCAGAACTGATGATGGATGTATTGATTCGCACCGCTAACCAATAAAACTAGCTATCAGTTATTCAATAGCGTCTTAAGTGTTTCCGATAAATCCTTATCGATGAATTCATAACCGTTATTAAGAAGCTTTTCAGGTTTTACCCGAGTGCTTGAAAGTAATAAGGCATCAGCCATTTCCCCAAATATTAACTTCGCAATAATAGCAGGCATTGGAAATAGTGTTGGTCTGGATAAAGCTTTCCCTAAACAACGGGTAAACTCATAATTTGTTACGGCTGACGGGCTCACCATATTAAGGGGCCCATTCAGTGATTCTGTCGTCAGTATGAATTCTATTATACGGCAAACTTCAGGCAGACTTACCCAACTCATGTATTGTTTACCGCTGCCTATAACGCCACCGAGTCCCAATTTAAAAGGGGGTAGCATTTTTTTTAGTGCACCACCATGGGGGCTTAAAACAATTCCTGTGCGTAAATTGATGGTTCTAATGCCTGCGCTAACAGCAGGTTGCGTTGCCGCTTCCCATTTTTGTGCAACATGGGCTAAAAAATCAGAGCCCGCGATATTTTTTTCATCAACTTGCTCTTCACCCGTGTCACCATAAAAACCAATAGCAGATGCAGATATAAATACTCTGGGTGGGGAGCTTAATTTTGCGAGATGATTCGACAATAATGTTGTTGAGTTTATTCGGCTATCAAAAATAATTTTTTTCTTTGCTTTAGTCCATCGACCATCGGAAATATTAGAGCCAGCGAGATTGATAACAGCATCAATTTTTATTGACTCATCAAATGAAATGGTATTTTCATCAGGTTGCCAATAAAAAGGGCTGTCTGCATGCGAGCGCCGATTCATGGCATAAATAGTATGACCTGCTTTTGCAAGAGAATCGCGTAGCGCCGTTCCAATTAATCCTGAAGAACCTGTAATTAATATATTCATTGTTTTACTCGTAACATTGATAATATAAATATAACGCTTTTTTGATTTATGGCATATATTTAACCGATTATATTTATATTAGCATTATTGGGGAAAGATAAATGAAGATGTCGACATTAAAACTAGTTTTACCATTGATCGTTTTGTTTTCAGTCACGCTTCAGGCAGAAGTTATTACAAAAGAGGTTGATTATTCTGATGGCGAGACCAGGATGAAAGGCTATCTCGCATATGATAATAGTATTAATGGGGAACGTCCGGGTATTATCGTAGTTCATGAATGGTGGGGACACAACGATTATGCTAAACGTCGTGCGCGCATGTTAGCGGAGCTGGGTTATAGTGCAATTGCTTTAGATATGTATGGTAATGGAAAAAATGCATCTCACCCAAAAGATGCCGGCATGTTTTCGGGTGAAGTAAAAAAGAATATGGCCGTTGCTGAAAAGCGTTTTATGGCTGCCTATAATTTATTGCAAAACCAAAAACATGTTGCGAAAGATAAAATAGCGGCAATAGGTTATTGTTTTGGTGGTGGTATTGTTTTAGAAATGGCGCGACGTGGAATTGATTTGGATGGTGTGGTGAGTTTTCATGGTAGTTTGGGAACTCAATCTCAGGCAGAAAAAGGAAAGGTTAAGGCCAAAATGCTGGTGTTAAACGGCGAAGCAGATCCCTTTGTCAAAGCATCTTCCATCACTAAGTTTAAAAACGAAATGGATGCGGCGAAAGTGGACTATAAATTTATCAATTATCCCAACGCAAAACATGCTTTCACAAACCCGGGGGCAGACAAATTCGGTGATAAATTTAAAATTCCTTTGGCCTATAATAAGTCTGCAGATGAGAAGTCCTGGTCTGAAATGAAAAAATTCTTTTCTGAACTATTTTAGTATTACGAAAATATACGAGCCTGAAACCAGATGATCGATGGGTATGCTGCAACCCATATCCAGAAAAAACGGTTGAGCCCAAACAAAAAAGCATTCGTTAAATGAAAAATGGCGGCAATAATAAGAGCTACTGTCAGACTCCCGCTGGAAATAAGTGCCAGTGGAAAAAGTAATTCAAAAAGTATTACCGCCCATGACATTGATTGCAGTAATCGGGCTGACTGTGATAATTGTCTTAATGATTTACTGACAGGGTAGGCAGAGAACTGAAAAACGTCACGTAATGCCTGTCCATTGCGCCATTCAGGATTAAGCAGTTTCACCCCGCCAGAAATGAAGTAAGATAAAATAAGTTGCAGCGCAAGATAGCCAAAAGCAAGCTCTTGCCAGCGAGAGCCTTGTGCAAGATGGGCTAAAAAAAGACAGGATAATACCAATAAGCCCATACGATCAGCACCGCCGTTATATGGCCCCTGAAAAATAGTTAATATTGCTAAGCCAAGCAGTAAAAGTAAAAAGCTTATCCACGCTGTTTGAACGCCAATAATGAGTAACACTGCTAAAGCGAGTCGGGCCAGAAATAGACGGCGTTCATTGCTAAATACCGTTAAATGTTCGATGCTTTGTTGTACAAAGGCAAAGCCCATTAATATTTCAGTTAAACGAATGGCGGCTTCGAGAGTCATCGTGCTTCTTCGCCGATAGTGGCTTGAACTCGTGAAATAAAAGCGACTTCTTCTGTTAGTGTTTTATTCTGTCGTTGCACAAAGACTAATCTAAATTGAAGATGCGTTGCGGTTAATGACTGATGTTTTTGTAATAAGTCATTTTTTATTCTTTTTAAAATTTCTTGTTCGCTGTGCAGGATAATCTCTGAACTGGAATTGCCGACAATACGCTCTGCACAACTGACTAAAAATAATGATTCATTCCAGCGTGGATTCCACAGCATGCGTTTTAGCATTTTAGTGAAGGGTACTGATTGTGGTCGGGGTCTAAATTCCAGCCAATCTTTATTTGTTTGGCTTGCTGAGTTTAATAATGAATATTGAATACGCGGTGAAGGGGCAATGCTTTCAAAAAAATTCCATGATGGGATTAAAGCGGGAAGAAGTAATTTTATTGTTTGCAATAATTTCATTCATTTAGCAGAGCTTTTATTTCTGTAATCACTTCCGGGCTATCCCATTCAATAGCGGCATTAACGCCATACTTTATTTTTCCATCTTTACCAATCACAAAGGTTGAGGGGTAAGCGATAATATTCCATTTATTGGCAAAGGCACCTTCTTGATCAAGTAAAACGGGAAATTCAACTTTTACTTTATCCATAAAGTCGAGAATGGTTTTTTGATCTTCAGCATAATTTATTGATATAAGTTCAAAGGCTGCGCCCTGCATTTTATTTTTAAGACGGTTTAGTGAAGGAATTTCTTCAATGCATGGAGTACACCATGTAGCCCAGAAATTTACGACAGTGACCTGATTTTTATAGTTAGTTTTAACGATTTTTTTTCCGTAGGCATTTTTTAAATTTATTGCAATAGGCTGGACTTTTCCTTTATATCTTTTCAGTTTGATATCAAGTCCACGTTTATTTGAGTTTTTTAATTTTAATGGAATCGTGTCCGTAGGTACTTTATTGCGTTCTAAAACTGAAATCATTTTTTTTATGTTAAGTGGTAATGGCCTGACTTGCTCCCGCATTTCATCAGTTATGTCTTCTTCATAAAATAAACTCATGACTTTTGGTGTGATACGCGTGTATACAGGATTTCCATGTTGTTGTAGTTTTTCTACAAGCGTTTGAAACTGGCCATTATTGCCATTATTTTTTGCCTGATAAATCATAATAGGAATATTAGTTGCTGATACGATAGGCATGTATTCAGGTAATTGTCCCAGTGGCGGGATTTTCGCATAGGTATAGGGCGTAAAAAGGATAGCGCCAATGAAGTACGGCTTTTTTATTTTTCGTTGTTGCCACTGGCGGGCACCACGTAAGGCAAGCAACGTTGCGTATGAATCAGCAACGACAATGATTTTTTTGCCTGTTACTGTATGTGCTTTTTCAATAAGATCGGCAACATGATCGCCGCTTAGGTTTTTTAAGGTGGTTGAGCCACGGGGTAAAAAAAGTGATTCGGCAATATTACTTTGCCATACCTCCACTTTTTGTTGGCTCAGCATTTCAGCGACAGAGCGGTGGGCTGCACGTAAACCGTATTCCGGAGCAATCCATAAAATTAAATATTCCCCTTTTGCCTGAAAACGCTCAACGGAAATCTCTGCGCCATTTGAAATTGGCACAAGCATTTCTTCTTCGGCGAAAGATGCCAGACTATAAAAATAGGAAAGTGAAAATATTAGAAAAGTGACTTTGCTGATGATATTTTGCATGATATTTTATTGTATTATTTATAAGAATGGTTGATTTTAGATGAACTATGAGACTAAATCTATTTTCTTGTTCTACTGCAGTGACTGAGTATTGTTGCGGTCGTAGCTAATCTCAGATATGGTATGTCTTACTCAGACAATATGGAAAATAATATGTCTTTTACTATAAAGTCGATTTTTGGCAGTGGTGAAAACGAAACGGATAGACGTGGAGAAGAACGGGTTAGATTGCCGGAAGAGGCAACGATTTTAATTATTGATGACTCTCCAACCGCAATTGCTGTTTTGAGCAAAACACTTGAGCCAACCGGATATACCCTTATTAGTTCTGAAAATGCCGAAGATGGCATTGAAATAGCAAAATCTGAATTGCCAGATATTATTTTAATGGATGTCATTATGCCGGGCTTAAATGGGTTTCAGGCAACCCGTATTTTGCGTAAAGAAGATTCGACTTCAGATATACCTATTATAATTATTAGCGGAAGCGAGCAGGCAACTGAGAAATTTTGGGGTATGAGAGTCGGGGCGAATGGTTTTCTAAGTAAACCAGCTGAACGTAAAGAGCTTTTCCACTTATTAGGTGAGCATTTGCCAAAAGCTGAAGTACTTTAATCCTATTAAAATTGAGTTTTTGCCAGCTTAATTAATTGGTTTAGCTCCTGTTCCATCCCAACTCGTTCCTGTTCTAGCTTTTCTGCATCGGCTTTTTTATCAATATAGTGCGGCGCTGCAACGGCAATCACAATACGTGAAAAGGGTTTAGGTATAATAAATTTATCCCATGAATTTACTTCCCAATATCGATCTGCTGCAAATGCGATCGGCAGCATTGGGCTTTGGGTGATTTGTGACAATATCACGGCACCTTGTTTAAATACATGAACAGGGCCTTTCGGACCATCTGAGGTTGTTACGGGCGAGACCTTGTCTTTCATAATAGTGTTGTACATATCTTTTAAAGCGCGCGCACCGGTTCGGTTACTGGAGCCCCGGATGGCAACGGCACCCCATGATTCCACCATTTTTGCCGGAATTTCCCCATCGACGGAAGGACTAATCAAAAAGCCAATTTTTAAGCCTCGCTTTTGCAACAGCTTCATATACCAGGCGCCAAATATCTGCATTTGGTGCCAATAACAGGGGATGATGGGTTTACCTTGTTTGATTAATTTTTGTGCATGTTCGTCACCGATAATTTTTTCCACCCGACAGGTGAGCCAAAAGGCAGAAAGAAAAAGTTTAACAATAGGACGAATAATGGCGTAACTCAATTTACGCTGCCATGTCATAGTGCGCATGGTAAAACCCTTTATAAATTAGTTATTTGTTTAATGCTGATGTCGTTGCCTGCCATTTTTTTAGAACAAGCAATATGGCAAGTATACTCTTTATCCGGATCATCTGTTGAGATGGTAATTGGGAAGGTGTACCAATAGTGGTTTTGGTAAAAACCGCCATCTTCTTCAAGCTTAAGTTCTTTCATATTGAAAATGGAGCCATAGTTTGCTGCTTTGATAATGGCTTCATTTTTAGTCCAAATATTAAAAAACTCAGTAAGTTCTTTAGCTTTGTCACCTTTTATACTATCAGGGCGATCAACAAGAAATTTTTTAAGGGTGGCTTTTGATACTTGACGGTGTAACTCAAGATCAATGCCGACTTTTAGATTATCTGAAATCACACAGCAAACAATATTGCCAGAATGAGAAATATTAAAATCAATCTCTCCCTCACGTTCACCGCTTATAAAGGGCTTTTCTTGCTCAGGAAATTGAAGTCGCTGTAGCGAAAAGGGCTGTTTTAACAGCGTTGAAATGCCCTTTTTAACAAGTTGTAGGCCTGCTAATGAGAGTAGTTGATCATTTTGTTGGTGTAATTTGCTGATTTTTTGCTGCTTGTTTGTCGGTAATTCATCACGCCAGCGGTGAATTAGTTCAGATAGTTGCGCAGAACTTATTTTTTCTGGAGCCACTTTATAATATAGTACCAATACTGACATTATGTCCTACACACCTTAAATAAATGACCTTAATAAATCCCAAATCACTGAATTTACCGCTTGGTCCGGAAACACCGTTTGATCTTAATATGACTGAAGCATCTTTTCCAAAGGTTGCTGAATATATTAGGGAATTTGGGGATTATTCACTCATTAAGCCTGTTTCTCGCTCACAAAATACCATTTTGATTAATGATCCTGATGGAGTGAAGCATATTTTAGTGAAAAATCACGAAAACTATGTAAAAGGGCCCGGTTTTGAACGCGTTAAAATGTTGCTGGGTAATGGCATCATAGTCAGTGATGGTGAATTTTGGCGAAAGCAACGCCGCATGATCCAGCCCGCTTTTAGCCGGCAATGTATTGATGGTTTAGCGCTAAAAATTCAAAAGGCTAACCAACAGTGGTTAACGAGTTGGCAAGATAAGGCAGAGAAATCTGAAGTTATCGATGTCACCGATGAAATGAGTAAGCTTTCATTGGAGATTATTCTACGCTGTTTGTTTGGTGATGATCTCGATCAGTTGATTGAACAAGAAAAGGGCAACCCTTTTTCTATTTTGACCGATGATTTATCACGAGATATGCAGCTGGTCATTCGTTTTCGCGCTTTGAAAGCGTTAGTTCAGCAGTTGATCGATCAACGTCGTGAATCAAGTACACAATTTCATGATTTTCTCGAAGCCTTTATGCAAGCAAAAGACAAAGAGTCTGGCGAGGGCATGACGGACAATGAAATTATCGATGAAGTTATGACCTTAATTATTGCCGGGCATGAAACCAGTGCCAATACACTGAATTGGGCCTGGTATGAGCTCTCACAAAATACTGAAATAGAGAAAAAATTACATGCTGAAGTCGATCACGTCGTCAGTGGTGATATTCCAGATTTTGCAGAGTCGGGTTTACTGGCCTTTAGCCGGCAAGTGATCGAAGAAAGCTTACGCTTATATCCGCCGGTCTGGTTATATTCACGCACAGCGATCGCCGATGATAAGGTTGCAGGTTATGATATCCCTGCGGGTACAAATATATTCTTCACCCCTTACTATTTACACCGTCACCCACAGCATTGGGATGAGCCGGATAAATTTAACCCTGAACGCTTTACGCCTGAAGCTATTAAGCAGCGACATAAATTTGTCTTTATTCCTTTTTCTGCCGGCGCACGTCGTTGCATAGGTGATTATTTTAGTATCGTTGAAATGCAAATACATTTAGGTACCATGGCGAAAAAATTTAAACTGGAATTTGTTGCCGAAAATAAAGTTGAACTGGATCCGCAAGTGAATTTACGTAGCAAACATAATATTATGATGAAGATAATTAAACGATAAAGGCTTTAACCATGTCGAGTTTTACCACGCTTATTGAAGCGCTTGAACAACATAGTACTGATGAACGCAGCTTGACCTATATCGAAGGTAAAGAAACTGAATCAACGATTACATTTAAACAGCTACACCAGCGTGCGCTGGGTATGTTGCACCATTTTCAGCAACAAGGCTTAAAGCCAGGCGATGAGTTAATTATTTTTTTGCGTAATAATGAAACTTTTCTTGATGTTTTTTGGGGAGCCGTTTTTGGTGGCATTATTCCTGTTCCGGTTGCGGTCGGTATTAGTGATGAACATCGTTCAAAACTGTATAAAATTTATAATAAATTACAGCGTCCCTTTATTTATACCGATAAAGATAATCTTGAGCGCTTAAAAAAATACGCAGATGACGCTGAGTTAGAACATGCGTTTGAAAAATTAAAAGCAACGGCGGTGCTTGCAGAAGAGACTTCTGATCTTAGTCATGCAGGTGAGAAGCATACCGCAAACGAAGATGATGTTTGTTTTATTCAGTTTTCTTCAGGATCAACCAGCGATCCCAAAGGTGTTGTGTTGACCCATAAAAACTTAATACTCAATGTGTTAGCAAAAGGTGCTGCGGGTGGTTACACCAAAGATGATATTTCATTAAGCTGGATGCCATTAACCCATGATATGGGTTTGATAGGTTTTCATATTAATATGATTGTTTGTTATATGCATCACAGTATTATGGCGACAGATTTATTTAGCCGCCGACCAGGACTATGGTTACAAAAGGTGAGTGACAAACGTGCCAGCGTTATTTGTTCGCCTAATTTTGGTTTTAAACACTTTCTTAAAGCCTTAGGTGATAAAAAAATGTCAGGCATGGATTTATCCTGTGTGCGCGTTATTCTAAACGGGGCAGAGCCTATTTCTACACGTTTATGTGATGAGTTTTTACAACGTCTGGCACCTTATGGTTTAAAACATACAAGCATGTTACCTGTGTATGGTTTAGCAGAGGCAACCCTGGCGGTTGCTTTTCCTAAATGGGGGCAGGATTATCGTGCCGTACATGTGGACCGTCATAAACTAAAAATAGGCGACAAGGTTACTTATCTTGATAAAGATAACGCGGATACTTTATCTTTTCCGATTGTTGGTTTTGCTGTACCTGACATGAATATTCGCATCGGTGACAGAGAAGGTAATAATTTTTCTGAAGATACTATTGGTAGTATTTTAATTTCCGGACCAACAGTAACTCAGGGTTATTATTATGATGAAGAAGCAACTAAAGAAGTTATAACCCCTAATGGCTGGTTAGATACAGGTGATCTTGGTTTTATACATAATGATGAACTCGTGATCACGGGTCGTAGTAAAGAAATTATTTTTGCCAATGGACAAAACTATTATCCACATGATCTTGAGTCTATTTTAATTCATAGTGAAGGTATTGAATTGGGTAAAGTCGCTACTTATGGTATCTGGGATGAAACACGACAGCGTGATGAGTTACTGGTATTTATTATTTTTCGTGGCAATTTAGAAGATTTTGTTGAATTAGCAAAAAAGACCGCGCATACCTTAAATGAACAAGCTGGTCTTGAAGTTGACTATGTTATTCCTGTTAGCCGAATTCCAAAAACAACCAGTGGTAAATTTCAACGTCGCCTTCTTGCTGATGACTTTGAAAAGGGTGAATACGACTCGGTATTGAAAGAACTTGAAAACTTAATGCATCCTCAAACAACAGTGAGTACAGATGAGAATTTATCGCCACTGCAGCAGGAACTAAAAGATATTTGTAATAGTATTATCGAAGGCCGAACCTTAGAAGTGAATGATAACTTTTTTGAGTCGGGTATTAGTTCATTAATGTTGGCTGAAATTCATCAGCAAATTGATGATCGTTATCCTGGTAAAGTTGATATTGTTGATTTATTTGAATACCAAACCATAATGGAACTGGATAAGTTTATGCAGGATGTTCTTTAACTCTTTATGAAAACATATTGTCCACAGTGTTTTTTATAATATTTGCCAGTTCACGTGTCGCGGGGCCAATGTTTTGTGGCTGACCATAACTCATATATAAAAAAGCTTTATAGCTTGCGCCTTGTTCAAGTCGCAAGGGTTTAAGTAACCCATCTCCAAGTGACTCAATTAATCGGTTACTTGGCAACCAGCCGTATCCGAGGCCATGTTCAATGGCGGTTAAGGCGCTTTCAATACTGCTGACCGTCCAGCGATCTTGAGAACTTAACCAACCAACATCTATTTTTGCATGCTGTCCTGAATCACGTATAACAACATGCATATGTTGCGCGAGGTCAGTAGCCGTGATGGCGCGATTAAGCTGGTGTAGTGGATGCTCCCGATGTGCTACTGCAATCAGTTCAACTTCAATAAGTGAATTAGAGAGAAAACCGTCGGGTATTTCTACCCCGATAACCAGTTCAGCATCCTCATTTAGAAGGGCGTCACTTGCTCCTGAGAGGATGACCTCCCTCAACTGAACACGGGTGCCCTGGCTTTGCCTGGCAAAGGTTGATAGCGCCCCCATGAGTAAATCGTTGGGAAAAACGGCATCAACCACGACACGTATTTCTGCTTCCCGCCCCTGTGATAAATGACTGGCAAAATTCTCAATTTCTTCTGCTTCAGCGATAAGGTGACGTGAGCGTTGTAGCAAAATTTCTCCTTGTGTGGTGAGAAGTGCTTTGCGCCCTTCAATTTTCAGTAAAGAAATGCCTAACTGTTCTTGTAGACGCGCGATGGCATAGCTCACGGCTGACTGGCTGCGATGGAGGTGTTTGGCTGCCTGGGAGTAGCCACCACAGTCGATAATGGCGTGAAATACACGCCATTGCTCTAATGTTACCTTTGGATTAAACATGACTGCTTCAATATATCAGTATTTTTGATATAAATCAGCTAATTATTATACTTTTATATCAGTTATTTAAAGTCTATAGTGATCTCGGTCTTAAAACTAACAAGGAGAAGAAAAATGACTCAATACAGTAGTTTAATATCAAGAATATTATTATCACATATTTTTATTCTAGCCGGATTTTCTAAAATAACAGGCTATGCCGGTACTCAAGGCTATATGGAGTCAGTTGGTGTTCCGGGCATGTTGTTGCCGCTCGTGATCTTATTAGAGCTAGGGGGGGGCTTAGCCATATTGGTTGGTTGGAAAACGAAGCTTATTTCTTATGCATTAGCAGGGTTTACTATTATCGCGGCGGTTATTTTTCATAGTAATCTTGCGGATCAAATGCAAATGATTTTATTTATGAAAAATTTCGCGATTGCCGGCGGCTTTTTATTATTGGCTGAACATGGTGCTGGAAAATATAGTTTCGATAATCGTTAGTCAGTTGTTATTCTCGTTGTGAGGTTAAAACTTCACAACGAGATTTCTTTAAATTTAATCGGGATATAAGTGTGAGTTTATTAATCAATGGAAAAATCGAAGAGAACTGGTTTGATAAAGTCAGTGATAATGGAGATTACGTTCGTAAGGATTCTCAATTTCGAAACTGGATTACAGCAGATGGAAAAGCCGGTGTAACAGGGGAGCCGGGCTTTAAAACTGAAAAAAATCGTTACCATCTATATGTTTCTTACGCCTGTCCGTGGGCACATCGGACATTAATTTTTCGTAAGTTAAAAAAACTTGAAAATATGATTTCAATTTCAGTTGTCCATCCTTATATGGATAATCATGGCTGGGATTTTAAAAGCGATTACCTGGCTTCAACCGGTGATACTTTGTACGATTCAAAAAGAATGCATGAAATTTATACAAAAGCACAAGCGGACTATAGCGGTATTGTTACCGTACCGGTGTTATGGGATAAAAAACTCGAAACGATCGTTAATAATGAGTCTTCAGAAATTATTCGTATGTTGAACAGTGCGTTTAATCATTTAATTGATGATGAAACTGCGCGAGATCTGGATTTTTATCCTGAAGATAAAAGAGCTGATATTGATAAAATCAATTCATTAATTTATGACAATATCAATAATGGTGTTTACAGAACGGGATTTGCAACAACACAACAATCTTATGAAAAGGCTTGTGCGCAACTGTTTGATACATTAGATGAAATTGAAGAACGTTTAAGTCAACAGCGTTATTTGACTGGCGCGACACTTACCGAAGCAGACTGGCGTTTATTCGTTACCCTGATTCGTTTTGATCTTGTTTATGTTGGACATTTTAAATGTAATAAAAAACGCATAGCAGATTACCCGAATTTATTTAATTTTATGCTAGAGCTTTATCAGCGTGAAGGTGTTTCTGAAACGACATTTTTTAACCATATAAAATATCATTACTATTATAGTCATGACATGATTAACCCGACGAGAATTGTTCCTGTTGGACCAGAACAAAATTTAATGCAAAAACACAACAGGGATAAATTGTAATGGATACGCATCATTCTGAACAAAATGTATTTATTCAACCCGCTATCGAGATGAATGAAGGTGATGGTGTTGCTGTGAACCGGCTTTTTCCTGTTACGCGGGATCGAATGAATTTTGATCCTTTTGTCTTATGGGATAACTTTAATATTGGGCCAGGGCACGGTTTTCCGACCCACCCTCACCGGGGATTTGAAGCAATTACTTATATGTTTAAAGGCAGCATTGAGCATAAGGATAATATTGGCAATCAATCACGCGTTACATCAGGTGGTGCACAACGTTTCACTGCGGGACGTGGGATTGAGCATTCAGAAATGCCCGATTCACAAGAGGTCAGTAATGGTATTCAACTATGGGTTAACTTACCACAGAGGCTTAAATCAATTGAACCTTCTTATCAGCAGGTTGATAAAAATAATATTCCGCTGAAAAAAATTGAAGGTGGAGAAATTTGTGTTATTGTCGGAGATGATTCACCGGTAAAATTAAAAACGCCTGTGCGTTATTTAGAGGTTGCATTGGATAGTGGTGCCGTTTTAACAGAAAAGGTACCAGATGATTTTAGGGGTTTTATTTATCTTTTATCCGGTCAACTTGCAGTTAATACACAATTAGTCCAACAACAGCAAGCTTGTTTTTTTGAGCATATTGACGAGATTGAGATCAAAGCGGTATTAGATAGCCATTTTATGCTTTGCATGGGAAAACCCCATGACGAGCCGATTCATCAACATGGCCCTTTCGTAGACTAAGTTTTTGTTTATAAATTCATATTATCTTTGTGACCAACTGTAAATTTGTAAAATGACATTGTTACCCGGGTATGGAAAAATTATACTATGCTAATTAAAGGATAGTAATGGAGTTTGACTGATTAAAATGAATGAGCCGGTTATATATATCATTGATGATGAGCCGCAAACAGTTACATTGTTAATGGAGTATGTTGAGTTAGTCGGTTACGAAGCAAAAACATTTGTTGAAGCAGAAAATTTTTTCGAAGAAACGACATCAATTCCCGATGGCTCAATGATGGTGTTGGATCTTAATATGCCAAAAATGGATGGCATAGAAGTGATGCGACAGATGGTCAAAACAGGGAAATTATTGCCTCTGGTTTTAGTGAGCGGTTATGATTCAGGTATATTACATTCTGCCGAGCAGTTAGCAAAAGCATATTCAATTGATATTGTTGCCACTCTTGCAAAACCCTTTACCTTTAAGTTCTTCAAAGAGATTGTTGAAAAATATGCAAAAAAGACTGAGCATCGTCTTGTGCCACGAAAAGCTTTATCGGTTACAGCTTCCGAATTAGGGAGTGCGATACTTAATAATCAGCTTGTTTTACATTATCAACCACAAATAAAAATTAGCAGTGGTGAACTTACCGGTGTAGAAGCACTGGTTAGATGGGAACATCCTGAACATGGTTTAATTTATCCGGACTTATTTATTGGTTTGGCAGAAAAAAGTGGTTTGATTGCTGATTTAACCGCTCAAGTTATTCGTATGGCAATGGATCAGGTTTTAAAGTGGAAATCTAGCCAGATTGAGATTCCTGTGTCAGTTAATATTTCAGCTGAAAATATTACTTCGTTGTCATTACCTGAGCAGTTGAGTAATATGCTTAATAAGCACCAGCTTGAGCCAACAATGCTGACATTAGAAGTTACCGAGAGTGCTTTAATGGGACAGTTAGTCACTTCATTAGATATTTTGACCCGCCTTCGTATGAAAAACTTCCATCTTTCTGTCGATGATTTTGGCACAGGTTATTCTTCTTTGTCGCAACTTTATCGCATGCCTTTTTCTGAACTTAAAGTCGACAAAAGCTTTGTTATGAACATGCTAAATGATGAAGACGCAAAAGGAATTGTAAAAATATGTATTATGTTAGGACATGAGTTAAATATGAGGGTAGTCGCCGAGGGTGTGGAAGATTTTAATACATTTAAATTATTAACCGAGATGGGCTGCGATATTGCACAAGGCTATCATATTGCCAGACCGATGGCTGCCGAGGATATACTGCCATGGATTAAGTCACATTAGCTTTCATTTTTACTAAATACTAGGAAAATAATTTTTGCCACCAACGTCGTCTATTATTTGGTGGGTTTAAAGCTGATTCTAATTCAACAGGTTTTATTTTAGATAATATCCATCCTGGCATAGGCGGGTTATCACTAAATCCACATGAGACACCAAGGTTATTTGGATCATAAATTTTTATAAAATGTGGGCTGACTTTATCATCGGTATAGACAATACCACAATAATCTTCGGTATGATCCTGATGTAATAAAACATCAATTTCTTTAATAAAGGATAATAACGTTTCTTTTGTTGAAGGTTGTTGCGGTGGTTGTTCTCCAATAGCATAAATATACCAGCTATCATCAGCCTGTTCATTTAACCGCAGCCAAAAATCATCTAACTGTGGCCAACGCATCATTGAGGTAAAGCTGCCCTGGTAGGCACTTATAAAAGGAGGGCTAACTTCATTATCCATACTGGCTTCCGCAAAAAATTGACATTTTCAGTATAATTATTTTGTCACATTGATCTGTATCTTTAGTTACTTTATATGAAAAAAAAGGGGCATGAAATATGCCCCTTTTTTGTTATGCTACTGCTTCAGATGAAAGATACTCAGCTAAACTTTCTGAACCACCAATGTAATCACCATCGATGAAGATTTGTGGCACACTGGATGTTGCGGTAACAGCACGTAACGTTGCTTCAGTATAATCACGGTTTAGTACCAACTCTTCATATTGCAGACCTGCATCAGCCAGCATACCTTTCGCACGAACACAGAATTCACAATCCGGTCGGGTGAAAATTGTGACATCACTGGGTTTCTTTGCGTTTGGTGCAATATATTCCAACATGGTATCGGCATCTGAAACATCAAATGGGTCGCCAGGAACATTCTCTTCGATAAACATTTTTTCAACTACGCCATTTTTTACCAGCATAGAATAACGCCATGAACGCTTGCCAAAACCTAAATCATCTTTGTCGACCAGCATACCCATTCCGTCTGTAAATTCACCATTTCCATCAGGAATGAAGGTTACATTGTCTGCATTTTGACCTTTTTTCCATTCATTCATGACAAAAGCATCGTTAACAGAGATACAAACGACATCATCAACACCATTTTCTTTGAAAGTTGGCGTTAACTGGTTATAACGTGGAACATGCGTTGATGAGCATGTAGGGGTAAATGCGCCAGGTAGTGAAAATACGACAACAGTTTTATCTTTAAAAATATTATCGCTTGATATATCTACCCACTGGTGGTTATCACGTGTGTGAAAAGTCACTTGTGGAACATTTTGGCCTTGACGGTTTTCCATTTTTTTTTCCTCTAAATTTGAATAAGTTAGTTGTACAGGCTCTATTGGAGCACTTGCCTTGAACACGGGAGTATTATCAGGATTTTTTGTTAATAGATACAATTGTTTATTTCTACTATAATGATAGCTCATATCTATTATAGGCAAGCATGATGAATTTAAGAGAGCTAGAGTACCTTATTGCCGTTGATGAGGAAAGGCACTTTCATAAGGCTGCAGAGCGTTGCTTTGTAAGCCAGCCTACCTTAAGCGGCCAGCTAAAAAAATTGGAACAAGAGTTAGGCGTTTTGCTGGTTGAAAGAAATAATCGGCAAGTATCGATGACTGAAGTCGGGCTTGCGGTTGTACAGCGTGCCCGTACCATCCTCGCTGAGGTTAATGGTATAAAGGATATTGCAAATTATTATCAGGATCCTATGGTGGGTGATGTACGGGTTGGAATTATCCCAACTATTGCGCCATATTTATTACCACATATCATGCCTTCGTTGAGTGCTCAATTTTCTGATTTGAAGATTTGGTTATATGAGTATCAAACTCATGCTTTGTTAGAAAAACTACAAAATGCAGAATTAGATTTTTTAATATTAGCACTGCCCATCGAAAAACATGAGTTTGTAGAGTTGGATTTATTTAGAGAACCTTTTCGACTCGCAGTAGAAAAAAAACATGTGCTGACTAAACACAAGCAAGTCAATATTGGTGATATTGTTCAGGAAGAATTATTGTTATTAGAAGAGGGGCATTGTTTACGAGAACATATATTGGATGTTTGTTTACTTGCAGGTGTAAAAGAAAAGGGACAATACCATGCGACCAGTTTAGAAACTTTGCGTCACATGGTGGCTGAAGGTATAGGAATGACGTTAATACCGGAACTCGCCGTGCCTGTAAAAACAAAAAAATCAGATGCGACTCAATATATCGAGTTTAGTGATCCTAAACCGAACCGTCGTATTGGTATGCTGTATCGTAAAAACAGTTATCGTGAAGAAACGTATTATAATATTGCGGAGTTGATTAAATCCGTTTTACCCATTAATGTCTTTTTCTAAAATTACAGGGCGTAACGAATGCAAGCACAATCACTTATTTATCCTATGGCAGCACTTTTTTTATTAAATATGTTAGTTATGTTTATGATGTTGTTTTATCGCGTTAAGGCTGTGCGTACGCGAAAAGTTTCACCCCGCTATTTTAAATTAAATAAAGGTTCAGAAATACCTGATCATTTAGAAGCATTGAGTCAAAATTATAGTAATTTATTAGAGCTTCCTTTGTTGTTTTATATTATTTGTTTAACGGTCATTGCTCTTGAGCTTAATATTGAATATTTTTCACTTTATGCCTGGTTGTACGTTGTATTTAGATATATGCATTCATTTGTTCATATAACATACAACAATATTTTACACCGGCTTTTTATATTTTTTATATCCTGCGTTATTTTGATTACGATGTGGGTTAACGTTGTAGTGTCAGTAAGTTAATGTCTGACTCTCGTGAAGAATATCATTGTGAAGTATTGCTTGATAATAGTAATGCAGTTGAACTTCTTTCAGCTAAAACTGCTTTTTCAAAGCAGAAAATAAAACATGCTATGCAAAGAGGAGCGGTGTGGCTAACTAGCAGCAAAGGGACACACCGTTTACGTCGTCATAGTAAAAAGCTAGCTGTCGGCAATACCTTACATTTTTATTTTGACTCCCGTGTTTTCAATGAAGAGGTAACAGATGCATCACTGATTTGTGATGAAACCGAGTATAGTGTTTGGTATAAACCAAAGGGCATGGTCTCTCAGGGCAGTAAATGGGGGGATTACAATGCGATTAATCGCTGGGTTGAAAGAAATCTGGAACCTCAACGCCCTGCTTTTATCGTTCATCGTTTAGACCGTTTTGCCAGCGGTTTAATTTTAATTGCGCATACGAAAAAAATGGCAACAGCGCTTTCTGCTTTATTTCAGCAAAAAAAGATTAACAAACAATACAAGGCTCTTGTTTATGGCGCTTTTTCTCCGGAAAAAATAACATTTAGAGGTGAAGTAGAGGGTAAGCATGCGGTTACTCACGCCTCTTTACTAAAATATGATCAGAAAAGTGATACATCATTAGTTCAGCTTGATATTGAAACAGGGCGCAAGCATCAAATTCGTTATCATCTGTCAAAGGCAGGTTTCCCTATTGTCGGTGACAGGTTTTTTTCTGCTAAGGATAGCAAGTTAGACTTACAATTAACCGCATATAAATTATCTTTTGTCAGCCCAATAGATGGAAAAGAAAAAGAATATCTATTAGAGAAAAAATATCAACCGTGTTTAGATAATATTGAAAACGTCCAGTAAACCGAGACTACTGATCAATAAGAGTACGCCACCAATAATTCGTTTAAAGCGTTGATCATTTTTTAATATATGATCGTGTAGTTTAAGTCCGATAACATGCCCGATTGCCCCTGCGGGAAGTAACGCTAAAGCTGTTGGTAAATGTATATCGATTCCCATTACAATGAACGTGCTCATTTTTATGCTAACCAGAATAAACCATAAAACAAACAGCGTGTTTCGTAACTGCTCTGCTATGACATGTCGCATGAATACCGCAACCATTAAGGGGGCGCCGGTGAGCGAGGTGCCGGCAACGTAGCCCCCTAAAAATAAGAGTAGTCTGTCTACCCACTTGCTATTACTTTTTATCTTTATGTTTAGCATCCACAACAGTGCATAAAAAAGTGTTACAGAATAAATGAATATAATTAACCAGTCGTTAGGCAGAGAGATTAAACCAAATACACCTATCAGTGTTGGTGGGATAATGTATAGACTGGCGTCTTTCAGATAACGCCAGTCAACATTTTTTATGCGTGTGCGTAGTGTTAATGAAGTAAAAAAAAGTAAATGTGAACCTATCACCGGAAGCCAGAAAATAGCCTGATCATAAACGAACAGCATTAAAGGTAAGCCTAATGCTGCACCGCCAAAACCTAAGCCACTGCGAACAAAGCCCGTCCAAATAAAAATAAGGAAAATTAAGGCTAACTCAAGCAGGGAAAAATCTAACAGCACATTGGGCTCTTAAACGTTTATCATTGCAGCGATTAATCCAATTATGCCACCAAAAACGCCGCCCCAAACAACTAACCAACCAAGATGCTGTTTGATCATGGCCTGAATAATTTCTTTAACTAACTTAGGGGTTAATTCTTCTAACCGCTGTTCTATTATCTGCTCAACTTTCTGTCGAATATCGTGCATGACATCGGGTTGTTCTAACTCATCACGTAAAATTTCAAGAAAGGACTCTGATTGAGTCATATCGATAAGTGACTCTTTCATATTTTTTATGAAAGGTTCCTTGAGTGGGGTTAATGCTTCCTGGCCACCAAACATACCGAGCATGCCCCCAAATGAAGACGCCATAATGACTTTGACTAATGAGTCGAAAGAAGGGCTTAAGTCAATTTTAGCGATAACGGGAGACAAGTGAAGGTCTGGTTTTATGCCATCTGAAACGCGTAAAAAACGGTCAATATTTTCTTCAGTAAAAAATTGCTCCATCATCAGCTTACGAATGGCATGTTTAAAGTCTTCAAAACGTGCCGGGATGACGCCTGAACCGTATAAACCAGGGACTTTCTCAAATAGCATATGAATGGCTAACCAGTTTGTTACTGCACCCGATAAGGCAAATAAGCCAATGCTTAAAATAAGCTCATTTTTCAGGATGAGGCCGGCAGTAACGACGAGCGCTGCAATACTATTGGTTATAAAGCTTTTATTCACGTATTCATCTCCTAATGCATTAGAGTGGGGATTATCTAATAATCTGTTAAGGCAATAAAGGGCGAATCTCCCAGATTTGGTTAACTTTTTCTGCGGTCAGGGTATACTCTTGGGGGGCTTTATATTTTGGATAGCGAATAAATATAAGAAGAATTTAATGGATACGAATTACTACGAAAAAATAGCAAAAGAGCTTGCAGAAACTGGTGACTATAAAGTTGTCAAACGTTTTCAGCCGGTAGAGTTTTATAATCAGGATTCTGATTCAGCAGATGACATTAAGATTGGTATTTACCTCGATACCGAAACAACGGGGATGGATGCGGATGAAGACTGTATTATTGAGCTTGCTCTGGTTCCTTTTGAGTTCGATAAAAAGGGTAATATTTATCGTTTGTTACCGGCCTATAATGCCTTTCAAGATCCCGGTATTCCAATTCCTGAGTTCATTACACAAATTACCGGCATTACCGATGAAATGGTGAAAGGTGAGTCTATTGATCTAGGGCAAGTGTCAAAAATGCTGGCGCAAGCGGTTATTGTGATTGCGCATAATGCGCGTTTTGACCGGCCATTTGTTGAAAATCTACTGAACGACTTTAGTGATATTGCCTGGGCCTGTTCTATTGCTGATATTGACTGGAATAAGGAAGGTTTTGAAGGCGTAAAACTGGAATTTTTAGCGTATAAGTATGGTTTTTTTTATGAAGGGCACCGAGCTACGATTGATTGTCAGGCGGGTATCGAAATTTTAAGCCGAAAATTCCCCCAAAGCGGTGAACGTGTTTTACATCAACTTCTAAATAACGCACGCCGTACAGATATACGTTTGTGGGCAGAAGGTGCACCTTTTGATCGGAAAGATGTATTAAAAAAACGGGGCTATCGCTGGTCTCCAGGTGAAAATGGTAAACGTAAAGCATGGTATAAAGATTTACCTGAAGCAGAGCTTGAAGAAGAAATGAAATATTTAAATGACAGTATTTATACCAGGGCGGTAGGGGTCTTACCAACAGATAAATTTAATGCAAAAATTCGATACTCTAAAAGAATTTAGTGATTTTAATCGAGATGTCTGTATAAACTTATTGTAAATTAAATTTTTTAAAATATATGCTAGGATGAGGTATGACCACTATTTTACTTGTTGAAGATAACGAAGATAATCGTGATATGTTGTCACGTCGTTTAGAACGTAAAGGTTTTACTATAACGATAGCAATTGATGGACAAGAGGGGGTGGATAAAGCGAGAGCAGCACCCTATGATATTATTTTGATGGACATGAGTTTGCCTGTTATAGATGGATGGGAAGCGACAAGAATTTTAAAAAGTGACTCTGCCACAGCAAACATTCCTGTTATCGCACTGACTGCACACGCAATGTCTGGTGATAAGGAGAAAGCCATTGGTGCGGGTTGTAATGACTATGACACCAAACCTATCGACTTAGAACGTCTTTTAGGTAAAATTGAACAATTCTTATCCTAATATCAGTTTGAAAACCGTTTTGTAAGCCACCTTTAGTGGCTTTTTTAATGGGGGGTGGTGTTCTCCTATAGGAATCGCACCTACGCCCTAGAAGGCCGACTTAAATCATTGAGTAATCAACAGATTAGAAAAAATAATACAATAATATCAATAACTTAATATAACTCTAAATAAAATTGAATCACACGATATCTCACTATTAGTGTTCCAAAACTGTCCCATTTGTATATAAAGCCATAAGGTGACCTTCCTCGTATCTTGCAGAATTAATCGAGCCCGTCAAAGAATAGCGACAGATATGACTATACCAATAACGATGTCTGGAACGCTATCTAACCAGCAGATATGTGTGTAACGGATGATTACACCCATGTTAGTGATGATATCATTGGCTGAAAATATCCAACTGGCACGCATGTAAACTTCGCCATGCTTATGTTTGTGAATAAGTATTAAACAAATAAGATTCGGAAAAAGTAATAAGCTCCATCAGTATGAGGAGTTATGGTACGGGTTTACTACCTTGAAAAACTCGTCGAATAATATCTATTAGTCATAATAAGCCAGATATTTCCTGAAATAGCCACTGACTTGCGTAGCTTTTGCTTTGTCTTTTGCCGCAGGTCCTACAACATATAAATCGAGACCATAGACAACTGTATCAGTAAACATATCAATAGAGTCGGCAATGAGGGCTGTTGATTCGGCAAACCAGCCAATACAAATTTTTATAAAAAACACCGATATATTAATGGTTAATAGCCAGTACACCACTTTTTTGTGACGGTTCTTTTATTTCTGTACTATAACCTCAATCGCTCATAATTCTATTTTTGTCCTGTATATATTGATGTCTATTCTTCACAGTTTTTAATTTCAAATTCAAGCGTTGAATGTTCAATTGAAAATTGCTGTAACAATACTTCTTTTAATTTAGTTTTAATTTTTTCTATTTTATTGTAATTGGTAATAACAACATGGGCTTCTAATGCATTGCGGTGTTCATCAAGTTTCCAGATATGGACGTGATGTACATTAGTAACGCAAGAAACTCTTTCCATTGTTAATATAACTTCATCAATATAAATATTATCTGGCGTACCTTCCATAAGTATATGAACGGTTTGAGGTAACATTGTTGCTGCTTGATAGAGTACATATGCAGCAATCACTAAGGTGAGTAAAGTATCGCTCCAGTACCATTGATAAAGCAGAATGAGTGAACCTGCAATAATGACTCCTACAGAAGCTAAAGCGTCAGAGACATTATGCAAAAAAGCAGCTTTAATGTTCATACTGTTTTTTGACATAGAAAACGTTAATACTGCTGTTGCAATATCGATAACAAGTGCGACACTAGCAACAATAACAACCATCCAGCCTTCAATAACCTGCGGTTCAAAGAAACGCCATATTGCTTCATAGATAAGGTAAATACCGATGATAACCAGCGAGACTAAATTGATAAGTGTGGCGATCACTTCTGCGCGTTTGTAACCGAATGTTTTATAGTGATCAGCAGGTTGCCGACCAATTTTCCGTGCTACCCACGCAATAAGAAGTGAAGCCGCATCACTAAAGTTGTGTAGCGCATCCGCAATCAACGACAGGCTACCGGAGATAATACCGCCGATAACCTGCGCCAGAGTCAGAAGCATATTGATGATGATTGCGATAAGTAATCGGCGATCACCCATATCTTCTGCATGATGATGGTTATGTGGTTCCACTTTTAGTTATTTTTTATTTGTATATTTTCGTTTTGAAAACTGTTCATACAAAACGGGTATTACAAATAACGTTAACAAAGTTGAAGAAAACAATCCACCGACAACCACGGTTGCAAGCGGTTTTTGGATTTCTGAACCAATACCATTGGAGAGTAGCAACGGGATTAAACCCAGGGCAGAGGTAATTGCTGTCATTAATACGGGACGTAAGCGAGATAATGCACCTTCAAAAACACTATCTTTAACGGCAAGTCCACCTTCAACACGTTGATTAATCGAGCTGACCATGACGACACCATTGAGTACCGCAACCCCGAGTAGGGTAATAAAACCGATTGAGCCGGGTACAGATAAATACAAACCAGATATAAATAAACCGGCAATTCCTCCGATTAATGCAAGTGGCACATTAAGCATAATGAGCAACGCTTGACCAACAGAGTTAAAGGCAAAATAAAGTAGTAAGAAGATCAAGCCCAAAGAAATGGGAACAACGATCATTAAACGTGCTTGTGCGCGTTGCTGGTTCTCAAACTGACCACCAAAGACCACGGTATAACCGGGTGGCATAACAATTTCGTTATCGATACGTTGTTGTAATTCTGCGACGAGACTACCCATATCACGACCCTCCACATTACTTTGAATAACAACACGACGCTGTACATCGTCACGACGAATTTGTGGAGGCCCCGTTTCAATTTTTACCTGGGCGATGTCACCTAATTTTACCCATGCGCCACTCGGTGCTTGTAATATGAGGTTGCGAATAGCTTCAACGTTATTACGATACTTTTCTTCAAGGCGCACATAAATATCATAGCGCTCATTACCTTTTATGACCTGACCTGCGCTGCGACCACCGATGGCATCAGCGACCAGGTTCATCACTTGTGACACGGGTATACCATACCGGGCCAAAGTATCGCGATCGGGGCGAACTGATAATTGTGCTTCTCCGCCAATCTGTTCCATCGCAACACCCCGCGTACCATCCACCGTTTTAACGAGTGTTTCAATTTCACTACCAATTTTGCCGAGTTGATCGAGATCGGGACCAAATAATTTAATTGCCAGTTGAGCCCGTACACCGGATAGCAGCTCATCAACACGAGTTGCAATGGGTTGTGAAAAAGAAAATAGCAATCCTGGATGGACAGACATTTTTTCTTCCATTAATGCCTGCAATGCTTTTCGATTACTGGAACTTGTCCATTCACTGACAGGTTTCAAACCGACAAAGGTTTCAACATTTGAAACGGGTTCAGGATCGCCACCAATTTCTGCTCGACCCACTCGACTAGTGGCATAAATGACTTCAGGAAAAGTTAATAATATGGCTTCTAACTTTGCGGCAACCTTTAGTGAAGTATCCAGGCTAGAGGAGGGTGCTAAGGTCGTTCTGATATTTAACGTACCTTCTTCTAATTCAGGAACGAATTCGGTACCTAAAAAAGGTACGAGTATTAATGAACTAAAAAATAACAGTACAGAACTGATAACAACAAGACGCTTGTTTACCAGTGCTTGCTTTAAACGGACGCGATACATTTTATCAATGGGGCGTAATACCGGGCTTTCTTTTTCAACCACACCTTTTTTAAACAGGTATGTTGCCAGGGCAGGGATCACCATTAATGCGACTATCAATGAACCGAACATGGCTAACAAAATTGAAATGGCCATGGGCTGGAACATTTTTCCTTCTACTCCTTGCAGTGCGAATAGAGGCGCAAATACGATGGTGACAATCATAACCGCAAAAAATACAGGGCGTGCGACTTCTTTGGCGGCTTGTTGAATGCGTATGATCATACCGTGACGGTCATGAGAAACATCAAAAGGATCGGCATCATTTATTGCGACACTTTGCTTGATTTGAGCTTCATGTTGTTTATCGGGACGACTTAGGTGAGCAAATATGTGTTCCATCATAACAACGGATCCATCTACCAGCATACCTATTGCAATAGCTAAACCGCCGAGCGACATTAAATTCGCTGACACATTCCAATAAGCCATTGCCATCAGGGCTAAGCCAATAGAAACAGGGATAGATATCAGAACCAGTAAGGTCGCACGAATATTCATCATAAATAACAACAGAACGATGATAATTAATACAAAAGCTTGCAATAATGCTGTGATAACAGTATCAACCGCCTGATCAACAAGACTGGCTTGATCATAAAAAGGCTCAAAGTAAACACCTTCTGGTAGTGCTGTTTGGATTGCAGCTATTCGAGATTCAATGCCATCAATAGTTGCTTTTGTGTTAGCCCCTAAACGTTTAAGTATCACGCCTGCCACGACTTCACCGAGTGCTTCAGGATTACCATTGGCATCTCGTCTTGTAATAGATACTGCGCCCTGGCGAATTTCGGCACCAAAGTTTACCTTAGCAACGTCTTTCACCTTGACAGCAATTCCATCAACAATTTTAAGTGGGACATTGCCAATATCGCGCAGACCACTTTCTCCGCTGCGTACCCAGCCGACGCCACGTATGATTAACTGCTCCTCACCTCTGTCCATGTACCAACCGCCGGCATTACGATTATTATCTTCAATTGCCTGAGCGACATCTTCACCAGTCAGTTTATGTGCTAATAAACGTTTTGGGATGAGTTGAACCTGGTATTGTCGAACTTCTCCACCAAATGATAAAACTTCGGTTACGCCACCGACTGGCATGAGCAACAATTTTACTATCCAGTCATTATAACTGCGTAAGGTAATCGCATTGTATTTGACTGGATCGTCTGCACGTAAAATATATTGGTAAACCTGACCTAAGCCCGATGTATTCGGTCCTATACCCGGAGTGCCAATACCATCAGGAATTTCCTCTTTCGCTGTTTGTAATCGTTCAAAGACCAGTTGCCGGGCAAAATAAATATCAGTGCCTTCTTTGAATACCACAGTAATCACCGATAAACCGGTTTTAGAAATTGAACGTACTTCTTCAACATCTGGTAAACTGTACATAACCGCTTCGATAGGAAAAGTAATAAGTTGTTCGACTTCTTCTGCCGCTAGTCCCCGCGCGACAGTATTGACTTGTACTTGCACATTGGTGACATCAGGGAAGGCATCAAGATTGAGTTTAGGCAGAATCATTGTTGCCCCAACCATCATTGCTAATAGAGCAATAATCACGAGCAGGCGACTGCCTACCGCCATATCAATTAATTTATTTAACATTATACTCGGCCTCAGTGGTTATGAATTTCAAAGCCGCCTTTAGCTAGCTCAGACTGAACGAAAAAAGCACCTTGAGTAACAACACGTGTACCAGGTTTAATACCTTCTATAATAGCGCTACCATTACTGAAATGTTTTACATCAACTTCAACTGCTTTAAACTCACCGGCTTCGTCCTGCTCAACAAAAATCTGCCAGTCACCATCACTGCTACGTAATACCGCTGCCTCGGGTAATTGTAACGCTTTGGATTTATTGTTGGTTTCGATTAAGGTTGAGACAAACATACCTGCATGTAACAGATCATCTTTATTATCAACTTTAATGCGAACAGCTGAAGTGCGCGTTGTTTCATCAAGAGTATGATGCAACTGACTCACTTTTGCTGATAAGCGTAAGTTATCTGTCATCACTACAGCATTGTTTCCAACTTTTATTTTTCCTGCAGTTTCAGGTGTGATGCGTGCTTCGATCCACATTGTTGATTCATCAGAAATCAACATGAGTTCATAACCCGCTTCTACATACTGACCGACAATAAATTTATCATGTAAAATACGTCCCGCTTGTTTTGCAACAAGATTAAATGAACCATCTGCACTGCGTTTTTGGGCAAGTAATTCATTTATCTCTTTTTTATTCATGCCATATGCTTTTGCGCTTGCGTATGACTTTTCATATTCAATTTTTGCGGTAAGGTAACGACGGGCTGAGACAACATTACGTCCTAATTTTTTTACTCGTTTCCATTCTTTGTCTGCCAATAAAAGTTTTCCTTGAGCTTCCGCTACTTCCACGCTTGATAATGTTACTAAGATTTGGTTTTCCGTTACTTCATCACCCAGTTTGGCATGGCGTTTTATTATTTGGGAGCTTATTCGCGGAGAAATTTTTATCGTACGATAAGCGTTTAATATAACCTCGCCGGGGGCTCGTACTGTTATTACTGCATCGCTTGGCCGTAAAGCGCTAACAACAATATTTGCCATTTTCATTTGTTCGGGTTTCAGATGAATAGTTCCTGCTTCTTCATTATGGCCGCCTTCTTTTTCATCCTGATCGTTATGGTCTTTTTCTGCACCATGATCTTCACCATCACTATGTTCATCGTGGCCATCATGAGATTTTTCATTTTTTGCATCATGATGTTCACCATCATTATGTTCATCATGATCGTTATGGGGTTTTTCTTTTTCTACGCTATGATGTTCATCATCCTGATGTAATTTGTTTTCTTTATGACTTTCTGTGCTATGTGCTGAGGCTTCTTTGTCATCACTACAGGCAGTTAAAGAAAATAAAGAAACTGAAATCAGGGAAATTAAGAGTAAACGGATCATTTTATTGATTCCTTGTAGAGTTTAGTTGTAGCCATGTTTCAATTTGAGCGGTGGAGTCTAACCACATTAACCAGCTCGTCCAGAGTGTCGTATGTAGTTCAATGCTCGCTGATTGCGTATTCAGGTTTTGTTTTATTTGTACCAGATAATCAGTGGTGCTTAGATCTCCTGTACGCCATAGTTGTTTAAGAAGATTTAATTGACGCTGAATACTTGCTTGACCATTTAAACGCCACTGCTGCCATGCATTGCGTGTCAATTCATAGCGGCGAGTCTGGCTAATAATGTCGCTACGTAAATTTCTCCATGCTTGTTGTGCGAGCTGTTCAGACTGCAAGTAATTTTGTTCTGCAGCTTTTATCTCAGCAGTAAAGCTGTTGCGAATATTAATAGGAATAGTTAGTGTTACGCCAACAAGCGATTCTTTATCTTCTTTACCCCCGCGAATTGCAATGCTGGGATCAGCACTACTTTCAGCTTGTCGCAATGCGATAATATTTTTATTGGCAGCAACAGTCGCGCGCATTTTTTGTACTTGCGGTAAAGTCATTAAAAAGGAATCCAGTTCAGCAGGAAGCGATACTTTTTGAAAGTCATGAGGTATTTGAGGCAGCGTTTTTTCTGCGATAACACCAAACAGGGCATAAAAATTTTGCTCTGTTTGAGTGTATTCAGAAAGAATCTCTGCATTATTAAAAAAAGATTCACTATAGGCGAGTTGAGCTAAATCAAGTTCAACTTGATTCAGGTCGCCTGCACTATGTTTTTGTTTAGCCAGTGAATAAAAGTCTTTCATCAATTTTAAACGTTGGTTTGAAAGCGCAGCTAATCGTACTTTATTTTTATAATCACCTGCGATGATTAATAAATCACTGATGAGCTTATGCCGTTCTTGCTTAAAGCTTGCTTTAGCCGCATCAAACTGAAACTTAGCAATTTGAGTATTTGCACCTTGTTGATCGCCCCAGTCAATGGTTTGGCTTAAACCAATAGTCGATGTGCGAATACTAGTCTCTTCTGTATCTAATTCCAGTTCAGGGTTATATATTGCATTTGTTGATGCGCTATAGAGTGCACTTGCTGCTTGTAACTCAGCTTGTGCTGCAATAAAACGAGGGTGTGTTGGTAGTACTTTTTGGATAAGCTGATTTAACTCAACTTTTGCAGGAATAATACTTATTTTCCCGGTTGTTTGTGCATAACTGACGGGCAAATAAGTATAAAACACGCACAGACCAGCAAACAGACTCTGTTTGTAGAACCTTTTAATAAATAACATTGTTGTAAAACCTTCATAATGAATATGATCGTTAACATATCAGCACAATTCAAACGGATCTGTGCTAATAATTTTGTAATAATGTTAAAGGTTTATGAGATTGGAGGTGGTACTGGAGGTTGGTAGTTAATTGATGAAGTGCTATTTTTTTCAAAAACTATGTCGTCATTTGCTTCAATATTAATAATTAATTTTGATACCGAATGTAGAGCAACCAAATGTGAACTAGCATGCCCACAATGATCGTATGAGTCATCCCCATCAGCATTTTGACCTGCTGTTTGTGTATAGGTCTTGTCATACGTGTGATCAATTTCAATATCATGAAATGCCCAGGCAGAATGCGAGAACAAGATACTAATAATAAAAAATATTGAAAGGCGATTCATATGCCGATAATAGACGAACTTCCAGTTTTAGTCAAAAAATGCGGGGAACATATGTGTAAATCCAATATTAACAATAAAATCATATAGTCATATGGATAATAGGCAATAGATTTTTTCTGTTTTTCAGCACCAAAAAGCCTTAATAGCTATCAGCGTTAATGTTATAACGGTGGTACAATCTTAACAGTAAGTCCTCGTGGCATAATGGATATTGCAGTTCCCTCCTAAGGAACAGATTACAGGTTCGATTCCTGTCGAGGACGCCATTCTATTCTTAGTTAGCTTATGTGGGCACTACCTCAGAAGTGCGTCTTAATCCTTATGTTAAGGATATGCCAATAAACAGTTTGCAATTAAGTATTGTAAATACGGCACCTTTAGGAATGGTATATAAATTGTTGGATTGCTTTTTCAGTTGAAGCATTTTTATGATGTATTTGTAGACCAAGCGCTACATATGCATTGCTATGATCATAGTGTTTGAATTGTACTTTAGCTGAAACTGAAAATCCTTTTACATCCGGGAATTTAATTTGAATATCATCAACTAGTTGATTAAGGTGGAACTTATTTGCCGTGCTGTAAGGAAAGCGCAAACATAAGCCGCCAAGAGATATATTGATTAAAACACAGTTTAGTTTTTTTTGCGCAGAGAGAAAAATTGTGGTCTGGATATTGTCCATAAACTCAGTGCGATAACGGTAATCACGCCGGTTTTGAGGGTAATATATTTCCTTTGGAAAATGTGCGTAAAGCAGGTTGGGTTTATTGTTATTAACAATAAGTTCGCTTTTAAATATGACAGGGAGTTGCTCTAGTTTTAAAGAAAACTCGGCTTCATTTTTATTTTCAATGAGTTTAGTGGTGACTTTAGGGTTGGATTCATCAAAGACTAAAATGCCAGCATCTTTATGAATGTCGAGTAATAAGGTTAAACAGTATTTTGGTAATGCTTTAAAAGAAACAGAAATAAGTTGACGAGATTTTTGTATGCTTTTTATAAGGTTAAAAACTTCCAGTTTGTCCTTTATAAGGTAGTTTTCCTGATTTGGCATGATCAAATAATGTTTAGTTAAGCGCGAGCGAGTGTTTTGTTACTTCTTTGCTTAATGCCTTCGCCAGATGCAGAGTAAACCAGGTCTGCAGGCGGCAGGGAAGAGCGACTTAATATTTCAATTTGAGTTTTAATTCTATTTCGATTGCCATTAATCACCAGACCATTAATTTGGTTCTGTTTTTTTGATTGTTCGGCATAATTCTGGATGCTGTCCCAACTGGTTTTTAATTGGGGGGTTTTTAACCATTGCTCAGGTTGATTTGGGTCCAGCGAGTTTTCAGTTAAATAATTAATGCGCTGCTTTTCATGGTGTTCTATTTGTTCAGTGAGGTGTGTTTTTTTTAAAGTGAGGTTTTCTAACTCAGCAATATTCTTTTCTTTTAACAGTTCTGTTTCTTGTTGGAGAATGTTGAGTAGCTGCTGTATTTTGTCGAGACTGTTACTCAAAATACTTTCGAGAGATGAAATCGAATTTTTCATTTTATCTGATCATATTTTCTTCAAATGCGAGCATTTTATCCGCTACACGATCTGCATCAACAGAGTACTCTCCACTTGAAATGGCTTTTTGTACAGCGGCAACACGTTCAGCATCAATAGGAGATGCACCGCTTAACTTTTGTTCTAAATTTTGCAAACGTGATGCAGTATTCGTTAATGTTACGCGATCGCCAGCAGCAGAGTTGTCGCTACCGCCGTTTGAACCAGCACCATCTCGTATTTTAACCGTATTACTCGCATTAGAACTTAGCTGTGAGCGATTCGAATTTATACTCGTTATGTCATTTGCCATGAGTTACTCCTACACCGTCTTTCATCTTTAATAGCGTCCTTTCGCTGAAAAACTTTAATTTTCCGGGTTAGTATCATATAGGTATGTCTGTTTTGTCGATACCTATGTCTCAAAAATGCACTTTTACAGTGCCAGCCGAAATAACTTCGGCAAAAATCAGCTTTTTACTGCTTAAATTTTTAACTTTTATGGTTTGACCTTGTAAACCATCCATTAATGCTTTGCCTTTTACGCGTAAGTTGAGGCTGCCATTTTGCGCAATAATGGTGATATATTGACCTCGATTTACCAGCTTTTGCGCTTTGATTAAATTGGCATTTATGGCTTGTCCCGGTCGAATATTTCGCCTTGCTTCCATATTTTGCAGCCTATCCATTGAGACGTAATATCCCCTGTTTAATTGAGAGTATAATCGAGAGGCAAACTCAAGATCGCTTTCTTGAATAAAACTTCTATGTGCAATGGGGTGGCGTGCAACCAATACATCAATTTTTCCATCAATATGCACTGCAATATTTACTTTCCAGGGTTGAGAGGACAGGCAACTAACAGAAACAGTTGTTCGGCCGATTTGTTTGGCGCCAGGTGCCATGGTCACATCCAGTGGTAGTGTGCATTGGGGGACATTAAGTTGTTTTTTTGCAGAAGTTATGCGAACAACGATATTGTCTAGAGGCACATTTTGTTGTGTTACAAACTCCTTAATAGCCTCTTTTATCGACAAATGACTTTGTAGCGCGCTCGCTTGGGCGCTAAATGCCACACAAAAGGTCAATAATATGACGTTTATGTACTTTGTTATGCTGTACGGTCCTGCTTTCATCTTAAATATGCTTACCTTGTTTCATTTTCCTAAAAATATGCAAGCTATGTGCCATTAAGTTTTATGATCTATTTTCTATTTGAGATTAAAGTAATGCCGATTTGGTGCCGATAAATTCAGTGTTAATAGAAATAGGAGCTCTGTTGTGGCAAGTATATTAGATGATGTGGATAAACGGACCAATCTCGTTGGTGAAAACCGGCTTGAGGTCTTACTGTTTCGATTAAACGGGCCACAGTTATTTGGAATTAATGTCTTTAAAGTTCAGGAAGTTTTATCTTGTCCAAAATTAACTCAATTACCTCACTCCCATCGCTCTACAAGAGGTTTAGCGACTATCCGCAAAAAAACTATTCCAGTTATTGATTTAGCTTCTGCGATTGGTCAACCTCAATTAGAAAATGTCACTGATAACCTTATTATCATTACAGAGTATAACGGTACCGTGCAGGCCTTTTTAGTTAAGGGTGTGGAGCGTATTGTCAATATGAACTGGGCTGATATAAAGGCGCCACCAAAGGGTGTAGGAAAAAATAATTACATGACGGCGGTAACAGAAGTTGATAAAAAGCTTGTTGAAATCATTGATGTTGAAAAAATACTCTCGGAAATTATTGGTGCAGATATGCATCTTGAAGATGAGGCAACAATTTTAGATAAAGATGGTAATAGAATGAAGTTTTTAGTCGCGGATGATTCTTATGTTGCACGTAATCAGGTTCAGCGCACACTTGAAAAAGTAGGGATAGATTCGGTCATAACGACCACCGGAAAAGAAGCGCTACAAGTGTTAAAAGCGAGCGCGGATAAAGGAAATAATGTACCAAACGAATTTTCTCTTTTAATATCTGATATCGAAATGCCAGAAATGGATGGTTATACACTTACCACTGAGGTTCGCTCTGATCCACGGTTGAAAGATTTGACCATAATGCTGCATTCCTCGTTAAGTGGAAATTTTAATGAAAGTATGACAAAAAAAGTCGGTGCAGATAAATTTATTCCAAAATTCAAAGCTGATGAATTAGTTGATGCTGTTAAGTCTCTGCTAACAGAAAAAGGCAAGTTATAATTCTTTCTTGTATATACCAGATTACTTAGTTAAGGAATACCGTGGAAAATTCTCCTATAGCAGCACATGAATACGATACGTTTAGACATTATCTTGAAGATGCCTGTGGCATTGTTTTAGGTGAAAACAAACATTATCTTGTTACCAGCCGGCTAAAACGCGTTGCTGAAGACTTTTCTTTTCCATCATTGTCCGAAATGATGTCGACCTTAGTTAAAGGTAATGATAAAAAATTACGTGAAACGGTCATTGATGCGATGACCACAAATGAAACGATGTGGTTTAGGGATGTTTATCCGTTTGAAATTCTGAAAAAAGATCTCCTGCCTGAGTTAGCAAAAAACAATGCCCCTGTCCGAATCTGGTCAGCGGCAAGCTCAACAGGGCAGGAAGCGTATTCTATTAGTATGAGTGTTAGTGAGTTTCAGAAATCTAACCCGGGTAAATTATCGTCTAAAGTCGAAATCGTTGGTACAGATATTTCTCAAACAGTCGTGAATCAGGCAAAATCAGGTTGTTATGATGAATTGAGTGTTATTCGTGGACTATCAACAGAAAGACGAGATAAATTTTTTACAAAAAAAGATGATAGCTGGCAACTACAGCAGGAAATTATGATGCGGGCGCGTTTTACCGAGTTGAACTTATTAAGTAATTATACCTTGCTGGGACAATTTGATATTATTTTTTGTCGTAACGTTTTAATTTATTTCTCATCAGAAATGAAAAAAGACATTCTTGAACGGATGGCAAAAACGTTAAAACCCGGTGGAACGCTGATACTTGGCGGTTCAGAATCACCAACGGGGTATACCAAAGCATTTGCTATGGTACGTTATGGCGATGGTGTTGTTTACCGTTTACATGATAATTAAAATTTAAAACCTCTTTTCATCTTCACCTTCCTTCACTTTAATACATTGCGGCCAATATTTTTGCCGTGAGGGTCTATCTTTGCCGCTTATTTTTACAAGATCGGCCAGTTGATATGTAGTAAGTGATTGATCTTCTTTGTTTAAGTTGATTGGCACGGCAGTTGCAGTTACCTCATTAGACAAACGAGGAGCAGTAACCATGTTAAACAGTATCAATAATTTATTCGGGATTCATGAAAATGCTATGCACTTGCAAAGTCGCAGGGCGCAGCTACTTTCACAGAATCTCGCAAACTCCGACACGCCTGGTTACAAAGCAAAAGACATTAATTTCAAAGCCGCACTTCAGTCTGCAACAAATGGAAAAATGAGTGTAGCACTGAATGCAACACAAGCGGGCCATATTCAGCCCAAAGGTATTTTTATGGGGGCGGAAAAACTTTATCGGCAACCATTACAGCCTTCTTTGGATGGAAATACCGTTGAGCCTCATATTGAAATGAGTGAATTTACTGATAACTCAATGCGTTACTTAATGACCTTGAGAATAATGTCAGGAAAAATAAATAAAATGTTATCAGCAATAAAAGGTGAATAAAAATGTCTCTGTTTAATATTTTTGATGTTGCTGGTACAGCATTATCTGCGCAAACACTGAGGCTGAATACCACCTCCAGCAACCTGGCCAATGCCAATAGTGCAAGCAGCAGTACAGATGAAACTTATCGTGCACGACAACCCGTTTTTGCCACCATGTTAAGTAACGAGTTTGATGATGAGAATGGCAGCGTTGGTGTGCAGGTATTAGGTATCGTTGAAAAACAGGATCCTGCACGTGCGGAGTATAACCCTGGGCACCCACTCTCTGATGAAGAGGGCTATGTCTATATGCCTAATGTGAATGTTATTGAAGAAATGGCAAATATGATTTCAGCATCACGTTCTTATCAAACAAATGTTGAAGTGATGAATACTGCCAAGCAAATGTTAATGCGTACATTATCACTAGGTCAGTAACAGGTTAAATATAATGAATAAAGTAAGTAATCAGGAGTTTGAAAAATGGACAGTATAAACAAACCCGGTACGCCAGTTTTAGAAAATCTGGGATTAGCAAAACCTAAAGAAGCTTTAAAAGAGCAGAAATTAGGGCAATCTGATTTTATAAAGTTGATGACCACGCAGATGAATCATCAGGATCCCATGAAGCCAATGGAAAATGGTGACTTTCTTAGTGATATGGCGCAGTTCAGTACCGTTTCGGGTTTAAAGGAAATAAAAGATTCATTTAATAGTTTGGCAACTTCGTTGAAATCCAGCCAGGCTTTACAGGCATCAAGTATGGTGGGGAGAGATGTTTTAGTGCCCGGCTCTATGAGTTCTTTATATGAAGGGGCTCCGATGAGAGGTGCTGTTGAACTTGCAAACAATGTTTCCGATTTAAAAGTCAATATTATGGATAACGCTGGACGTTTAATGAAAGAAATTGATTTAGGTAATAAACCCGCCGGAACCGCCCATTTCTCGTGGGATGGCATGCTCGCAAACGATCAAAAAGCAAGCCCGGGAAATTATTCTATTAATGCGATTGCCAGTGTTGAGGGGCGGTCAGAATCACTAAGTACATTAATTACTGACAAGGTACAAAGCGTATCACTCGGTTTAGGTGGCAAAGGGGTATCACTTTCCCTGGCCAACGCAGGTTCAGCAAGTTTAGCTGATGTAAAAGAAATTTTGTAATAGAGGAGAATTATTATGCCATTCCGTTCCGCGCTAAGTGGTATTAACGCTGCCGCACAAGAATTACGTATTATTGGTAATAACGTGGCTAACGCAAGTACCACAGGTTTTAAACAGTCACGCGCCAACTTTGCTGATGTTTATGCCGCTTCGAGTTCAGGTGCAACGTCAAATGCAATTGGAGCAGGTGTACGTTTAGCTTCGGTTGATCAGCTATTTTCTCAGGGTAATGTGGGGTTTACGGATAGTAAGCTTGATTTAGCTATTAATGGAGAAGGTTTTTTTATTCTTGAAGACAATGGATCGCGTGTTTATTCACGTCAAGGCCAATTTCAGGCTGATCGAGATGGTTTTATTGTTAATAGTAATGATCAAAAAGTTATTATTAATACGGCAGATGAAAACGGGGCTATTTCAGGATCGGCTGGTCCATTAAGATTAGACTCATCAAATATTCCACCTAGAGCAACTAATCTTATTGAAGTTGCTGTTAACTTAGATAGTGCAGAAACGCCACCTACAACATTTCCTTTTGACCCGGCTCGTCCTTCATCGTTTACACATTCAACTTCATTAACGGTATATGATTCTTTGGGCTCACCTCATTTAACGAGTATGTATTATGTGAAAACAGCGGTACCCAATGAATGGGAGTTGCATACCTATATTGATGGTAAAAATGTGCGTGCTGCAGAGGGTGAGTTGGTAGGGATTCCGGATAAACTGATGTTTGATGGCGAAGGTGCTCTGTCGCAAATTAATAGCATTGCTGTTCCTCCCGGAAAAATTAATTTCCCGGCAACAGATACTGGTTCCGGTGCAGAACCGATTGCATTGACGATTGATGTTCAGGGTGCTGTTCCGATTACGCAGTTTGGCGGCAGCTTTACTGTCAATGGTATTAAACAAAATGGGTATACTTCTGGCCGTTTAACCGGTGTTGATATTGATGATACCGGTATTGTTCGTGCTCGATTTACCAATGGACAAAATAGAACATTAGGGCAAGTCGCATTAGCTAACTTTTCTAATCCAAATGGTATGCGACAACTCGGTGATACCAACTGGGCAGAAAGTTTTGATTCTGGTCCGGCGCTTGTCGGTAACCCTGGTTCAGGTAGTTTAGGTTTAATTCAATCAGGCGCATTAGAAGGCTCCAATGTTGATTTAACCGGGCAACTTGTCAATATGATCACCGCACAACGAAATTTCCAGGCCAATGCGCAGGTTATTTCAACCGCAGATGATGTAACCCAGACCGTAATCAATATTCGTTAATCAAGATTAAAAGCCATAGGATAAGAAAATGGATCGAATGATGTATGTTGCAATGTCGGGTGCTAAACAAAATATGTTAGCACAAGCGGTGAATGCAAATAATTTAGCCAATATCAGTACTACGGGTTTTCGCTCAGATTATGCTGCTGCGAGAAGTATGCCTCTATTTGGTGGCTCAGGGCATCCAACACGCGTTTATTCTATGGCTGAAAAACCGGGAATTAATTTTAATCCTGGTTCTATGAATACAACCGGGCGAGATCTTGATATCGCAATTGCAGGTGACGGTTTTCTGGCTGTAGAAACGCCGGATGAAAATGAAGCTTATACACGAGCAGGAAACTTAAATGTTGATAATGCCGGTGTGTTAAGAACCGGAACAGGCTATGCCGTTATAGGTGACGGTGGCCCTGTTGTTGTACCTGAAGCTGCAAAGATTGATATTGGCAAAGATGGTACGGTGAGTATTATTGCACCGGGACAAGCAACAGGTTCAACAATCATTGCAAAACTAAAATTAGTTAATCCAGATATTAAAGAATTAAAAAGAAATGAATATGGCTTATTCGAGTTAAAAAATGGTGAAGAGGCTGAGTTTGATAATACGGTTTCAGTTGTTTCGGGCACACTTGAAACCAGCAATGTGAATGCCGCATCAGCTTTAGTCAATATGATTGAATTAGCCCGTCAGTTTGAAATGCAAATTAAAATGTTAAAAACGGCAGAAAAAAATAATGAACAGTCATCGCAATTGATGCGATTAGGTTAATGATTAAACTTAATTGTATTGTATATACAACGAGATAGAGATGTTTTTTGGAGAATATAAATGAGTCAGGCGCTGTGGATCGCTAAAACAGGTTTAGAAGGGCAACAGAATAGATTGGCTGTTGTGAGTAATAACCTGGCGAATGTTAATACCACCGGGTATAAAAAATCTCGTGCAATATTTGAAGATCTGTTATATCAAAATTTACGCCAAGCAGGTGGGCAAACCAGTGAGGATACTGAGTTACCTTCAGGGCTGTCATTAGGTACAGGTGTACGTACTGTTGCTACACCAAAGCTGCATACTCAGGGAAATTTCACGCAAACAAATAACTCTTTTGATTTGGCCATACAAGGAAAAGGATTTTTCCAAATATTAAAACCAAATGGAGACATGGGCTATTCACGTAATGGTGAATTTCAGGTGAACTCTGCAGGACAACTTGTAAACTCGTCGGGCTATAGAGTTCAGCCAGATATTATTATTCCGGAAAATTCGTTGAGTGTCACAATTGGTACTGATGGCATTGTTTCTGTTACTCAGCCAGGTAATCCTGCTCCTGCTCAAGTAGGAACAATACAGATAGCCAATTTTGTCAATCCGTCGGGTTTACAGTCAATCGGTGGCAACTTGTATTTAGAAACGGGAGCAAGTGGTGCCCCTGTTGTTGGTAACCCGGATAATAATAATTTAGGTAGTTTAATACAAGGCTCACTAGAAGGTTCAAATGTTAATGTGGTTGAAGAGTTGGTGAATATGATTGAAACCCAGCGAGCTTATGAAATGAATTCAAAAGCAATATCAACGGCCGATCAAATGCTGCAATACGTAAACAATAATCTTTAATATTGGAAAGTTACGCATGAAATTTAGAAATATTATCGTCATATTAATGATACCTGTTTTTTTATCAGGCTGTTTGAAGTTGCGTGATACTAAAAATGGATTAAATAGCTTCAAACCTATAAATCAGGTTCCATTAAAAATTTCATATAAAGATAATGGTTCAATCTATCAGGAAGGTATGCGTGTTGGTCTGTTTGGTGATACAACTGCGCGTTATGTTGGTGATATTTTATTAGTTGATTTAATCGAAAGTACAAATTCAAGCGCAACCTCAAATACCAATAGCTCTAAAGATAATAAAGTCGATTTACCCGGGCCAACACTAGCTGGACAGCCAGTGAAAAAAAATGGTACGGAAATTTTAAAGAATAATTTTAATGGTGAACGAGAATTTAATGGCCAGGGCACAAGTGCTATGAATAGCAGCTTTAATGGAAAAATTGCAGTTACTGTTACGAAGGTGTTACCGAATAATAATTTAGTCGTTCAGGGTGAAAAACTCATGCTATTAAATCGCTCTGATGAATATATTCGTTTTATTGGTGTTGTTAGGCCGCAAGACATTACACAAGATAATATTGTTAAATCAAACCGCATAGCAAATGCACACATGGCATATAGCGGGAAAGGTGATCTGGCTTCAGCAAATAAACTGGGAGCACTTGGACGCTTCTTTCAAAGTCAGGCCTGGCCTTATTAAGAGCAGTTAAACGTTACAGAGGATATAAAAATGTTATCAGGAAAAGATTTAACGTTTACCATTATTGCTGGTTTATTACTGTTTTTTAGTTTGAGTTTTACTACTGCAAATGCTGAGCGGGTTAAAGATTTAACCAAGATTGCCGGGGTGAGAAGTAACCAGCTGGTTGGTTATGGTCTTGTTGTCGGTTTGAATGGTACCGGTGATGGTTCGGGTGAAGCAACAATTCAAAGTCTTAAAAACATGCTTTCAAAGCTGGGTGTAAATATTCCTGCTGACGTTAATCTACAGGCAAAAAATGTTGCGGTTGTTGCTTTGCACACAGAGCTTCCTGCTTTTGCCAGAGCGGGAATGAAAATTGATGTTACATTATCCTCTATAGGTAGTTCTAAAAGCTTAAGAGGAGGAAGTTTATTAATGACACCTTTGCGTGGTGCAGATAACAATATTTATGCAATTGCGCAGGGTAGTGTTGTTGTCAGTGGTTTTGGTGCCGAAGGTGGTGATGGCTCCAGGATTACCGTTAATGTGCCAAGTGTTGGACGGATACTAAACGGCGCAACTGTTGAAAAAAATATTTTTACGCCCTTTGGCTTAAACAGAGAGGTTGTGTTGAATTTAAATCAGCCTGATTTTACGACAGCAAATCGTTTAGTTAAGGTGATCAATAACACCGTGGGTTCAGGAACGGCTTATGCTAAAGATGCGGGTTCCGTTGTGGTTAACTCTCCGGAAGATACCTCACAACGCGTAGCGTTTATTTCCTTACTTGAAAACCTAACCCTTAAAGCAGCAGAAGCACCTGCCAGAATCATTATTAATTCACGTACCGGCACTATTGTGATTGGAAAACACGTACAGGTATTACCCGCTGCCGTTTCTCATGGCAACTTGATAGTTACCATCACGCCAAATGCCCAGGTGAGCCAGCCAGCGGGGTTGTCTGAAGGGCAAACTGTTGTTGTGCCTAATACTGACATACAGTTGCGGCAAGAAAATAATCGCATGTTTAAGCTAGACCCCGGTATTTCACTCGACCAAATCGTTAAGGCCGTTAATGAAGTTGGCGCGGCTCCGGGTGATTTAGTTGCGATACTCGAAGCGCTTAAAGAAGCAGGTGCATTGCAAGCAGAGTTAATTGTTATCTAAATTACTCCTCATTACTAACAATATATCCCTATTTTTAAAACGGCACACTTTCTGCATAGTACTTATTGAACATATTGAATCAATAAGGTAGCTCAATGCAAAGCTCAACACTTACGCCTACATATACAGACTTTAGCGGCATAAATACTATGCGTGCACAGGCACGGGTTGATCCTGAAGCATCGCTAAAACAAGTTGCCAAACAGTTTGAAGGCATATTTATTCAAATGATGTTGAAAAGTATGCGGGATGCAAGCCTGGGTGATGACATATTTGATAGTGACCAGTCAAAAGTTTATCGGGATATGTTTGATAAACAAGTTTCACTCGATATGGCAAATAGCAAAGGTATCGGTATTGCAGAAGCATTGGTGCGCCAGCTAAGTAAAAACACACCGGTTAAAAGCACCCCTGCTGAATTTGCATACGACGGTAAAGTACGCATTTCATCACCTGAAAGCGGAAATACTTTGCCACTTTCATTAGTTGAGAGAAAAGAGCCTACGCTGCAGCGACAAGATTCAGATTATGAGATAGCAGCAGCTAAATATGAAGATGGAGACATAGTTTTCAATTCCCCGGAAGAATTTGTTGAGTATATTTTACCGTATGCAGAAGAAGCAGCGAATAAGTTAGGTGTTTCACCCTTATTACTTGTCTCTCAGGCAGCATTAGAAACGGGCTGGGGCAAAGCGGTTATTCGCCACAATGATGGAAACAGTAGTTTTAACCTTTTTAATATTAAAGCAGATAAGCGCTGGGATGGTGAACGCGTCAGTAAATCAACCCTGGAGTATAGCAATGGTTTGGCCAAGTATGAAAAAGCATCTTTTCGCGCCTATGATTCTTATGCTGACAGCTTTGATGATTATGTTAATTTTCTTCATACGAATACTCGTTATGATAATGCATTACAGCAGCAAGGAGATGATAGCTTATTTATTAAAAATATTCATGAGGCGGGCTACGCAACCGATCCGAATTATGCAGATAAAGTAATCAATATCTTACGTCGAGAGAATCTTAAAGAACAAGCCAGATTTGGTATTGATGAAAGTGAGTTAACAAGCAGTAATGAAATCGATAAAGGTGCATTAAATGGGCACGTCTGATGTATTATCAGTTGGTATTTCCGGAACATTAGCTGCGCAACGGGGTATGTCAACGGCAAGCCATAATATTGCTAATGCAAACACTGAAGGTTTTTCCCGCCAGCGTGTTGAAGTTGCTACACGTCCCGCTCAAATTACAGGTGTAGGTGCATTAGGGACCGGCGTCGATATAAACAGTGTTAAACGAATACATAATGATTTTGTTGCCTCTGATATGCGAACAAATGCTTCTATTACCAGCGGCATTCAAATTAACTATGATTATACCAGCCAAATTGACAACATGTTAGCGGATCCGAAAGCGGGTCTGGCCCCTACATTACAATCTTTTTTTAGTTCAATTAACAATATTTCCAATGATCCATCCTCACAGTCAGCAAGACAAGTTTTACTGGGTGAAGCCAATGCATTAGGAGAACGCTTCAGCTATTTAAATACACGCTTTGAAAGTTTGCGCAAGGGAACAAATGAAACATTAAAAACACACGTTACTGATGTTAATAATATTGCGGCTTCAATTGCTGATGTTAATTGGAAAATAGTATTAGCAAAAGAAGTTACTCAAGGTGAGCCCAATGATTTACTCGATCAACGTGAACGTTTATTACTGCGTTTAGCAGAAAGGGTTGAAGTACGTACAACCGAACAAGAAGACGGCTCCCTAAATGTGTTTATTGGTAATGGACAAACATTGGTTATCGGTAAAAATCACTCACAGATTGGATTAAAGGCGAATGAACATGATCCATCTCAACTGGAAATTGTATATAAAAATTTAAATACAGACTCTGTTATTACCCAGTTTATGAAAGGTGGATCAATTGGTGGTTTAGTTGATTTTAGAGATAAAATACTGGGTGGTGCACAAAATGAGTTGGGTAGAATTGCAATTGGTGTGACAAAAACATTTAATGATCAACATAAAAAAGGGATGACATTAGAAAACAAGCTGGGTGGTAATTTCTTTAATAGTATAGATAAAACAACACCATTAACCCTGGCCAGAGAAACAAATAAAGGTGATTATGGTTTCAGAACAGTGATTACAAACGTTGATAATTTAACAACAAGTGATTACAAACTTAATTACAGTTCCGGTAAATATACTTTGATTCGCGAAAGTGATAATAAAATTATTGATACTTTCTCTACTGTTCCACGTCATATAGACAGTGAAGGATTTACCATTTCCTTTAACAAAGGAAATACTATTGAAGATGGTGACAGCTTCTTTATTCGTCCAACCCGTGCAGCGGCACGTGAATTTTCCGTTGATATTAAAAATACAAATGATATTGCAGCGGCATCACCTGTCCGTGTTCGCACATCGGTACACAATTTAGGTAATGTTAAAGCTTCTATTGGTGAAGTAACAGATATTGGTGCACCAAGTTTTGCAACTCAAAAAGAAGCTTTATCACCTTCAATTACGATACGTTTTGTTGATGAAAATCATATCGAACTTTTAGATGATAAAGGGAGGGTTGTTAAAACTCAGCAGCTTGATGAGCAAGGTAAGGCAATACCCGCAACCCCCGCTGTTCCTGGTGAAAAAGGCTCAGCCGCAACTCCTGCTATTCCAGCCAATAGAAAGGATACCAAAGAAACAGAGGCTGATGATAAGAGAGAAAAGGATATCGGTGTTGAGAAGTTAGGTGAAAAAATATTTTATGATCCAAGCAAGGGCATTAACTTATTCTCTAGGCAAGGGGGTATGGAAACGGGCTATAGCGTTAAATTAAGTGGTGAAGCTAAAGCTGGTGATGTTTTTATAGTTGAATATAATAAGGATGCTGTTGGTGATAATAAAAATATTTTAGAGTTAGGAAAACTTCAAAGTAAAAGAACTTTAGATAAAGGGAGTTCAAATTACAGTGAAGTATACAGTCAGTTGGTTAGTCGTATTGGTAGCAAAACAAACGAGCTGAGTGTGAATAATGAAGCGCAAAATATTTTATATGAACAATCCAAGGCGGCTAATCAGGCTATTTCTGGTGTGAATTTAGATGAGGAAGCAGCGGATCTATTACGACATCAAAAAGCATATGAAGCTAATGCAAAAGTTATTGCGACAGCTAATGAAATGTTTGATACATTAATTAATTCATTGAGACGATAATGTCAAGAATTTCATCTTCTCAACTTCAACGTGAAGCGATTAATTCCATGCTTAAGCAGCATGAAACATTAAGTCGTACGCAACAGCAAGTGGCGAGTGGTAAAAAAATATTTAAACCATCAGACGACCCTGTCGCGGCCTCTCGTGTTGTAAATTTAAAAGACACTTTGTCGGCTATTAATCAACATCAGTCTAATGTTGATGCTGCCAGAGCGCGTATAACTTTGTCAGAAGGCGTGTTATCAAACGTTGTTGATTTAATTCATAGAGCGAGTGAGCTTTCCATACAGGCTAATAATGACTCTCAAAATGATGAGACACGCTCATATATTGCTGCTGAGATAAGCCAAATACAGGAAGCGATTTTAAATCTGGCTAATACAACGGACAGTAATAATGAATATCTTTATGCGGGTTCATTAAGCCGTTTTAAACCTTTTTCACGTACTGAATCTGGCGGCTTTGAATACAATGGTGACGAGAGTCATAGAGAAATACAGGTCAGCCGTAGCAGGAGTGTTGTGGTTGATGATCCTGGCTCAGAAATTTTCCTTGAAATTAAAAATGGTAACGGCACCTTTAATGCTCTCGAAGGTTTGGAAAATACGGGAACAGGAATTATAGACCCGGGACAGGCATCCGCAGGCTATGTTGCAGACACTTATGCTATAGTGTTTAATCAATCGTCAGAAAATATTTCTGATTCTGAAATAGCCAAAGGCATCCCATTAACTTATAAGATCGTTGATTCAAATGGCAAGGTTGTTGCTGAGGAGGTACCTTTTCAATCAGGTAAAGCCATTGTTTTTAATGGTGTGCATACTTCTATAAAAGGTAAACCAGAAGACGGGGATCATTTTATAATCCGACCTAGTCAAAACCAAAATATTTTTACCACTTTTGAAAATTTAATCCGTGCTTTAAAATCAAAAACACCGGAAGCCAATGATGTTATTGGATTTCACAACTCAATGAATCGTGCGATTACTGATTTAAGTCAAACACTTGATAATATGTTGGTTGTGCGGGGTAAAATAGGTGCTCGATTAAACACATTAGATAGTCAGGAAGTCATCAATGATACTTACCGACTACAGATACGTGAAATTCTGTCTGATGTAGAGGATTTAGACTTTGCTGAAGCGGTGAGTCGATTAAATTTGGAGCTAACCGGGCTTGAAGCATCACAAAAAGCCTTTACCCGGGTACAAGACCTTTCTCTGTTTAATTATTTATAATTATTCATTCTCTTAAAGCAGATATCACCGATACATGGTATTTGTCCTGCTTAATTATGACCTTTTTAATTTATGTAATTAGAGATTTTCTGTGTTTTTTCAACAAGAATAATTAATAATTTTTTATTTTCAGTAAAAACAATAGGTTACAAAGCACCTTTTCTTGGTTTTTTGTCAACATCACCCTAAAGGAAAAAAATTGCCGGACGCTAGTGTTGTTGGGAGCGGTAAATACATTATTTAAATGTATATCCGCTGAAAGTCAGTACTCTGATAGTGATGAATATTTTTTGCTATTATGGGTAATAAGTTAAGGAGAGTGCGTCATGCCTCAAGTCATTAACACAAATATCATGTCGCTGAATTCACAGCGTAACTTGAATAAATCGCAAGAAGCTTTGCAAGTATCTCTGCAACGTTTATCGTCAGGAACACGTATTAATAGCGCAAAGGATGACGCAGCGGGTTTAGCTATTTCAGAGCGTTTCACTTCTCAGATTCGAGGTTTGGATCAAGCGGTACGAAACGCCAATGACGGTATTTCATTATCGCAAACGGCTGAAGGTGCTTTATCAGAGTCGGGTAACATCTTACAACGTATTCGTGAGCTGTCTGTACAGTCTGCCAATGCGACTAACTCAGCGTCAGATCGTCAAGCGCTACAATCTGAAGTAAGTCAACTTGTATCAGAACTGGATCGTATTGCATCAGCAACGGAGTTTAATGGACAAAAACTTCTTGATGGTACATTTGGTACAGCAATTTTCCAGGTCGGTGCAAATGCTAACCAAACTATTCAAACTACTACGGCTAATTTCCGTACCAATAACTTCGGTAATTATCGTGTTGAAGGTGCGGGTGCGTCAGCTTCAAATACTGCCAGATTAAACGGTGAAACTTTAACGGTTACGGGCTCATTAGGTACAGAATCACTTCAAATAGAAGCGGGTTCCAGTGCACGTGATGTCGCAGAAACTGTTGCCAGCAAGAGCAACAATACGGGTGTAACTGCATTTGCTTTAACTGAGCAGCTCACTACGTTTGATAATAAAGGTGCTTATGTTGTTAACCTTAAATCTGATAATGCCGAAGCAACCAAAGTGGCTTTCACCATTAGTGGAACTGAAGGTAGTGACGGTTTATCGGGCGCAATTACTGCATTTAATGATTTATCATCAAAAACAGGTGTTACTGCACGTGTAAGTGACGATGGTGAAGGTATTATCTTGCGTAATTCTACAGGTAATAATATTTCACTTAGTGAATTATCAGGCAACACAAACGCGGGTACCTTAACTATTGGTAATGCAGCCATTCGTTCTGGTGCAGCTACAGCTGAGGCTGGTGAAGGTGCAGAATTATCTAATGTTGTAGTTACAGGTCAGGTTGTTTTTGATTCTGATAAGTCATTCAGTGTGGTTGGTGATATGGGGGAAACAATTGTTAATCAAACTGAAGCCTCTGCATTAAATTCTATTGCTAATATGGATGTAAGTTCAGTTGCTGGTGCTAACCTCGCATTAGCTACGGTAGATGCTGCATTAAATACGGTAAGTAACCAACGGGCGAAATTTGGTGCGATTCAAAGTCGTTTTGGTTCAACCATTGCTAACTTATCCACCAACTCTGAAAACTTATCGGCTGCACGTTCACGTATCCGTGATACTGATTTCGCTAAGGAAACAGCAGAATTAACGCGTAATCAAATTCTGCAGCAGGCGGGTACAGCCATGTTGGCACAAGCCAATGTCGCTCCTCAAAACGTACTGACTTTACTTCAGTAAGTTTGATGTAATTGAAGACGACTCGTGAGAGTCTATTCTTTAAAAACTGAAACGAGGTGACATTATGGCGACTCAGTCTATTACCAGTGTGGCACTGCTGGCTAGCTCGGTCGATAATAATCGCTCCAGCAACTCAGCGGAAAAGGTAGCCGCCGTGCAGCGGAAAACCTTTGCCGTAGAGGTTGCTGAAGTCGAGGACAAGGACATTGATCTCGAGCTATCAGAGGAGGCCCTAGAGAAAGTAGTCAGCCAAATAAATGCTTATGTTCAAGACACACAACGTGATATGGATTTCAGCGTCGATGGTTCAACCGGACGTGTTGTGGTGAGAGTAATTGATTCAGTGACGGAAGAGGTAATACGCCAGATACCATCGGAGGAAATGCTGGCAATCTCGAGACACTTTTTAGAAAGTTTGGAATCGGAACAAACCAAAGGATTTCTAATAGAATTGAAGGCATAATTGGTATTGAACTTGCATTCTTCAATAACAAAGATCGGTTATGGAAACATAGCCGGTCTCTTATTGGTTTTCGTAATGTGTTTACGGATGTTGAAGAATGAGGTAGGTAATGCCCACAATAACGGCAACAAATTCAGGTTCGGGATTAGATGTCCGCAATCTTGTTGATCAACTTGTTGCAGCAGAAGGCACACCTGTAAGTTCCCGACTCGATCAAAAAGAAGTAAAGGTTCAGGAAGGTTTAACTGCAATGGGCACATTTAAAGGCGCCTTGCTAGACTTTCAATCCTCTCTTGCTCCGTTACGTAAAACGGATGCGTTTAAAGCAATCAGTGCGACCTCATCGGATGAAGAAATATTTACGGTCAGCACAACAGATAATGCTGCAATCGGTTCATACGAGCTTGAAATATCACAACTGGCTCAGTCTCAAAAATTAAAATCAGCCGCCTATGGGTCGGAGATCGAACATATTGGTTCAGGCACTATCACGATTGAATTTGGTGAAGTCAATCGCGCCTCAAATACTTTTGATTTAAATACCTCTCTTCCCTCAACAAAAATTGAAATAGAAGAAGGCAATGGTTCTTTACGGGATATTCAACTCGCGATTAATGCGGCAGATCTTGGTGCTAAGGCAAGCATTATTAACGATGGCACCGGTTATCGTCTTATTCTGAACGCTGAGAAAACAGGAACTGAAAATAGTTTACGTATTTCGGTCGATGACCATGATAAAGAGAACCGAGATTTATTGGGTTTGTCTTTTTTAGCCTATAACCCGGTTGCGACAGCTGACGAAGGAAGTGGCATTGCAGCAGGAAAAAATCTTGAAATAATTACTGATGCAAAGAACGCCGTATTTAGTATCGATGGCATTAGTATTTCGAATGCAACAAATACGGTTAGCGATAACATTCCTGGCGTTACTTTAGAGCTCAATAAAACGACAAAGGAAGGCTTTGAGTCATTTAACATTGAAAAAGATATTTCGGGTGTAAAACAATCTATAGAAAGTTTTGTTGCTAACTACAATGAGTTAATAGGTATAGCTAATTCTTTAACGGGTTATAATGCTGAAACTCAACAAGCCGGGCCCCTTTCCGGCGATGCCTCAATTCGTGGCATTGTTAATCAAACCCGACGATTACTTTCAAGCTCATTTAATGACATTAATAAACACTTAACCTCTCTTTCGGCAATTGGTATTGATAGCAATTTAGACGGGGCATTAAGACTGGATAACGTAAAACTTGAGAGATCCCTTACCGACTATCCTGATGAAATTGCGCACCTGTTTTCCGCTGCGGTATCAAGCTCTGATCCACGGTTGAAAGTTGTAAGCGACAAGGTGCCGGCTGTAAATGGTATCAACGACATGTCGATAGAAGATTTACCGCGTAGTGGATTCTATATTGGTGAAACATTGAGCAGCTTTCCTGACGAGATCACCGGGTTTGCCCGAACCTTTTCTATGATTATTGATGGTACAACAACATCCGAATTAAATATGCAGCCACAGAAGTTTGCCTCAGGAAAAGAGTTTGCAGCTGCCCTGGAAGGCGTGATTAATCGCGATGTTCATCTCCAGCGTGAAGGAAAGTCGGTTACGGTTGATTACATTAACAATACATTAAAAATAACGTCAAACAGTGTGGGTTCACAATCTAATGTTGCGGTTAAGTCAATGAGCCGTTACTTATATTTTCTTGCCGGCATGCCAATGGGGCAGGGCCAGGCAGGTACTGATTTAACTGCAAACATAGGCAGTGCCACTATAACCGGCGTGGGCAATAAACTTAATTTAGAAGGAGACCTGAGCGGTATCGTGCTTGAAGTCAGTGGTACTAATACAGGTAAGCGAGGCAATCTTACTGTGACAAATGGCATTGCTTCAACTTTAGACAATTTAATGGAAAGTTTTTTAGAAAATGATGGTTTAGTTGATGCGAGAATTGATGGCTTTAACGCAAATATAAAGTCAATTAATAAGCAAAGAGATGATTTAGTGAGAAAACTTGAAGTTTCTGAGCAAAGATACCTAAAGCAATTTTCAAATCTGGACGCTATGTTGGGTAAGATGCGCTCAACAAGTAGTTTCCTGTCAGAAAAATTGTCGGCTCTACCAGGGGCTGCAGGAAACAAATAACTTATTGTAGTGCATATTATCTGCATAATTAAATGATGTGCGAGAGCGCAGGAGTGAAAGTATGAATATGGCCAAAATGCACAAAGCAGTACAACAATATAATCGCGTAGGTATTTCATCTAGTGTAGAAGCAGCAAGCCCGCACCGTTTAATTGAAATGTTGATGGACGGTGCCCTGGAAAAAATAGCCTTTGCGAAAGGCTTTATGGAACGCGGTAATATCTCTGAAAAGGGTGGGCATATCAGCTGGGCAATATCAATTGTTGATGGTTTACGTGCAAGTTTAGATCTGGAAAAAGGCGGCGAAATTGCGCAAAATCTCGACGATCTTTATGATTATATGACCCGCCGGCTTGCACGAGCGAATGTAGAAAATAACCCCGATATATTAGATGAAGTTTCATCTTTAATGGCATCAGTTAAAAATTCATGGCAGCAGGTTCCGTCGAATCTTGATGAAAAAACATGGAATAGCATGCAAAATAAAAATTAAGTTTTATGAAAAATATTAAATATATATTGCCACAACATTATGCTGAGGTTGCTTTACGTCTGAGCAAAAAAATTGCAGAATTAGCTCAGCAGCACGAATGGCAAGCTGCACAAGAGCTTGAGGTGAAACGCCATAAAACCATGCAAGAGTTATTTTCTCACCCGGATATTGATGATGCCCTACCGGCAATGACATCTATCTTACAAGAGGTTATGCAGCTGGATGCTGAAGTTATCATTAAAGGTGAGTTAGAATTACAGGGCATGGCATCTCAAATTAATGAACTGGGTAAAGGGAAGCGTGCAGTTAATGCTTATCTAAAAACATAATTTCATATTATTATTGTTTAGTAATAAAGTGAATGTGTATTTTTATATTAAAATGCACTGATAATTTTCTTTCTTTTGTGATTCAATTGTTACATCTTCGTAAATTTTAACAAAATCCTTCTTTAATCGCTGCCAATATTTTGACATGAGATAAAGCGATGTCTAATATCTTGATTTATAAAGTCGTTTGCATATATCATCTATGAGTTGTATTTAGAGAGGTTTTTTATGGATTTGGGCGCGGTTAAAGATAAAAATATTTTGGTGATAGAGCAAAACATCGATTCTCGCGTTAAAATAAAAGCTATTTTTGATTTTATAGAATATGGTTCAATTATCTTCTCTGATTCAATAGATGATGAAACTATTAATGAAGAACCTTATTTTATTGTTCTTGGGCAAAATAGTAACGAAAATAAAACACGTACTCACTTAGAACAAGTCCATGACAAATATAATCAGCGAGTTCCTGTTCTTTTATTTTCTGACAATGAATTAAGCTCTGATTTAGATTCACTTGTTACAGACACCCTATGTTTTCCTCCTACTCTTAAAAAACTGAGTATTGCATTACAAAATATAAAAATGTTTTATTTAGAGTGTAGTTCAGGCGAGTCACGCTCTTCTATTTTATTTCGTAGTCTCATCGGTATTAGTCAACCCATTGCGAAAGTAAGACAGTTGATTGAGCAGGTTGCTGATAGCGACGCAAATGTGCTTGTTTTAGGTGATTCTGGAACGGGCAAAGAAGTGGTTGCTCGTAATCTGCATTATCACTCTGATCGAAGAGACAAACCCTTTGTGCCGATAAACTGTGGCGCGATTCCTGCCGAGCTGCTCGAGAGTGAGCTCTTTGGTCATGAAAAAGGCGCTTTTACCGGTGCGATTAGTGCCCGACAAGGCCGTTTTGAGCTGGCCAATGGCGGAACGTTATTTTTAGACGAAATTGGTGATATCCCTCTTGCTATGCAGGTGAAATTATTACGCGTTATTCAGGAACGTGTATTTGAACGTGTTGGAAGTAATAAAAGTATTGATTCAAATGTACGCATTATTGCCGCAACGCATCGTAATTTAGAGCATGAAATTGAAGAGGGGCGTTTTCGGGAAGATTTATTTTATCGCTTAAATGTTTTTCCAATTGAAATGCCTTCGCTTGCTGAACGCGTAGAAGATATTCCTTTGTTGCTCGAAGAACTGATTGTGCGCATGGAAAATAATAAGCGGGGTTCAGTACGATTAACACCTGCAGCGGTTGCCTCTTTACAGCAATACCACTGGCCAGGAAATGTGCGTGAACTTTCTAATTTAGCTGAACGTTTATTGATCATGTTCCCTAATGATGTGGTAGATGTTCAGGATTTACCCGAAAAATATCGAAAGGGTATTGATGTTGTGATAAATACATCGTCGCCGTCTACAAAAGATACCGTAGAAGAGGCTCAGGTTGGTATCAATTCACATATCGTAGAAAAATCTAATGATGTGCTTCCTGAAGAGGGTATTGATCTTAAGGCACACTTATTGAATTTAGAATCAAGCTTGATAAAGCAGGCGTTAAGTGAAGCCAACGGCGTTGTTGCACATGCGGCAAAACGCTTAAATATGCGCCGTACCACATTAGTAGAAAAAATGCGTAAATATGGTTTACAGCGTATTGCTAATGCGTCTTAACTCACAATAACGTTTACCCTCCCTTTTTTTTGCCCTAACTATTCAAAAGTTTAGTGCGCAACGCGTACTTCATTATTTTAGAGTGACGGCAATTTGACTGTATAAAATCATCATGCTTGTAACTCGTTGATAATAAAGAGTTTCATTTTTTGGCGCAGTTCTTGCTCTTAATACTCTCAGTCTTCATAGCATTTCATGATATTGAATTAGTGAGTATTAATGATGAAACAATCACCGCAAACTGTTTATCAAACCGAACATGATAACGTGCCATTTCCAATGCAAGCTCAGGAACTACAAGATGCTTTTGGTGCTTTTAATCAACTCTCGGCACAACTTACAGAATCATATAAACAATTAGAAGTGCGTGTTGCTGGCTTAACAACAGCGCTGGAAACAGAACAAGATGAACGTATAAAAGAATTAACAGAAAAAGAACGTGTTGCAAGTCGTTTAGCCAGTCTATTACATGCCTTACCGGGTGGTGTAGTCGTTATCGATAGCGAAGGTAAAGTACAAGAACACAATCCTGCAGCAGAACTATTGCTGGGGCAACCTTTACTTGGATTACCCTGGGGCAGCATTATAAAGCGCGCTTTTTTACCGCGTAGTGATGACGGCCATGATATTTCATTAGTGGATGGCCGTAAGGTCAATATATCAACCTGTCCGCTTGGTTCTGAACCAGGGCAAATATTATTGATTACGGATGTCACCGAGATACGTTACTTACAAGATCGTATAGGACAACAACAACGACTTGCGGCAATGGGAAAAATGGCGGCTTCGCTGGCTCACCAAATTAGAACTCCTTTATCATCAGCCTTACTCTATGTTGCAAAATTAAAACGTCAAATTCTATCAGATGTTGAGCGTTTTGATTTAACAGAAAAAATGACCTCACGTTTACGCCATTTAGAGCAGCTCATTGAAGACATGTTGATGTATTCTCGAGAAGGTACAGTAGGAGAAGAGTTTTTCAGTTCTCAAACATTACTGGATGAGTTACATCAAGGTTTAGAGGCTCAGCTTGAAATAACACATACACGTTTTATTAAAAATAATATAAATGAAGAATTAATTATTTATGGTAACAGACAAATGCTATTAAGCGCGTTATCAAATCTGGCAATGAATGCAATGCAAGCTATGAAGGAAAATAGTCGCGAGGATAATGGGCATGCAACCATTGAAGTCAATGTCGAAAAAGATGACCGTTATATTTTTATCTCTTTAAAAGATAACGGTCCAGGTATTCCTGCTGATTTAGAACAGCAAATTTTTGATCCTTTTTATACTACAAGAACGCAAGGAACAGGGCTGGGTTTGTCGGTAGTTAAGGCTGTCGCCAAGGCGCACGGTGGCGATGTGGAGTATGAGTCTATTAAAAATAAAGGCTGCACTTTTAAAGTTATTTTACCGCTTGAAAATAAACAAGGCACTCAAGCTGAAAATAATGCAGATTTAAACGAATTGAATATAGCAAATAGCTAAGAGGAGAAAGTTATGAATGGTTCAACGATTTTAGTGGTTGAAGATGATCAAGCATTAGCTGAAGCATTACAAGATACTTTAATAACAGCAGGTTACAAGGTTATATCAGCAGATAATGGGCGTACGGCATTAGCCGAACTTGAAGAGCATAGCGTTAGCTTAATTGTTAGCGATATTAATATGCCTCAAATGAAAGGTGATGTTTTATTAAAAAAAGCTAAGGCTCTTTACCCGGATATCCCTGTGGTTTTAATGACAGCATATGGAACGATAGAACAAGCCGTTGATGCAATGCGTGATGGTGCGGTTGATTACATGGTAAAACCTTTTGAGGCTGAAGTATTAATTAATATGGTATCGCGTTACGTTGGTGTTGCGAATAATGACACGGATATGGTTTCTGTAGATGCCGCCTCAAGTGAATTGGCTGTGATGGCAAAACGTGTAGCAGATAGTGATGCTTCTATCATGATTACGGGTGAAAGCGGGACAGGCAAGGAAGTATTAGCAAGTTTTATTCATAAAAATTCATCACGTTCATCACAGCCTTTTGTTGCCATTAATTGTGCTGCTATCCCCGAGAATATGCTTGAAGCGACATTATTTGGCTATGAAAAAGGCGCGTATACAGGTGCATATAAAGCCAGCCCGGGTAAGTTTGAACAGGCACAGGGTGGTACGATTTTGCTGGATGAGATATCTGAAATGGATATTTCACTACAGGCAAAATTATTACGCGTATTACAGGAAAAAGAAGTTGAACGTCTGGGTGGGAATAAAATTGTTGAACTCGATGTCAGAGTTCTGGCAACCTCCAACAGAGATATGAAAGAAGTTGTTGCTGAAGGCAAGTTTCGTGAAGATCTGTATTACCGTTTAAATGTATTTCCGCTGCATTTATTGCCACTGAGTGAACGTATTGGCGATATTCTTCCATTAGCAAAAAAATTGCTGGAAAAACATGCCCTAAATTCTCATCGTGCAATTCCCCTTATTGGGCAAGAAGCAGAAGGAAAATTAATAGCATATAACTGGCCAGGCAATGTACGTGAATTAGAAAATGTAATGCAGCGAGCACTTATTCTTCAGTCGGGTGAAGAAATATTAGCGGATGATATTCATTTTGAAGCAGCAAGAGTTGCTACTGCCAGAGTGAGAGTAGAAAAAGATGAACAGGGTGAAGTTAGTCCTGATATTAATAAAGTTTCATCTAATGAAAATATAGAATCACTAAATGGCGATCTAAAACAACGAGAATGGAATTTAATTTTAGGTGCCATTAAAGCCGCTAAAGGTAGTCGTAAGATGACGGCAGAAAAATTAGGAATTAGTCAGCGTACCTTACGTTATAAATTGGCACGTATGCGTGATGCAGGAATTGTTGTTCCTGATTCAGGAAGTCAGAAATCATCAGTATGCTAAAAATTTGATTAGACAAAGTGAAATAAAAGGTATTTATAAATGAGCAATACAATTAATCCTGATACATTATTGATGCAAATGCGTGCAATGGCTGCACAAGCTCAGGGAAAATCTGCCGAAACAAATCCTGCTGAAGGTGGTGCAGATTTCTCCGCTATGCTGAAACAATCTATTGATAAGGTAAACGACACTCAGGTGAATTCTGCGAAATTAGCTGATGCTTTTCAGGCAGGAGATCCCAATGTTGAAGTGTCGGAGCTTATGGTGGCGTTGCAAAAATCTAATGTATCTTTTCAAGCGATGTTACAGGTGAGAAATAAACTGGTGAATGCATATCAGGAAATTATGAATATGCAGGTTTAACAATAACAATACGATAACGTGAGAATAATATGGATTTAGTAAAGGCTGAAACAGTCAGTGTCCCTTTTCAGGGAATGACAACATTGCCTATTGTCAGACAGCTGGGATTATTAATTGGTTTATCTGCCAGTATTGCGTTAGCAATAGCCGTCGTTTTGTGGATGAATACACCAAACTATACGATGCTGCCGGGCCAACATTCCGGGCAAACATTAACCGATGTTCTTTCTGTTTTAGACAGAAATAATATTCGATATAGCGTTGATGCCAGCAATGGCTCGGTAATGGTCGAATCAAGTAAATTAAATGAAGCTAAGTTAAAACTCGCCGCTGAAAACTTAAATCTCAATGTGGGTCATGGCTTTGAAGTTGTTAATAAAGATGAGGGTTTTGGTACAAGTTCTTTTTTACAAAAAGCACGTTATCAACGTGCATTAGAGGGTGAATTGGCAAGAACGATAGCTTCCATGCGTTCTATTAAATCTGCTCGTGTACATTTAGCGTTGCCAAAAGAATCGGCTTTTATTCGTAATAAACGAGAAGCATCAGCTTCTGTTTTTGTCAGTATGGTACCCGGCCACAATATTGAAAAAAGCCAAATATCTGCAATTACTAATCTTGTCGCATCAAGTATTGCGAGTCTTAAAGCGAGCCAAGTAACAATAGTTGATGATCAAGGAGGCTTATTATCCAACTCAAAATCATCTGAAATGATGGGGTTGTCGACCTCGCAACTTGATTACACCCGCAATATTGAAGAAACATTTGTACGTCGAATTGAGCGCATGTTGAACCCCATAGTTGGTTTGGGAAATGTACGTGCACAGGTTACTGCTGAAGTTGATTTTACCCAGACGGAATCAACCGAAGAAACGTTTAACCCTGATTTACCTGCTGTTAGAAGTGAACAAAGTACTGAGGAACAATCTAAAGGTGCCAGTCAAGGTGGTATTCCCGGTGCTTTAACGAATCAACCGCCTGCAAATGCAAATGCGCCAGAACAAGCTAATCAACAAGCTGGTGGAGTTACAAAAGAAGGAGCCAATAGAAGCAGCCGTCGTAGTACTAAAAATTACGAATTGGATAAAACCATTAGCCATATTCGTCATCGTGCTGGTTCTATTAAGCGCTTATCAGTTGCTGTTGTATTAAATGATAAAATGGTCATTACTGCCACAGAACCAGCCGCTGCAGCAGAACCTGCCGCGGAAGGTGCTGTTGCTGAAGCGGTTAAAACAGTATCGGCAACACCATACACACAACAAGAGTTAGCTCGTATTACAGAGTTGGTTAGAGAAACAGTTGGCTTTAGTGTATTACGTGGTGACTCAGTCAACGTAATTAATGTGCCATTTAGAAAAGTTGAAATTGAAGCTCTACCTGAGCAGGCGATTTATGAACAGGCATGGGTTTGGGATGTCGTTAAACAAGCTCTGGGTGCACTGGCTGTATTATTTGTTATATTTGGTGTGTTAAAACCGATGATGAAGAATTTATCGGTGATACCTGCCGTAACAAAAGTTATTTCTGAAAATGGTGACGATTTAGAGGAAGATCAACTAAGCTTAACAGAGCCAGATGAGAAAAAACGTATTGCGCAAGAAGCCAGCTATGAAGAAAATTTACAGCTTGCACAATCAATTGCTTCGCAAGAACCAAAACTGGTAATGCAAGTGGTTAAAAACTGGATGGAAAAATAGTTAAAGCAATTTAAATATGAAAGAAGAAGAAAACACTAAAGAAAATTTTTCAGGTCTGGAAAAGGCTGCGATTTTATTACGTAGCCTTGGTGACCAGGAAGCAGCGGAAGTATTAAAGCTAATGGGGCCAAAAGATGTTCAGAAAATTGGTGAAGCCATGGCAGCAATGTCTAATGTCAGCCGTGAAATGTTAGATGGTGTTTTAATTGATTTTCATGATGATATTGGCAGTCAAACTGAACTTGGTGTCGGTAACGAAGACTATTTACGTAGTGTATTGATATCTGCATTAGGTGAAGATAAAGCCGGCGGTATTATTGATCGCATATTAATGGGGCATAATGCTAAGGGATTAGAAACCTTAAAATGGATGGAACCACGTGCCATTGCGGAAATTATTCGACTCGAACATCCTCAAATTATCGCGATTATTCTTTCTTACTTAGAAAGCGATCAAGGGGCTGCAGTTATGCAGGCGCTACCTGAAAATATGCGGACAGATGTGTTACTACGAATTGCAACACTTGATGGCATACAACCGAGTGCATTATATGAACTGGATGAAATGTTAGAGAAACAATTTGCCGGAAATTCTGATTCAATTAAGTCATCAGGTGTCGGTGGCTTAAAAACGGCAGCTAATTTACTTAATTTTATGGATTCGTCCTTCGAAGCACCTCTAATGGAAAGCTTAAAACAAATGGATGAAGAGATTGGTGATGGCATCCAGGATCTTATGTTTGTATTTGAAAATTTAGTCGATGTGGATGACCGTGGTATTCAATCATTACTGCGTGAAGTGTCTTCAGAAAATTTAATTGTTGCATTGAAAGGTGCTGATAATGAAGTTAAAGAAAAAATCCTTAAAAATATGTCTAAACGTGCTGCAGAAATGTTACGCGATGATTTGGAAGCAAAAGGTCCTGTTAAGGTCAGTGATGTAGAAGCTGCACAAAAAGAAATATTGACGATTGCAAGACGTATGGCCGATTCAGGTGAGATTGATCTGGGTGGTGGTAGCGGAGGTGAAGAATATGTCTAATACAGACGTGACCGCATATGAGCGCTGGCAGTTGCCTAAAGTGAGTCACTCTGATATTTCATTACACGGTACAACGGCCGAAAAGTTAGAATTATTACAAAAACAAGCTTATGAGGAAGGCTACAATGCTGGTTATAAAACCGGAGAAAAAAAAGCGTATGAAGAAAAAAAACAAGAATTAACCACCAATAGTCATGCCCTTAGTTCAATTATTGAGCTGTTAAGTGAACCTTTAAAAGATATTGATGATGAAATTGTACAACAACTTGCTGATTTATCGATGGTTGTTGCAAAGCAAGTTGTCAGGCGAGAGCTGCATACTGAACAAGGTGAGATAGTCGGCATAGTACGCGAAGCGATGACCGCCTTACCCGCCAGTACACGTAAAATAACATTGAATGTTCATCCGGATGATTCGGACTTAATTCGTAATGCCTTTTCTTTAGGTCAGGATGATGACTCGGATGAATTACGCTGGAAGTTAGTCGAAGATCCTATGGTTTCACGGGGAGGTTGCATCCTTGCCAGTGAAAATTCTCGCATCGATGCAACGGTAGAAGCACGTTTAAACCGTGTTATTACCACCTTGTTAGGCGGAGAGCGTGAGTCTGATGGCTAATCCGCATTATGCTGCCCATACTCATACCTGGAAAAACCAACTTAAACAGATTCACTCACGTATTGATCAAGTTGACCCGGTCGTTGTAGAAGGTCGATTGAATCGCATGGTAGGATTAACGCTTGAAGCCGTCGGTTGCCAGGCCGTTATCGGTTCGCGTTGTTTGGTTAAAAGTCAAAACACTAAACCCGTTGAAGCAGAGGTGGTTGGTTTTTCAGGTGAGAAACTTTTCTTAATGCCGACAGGTAATATTCGTGGCATTCATCCCGATGCAATGGTGATTCCTACACATCAAATTTACGAGGCACACGTCGGTGATGCCTTGCTTGGACGTGTACTTGATGGTCGTGGTTTACCGATTGACGATAAAGGCCCTCTGGTTACAAATGAGCGGCGAGCATTAACTGGGGAACCCATAAACCCGTTAAGCAGAAATCCTATTAATGCACCTCTTGATGTTGGCGTACGAGCAATTAATAGTTTATTTAGTGTTGGTCGTGGCCAGCGTATGGGTCTATTTGCGGGTAGTGGCGTAGGTAAGAGTATGTTGCTTGGTATGATGACGAAATATACTTCAGCAGATGTTATTGTCGTTGGGCTTATTGGTGAACGTGGCCGGGAAGTTAAAGAGTTCATTGAAGACATATTAGGTGAAGAAGGCTTACAGCGTGCGGTTGTTGTTGCGGTACCCGCCGATCAACCACCCGTCATGCGTATGCATGGTGCCTATCAAGCAACAAGTATAGCTGAACATTTTCGCGATGAAGGAAAAGATGTTTTATTGTTAATGGATTCGTTAACGCGTTTTGCACAAGCACAACGGGAAATTGCATTAGCCATTGGTGAGCCACCGGCAACAAAAGGCTATCCGCCGTCTGTTTTTGCTCAACTTCCCCAGCTGGTTGAACGGGCAGGTAATGGTGTAGAAGGAGGAGGATCAATTACGGCATTTTATACCGTTTTAACAGAAGGTGATGATCAACAGGATCCTATTGCAGACAGTGCACGCGCGATTCTTGATGGTCATATTACTTTATCCAGAGAACTGGCAGAAAGTGGACATTATCCAGCGATTGATGTTGAAGCCTCGATTAGTCGTGCAATGAATGCTGTTGTTTCTGAAGAGCATATTGTTGCGGCACAAAAATTTAGACAAATATATTCGGTCTATCAACAAAACAAAGATCTTATTAGTGTTGGTGCTTATGCAGAAGGCTCCAATCCTCAGATTGATATAGCAATACGTCTGCACGCTAGTCAACAAGAATTTTTAAAACAAGATAGAAATGAGGCTGTGAGCTGGGAAAAGAGCTTTGCGCAACTGGCAGGCATATTGCAGCATGCTACACATGAACCGGAGTTTATTAATGATGCCGGACTTTCTCATGCTCCACAAACTACGCATGAATCTCAGCAGTTACCAGCCGAGATATAATTTTTTATACAATTAATTACCTGGAAGTGTATGTCAGCAAAACGATCAGAACGCTTTAAGCCCATTCATAATCTTGCACAACAGAGAGAAGATGTTGCTGCGCAATCTCTGGGACGAATTCAACGTGAATTATCAAGTCAGACACTAAAGTTGTCAGAATTAACAAAATATTATCAGGATTATATTACGCGCTTTACGCAGCAAGCCGAAAAAGGTATGAGTGTGATACAAGCTCAAAGTTATCAAAGCTTTATATCACAACTTGAAACAGCAATTTCTGAACAAAAAAAACATCTTCTTCGTATTACTGAAGCCTGTAATTCAAAGCGTGAAGAGTGGACAGTTGAACGTCAAAAATCACAGGTACTGGAAAAAGTGATGACGCGATACGAAAAACAAGAACAACAAACACGTAACCGGCAAGAACAGCGCCGCTCCGATGAATTTGTTTCAAACAGATTCTGGCATAAAAATAAGTCATAATAACTACTCAGAAATAACTTCGACTCATTTGGCATAGGCCTTGCAATTTATCCTGGTGGATAGATTTAATATGCGAGGATGTCATGAGTGAATCAATACAAATTGCTACAGCCGCAGCGGTTGCAGCATCTCCACAATCTGGTTCTGCAGCCAGTGGACAAGCTGCAGCAGCAGCGTCAGTCGATGATCCATCAGGATTTAACGCTATGTTTGCAAGCTATGTTGCAGCCGAGCCGGCAACGACAGAGCAACAAACGAATCAGGATATGAGCGGGTTGTTTAACACTGAATTGCCGCAAGAATTGATTGATGCTGGCAATCCATTGCCGCAAGTAGACACTGCAGCATCCTGGCAAGCCTTTATGCAGATACAACCTGATGAAATGGCGTTGTCGGCCACTGCCAGCTTGAAGTCGGACACCTTGTTAGAACAACAAGGTAAACCGTTACAAGTATCCACAGCGAATTCTTCTTTGCTTAATCAGCAGTTATCACAAGATTTAGCAATGCAGAATAAAGGGGCTACCATACCGTCAGGTGTATCTGCAGTAACCAATGTTGCTTCTCCCCAGTTAAACACGGCTCAATTTAATCCAGAAAGTGCGGAAGCACTGGTAATAAATATGGACGAGATAGCTCCCCTTTCTCAATTACCGACATCAACCACTCATCAAAGTTTGGCTGTCGGCTTAGGAGCAGCTGTGCAAGCCGCTAGCAGCCAGACCCAAACTGCTCCACTTAATCTGGGACAAAATGCATGGGAATCAAACCTGGGATCTCGCTTACAAATGCTGGTTGGTCAAAATGTTCAAGCAGCGGAAATACGCTTAGATCCACCTGAATTAGGGGCGTTAGACATAAAAATAAAGGTGACTAATGACGTTGCAACAGTGAATATTACCAGCCCACACTCTCAGGTCCGTGAAGCATTAGAGGCAGCAGTGCCAAAATTAAGAGAAATGTTTGAAGAAAGTGGCTTATCACTTGGCGATGTAAATGTTCAACAAGAATCCTTTAAACAACAAGAGCAATTAGCTGAACGTGATGTTTTTGATGTGTTTGAAGATGCCGAAGATAGCCTGTTTGATGAAAAAGATGGCGTAACGAGCAATAAAATAGTTAGTGATAGTTTGCTTGATATTTATGCGTGATTATTTTGTCAACGTATAAATTGTTACAAACTATTAAGTTTATAAATAAAAGAAAAAAAGGATTAAAGCTTACAAACTTTTGGACGATAAACTTCCCATAGATATACCTGTATTACATGAAAACCTTATAAAGTAAAAGAAATATGGTTTTTAAATGTTTTAATTATTTGAAGGTAAGAACGCAATGTCCGATATAGTAAGTATTGATTTTGGCGAGACGCTTGATATTTCGTTTGCAGCAAAGCTTCACTCTCAACTTAAAGATAATGTCGAAATAAAAGGTGCGGTAAAATTTTTAACCTCAGATTTGATACGAATTGATACGAGTTGTTTACAAGTTTTAGTCAGTTTTATAAATCATGCAAAAGAAAATGAAATATCCGTTGAGTGGGAACAACAAAGTGATGTTGTTATTGAAGCTGCACGTTTAACAGGTTTAACAAAATCATTAGGACTTAATGGTTAACAAATAGAAATGAGTGGGAGATTTTTTAAATGGCAAGAATATTAGCGGTAGACGATTCTGCATCAATGCGGCAAATGGTGTCATTCACTTTGAAAGGTGCAGGTCATGATGTTGTTGAAGCGGTGGATGGCGTGGACGCATTAGCAAAATCACAAGGACAAAAATTTGATTTGGTGATTTCAGATGTGAATATGCCAAATATGGATGGTATTACCCTAATAGCAGAATTAAGAAAGGTAGCGAGTTTCAAATTTATTCCTATGCTTATGCTAACAACAGAAAGTTCGGGTGATAAAAAACAGCAAGGCAAAGCGGCAGGTGCAACAGGTTGGATTGTTAAGCCTTTTAATCCCGAACAACTTTTAGCAACCATCGGAAAAGTCCTCTAATTATCAGGAATAATCACTTATGACTTTTGATATGTCACAATTTTTAGCCACCTTCTATGAAGAAAGTTTTGAAGGGCTTGATATCATGGAAACAGAGTTGCTCGCACTTGATGTTGGCGAGGCTGAATTAGAAACAATTAATACAATATTTCGTGCTGCGCACTCAATTAAAGGCGGTAGCGGTACTTTTGGTTTGAATGATGTTGCTAATTTTACTCACGTAATGGAAACATTATTAGATGAAATGCGTGATGGGAAACGCGAGGTAACACAAAATGCAGTAAACATTTTACTTGAGTCTGTTGATGTCTTGCGTGAAATGTTATCAGCGTTACAAGCTGAAGACGATTTAGATAACGATAGAATTGCAACGGTTAAGAAAAAATTAGATGATTTACTTGCCGGTACGTCAAGCGAAGGCACTTCAAACGAAGGTACATTTGTAGCAGCAACAGGCTCAGAAAAAGCAGAAGCGGATACAGTATCAGGCTGGAAAATTTATTTTAAACCCCATGAAGATATGTTGCAAACCGGTAATGATCCTGTCCGTATGTTTAGGGAGCTTGCCGCTTTAGGTGAACTAAATTCCGTAGTTGATAGTTCACATTTACCTGAATTTCCGTTAATAGAACCAGAAAATAGTTATTTTGAATGGGATTTAACATTAACAGGGGATATTAAAAAAAGTGACATCGAAGAAATTTTTGAATGGGTAGAAGATGGCTGTGAGTTGGAAATAACTCCAATAGAAAATGATGCTGCAAATAAAAATAGTGAACTTGATATTGAACTTGTTAAAACAACATTTGAAATGCTGGCTCCACAAGGTAATGAAATTGTTGCCAGATTTTATGACGAGTTGTTCAGCCGTTTTCCTGACGTTAAAGTTTTATTTGAAAATAGTACACCTGAAAAACAACAGTCAAAATTATTAGCTGCACTTGAACTGGTTGTTTCTAATTTAGAAAAACAGGATGTACTCGTTCCGACATTGACAGAAATGGGTAAGCGCCATAAAAATTATGGTGTTCAGGTTGAACATTACGAAGCCGTGTCATCAACATTGTTAGATGTAATGCAGGAATTTGCCGGCGATGCATGGACTGACAAGGTAGCATCAACATGGAAAACGGCATTAGAACTTGTCTGTAATACTATGATTGCCGGACAACAAACTGAGTCAGTACCAGCAACATCTACTGAAAAGGCTGCGGCTAAAAAATCGCCTGCTAAACGCAAAGCATCTACTGAAACATCCTCTATTCGTGTTTCGATCGATAAAGTTGATGAACTTATTAATATGGTAGGTGAACTGGTTATCACCCAATCAATGTTAAGTCAGCTTGGTGAGGAAGAAAATTTTGCTGAAGAGCAGGTTGAAAAACTTAAAAGCGGTTTAATGCAACTGGAGCGTAATACGCGTGAAATGCAAGAAAATGTGATGCGTATTCGTATGTTGCCGATTAGTTTTGTGTTTCAGCGTTTCCCACGTTTAGTGCATGACCTTTCTGACAAACTTGATAAGAAAATTGAGTTAGTACTATCCGGTGAATCAACAGAACTTGACAAAACGGTGATGGAAAAAATTGGTGATCCATTGGTTCATCTTATTAGAAACTCACTCGATCATGGAATAGAAACACCGGATGTACGTATTGCTGCGGGTAAACCTGAAACTGGTGAAATTCATCTGAATGCATATCACGAAGGTGGAAACATTGTTATCGAGATTACCGATGATGGCGCAGGCTTAAACCTGGAAAAAATTCTTACAAAAGCCAGAGATAGTGGTTTAGTTGGTGAAAATGATAAATTATCAGATGAAGATATTGCTGATTTAATTTTTCAACCTGGTTTTTCAACAGCGGATGTCGTTAGTGATGTTTCAGGTCGTGGTGTGGGTATGGATGTGGTGCGAAGAAACATTCGTGCGCTCGGTGGAACTGTTGATGTTAAAACTACGACTGGACAGGGTAGTGTGTTCACCATACGTTTACCGCTTACTTTAGCTATTTTAGACGGACAATCTGTTGTGGTTGGCGAAGAAGTTTATATTGTTCCTCTGGTCGCCATTATTGAGTCTGTTCAGGTTGATATCTCCCTGGTTAACGGTATTACCGGGCAAACAGAAGTATATCGTTTGCGCAATGAATATATTCCTATTGTCAAACTCCATGACGTTTTTAATATAAAGCCGTTGCATGCTGATATTAAAGATGGGTTATTAGTTGTGGTTGAAGCTGAAGGAAAAAAAGTGGCCTTACTTGTCGATGATTTGTTAGGGCAGCAACAAGTCGTTATTAAAAGTTTAGAAACAAATTTCAAGAGTATAGAAGGTATATCCGGTGCTACTATCTTGGGTGATGGTACGGTTGCACTGATACTTGATGTAACCGGATTAATTTCAATTTCAAAAAAGAACGCAAGTAATGTTAAAAAACTTACAGTAGCTGCGTGAGGATAAACAGATGGCATTAACTGAACAAAATGTACCTGCAGGCGATAATAACTCACAAATGGATCACTCTATTGTTGGTGCAGAGTTAGATGAAAATACACAACAATTTTTAACATTCATTCTCGCTGGTGAAGAATATGGCGTCGATATTCTACGGGTTCAGGAAATAAAAGGTTGGGATGCTGTAACACAAGTTCCCAATACGCCGGAATATGTACGCGGCGTAATTAATCTTAGGGGGACGATTGTTCCTATAATTGATTTACGTATTCGTTTTTCGATGGAGCAACTTGAATACGGACCTACTACTGTTGTTATCGTTCTTAAAGTTATCTCAGGCGGTGACAATAGCCGAATCATGGGTATTGTTGTCGACGGTGTTTCTGATGTTTACAACGTTAAAAATGAAGAAGTTAATGCTGCTCCTGACTTTGGTGATGGTGTCGATTCAAGTTTTGTAAAAGGTTTAGCTACAGTCGATGAGAAAATGGTAATTATTTTAGATATTGATCACATGTTGAACTCTAATGAATTGGCATCCGTTAACAAAGCTGTAGATGATGAGGAATAAGCGAGGCCTATGCGAATGATTGCTGTTATAAATCAAAAAGGCGGAGTAGGTAAAACAACAACAACGTTAAACCTCTCACATGCTTTAGCACAATCGAATAAAAGCGTATTAGTAATCGACTTTGATCCCCAGGCACACCTGAGTGCAGGTTATGGTGTACTGCGCAGAGAGCAACAAGGTATCGCAGATGTTTTGTTAGGTGATGCAGAATTGACTGATGTCATTATTGAAACACGAGAAAATGTTTCTATTATTCCGGCCGGATCGCGTTTAGGAGAACTGGAGCATATGACCGAAGGCGGTGCCAAGCGCGGTTTTCTGTTAAAAGAAGCACTTAAAGATAGTGCTAATGAATACGATTTTATTCTGGTCGACTGTCCACCTTCTTCGGGTATTTTAGGTATGAATGCCTTGTTGGCATCAGAAGAAGTGTTAGTGCCAGTTTCAGGTGATTTTTTTGCATTACAAGGCCTGTCCCGCTTAATGAGTATATTTGAACATATTGAAACGACACTGAAGCGTAAAACAAAAAAATGGGTAGTGTTAACCCGTTTTCATGAACGAAGAAAGCTGGCTGGAGAAGTGAAAGGAAAAATATTGTCCTATTTCCCGGATAGTGTTTTTAAAACCGCGATTAGAGAAACCGTTGCTTTGGCAGAAAGCCCAGGATTTGGACAAACTATATTTGAATATAAACCTAAATGTAATGGTGCCAAAGATTACATGGAACTTGCAACAGATATTATAAGCAACCGGATGCTGAGTAAAGAGGCTTAAAAGTTACTTATGAAATTAAAGCAAAATACAAAATTAAAATCTTATGGTAAGTGTGATGTATTAAGAAAACGTTTTCGTATAGAAGAAGTGAGCGTGGCACAAAATAAAATATCTTATCGAGAGTATATGAACGAAATTTTTGCAGGCCTGATGTGGTTAGGATGAGAAAAGAGGCAGGCATGAATTTTAAAGGAATTAGAAATGGCGAATAAAAAAACAAAATTAGGGTTTGACCCGTTAGCATGGATGCAAGATGAAGCTGATATAGAAAAAGAAAGTAAACCTGTTGATGTAAAAGTAAAAAAGAAACCGACTACTGGTGGAAAAAAAATGTCAAATAAATCTGCAGCAACAAAATCAAAGAAAAATGCTTTAGGCTTGGAAGCAGATCTTTTACGAGAAACTTTCGAGCTTCTCGCACCTAAGGCTGATCAGTTGGCATTACGTTTTTATGATGAACTATTTGAACGTTTTCCTGCCGTTGTTCCAATGTTTGCAAAGACGACAAAAAAGAAGCAGGCAGTCATGTTGGTGTCAGCATTAAAATTGGTCGTTGCGAACTTAGATAATCCCGATAAATTAGTTCCGGTACTACAAGGTATGGGGCTGAAGCACAAAGGTTATGGTGCAGTACCTGATCATTATGGTGCTGTTGCTGAAACATTACTGGATGTAATGAAAGAATTTGCAGGCAAAGCATGGACCAAACAGGTTCATACAGCCTGGAGTGATGCACTTAATTTAATCGCTGAGACAATGCTCGGTGCTTATGACGAATCAAATGAAGAGGATGGCAATATGGCAACAAATGCGGCAACAATGAGTAACGAGGATGCAGAAGAACTTACGCGGATGCGTGCAGCTGTCAATGGTTCAATGACTGCAACCATGATGATTGATCGTGATTTTAATATAACTTTTGTTAATCCTGCCACGGTGACGATGTTAGAACCGCATATGGATACTTTACGAAGTGTATTTCCTGGTTTTGATTTAAATAGTTTAATTGGCGCCAATATTGACCGGTTCCATAAAAATCCATCTCATCAACGTCAATTTTTAGCTGACCAAAACAATCTTCCTTACACCACTGATATTACTGTTGGCCCTTTAACCTTTGAATTAAATGTAACAGCAATTGTTGATGAGTCAGGTAATTACACAGGTAATACCCTGGAGTGGAATAACGTAACTGAAAAACGCGCTTCAGAAAATAAAGCCTCTCAACTACAGGCGACAGTTGATGGTTCAATGACGGCAACGATGATGCTCGATCGGGATTTCCTGATTACATATGCTAATCAGGCAACCGTTGATATGTTGCGCCCCCATATTGATGTATTACGTAGTGTGTGGCCAAACTTTGATATTGATAACTTAGTCGGTCAGTGTATAGATCAGTTTCATAAAAACCCGGCACACCAGCGACAACTGCTGGCTGATCCAGGTAACTTACCCTATAAAACAGACATCACAGTTGGCCCATTACAATTTGAGTTAAATGTTGGCGCAATGATGGATACCGACGGTAACTACATGGGTAATTCACTGGAATGGAAAAACGTTACGGAACAACGTGTACAGGAAAACAAAGCAGCACAATTACAGGCAACTGTAGATGGTTCAATGACGGCAATCATGATGTTGGACCGTGACTTTATTATAACTTATGCGAACGATGCTACTGTAAACATGTTACGTCCACACGTGGCAACTCTCCGTAGTGTCTGGCCAAGCTTTGATGTAGAAAATTTAGTTGGCCAGTGTATCGATCAATTCCATAAAAACCCTGCTCATCAACGCAACTTATTATCTGATCCAAATAATTTACCCTATGAAACCGATATTGAAGTCGGACCGCTAACTTTTCATTTAAATGTTGGTGCGATGATGGATGTAGATGGCAATTATATGGGGAACTCTCTTGAGTGGAATAATGTAACAGAAGAAAGGGTTAAGGAGTTAGAAGTTGCTCGCCTACAGTCAGCTGTAGATGGTTCTGCATCAAATATTATGATGTGCGATGAAAATTTAAATATTACCTACACGAATCCTTCAGTAGTTAAAATGTTAGCCGCACGACAAAATGAGCTACGAGCAATTTGGCCATCAATGGATGCAAATAATCTGGTAGGTCAATGCATTGATCAGTTCCATCGTAATCCTGCACATCAACGGGGTTTGTTAAGTGACAAATCACGCTTACCGGCAAAGGCAGAAATTAGCGTTGGTGATGTTGAATTTGAAGTTAATGCAACCTTTGTTGAAGGACCTAATGGTGAATACATGGGCAACATGGTGGAATGGAAAGATATTACTGAAGAAAAAGATGCCGAACGTCAAATTCAGGGCTTAGTTGAAGCTGCAATTGAAGGACAACTTGATACTCGCATCAACGCTGATGGTTATGCGGGCTTTATGAAGTCTCTAGGTGAAGGTATCAATAATTTAATGGATTCGGTAGTGGAACCACTTCAGGAAGGTAAGCGCGTGATGAAGTCGCTTGCGGAAGGTGACTTAACTCAGACGATGGACGGTGATTTTCAGGGCGAGTTTGCAGAGCTGCGAGATGCGATTAATAGCAGTATCGGTAATTTATTGAATATGGTTAATGATATCAATGAATCTTCAGGCAGCATTTCTTCAGGTGCAACTGAAATTGCAACGGGCAATACCGATCTGAGTCAGCGTACCGAAGAGCAGGCCTCGAGTTTGGAAGAAACCGCGTCGAGTATGGAAGAAATGACGTCAACAGTAAGACAAAATGCGGATAATGCCCGAACGGCTAATACACTCGCAACAAATGCGCGAGAGCAAGCGCAAAAAGGCGGAGATGTGGTCAGTAATGCCGTGTCTGCAATGAGTGAAATTAATTCAAGTAGTAAAAAAATCTCAGACATCATTGGTGTGATTGATGAAATTGCCTTCCAGACCAATTTACTTGCATTGAATGCTGCGGTTGAAGCGGCACGTGCTGGTGAACAAGGTAGGGGATTTGCAGTTGTGGCCGGTGAAGTACGCAACCTTGCACAACGAAGTGCGGGTGCAGCAAAAGAAATTAAGAGCTTAATCAATGACAGTGTAGAAAAAGTTGATGAAGGGACAAAACTTGTTGATGAGTCAGGTAAGACACTTGATGAGATTGTTGAAGCTGTTAAGAAAGTAAACGATATTATTGCTGAAATTGCGGCAGCCAGTGAAGAACAGTCTTCAGGAATTGAAGAGGTTAACAAAGCGATCAGTCAAATGGATGAAATGACGCAACAAAATGCAGCCCTGGTTGAAGAAGCGGCATCGGCCAGTGAATCAATGGAAGAACAGGCTAAGGGGATGATTGAACTCATGCGCTTCTTTGATACAGGCCAAGAGCAAGCTCAGGCTGCTGCGCCGGGCAGAGCCTCTGCAGCAAAAAAAACATCACATGTGAGTAATCGTGCTGCTCCAGTCCGCTCAAAACCAGCAGCAAGAACACGAAGCGATGATGAGTGGGAAGAGTTTTAATCATAAGTTTATGAGTCTTTAATTATTGATTTAAATGAGGTGATTAGAGACAAAAAAGTAAAATTAAAAGTTTTATATTATAGGAATTTATGTGATAAATAATGCAGGCCAGGAACGTGAAAAGGAATTCCATTTTTCTGATAAAGAGTTTAAGTTTATAAGTAAGTTAGTAGGTGAACGAACAGGTATTGTTCTTTCAGATGCAAAGCGACAAATGGTGTATGGTCGTTTATCAAGAAGATTACGCCAGCTTAAACTGACCAAATTTTCAGACTATTGTGACATGTTAACCGATGGTCACGAAGGTGAATTAATTGAGTTTACCAATGCCATTACGACAAATTTAACAGCTTTTTTTCGTGAAAACCATCACTTTGAATATCTAAAAGAAACTGTAATTCCCCAGATTCGTAGAAATAATGCTCACACTAAACGAATTCGTATTTGGTCGGCGGGCTGTTCTTCGGGTGAAGAGCCTTATTCAATTGCAATGTGTCTGCGTGAAGCGATACCAGAATCGGCAGGTTGGGATGTGAAAATTCTTGCAACAGATCTTGATTCGAATATGGTGAAACGTGGTAGTGAAGGCATATATACTGCTGAACGTGTAGAAGGACTGACACCGAGTCGCATGAAGAAATGGGTACGACAAGGTACAGGAGAAAATTCAGATAAGGTAAGAATGTCTTCTAAGTTGAGAGAACTAATTACTTTTAAAGAATTGAACTTAATGGGCGATTGGCCGATCAGAGGACCGTTTGACTTTATATTTTGTCGTAATGTTGTTATTTACTTTAACAAAGATACACAACGTATTTTATTTGACCGTTATGCGGATTTACTTGCCCCTAAAGCACATTTATTTATTGGTCACTCAGAATCTTTAAATAAAGTTACAGATCGCTTTAATTTGTTGGGTAAAACTATTTACCAAAAAGTGAAATAAAGTGGGGCTCAATTCCCCGCCAGCATCAGAAAAAATGCAAAAATGTTTGTATGGTTTTAATGGTATAAAGCGTTACTGGGATAAAACCAATGATATTTTTGCCGCAAAAATTTTGCCTGGTGAATATTATGTCACTGTGCATGATGAAGCGATTACGACAGTGCTTGGTTCATGTGTGTCGGCCTGTATTCGTGACAAAGTAACAGGGGTCGGTGGTATGAATCATTTTATGTTGCCGATCCACAGAAGTATGAGTGAAGAAGAAGTGGCATCAATGAGTAATGCTGCCCGTTATGGAAACTTTGCTATGGAAAAAATGATTAATGATATTTTAACTCACGGTGGTAATAGAAAAAATTTAGAGATTAAAATTTTTGGTGGTGGTCGGGTGTTACAAAATATGCAATCACTTGACGTTGGTAACGGTAATATTAATTTTGTTCGTGACTATATTTTAACTGAAAAATTAACCTTAGTTGGCGAAGATGTTGGTGATGTTTTTCCGAGAAAAGTTATTTATTTTCCAAAAACCGGAAAAGTAAGAGTAAAAAAGCTACGCCAGATGCATAATAATACGATTATTGAGCGTGAAACAAATTATAGCTCTTCAATTGAACAGAAACCGATAGAAAGTGGCGATATTGAGTTGTTTTAGGATATTAATGTTACATGAGTAAAGTAAAAGTTTTAATTATTGATGACTCTGCTTTAGTCCGGCAAGTCATGTCCGAACTGTTGAATGCAGATAATGCTATAGAAGTGATTGGTACAGCTCAGGATCCTCTTGATGCTCGTGAAAAAATTAAAAAGCTTAACCCCGATGTTTTAACTTTAGATATTGAAATGCCAAAAATGGATGGTATTACTTTTTTAGCAAATTTAATGCGCTTGCATCCATTACCGGTTGTCATGGTTTCGACCTTAACGCAAAAAGGTGCGGATGTTACTTTTGAAGCGCTTGAGTTAGGCGCGATAGATTTTGTTGCAAAACCCAGCATTGATGTATCCACAGGTCTTAATAATTACGCAGCTGAAATATGTGAAAAAGTAAAAACGGCAGCAGGTATTAATGTTAGTAAAATATCTGATCGAAGAGCACGAAAAGCATCGGGGAATAAAGCAAATGACTTTTCAGTAGAACCAAAGTTAAGTGCAGATGCTGTACTGAAAAAGCGTGCAGCACCCAATAGAAATTTAAAAACAACTGAAAAAATTATTGCGCTAGGTGCTTCAACAGGGGGGACAGAAGCGATAAAAGAAGTATTAAGCATGATGCCATTCAATTGTCCAGGTATTGTCATTAGTCAACATATACCTGAAGCCTTTAGTAAACCTTTTGCTGCCCGGATGGATAAAAATAGCGCTATGACAGTGTATGAAGCGGTAGATGGGCAACAAATTTTACCAGGGCATGTCTACATTGCACCGGGTAATCGTCATTTAGTTGTAGAACGTAATGGTGCACGTTATATCTGCCGGCTTAATAATGGTCCCGCTGTTAACCGGCATAAACCCAGTGTTGATGTTATGTTTAGGTCGGTTGCACAAAATGTCGGAAAAAATGCTGTAGGTGCTATTTTAACTGGCATGGGGGCTGATGGTGCACAGGGGTTAAAAGAAATGTTGGAAGCAGGTGCCGACACTTTGGTTCAGGATGAAAAAACATCGGTTGTTTGGGGAATGCCCGGTGAAGCGTATAAAATTGGTGCTGCCAAAGATCAATATCCACTCGAAAAAATTGCCAAACAATTACTCGAACGCTGTAAATAGCACTTCTTTTCCCTTTGTTCTCTTGCTGAGGGTTCCTATATTTAATTTTACTTATTTAAGCTTCTTTAAATAGGCACAGATTGTGCATCGTTTATCGTGAGATGAAGGATTTGTCTCGTGTGAATGATGGATGTCTATGTCATATTTGAGCGAATGCTCATAAATACAGTAGGAAAGGCGAATTATGTATCCAATAGCCGAGCCGATGATGGCTGAAAATCTAATTGAAGAGCATTCTGGGCTGGTAAATCGTATTGCCTACCACTTGGCGGCAAGGCTGCCGGCAAGTGTTGTCGTGGATGACTTAATTCAAGTCGGTATGATTGGCTTACTTGATGCCTCTCAACATTACGATGCATCACAAGGCGCGGCATTTACAACCTATGCCACTATTCGTATTAGAGGCGCAATGTTAGATGAGTTACGTCGTAATGACTGGGCACCAAAGTCCGTACATAAAAAGCACCGTGACTTAATGAAAGTGGTCTCACAGATAGAAACAAAAACTGGACGAGAAGCTAAACCTAAAGATATTGCAGAAGAAATGGGAATACCACTGGATGAATACTTTGAACTAATACAAGAAACAAATTCGTGCCGTATTCTAAGCTTTGTTGATTTGGGTACGGATGATGATAATCTGCATGATAATAGCAATATTTCGCCGATAAACCCCGTAGAAGGTGTGCAAAAGCAGCAGTTTCGTGAACAACTTGTAACGGCAATTAATATTCTGCCTAAGCGGGAGAAACTCATTGTGAGTTTATACTACGATGAAGAGTTAAATCTGCGAGAAATAGGTGAAGTGCTTGATATAAGTGAATCGCGGGTCAGCCAGCTGCTGGGGCAGGGGCACTTACGTATGAGAAAGTTTATTTCAGAAAAATTCCCACAAATTATTGAACAGGATCTTGATTAAAATAGCAATTTATTGCTTTTTACCATCCATCTACCAGGAAGCCATATTGCACAATAAATAAAAGTGTTTTTATGATAGTCTATAGTTCTTCAAATAGTAACAGTTTTTTACAGTTCGCTATGTGCCTGATTACTAAATAAAGTTAGTATAATGATTACCAGTTATATGCCGATATATGTTTTGTATCAGTAGATAAAATGAGGTTTTTTAGGTTGAGTCATACTTTAGAACAAACCCGCAAACAAAAGCCGATGTGGTTTTTTGAAAATAACTATGCCTATTTTTGCGATGTTTTTCCAGATGCAATTGAGTTGTTTTCAGGAAAGTTAATCTATCGTGATAAGTTAAAGCTGGTAAAAATTCATTGCCTGGAAATTAGTCGTTATACGACTTTAGTCGCACTTGAGCTAACATTTATCGCATCGCCTAAAGTTGAACCGATAAATATGAATATTCGTTTATATCATGATGCGAGACTGGCAGATGTTGTCTCTTATCAAAATATAACACCTTTGGTCGCACCTTATTTTTCAGAAGACAAAGATAACGCTGAAAATAATAAGCGACAAGCAAATATTTTGTTATATGAAATCCTTTCAGCATGTGTAAAGCCGGAGCAGTTCGAAACTGAAACTATTTAATTATTAAGCTTGGAACTTGTGTATGAGAATAAATATTAAAAACAAACTGGTGTTATTTTTATTTTTTTCTTACTCATCAGTGGTTTGCTCTAATTCGATAAACGAAGCATTAATCGCAGATAAAAATAACAATAGTAAAGAGGCCGTAGAAATATGGGCGCAGCTTGCAAGCCGCGGTAACACCAGTGCAATGTATAATTTAGCCAGCCATTACTCATCAGGTAAAGGTGTTGTTAAAAATAAAGTTTTATCTGACGAATGGTTAGACAATGCGACACGTTCAGGCTTGATTCAAGCTTATTTAAACCTTAATAATAATGCCGTCACGCCTGCATCTTATTCACACTTAACATTTAAGACTGGGCCACTGTATTGGCTGGAAAAACAAAAGCCAGGCAAATATACATTGCAATTAATTAGTGGTCGTAATAAAAAATTAGTTGAAAAAATTTATAACGACAATAATCTGAAAGGTAAAGCAGGCTATTTACATTATATGCGCTCAGGAAAAGATAATTACGCATTAGTTTATGGAGTATATGAAACGGTAGCTGCGGCAAAAGCAGCTATTACTAAACTGCCAGAAAATTTGCGCAAGAGTTCTCCATGGGTTCGTAAAATAAAGTCATTACATGAGATTAGTCAGTAAATCTATTCTTTAAATCCTTTCGGGACTTTTCCTTTTAACATATAGGCAAAGGCAATAATTTCAGCAATTGCAAGATATAATGCTTCCGGTATTTCCTCGCCCAACTCTAACGTTGCCAACAAGCTAACCAGTTCTTTATTTTCGCTTAAAGGTACGTTATGTTTTTGTGCCAGTTCAATTATTTGTTGCGCTATATCATCATAACCTTTTGCAGTTACTTTAGGCGCATTTTCTCCATCGTAACTCAATGCGACAGCAAGTGATGATTCTGATGGCTTATTCATGTGCGTTCACCCAATACAGATGAAGGTTGTAGGTGACTATGTAACTTATGAACAGAATCATTTGTACACTCAATATTCCCCACATGAAGACCATTATAATTTAGTCGGCTACGAAGATATTCAATATTTTCTTTGAATAATGACAGGGTGTTGGTTTTTTCACTAAAAAAGTGTGCTGAAATAAATTCGTTTTGCATTTTAATATGCGCTTTAATTTCTCCTAAGCCATTTAAGTTAAACTGTAGAACTATATTCCAGACTTTTTTTCTTTCACCTTGTTCACTTTGAACTTCTTCTTCATTAATCTTAAATTGAAATAAATCGATATCTTGCCCATCTTTTATGGGAAGCTCCATTAACCAGGTTGGTCTTCCGCTTTGTGTCTCATTTAAATTTTGTAGCTGGGTTTGCTGCAGATGACTTAAGCTGGATTCGACTTGTCGTAAAAATACCTGCATTGCTTCTTCACGCTGGATAATGTTCTGTAAACTGGGTTGCTCACTAACTGTTTTTGAGGTTTGATGTGCCGCGTTTTGTATGTTTTGAGGATTTACCGGGTTTGCTGTTTTTTTTGTTAAGTCTGTTGTTATTGAGTTTTGTGATTTAATTAAGTTGGCAAGTCGATACAGTTTTACGCCTAAATCATTTTCAAGAACAGATTTAATATTGTTGTGGAGTTTTGTTTCAAAAAATGAATGTGTTTTAGCTTGGGTACTGCCAAACGTATCAAATAGCGCATTTTTAATTTTACTTTCAATAAAAATACCACTGTTTTGTAATTGTGTCTTTACTTGTGTAGCCGTTTTTAAATTAAATGGGGCAGGAATGCTTTTAAATAGTTCGCGTACCGTGGCATTGACTTCTGCTGCAAGAGGCGAAGGGCGTAATGAGGGGCGGCTTGCAATATAGCTAATATTTTTCAATAGTGGTGTAAATGTTGCATCGTTTAAAGGAAGGCCAGTTTTTACTGCCTGAACAAGAGAGCGAGATATTTGTGCTGGCTGAACATTGATTATTTTAAATTGCGGGGAAGGTTTTAGCTGCTCAATTTGTAATTTTAGCTGATCGCCGGTTTTTAGTCCTGAAATATCCGGCTTGTTGGAATGAACTTTAATGCCTTGAATATCCAGCAATATTTGTTTGTCGGTAATTTTGAGGATAACAGCCTCAATTAATTGAGAAACCTGCCAGTTTGTCGGCGTGCTTCTGTTTGAGGTGTTGTTTTGCGCTGAAGTGACAGTATGAGTCTGTTTTATCGGTGTATGTAGGGGCTGTGTTGGTGGCTTAATTTGCATGGTTTTGTCCGATATTTACTTCATCACTGTGTTAGATCAATTTAATATAAGCTTGTCTTTATGAGATTTTTCGCTGCTTTATTATATAATAGCGGACAATAGCTGGATTTCTGTACTTAATTCGATAACAAGGATTTCGGTAGTATGAGCACATCAAAAGCATGGTATATCAGACATTTAGCGGATATGGAGGTTAAAGGCCCTTTTCCAGCTGGACAAATTTCTCAAGAGATTTTGTTGGGGCGACATAAAGCAGAAGACGAAGTCAGCCATGATAAAGTGCAATGGCACAAAATTCGTGAATTACCAGAGCTTTTACCCAATGTACTGAGTTCTGGTGCAGAGCAGCCCGAATTTGAAGATCGCCTTGCTGCGGCACGACGTTGGGCCGATGAGCGCAGAGATGTTGTCGGTCGTGGCGCGACGAAAAGCAATGAAATTAAACGTTTGCACGGGCTTGTCAATAATGCAAAAAAGAAAAATAATTTTTTTTCTTCTTGCATGCAGATGGGCGCAGTTTTAGGGCTTGTTTTTGTTTTGGTTGTCCTGGCTTTTCAATATTCGCCAGAAATCAGGGTTGAAGTAGATTGTACAGCAGCGGCAAAATCTGGTGTGGATTGGCGAGAGTGTGTGCTGGTATCAATACAACTCGCGGGGTCTGAATTAAAGGCTGCAAACTTAATGAACACAAACCTGGAGCACGCAAACATGGTTGGCGCAAATTTGTCGCAGTCAAATTTAAAATACAGCAAATTGAATTCAGCAAACTTACAGGGAGCGAACCTGACTAAGGCTAACTTAAAAGGGGCAAGCTTGATAGGGGCTGATTTATCGGCTGCAACGCTACAGCAAGCAGATTTGAGTTATGCCACTTTACGAGGTGCGATCATTGATAATGCAGATTTTTCTGCTGCGATATTAGACGGTGCTATTTGGATTGATGGCCGCTCTTGCGCTAAAAATTCAATAGGACAGTGTAATTAATATAAGAATTTAGAGGTTTTTTATGTTGAAAGAAGTACGAATTGGCTTTGTTACGGTTTCAGATCGCGCAAGTCGGGGCGAGTATGAAGATTTGGGGGGCCCTGCGATGCAAGAGTGGTTATCAAATGCCTTAACCAATGAATGGCAAGCGGTAGCGCGTGTTGTTCCTGACGAACAAGATCAGGTTGAAAATGCCTTAAAAGAACTGGCCGATAAAGAAGGTTGTTGTTTAATCGTAACGACGGGGGGAACAGGTCCTGCAGTAAGAGATATTACACCTGAAGCAACGCTTGCGGTGTGTACTAAGGTACTGGATGGATTCGGTGAACAAATGCGTGCAGTATCATTAAAGTTTGTACCAACGGCGATTTTGTCGCGTCAAGTTGCAGCGATTCGAAATCAATCTTTAATTATTAATTTGCCCGGTAAACCTTCTGCAATCGGTGATTGTTTAGATGCCGTTTTTCCTGCCGTGCCATATTGTATTGATTTACTTGAAGGGCCTTATCTTGAAACCGATGAATCATTCGTGAACGCTTTTCGCCCCAAACACGCTAAAAAGCCGACAGTATAGTGGGTAAAGAAAAGTTACCTTTATCCCGGGTGAACAGTTTACGAGAACTTATTCATTTCGGTGCGACTGCATTTGAAAATGCCGCACTTTATTATGGTCATGGCACAGACAATGCCCTGGATGAAGCAGCATACTTAGCATTTTTTGCTTTAAAGAAAACACCAGACTATAGCGATGAAACCTTAGATATTAATTTATCTGAAGAAGATATTTCCCGGGTTACTGCATTATTTTTAAAGCGTATTGAAACACGACAACCCGCTGCTTATTTAACCCATGAAGCCTGGTTTGCCGGACTGCCATTTTATGTCAATGAAAATGTATTGGTACCACGTTCGCCGATTGCAGAATTGATTGAAGAGCAGTTTCAGCCCTGGGTCGTGGTTGACAATATTCAGCATATTTTGGATTTATGCACAGGAAGTGGTTGCATTGCAATTGCGTGCGCTAAGGCTTTTCCACATGCAGAAGTTGATGCGGCCGATATATCAAAAGATGCAATCAAAGTGGCACAAATAAATAAAGAAAAACACCAGTTAAGCAAACGTTTAACGATAATTGAATCTGATTTGTTTAAGCATTTGCAGGGGCGACGTTACGATTTAATTGTGAGTAATCCACCGTACGTTGATGCAGAAGATATGGCGAATTTACCCGATGAATATACATATGAACCGGCATTAGGTTTAACGGCGGGTGACGATGGTTTAGATTTAGTTATTCCTATGTTGCGGGATGCGAAACACCACCTTAGCCCCGAAGGTGTTATGATTGTGGAAGTCGGGAATAGTGAACAAGCATTAGCAGAAAAATTTCCTGAAGTGCCCTTCATGTGGTTAAGTTTTGAGTATGGTGGTGACGGCGTATTTATGCTTGATGCCAGCGAAGTAAACAAACACCATGATGTTTTTGCAAAAGCGGCAGAACAAATTAAATAGTTTGTAAGGTACAAAATTATCATTTACTTGATCCAGGTCAGAATAAGTTGTGAATAATTAAGTAATATCTCGTAAAATTTATACTTTAGGAAACGATGTGACAGAACTTGTATTTAATACTGACTTAATCAAAAAGTATGATAAGTCCGGCCCTCGCTATACTTCATATCCCACGGCGATTCAGTTTACTGAAAATTTTAGCGAAGAAGATTACTTGCAACAAGTGAAGCGAAGTAATGAAAGAAATACCCCATTATCGTTATATTTTCATATCCCGTTTTGCGACACGATTTGTTATTACTGTGGCTGTAATAAAATTGTTACTAAAAATCGAAATCATGCTCAGCCCTATTTAAATGCTGTTTATAAAGAGCTGGAGATGCAGGGGGCGTTGTTCAAAGCGACTCGCATTGTTTCTCAATTACACTGGGGCGGTGGAACGCCAACTTTTATCAGTCATGAACAAATGACAGCGTTAATGCAGCAAACGCGAAAACATTTTACTTTGCTGGATGATGATAGCGGAGAATATTCGATTGAACTTGATCCAAGAGAAGTAACCGCATCTTCTGTTTCGTTATTAAGAAAGCTGGGTTTTAACCGCATTAGTTTAGGGGTACAAGACTTTAACCCTAAAGTTCAACAGGCAGTTAATCGTATTCAAAGTTATAAAGAAACACGAGATGTTATTGTTGCGGCACGGAAAAATAAATTTCACTCGGTTAGTCTGGATCTTATTTATGGTTTACCTTTTCAAAGCGAAAAAAGTTTTAATGAAACCGTTGATAAGGTGCTTGATTTGGAACCGGACAGGCTATCTGTTTTTAACTACGCCCATCTGCCTGAAATGTTTAAGACACAGCGTCAGATAAACAGCAATGATCTCCCTTCAGCAGAAACGAAGCTCGCTATTTTACAACAGGTAAGTAATAAATTGATTGCTGCCGGTTATGAATATATTGGCATGGATCACTTTGCAAAACCGACTGATGAACTCGCCATTGCACAAAAAGAGCGAAAACTTTACCGGAATTTCCAGGGGTATTCGACTAATTCTGATTGTGATTTGGTGGCGCTGGGTATTACCTCGATCGGTAAAGTTGCCGATAGTTACAGTCAAAATATTAAAACTATAAAAGAATACACCGAGGTAATTGAGTCAGGGAAATTACCTGTGTTTCGTGGCATTGCTTTAACGGAAGATGATATTTTACGTCGAGAAGTAATTAATCAGCTTATATGTCATTTTGAATTAAGTTTTAAAGAAATAGAAAATTCTTTTAATATTGTTTTTTCTGACTATTTTTCAGGTGAACTACAAGAATTAAAGGAAATGCAAGCAGATACTTTGCTTAAACTAACGGAAGAAAAAATTCTGGTAAAACCAGAGGGAAAACTATTAATTAGAAATATCTGTATGGTGTTTGATGTTTATTTACAAAGAAATAAAGAGCAGCAACGGTTTTCTAAAGTAATATAGTAAATTTCATTACTTTATATAAACGCAATGCTAATCTTCAGGTAAGGCTTCAAACTCTTTCTTCTTATCTTCAAACCATTTCCCCATGGCTTCTGGTTTCTTCATAAGCTCTTGAATTTTGTTCATGGCTTCAAGGTGCTCTTTGTCTTGTTTTTGAAACATGTCCATACCATGCGCTTTGCTTAATTCTGCAATTTCTTCGAAGGTATTAGCCTGAAATTCTTTATCACATGCACCGCCAAGCTGCTTACAATTCATTGTTTTCATAGAATTCTCCTTTACTATTTATTTAATTAACTCTGTTTACTAAAAAAGCGTGTAACAAGAGGAGGGCTGCTTTTGCCGGACAAAAGAGCTGCCTGTTTTTATTATCAATATTTCTTAGCCATAAAAAATATTGCGATTAAACATCCTTTTAACTTGTATATTATGTGTTTCTGCTTAATTTTGCCACCCAACCTAATAAAGCGATTGCTATCACTGTTATTCCGGTAACTAATATATTTCCGTCCATTACTAACAAAACCGCAGACACTAAGAAAGTAATTGCAACAACTATTGCACCATACATTCTCATTTTTGGTATCACCATTAATATGCCAGCAATGAGCTGGGTTATACCAAAGGCGATGATCATTGTCTTGTTAAAACCATGGTCACCAAAAAAATCAACATCTTTAGGTATAAGCATAATTTTTGTTATAGCAGAAGAAATGGCAAGAAAAACTAAAATGCCCAAAATAATTTTGAATATTAGGTTCATGTCAGTCTCACATTATTCAAATATTTTATATGACGTAATATATAATACTGCTACGTTTTTTCTAGTTTATCCAGCCTTTACGCTGAACAAATTTTGTGTACCATATTAGAAGCGCTGCAATAACAAACGACATTAAACTACCAATCCAAATATCAATTGAGCTGCTTACCCGAAATGTATGAATGTTTGTAATTATTACGCCAAAAAACGAGATTATGAAAATGTAATATGCGCGTTCTTTTTTTAGTAAAAGAAGAGCGTCAGCAAGTACACCACCGAATACAGCAATTGCAAAAGCCATGGTGGCCCATAGAGGGCGGCTTGCAATTAGTGCTTGAGCTTCTTCAGGAAATTTAGCTACCATCTCCGGGTTCATTTGCATTATGAAGTTAGCACTTCCCATCATGTTCCAAACCAGGGCTAAAATGCAAATTAGCCAAAAGCTCCAGTGAATTTTTATTTCAGTCATATCTATTTCCTTATTGAGGCGATGATTATTTTATGACTTATTTACAAATGGCGAACCTTCGCCAGTATCCAGATATTGTTGTAAGCTATTAACAAAGAAATAGTCCCATCCTTGCTCGCATATCTTATAACATTCCAGTGAAGGTACGAGCCCCTCATGTGTGAATACAATTTTTGTTTTATCTTCTTGCCGGTGGATTTCCCATATTAATTTGCTTCCTTTCCACTCGTTTAGAATAGAGGACGGTAATCCATCGTGTACATGGTGAGCTTCTATACACTCTAACTCGACTAGTCTTTTAGGAATTAGATTAATAGCAAGCATTACCCAGTAGGAAGTTCCAAACTTAAACGTAATTTTATCCCTGACCTTAGAAATAAAATTACAATCAGTCGTCCACCACTTATTAAACCCCGCAGTTAATGCTATAAAAGTTTTTTCCGGCGTATTTGAAACAATGATTTCATGTGTATAGTTTGTACTCATATCATCCTTATAATTTCCTTAATGACCGAAATACAGGGGTCCAATTATCGATATGTTCTTTCCCAGGAAAAATAAACCGGGTTATTGATGAAGTTGAAGTCATTCAAATTCATTTAGGTTGTTTTGGTGGTAGTGTGTTGACAAAGTCTGTACAGATATTTAACCATTCAGAAAGATCTTTATCAGAATCGAATCCTTTGGGAGAAATATAAACCATACCTTTCATTGCTCTACCGGTAAAGTTCATTTCACTTGCATGATTCATCGTCAGGCACGATTCATAGTTTTCAGGACCAACTCGTAACATTAGTGTGTCCTTTACGATGCCGCAACACATATGATTTGAAATCATAAAACATAGTCCACCGAACATTTTTTTCTCTTCAATATCATCTCGCTCTTGAAAGTGCTCGCGTATTCTTTCTGCTAATCCTTCATCATAAGACATTTTTTTTCCATTACGATTTATCGTTTATATAATACACTGCATTTTCGAACTGTCCATGGGAACAAAATTACCCGGGTTAATACAATTACTATATGTTGTGCTATGAGTGTAATAAATTATTTAACGTTTCAAGAATGTTAGCCCAGCCGCTTTCATGATTTGCTCTATTTTCTTCATCAATAAACCTGATATGCAAGAGATCAACATGGGTTTTACTGTCACCTAAATCAGTAAAGTTCAGTGTAACTATACTATCTTCTGATGAAAATGGTGATTGCCAGGTAAATACCAGCTTATTGGGTCGCTTAACTTCTAAATATTTTCCTGTATGGGGAATTTTATTATCACCAACCTGCATGATTATCGTGAATTTTCCGCCTTCAAAGGCATCAGTTTTAACCTGCGGTTGTGGCATGCCTGGCATAGGTAGAATAAATTTAGATAATGTTTCCGGGTTTAACCATGCGTCAAAGACTTTATCAATTGGAGCGTCAATAATTTTGGTAACATTTACAGTTAGATCGGTCATGTTAATTCTCTCCTGTTTCCATAAGTTCATTCAATTTTTCTAAGCGAATTTCCCAGATTGATTTAAGTTCTTTAAGCCAGTTTTCGAAAATACTAATATCCTTTAAATTAGCCTCAATAAAATGGGTTCTACCAATGGTTGTGCGTGAGACCAGTTCAGCTTTTTCCAAAACCTTTATGTGTTTTGAAATTGCATTAAGTGACATGTCGTATAGAGCAGCTAAGTCTGTGACCCGGGTAGGGCCTTGTTGGCAAAGTTGCGTTAAAAGAGAACGGCGCGTAGTGTCACTTATTGCTTTCAACAGAACTGATAATCTTTCATTATTTTCAACCATAAGGTTGAGTATAGGTAGGAATAATCAATTGTCAACCATTTGGTTGACTAAAATTATTATCTTATTTAAAAATGACATGATTTTTAAACAGCTAGAAATAGAAGAGTTATCACTCTAAGTGATTCGATATGTAGCTATAGGGTACTCTGCTGCGCTTTTATTAAAAAACGAAAATTTTATCCGTGTTAAGACATTTTAAATTTTTCGTTAATTTGGGTGATAGGGTGACCATTGTGTTCTCTGTCTACATGTAAATAGAGGTACCTGATGAATGGTAATACTCTGGTCTAAAGCTAAAATCAGAACAAAAAGGATATTAACCTGTAATGTTTAGTATGTTTCTCATGTGGTTTTAATATGGATTTTCAAGATTATGTGGGAGATACAACAGATTATTCTAATAAAGTTTTCACAGGAGCAGGTTTTGCGATGTGATAACCTTGAGCATAATCAATACCGATTGACTTAACACAGTTTAAAATTTCTTCATTCTCAACATATTCAGCGGTCGTTTTAATTCCCATCATTTTCCCGATATTATGAATTGACTCAACAAATGCTTTATTGACTGGATCTGATGTAATGTCCCGAATAAATATGCCATCGATCTTTAATAGATCAACCGGGATATTCTTTAAATATGAGAATGAGCTTAAACCACTACCAAAATCATCCAGTGAAAATTTACAGCCCATTTGTTTTACTTGCAATATAAATTCCGTTGCCCGACTTAAATTTGCAATTGCTGCCGTTTCAGTAATTTCAAAACAAATATGTTCTTTATTTAGATTTTTATTTTTTCTTAAATGACGGGTTATCAAATTTAGAACGTTATCTTCAGATAACGACTGTCCTGATAAGTTTATTGCAACACGAAGTTCAGTGTTGTGTTTTTCCTGGTATTCATTCAAAAAACCAAAGGTTTTGGAGATAACCCACTGATCAATGAGTGGCATCATATTATAGCGCTCTGCAGCTGGAATAAATGAGTCGGGTGGTACTATCTTTCCACCATCTTTTAGGCGTACAAGTATTTCAATTGTTCGCGGTGTGGGATATGAGGGATTAATGGCTTGTATTTCCTGGAAGTAGAGCTCGAAGTTATCATCTTTTATTGCGGTTTTAATTTTTTGAATCCATGATGTTTCGGTTCGATGTTTTACAAATTCGGCGTTATCCGGTTCAAATATTTGGATTCTATTTCTGCCTTTATCTTTTGCTTCATAACATGCGGCATCAACTGAACCCATCACTTCGGATAGTGATGTTGTAAATTCATTAATGGGTACAATACCTATACTTGCGCCGCTTTCAAAAGAATTTTTACCCCAGTTAAAACGGGTGTCTTTAATTGATTTTAATATTTTATTACATATGGTTCGAGCTTGAGAAATAGTGCAAGAATTAAATAATATACCGAATTCGTCTCCACCAAGGCGTGACAGTACATCGGTAGCCCGAAGTTCTTTTTGTATAGTGCTGGATATTTGTTTCAAAAATTCATCGCCAGCCGCATGCCCTGAAGTGTCATTAATTATTTTAAATTTATCAAGGTCCAGGAAACAAACGGAATGTGTTAGCTTCTCACTTTGCGCGTTTCTTATGTTTTGTTTTAATCTTATTTCAAATTCACGACGATTGATTAGCCCGGTTAATGCATCGTGACTTGCCTGATAGCTGAGACGTTTTTCCATAGTACGCATTTTTGTTACATCGCGTAATATAATTACAGCGCCTAATATTTTTTTATTTTTATCAATGATGGGAGCGATTGTATGCTCAACATTAAACTTGGATCCATCTTGTTTTGTTAAAGTAAAATCAAAGAGTGAACGTTTAGTTGTGTTTTCATTAAATGATGAGTTAATGTTTGAACGTTGTTTTTCGTCTTCACTTTCATAAAAGTTTAATATGCTCCTGCCTATTGCTTTATTATTTGTAACGTTCAGTAAGGTTTCAGCAATAGGGTTTATTGTTTGGATATGATAATTTTTATTAACGGTAATAACACCATCACCAATGGAGTTTAATGTGGTGAGAGCAAGTTCTTTTTCAAAGAAAAGTTGTTCTTCGGTCTTTTTAATGCGACGAATGGCATAGTTAGCGATAAAAAAAGTGATAGCAAATATAAGAATGGTGAATATGGTGATGAGTACAATGTTGCGGTTTAAACGTTTTCGAAGATTATCAACGATATTGTTTGTATTATTATTTTGTAGGTTAATGAGTTTTTCAATTTCAACCAGTACCGCATTTTGAGCAGGGATTGCTTTTTTGATTAATCGGTTAACCGCATCGGTGTATTTTTCCTGTTCAAGTAAGTTAATGATGGAGTTTTGAATGGGAACTGCTTTTTGACTTAATTTTCCCTGCGACTCCAGAAATGTCTTTTCCTCAGTGGTAAGCACTAAAGAAACAAAATGTTGTCTTGATTTTATAAATAGTTCAGCTTGTATTCTAAATGAGCTATATAGGTCATCAAACTCAAAAGGGTCTCTGGTATTAATCATTTGATAAAGTGTAAGGCTGCGATCTCTTGCAATCTGTTGCATATTAAAAAGTAAGCTTAATTTTTTATTGTTACTTGTAACAATTTCGTTTATCTGGGATTGTGTTAGCTTAACCTGGTGGGAAACAAAGCCAAGTGTCATTAAAGTTATGAGGAGTACAGAGCTGAAACTTAAGAGCAATATTAGTGAGCTTCTGTTAAGTACGAGCTTATCGATATAATGTGTTTTTTTTATTCTATTCATACTATCAACAATATACAACTTGATTGATTAAGCAATATTTTTCTTATTATGTATGTAGCTAGTCGGCAAATTTGCCTTTTTCTTTATTAATAATACGTTATATACCTAAATTTTTTACTAACTGACCATATAAACATCACTATCTTACATCAGAACAATTCTAAATCTATGAGATTCTTGATAGAATTACTGTAAATCAATCACAAATCAAAGTTATTTTATGTCTGGAAATACATTAGGTAAGCTGTTCACCGTTACAAGTTTTGGTGAGAGCCATGGCGCTGCTATTGGCTGTATTGTTGATGGCTGTCCTCCGGGCCTTTCACTTTGTGAAGCGGATTTACAAGGGGATCTTGAGCGCCGTCGACCCGGTAAAACCCGCCACACCACACAGCGTCGTGAAATGGATGAGGTGCAAATTTTGTCCGGCGTTTTTGACGGTGTCACAACAGGCTCTCCGATTGCTTTGATTATTCATAATACCGATCAGCGCTCTAAAGATTACTCCGACATTATGGACAGATTCCGTCCCGGACACGCTGACTACACCTATCATCATAAATATGGCTTACGTGATTACCGCGGTGGTGGTCGTTCTTCTGCCAGAGAAACGGCGATGCGGGTTGCGGCGGGTGCGATTGCAAAAAAATACTTAAAAGAACGTTGTGGCATTGAAATTAAGGGTTATATGGCACAATTAGGTCCGATTAAGTACGAGCAATTTGATTGGGATGAAGTGGAGAATAACCCGTTCTTTTTTCCTGATGGGGCTAAAGTGTCTGAACTTGAAGAATATATGGATGCCTTGCGTAAAGAAGGAAATTCGATTGGTGCTCGTATTAATGTGGTGGCAACAGGCATGCCTCCTGGTCTCGGTGAACCCATTTTTGATCGTCTCGATGCTGATATTTCTCATGCCATGATGTGTATTAATGCAGTTAAAGGTGTCGAAATCGGTGCCGGATTTGACTGTGTTGAACAAAAGGGCACAGAACATCGTGATGAACTGACTAAAGAAGGCTTTTTATCCAATAATGCCGGTGGTATTTTAGGCGGGATTTCATCTGGCCAGGATATTACCGTGAGCATGGCATTGAAGGCGACCTCGAGTATTCGTTTGCCGGGAAAAACTATTAATCTCGAGGGTGAAGCCGTTGAGGTGGTGACAAAAGGCCGCCATGATCCCTGTGTCGGTATTCGCGCCACGCCGATTGCTGAAGCGATGTTAGCGCTTGTTTTAGTTGATCATTTACTTCGAAACCGTGCGCAAAATGCGGATGTGAAAGTGGACACCCCTGTCATTCCTGCCTCGCCTGAATAACTCAATGCCTTATTGGCGCCTTTCCGGCTTTTACTTTTTTTATTTCGCCAGTATCGGGGTATTAATCCCTTACTGGGGGCTTTATCTTAAATCGCTGGGTTTTACTGCTGCGGCCATCGGCAGCATGATGGCCATTATAATGGCGACAAAAATCATTTCCCCTAATGTTTGGGGCTGGATAGCAGATCATACCGGTAAACGCATGGCCATTGTGCGTTTGGGGGGGCTTCTGTCTATTATTGCTTTTGCGGGCGTTTTTATCTCACAAGAGTATTGGTGGCTTGTCACCGTCATGATGCTGTTTAGTTTTTTCTGGAATGCGACCTTACCTCAGTTTGAAGCCACTACTTTTTCTCATTTAGGTGAACAAACTCATCGTTATAGCGCGGTACGCTTATGGGGCTCGGTTGGTTTTATTGTTGCTGTGTGGATTATTGGGCAAGAATTAGAAGCTGAGAAGATCACCCTATTACCGCTTATTATGATGGGCTTGTTCGTTAGTATTTGGGCAAGTAGCCTTATTGTACCGGAAGAGGCTGCAGGGCACCTGCATTTGAGTGATGAGCCCTTGCGCAAAGTATTAAAACGTCCCGCGGTTGTTGCTTTGTTAGTGGTGTGCTTTTTAATGCAAATGGGGCATGGGCCCTATTACACCTTTTACTCCATTTATATGCAGGACTTCGGTTATTCGCTATCAGCGATAGGCTACTTATGGGCTTTATCGGTATTGGCAGAAGTGCTTATTTTTATGCGCATGCATAAACTTGTGCCGCGTTTTGGCTTAAAAAACCTGCTTATTATTAGCCTGCTTTTAGCGAGTAGTCGTTGGCTTATTATCGCGCTATTTCCACTAAACTTGCCGGTTATGATTTTTGCGCAAGTCTTACACGCAGCTTCATTTGGTGTATATCACGCTGTTGCCATTCAGTTTATACATCAATATTTTGTTGCCCAGCACCAGGGAAAAGGTCAGGCATTGTATAGCAGTACCAGTTTTGGCGCGGGTGGTGCAATTGGAAGTTTATATGCGGCATATACATGGGATTCACTAGGAACAACCCCCACATTTTTTATTGCTTCTGCAGTCAGTCTTATTGCTGCGTTTATTGCGTACAAAAAAATTCCCGCTTAAATCTTTAGTTTTTCCCATGTTACGCCGATAATGGGAGTATAAATTTTATGAAAGGTCACACAGTGGAAAAAACACAGAATCATGATGTAATTATTATTGGCGGTGGTATATCGGGTTCCGCACTCTTGTATTTACTTGCTGAATACACGGGTATAAATAACATCACGTTATTTGAAAAGTATAACTCCATTGCATCAGTAAACTCACACGGCAGAAATAATAGCCAAACCTTACATTGTGGTGACATTGAAACGAATTACACGCTTGATAAAGCACTTCAGGTTCAGGCTTCTGCCAATATGGTCACGCGCTATGTTAATCAATTAAAAGACAAAGATAAGATCCAGTATAAATATCCAAAAATGGTGATTGGCGTCGGTGATTATGAAGTAGAGCAACTGCGCAAACGTTTTACTCAATTTAGTCCTCACTATGAAAACATGCAGTTATTAGAACGCGCGGATATTAATAAAATTGAACCTGCTGTGATAGAGGGGCGTAAAGAAGATATTGTTGGATTAGGCGTGTTAGATGACTATACCGCGGTCAATTTTCAGGCTCTTTCAGAATCCTTTGTGGAACAAGCTTGTGCGGTAAAAAATAAAAATATTGATGTAAAGCTTAATACAAAAGCGGTATCTATCGAGAAAACCGATGATGGCTATAAAGTAAAAACACAAAAGGGTGAAACGCATTTTGCAAAGTGTGTTGTGGTGTCATCGGGTGGACACAGTTTATTGTTTGCACAACGTATGGGCTATGGTTTGGAGTATTCCTGTCTGCCAATGGCAGGGAGCTTTTATTACACGCCAAATATCCTGAATGGTAAAGTGTATACTGTTCAAAATGATAAGCTGCCTTTTGCAGCTATCCATGGTGATCCTGATGTACTGGTTAGTGGTAAGACTCGTTTTGGTCCTACAGCCTTAGCCTTACCGGTATTAGAACGTTATAACTTAAAAACGTTACCTGAATTTTTACAGGTTTTTCGTCCTGATACCGATGTTATTAAAACGCTATGGGGTTTGTTGAAAGTACCTGAAATCAGGAATTATTTATTTAAAAATATGTTGTTTGAAATTCCGGTTATTCGACGCCAATTGTTTTTGAAAGATGCACGAAAAATTATTCCTAATATGCAACTCAACGATCTAACCTTTGCGAAAAAAACAGGGGGCATTCGACCGGTTATGATCGATAAAAAAAATCACTGTTTACATTTGGGGGAAGCAAAACTTAGCCCCGGTAATGGTTTAATTTTTAATATGACACCTTCTCCTGGCGCAACAAGTTGTTTAGGTAATGCGGAAAAAGATTTAGATATTATTGTTGAGTATCTTGGTGCGAGTGTGGATAAAGAGAGACTAACAAAGGATTTAAAGTAGAAGCTTAGTTATCTATTTTCAGTTTAGAAATAACTTTTTTTACACCGCTGGTGTTTTTACAAATACTGAGAATTTTATCTTTTATTTTTTTTGAAGAGACAATGCCTTTAGCAGTAACAACACCATTAAAAGTGTCAATATTAATATCAAAGGTGTTCACACCTTTAGCGCTTATCAGTTTTGCGTTAATAGCTGCAGTTATGCCTGCATCGCTCATAATTGTTCCTACGTCACGCTCATCTTTCCCGGCATAATACCCTGCTGTACCTGCGCCACCTACAAGAGCAGCAGTACAACCCTGTAAAAGTAAAAATAATGAAAAAATTAAATGTTTACGCATAAAGTGATCTTAAATAAGTTTGTTAATAGTTGTAATAAGTTCTTTTGAGTTGATTGGTTTACGCAGAGTTTCATCTGCTCCGAGTTGGGATGATAGCTCAAGAAGCTCTTCCATGCGACCATTTATATTTCCGGTCATAGCAATAATCGGAATATTTTTGTTATGTGCACGCAATTCTTGTATGAAACTTATTCCTTCCATTTCAGGCATAACAATGTCGGTGATAACTAAGTCAGGTACATTTTTGTAAACTTGTTTTAAGCCTTCTTTACCATTTCCTGCCTCAGCCACTTTGTAATCGTTGAATAGTAATAATTCCTTCACATATTCCCGAATCATCTCATCATCATCAACGATCAGTATCTGTTTAGTTGCATCGTGTATCATTTTAATACGCCGTGTATGTTTTTGTTAATAATTGTCTGGCGGTTATTATGTAATCAGGGCTTTCAAACATTATGTTAGCTTTGTAATATTTTTGTCATCGCTTTTGCCGCATTTGATAATGTGTGTCCATTGTGCCAAACAATGCCTAATTTTCGTTCAAGCTTTATGTCTTTAATGTCGAGAGTTGTTAACTCTTTATCCAACATACTTCGTGGTAAAACACTCCAGCCTAGACCAACACTCACCATCATTTTGATGGTTTCCAGATAATTTGTCGAAAGACCAATTTGCAGTTCGAGATGGTGTTTTTTCATGGTCTGTTCAAAAATTTGCCGTGTATAAGTGCCTCGTGTAGGTAAGATAGCGGCGTGTGCTGATAATAGTTTAGGGCTAATTGTTTTTTCTAAAGCCAATGGATGGGCACGATTAACCACGATGTCCAGAGGATCAGGCCATATCTCACAAGTTTGAAGGACTTTTGCGGGCTTTAAGGGGAGTGTCACGATGCCCATTTCAAGTTCGCCATGTTCAATCGCATGACAAGCTTCTTCTGAATCCATAAAATGTAAGTCCAGCTCAACGTCTGGGTAAGTGCGTGTAAATTCACGCAAAACAGGTGGTAAACGATGTAAACCTATATGGTGACTGGTGCCGATACTGAGTTTGCCGGCAACATGACCGGATAGATTTTGAATAGCGCGTTTACTGTCGTCTATTTGCTGAAGAATAGTTCTGGCACGCGATAATAGTGCTGTCCCAGCTTCGGTTAAGGTTACTCTGCGGCCAATACGATCAAATAGTTGAATATCCAGTTCATCTTCTAAAGAAGAAACGCGTTTACTGACCGCGGGTTGCGTCAGATATAAAAGGGCCGCTGCTTGTGAAAATGAGCCTGTATCGGCGACAGTAATAAATGCATTGAGGTTAGGAATATCCATAAAAACTCCAGCTATAACTTTTAGTAATAGTTTATATGAAAATAATGAATTTGTGTAATAGTAAATATAGGTCTATATTTGCCTCACCGTGATGTATTCAGACTGGCAGAGGGCGAAACAATGAGTAGCAAGACCTTATATGAAAAAATTTGGGATCAACATGTGGTGCGTGACAATGGTGACGGCACGGCATTGCTATATATTGATCGCCAATTGGTACACGAAGTCACTTCACCACAAGCCTTTGAAGGTTTACGCTTGGCGGGTCGAACACTTTGGCGTGTGGATGCGAATTTAGCAACACCTGATCACAATGTACCGACAACAGATCGCAGCCAGGGAATTGCTGGCATTGAAGATCCCATCTCTCGTTTGCAAGTTGAAACCTTAGATCAGAACTGTGCTGATTTTGGTGTAACTGAATTTAAGATGGACGATGTTCGTCAGGGGATTGTACATGTCATTGGCCCGGAGCAAGGTGCGACTTTGCCGGGAATGACCGTTGTATGTGGTGATTCTCATACCTCAACACACGGTGCATTTGGTGCCTTGGCGCATGGCATCGGGACCTCTGAAGTTGAACATGTGATGGCAACGCAAACCCTGGTGCAAGCTAAATCAAAAACCATGTTGGTCAGTGTCAATGGCAAAGTAAATGCAGGCATCACGGCAAAAGATATCGTGTTGGCGATTATTGGTGAAACGGGAACTGCGGGTGGTACAGGCTACGCGATTGAGTTTGGTGGCGAGGCAATTCAGGCCTTATCAATGGAAGGGCGCATGACGGTTTGCAATATGGCAATTGAAGCCGGCGCGCGTGCGGGAATGGTTGCGGTGGATCAAAAAACAATTGATTACGTTAAAGGTCGTCCTTATGCACCAAAAGGCGAACAATGGGATCAAGCGGTGGAAGCATGGGCAGATTTGCACAGTGATGCAGATGCTAAATTCGATACGGTTATTAATATTGATGCGGCAAGTATCAAACCGCAAGTGACATGGGGAACATCACCCGAAATGGTAGTTGGTGTTGATCAAAAAGTCCCCGATCCTGCCAATGAAAAAGATGATGTAAAGCGTGAAGGTATGGTCGCGGCATTAAACTACATGGGTTTGGCTGCAAATACGCCAATGGATAAAATTTCAATTGATAAAGTGTTTATTGGTTCATGTACAAACTCGCGTATTGAAGACATGCGTGCCGCAGCAGAAGTGGCCAAAGGTCGACACATTGCGGGTAATATTAAACTGGCGTTAGTTGTACCGGGTTCAGGTTTAATTAAAAAACAAGCTGAAGAAGAAGGCCTGGATAAAATCTTTACCGAAGCGGGGTTTGAATGGCGTGAACCGGGTTGTTCAATGTGTTTAGCGATGAATGCCGATCGTTTAGAACCGAAAGAGCGTTGTGCTTCAACATCAAATCGAAACTTTGAAGGTCGACAAGGCCAAGGTGGCCGAACACATTTGGTCAGTCCGGCAATGGCAGCCGCTGCTGCGATTAAAGGTCATTTTGTTGATGTTAATGAATTGGTTTAAATAATGAAAATTCAAAAGATTTCAACGCAGAGGCGCAAAGTTCACAAAGTAAACGCAAAGAAATAATTAACTTTGCGTTCTTTGCGCCTTTGCGTTGGATCTTGGAGATAGAAGATGGAAAAATTTACAAATTTAAAAGCAATTGTGGCACCGATGGATCGACCTAATGTTGATACCGATGCCATTATTCCGAAACAGTTTTTGAAATCGATTAAGCGTAGTGGTTTTGGTCCTAACTTGTTTGATGAATGGCGTTACCTCGATCACGGTGAACCGGGTATGGATAATAGTGGTCGCCCATTAAACAACGACTTTGTTCTAAACCAAAAACGCTATGCAGGTGCAAAAATATTAGTTGCGCGTGAAAATTTTGGTTGTGGCTCAAGTCGCGAACATGCGCCATGGGCTTTATTAGACTATGGTTTTCAGGTCATTATTGCGCCAAGTTTTGCTGATATTTTTTATAGTAATAGCTTTAAAAATGGCATTTTGTTAATTAAGTTAGATGAAAGTGTTGTTGATAATATTTTTAATGAAATAGCAGATAACGATGGTTATGAGTTGAATGTTGATTTAGAAAATCAAACCATAACTAAAGCAGATGGCAGTGTTATCAATTTTGATGTTGATGAGTTCCGTAAACAGCGTTTATTAAATGGTTTAGATGATATTGGTTTAACCATGCAACATATTGATGACATAAAAGCATACGAACAACGCCGAAGTGCAGAAGCACCGTGGTTATTTTAATAGTTAAAACCTAACGCAAAGGCGCAAAGGGCGCAGAGTTACGCAAAGTTAATCATTTCTTTGCGTTTCCTTTGTGAACTTTGCGCTTTATCGTTAAAAAAATTGCATTTATAGGATTAAGTTGTGAGTAAGAAAATTACAGCTCTGTCCGGTGATGGTATTGTTTAAAAAAATTTTGCAGAAAAAACGTGATTATTTTAAGAGTTAAAACCTAACGCAAAGTCGAAAAGGGCGCTGAGTTACGCAAAGTTAATCATTTCTTTGCGTTTCCTTTGCGAACTTTGCGCCTTTGCGTTAAAAAATTATATTTATAGGATCAATTTATGACGAAGAAGATTGCAGTTTTACCCGGTGATGGTATTGGCCAAGAAATTGTTGCAGAGGCGGTTAAAGTCATTAAAGCGCTTCAAGCTGATGGCCTCGATGTTGAAATGAAAGAAGGTTTGGTCGGCGGTACCGCTTATGATGCAACCGGCTCTCCATTACCTGAAGAAACACTAACGCTGGCTAAAGAGTCTGATGCTATTTTATTAGGTGCTGTTGGTGGTTATAAATGGGAATCACTCGATATTGCTGTGCGACCTGAAAAAGGCTTACTCGGTTTACGCGCTGAACTCGACTTGTTTGCCAACTTGCGTCCTGCAATTCTTTACCCTCAACTTGCTGATGCTTCAACGCTCAAGCCAGAAGTGGTTTCTGGTTTAGATATTATGATTGTCCGTGAGTTAACCGGTGGTATTTACTTTGGTCAACCACGTGGTGTGCGTACTTTAGAAAATGGTGAGCGCCAGGGTTATAACACTTTGGTTTATAAAGAATCAGAAGTGAAACGTATTGCACAAGTTGCTTTTGATATTGCACGTAAACGTGATAGTCGAGTTTGTTCGGTTGATAAAGCGAATGTTTTAGAAGTAACAGAAATGTGGCGCGATGTTGTTAACGAGTTACATAGCGACAATAAAGATATTGATTTATCACATATGTATGTTGATAACGCAGCAATGCAGTTAGTGCGTGAGCCAAAACAGTTTGATGTTATGGTAACAACCAATATGTTTGGCGATATTCTTTCAGATTGTGCGGCAATGTTAACGGGCTCGATTGGTATGTTGCCATCAGCTTCCTTAAACGCAAAAGGCCAGGGCATGTACGAGCCGATTCATGGTTCCGCACCTGATATCGCCGGTCAAAATGTCGCCAATCCGTTAGCTACCATTTTGTCTGTTGCCATGATGTTACGTTATTCACTGGATGAAAGCGCAATGGCAGAACGTATCGAAAAAGCGGTAGATAAAGTATTGGATCAAGGTTTACGCACAGCCGATATTTTCTCAGATGGCATGCAGCAAGTGGGTACTGCAGAAATGGGTGATGCGGTAGTGGCTGCATTATAGGATTAAGACCTCAACGCAAAGGCGCAAAGAGCGCAAAGGTACGCAGAGAATTTTTTTTGTTTTTTCCTCTGTGAATTTCCGAATCTTCTGTTGTTAAAGGTTTTGTAATAAAAATTTTATCTTCGCGTACTTGGCGTTCTTTGCGCCTTTGCGTTGAAGGGGGTTTGAATTTAGTATATTTAAGAGGCAAGTAAGATGAAAAGGGTAGGATTTGTAGGTTGGCGTGGCATGGTGGGTTCTGTGCTGATGCAACGTATGCGTGAAGAAAATGATTTTAATGAGATCGAACCGGTATTCTTTACTACTTCACAAGCAGGACAAGCAGGGCCAAATATTGGTAAAGATGTTCCTGCATTAAAAGATGCAAACGACATTAATGAATTAAAAGCAATGGATGTCATCGTGACTGCTCAAGGTGGCGATTATACCAATGCCGTTTATAAAGACCTGCGCAGTGCCGGATGGAACGGTTATTGGATTGATGCAGCATCCTCTTTACGTATGGTTGATGAAAGTATCATCGTACTTGATCCTGTTAATAAAGATGTGATCAAAGATGGTTTAGTCAATGGAGTAAAAACGTTTGTGGGTGGTAACTGTACTGTTAGCTTGATGCTAATGGCTGTTGGTGGTTTATTTGAAAAAGATTTAGTCGAATGGATTACCCCCATGACATACCAGGCTGCATCAGGTGCCGGTGCCAAAAATATGCGGGAATTAATTCGTCAAATGGGCGCGATTAACGATAACGTAAAAGCGATGAATGAAGATCCTGCGACTGCAATTTTAGATATTGATAAAAGTGTGACTGATTTTATTCGAAGTGAAGCTTATCCAACTGAACAATGGCCCGCTCCTTTGGCGGCAAGTTTAATTCCATGGATCGATGTACCGCGTGATTCAGGTCAAACTAAAGAAGAGTGGAAAGCGCAAGTTGAAACCAATAAAATTTTAGGTCGCTCTGATAACCCGGTACCTATTGATGGTTTATGTGTGCGGATTGGTGCAATGCGTTGCCATTCACAGGCGCTCACGATCAAGATGAAACAGAATGTACCGATGGATGAAATTAGTGACATTCTAGCCGGCCATAATGACTGGGTTAAAGTGGTTGCTAATGAACCTGAGGTCACTATTAAGGAACTTACTCCTGCTGCGGTTACAGGTACTTTAACTGTACCTGTAGGACGTATGCGTAAACTTTCTATGGGGGATGATTATTTGTCAGCCTTTACAGTGGGTGATCAATTACTATGGGGTGCAGCAGAACCTTTACGTCGTATGCTACGGATTCTGCTAGAATCCTGATTTAACGCAGAGGTCGCAGAGAACGCTACGTTTTAATGTTTTCTTTGCGACCTTTGTACTTAATGAATCGCTTCGCGTTTCGTCAGCATTAGCCTAACCTGCACGGCACGTTCTGGCATCGCCTTTGCGTTCTTTGCGTTTAATTACTGAGTAAAATTTAATGATTAAAGAAATCGATATTGCAATCGTTGGTGCCACCACATCAGTGGGTGAAACACTACTTGAAGTTTTAGAAGAACGAAAATTTCCTGTTGGCCAAATATTCTTGCTTGATAGCGAAGTATCTTCGGGCGCGCGTTTAGAATTTAGTGGCTATGCGTTAAAAATTGGCGATATCGCTTCTTTTGATTTTTCGAGAGTACAGATTGCTTTCTTCGTTTCTACCGAAGCAATGTCAAAACAGTATGCGCATAAAGTAGCCGCCGAAGGGTGTATGGTAATTGATCGCACACCCGCATTTAGAAATGACAACGATGTTGCCTTAGTTATTCCTGAAATAAATGACGAGGCGCTTGAGTCTATAAACAATAATAAAATTGTCTCCAGCCCGGGTTGTAATAGTATTCAAATGCTGATGGCGTTAAAGCCTGTTTATGATGCAGTGGGTATAACGCGGATTAATGTTTCAACATATCAATCCGTTTCGGGAGCAGGCAAAAGTGCTGCAGAAGAATTAGCCTCACAAACCGCCGCATTATTAAATTTTCGTGATGTGAAGTGCAAAGTATTCCCCAAACAAATTGCCTTTAATGTTCTTCCTCAAGTTGGTGATTTGCTGGATAACGGTTATAGCGATGAAGAAATGAAGCTGGTTTGGGAAACGCAAAAAATCTTAAACGATGGCACTGTTATGGTTAATGCAACCACTGTAAGGGTACCGGTTTTCATTGGCCATGCAGTTTCCATTAATGTCGAAACTAAGGAAAAAATTTCTGCAGCTAAAGTAAATGAATTATTACAGCTAGCTGACGGTGTTGAATTATTAAATGGTACAGAATGGCCGACACCGGTAACTGAAGCGGCGAGTAACGATGCTGTATTTGTTGGCCGTGTTCGTGAGGACATATCGTGTGAAAAAGGCATAAACCTCTGGGTGACAACAGACAATATGCGTAAAGGGGCTGCAACAAATGCCGTGCAAATTGCCGAAATTTTAGTAAAACTTTATATTTAGTTTAAAGAGAATCATCGCTTTAAAATTAACAATTCGGCAGCTAAAACGAATTATTTACTCAAATTTTAGGGTAAATAGATACTTAATAACTTAATCCTCTACAGGCTACACATTACTATCATTATACTCGTGCGAATTTTCTTAATTATTTCAGAATTACAGCCTGTTTATGCGATATGACCTCAACAATAATTTTCAACACAGCTGCGAATAACAATGGTATTAATGTTTTGTGATTGAGTTCCTAAAGTAATTTTAATGATTGACGTTATACTCTAAATGGGTATTAGAGTGCTTTGGAAGTAATTGAAATATGTAGCTTTTTTATTAATTACCTCTCTTTATTTCTTGTATATAAAGTGAGGTTATTACAATGAATAAATGAATACGCACAAATTTCTCTTCTACTAATCACGATGTATTTCATAAAGTGTAGATATAAGCTATAGTTACTGCATACTTATAAAGAATTTTCTAGTTAAAACTAGATAACTTGTTGATAAACAAGGAAATATATCTAAATATGGCTGTTACATTGATAAATGTGAAGTGGGGAATTGTTATGCAGCGTAAGCTAGCCGTTATTATAGCTTGTGTCGGATTGGCGGTATTGCCTTTGTCCGTACAGGCACTTGGTTTTGGAGGAATTAAGTTAAGTTCCTCTCTAAATGAAAAGTTAAATGCTGAAGTTGCATTATCGTCTGCCACAAAAAATGATATCAAGAGTTTAAAGATTCGTCTGGCAACTGAAGAAGCCTTTTTACGAGCAGGTATTGCACGCAATGGTTTCTTAAATGGTCTGGAATTTAAAGTAAAACAATATTCAGATGGCAATTACTATATTCATATCACCACAGAAGAAAGAGTGCGTGAACCCTTTTTAGATTTCTTGTTAGATATAAGCTGGAAAAATGGCCGCATGCTTCGTGAATATACGATGTTAATCGATCCTCCCGGCCGTGCTCCAACACAACTAGCGACTAAAGCAACCCCAATTATTGCTGCAACGGTAGCGCCTGAACCTGTTTTAGAACCTGCTCCCGTTATTGAAACTGCACCTGAAATAGCAGCCGTAGTAGATGCTATTCCTGAGCCAGTTCAAATGAGCGAAGCTGTGGCCGAAGTTGAAGAAGCTGTTACGCCTGAAGTCATTGATAATCAAAAACAAGAGGAGGTTGCAAAAGCAATCGAAGAATCTTTTGCTAAAGCAGCCAGTAAACCAACTGCTGAGGTGTTTGATCCCGAGTCTGCATTTGTAGAAGACGGTTCGGATGAACTTTGGCCTCGTATCCCATTAAGTGATTACAGTGAAGGGGGCTCAGTAAAGACTCAGCAGGTTACTGAACAAGGCAGCCTGGATTACGGTATTACTAAAGCAAATGATAATTTGTGGAATGTTGCTGAAAAGCTTCGTCAAGGTAATAAGAATATCAGTGTATATCAAATGATGATGGCTTTATTACAAAGTAACCCTGATGCATTTGATGGAAATAATGTCCATCGCTTAAAGGTTGGTCATGTCTTACGTATAGAGGATGTTTCAACCTTAACTGCGCTTACACGTAAAGGGGCAGCAAATGCTTATATTGAACAAACGAATGCCTGGAATAATTACCGCAAACAAACTGCCGGGACTGTAAGCACTCAAGCCATTGTTGCAGATAACACTCAAGAAGAAATGATCAGCGAAACGGAAACATCGGGTGAGTTGATACTATCTTCTCCAAGTGGAGAAAATTTAAATTCAGGCGGTGGCGCCAATGAAGAAACGCTAAATAATGATTTAGCAACAATGCGTGATCAACTACGCCAGTCTAAAGCAGATGCAGGAACAAACCGCACACGTAATATTGAGTTAAACGAAAAGCTTCAATTGCTTGAAGAAGAGCTTAGTCGTTTACAGCGTTCCATCTCGATTAAAGATGATGAACTGGCAGCATTACAGCAGAAATTATCTGTATCAGGTATTGAGGATGCGGCTTCCGTAGTGACTCCTAAGGAAGCTAAAGATCCTCATGTAAAAGATGAAGTTGCAGTTGAGCCTAAGGTAGAAGCTGCACCCGAAACAACTGCTGTGCCAACCCCGCCAGTATCTGCGCCATCTGTTGCAAGTGAAGAAAAAACAAAAGCAGAAGCAATAAAAACAGAAGAAGGCGTAATGGATATCGTGATGGGCGTCGCTGCTTCTATTGCTGCTGTTGTATCAGGTTTATTAGCGGGTGGCAGTTTGCTCTTTATTGCTGCACCCATCGCTTTAATATTACTCGTTCTTCTTGCCGTGATGATTAAGCGTCGTCGCCAGGGTGATAAATTTCAGGAAAGTATTCTCACCGGAGCCGCAACAGAAACGGACGAAGCGGCAACAACTGATCCATCAACTGTATCAGAGGAATCTTCCTTCCTTAGTGATTTTGCTATGAGTGGTGCAGGTGAAATTGAAGCAGATGATAGTGAAGTCGATCCGTTAACTGAAGCGGATGTGTTTATTGCCTATGGCCGACACGAAGCTGCGGAAGAAAGACTCAACGAAGCAATTTCAAACGAACCGGAACGTCTGGACTTACGTGCAAAAATGCTTGAGTTACATCATGCAACCAAGAATAAAGAGGCATTTGAAACAGGCGCTGAAGCATTATATGCCAGTCTGGATGAGAACAAAGAAGAAAACCTGTTGTGGCAAAAAATTATCGACTTAGGCGTTGAGATTGCACCTGAAAATCCTTTGTTTATTAAAGAGGTTATTGAAGAGGCTGATACAGCTGTTGTAACAAACGATGAACCTGTTGAGGCAGCAATGTCTGATAGTGAGGTGATGGACATTGGTTTAGAAACAGGTGTTTTTGAAGCAGATGATTTATCTGCTGCAGAAAGCGATGACTCAGATCTTGATATGGATTTCGATCTTGACTTAGATAAAGACATTGAAGTTTTCACAGCAGAAGAAGATAAAGATAAAGCTGATATGGACTTTAATCTTGAGTTAGATACTGATGAAACGACAACAGCTGAACCTGGTGTTGTGGAAGATGCTGCATCAACGCAGGAGCTTGCCGCGGATTTAGACATGACGGCAACCGTATTAGCCGATGCAGATGATTCTGGACTGGATTTTAATCTTGAAGTCGACAATACGACTGCAGAAGATTCTGAAACTGATACAAAGTTAGAAAATGAGGAAACAAAATTAACGGACGATAATGCTCTAGACTTTAATCTTGATATGGACGGTGCCTCTGAGTCAGAACAAACTACAGAGCCTGAAATTACTGAGACTGAAACAAGCGATAATAATCTGGACTTTGAGCTTGGAATGTCTGATGATAATTCGACAGATGAAAAGCCTGAAGATAAAATTGATACAAATTCACTGGAACTTGAAGATGATTTTTCTATTGATAGCCTTTCAGAAGAATCAGACTCTGCTTTAGATGACAGTCTGGATGATTCCACGTTAGATTTATCTCTTGACGATGAAAGCGATACCGATGATGAGCTTGTTAGTGGTGATGAAGTGGGTACAAAGTTAGATCTTGCGAAAGCTTATATTGATATGGGTGATCCAGAAGGAGCCAGAAGTATTTTGAGCGAAGTAATGGAAGAAGGAAGCGATAGCCAAAAAGAAGAAGCCCAGGAGTTGATGGGACAAATTGTGTAAGTAGGCTTAAGTTGAGGACATAATTTTTCAACTTTCACTTAAAGGCCACACTATAAAGTGTGGCCTTCTTGTTTATAGATAGCGAAAAAAAGTAAAATAGAAATATGAGAATTGCACTTGGCATAGAATATGATGGACGCCCGTTTTGTGGCTGGCAGTTTCAGGAACATTCTCCTTCAGTCCAGGAAGCCGTTGAAAAAGCATTGAGTAAAGTGGCTAATCATTTTGTACGTGTTGTTTGTGCAGGTCGTACCGACACGGGCGTTCATGCAACTGAACAAATTATTCACTTCGACACAGATGTGCTGCGTGATCCTTATCAATGGGTAAATGGAGCCAATGCACATTTACCCGATGGCATAACCATTCTTTGGGCGCAGGAAGTCAGTGATGAATTTCATGCCCGTTTTAAGGCTTTTAGACGTGCCTATCGTTATGTGATTTTTTCACGAAAAACGCGTCCTTCATATTTAAATAAATTGGTGACGTGGGATTACCGTGACTTTGATGAGCAGCGTATGCAGCAAGCGGCAAACCATTTAATCGGTGAGCATGATTTTTCTTCTTATCGTGCTATTGGTTGTCAGGCTAAATCCCCTGTGCGTGTTTTATATCAGTTTGATGTTAGCCGACAAGGTAATTTTATTTTTTTAGATATAGAAGCAAATGCATTTTTACATCATATGGTAAGAAATATGGCGGGTGTATTAATGACCATTGGTGCTGCAGAACAAGAACCGGATTGGGCTAAGGAAGTTTTGCAATTAAAAGATCGTAAACTAGGTGGCATCACAGCCCCGCCACATGGACTATATTTAGTTAGAGTGGATTATCCTGAAGAATTTATTTTACCCAAAGTTGTTAACCTACCAATATTTGGTTAAAACCATAAAAACACTTCTCATTAGTAGAGCAGGTGTTAGCGTTAAAATATCTATTTAGTTGAAATTTTTTTTACGAAATAATTGCGGTGAATAAAGTAAACCTAACATGCCACCACAAACCAGCCCTATAGTATGAGCCATATTGGCAATATTACCGACCAGGCCTGTCCAGCAAAGTGCAAACCATATTAACATCATTATAGTTGTATTTTTATCCAGCCAAAGCCCGGCCGCAGGATTAAATTTTCCCTGAATCCAGAGGTAAGCCAGCAAGCCATAGACAACGCCAGACATGCCGCCAAATAGAGGGCCGCTCCAAAAGAATTGTGCTAAATTCGATAATACAGCAATAACAATAAAAAGGGTCAGCATGCGTTTAGAGCTTTGACGTTGTTCGATGGCGCTACCTAATTGATAAAGCCATAATAAGTTGAATGCTATATGGATAAAGCCAAAATGAATAAAAGCAGGGGTGATTAAGCGCCATATTTCTCCATTTAGTATTTCGGATAAGCCCTGTTTATATTCGCTGATGAATAAAAAGTGAATGAACTGATAGTTCGTCCCCATAGCAGAGATGAGAGCAACGATAAGGCTAACGAGCATAAGCATTGCTGTTACTTTATTGAAACGAGACCACAATTTAAGTTGCTCAAAAAAATTCATTTTTCTTTCTCAATCATTGATATACCGCTGTTATTATTTAAGGTGTATTGTATGCTATTCAAGTATTTAATAAAGTATGTATTATGATTAATAAACAGCAGCTAAAAAAAATATCAGTTTTAATACTTCTTGTTGCTATAGGGTTTGCTTTACAATTTGGAGGTTTTCTCGATGCAGAGAAAATATTGTTGGTTGCCCGTGAGTATGTTGATAATTGGTGGCTAATTGTTATTTTATTATTACTACAACTTGTTTTATTTACCTTTGCTTTGGCCGGTTCACTGGTATTTTGGATAGTCGCACCATTATATCCTCCTGTTACTGCTACGTTAATTGTTGCAGCAGGTGCAACATTGGGTGGCCTTGGGGCATACTTATTTTCGCGATACATCTCTGAGGACTGGATTAAAAAAATTGAAAAATCACCTACCTATAGATTACTGCATAGAGAAGATAATTTTTTTAGTCTTTTTGCATTAAGAATTTTTCCAGGTGTTCCGCATTGGTTAGTAAATTACAGCTCTGGGATTTTGAAAGTGAAGATAAGTCATTTTATTGCTGCGGCCTTTTTAGGGGTAAGCATAAAATCGTATGTCTATGCTGATATTATTTATAACTTAACGAGCAAAGCATCCTTTAAAGATATCTTAAATGTCTCAACTATATTGCCGTTGGTTTTATTATCCTTAATTACTTTCTTAGGTGTTTTTATTAAATATAAAATGGCAAATAAAAATAAAGGGGCTTAAAAGCCCCTTTATCATTTTTTAAAATTATACTTATTAAAGTAACGGTACGATAAGTAACGCAACAATATTCATAATTTTAATCAGTGGGTTAACCGCAGGACCTGCCGTATCTTTGTACGGGTCACCAACCGTATCACCGGTTACTGCGGCTTTATGCGCATCAGAACCTTTACCACCGTGGTTACCGTCTTCGATATATTTCTTTGCGTTATCCCATGCACCACCACCGGTGGTCATAGAGATAGCAACGAAAAGGCCGGTAACGATAGTCCCGATTAAAACACCACCTAAGGCTTCTGCACCTAAAGTCAGACCAACAATAATTGGCACTGCGACAGGTAATAAAGAAGGAATAAGCATTTCTTTAATTGCAGCTTTGGTTAACAAGTCTACTGCTTTAGAATAATCCGGTTTTTCAGAGTAATCCATAATGCCTGGCTTTTCTTTAAACTGCCGACGTACTTCGGTTACGATATCTCCGGCTGCCCGACCTACTGCTTCCATTGCCATTGCACCGAATAAGTAAGGAATCAGGCCACCGATAAACAGACCAATAATCACCATATGGTTAGAGAGATCGAATGAAACAGTTTGACCGTTAGTGGCTAAGGTATGTGTGTAATCAGCAAACAACACCAGTGTTGCAAGACCGGCTGAACCAATAGCATAACCCTTGGTTACAGCTTTAGTGGTATTACCTACTGCATCAAGCGCATCCGTTGTCGTTCGAACATCTTCGGGAAGCTCTGCCATTTCAGCAATACCGCCCGCGTTATCGGTAATAGGTCCGTAGGCATCAAGTGCAACAATAATACCGGTCATCGATAACATTGAGGTTGCTGCAATTGCAATACCGTATAAACCGGCTAACTCATATGCGCCCCAGATAGATGCACAAATTGAAAGCACAGGCAATGCGGTTGATTTCATTGAAACACCCAAACCGGCGATCACATTTGTACCGTCACCCGTGGTTGACGCTTTTGCAATATTTTTAACCGGTGCATATTCAGTTGCCGTGTAGTACTCAGTGATGACGATCATCGCGATAGTCAGAGCTAAACCGATAAGTGCTGCATAGTAAAATTCAGTTGCGCCGACTGTTGTGCCATTAGCTAGAGCTAAAGAAACATCCGCCATCATATTTTGTGTAACAAAATAGAATGCAATAGCAGAGAAAACTGCTGAAATAATTGTACCCTTATAAAGTGCATTCATGATTTTTGCACCATCAGATGTTTTAACAAAGAAGGTGCCGAGGATAGAACCTATAATTGAAACACCACCAAGAACGAGTGGATAAGTTACCGCTAATTCACCAATTTGGCTCATTACCAGACCGCCGAGTAACATGGTTGCAATGATTGTTACTGCATATGTCTCAAATAAGTCTGCAGCCATGCCCGCACAGTCACCGACGTTATCACCAACGTTATCCGCAATGGTTGCCGGGTTGCGTGGGTCATCTTCAGGAATACCGGCTTCAACTTTACCTACGATGTCAGCGCCGACATCTGCACCTTTAGTGAAGATACCGCCACCTAAACGAGCGAAAATAGAAATGAGTGAGCCACCAAAAGCTAAACCAACTAATGCGTGTAGTGCATCGGCTTGAGAAACACCCATCATAACGGTTAAGACGGTGTAGTAACCTGCAACACCTAAAAGGCCAAGTCCGACCACTAACATACCCGTGATCGCACCACCCTTAAAGGCAACTTGCAAAGCGGGATTAATACCCTCTTTAGCGGCTTCTGCGGTACGTGAATTAGAACGAACCGATACGTGCATACCAATATAGCCTGCAAGACCAGAGAGAATTGCGCCAATGGCAAAACCGATAGCGCTATACCAGCCAAGAGCAAAGCCCATAGCGATAAATAAAACAGCACCTACCATACCAATGGTTGTGTACTGGCGTGCCAGGTAAGCAATGGCACCTTCCTGAACTGCGTTAGCAATCTCCACCATTTTATCATTCCCCATGGGTTTCGATAAAACACTGAAAATTGAAATGACGCCATAACCGATGCCAATGAGGGCACAGACTAGAGCAATGGTTAGACCTGTGGACATGATGCTTCTCCCTTTAGTTAATAAAACTAATATAGCTAATATTATTTCACCATGATGCTAACGGGTTTTTGCTTATGACATCATCATGTATTTTTATCGGTCTATCTTTGTAGTTAATACCCTTAAAAGAGGTGTTGATATTTACTCCGAATAATAAATACCCGTTATTTTTTTAAGGTAAAGATATTTGTATTTAAGCCGCTAAGTAGGGCATTAGTTAGTAATAAAAATTACGGAGTCGTTTACAATGTTATCTAATATGAGCATCCAGAAAAAATTAATTGTCGCAAATATTCTTGTGATTTTGCTTTTTATTGTGGCACTTTGGAGTGCACTTACCGGGATGTTTTCAACGTCAAACGAATCGGACAAATTTTTTAATGAAAACCTGTCTCGCCAGGCAGCTTATCAAACAATGTTTGCCGATGGTCTGCTTTCCGGAGTTGCACTGCGCAACCTTGTCTTAAAGCCTAAAGCAAAAAAGCCACATAAAGTTGTGGTTGCTGCAATTCAACGTTTTGATGATGCATTTAAACTTGTTCGTTCAATGTCTCCGAAAAACGATCAATTAATTTCTGACTATTCATTGATAGAAAATGCCTGGAAAAAATCACGTAAAGCGAAACTCCGCGTGCTTGAATTAGTTAAAGCCGGAGAGGTTGAGTCGGCCATAACATTACTTAAAACGGTAGAGCACCCTAACTGGCGAAAAGTACGTATTGCAGTGCAAAAATTAAAAAATCAAGAGTCAGCAAAAAATAAAAAAATTCAAGAAAACATGGTTGCATATACCAGTTTTACTTTAACGCGGACGTTGATTATCGCTGTTATTGCCATATTTTTTAGTGTGCTAATAGGGGTTTATATTACCCGAAGTATTAAAGCGGCGTTTTCAACGGTGACTAATTCTTTAAATGATATTGCAAGCGGTGATGGTGATCTCACTCAACGCTTAAATGAAAAAGGCGACAAAGAAGTTCAGCAGTTGGCTATTGCCTTTAATTCTTTTGTTGTAAAAATACAAAGTTTGATTAAAAAAGTTTCAAGTACAAGTGAGAAGCTGAGTACAGAAATGAAACAGTTAACAGAGTTAAGCGTCGATACAAAACTAAACGTTAATCAACAAGAAGGAAAGATTGAACAAGTTGCAACTGCGATGAATGAAATGACAGCAACCGTCCAGGAAGTCGCTCGAAATGCAAGTCAGGCATCTGAATCAGCCCATTCTGCTGATAGTGAATCATCTAAAGGACAACGAGTTGTTGGCGAAGTGATTACCTCAATTAATGCGTTAGCCGAAGATGTTGGTCATACCTCAGAAACAATCAATGTATTGAAAGAGGATACTGAACAAATCGGTAGTGTTTTAGATGTTATTAAAGGTATTGCCGAGCAAACTAATTTATTAGCGCTTAATGCTGCAATCGAAGCGGCTCGCGCGGGTGAACAAGGGCGTGGTTTTGCGGTTGTTGCCGATGAAGTCAGAACATTAGCGAGTCGCACTCAAGAATCGACTCAGGAAATCCAACAAATGATTGAAAGATTACAGGCTGGGGCAATCTCAGCAGTGGATGCAATGGATAAAGGAAAGGGCAATACGCAAGTTACTGTAGAAAAAGCAGAGTTAGCAGGACAAGCATTATCCGCGATTACGCAAGCGGTCTCTCACATTGCAGAACAGAACACACAAATAGCAACAGCAGCGGAAGAGCAGTCGTCAGTTTCAGAAGAAATAAATCAAAATATCGTTAGTGTTAATACACTTTCTATTCAGGCCGCACAAGGTGCTGAACATACGGCGGCTTCGTGTCAAGAACTGGAACGCACGGCTAACGAGCTGCAGCAAATGATCAGTATGTTTAAAGTTTGATAATGTCTGCCTTGAGGGATCTCTGCCCTCTGAGGAATCCCCTAGAAATTTAATACTCCCGGTCATTACGAGGTAGCACTAAAAACGCATGTTTTTAGTGCTGATGCGGCAACCTCACGATTATCCCCTCCCTATATTAAGTTTGCTTCAGTTCGTTCTTCTGAACCAGAACGCGCTGAGCAGGGTAGACAGTTATGTTTACGAAACAATCATTTAGTACTTCCAATCTTGTGCAGCAATTAATTTTCAAATTAGCGGATTATCCTGAGTTACTGTAAAATAAGTGCCTTCAAGTAGGTTAATTCAGTTTCCTGGGATAGTCGGTTGCGCACACGTATTAAAATCTGTGGAATTAGGCATTTAGAAGATGCGCTCAAGGCTGTTGAGTGTGGTGCGGATGCTATCGGCCTGATTTTTGTTGAAAAAAGTCCACGTTGTGTCAGTTTATCGCAGGCGCAGGCTATTGCTGAATCATTGCCTGCATTTATCACGGTCGTAGGCTTGTTTATGAATGATGATGCCGCAACAGTGCGCAAGACATTACAATCCGTGCCTTTAACCTTACTGCAGTTCCATGGCGATGAAACAGCGGAATTCTGTGAACAATTCGATATGCAGTATGTCAAGGTTCTGGGGATGAATGAGCAATCTGATATTACCGCTTTTGCTAAAAAATATCCCAAGGCCAAGGCCATCTTACTTGATAATGAAAAAGGGGGCGGCACAGGTAAAAGTTTTGATTGGAGCCTGGTTCCCGAAAATTTACCTGTCCCGATTATTTTAGCTGGTGGGCTTACTCCCGAAAATGTTGCCCTGGCTATTGAAACGGTTAAACCGTACGCAGTTGATGTGAGTAGTGGTGTAGAATCCGGGATGGCGGTTAAAGATCATAAAAAAATTGAACAATTTATTAAAGAGGTACAGCGCGTTGGCTGAAGAATATCAACAACCGGATGACAAAGGTCATTTTGGTGTATATGGCGGATTATTTGTTGCAGAGACATTAATGGGACCGTTAACGGAGTTACGTCTCGCATACGAAAAATTCATGCTCGATAAAGACTTTTTAGCTGAACTCGATTGGGAGTTACAAAATTATGTTGGGCGTCCATCACCGCTTTATTTTGCTGAACGCTGGTCAAGGGAGTTAGGTGGGGCGAAGATTTATCTTAAGCGTGAAGATTTGAATCACACCGGTGCGCATAAAATAAATAATACCGTAGGCCAGGCTTTACTGGCTAAGCGTATGGGCAAAACACGTATTATTGCGGAAACGGGTGCAGGTCAACATGGGGTTGCAACTGCAACGGTGTGTGCGCGCCTAGGGCTTGAATGTATTGTGTATATGGGTGCGGTTGATATTGAGCGACAGGCCGCCAATGTTTATCGTATGAAACTCTTAGGTGCAACCGTTGTGCCAGTAACCGCCGGTTCGGCGACGTTAAAAGATGCGTTAAATGAAGCCATGCGCGATTGGGTCACCAATATTGATGATACTTTTTATATCATCGGTACGGTAGCAGGGCCACATCCTTATCCGGCCATGGTGCGTGATTTCCAAACCATTATTGGTCGTGAAGCCCGCCAGCAAATTGTGGAACATGAGGGTCGTTTGCCTGATGCGGTGGTGGCATGTGTTGGCGGTGGCTCAAATGCGATTGGCCTTTTCCATCCTTTTATTGATGATAAAGAGGTGAAAATTATCGGCGTTGAAGCCGCGGGTGATGGTATTGAAAGCGGAAACCACGCAGCGCCATTATGTGCAGGTAAACCGGGTGTATTACATGGTAACCGGACTTATCTGGTTGAAGATGAAAACGGTCAAATTATTGAAACGCATTCTATCTCAGCAGGCTTGGACTATCCTGGTGTCGGGCCGGAACATGCATGGTTAAAAGATATTGGTCGTGCTGAATACGTGGCGATTAATGATGAAGAAGCGTTACAGGCTTTTCATGATTTAACCAAAATTGAGGGAATTATCCCTGCCTTAGAGTCTAGCCATGCGTTAGCCTATGCAACAAAACTTGCGCCAACGATGCGTAAAGATGAAATTATTATTGTGAATCTCTCAGGTCGTGGTGATAAAGATATCCACACTGTTGCGAATATTGAAGGAATTAACGTATGAGCCGTCGAGATGTGAGTAGAATAGCGTCGCGATTCGAATTACGCGCCAGAGAAGGCCGTAAACTTTTAATTCCATATTTTACGGCCGGCGATCCAAGCCCGGAAAATGCCGTACCCATGATGCATGCCATGGTGGAAGCGGGAGCCGATTTAATCGAATTAGGGGTGCCTTTTTCAGACCCTATGGCAGAAGGTCCGGTGATTCAGAAAGCCATGGAGCGGGCTTTAGAGTTCAATGTCAGTCTTCGTGATGTTATTGCTATGGTGGCCGAGTTTCGCCAAAAAGATCAGGAAACCCCTGTAATCTTAATGGGGTACCTTAATCCAGTCGAGGTTATGGGGTATGCTGAATTTGCCAAATCTGCTGCTAAAGCCGGTGTTGATGGGCTTTTAACAGTGGATATCCCGCCAGAAGAAGCCAAAGATTACGTCGAAGCTTTGAAAGCTGAAGGCCTTGATCGTATTTTCCTCATTTCACCAACAACGAGTGATGAGAGAATTAAGGCGATTAATGATGCCAGTGGTGGTTTTTTGTACTATGTTTCCCTTAAAGGGGTGACAGGTGCGGGACATTTGGACATAAAAGCAGTACAAGATCGCGTTTCTAATATACGTCGATTGACAGAATTACCCGTTGGAGTAGGCTTTGGTATTAAGGATGCTGAGTCAGCTAAAAATGTTGCCAGTGCTGCAGATGCTGTTGTTGTTGGAAGTGCTATTATTAAACGTATTGAGCAAAACCTTGATTCGGTTGATAATGCAAACAAAGCCGTTTGCGAATTATTATCTGAAATGCGACAAGCTCTCGATGCGTAAAAATTAAGCTGTAAATTGAATATAACTTGAAGAAAATAAGACAGGATTTCAGCCATGAATTGGTTTAGCAAATTACTCCCCGAACGTATTCGAATTGATGGCGGCTCACGTAAAAATATGCCTGAAGGCTTATGGACCAAATGTCCTTCTTGTGGTGCTGTTTTATATCGTGCTGAAATGGAACGTAACTTAGATGTTTGTCCTAAGTGTGATCAACATGCTCGTGTTGGGGCTCGTTTTCGTTTAGAAAAATTTCTTGATGAAGATGGCCGCAGTGAAATCGGCGAAAATCTAAAGCCCGTTGATGCGCTTAAATTTAAAGATTTAAAAAAATATAAAGATCGTATTACTCAGGCTCAAAAAGCCACCAATGAACATGATGCTTTAATTGTCATGAAAGGCACAGTTAAAGGTGTTCCGGTTGTAGCCGCAGCGTTTGAATTTAAATTCATGGGCGGTTCTATGGGCTCTGTGGTAGGTGAACGTTTTGTTCGTGCGGTTAATGTTTGTTTAAAAGAAAATATTCCTTTGGTTTGCTATTCAGCGAGCGGCGGTGCACGTATGCAAGAGGCCTTGTTCTCGTTAATGCAAATGGCAAAAACCAGTGCTGCGCTGGCACGTATGCGTCAACAGTCTTTACCTTTTATCTCTATATTAACTGATCCGACTATGGGTGGCGTATCAGCCAGTTTAGCCATGTTGGGTGATATTAATATTGCCGAACCTAATGCTTTAATTGGTTTTGCCGGTCCGCGTGTTATTGAACAGACCGTACGTGAAGTTCTCCCGGATGGATTTCAACGTAGTGAATTCTTATTAGAGCATGGTGCGGTGGACATGATTGTTGATCGTCGTGATATGCGTGACAAGGTGGCGTCATTACTCTCCATGATGATGCAGAAACCCGCAGCCTGATTCATGGTTTATCTTTTTCGCCCCAGCAGCGTTAAATTTGATTTCAAAATCCTCATTTGCTAATCGCAAACTCCGGTTTTTCAATCAAATTTGCCTTGCTGGAACAAAAAATCTTTCCCATGAAAGTCAGATATAATTTATGTCCAAAAGGTGGTTTTAAACCACCTTTTTTATTTTTGAGTTTTTAATAATGCGTTTCTCTACTCTTCAGGAATGGTTAGATTGGCAAGAGGGTTTACATCACTCAAATATTGAGCTTGGCCTTGAGCGTGTTACCAAAGTGTTCAGGCGTATGCATTCTTCGTTGCCGCCATGTCCGGTTATTACTGTTGCTGGAACCAACGGTAAAGGTTCCAGTGTTGCTTTATTGGAATCTATTTACCAGAGTGCCGGTTATCAAACGGGCGTATATACTTCACCTCATTTGCTTCGTTACAATGAGCGCATTCATCTCAATGCTGAAGAGGTGAGTGATAACATGATTTGTGAAGCCTTTGAACGAATTGATCAGGCACGGCTTAATCATGCTGAGTTTAATAGCTCATGCGATGAAGATAACGAAGAGATCTCTTTAACTTATTTTGAGTTTGGGACGTTAGCGGCGTTAGATATTTTTTTTCGCGCAATGCCCGACCTTATCATTTTAGAGGTCGGCTTAGGGGGGCGTCTGGATGTTGTCAATATCATTGATGCTGATGTCGCGCTGATTACCTCAATTGGTATTGATCATACTGCCTGGCTTGGAAATGATCGTGAAACCATTGCGGTTGAAAAAGCAGGTATTATGCGAAAAGCCCGGCCGGTGGTTTACAGTAGTCCCGATATGCCAAATAGCATATCCGAGACAGCAATAAAGGTGGGGGCAAGACTACTTCAGCGCGGTAAAGATTTTAGCTGGAAAAAAGGCGCGGGCTACGCGGCATGGGATTGGCAATCAGACACACAGCAGCGTACTGCTCTACCGCAACCTAACTTACGTGGAGAACACCAGCTCGATAATGCAGCCGGGGTTTTAATGGTGATTGAGCAGCTGGCCGATAGGTTATCTGTGAATCAAAAACAGATTAAAGCGGGCTTATTATCTGTTTCGATACCTGGCCGCTTTCAGTGCCAACCCGGCGACCCTATGCATATTCTGGATGTGGCTCATAATGAAGCCAGTGTGGCGTGTTTAGCTGAACTTTTGAAGTTGCAGGTATGTGGTGGAAATAATGTTGCGGTATTAGGGATGTTAGAAGATAAAGCACATGCAGAGGCATTATCGGTAATGTTGCCTGAAATATCGAAGTGGTATGTAGCTGATTTAGATGTTCCCCGGGGTGCAAAGTCAGCTCAATTAGCGGCTGTTTTGCAAGGCTTAGATGAAAAAACGTGTGTAGATTGTTTTTCGGGAGTAGAGCAAGCCATTCAGGCGGCTGATAGTGAGGCGAAAAGTGGAGACAGAATTATTATTTTTGGATCATTTTATACAGTGGAATTCGCACTGCAGCTAGGAATATAATACGCTCTGGGTACAAAATGTACTTTAGCTATTTACTGCTCAGGAGGCATGGTGGAAGAAGGTCGCTTAAAACAACGTTTGGTTGGTGCCGTGGTGCTGGTAGCACTGGCAGTGATTTTCATCCCGATTTTACTCAGTGGCGGGCGAGATATGGAAATGCCAGTATTTGGAAGTAATGTGCCTGAGCGCAGTGCTGAGATTCGTAATATCAAACATATTGATATTAAAGAAATGCAAGAAACGAAGTCTTACCTGGTAAATCCTAAAAAAATGCCCATTGCCAAGGGCCTGCCAGAACCTGAAGTGGTGAAAACCCCATCACCTTCTATTATTGATAGCATTAAAAATGCGTCGATATTGAAGGAAGATAAAAAGCCGTTAATAACAGATAATGTTTGGGCTGTGCAGGTAGGGAGTTTTAAAAACAGAACAAATGCTTTGGCGCTGCAAGAAAAGATACGCAAGAAAAAACTACATGCTTTTGTTGACCGTATTATGAAAAAGAATACGACTATTTATCGTGTTCGAGTGGGGCCGCAAACGAGTAAAGAAAAAGCGGAAAAGGTTAAGATAAAGTTGAAAAAAGAAATGAATTTAAGTGGTTTGGTTGTTAAACATCCATAATTTGGAATGATATAAATGGTTGTTGCTGATTTTATTGTTTTAGGTATTATTTTTCTTTCTGTAATCATTAGCTTGATGCGTGGTTTTGTAAAGGAAGCATTGTCGTTGACGGGCTGGTTAGCATCGTTGTGGATAGCGATGAGCTTTTCTTCAGGTATGGCAGAGCTATTTGGTAGTTCGATCAAAGATCCTACTTTACGTTTACTTACAGCATTTGTCTGTTTGTTTGTTTTATCTTTAATTGTTGGTTCGCTGATAAATTTCTTTGCATCACAATTTGTACAACGAGTTGGCCTTACAAGTATCGATCGTACACTCGGTAGTGTATTTGGTTTTTTACGCGGTATTTTGTTAGTAACAATAATTGTTATGTTGTTAGGTCTGACGTCCTTACCGAAAGAATCCTGGTGGAATGAATCTTTTTTTCTGTTTCGCTTTGAAGTCATTGCATCCTGGCTAACTGAATTGTTACCAGCTGATATTGCTCGATATTTTAAATTTTAATTTAACCGTTTAAATACCTAGGAAAAATATTTATGTGTGGAATTATTGGACTTGTCGGCCATACTCCCGTAAACCAGCAGCTGTATGATGGTTTAACCGTGTTACAACATCGTGGTCAGGATGCTGCAGGTATCGTGACCTGTGAAGATGATCGTATGTACTTACGTAAAGATAATGGTTTAGTAAAAGATGTTTTCCATACTCGCCATATGCTCAACTTGAAAGGTAATATTGGCATTGGTCATGTGCGATACCCAACAGCAGGTTGTTTTTCTTCATCAGAAGCTCAACCTTTTTATGTCAATTCTCCGTATGGTATTGCTCTGGCGCATAATGGTAACTTAACCAATGCTGAAGACTTAAAACATGATTTATTTGTTCAGGACCGACGTCACATCAATACAAATTCTGATTCTGAAATACTATTAAATATCTTTGCTCATGAATTACAAGAAACGGTAAGTCCTGATTTAGATATTACTGCAAACAATATTTTTGATGCTATAGAAAATGTACATAAACGTTGTAAGGGTGCTTACGCGGTTGTTGCTATGATTACCGGGCGCGGTATCGTTGCCTTTCGCGATCCACACGGTATTCGCCCGGTCGCGTTTGGTAAGCGAGAAACTGAAAAAGGTATTGAACACATAGTTGCCTCAGAGTCTGTCGCAATTGATTCATTAGATTTTGAAATGGTTCGCGATATTGCACCCGGCGAAGCCATTTTTATTGATAACCAGGGCGAACTTTTTTCTCGTCAATGCGCAGAAGCACCAGCGCTATCCCCGTGTATCTTTGAACATGTTTATTTTGCGCGTCCGGACTCAATTATTGATGGCGTGTCCGTTTATAAAGCGCGTCTGCGTATGGGCGATTATTTGGCAAAAACGATTTTAAAAGAATTCCCTAATCATGATATTGATGTAGTTTTACCTATACCTGATACCAGCCGGACGTCTGCTTTAGAGTTATCGTATACTTTGGGCGTGAAATATAGCGAAGGTTTTATTAAGAACCGTTATATTGGCAGAACCTTTATTATGCCAGGACAACAACAACGTAAAAAATCAGTTAAACAAAAACTCAATGCGATTGATTTAGAGTTTAAAGGTAAAAATGTTTTGTTGGTTGATGATTCAATTGTACGCGGTACAACATCGCAACAAATTATTCAAATGGCGCGTGATGCAGGAGCGAAAAAAGTGTATTTTGCTTCAGCTGCTCCGGCAGTACGTTACCCTAATGTTTATGGTATTGACATGCCTGCTGCTGTTGAGTTGATTGCTCATGACAGAAATATCGATGAAATCGCAAAAGAAATTGGTGCGGATAAATTATTTTATCAAAAAATAGATGACCTTATTGAAGCCGTGCGGGAAAAAGCACCGAATATAAAAGAATTCGATACGTCGGTTTTTGATGGCCAATATGTTACTGGCGATATTAATGAGTCCTATTTGAACCATATTGAGTCTTTAAGGAATGATGCCAGCCGAGAAAGTGATGAAGCAGACAATGAAGTGATCGAGCTCCATAATAACGCTTAAATTGACATTTAATGAATCATCATCTACTCTATTATCTTCTGAGTAGCTTTTGTTACCACAGAATAGCGCCGATTTGATACCAGCTTGCGGGCGCATTAAAAGTACAGCTAAAGTGAGGAAAACCTGCTTTAGTTGAAGTGGGTTTTTTTATGCCCGAAATTAATTAAATTTGGAGATAGCAATGTCAGAGTTTGATGAACAATGGGCACTTGAAACCCTTGCAGTACGGGCAGGACAGATACGCACCGCAGAAGGTGAACATAGCGAACCTATTTTCCCAACGTCAAGTTTTGTATTTCCAAGCGCAGCAGAAGCAGCTGCACGTTTCAGTGGTGAAACCCCCGGGAATATTTATTCCCGCTTTACCAACCCAACCGTTCGTACTTTTGAACAGCGTTTAGCGGCGCTTGAAGGAGGAGAGTGTTGTGTGGCGACCTCTTCAGGGATGTCTGCAATTCTAACAACGTGTATTGCTTTACTACAGGCAGGTGATCATATTGTTTCTTCACGTTCTGTTTTTGGTACCACGGTTGTTCTCTTCAATAAATATTTGCAACCCTTTGGTGTTGATACGACCTTTGTTGATTTAACAGATATAGCAGCATGGAAAGCGGCCATTAAACCTGAAACAAAAATATTGTTTTTAGAAACACCCTCTAACCCGTTAACCGAAGTTGCTGATTTAAAAGCGCTGGCTGATTTAGCACATGAAAATGATTGCTTACTCGTGGTTGATAATTGTTTGTGTACACCGATATTGCAGCAGCCCTTAAAATTTGGTGCGGATATTGTTATTCATTCAGCAACAAAATATATTGATGGCCAAGGCAGAGCAATGGGGGGAGCTGTGGTTGGTAATAAAGAATTAGTCGGTGAAAAAGTTTTTGGTTTTTTACGTACTGCGGGTCCAACACTCAGCCCGTTTAATGCATGGGTGTTCTTAAAAGGTCTGGAAACGTTAAGTTTAAGAATGAAGGCGCATAGTACGAATGCTTTAGAACTTGCTCAGTTTTTAGAACAACATCCCTCAGTTAATAAAGTATATTACTCTGGATTGGAGTCACATCCTCAATATGCTTTAGCAAGAGAGCAACAATTCGCAGGTAGTGGTGTTTTGTCTTTTGAAGTTAAGGGTGGCAAAGAAGCAGCCTGGAAATTGATTGATGCAACAAAGTTATTATCCATTACGGCAAATTTAGGTGATGCAAAATCGACGATTACTCATCCAGCAACAACAACGCATGGTCGTTTAACGGATGAAGAAAAGTTAAAATCTGGAATTAGTGATGGCTTAATTCGCGTTTCAGTCGGTCTGGAATCAATAGACGATATAAAAACAGATATTGCCAGAGGTTTATAGTTATATTAAATCAATAACATGGGCTAATAAATTCATGGGCTGTTTATTTTTTGAAAAATTAAAAGCTGGGTGGAAGCTGAATATCGATATATTTTTCATCATTACGGGGATGTTGAAAAGAGATACTGGATGCATGTAATAGCAATCGTTCAGATTTTTTTATGACATCATCGTCTGCATATAATTCATCGCCCAATATTGCATGATTAAGGGATTGCAAATGAATTCTAAGTTGATGAGTTCTTCCCGTTATTGGAATAAGTTCGAGTCGACTGGAATCATTTTTTTCGTCATAAGATAAAAGCAAATAGCATGTTTTTGATATTTTTCCCGATTCAAAGTCAATCTTTTGTTTTGGTCGGTTTGGCCAGTCTGTAATGAGTGGTAAATTAATTTCACCACATTTATCTTTGATTTTTCCATCAACCACGGCAATATATTTTTTATCAACTTTTCTGTTCTGGAATAATATGCTGAGTTCCCGTTCCATTTCTTTTCCTAGTGCGATGATCATTAAGCCTGATGTCGACATGTCCAGACGGTGAACAATTAAGGCAGAGGGATAATCTTTTTGGATACGAGTAATTAAACAATCCTGTTTTTCTGCTCCACGACCTGGAACAGAGAGCAAGCCACTTGGTTTATTGACTACCAGTAAATACTCATCTTCATAAATAATATCAAGAGAAGTATGGGCTGGCGGGTTGTATTTCATTTTATATTCCGAGAAAAAACCAGTTTATATATTGAGCTTGTATATTAATATAAAATTAATAATAACAAGAATAACACTGATTGTTTGCCATGTACGAATAGGATCGCGTTTTAATAATGGAACATAGTCGTTGTTAATTAGGGATGAATCAGGTTTATTCAGCGCATAGGTGAATTCAGACAAAATGCTAAAACGGCTTTCTGGGTTAATGCTCACAGCTTTTTCAATTGCTTTATCAACCCATGATGGAACTTCGGGGTTATAACGTTTAATTGATATGTACTTTGCTCTTTTAATATTTTTTGCGCTCATATTTTCACCATAAGGTAAATGTCCGCTGAGCAATTCGTAAATAATGACACCGAGTGAGAAAATATCCGAGCGATTACTACCCGCTGCCCCTGTATGGTATTCAGGGGCGCTGTAATTGATGGTGCCGAGCATATTATTTACTTCAATCGGTAAATATATTTCTTCAATCCCTGCGATTTTTGCTGATCCAAAATCAATAATTTTTAAGGTTTTATTTTTATCAATCAAAATATTTTCGGGTTTTAAATCCTGGTGAATCATTTCTAAACGATGGAAAGCGCGTAAGCCACGTTCAATTTGTTTGCTAAAGTTTCGTACCAGACTTAATGAAGGGCGAGGGTTATCATCAATCCATTGGCGCAAAGAACAGCCTTCGATATATTCAGTAATATAATATAAAGCAGTACGTTTACGTTTAATTTTCAAGACTTTTAATACATGTGGGTTATTGATGCGTCTTCCTGCCCATTCCTCGTGTAAAAACTGATTAATATATTCGGGATCATCCTGATAGTTGACAGAAGGTGCCTTCATCACAATGTTTTCTTTACTATTAACATCTTGTACCAAATACACTTCAGTCCGTTTATTTGAGAATAGATGACGAAGGACTTTATAGCCATCTAAAATTAAACCCGGCTCTAATGGAGGGGGGAAAGGGAGTTGAGTGAGTTTTTCATAAAACTCATTTTCATCTTCACTGGGTAAATTAGTGATCTGAACAATTTGGCAGGTGAGGTTATCATCACTTTTATTTTTTTCTGCTATTTTTACGATTTCTTCAGTGGCACGTTTTAGGTCTTTATTTTTTAATAGGGTTTCTTTAATTCTACTGTCAGTGATAAATTCATACACACCATCGGTGAGTTGAATAAAGATATCGCCGACTTCAATGGTTAATGTTTTGTAATCAATGTCGACACGTAACTCAATGCCTAATGCTCTTGATAAGTAACTTTTTTCCTCGCTTACAACAAAACGGTGATCATTTGTGAGTTGTTCAAGGTCGTTGCCACGTAGGCGATAAATTCGTGTATCACCAACATGAAAAATGTAGGCTGTGTTTGATTTAAAGACTAAAGCACTTAATGTGGTTACCATTCCTTTATTGCTTTGGTATTGGCGTTGTCCCTGTCCATGAAGCCATCGGTTTAATGCAGAAAGTATTTTTTGTCCTGAGTTTTTAACAGACCAGCTTTCAGGGGTACTAAAATAATCACTTAAAAAGCTTTTTACGCAGCCTTCAGAGGCTTGTTTACCATCATCGCTGGCACTCATGCCATCGGCAACAACGGCTGCAATTCCTTTGCTTGTTAATAAGGGGGCATCAGGTACGACTATTCCACACGAATCTTCGTTTTGCGGTTTTACTCCTGCAATACTGTAATGACTACTATTGATTTGTAATTTTGATGGCATGGCTAAATTCTAATGAAAAAGGCAATGGCGTTAAAGTATAACGGCACTGCCTTAATTATGGTGAAAATTATTGATTAAATTTCTCTCAATCAACATCGAGCATTTGCACTGTTCCATCCGGAAGGACTTCCGCCATTTGATCTTTTGGGTCTTCAAGAAAAAATGCGATGAGAATAAAGACCGCAATAGCGAATACTGCAATTACCATAAAGAAAATATCTGTTGCAACGAAAGACAAAATAGTTAAGAAAGTCACAGCACCAACGTTTCCATATGCTCCTGCCATACCGGCAATTTGTCCTGTCATACGGCGTTTAACCAGAGGAACAATGGCAAATACCGCTCCGTTACCGGCATTTACGAACAATGAACTGAAAATAACCACGGCAACGGCGAGTGAAAGACTCCATTCACTTGTGACTAAGCTTAATAAGTAATAACCCACCCCTGTACCAAGCATAAGTAGGGTGAGGGAGAGTTTACGTCCAAACTTATCGCTGATCCAACCACCGGCAGGGCGCATAATTAAGTTTAGTCCGGCAAAAACAGATGCAATTAAACCGGCTTGAATGGCTGAAAGCTGAAAGGTATCCATAAAGAATAAAGGCAAGATGGATATTACCGCTAATTCAGAACCAAATGTCACCATATATGAAAGGTTGAGCAGTGCAACTTGTTTAAACTTATAACGTTCAATTTCAGGAACCGATTTAGTAAATACATGTTTATTTATTTGATAAATACGAATAGTTTGAAATGCGTACAGGCTGGCGAGGATAATATAAATCATCACGGTAACCGCTTCGCTCAACATACCTAAATTAGATGGACTAAGTTTCCAGGTTAATACAGCTAAAGCTGCAAATAAGGGGATATTCGTTACCAAATATAAAAAGAAATCAAATGCGCTGGTAATTTCTAATGCCCCATTTTTCTTTGGTTTGAAGTAAGTTGAGCCTTTTGGCGTATCACTTACGCTAAAGTAGTAAATAGCAGAATAAATAAGTGCGACAATGCCCGTTGTTCCCACGGCATAACGCCAGCCATCCTCACCACCAAAAGCTAATGCGAGTGTGGGTAAAATAACCGCTGCACCGGCTGAACCGAAGTTACCCCAGCCACCATAAATACCTTGTGCTAAGCCTGTTTGTTTTGCAGGAAACCACTCACCAATTATGCGAATACCAATAACAAAACCTGCACCAACAAAACCAAGTAAAAAACGCATAATAGCGAGTTGCTCAAAATCTTTTGCCAGAGCGAAGCCGAAACAAAGGAAGCTCGATACAAATAACAACATAGAATAAATACGGCGTGGGCCAAAGGCATCAACCAGCATGCCAATAATAATTCGAGCTGGAATGGTTAATGCGACATTTAATATTAAAAGGGTCTTAATCTGTTGATCATTTAGGCCTAACGATTCACGCATCATGCCTAAAAGAGGGGCGTGGTTGAACCAAACAAAAAAACTAATAAAAAATGCTATCCAACTTAAGTGCAATATGCGAGTTTTTCCGCTGAATGAAAATAAGTTTAACTTGCTTGTATCAACCGACATGGGGTAAGCCTCAATATATAATAAATGGTTAGTTTAATTTCTACTCCTCAGAGCAAGGCGTGTGCCATGTTTTGTAATCTATTGTTTTCAAAGGATAATTACACAGTTCGCTGTACTTATTGAATAATTCGCGCACAGTCTGAGTGCATTCCAGTGCTAAATAATGTTAATGAGAGTTTATTTTGGTGCAAATATATTTAAATTTCATAATTAATCATTTTATAGTGCGATTAAACGGTACAATATAAGTCGATTAAATTTAAATTGTCTGGATAATAAATGCGTGATGTTGAAATTAGAAATGAGCCGGTTGAACTGTATAAAATCCTCAAGTTTGAAGGGATGACAGCAAGCGGTGGCGAAGCAAAATTAGTTATCGAGCAAGGCCAGGTGATCGTTAACGGCGAAGTCGAAACGAGAAAACGAAAAAAAATTCATTCAGGTGATATTATTGAATTTGCATCTGAAAAAATATGTATCAAACTTACTGGAAGTACCCATGACAAATAACGATATTTTACGCCGTATTCGCTATGTTTTCGATTTTAATGACGACAAAATGATTGCATTATTTGCTGCTGCAGATTGTACCGTAACACGTGCGCAGGTGAGTAACTGGATGAAGCCAGAAGATGATTCTGATTTTGAGAAATTATCTGATGTTATGCTTGCAACTTACCTTAATGGTTTGATTAATGATAAACGCGGTAAGCGAGAAGGTGCTCAGCCAGTTCCTGAAAAAGATCTTAGTAATAATGCTATTTTTATGAAGTTAAAAATTGCCTTAAATCTTCAGGCTGAGGATATTCTTGAAATTATGGATTTATCGGATTTTCGTATGAGCAAACATGAACTGAGTGCATTTTTTCGTAAACCCGGCCATAAGCACCACCGTGAATGTAAAGATCAAATACTACGAATATTCCTAAAGGGTCTACAGCAGCAATACCGTGCTGATACGGATTAATAGTGAAGCTATTATTCATTTAAATGTCTTTTTATAGAGATTAAAATTGGAGTGAGTTAGATGAATATGAAAGTGGCTATTATATTATTTACAAGTTTATTAGGTTATCTACCGAGCGCCTCTGCAGATAAAGCTGTTTTTGCTGGCGGCTGTTTTTGGTGCATGGAATCTGATTTTGAAAAGCTTGAAGGTGTGACGGATGTTATTTCAGGTTTTACAGGTGGAACAGCTAAGAACCCAACCTATAAAGGGAATCATAAAGGGCACTATGAAGCTGTTGAAGTAAGCTATGATCCCACTAAAGTGAGTTATCAACAGTTACTTGATCATTATTGGGTCAATGTTGATCCTTTTGATGCACGTGGTCAATTTTGTGACAAAGGCCCAAGTTATTTAAGCGCTATTTTTGTTGCTTCAGAGAAAGAAAAATCATTAGCAGAAGCATCTCGACAAAAAGTCGTTGAGCAGTTTCCGAATGAAAAAGTGATTACGCCAATATTAAAAGCAGCAACTTTTTATCCTATAAAAGGTGAAGAAGCTTATCATCAGGATTATTATAAAAATTATTCGGTACGTTACAAATATTATCGTTGGAGTTGTGGTCGCGATCAAAGGTTGAAAGCCATTTGGGGTGATAAAGCGAAAAATTAAAAAAAAGAGGGCAAGTATGGATAATAGTAATATATCAGGAAGTTGTTTATGTGGTGAAGTACGCTATGAATTTTCTGGTTCAACAAAAGTTTTTCAATACTGTCATTGCTCTCGTTGCCGCAAAATAACAGGCTCGGCTCATGCTGCAAATATTATTGTTGAGCCAACCGAATTTAGCTGGCTAAGCGGTAAAGATAATGTAGGGCGCTTTGAGTTAGCGCAAGCCAAACACTTCGCCAGTTCATTTTGTAAAACCTGTGGTTCTTCTTTACCCTGGCTTACTCAAAGTGGTAAAGCTGTTGTTATCCCTGCTGGAACTTTAGATCAAGATCCTGACGTTAAACCACAGCACAATATCTACTATACTGATAAAGCGGAATGGTATGTGAATGCTGATGATTTAATTAAGTATGACGCTCTGCCAATAAAAAAATAACTGTTTAAGATAATGAAGAAATTATTTTTATTTATCATTTTAATACCACTTTTTTTCCCGTTGACCACACATGCAACTAATTCTACTTCTTTAAATTCAATTAAAAGTGCGGGTGTCAATCTTCATTTAGAAAAAATTGCGGAGGGCTTTGCAATACCCTGGGGAATGGCATTTATTTCTCCTTCGAAGTTATTACTTACAGAACGGCGAGGGCGGGTTTATATTATCGATACTCACTCTGGCTCGAAAACAGTAATTAAAAATATACCTGAAGTATTAATTGATGGCCAGAGTGGCTTACTTGATGTTGCGATACCACCAAATTATGAAAATACCCTCTGGATCTATTTTACTTATGTAAAAGAAATTGCAGAGCAGGGCGTCACTGTACTCGCGCGTGCGAAGTTAAAAAATAATAGCTTAACACAATGGCAGGAGCTACTTGTTTCAAAGTCAGGCAGTAATACGAGTCAACATTTTGGTAGTCGTATTAGTTTTGATGAAAGCGGACATGTTTATTTTGGTATTGGTGATCGAGGTGAACGAGACAATAGCCAGGATCTACGCAATCATGCCGGCACAATTATACGCCTAAATTTAGATGGTTCTATTCCAAAAGATAACCCCTTTATTGGAAATATATCTGCATTACCTGAAATATGGAGCTATGGTCACCGCAATCCACAAGGCTTAAGTTATGATTTGAAAACTCAGCGGTTGTGGGAAATAGAGCATGGACCAAGAGGGGGCGATGAGGTAAATTTAATTTCTGCAGGCAAAAACTATGGCTGGCCAATTATTTCATATGGCAAGGAATACTGGGGGCCTATTGCTGTTGGAGAAGGAACACATCGTGAAGGGATGGAACAGCCAAAGAAAGTTTATACTCCATCGATTGCGCCGGGAAGCTTAATTGTTTATAGAGGAAATGCCTTTCCAAAATGGAAGGGTAACTTGTTTTCGGGGGCTTTAAAACTTCGTCATTTAAATCGTCTTGTTTTAGATGATAATGGTGAAGCAATAAAAGAAGAAAGGTTGTTTGGTTTTTTAAATGAACGTATTCGTGCTTTAGTGCAAAGTACTCAAGGTTGGATATATTTTTCGACTGATAGCGGAAAAATATATCGTATTAAACCATCTTTGAAATAGTTTTTATAATAAAAAAGAGTCGTTATTTATGGAGTTAAATCCGACACCAGCATTATTAGATATTTTATATTGGATTACACTTGTAGCTGTTATTGTATCGTCTGCTTCCGCTGTTTTAAAAGCAGGTTTTAAACAATTTGATTTGTTTGGCGTTATTATTATCGCTATTGCAACCGGACTCGGTGGTGGTTCTTTGCGTGATATGTTACTTGATAGAGAAGTGTTTTGGATACGCGATCAAGGCTTCTTTACTGCATCGCTGGCCAGTGCCATTGTTATTTTTATTATTGCCAGATTAAAGGTGATCTCTCCAAAATTCTTTTTAATCCCCGATGCCGCCGGTTTAGCAACATTTGGCGTCGCCGGCACGTTGGTATCTCTCATGGTGGGAGCTCCTTGGTTAGTGGCAAGCTTTATGGGGGTGATGACGGGAACCATGGGTGGTATTTTTCGTGACATACTCTGCAATGAAACCCCAGTCGTTTTTCAAAGCTCATTATATGCAACAGTATCCTGGCTGGGTTCATTACTCTTTATATATTTACTATATAAAGAACTGGATGTTACCTTATCAGCAGTCATTGCAGGAGTATTGATTTTTCTTGCACGATTATTAGCCATACATTTTGATATTAGCTTGCCAAAATTTAAATTCAAACAATAGAAAATATCATGCTTAAGTAGAGTGCACTTTAGAATTCCCTGTGTCTTCGTGGTGCAATATTTTATTGTTGTCTAAATTTCGTTTAAAAAAACAGTATATCCTTCCTAATGTTTTTAAAATTATTTTGTTTTATAAGGTGGCATCATTTTTGCTCTATGGTTAGAAGATAATAATTTAACTTCTACTGAAAAATAAAATGAAACATAAAATATTGCTTATTGATGAATGTTCTGGCAGAACAGAAAGATTAAGCTTGTCACTTCATGAGGCAGGATTTGAAGTGGTTGGCAGAGTATCTTGTGATGATGATATTTTATCGAGTATTAAGATCTGTGAGCCAGATGTTTTAATGATCGACATGGAGTCACCGGATCAATATATTTTTAATCAATTGGTAGAAATTAATAAAGCACTACCAAAACCTATCGTTTTCTTTGCAGAAAAAAGCGAAGAAGATGTGATTAATAAAGCGGTTAAATCCGGGGTAAGTGCATTTATTGTCGACGGTTTAACCGGAAGACGATTGAAACCTGTTATTGAGCTTGCTATCGCACGGTTTAATGAAATGCAATCGCTGTATAAAAAACTGGCTGCATCAGAAGAGAACCTGGAAGAGCGTAAAATTATTGAGAGGGCAAAAGGGATTATTATGAGCATGAAAAACTTAAGTGAAGATGATGCTTATAGCTCTTTAAGAACACTGGCAATGAGTCAAAATAAAAAAATATTTGAAATAGCAAAAAATGTTATTGAAATGTCAGAGTTATTTTGATTTTGCACCTTAATAGTTAATTTTAAATATATCCTGCCTCATTTTGATACATTAAATGCGATATAAATGAGGTTTTAGTCCTTATTTTTAAATTAAGCTCATAGTTTAGCCATTTTTATAATTGGCACATAGATTGCTCTAGTATAGTTTGTAAGGATAAAATTTTAATTGTCGTCCAACGGCGGGCGATAATGATCGGACAAAGGCGTCCACATAGTAAACATTAGTGTTTGCTGTGTGGGCGTTTTTTTTTGCATATTATTTTAAACACAAAACAGTAGTGAGGCTGTAATGAAAAGTAAAACCATAAAATCAGAACGTAGAAAGTTTTTTAAATCGACAATAATGTCGCTGGGACTTTCGGCAACAATATCAATGGGATTGTTAGGGGCAATAAATGTTAATGCTGCCGTCGGAGAAGCTGAAAAAGAAGAGCTAACGTTCGGTTTTATTAAGCTTACTGACATGGCGCCTTTAGCGGTCGCTTATGAAAAAGGTTTTTTTGAAGATGAAGGTCTATATGTAAAATTAGAAGCTCAGGCAAACTGGAAGGTATTGCTCGACAGGGTTATTGATGGTGAATTAGACGGTGCACACATGTTAGCAGGGCAACCTTTAGGTGCAACCATAGGCTTTGGTACACAATCTCATATTATTACAGCCTTTAGTATGGATTTGAACGGTAATGCGATAACGGTTTCAAACAAAGTGTGGGGCGAAATGAAGAAACATATACCGCATGAAAATGGTAAACCTGTTCATCCAATTAAGGCTGATGCATTAAAACCGGTTATTGCTAAATATAAATCAGAAGGTAAGCCTTTTAAAATGGGAATGGTATTTCCAGTATCAACACACAACTATGAATTGCGCTATTGGCTAGCGGCAGGAGGTATTAACCCTGGTTACTATGCTCCACATAAAGGTGATAGCAGCGGCACTTTAAAAGCTGATACATTATTATCAGTTACGCCACCACCACAAATGCCTTCAACCATGGAAGCCGGAACGATTGATGGTTATTGCGTCGGTGAACCCTGGAATCAGCAAGCAGTATTTAAAGGGATTGGTGTTCCGGTTGTAACGGATTATGAAATTTGGAAAGACAACCCGGAGAAGGTGTTTGGTGTGAGTAAGAAATGGGCTGACAAAAATCCAAATACACATATCCGTGTTGTTAAAGCAATGATTCGTGCTGCGCAATGGTTAGATGCGAACAATAATACTAATCGTCCAGAAGCCGTGAAGATTTTATCCAAATCTCAATATGTCGGTGCTGACTATGATGTAATTGCTAACTCAATGACAGGTACATTTGAATATGAAAAAGGGGACAAACGTAAAGTACCTGATTTCAACGTATTCTTCCGTTATAACGCTACTTACCCATATTACTCTGATGCAATCTGGTATTTAACACAAATGCGCCGCTGGGGGCAGATTCCAGAATATAAACCCGATAGTTGGTACAAAGATATTGCGAAGAAAGTCTATCGACCGGATATTTATGCCGCTGCAGCAAAAGAGTTAATTACTGAGGGTAAGGTTAAAGCGAAAGATTTCCCGGATTTAAAAACGGAGTCAGGCTTCCGTAAACCGCAGAAACATTTTATCGACAATATTGTATATGACGGTAAAGAACCAAATGCATATTTGCAGAAATTTAACATCGGGTTGAAAAACAAAGACAAAATGTAAGATGGGACATCCATGCACATAAAAATATGTGTGTGTGGATGCTTACACTGAGTTTAGAAAGATTGCTATTTGAGGTTGATAAAATGAATACAAGAGTATTGAATATAATAGAAAGTAAGTTCATGACAAAATTATTATCCATATCAAAACCAGAAAAGATTGATTGGGAAAAGTTTTTTAAACAAGCACTATATTCTCTGGGAATACCTTTGCTTGCGATTGGGTTATTTCTCGCATTATGGGGAGGTATTGCATCACAAATACAAACCTCGTTAGGCCAGGTACCGGGCCCAACTAAGGTATGGCAACAAGCTGTATCATTATATGACGAGCATGTAGAAGAAAGAGAAAAAGAAATTGCATTTTATGAAAGGCAAGATAAACGTAATGCCAAAAAATTATTAGCTAATCCGGATGCGAAGATTAAAATACGTTCATATACCGGTAAGCCGACATTTTTTGATCAAATTGCTACAAGTATCATTACAGTATTAACAGGATTTATTATTGCCTCGATGATCGCTATACCTGTTGGTATTATTAGCGGTTTAAGTCCGATCGTTTACAATGCATTGAATCCACTTATACAAACCTTTAAACCGGTTTCTCCACTAGCCTGGTTGCCTATCGTAACGATTATTGTCAGTGCAGTTTATATTTCAGATGATCCCTTGTTTTCAAAGTCATTTGTTAATTCTGCAATAACCGTAACGCTTTGTAGTTTATGGCCAACAATAATTAATACCACTGTCGGGGTTTCTTCGATGGATAAAGATTTGGTGAATGTAAGTAAAGTACTACGCTTAAGCTGGTTTACACATATTAAAAAAATTGTCTTGCCTGCATCGGTACCTATGATGTTTGCTGGTCTACGTGTTTCATTTGGGATTGGCTGGATGGTCTTGATTGCAGCTGAAATGTTGGCGCAAAATCCGGGTTTAGGAAAGTTTGTTTGGGATGAATTTCAAAATGGTAGTTCAAATTCTTTAGCAAGAATTATGGTTGCGGTTATCGTTATTGGTTTAATTGGTTATATCCTTGATCAATTTATGTTGAAGTTACAGCGCAGTGTGTCCTGGGATAAAAATGCGGTGTTACGTTAAATCGTGAAGCAACATTACAATAATTATTTTGGAGAATAAAATGAACAAAAAGCATTTAGAAATTAGCACCGTATCAATAGAATTCCCAACTGCTGTAGGACCTTTTAAAGCACTGGATAAAGTAAACCTTGATATAAAACAGGGTGAGTTTGTCTCTTTGATTGGTCACTCCGGTTGTGGTAAATCGACAGTATTGAATATTGTCGCCGGTTTATATCAGGCTACGGAAGGTGGCATTATTTTAGATGGTAAAGAAGTGAATGAACCAGGACCGGATCGCGCGGTTGTCTTTCAAAACCATTCTTTATTACCCTGGTTAACCGCTTATGAAAATGTCGAGCTTGCAGTTAAACAGGTTTTTAAAGGCAAGAAATCAGCAAAAGAAATGAAGGAATGGATTGAACACAACCTCAACCTTGTTCACATGGATCATGCAATGCACAAGCGACCCAGCGAAATATCCGGGGGGATGAAGCAGCGTGTTGGGATCGCGCGTGCATTGGCCATGGAACCAAAAGTTCTCTTAATGGATGAACCTTTTGGTGCACTTGATGCATTAACGCGAGCGCACATGCAGGATTCGCTAATTGAAATTCAGTCACGCTTAAACAATACAGTTATTATGATTACACATGATGTGGATGAGGCGGTTTTGCTTTCGGATCGTATTGTGATGATGACAAATGGCCCTGCAGCGACGATTGGTGAAATACTTGAAGTAGATTTAGCAAAACCAAGAAACCGTGTCGAGCTGGCAAATGATGCTCAATATAATAGCTATCGGGCAGCGGTATTGAAATTCCTCTATGAGCGCCAGCGTAATCCGGCCAATAAAGTAGCATAACAGTCCCAAAGTACCCGGGAGGAGCTTGGGTACTTATTAGCAATCGGCCTGCCATGGAAGGCATTTTAATTTATTTCTCTTTTTGGTTCAGCTAAGTAATTACCTTGTGAATAATCGATTCCAAGTTCTTTTACTTTATCAAATATTTCTTTTGAATCTACAAATTCTGCAACTGTTTCGATACCAAGTTGTTTTGAGAATTGAACTAAAGTTTTAGTAACAATTTCAGCGTTTTTATCCCTGATAATGTTTTTAATAATTGAACCATCAATTTTTAAATAATCTACATTAAGATGAATTAGATGGGTGAAGTTGGAATAGCCTGTACCAAAGTCATCTATTGCAACGCGACAGCCAAGTTGTTTTATCTCATGGATAAATTCTGCTATTTCAGCGTAGTTTTCTATACCTTCACTTTCAGTAAGCTCAACGGTTATTTGATTGGCGACTTGATACTCATTAAGTTTCTCTTTGAAAAATTTAATAGTAAAATCATCCCGAATATCTTCAACCGTAAAATTGATCGATGCCTCTATTTCTTTATTTTCAATTACAGAAAACGTTTTCTCTATCATTATTTTAGTTAACGAAGCATACTGGCGTGTGCTTTTAGCTGCCTCAAGAAAGTAAAAGGGAGATATTATTTTATTATCTTCATCAATAATTCTTACTAAAGCTTCAAATTTACTTTTCTTACCTGTTTGGTTGTGCATGATTAACTGAAAATAAGGTACTATGCGATCTTCTGCCAAAGCAGTGCTGATTTTCTGAGCCCACAATAAATTTTCTTTATGAATATCAGCATCATCATTTGTATTTTCAGCTATAAAGTATTCTTTATTATTATCTTTTGCTTTTTGTAAGGCCTGTTCTGCTTTAGGAATTAAAAATTCTTTTTTATTTCTGTTTATGCCTGCTGTTAATGTCAGGCTGATGTCGATATTGTCTATGTGATAACAATGATTTTGAATATTTTTTAAAACCTGTTCAATATTTACGGTAGTTTCTTCCTTAGGATTAAATTGAGAGCATAAAATAGCAAATCTATCTCCGCTAATTCGGTATAACTGACAATTGTCATTAATGTACTTTTGAGTGTATTTTGCAAAACTATATAGTAATTTATCACCGGCTCCTAATCCGTATAGATTATTTATTGATTTGAAATTATTAATATCCAAAATCATTAAGCTGGGACTGGGAGATTTATTAATGTCAGATAATAGTTTGACTCTATTAGGCAGACCGGTAAGAGAATCGGTGGATTGCTCTATTAATAAGCGCCGTTTTCTGTTTGCGTAATACATCGAAAAAGTTAATACAAGTATAAGAATAAGAACAAATACGGCAAGTAATTTTAGCATTTCTGGATGACGTTGAAGAAAGGGGAGAGGTTTATTTATAATATTTGCTTTTGACAGAATGTTGGGAGGCAATCTTATGTCAAAGCGCTGTAGCTCTGGCCAGCTAAGTATAAACTCAGTAGATTTTATTTTTTTTGTCTTTATATTTTTAGCTTTTTTTCCTCTGATAATGTCACTTGCAATATCTGCAGCAGATTCACCTTGTACTCTGGAACTGGTTACATGACCACCAATTATCTCAGGTAGCAAATAACTGTCTTCCATGACTAATATTTTTTTGCCTGTATTGGTGATTGCTTTTATCGACTCTTTTAAGTCTAAAGGAACATTTCCATCATTATGAATACCACCGATAGTTGTTAAAATTACCGTGCCATCGTCAATTGTATTTAGTTTGTTAATTATTGTGTTTATATTTGAGTAACTTAGATTAATAATTTCTGTGCCGTTTGTTTCAAAATTACTCGTTTGAATGATTTTTTTTATTGCTTTATCTGTTGTCCCACCGTCGCCTAAAAAATATATTTTTGATGAAGATTCATTAATTATATTTGCCAGAGATATTGAAGCCTGAATGTCTTTGTATTCAAAAACGCCTGTGACAGTCTGATGTGTGTTTAGGGGGCTGATTTTAGTGTTGTTTATGCCTGAAAAAATAACCGGACTATTCCAGGACAATATATTCTTTCTTGAATGGATAAAATTTAATGCATTGTCATCTGTAACATAAATAAGATCCGGTAAGTTATTTTTATATTTTGCATATAAATAGTGCAAAAAATTATCTTTATATGCTTGTGAGGGAGTAATCCATTTTGTATCTAAATACTCGGCTGAGATATTTATAGTATATTCAGGGAGATTGCTACTTAGTTTATTTTTAAATGCTTCGAATTGTGATGCTGTCCACGGATATGATTGGTGGTATGAATGTATCGCTAAAACGCTCAAATATTTGTCATTTTCTTTTGCATATGCCAAAGCAGACATTTGTATGGTAAAAGCGAGGAGCAGGAGACTTTTAATAAAACTTAATACTTTTGTTTGATGCACAGGTACATTTAAACTTATTATTATTTGTTGCATATATTAATCTAAAAACCATCAGTTCACCATAGTATTGCTGTTGTAAAATTTGCCATATTTAGAAGCGTCAACCCCCACTTGTGCACCAGAAATGTGCATTCTTATTTTTAACGAATCGCTGATAATATTTCCCAATGCTGTTGTAAACACGAACAAATACAATAACTTATAGTGTATTTAAGTTGCCACTAATACTATGGCACACATGTTGCTCTAGTGACGGCAGTAATTGGGCTCACAACCCAGAAAGGTTTTGGAAAATAACGATAATGACCAAAATCACACTTTTATGAATTTTTGGAGTACAGGATGAAAGAGAAACTGGTTGTAATAGGCAATGGTATGGCGGGCATGCGTACCGTTGAAGAATTGCTGAAAATAGATGAAGAACGCTATGACATAACCGTTTTCGGTGCAGAACCCTATGGTAACTACAATCGTATCATGCTTTCGCCAGTGCTTGCGGGTGATAAGACTATTGATGAAATTATGCTCAATGATATGCAATGGTATAAGGATAATAATATTACGTTACATAGTGGTAAAGAGGTTACATCAATTGACCGCGCTGGCCGCAAAGTTATTGCTGACGATGGTACCGAAGAGTCATATGATCGCTTATTAATTGCGACAGGTTCAGATCCTTTTATTATTCCTGTTCCCGGTAATGATCTTGAAGGTGTTATCTCTTTCCGCGACATTAATGATGTTGATGCCATGATGACAGCGGCAAAGAAACATAAACATGCGGTCGTCATTGGTGGTGGTTTGTTAGGGCTTGAAGCTGCGAATGGCTTAATGCAACAAGGTATGAGTGTCACCGTTGTTCATTTAATGGATAAATTAATGGAACGTCAAATGGACGGACCAGCAGCAGCGATGCTTAAAGAATCTCTTGAAGAACGTGGTTTGCATTTCTTAATGGAGGCGTCGACTGAATCCATTATTGGTAAGGACCGTGTTGAAAAAGTGCGTTTTAAAGATGGTTCGGAAATATACGCTGACTTAGTTGTTATGGCAGTAGGGATTAAACCAAACATAAAACTTGCACAGGAAGCAGGCATTCACTGTGAGCGCGGAATCGTAGTAAACGATACATTACAAACGTATGACCCCTCTATTTATTCTGTTGGTGAATGCGCTCAACATCGAGGTATTGCTTACGGTTTAGTTGCTCCTTTATTTGAAATGGCAAAAGTTTGTGCAAATCATTTAGCTAAAATGGGGATTGGTGTCTATCAGGGCACCATGACATCAACAAAATTAAAAGTTACGGGCATCGATTTGTTTTCAGCCGGTGATTTTAACGGTGACGAAACAACGGACGAGCTCGTTTTTCAGGATAAAGCACGGGGTGTTTACCGTAAGATCGTTGTTAAAGATAACAAGATTCAAGGCGCAGTTATGTATGGCGATACCATTGATGGCACATGGTATTTTGATTTAATGCGTGATGAAACAGATATTTCAGAATTCCGTGAAAACTTACTCTTTGGTCAGGCTCATCTTGGTGATTCAGGACATGGCGATGACAGCCGTGTTGCGGCAATGTCAGATAATGCAGAAATTTGTGGCTGTAATGGGGTTACCAAAGGTGACATCGTCAATGCAATTACTGTTAACAAAATATTTACACTTGATGAAGTACGCGCCCATACCAAGGCATCGAGTTCATGCGGTTCCTGTACCGGACTTGTTGAGTCATTAATGTCGCATACCTTAGGTGGGGAGTTTTCGACTGCTCCGCATTTGAAACCAATATGTGGTTGCACAGACAAAACGCATGATGAAGTTAGAAATGCTATAGATGAGAAACAAGTGAAATCTATACGCAGTTTAATGGATGTGTTGGAATGGAAAACACCGGATGGCTGTAGTAAGTGTCGTCCGGCGCTTAACTACTATTTAGTTTGTAAATTCCCGGAACTTCATCTTGATGATGCACAATCACGTTTCATTAATGAACGTGTACACGCAAATATTCAGGGTGATGGTACTTACTCCGTTATACCGCGTATGTGGGGGGGGATGACAACACCACAAGAACTACGTGCTGTCGCAGATGCGGCTGAAAAATTTAATGTTGATACCGTTCATGTAACCGGTGGCCAGCGTATCGGCTTATATGGTCTTAAAAAAGAAGAATTACCCGAAATCTGGAAAGATTTAAATGCTGCAGGCATGGTTTCAGGTCATGCCTATGGTAAAGCACTTCGTACGGTTAAGACTTGTGTTGGTAAAGAATGGTGTCGTTTTGGTACACAGGATTCAACCGGGTTAGGGATTAAATTAGAAAAAATGAGCTGGGGTTCATGGATGCCGCATAAATTTAAGATGGCCGCATCAGGTTGTCCGCGTAATTGTGCTGAAGCAACCATTAAAGATTATGGTGTGGTATGTGTGGACTCGGGTTATGAAATCCATGTAGGAGGTAACGGTGGTATTAAAGTTCGTGCAACCGATTTACTTTGCAATGTTGAAACTGAAGAAGAAGTATTGGAATACAGCGCTGCATATATTCAGTTATACCGCGAAGAAGCCTATTACCTTGAACGCACCGCACCCTGGATAGAGCGTGTTGGCCTAGGTCATATTAAAGAAGCTTTGATTGATGATGCTGAAGGTCGTAAAAAATTAGCAGAACGTTTTAATTTCTCACAAACCTTTATGCAAGATGATCCATGGGAAGAGCGTGCCAAAGGCGGCGAGGCTCATGAATTTACTCCACTCAAAGTGATTGGATAATTAAAATATATTGTAGCTTGGACTGATGTCCAACAGCTGCGTCAGACTAAAGTCTGAGCTACATTTAAAAAATGGTAAAAGATTATGAGTGATTGGATTGAAGTAGGAACATTAAACGATATACCAAAATTGGGCGCACGTGTTGTCAGCCGTGCAGAAGGGGATATTGCCGTATTTAGAACAGCAGATGATAAGGTTTTTGCCTTGCGCGATAAATGTCCACACAAAGGTGGTCAACTATCTCAGGGTATTGTTTTGGGTGATCGTGTTGCATGTCCATTACATGACTGGAAAATTGGTCTTGATACGGGTGTAGCTGTTGCACCGGATGAAGGCTGCGCTGCAAGCTTCCCTATTAAGATGGAAGGTGAAAAAATTATGTTGTCGTTAACACCTGAAGAAGGTTGCCCAAGTATATAAAACCTAACGCAAAGTCGCAGAGGCGCGCAAAGTTTTAAAATAATTTCTCTGCGAAACTTAGCGTCCTTTGCGCCTTTGCGTTGAAAATAAACTAGGATATAAGCATGCTGTTTGGTCGTAAGAAAAAAAATCCGATAAAGATTGTTGATAAAGGTGTTGTGGAGTGGAAGTACACCACATGTGGCTATTGCTCAACAGGTTGTTCGATTGAAGTAGGGCTTGATGATAAAGGTGAAGCTGTTGCATCACGTGGTGTCGGTGGTGCTGATGTTAATCGTGGTAAGTTATGTTTAAAAGGTATTTTTGAACATGAATTATTTCGTAGCGCAGGTCGGGGCACGACTCCTTTAGTTCGTGATCGTCACTTTGACAAGTTTAAGGAAACAACATGGGATACAGCGCTTGATAAAGTTTCAGGCGAAATAAAACGCATTCAGGAAAAATACGGCCGTGATTCATTTGCGATTGTGTCTACCGGTCAAATCATGACCGAAGAATTTTATACTTTAGGTAAACTCGCTCGTGGAGTTATTGGGACTAACAACTACGATGGCAATACCACACTTTGTATGGCCTCTGCGGTATCGGGTTATAAAAGATCCTTTGGTTCAGACGGTCCCCCCGGTTGTTATGATGACTTTGAACACACCGAATGTTTACTTGCCATTGGTTCTAATTTACCCGAACAACATCCCATTATTTTCTGGCGTTTAAAACAAGCTCTGGAAAAACGTAAGTTCCCTGTGATAGTGGTTGATCCACGTGTCACCATGTTCGCGCAAATGGCGGATATGCATTTACCGATTACACCGGGAACCGATCTAGTCTTATTGAATTCTTTAGCCCACGTCATATTAGATGAAGGTCTGGAAGACAGGGCTTACATCGACGCTAACACTAACGGCGCAAAGGAGTTTGAAGATTTAGTTGCGCAATACGATCCGGTTACTGCATCAAAAATTTGTGGCATAGATGAAGACACTATTCGTATCGTAGCGAGGTTGTATGCAAAAGCAGGTGCAGCAATGACAATCTGGACAATGGGCATCAATCAAAGTACACATGGTTCAGATGGTGTTGTTGGAATCAATAATTTAAACCTCATTACGGGTAACATAGGAAAACCCGGTGGTACAAGTTTGTCTATTACTGGCCAGTGTAATGCGATGGGGACGCGTGAGTGGTCATCGTGCTCAGGATTACCGGGTTATCGCTATTTAGAAAATGAAAAAGATCGAAACGATATCGCTGACTTCTGGGGCATTGATGAAGATTTTTTGCCTAAAAAACGTGGTTTAGCGCAAACAGATATTTTCCCTGCGATTGAAACAGGCCAAATTAAAGGTTTGTGGCTGGTGGCGACAAACCCTATGACCTCAATGCCAAATACCGCGCGTATTCGTAAAACATTAGAAAAACTTGATTTTCTGGTTGTACAAGATGCATACGCTGATGTTGAAACGAATGAATACTCACACGTTTATTTTCCTGCTGCAGTGTGGGCAGAGAAGGAAGGTTGTTTCACTAATACAGAACGTCGCGTAAATTTAATTAGTAATGTGGTTAAACCTTTTAAAGATTCAAAATCTGATTTGTGGATCTTTAACGAAATGGCAAAACGTTTTGAACAAGGTCGTAAGGTGAAGTTTCCTGAAACCGCTTCAGGGGTGTTTGATGAGTTAAAATACTTGTCAAAAGGTCGCATGTTAGATTATTCAGGTATGAGTCATGAAACGATTGAACAACAGCGTGGCATCCAATGGCCATGTACTGATGGTGATGGAACCGGTTCGCCGCGTTTATACACTGACGGTAAGTTTCAGTTTGCCGATCAAAAAGCAAAACTTATTACGCTGCCTTTTATAGATAATAACGAACGTCCGGATGAAGAATATCCTTTCTGGTTAAACAGTGGACGTGTTGTTGAGCATTTTCATACGCGTACACGTACCGGCAAGGTCGGAAACTTAAACAAGTTTAGTCCAACGCCCTATATGGAAATGAATCCGGATGCGGCTAAAGAATTAGGTATAACTCATGGCGGTTATGCACGTTTAACTTCACGTCGTGGTGATGCCATTGTTATGGTTCAACTTACACAGCGTGTTGCGCCTAATATGATATTTATTCCGTTTCATTTTCATGAGTGTGTTAACCGTATTGCGTTGGGATTACTTGATCCTCATTCGCGTCAACCTGCATTTAAACAGGCTGCAGTTAAAATTGAATCGGCAGGAAATCAGGATGTTGCTGCAGAAGCGAATGTCGCAAGTCGAACGTATTAAATCGAGAACTTATTAAGAGAAGATTATGTTAGATAATACAAAACCTAAAAAATATTTTCTTCGTGATGATGAGCAGGATTATGCTTTATTAGCAGAAGTAGATGCGCCGAATAAAAATCAATATGGAAAACCTATCGAGCTGGTTGATAAAACGAATAAATTAGCCGGTCAAAGTTTAAATATTAATGGTGACAGAGGTATCAGTGAAAACCCCGATCGTTATAAGCAACATGGTTTTTACTTTAATGCCGATAATTGTATTTCGTGCCATGCTTGTGAGTCAGCCTGTAGTGAGAAAAATGATCTGCCGCCACATTTGGCTTATCGTGCGGTAGGATACATAGAGGGGGGGAGTTTCCCGAGTTATACCCGTTTAAATATATCCATGGCCTGTAATCACTGCGATGACCCTGTTTGTCTAAAAGGCTGTCCTACACGTGCGTACACTAAGTTTGCTGAATATGGTGCTGTACTACAAGACCCTGATATTTGTTTTGGCTGCGGTTACTGTACCTGGGTATGTCCTTATAACGCACCACAGTTAGATATGACTAAAGGTCATGTACACAAATGTAATATGTGTGTAGATCGTTTAGAAGAGGGTCTGAAGCCTGCTTGTTCTTCAGCGTGTTTGGCTGGCGCACTAGATTTTGGCGTTATCGAAACAACACCAGAAAATCGGGAACAATTAAAAACACAAATCCCGGGTTTTCCCACACCTGATATTACTAATCCAAATATTCGTTTCCAGCAAACAAAAAGCCTACCGAATGAAATGAAACGTACCGATTCAATTCCATTGAAATATCGTCGTGACGGAGGCTTTGGTTCTAAAAATTCAGGTGGTGAATATGTTGCAGAGCTGGATACAAGTGATGCTGACACAAATAAATATTGGAACCTTAAAAAGCTATTATCTTCACATGAAAATGCACATATTATTTTTACTTTAACATCACAAATGGTCATTGGTGCATTTTTGTTACTTATGTTTGGTGCTGATATTGGCGTTGAGCAAATAGCAGCCGGTTTTAATAACGCTTTTATTCCTGTGATGGCAACATTATTTGTTATTTTCTCTATTGGTATGGTGAAGTTAAATTTACACCTTGGCAAACCCATGCGTTTTTATCGTGGTATGAATAACTGGCGCCTGTCTCCATTAAGCAGAGAAATTGCCGGTGTGTCTTTGTTCTTTATAGGGTTTGCAGGTTTTGGATTGTTTTCTTTGCTGGATATGTTTGCCATCTTCAATGAGTTTAATAGTATTAATGTATTAAATGTAAATATTGTTGAAGCTTTGAAAACGACCTCAGCCATTATTGCAATTATTGGTGGTGTAGTGGGTTTATATTACATGATCAAACTTTATTTAATCCCTGCCAGAGCCTATTGGAACCACTGGCAAACTGCGACTAGCTTTATTTCAACGGCAATCACATTTGGTGCTGTCAGTATTGCATTAATAGCGAGTATTGCCAGCGCTACATTAGATAGCGCACTTATTCATCAGGCTGCAATTATTGCCTTGATTGGCGTTGTTCTTGAAGCGCTGGGTTTGATTGCACACGCATATGATTTAAAGAAAAATAAAGGTGAGGGGGCGGTATCTCATTTTGAGCAAACCACTCGTTATGGTAAATCATACCTATTACGTAATGCTTTGCTGGTGATTAATGTTGCGGTATTAACTTTTATTGTTGTTTCAGGCTTAAGTGGTTTATCTGGTGCAGTGATAGGGGCTCTATTAATAGTTTCATTGATAGCCAGTGCTGTTATTGGCCGGGCATTATTTTATGTTCTTGTTATACCTACAACTATGCCGGGGGCGTTCTTCTGGCGGAATAAAGGCTTCCAGGAACATGCACGTGAAACGGGTTTGGCCGAAATGCAACAAGTGGGTGTCTTGCCTAACCATTAATAAGATGTTTTTTTTAAGGCTAACAAAGCAGCGCCATAGGCCGCTTCTGTGTGTGCTGCTTTTGTCACGGTTACGCCTAATGTTTTCTTTCTGATTGCTTGCCATTTTATATTGCTGGCGCCACCGCCATTTGTTTTGACTTCTTTGGGGTAAGGGGCACCCAGTTTTTTTAGTAGCTGATAACCAGCCAACTCTATATCTGCGATACCTTCGAGTATGCCCTGGAATAAAAGTAAATCTGTTTCGGCTTTTGGTGTCAGCCGTGGTGGTAAATTTGCATCGTTTATTGGGAAGCGTTCCCCTTTTTTAAGCAATGGATAATATTTTAAACCTGTATTTTCTTCAGGTTGAAGCTCCTTTGTGAGCTCAAGCATTTGGTTATCACTAAAGTAGTGACGCAACACGGCGCCACCCGAATTTGATGCACCACCGACGAGCCAATAATCTCCATAAGGCTGACTATAGACACCATGAGTCGGATCATTGATGGGTGTGTCGTTTACGACTTTTAATACCAAACTGGAACCGAGAGAGGTAACCGCCTGACCTATTTCATTTGCACCACTGGCAATAAATGCTGCCGTACTATCGGTTGTGCCGGCAACAATGTTGGTTTTTTCTGATAATGAAAATTTTTTTGCGATTGCTGGATGGATATCTGAGATGATTTCAGCCGGAGTAAATACTTTGGGTAAGCTTTTATGATCGATGTTTAATTGGGTAAATAAATCTAATAACCATATTGGCCATGTTTTGTTGAGTGCATCATAGCCCAGTTTTAAAACATTGTTGCTATCACTAAAATTAAATTGCTGGCACAGTTTTCCTGCAATCCAGTCTGCTTGATGAACAATATGAAAAGGTTTGCTGATATTATATTTTTCAATAAAATATAACACCTTGGCTAAGCTACTCGTTGCATTCAATACAATTGAATCCTGAGGAGCATGTTGCTGTAAAAATATCGCCTGCTGTCGTGCACTTTGATCGTTGTACATCAAAGCAGGGGTTAAAGCTTCACCATTGTCATCGCACAACAGAACCGTGCTTGAAGTACCGTCGACCGCAATGGCTTTTACCTTTTGTGAATCAATTTTGGAAAAAAGACTTTGCAGGACATTTTGTGTTGCTGACCACCACTGTTGCGGTGACTGTTGTTGTGGATCGGGATAGCTAAAGCTTGTACTTGCTTTGCTAACACCATGCTTATTGATGGCAATGGCCCGGCACCCTGAGGTGCCAAGATCAATACCAATAAAAAGTGCAGGATCCGTTTTAGACACGGGCTGGCTTTGGTTTAGGGCAGCGTGACATACTCAGGCGCTGTCCAGTCCGGGTCACGGTGTTCGGCAACCACTTCTGTGTATAGACCACCGCGGACGTTAAATTTGCCGGTTAAACGCATAAAACGGGGCTGGGTTACGGCAACGAGATCATCCAAAATCATATTGGTGACTTTTTCATGGAAATGGCCTTCCTCACGAAATGCCCAGATATAGAGTTTAAGGGCCTTTAGCTCAACACATTGTTCATTGGGTACATATTCTAGATGAAGCGTGGCAAAGTCAGGCTGGCCGGTTTTAGGGCATAAGCAGGTAAATTCGGGCATATCAATGCGAACGGTGTAGTCACGCTCTGGCATCGGGTTATCAAAAGTTTCTAGATCTTTAGTCGGTTTGGTCGCCATTATATTCTCTGATTTTTACTAAAATTTAAAAGGGATTTGTTGGCCGCATTTTAGCACTGATTTCATTATGAGGTTGAAAAATGATGAGGCGAATCTCAAGGCTAAAATTGAACGTTTTTTCACCAAATCTCAGGTTATTTTCATTCGACAGACGGTGAATGCCAACTAGATCTTGTATGAGCAGTAAGGGATCGAGTAACCTTCTGGCATGCGATTAAGTAAACTAAAATTAGCGGGATTTAAATCCTTTGTCGACCCAACTACCGTTGAATTTCCAAGCCAATTAAGTGGCGTTGTGGGACCCAATGGTTGCGGGAAATCCAATATTATCGATGCCGTACGCTGGGTCATGGGCGAGTCCTCTGCCAAGCACTTACGTGGTGAATCGATGGCAGATGTTATCTTTAACGGCTCAACAGGGCGTAAACCCGTGGGGCAGGCCGCGATTGAGCTGATTTTTGATAACTCGGAAGGCAAACTCGGTGGCGAATACGCCAATTTTAGTGATATTTCGATTAAGCGTACCGTTACCCGTGATGGACAATCTCTTTACCACCTAAATGGCACCCGTTGTCGCCGTCGTGATATTACCGATATTTTCCTTGGTACCGGTTTGGGTCCACGCAGTTACGCGATTATTGAGCAGGGCACGATTTCCCGTTTGATTGAAGCAAAGCCTGAAGAACTTCGGGTTTTTCTTGAAGAAGCTGCGGGAATTTCAAAATATAAAGAACGCCGCCGCGAAACAGAAAACCGCATTAAACATACCCGTGAAAACCTGGATCGTTTGAGTGATTTACGTGATGAATTAGAAAAACAGCTGGCACGTTTAAAGCGTCAGGCAAATACCGCTGAAAAATATAAAGTTTTGCGCGAAGAAGAGCGTTTGTTGAAAGCACAGTTAACCGCATTACGTTGGTTGTTAAAACAAGACGAAGCGGAGAAAACAGAAGCTCAAATCCGTGAGCAAGAAACCGCACTTGAATCTGCGGTTGCACAACAGCGTCATATTGAAGCGGAGATTGAATCACAGCGTGAGTCACATACCGAAGCAACGGATAAGTTTAATGAAGTGCAAAGTCGTTTTTATAGCGTTGGCACTGAGATAGCGAAAATTGAACAGTCTATTCAGCATGCGAAAGAACGTCGCCAGCAACAGCAACAAGATTTAGCGCAGTTAGAACAAGATTGGAATGAAGCGCATGCGCATCATGAAACTGATCAAAAGCGTTTAGCGATGGTCAAGCAGAACCTTGCTGAAGTTGAACCTAAGCTTGAGTCATTAGAAGAAACCGCTGAAATGTCATCAGCCGCATTGGTCGAAGCTGAAAGCGCAATGCAAGCATGGCAGAGTGAATGGGATAGCTTTAGCGAAGCCGCGACGGAGCCGGCACGAAATGCAGAGGTTGAACGCACCCATATTCAACACGTTGAAGAACACTTACAACGTCAGCAACAACGCTTAGAGCGTTTGCAAGAAGAATTAAAGAAACAAGCTGATGAGCAGCTTATTAATGAAAGTGGTGAGCTTGAGCAGCAAATACAAAAAGATGAAGCTGAGATTCAACAAGCTGAAGCCGTTTTAGAAGAAAAGAAAGCGCAAATTTCTCAGTTGCGTGATTCGGTTCATTCATTAAATACCTCGCTTGATGAGTCGCGAGGTAAGTTACAGGATTTACGTGGACGTACTGCTTCACTAGAGGCTTTACAACAAGCTGCGCTGGGTAAAGAAGAAGGTGCGGTAACTCAATGGCTGAACAAACAACATTTACAAGATGCGCCTCGTTTGGCTGAAGAGCTTGAGGTTGAACCGGCCTGGGCAAAAGCTGCAGAGTGTGTTCTTGGTGAGCATTTAGAAGCCGTTTGTGTTGATGGTGTTGATCCTTTAAGTGAAATGCTTGAAAACTTTGAAGAAGGTACCTTAACCTTATTTGATACCCGTGCAGTTTCAAATACAGCTTCTGTTAAGGCAGATAGTTTAGAAAGTAAAATTAAGGCACCCTGGGCATTAACGAGTTTATTAAAAGGTGTCCTGGTTGCCGAAAGTTTGCAACAAGCGTTATCTATGCGTGCATCTTTACAAGATGGCGAGTCAATTGTAACAAGCGAAGGTATTTGGCTGGGTAAAAACTGGTTGCGTGTTGCGCGCGATAAAGATGAAAAAGCAGGTATTTTACAGCGTGAGCAAAACTTAAAAACCCTAACCGGTGAAACCAGTGAGTTACAAGCTAAAGTTCAACAAACGCAGGAGCAATTAGAAACCGAACGCGGCCAGCTTAGTTCAGCAGAAATGGATCGCGATGCAGGTCAGGCAACCATTAACCAGTTGTCCCGTCAACGTGCTAACCGTCAGTCCGACTTAAGTGCCCGTCAGGCACGTTTAGAACAAATGCAATCACGTAAAGAAGAACAACGTGTTGAAGCTGAAGAAGTGCGTACTGAAGTTGAAAAAGATAATCAGGAACTTGCTATTGCACGTGAAAAGTTAGAAGTGGCTTTAGAAGCCATGTCACGACTTGAAGAACAACGTGTTGAATTACAGCAGCGCCGTGAAACCTGTCAGGATAATTTACGCAGCAAACGTGAACAGGCACGTGTAGAGCGTGATGCAGCACATGAAATTAAAGTGCGTATAGAAACACTTCGTGCAGAATTAAATTCGACTGAACAGGCATTAGAACGTATGCAAGAGCGTCAACAACAACTTGCTGCGCGTCGTGATGAACTCCATCAATCAGCAGAAGAAAGTGATGCGCCGATTGATGAAATGAGTAAAGAGTTAGCTGTACTGCTTGAATCTCGTGTTGTAGTCGAAGAAGAACTGACACAAGCAAGAAAGACCGTTGAAGAAATTGACCATCATATGCGTGGACTTGAAGAAGCCCGTGGTAGTGCAGAGCAAGCAGTGCAGGATGTGCGTGGCTCACTAGAGTCTATTCGAATTGGTTGGCAGGAAGTTAAAGTTCGTCGTCAAACATTAGAAGAAGCGATTAATGAAACCCGCTTTGAGTTGAAAACATTAATTGATGAAATGCCAGACGATGCTAACGAAACGATGTGGCAACATAATGTTGATGATCTGGAACAAAAAATACAGCGTCTGGGTCCAATTAATCTTGCTGCAATTGAAGAGTATGAACAAGAAGCAGAACGCAAAAAATATCTTGATGATCAGGATAAAGATTTAACTGATGCATTAACAACTTTAGAAAATGCTATTGCCAAGATCGACGCGGAAACACGCACACGCTTTAAAGAAACGTTTGATAAAGTAAATAGTGGTGTTAAAGAATTATTCCCACGTTTATTCGGCGGTGGCCACGCTTACCTTGAATTAACGAATGATAATTTGTTAGACGCAGGTGTTACCATCATGGCGCGTCCTCCCGGAAAACGTAATAGTACGATTCACTTATTGTCGGGTGGTGAAAAAGCCTTAACTGCGGTTTCATTGGTATTCTCCATTTTTCAGTTGAACCCGGCGCCTTTCTGTATGCTGGATGAAGTTGATGCACCTTTGGATGATGCTAACGTAGGGCGTTTTTGTGACATGGTTAAATATATGTCTGATAAAACACAGTTCATTTTTATTACACATAATAAAATCACCATGGAAATTTCACAGCACTTAACCGGTGTAACTATGCATGAACCGGGTGTATCTCGCCTTGTTGCGGTTGATGTTGAAGCAGCGGCAGAACTCGCGTCGGCATAAAAATATTTTTTATCTGAGTGTTTGTTTGGTCAGAGGGATAGTGTGGATTCATTACGTTTAACTTTAGTCATTGTTGGGCTTGTTATCGTTGGCGGAATTTATCTGAAATTTCGCTCATCAAGCAGCAGAGAAGATGCGTCGGATAACGATGATCTTATTCCGGTTTTAACCCCAATCGATGATGAGCCTGAACAAGATGATTTTGATGCGTTAAGCGAGGTTATGTCTAGCCGGGATCGCATTGAACAGCATACTAAACAAACGGATGCCTCTTTTACTGCAGTTGATGACAGTAGTGGTGAGTCAGGAACAGAAACATTACTGATTGTTTTAAATATTATGTCGGCAAAAGGACATGTGTTTAGTGGTGAAAATATTCATGCAGTAATGACTACTGCGGGTTTGGTGCATGGAGAGCATCAGATTTATCACTATTTAAAAGATGGTGTTGCTGTTTTTAGTATTGCAAATGCAGTTGAACCTGGTTTTTTCGAGTTAGATGAATTAGATTCAATAGCAACACCCGGCCTTGCGGTTTTTTTACAATTACCGGGGCCTGTTGAATGCCGTCAGGCTTTCGATACATTACTAGAAGTCAGTCAGCAGTTAGCTGAAGCTTTAAGTGGCGATGTTTGTGATGAAAACAGGAATGTTCTGTCAGCACAAACGATTACTCATTTAAAAGATAAAGTTGAAACCTACCGTTTAAAACAGCAAGTCTCACAACGTAGTAAACATCATTAGTTTTATGGAAAAAAATAAACCTCAACAACGTATTGATGTTTTGCGTAAAGAAATTAATGCACATAACTATTCTTATTATGTTTTAGATAATCCTGAAATACCCGATAGTGAATATGATCGTTTACTACGTGAATTATCTGAAATTGAAAACCAATATTCTGAACTTATAACTCCGGACTCACCGACTCAACGGGTTGGTGCAACACCGCTGGATTCATTTTCTGAAGTTCAACACGAAGTGCCTATGCTTTCATTAGGTAATGCTTTTTCTGATCAAGATATGAGTGATTTTGATAAACGAATCAGAGAAGCTGTTGAAAAAGACAATATAGAATATGCCGCTGAACCTAAGCTTGATGGCTTGGCGATTAGTCTTTTATACAAAGAAGGTTTATTGACGCGTGCTGCAACACGGGGGGATGGCCGCACAGGTGAGGATGTAACTTTAAACATTAGAACCATTGATGCCATTCCATTAAAACTTCGTGGTAAAGATTACCCCAAACTGCTTGAGGTTCGCGGCGAAGTGGTTATGCCGAAAGCAGGTTTCGAAAAGTTAAACCAGCAACAAATTGAAAAAGGTGAAAAACCTTTTGTTAATCCACGTAATGCAGCGGCAGGTTCTCTGCGTCAACTTGATCCTAAAATTACCGCAACCAGACCCCTTTCATTTTACAGTTATGGTGTTGGCCTGGTTGATGGTATGGTTTTACCAAAAAAGCACAGTGCAGTGATGAGTATGCTGCAGTCATGGGGCCTGAGAATTAATCCGGCAAGTAAGGTTGTTAAAGGTGCAACAGGTTGTCTTGAATATTATGAAGCGCTTTCAAAAATTCGTAACGACTTGCCCGATGAAATAGACGGTATTGTTTATAAGGTTGATAATATCGAGTTTCAGGACATTATGGGCTTTGTTGCACGTGCACCACGTTGGGCTATTGCACGAAAATTTCCTGCCCAGGAAGAAATGACGACCTTATTAGGTATCGATATCCAGGTGGGACGTACAGGCGCATTAACCCCTGTTGCACGCTTAGAGCCGGTCTTTGTTGGTGGGGTTACGGTCAGTAATGCAACCTTGCATAATCAGGATGAAATTGATCGCTTAGATGTACGAGTAGGGGATCGGGTTATTGTCCGGCGTGCCGGTGATGTAATCCCTCAAATTGTCAGTGTTGTAAAATCTAAACGTGAGGGTAAACCACGTCGCTTTCAATTGCCAAAAACGTGTCCCGTTTGTAATTCAGAAACGGTTCGGTTTGATTATGAAGCGGTTACTTATTGTACGGGTGGTTTGTTCTGTGAAGCACAACGTAAAGAAGCAATTAAACACTTTGCATCACGTCGTGCGATGAATATTGATGGTCTTGGTGACAAGCTCGTTGAACAACTTGTCGATGAAGGGCTTATTCATACTATTGCTGATTTATATCATTTAGATGTTAAGAACCTGATCAAACTGGAACGCATGGCGGAAAAATCAGCCACTAACTTGGTTGAGTCATTAGAAAAAAGTAAAACAACAACTCTGGCAAGATTTGTTTTTGCTTTAGGTATCCATAGTATTGGCGAAACAACCGCGCAAACTTTAGCAAATCATTTTTGTAGTTTAGAAAATATTATGCATGCAACTGAAATACAGCTATTAGAGGTGCCAGATATAGGCCCCATTGTCGCCGAAAATTTGATGACCTTTTTTAAACAAGAACATAATATTGAGGTGGTTAATCAGTTGCTTGAGGTAGGAATTCACTGGCCTAAAATTGAACAAAAGGCCGTTGGAGAACAATCTTTACTGGGACAAACTTTTGTTATTACAGGTACACTTGAGACCATGGGGCGTAATGATGCAAAAACGGCCTTACAAAACCTTGGTGCTAAAGTGGCAGGAAGTGTATCAAAAAAAACAAGTCATGTTGTAATAGGTGAAAATGCGGGCTCAAAGGCACAAAAAGCCGCTGGATTGGGAATAAACCTTTTAGATGAGAATGCACTTATTGAGTTACTAAAAAAATACTCTTAAACAAATGCAAAATACCTTCTTACTTAAATTCATATTGTGTAAATAATAATTCACTATTATTATGTTTATATTATCAAATAATTTCTGAGGGAACATGGGTACTTACAACACAAAAGTCATTGATAATATTATTTATAGTAAAATTTCTGGTGAACTTGATAGAACATTGGTAAGCGGATGGGTAGATGCAGTAGAAGAGCTTGAATCAAACTCAAAAATAACCTTGAATCGCTTAAATGATATTAGAGACGTTAATATCGTCAATTTAAATTTTGATGAATTGTGGGAGGTTGCAGATCACCGCTCAGAATCTTATAAATCGGGTAACGAAACGTTATCTGCATTTTGGGTTAGTACAGCGTTGAATCATGATATCTCACGAATGTATCAAACCTTGCTAGAGGATACTGTTTATAAGGTTGATGTGTTTTACCAATGGGATGAAATTGCTGAGTTCCTTTCTCTGGAAAAAGACTTTTTAGAAAAAATCACTTTTTCGTAAATCTGAAAGGACATAATGTTGGCAACGGATATATTGCAAGTTAAAAATCTGGTTAAGCACTACCCTAATGTGAAGGCCGTTAATGGTATTGACCTTAACTTAAAAAAGGGTGTCTGTTTTGGTTTGCTTGGACCAAATGGTGCGGGTAAAACAACAACAGTTGAAATTCTTGAAGGAATAAATCATGCCAGTTCAGGTGAAATTCTTTATAAAGGGCAGCCACTAGACGAGCAGTTTAGAAATGAGGCTGGAATTATGTTTCAGTCAACCGCGTTGCAGGACTATATTACAGTGCGTGAAACACTTGATATGTTTGCACATTTTTACCCAAAAAATTCAGATATCGACAATTTAATTTTACGTTGTAATCTCACAGAGTATCTTGATCAGGATAACCGTCAACTCTCGGGCGGTCAACGACAACGCCTGTTACTTGCTATCGCTTTAGTCAATGATCCTAATATTATTTTTTTAGATGAGCCAACAACAGGTTTGGATCCACAAGCACGACGAAATTTTTGGGATTTAATTAATGACATAAAAGCAGAAGGTAAAACGATTGTTTTAACTACTCACTATATGGATGAAGCATATAGTTTATGCGATGAAATTGCGATCATGGATCATGGTAAAATTATTGCAGAGGGAACACCTAAAACATTACTCTCTGAAAATTTTAATGATGTTGTTTTGCAATTGCCAGAAACTGAATTAAATAAAGCAGATTTTTCAGCGTTAACAACTCACGTCAAGGGGGAATATATAGAAATTACCACCTGTGATGTAAATAGTGTTATTTCGGAACTGATTGAACATAATGTCTCGCTTTCCCATTTGCAAATTAGACCCCGTACTTTGGATGACCTGTTTTTAGAGTTAACAGGTAAAGAGCTCAGAGCTTAATTGGAAATATCATGTCCTTTAAACGATTTTTAGCTTTATTTTCTACCCGTAATAAAGAGTTTTTCCGGGATCGTTCTTCACTTAGCTGGAATATCTTAATGCCGGTATTAATTGTTGCCGGCTTTTCGTTTGCCTTTTCTGGTGATATAGGAAAACAGTTTAAAGTCGCAGTAATAAATGAATCGATGGCAAATGTACAATCTCAGGAATTTTTAAAAATAAAACATATTGATTTTTATTCAGTTAAATCAAGCAGTTCTGAAATAGCAGATACAATTGCAAAAGTTCAACGCCATCAGGTCGATATGTTGCTTGATGCAAACAGTAACAAATATTGGATTAATACCGAATCTCCCGGTGGTTATCTGGTTGAAAAAATTTTATTAAACTCTGCAGATAACAACTTTGATAAACAAACGGTAACAGGCAAACAAATTCGCTATATTGACTGGGTTATTCCCGGTATTTTATCAATGAACATGATGTTTAGTGCTTTATTTGGGGTTGGTTTTGTCATTGTTCGGTATCGTAAAAACGGTATGTTGAAGCGACTTAAAGCGACACCCATTACCGCTTTTGAATATTTGTCAGCACAAATTGCATCCCGTATTATTTTGATTATGGTAGTAACAGCATTTGTTTTTTATGGAACACATTTATTTGTCGACTTTGTAATGAACGGTTCCCATTTTAATTTATTTTTTGTATTTGCACTGGGAGCCTTGAGTATGATCAGTTTAGGATTAGTGATTGCTGCAAGGATAACCAGTGAAGAAACAGCAGGGGGAATGTTAAACCTCTTTAGCTGGCCAATGATGTTTTTTTCAGGTGTTTGGTTTTCGCTTGAAGGTGCCGCGCCAATTATGCAATCTATTGCAGAAATTTTTCCTCTCACGCATGTCACCACGGCTGCCCGAGCCATTATGATTGATGGTGCCGGGTTAATCGATATTAGTTATCACCTCATAATACTTACCTTGCAAAGCGCCGCTTTTTTATTATTTGGAGCCTGGTTCTTTAAATGGGATTGATTTTTTTATTGGCTCATGAAATCACCTGATTAAATTCCGCCATGTAACTTTATTGTCATAAAAATACTTCACACTAGACATTCAATAACAGTGAAGGTTTTATGTATGGTTTGTTCATATGATATAGGTATGGCTGTAACACAACAGCAACAAAGTTTTTGTAATAATTTTGAAATATTTTTAGAAATTTTAAAAAATAAAACACTTACTTCTTTGCTTCAACCTATCGTTGACATGCGCAAACAATCTATTCATGGTTATGAATCGCTTATCCGTGGCCCTTCCGATAGTCCATACCATTCTCCTATGAGTCTATTTGAGACGGCGATAGCTGGTGGACGATTGTTAGAATTAGATCTGTTGTGTAGAGAGGTAGGCATACATAATTTTCAAGAAAAACAATTATCCGGAAAATTATTTTTAAATGCAACACCGCAAAGTTTACTTGAGCCAGGGCACCGCTCAGGTCTCACCCTTGAAATTCTTGGGGAAGTGGGGATCAAACCTGAAAATGTCGTAATCGAAATGACAGAACAGTATCCTATGGAAAGCTTTGATGTTATGCGCGCAGCAATTAAACATTATAAATCCATGGGCTTTGAAATTGCTATTGATGATTTTGGTGCGGGTTATTCTGGTTTGAGGCGCTGGTCTGAGTTACGCCCTGACTATGTCAAAATTGATATGCATTTTATACAAGGTATTAATGATAATCCGGAAAAACAGTCATTTGTAAGTTCCATTCGTGATATTGCAGAAGGATTGGACTGCAAGGTTATTGCAGAAGGTATTGAGACAAAAGAAGAATATAAAACAATTTTTGGTTTGGGGATAGAGTTAGGTCAGGGTTTCTTGTTTTCCAGACCTGAACAAAATCCTCCGCGTATAATTTCTAATGAACTGTTTAGTTGTCGTTCATCTTATGACTGTAATCAACGGGGTAAAGGTGTGTCACAAAATATTTCTGAATTACTTATTAATGTCCCTGATATATCGCCATATACCACTTTAGAAGATGTGTATTCGATATTTCATAAATCACAATCTTTAACCTCTGTTCCTGTATTGGATGATGACGGCAAACCACTGGGTTTGATAAAGCGTAATAATTTATTAGCGACTTTGTCGACAACATTTGGGCGCGCATTGCATGGTTCTAAATCAATAATGGACTATGTTGATAAAGACTCAGTTATGGTAGAAAAAGAATGGGGGATTGAACAGGTTAGTAAACTCGTAACTACGCATATGCAGCTTCAAATCGAAGATGACTTTATTATTACAGAAAAGGGTCAATATGTTGGTTTAGGTAAAGTTGTCCAGCTTCTGAAAAAAATAACTGAGTTACAAATAAAAAACGCACGCTATGCCAATCCGTTAACTCTTTTACCGGGGAATGTGCCTATTTATGAAAAAATTGATTATTTGTTAAGTTCAAACTCTCAGTTTCACATTGCTTATTGTGATATTGATAACTTTAAACCCTTTAATGATGTTTATAGTTATGCCAAGGGAGATAAAGTTATTAAAGAACTGGCAGATACTTTATTAAAACAAACTGATCCTGAATATGACTTTGTTGGTCATGTTGGTGGCGATGATTTTATTGTTATTTTTAAGAGTGATAACTGGCAGGAACGCTGCAATAATATATTAAGTGACTTTAATGAAATTGTCTCAGAGCATTACAGTGAGATTGACAGAAATAACAATGGAATTTGGGCTCTGGCGCGTAATGGTGAACAATGCTTGCATCCTTTAATGAGTTTATCAATTGGGGCGCTTACTCCAGACTCTTTACATTGCACTTCTTACTCCGATATTTCTGAAATGGCGACGCAAGCAAAACATAATGCGAAAAAAATTGAAGGAAATAGTTTGTTTATAGAGCGCCGTATTTCATAATTTAGCTTGTGATAAAATTTTTATATAAAAAAAGCCCCGTTGAAGGGGCTTTTTTACTTTTATAATTTAAACGTTATTTTATTTCAATTTTCGCTTTACTACGTAATTTCACAATATAGTCCTGTACACGCTTGTTTTGTACCAGGGGGCGAATTTGTTCTTTCACATCTTCAAATTTTGGTGCTTCGCGTTTTCGTGAATCTTCTAGCTTGATAATGTGAAAACCAAAACGTGTTTTAACTGGTGTTTGGCTATGCGTTCCCTTTTTCATTGCTGATGCTGCTTTTGAAAATTCAGGTACCATTTGTGCCGCTGAGAACCAGCCCAGATCACCACCATCTTTGCCTGAAGGTCCGGTAGATTCCGTTTTAGCAAGTTCTTGAAAGTTTGCACCATCGTTTAATTTTTTAATTAACTCTTTCGCTTTAGCTTCATCTTTAACTAAGATGTGACGAGCCTTAAACTCTTTTGGATCAACCGCAGTCACTTGTTGGTTATAGACGTCTTTAAGTTCTTTTTCGGTAATGGGCTTGGCAATGGGAGATTGTGCAAAAAGGGCCTGGATCATGATATTTGCTTTAGTTTGTTCAATCTGTGCTAAAACTTTTTTATTTTTATCAAGTTTTAATTTTTTTGCTTCCTGTAAAAGAATTTCACGATTAATCAAATCATTTAAAATTTGCTGACGATTGGTTGGCGCTTGCTGGCCTTTTGGTGTCTGTGATGTGAGTAACTTTAAATGCGTTTGGTACTGCGTTTCACTAATTTTTTTACCGTTAACTTTAGCCACAGTATTAGCATCTAATGCGTATACTGATGTTGTTGACAAAGTTGCGACTAAAAGACTCGCAATAGAGAGTGTTAATTTGTTCATATTATTTTCCTTAATAGCTTTGTAAAATTAGGGTAAGACTTTCTTAAAAGGTTTAACGATAACGGAGGCATAAGCGCCTGATTTAATATATGGATCATCATCCGCCCACGTTTGTGCCTGCTCTAACGATTCAAACTCCGCAACCACTAATGAACCGCTAAAGCCTGCCGGACCAGGTTCATTGTTATCTATGGCAGGATGAGGACCTGCTAAAATTAAACGACCTTGTTCTTTTAATTCTTCTAAACGCTTAATGTGATCAGGGCGAACAGACATTCTTTTTTCGAGACTGTTTTCAACATCTTGTGAAATTATGGCATATAACATTCTAGAACTCGTCTTTTGTATTTGTTTCGGTTTCGGGTTTGTTTTCTGGCATATGTTTAGCGAGGAAAATTGCCTGCAAAATAACAAAGGCAATCGTTAAGCCTAACATACCATAGGTTTTGAAATCGACCCATATTGAAAGATTAAAGGTAAAAGCAACATAAAGGTTTGCAAAGCCCATCGCTGTAAAGAAGATAACCCAGGCATAATTAAGTTTATTCCATATTGTATCCGGTAGTTCAACAGCATGTGACATCATTCTTTTTACAAAGGATTTTTCACCTATAAACTGACTTCCGAGGAAAGCGATGGCAAACATCCAGTTTACAGCGGTTGGTTTCCATTTAATAAAGACAGGATCTTTCAGAATTAAAGTTGCGCCACCGAGCACAGTAATGAGTACTAACGTTATAACGTGCATTTTTTCAACACGTTTATTTTTAAGCCAGAATAATAACACTTGTAGTGCGCTTGCGGCCATGGCGACTGCGGTTGCTGCGAGCACGCCCTGTTGCGGATCATCATAAAATTTGAAGGTAATAAAAAATAAGGCGATGGGGAAAAAATCAAATAAAAACTTCATAGTAAAAAATTCTCTAATGTCGTGTCCGGGTTATAGGTTAATCGGCAAAACCACTATCTGGTGGTGATTATAGCGTGATTCAAGTTCAATATGTGTTATGTTCGATATGCTTCGAATTTACAACGTATCTGACAGTATAAAGTCTAAATTGTTTCAGGAATAGAGACTTTCATCTGACTCAGGTAGACTTCCTGCCATTATGAATTTACGTTGCGATTTCCACAGTCATTCTACTGTTTCTGACGGCACTTTAAGCCCAACAGAGCTGGTTCAGCGTGCCCACGACAAGGGCGTAGCAGTGTTTGCTTTGACCGATCATGATGCTACTGAGGGCTTAAAAGAGGCTGCGTTAGCTGCTGAACAATTAGGCATAAAGTTTGTTGCGGGTATTGAGCTTTCGATTACCTGGAGCCACCAAACTATTCATATTGTGGGCTTGGGGATTGATCCCGATAATGAAGTATTAAACAAAGGTTTAATGGCATTACGCGCATTTCGGGCCTCCAGAGGCGAGGAAATTGCTGAAAAATTAAAAAAAGCGAAATTTGATGATCCTTTGGCCGGTGCCAAAAAGTTTGCCAATGGTGAAATTTTGAGCCGAACGCATTTTGCGCGTTATATTGTTGAGCAAGGGCGAGCGAAAGACGTCCGACAGGTCTTTAAACGCTTTTTAGTGAAAGGCAAGCCGGGTTACGTTGCCGGAAAGTGGGCAAGTTTGGAAGAGGCATTGGGCTGGATTCATGGTGCCGGTGGCATTGCGGTCATTGCACATCCCGCCCGCTATAAAATTTCTGCGACGCGGTTGCGTAACTTAATTACAGAATTTAAAGCGCTGGGTGGACTGGGTTTTGAGGCAATTTCAGGTAGTCACAGCCCAGATGAAGAGCAACGTATGGCACTTTTGGCTAATCAGTTTGATTTGTATGTTTCTAAAGGTTCTGATTTCCATAGTCCCGAAAATATCTATCGCGAGCTGGGGGCTTTACAAGATATCCCATCCGGCAGTATTCCCATTTGGCAAAGTAAAGAGTGGAAAGAGAAAATAGGTGAACTGGAGCTGGAAGATAAAGCATGAGCCAGTTTTTTCAAATTCACCCTGATAACCCTCAACAGCGCCTCATTCATCAAGCGGTTGAAGTGCTACGTCAGGGTGGGGTGATTGTTTATCCTACCGATTCGGCTTATGCGTTGGGTTGCCATATTGGAGATAAAAAGGCCCTGGATCGAATACGCTCGATTCGACATGTGAGCAAGAATCATAATTTTACATTGATGTGTCGTGATTTATCAGAAATCAGTATCTACGCCAAACTCAGTAATAACTCTCTATACCGTAGTTTGAATGCGCATACTCCCGGTGCCTACACCTTTATTTTACAAGCGACTTCGGAAGTCCCGCGGCGTTTAATGCACCCTAAACGGCGTACTATCGGGATTCGTATTCCATCAAATCCCATCGCGCAGATGTTGCTGGAAGAGCACAGTGAACCGATCATGAGCAGCACACTCATTTTACCTGAGGATAATATGCCAATGACCGATCCCTATGAAATTCGGCAAATTCTCGAACATCAGGTCGACTTGGTGATTGATGGAGGTTATTGCGGATTAGAGCCGACAACCGTCGTCGATATGACGGGGGACGTACCTGAGATTTCTCGAAAAGGCGAGGGGGATCCTGCTCCATTTGAATAAAGAAGCCAAATCAAAAGCTTTTGAGACGGGCAGAATCAGGTATAATCTGGCTTTATAATACGAAGGAATAAACGAATTTTTTGGCGTTGTTTTATGATGACAGCGTTTGTATAAACCAAACGAAGACGAAAATTTCCACTTGGAAACTCTCAGGAGAAAAGATTGACGAATCAACAGCAACGCGTGTTGTCGGGCATGCGTCCAACGGGTGCTTTACACCTTGGTCATTACCACGGAGTACTAAAAAACTGGATAAAACTTCAACATGAGCATGAGTGCTATTTTTTCGTTGCGGACTGGCATGCTTTAACTACGCATTATGAAGACTCACAAGTTATTCAGGAAAGCGTTTGGGACATGGTGATCGACTGGTTGGCGGTAGGCGTTAATCCCGGTTCTGCAACCCTGTTTATTCAATCTAAAGTGCCTGAACATGCTGAGCTTCACGTTTTACTCTCAATGATGACCCCGCTTTCGTGGTTAGAACGTGTGCCAAGCTATAAAGATCAGCAGTTGAAATTAAAAGAGCGCGATCTGGGCACCTATGGATTTTTAGGTTACCCACTTTTACAAAGTGCAGATATTTTAATGTACAAAGCAGGCCTGGTGCCGGTTGGTGAAGATCAGGTTGCTCACGTTGAATTGACCCGTGAAGTTGCGAGGCGCTTTAACCATCTCTATGGCCGGGAGTCAGATTTTGAAGAAAATGCAGAAGCTGCGGTTAGGAAAATGGGTAAGAAAAATGCTAAATTATACAATGAGTTACGAAAGAGTTATCAGGAACAAGGTGATGTAGAAGCACTTGCAAAGGGTAAGGCATTACTAGAGACCCAGCAAAATATAACACTCGGTGATAAAGAACGTTTGTTTGGTTTCTTAGAGGGAAGTGGCCGTATTATCTTGCCTGAACCGGATTCATTGTTAACACCAGCATCGAAAATGTTTGGTTTGGATGGTCAAAAAATGTCCAAGTCTTATGGTAATACGATAGCGTTACGCGAAGATTTGGACGAGGTCGAAAAGAAATTACGCACCATGCCAACCGATCCCGCGCGAGTACGCAAAACCGATCCCGGTGAACCAGAAAAATGTCCTGTCTGGAATTTGCATCAGGTATACTCGGATGAAGAAACCAAGGCATGGGCAGCTGAAGGTTGTCGTTCAGCAGGAATTGGTTGTATTGAATGCAAAGGTCCTGTGATTGATGCCGTGAAAGAAGAATTAGCGCCGATACACGAGCGGGCAAGAGAATTTGAAGGTGATCGTGAATTGGTACGCAATATCATCAATGAAGGTGGTGAGCGTGCTCGCGATGTGGCAAAACAAACGATAAATGAAGTTCGTCAAGTCATGGGGCTTGAATACAGTTAAGAACAGCACTGTTAAAAACATACAACTAATATTATTAAGTGACAAGTTAAAGGCCATTTAAGTGGAAACTGAAAATTCAAATCCTGAACAGCAAGAGATGCCGTTTGCAGTTGTGCAAGGCGCACCTTTAACCGTTGTTCCTAAAGATCTTTATATTCCACCTGATGCGTTAGAAATTTTTCTCGAAGAGTCTTTTGAGGGGCCATTAGATTTATTACTTTATCTTATTAAACGTCAGAATCTTGATATTTTAGATATTCCGGTTGCTAATATTACAGAGCAATACATGGAATACATTGCCTTAATGAAAGACATGCGTTGGGAATTAGCTGCGGAATATTTGTTAATGGCGGCAATGCTTGCTGAAATTAAATCGCGAATGTTGTTACCCAGACCAAATGAAGATGAAGATGAAGAAGGTGATCCGCGTGCTGAATTAGTACGTCGTTTACAGGAATATGAACGCTTTAAAAAAGCCGCTGAAGATATTGATTTTTTACCACGTTTAGAACGCGATATTCATGTTGCAGAAGTAAAGGGACCGAATCTTAAAGTGGTACGAAAGCCACCTGAGGTTGACTTAAAAGAAGTGCTTGCTGCTTTCAAAGATATTATGAAGCGTGCCACTTTGTTGGAGCATCATCAAATTACAATGGAGCCTCTTTCTGTTCGTGAGCGCATGTCATCGGTATTAAGCAAGTTAAACTCTGAAACTTTTACGGATTTTGGTGATCTTTTTACCATTGCAGAAGGTAAAAGTGGTGTCGTGGTGAGCCTGTTAGCCATACTTGAGCTGATCAAACAATCATTAATTGAAATAGTGCAAACAGAGTTATACGGCCAAATTCATGTTAAAGCATTAATTGCAGTTAACAAATAAATTTACCTTAGGATTTTTTACATGAGTGAATCGACAACAGCAGAAGCTTTAAATGAAAACCAGGAAACTGTTAATAAGGATGAAGAGGTTAACGAGAAGTTAGATAAACCAAAAAAAATCATCGTTAATTCTGATTTAACTGAAACAGAACTAATGCGTATTCTTGAAGCGGCTTTATTTTCTGCCGGGCAAACATTAAATATTGAACGCTTAATGGATTTATTTCCATATGATAAACATCCTGGCAAAGATGCACTACGTTCAGCACTAACAGCATTACAAGAGCAGTATATGGAAAATACTTCGCTCGAATTAAAAGAAGTGAGCAGTGGTTTTCGTTTTCAGGTTCGTGATGATTACTCAAGTTGGGTGGCTAAGTTATTTGAAGAGCGTCCTGCGCGTTATTCACGCGCAACATTAGAAACACTTTCACTGATTGCCTACCGTCAACCGATTACGCGCGCTGAAATTGAAGAGGTGCGTGGCGTGGGGGTAAGTTCGCAAATCATTAAAACTATGATTGAGCGTGACTGGATTAAAGTTATTGGCCACCGTGATGTACCAGGAAAACCTGCTCTTTATGCAACGACGAAAGGTTTTCTTGATTATTTCAACTTAAAAAGTTTAACCGAGTTACCTGCGCTTGCTGATTTGCGTGATATTGATACGATTAATGCAGAGTTGGATTTACAAGTTCCAACGGTACCATCAATACCTGTAGCGAACAGTGAAGATGAGTCAGACGATAGCGATGTTGCTTTATCGGCTGAAGAAAATGCTTCAACAGAAGAAGTAAAACACGAAGTAATTCACTAAACTACTGTCCACATCTTGTTACTGTATATTTAACGTATATTCAAGGTACAGTGACAAGAACTCACTTTTAAATTTAAAATATAATGATCTGCTATGGATGAAAAACTTCAAAAAGTATTAGCGCGTGCTGGAATTGGTTCGCGTCGTGAAATGGAACGCTGGATTGAGCAAGGTCGTGTCAAAGTGAATGATCAGGTTGCGAGTATCGGTGATCGCGTTTCAGATAGTGATAAGATCAAAGTTGATAATAAGTTTATTACTCAACATCGAAGCCAGGTTCAGCAGCGTGTTATTGCCTATCATAAACCTGTTGGCGAAGTTTGTACACGTGATGATCCTGAAGGCCGTACGACCATTTTTGAAAATTTGCCTAAATTAAAATCTGGTCGTTGGATCAGTATTGGCCGGCTTGATTTAAATACCAGTGGCTTGTTGTTGTTAACTACAGATGGTGAGTTAGCGAATAAATTAATGCATCCTTCCAGTGAAATTGAACGTGAATATGCTGTACGTATTTTAGGTGAGGTGTCACAGGAAATTTTAAAAGAATTAACTACAAATGTGCCGCTTGATGATGGTGATGCACACTTTACTGATGTTAAGGCCGCCGGGGGTCAGGGGGCGAATCATTGGTATCATGTGACTTTAAAAGAAGGGCGTAACCGGGAAGTACGTCGTTTATGGGAGTATTTTGGTTTTGCGGTAAGCCGTTTAATGCGCATACGTTATGGCAATATAACTTTAGAACGACGTATTCGTTTATCAAAAAGTGAAGACTTAACAGAAAAACAAATGATTGAATTATATCAATCTGTTGGTTTGAACTATATTGTTCCTCAAGCCAAAAAAGATAAAAGCCGTTTTAAGCCAAATCAAAACTCTAATCGTTCAGTTTATAAAGGTAAGTCTAATAAATGAAAGTAAAGCCCTAGCTGGCTTGTTTCATTTTATGTTTTGAACGAACAACAAACGGCGCAAGTTTACGCGGCACCAGAATATTCTCCGCAACCATAATAATGATTTTATGCGTGTCGGCAGTGGCAATATTTATGATTTTTTTCACCAAATCATCGTTTTCAAATATAGTGTTATGTCGACGCAATATATAGATACCAAAATGCTTACTAGCTTCAATGTTTTCGATTAAACCAGCAGCAGTTTGAGTGCGAGGGATCCCTATATGGGAAACACCAAGTCGATACATCGCTTCTTCTGGTTGCGCTATATAATATGGTTTAGTACTGAAGCGACTGAGCTCAAGAAATAAATCACAAACGCGCTCAACTTCATCACTTTCTATTGTGATAAGGCGATGACCACTTTCGATGATTTTTTCTAATTTATTTAAATATTCCATAAGACTTAGTTACTTGAATGACAGTAATGCCATTATAGTCATTCAGGCAAATACATGCTGTTCTGACATGAGAACCAGTTCATGAAAGTTTTATTTAATATTTTTAAGCGTGATATTGTTCACATGAAAAATCTATTTTCTTCCTTCTATGCCATCGATTGAGCTGGTTGATGATTATAGAGGAAGTAAAATAGCGAAGTATTAAGGGAGAAAAAATCAGGCTGTTACAGCGGTGGCCGCGTGATTTTCTTTGTAACATTCAACGCGATTTCGGCCCAAATTTTTTGCGGAATATAGTGCTTTATCCGCACGTTCAAGCATTATCTTTGGCGTGTCATTTAACGCTATGCTGCATGTTCCGATACTCACTGTAACGGGAACAGTGCCTTTTCGGCTATTGAAAACATGTTTTTCAATCACGCTGCGTAAACGTTCAGCGGCAAGTTCCGCACCCTCTGCCTCAACACCGGGTAATAGAACGACAAATTCTTCACCACCATATCGAAATAACATATCAGTACTGCGCAAAGCCTGTTTACTGCATTCGACGCATTCTCGCAAAACATCATCGCCGACGGCATGACCATAGTTATCATTAATCTGTTTAAAATGGTCAAGATCAAAGATAATTGCGGAGAAATCGGTTTGATGACGTTGTGCTAATTCAATTTCACGCTCAAAGACTTCATCCATCGCGGCACGATTGTGAGCACCTGTTAAGGTGTCAATTTTTGCCGATTTTAAAGCACGTTGATACCAAATAGCATTACGCAGCGGGAAAATTAACTGACTCATCAAATTTTCAAGTTGTTCCATTTCCTGCTCTGCAAAACGGCGTCTGCGGGTAAAAACGAGCTCACCAAGAAACTCACCGGCAAGACGTAACCGGTAGGAACAACGGTGCCGCTGTGTTTTGCCATATTTAAGGTTGAGTTCCTGCTCATCAAAAGCATAATGGGCGGCATCAAACTTAACGAGTTGCTGTGCTGCTTGTAGGAAAAAGTTTAATACACTGTCAATTTCCAATGAAGTTTGCAACAAACCGGCTAATTTAAGCGTTTGTTGCAACTCTGCCGGCGCAATACCCAGTTGTTCGCGTGCCGCTGTCGGCTTTATGTATTGGTCAATATTATCCATAGTGGACTCCGCTATACCTCAAAAATGTTTGTCTAAATGCGGTCACGGTAAATAATGCGAAATGTGTGCCAGTTCGCACGTGAAATATAAATCAATAAAAATCAATGGGTTATAATTATTTTTTAGTTTGGTATACCATTTATGTCAAAAATATGACTAAAAACAACATAATTTAATTGATGTTTCCCCCTGTTTTTTTGTACAAACCAGATAAAATGATGGTCTAATAAGCGGTCTTAGCAGAGGATAAAAGTATGTGTAAGTTTCCATTTTTTAGAATATTCCCGGTATTGCTTTTTTTTATACATTCACTCACTCACGCTGCAGAGCCTGTGCCAGTAACCATTAAAGACGATATGGTAAACCCCGGTTACCATGAAAAACCCAGTTGGTTTAAAGAATCCTTTTTAGATTTACGAGAAGATGTTGAAGAAGCCACTGCGAACAAAAAAAGAGTGCTGCTCTATTTTTATCAGGACGGTTGTCCATATTGTGCGAAGTTATTACAGGACAACTTAGGCCAGAAAAAAATCGCCGATAAGACACGTAACAATTTTGATGTGATCGCACTTAACATGTGGGGTGATAAGGAAGTAACTGATTTGTCCGGTAAAGTCACAACAGAAAAAAAGTTCGCCGAAAAATTAAAAGTCATGTACACGCCAACGCTATTATTTTTAAATGAGAAAGGACAGCTCGCATTACGAGTTAACGGCTATTACGCACCGCATAAATTTGAAACCGCGTTAGATTATATTCGTGGACATAATGAAACGAAAATATCTTTTCGTAATTATTATAATAAATACGCCCCCGCTGCCGTTTCTGGAAAATTACATTCACAATCATTTATTTTACAGCCACCGTATAACTTAAAAACATTATTAAAAAAAGATAAGCCATTATTAGTTTTATTCGAACAAAAAAAATGCAAAGACTGCGATGAATTGCATAAGGATATTTTTACGCGCAAAGAAACGATTAAAGAAATCAATAAATTTAATGTCGTGCGTTTAGATATGTGGAGCAGAGATAAACTAATTGATACTCAAGGTAAAAATAGTAGCGCTAAAGATTTGGCAAAAAAAATGGACATCAATAATGCGCCAAGTTTTGTCTTTTTAAATAACAAGGGAAAAGAAGTTTTTAGAATAGATGCTTATTTAAAATCATTCCATATTCAATCCGTGATGGATTATGTTTCCTCTGATGCCTATAAAACGCAACCGAATTTTCAGCGTTTTATTGGCGCGCGTGCTGATAAGTTAGAAGCACAAGGTGTACATGTAGATTTAATGGATTAATATTATTTTTCTTTACAGGAAATAATTTTTCCATTGATGTCTTTACTGGCATCACTCATTAAATAGATATAAGCATCCATAATGTCTTCTGCCGCGGGAACAGTCATGGGATCTTCACCGGGAAAGGCAAGGGCACGCATACGGGTACGGACACGACCAGGATCAATGCTGTTTACCCGTATTGGGGTATTCAATTCCAATTCATCCGCCAGCATTTCCATTAAGTTATCACCTGCGGCTTTAGTGACGCCGTAGGCATTCCAATAAGCACGACCTTTATGCGCGACACCAGAACTAGTGAATACCATCGAAGATGATGTTGATTTATTTAATAAAGGAATCATGGCTTGTGATAATAAGAAAGGGGCATGTAAATTCACTTTAACGATGCGATCCCATAGCGTGTTATCAAACTGTGCGATTGGGCTTAGACCTTCAAACATCGCTGCATTGTGAATTAAACCATCAAGATGGCCAAATTCACTTTCAATAGAATGTGCAAGACCTGCGTAATCTTCAGCGCTGGCATCTTCAAGGTTTAATGGAATGATGGCAGGTTGTGGGTAACCGGCATTAACAATTTCATCATAAATCCCAACGATCTTTTTTTCTGTTTTGCTTAATAAAATAATCGTTGCACCATACTTGGCAAATGTTTTAGCCGCGGTTGCACCAATGCCATCCCCCGTGCCGGTGATTAAAATAATTTTATCTTTAAGACAGTTAGCTTGAGGTTTAAAGTTTGTTGGAGTTTGGATTATGTCATTCATGAGCTTTTCTTTTTCAATTATTTAATATTATGTTTTTAGATGTTTTCCCTCCCTTTCAAGGGGAGGGCTAGGGTGGGGTGATTTAAATATACCCCTCACCCTAACCCTCTCCCAGAGAGAGGGAACAAGTGCTATAAACAATGTTTTGCCGCAGCAATCCCACTTCGTACCGCACCTTCCAATGTGGCAGGGTAACCGGTATTGGTATAATCACCTGCAAGGTATAAGCCTGTTACATCTGTTTTATTGTCAGGCCGGATAGTATTAATATTTACACAGCAAGAAAAAGTCGCTCTTTTTTCCCGTATTACAAAAGAGTTTAGAAGGGTTGGTTTATCACTAAAAAGCACCGCAATTTCATTGTGTACTGTTTGCGCAAGTGTAGCATCATCCATCTTCATATGCTCACCATCAGCACTAATAACCGCACTGATTAATCCGGCTTGTTGGCAAAAATTACTGCGATCAAATACCCATTGGCTTAGTGTGCTGCTCAACCCTGTCATTGCTTGAGTGAGCTGAGTTTCTTTGGAGTATTGTAGATAGACGGTAACGATAGGTTGATAACTGAATTGTTGTATATTTTTTTTTATAAACTTTAAGGCTGAATCTTCGGCTATAAGTTTATTTAAGTTTTGTGGTGCGGTGGCAATAATCAATTGAGAGGTTTTTATTTTTTCTATGCTGTTATTTATTTTGACTCTGATAGATGAAATGCTATTTTCTTTTATATCAATTTCTTCAATGCGTGATTTTAAATAAATTTTTCCACCCTTTTTCTCAATATAGTTCACCGCGGCATCAGGAAAAAGCTTTGATAAATTTGTTGTTGGCAATAGCGCGTCAGCATCTTTTGCTTTTCTAGTAAAAGCATCTTTGAATACCGTCATAAAAACATTAGCAGAAGCAATACCAATAGGGGTGTTCATGGTGGCCAAACATAAGGGCTCCCATAATTGGCGAACTAAAATGTTAGTTTGTTTTGTGAGTTTAAATAACGCATCAACTGAGATATCTTCTTTGAATTGATAATTATTTTTTTTAAGATATAACCCAAACCTGATGGCTGCTATTCGATCCATAAAGTTTAAGCCTTTTGCAGTGATCAAGGCATAGAGTAAATGCAGTGGAGCAGGTAACAGGGGGGCTTGTAACGTCAGCGTGGTTTTGTCAACCACGGTTAATGAAAGCGGCATGCGTTTAAGTGCTTGTTCGGTATTAATGCCCACTATCTCCATTAAGTGAAGACATTCCGTATAAGCGCCGATTAAAAGGTGTTGCCCATTATCAACGAGTATATCATCATAACTCACTGCGCGGGCACGTCCGCCAACTTGTTTTGCTGACTCATAGACAGCGACTCTGTGTCCCTGTTGTGTGAGTTTTACTGCAGCCGCAAGACCGGCCCAACCTGCACCAATAATGGTGATGGGATCCGTATTCATAGCATTTTGTACTTGAGGTAGTGCCACCATTCTTTAAAAAATGTTTTAACTGCAATAATGATTTTGCGCGGCGCGGGGATAACAACTTTATGCTTTAAAACTTGTAGCCCATCAAGTTCCATTTCATTTAATGTGTTTTCATAAATGGCGGCCATAATGATACCGGTTTTTTGCCTGTAGCGGTCTTTCGGCGGCAAGCTAGCAAAGGCTTCTCGATAACACTGGTGTGCACGTTCAGTCTGAAAGCGCATTAGTTGATGGAATGATTTATTGTCATTACGCTTAAAAATATCTTCTTCGCTGACAGCAAATTGTTCGAGTTCATCCAAGGGTAAATAGAGTCGGTTGCGAAGGGAATCTTCATAAACATCGCGAATGATATTGGTGAGTTGCAATGCCAGCCCGAGCTTTTTTGCGTACTCAAGTGTTTGCGGGTCTTTATAACCAAAAATGGTGGCGGACAATATGCCAACAACACCGGCAACGCGATAACAATAGAGGTTAAGCGCTTCGAAGTCGACAAAACGGACTTTTTCCAGATCCATTTCCATGCCGTCGATAATTTCAAGAAAATATTTTTTCTCGAGTTTAAAGTCGTGAATAGAGGTATATAAAGCGTGCGAAACAGGGTGGTTTGGACTGCCGGCAAATAACAATTCAATTTCACTGCGCCACCACTCTAATTTGACCTGTTTAATGCTGTTTTCCATTTCAGCATCAGCAATATCATCCACTTCACGGCAAAAAGCATAAAGTGCGGTAATGGCTAAGCGCTTTTTCTTGGGTAAAAACAAAAAACTATAATAAAAGCTGGAACCACTTTTAGCTGTTTTGTCCTGGCAGTATTGTTCTGGGGTCATAAGTTATATGGAGTAATGTTGTTGAGATTATTCTACCGGAAATTTATACTTATTTCGCCCTAATTGCCTTCCAGATTACCCAGGCAATATCCCACTTATTTAAACGTGGACGGCTAAAAACATCACCGTGTTGTTGGTTGAGTTTATACAAAATACGTGAGCCACCCATAATGGTCATGCGTAATTCTAAGCCCATCCGGCCTTTTAACACTTTGCCTAAAGGCGCACCTGCTTGCATTAACTTCGCAGTACGCTGTATTTGAAAAGCAATCAGCCTTTGCGAGGCTGAATTGGTGATTTTATTACGAATATCCTCTTCTGATACACCAAATTGTGCCATTTCATCCTGTGGCAGGTAGATGCGGTTACTTTCTTCTAAGTCTTGACTAATATCCTGAAGAAAATTGGTTAATTGCAGTGCACTACAAATAGCATCCGAATAACCGAGGCTTTGGGGGGATGTTTCCTTATTAAGATGAAGTAATAAACGTCCAACCGGATTAGCGGAATAACGGCAATACTCCATTACCTCACCAAAATTGGCGTAGCGTTCTTTAGTGACATCCATTTTAAACGCGGTGAGCAAGTCATGGAATAAAGAAATTGGGAGTTGATGCTGTTTGATCACATCCGCAAGAGCGATAAAAGTTGTATCCTCAACTACTTGGCCTTGTTCAATAAGCTTGAGTTTATCTGAAAAATCATTAAGGGCAGCAAGTCGTTCGTCATTACTTAAGTCACCTTCATCCGCAAAATCATCCGCGCGACGGGCAAAGGCATAAATGACCGCAATCGGTTGGCGCAAGTGTTTAGGCAGTAAGCGCGATGCCACAGGGAAATTCTCATAATGAGATTGCGCCATGCGCATGCACTCATTATAGGCATTTTGTAGTGTTTCTTTATTCATAAGTGGGCTATTCTACGTATAGACACTGAGTCACACAAATAAAAATGGTGTAGTAATGAAGATTATCAAAATGCTTTTTATGGGTATTCTAATGGGATTGATCGTCGGACTATGGCTTGGCGTGAATATCGGCAAAGGCAACTCACTTTTTAGCAACCCCTTTGTTAAAGAAAGCATCGAGCAAAAAATAAAAGAAAAAGTCAGCGAGAGTATTGAACAGTTAGGTGAAGACATAAAAGGGAAGATGAAACCGTAGTTGTTTTATAAGGTTATGTGGTAGATAAGAGGGAGGGGTTACTATGTGTATTAGGAACAATTTGGCCAGAACAACTTTATTATTCAGGGCATGCATAATGAAACGCGTGTCGGGTTCTAATGTTGTCGCTGGCATCTATTCTTTATTTACGTTTTGAAAAAATTATAAAAGGATAGAGCATGAAATTTATTACAGCAATAGTATCTGTTTTGTTTTTATTGGTTAGTTCTTTAGCTCTTGCGAATGGTAAGTATGCAGAAGCATGGCCGCGTCAAGTAGAAGTGCTGACGCCTGATCCTGTTCTCGGAGATAAACCATATTGGGAACATTGGGTGTACAGTAAAAAGTTTGCTAAACGTTTTACAAATTTTGATGTTAAAAATGCTGAGCCTGAATTAAATAATGAAATTCAGGCAATTGTGTTAAGAGTTAATATGACGGATTTTAGGCGTGGAAGTATTTCAGGTTATCCAGAACAATACTCTTGTGAATTAGAGATCTATTTTAATAGTAGTCTTAAATTACAACATCGGCAGGCAAGTAAACCAATAGAAAGATTAAGTCTTCCTGAAAACGTATTGCCAAGTTATAAACGTTTAAAATCAATTAAGGTTGAAGAGCAAAATACAATTAATGCTATTCCTGTAGTTAAGTATAGATCAAGAATGAAACGTTCTGTTTCAATATTTTCAAACCCAACGGATGGTCGATATAAACGATTTAATACAATGGAATATCATCCTAATTTTCTACCTGGCTTGTCGGTTATTGTTGTGAATGGCGGTAGTCGTTGTCAGGTAACAGCCCCCCTCGCAAAAAATGGTTCGCACTGGATTTCACTGCGTGGGAAAATTCCTTATGGTGATGATGGTTTTCTAGAATATAAACTTGGTTATGGTAGCTATATGCCAAACTTAAAAAAAACCAATTTTGATGAAAGTCCATATTCTAAACGAAAGGGCTTTAATAAAGTTCCAAAATCATTTTCTAAAATACTATTACCAAAGGCCGCCCTAATCAAGGTTATGAATATTTGCTTGTACAATGAAGGTTTAAGAAAGCTTAGAGCAGATAAAATTGATTGGAGCAATTTAGAAGTGATGAGTAAAATCAATGAAAGAAACAGTCGTTGTGATGATATTCGTCAAAATGGAGTTCTAACTGATCCTTATCTTTTTTGGGATAGAAGTAAGGGATTAACTGATAGTACATACTAAATAATAAAGTAACAGGGGATATGTAATACGAAAAGAAAAAGGGGGCAGACTTGATTTAATGAACCCTAAATCAAATCTGACCCCTGTTTTCATAATGAAACGTATAGCTGTTCTAATGTTGTCTCTGACACCTATTAATAAAAAGATAATAATGAAACATATTAAATGTGGTAAATACCACATAGATAAGAATAATATTTGAAATATATTACCTCTTTCATTAAATGAATTGGGAGAGACTAATATGAGCGATGAATTTTTAACGCAATTAACCACTTACAAATGGAAAATTACCGGAAAAGACGGTTCGAAAGGCTCCGTTGAATTTCAATATGACCCTGAGAAAGCACCACCAGATGCCTTTGGCGGAAGAGGCATGTTAACTATGGAGGGTACAAATACCCCCATATGCTGGACTACAAAATCTTATAACTTGATGTTTCAAGAGTTAAACCAAGATCCATCTATAGACACCTTAACTACTTTTTATTTCACAAAAGGAGGAGCCGGTTTAATTGGCATGTCAAGCAATTTCCATATTAGCTTTACGATGATGGAATATACAATGGAATTTGAAGGTGGATAATTTCTGTATTTTAATCTTCAGATAAATTAAGAGGCAGAGAAAGATTATTTGTTTGATCTTACTCTGCTTCTTGGATATTCGAAAAAGGGGGGCAGGCTGAACTCCTCGCCCTGGTTTGACAGATACTTTTAATTATGAGTAATTATAGACAACATATATGAAACAGCATTAGGATTAAGGAAATAGGTGTCAAAGAGCAATTGTTTCTAATATAGGTTAAGGAAGCAGTAAAAGGGGAAGACACGATTTAACAGAAAATTTGTCAATACCATCATTACACATTTCTAAGACATATCTTGTCTTACACCATCCCACAACTGAATACGGTGCTCGATAGCCGCTTCAGCTGCAACACCAAGTTCCTGAATCGCATTGTTATTATCGTGCGTTAAGCTCTTAATCATCTTTATTGCTGCCGGGCCATGTTCATCAGCATCAAGTTCGATATGACGTTTTAGGTAATAGACAAACATGGGGGCATCATTCTCATCCATGTGCCAACCATCAAGCAGGCCTTTAAACATACTCGGGATTACGTGTTCACGACCAAAAAAGAAGCTGCCCAGTACTTGATATACACTGCCATTAGTCACGGTATTAATCGTGTCATTTACAAAGCGTTGAACATAGGGGCTTACGGAGACCTTTTCCATGGCATCACTAACAGACATATTTGAACGTATGAGTTGAATAAAATCTTCTATTTGTTTTGTATCTGCACCAACTTCTTTCATTGCCAGTAGGTATAGTTCAAAGTGACTGATATAGCTTCCATCGGGTGCTTCATCACTTTCTTCTGCTAATACAATGTCATTAATGAGTCGTGTTGCCTGAGGGACTTCTGATGGAAGCCATAAAGAATCAACCGAGGTTAAGTCGCGTTGCAGCCGTTTCACCAGACACATAAAATCCCAAACCGCAAAAACATGACATGACATAAAATGCCTCAAATCCTCAATGTTTTTTATTGAGCCAAATAGAGGGTGCTTTTCTAGCTGTGCTTGTTTTTCTTTAATTTCAGCTAAATTAGTGCTTGATATCATTTGGGGGTAACCTTTTAGAAAATTTCATACAGGCCAAATACTCATCATAGAGATTAAGCATCGGAGAATAGAGAGCTTTGTTATGCCGGAATATGTTGCCAGATATTAAGATTAGGTCTGATGAGCTAACTTTGAATAAATAATGGTTACGGATTATACATGTTTTTTAAAAGAGTGTTAATGCTGGCTAGGTTTTTCTCACAATATATTTCAATAAATTGCTTAAGTATTTAGTCCGTGTTTTTTTCTACTTCAATTTGCCTAACGGCAGTCTCAATTTGCTTAGATTGTTTTAATTTTTTATCGGCAGAGACGCCCATTTCATTAAATTTTCGCGCACTGGGTAAGACACGGCTATCGAAAGAGCCCACCGCGCTATTGTAATGTTTCATCCCGCTATCAAGGCTCTTGCCTAACTTTTGTAAATGATCGGTAAAGGTTTGCAGACGACCATAAAGCTCTTCACCGACGGTTTTAATATGTTCTGCATTTTCTGCTAGTTGTTCCTGACGCCAGCCGTAACCCACGGCTCGAAGCAAGGCAACAAAGCTGGTTGGGGTTGCGAGAATAACTTGTCTTGCTAAGGCGTTTTCTAATATCGCCGGTTCCTGATCGAGAGCAGCAGTTAAGAATTGATCACCCGGGATAAAGAGTACAACAAAGTCAGGGGCGTTTTTAAACTGTTGCCAGTAGGCTTTGTCAGCAAGCTCATTAATACGTTGTTTTACATTTTTTGTGTGACGGGCTAGTTGAATTTGACGTTCGCCATCATCAACCGCTTCGATGGCATTGATATACGCATCCAATGGTGTTTTTACATCAACGACAATTTCCCGACCATCAGGCATGCGTACGATCATATCAGGACGCAACGCGCCTTCATCGGTTCGCACTTGTTCTTGTTCGAAGAAATCACAATGTTCAACCATCCCGGCAAGTTCGGCTAAACGTTTTAAGGTCATTTCTCCCCACTGACCGCGCACTTCCGGGCGGCGCAGGGCTGTTACCAATTTGCGTGTTTCATCCTGTAATGTAGCTTGTGATTGCGCCATTGATGTTAGTTGTTCTGATAAAGCACCGTGAGATTTTTCACGGTCTTTTTCCATGCTACGAATTTGTTCTTCGGTTTTACTTAAGGTTTCTTTAATAGGGTTAAGTAAATGTTCGATGGATTTTTCTTTTTTCTCAAGTTCATTAACGGCTTGTGCCTGGTATTGTTTCAGGTTTTCCTGTGCAAGTTTTAAAAATTCTTCATTGTTGTTTTTTAATGCCTGACTGGAGAGTGCAGTAAAGGTTTCTGTTAATTGAGTGCGCGCTTTTTCTAATGCCTGTATTTTTTCGATATTATTTTGTTGTTCAAGTTCCAGGCGGGTAGAAAGCGCGGAGTTTTCTTCACGCAAGCCTGACAATTTGCGTTGTGAAAAGACATAGCTGAGTAAAGCACCGACAAAGGCAGCTATTAAAAGCGAGATCAGAGAAAATTCGTCCATAGCTATCAGTCTACCTAAAATTAAGCGCGTTAACTATTGAGCGCGTCAATTATTGAAAGAATTTCTTTTGGATGATTGATAGAAGCGTGTGCATTCCATTCATTCGGTTTATCGGATTCAGCGATATAACCAAAAAGAGCAACAATTGATCGCATACCAGCAGCATTGCCCGCTTCAATATCGCGTTCGGCATCACCAATATAAATACATTCAGCCGCTTCACTACCTGCCTGATTACATGCGTGGAGGATAGGGGCAGGGTGCGGCTTACGTTGTTCAAGCGTGTCACCACTGATAATCGTTGCTGCACGGCTTGTTAACTTTAATGCCTGCATTAATGGCTCTGTTAACCAGGCGGGTTTATTGGTGACCACACCCCAGTTTAAATTATTGGCCTCTAAGTTTGTGAGCAAATCATTCATGCCTGCAAATAAGGTTGTTTCATTAGCGATATTATTTTCATAATGAGCGAGAAGCTCTTTATATAAACTATCAAATTCGGGGTGATCTTTACCAAAACCGAGCGTGGTTAGCGCGATGCCACCGTGAGAGACATGTGGACGTATTGTTTCATAGGGGAGAGGTTCATAGTTATGTGCTTTTAATACATGATTTAGTGCACCAGCAAGATCAGGCGCGGTGTCGGCGAGAGTGCCGTCGAGATCAAAAAGAACCGTTTTTATTTTTGGCATAGTATTTTTATTATTTCACTCTTTCCCCCCTCCCATTTCGGGAGGGGGCTAGGGGGAGGGAATCTTTAAAACCATCCCCACCCTAACCCTCCCCTTGAAGGGGAGGGAACTGTTTTTAATTTTATCCCCTTCCCATTTCGGGATAACCATCGACTTAGCATGGAGAGCTTAGTCGAATGGCTAATTGTTTTATCAGGGGGTTAGGGGGAGGGGGTATTTAACCCACCCCCACCCTAACCCTCCCCCTTGAAAGGGAGGGAACAATTTATTTTTGTGTATGCATTAAATAGTTAACATCAACATCATGACCGAGCGAATATATTTTACTTAACAGGTTATAACTCATACCGGTTAATTCTCTTAAGTGTAAGTTTGCTGCTCGTGCCCAACTTTCTAACTCAGACGGTTTAATGAACTTACTGTAATCATGTGTGCCTTTAGGCAGCATTTGCAGTATGTATTCAGCGCCCACAATGGCAAATAAATAGGACTTTGGATTACGGTTAATGGTTGAGAAAAAAACATGGCCGTCTGGTTTTACCAGTTTACTACAGGCGGCAATAACGGATGCAGGATCAGGCACGTGTTCTAACATTTCCATGCAAGTGACCACATCGTATTTTCCGGCATCGCGTTCGGCTAATTCTTCAGCGGTGATTTGCTGATAGTCCAGCTCAACACCTGATTCCAGTTTGTGCAGTGAGGCAACACTGAGTGGTGCTTTGCCCATGTCGATGCCGAGCACATTTGCGCCTTTAAGCGCCATGCTTTCAGCAAGAATACCGCCGCCACAGCCGACATCAACTACTGTTTTGCCTTTTAGTGAGGCACGACGATCAATGTATTCCAAACGAAGCGGATTGATTTCATGCAAAGGTTTAAATTCGCTGTTCGGATCCCACCAGCGTGAAGCGAGTTCTTCGAATTTAGCAATTTCTTGAGGATCAAAATTTAATGTTTGTTCAGTCATGGGCTAATTCTAACGTGAAATGTAATATGTGGGTATTAAAATTATAGAGATTTCAACGCAGAGGACGCAAAGGCGCAGAGTACGCGGAGAAAGAATGAAGTAAAAATCAAAACTTTCATTGTAGAGACATTTTTGGAGTTGCTATGAGTTGTAATTATAGTTCTTTGCGTCCTCTGCGACTCTGCGTACTCTGCGTTAAAGTACTGCTTCTATCAATCAGAGATTTTTTCTTGCCAATAAGCCGCTTTTTCTAAAATGGCTTTTTCATCCAGAGTTGTGAGTTCCCTGTCTTTAAGGAGATGGTTGCCTGCCACCCAAACATTGGACACATTTTCACGCCCAGCGGAATAGATGAGTTGTGACACAGGACAATATACCGGTTGGTTTTCTATCGCACTCAAATCAACGGCGGTTATGTCCGCTGATTTTCCAGTTTCAATGCTGCCTATCTCAGAGTCTAAGTTGAGTGCTTTGGCCGCATTGATGGTGGCCATGCGCAAGATGTCTTCGGCGGGTAATGCACTGGCATTTTTTGCTACTGCCTTTGCGATTAAGGCCGCGGTTTGCATTTCGGCAAGCATATCTAAATCATTATTACTGGCTGCACCATCTGTGCCGATGGCGATATTAACGCCGGCCTGTTGTAAGTCATGCGTTGGGCAGAAGCCACTGGCCAGTTTCAGGTTGGATTCGGGACAGTGCATAACGTGCGTCCCTGTTTCCGTGATTAAGTTAATTTCATCTTGATTAAGTTGTGTCATATGCACAGCAAGTAAACGTGGCGACAGCATATCAAGTTCATTTAATCGTTCGATTGGTCGTTTTCCTGATGCTGCAACCGCCTGTTCAATTTCGCTCTCTGTTTCATGCAGGTGAATATGAATCGGTATATCGAGTTCCTCTGCATACATGGCGATTTTTTTTAAAGGTTCATCTGAAACGGTATAGGGTGCATGCGGGGCAAAGGCAGTGCTAATGAGGCTATTGTTGCTTAACTGGTCGTGTAACTTTAAGCCCTTTGAGAGGTATTCGTCAGCATCTTTTGCCCATGCCGAGGGGAAATCAATGGTAATTAAGCCTAATACTGCCCGCATTCCAGCATGTTCAACCGCTCGTGCAGTTTCTTCCGGGAAAAAATACATGTCGTTAAAGCAGGTCGTGCCACTGCGCAGCATTTCCGCGCAGGCCAGGAGTGATCCATCATATACAAATTCAGCTGATACGTGTTTTTGCTCGGTAGGCCAAATATGGTTATTCAACCAGTCCATTAACGGCAAATCATCCGCTAATCCACGCATGAGTGACATGGGGGAATGTGTATGTGAGTTGATTAGGCCGGGAATCAGCAGTTGGTTATTAAGTGTAATGTCTACATCAGACGAGTATTTATCTAAAATGGCCTGTTTAGGCTGAATATCATGGATACGTCCCTTATGCAGGGCAACCGAGTAATCGGTGAGAACGGTATTTTCACTATCAACGGTGGCAATCCACGTTGGGTGAAGGATTGAGTCTATTTTCATGGTTGTATTATTCTTGTTTGTTTTATTTACAGGCGAAAAAGATACCTGCAAACAGGGGGGAATAACAACAAAATATGCGCATTTTTAATAAATGGCGAGTTAATGCGCTTTTTTACTTTGGAAAAGTTAAAACTGGCTATTTTTTCACCCCTGATTTTTATTTTACGCGCCTGAGCTTCGATTTGCCGTAATTTCATAAAGATGCAGTACTCTCTAACACTGTGGTATAATTTCGCCGTTAAAATGCTCTCAAAGAGGGTATTAGTTATTTAAAAATTATAAAAAACTCGAATATTGCCTTTTGAAGGAGCCACTCACACATGGTTGAGTTCGCTAAAGAAGTTCTACCGATTAATATTGAAGATGAAATGAAGCAGTCCTACCTGGATTATGCCATGAGCGTAATTGTCGGGCGGGCACTTCCTGATGTTCGAGATGGTTTAAAGCCGGTTCACAGGCGTGTGCTTTATGCGATGCGTGAACTGGGTAACGATTATAACAAACCTTATAAAAAATCAGCCCGTGTTGTGGGTGACGTTATTGGTAAATACCACCCCCATGGTGACACCGCTGTTTATGACACTATTGTTCGTATGGCGCAGCCTTTCTCTTTGCGTTATATGTTGGTTGATGGTCAGGGTAACTTTGGTTCTGTGGATGGTGATTCACCGGCTGCAATGCGTTATACCGAAGTGCGCATGTCAAAAATTGCGCATGAATTACTGGCGGATCTTGATAAAGAAACGGTTGATTTCATTCCTAACTACGATGAGTCTGAACACGAGCCTGAAATTCTTCCTTCGCGTGTACCTAATTTACTCGTTAATGGTTCTTCCGGTATTGCGGTCGGTATGGCAACAAACATACCACCGCATAACTTGACTGAAGTGATTAATGCCTGTCTTGCGGTTATTGAAAAAGAAGATATTTCAATTCAAGAGCTGATGGAAATCATGCCGGGACCCGATTTTCCAACCGCAGGTATTATTAATGGTGCGCGTGGTATTGCCGAGGCGTATGCCGGCGGTAAAGGGCGGATTTATGTGCGTGCCCGAACGCATGTTGAAGAGCGCGCTAAAGATAAAGAAAGTCTTATTGTTACAGAATTACCTTACCAGGTTAATAAAGCACGCTTACTGGAAAAAATTGCTGAGCTTGTTAAAGATAAAAAGATCGATGGTATTACCGGCTTACGTGATGAGTCTGATAAAGACGGTATGCGTATGGTGATTGAACTTCGTCGCGGTGAAGTGGCCGATGTGATGTTGAATAACCTTTATCAACAAACACAAATGCAAAACGTATTTGGTATAAACATGGTTGCCTTAGTTGATAATCAGCCACGTTTATTGAATTTAAAACAAATCCTTGATGCCTTCATTCGTCACCGCCGTGAAATTGTTACGCGTCGTACTGTTTATGAATTACGTAAGGCGCGTGAAAAAGCCCATATCCGGGAAGGTTTAGCGGTTGCTTTAGAAAATATTGATCCGATTATTGCGTTAATTAAAGCGGCAAAAAATCCCGCCGAAGCAAAAGAAAAATTAATTTCAACACCCTGGCAACCGGGTGTAGTGACTAAAATGTTAGAAGCAACAGGCGCAGAGTCCTCGCGTCCAGATGGTTTATCTTCATCATGTGGTTTGGTTGATGGGTTATATCATTTCTCAGAAACGCAGGCTCAGGCTATTTTGGATATGCGTCTGCATCGTTTAACCGGTCTTGAACAAGATAAAATTATCAGCGAGTTTGAAGAACTATTAAAACTGATTGCTGAGTTGTTGTTTATATTAAGCAGCGCTGATCGCTTAATGGAAATTATTGTTGAAGAACTCAATGAAATTAAAGAACAGTATGGTGATGAACGCCGCACTGAAATTGTTTCTTCACAAGAAGATTTAACCATTGAAGATTTAATAACAGAAGAAGATGTTGTGGTGACACTTTCGCATGAAGGTTATGCCAAAGCACAACCGATTACCGTTTACTCGGCACAACGTCGTGGTGGTCGTGGTAAAGCAGCCACCTCGGTTAAAGATGAGGATTTTGTTGATAAGTTATTTGTTGCCAGTACGCATGACACCATTCTTTGTTTCTCAAGCAAAGGTAAGGTTTATTGGTTGAAGGTATTTGAAGTACCACAGGCAAGTCGTACTGCACGTGGTCGTCCAATTATTAACTTATTGCCATTAGATAAAGACGAACGTATTAATGCAGTTCTACCTATTCGTGAATATGAAGAAGATAAATTTGTTTTCTTTGCAACAGCGAACGGCACGGTTAAGAAAACATCGTTGAAAGAATTCTCTCGTCCACGTGCATCGGGCATTATTGCGGTTGATTTAAAAGACGGTGATAAGTTGGTTGGTGTTGAGTTGACAGATGGTAATCAGGACGTATTACTTTGTAGCTCAAGTGGTAAGGCTATTTGCTTTAGTGAAAGTGATGTTCGTGCCATGGGACGAAGTGCAGGTGGTGTTCGTGGTATTAAGCTAAAAGAAGATCAGAAAGTTATTTCATTGATCATCGCACATGAAGGTTCGGTATTAACAACAACGGAACATGGTTACGGCAAACGTACTGCAATGGATGACTATCCGCGTCATGGTCGTGGTGGACAAGGTGTTATTTCTGTTCAAACAACCGATCGTAATGGTGAAGTAACCGGTGCTGAATTAGTACAGGGTGATGATGAAATGATGTTAATCACCAGTGGCGGTACATTAGTTCGTACCAAGGTAGAAGAAGTTTCTGTTATGGGCCGTAATACTCAAGGCGTACGTTTAATTCGTTTAGGCGAAGATGAACAGCTGACCGGTATGGCACGCATTGAAAGCATTAAAACTGAAGATGGTGAAGAAATCGTACTTGGAGAAGAAGCAGGTACTATTAATACAGGCTTAGAAGAATAACAATATATTTTGGAGTAGGTAATGTCTCGAGTTTTTAATTTTAGTGCGGGTCCAGCGATGATCCCGCAAGCCGTTTTAGAAAAAGCACAATCTGAAATGTTAGATTGGAATGGTACCGGTATGTCAACGATGGAAATGAGTCATCGTGGCAAAGAGTATATGTCGATAGCTGAAAAAGCGATGACCGATTTACGTGAAATTATGTCTATTCCCGATACATATGAAATTTTGTTTTTACAAGGCGGTGCAAGCAGTCAGTTTGCAATGGTGCCTATGAATTTGTTACGCGGTAAAAAATCTGCGGATTATATCAATACCGGTGCATGGTCTAAAAAAGCGATTGCAGAAGCAAAAAAATATTGTGATGTAAATATTGCCGCAACAACTGAAGACAGTAATTTTTCATGCGCACCGGCCCAGTCAGATTTAAAATTAAATCCGGATGCGGCTTATGTGCATTACACGCCAAACGAAACAATCGGTGGTGTTGAGTTTGATTATATTCCAGAAACAAACGGTGTGCCGTTAGTTGCCGATATGTCATCAACGATTTTATCCCGCCCGATTGATGTGTCTAAGTTTGCTGTTATTTATGCCGGTGCACAAAAAAATATTGGTCCGGCAGGTTTAACGGTTGTTATCGTGCGTAAAGATTTAATCGGTGAAACCATTGACGGAACACCAGGCATGTTTGATTACAAAACACATGCGGACAATGGTTCTATGTCGAATACACCACCTACCTATGCATGGTATCTGGCGGGTTTAGTCTTTGCCTGGATTAAAGAGCAAGGTGGCTTAAGCAAAATGGCAGAAATTAATGAACGTAAAGCCGGCAAATTATATGCTGCGATTGATGGCTCTGATTTTTATGCAAGTCCGGTTGCGCTAAATAACCGTTCCTGGATGAACATACCTTTTACACTAAAAGATGCTGAGCTCGATAAAGTCTTTCTTGAAGAAGCCGCAAAACAAAATCTGGTAACGTTAAAAGGTCACCGTTCAGTGGGTGGTATGCGTGCCAGTATTTACAATGCAATGCCTGAAGCAGGTGTCGATGCGCTGGTGAAATTTATGGGTGGTTTTTCTAATAAATATAGCTAATAGTTAACGCAAAGGACGCAGAGAGCGCAAAGAATTAATATCTCAGCGAACTCTGCGTTAAATTACTAACTTGGGAAAATAACAATAATGAATAAAATTTTAACTTTAAATAATATTTCCGTAGCTGGTTTAGAAAAATTACCGCGTGATAAGTATGAAGTTGCATCTGAGATTCAACATCCTGATGCAATTTTATTACGTTCTTTTAAAATGCATGATATGGATATTCCTGACAGTTTAAAAGCAGTAGGACGTGCTGGTGCCGGCGTAAATAATATTCCGGTCGATAAGATGTCATCAAAAGGTGTGGTTGTATTTAATGCGCCGGGTGCCAATGCAAATGCGGTAAAAGAACTGGTTGTTGCCGGTATGTTAATGGGGTGTCGTAATCTTGGGCAGGCATGGGATTTTGCGCGTAACCTTGAAGGTACGGATGATGCGATTAATAAAGACGTTGAAGCAGGTAAGAAAAATTTTGGTGGTTTTGAATTACCGGGTCGTACCTTAGGCGTTGTTGGTTTAGGTGCGATTGGTCGTTATGTTGCCAATGCAGCGATTGATCTTGGTATGAATGTGATTGGTTTTGATCCTGGTATTACGGTTGAAGGTGCCTGGCAGTTGTCGTCTGATGTTGAGAAAGCAAATAGCATTGATGAAATGATTGGTAAGGTCGATTTTATTACTTTCCATGTTCCCTTGATCGAAGCAACAACGAATATGATTAACGCAGAGCGCTTAAAATTAATGAAAGATAACGTCATTATTCTTAATTTTGCTCGTAACGGAATCATTGATGATGAAGCGGTATCTGCTGCGATTAAGTCGGGCAAAGTATATTCATATGTTTGTGATTTCCCAAGTAATTTATTGAAGAATCATGAGCGTGTCATTACTTTACCGCACCTTGGTGCATCAACGGTTGAAGCGGAAGATAATTGCGCCATTATGGTTGCACAACAAGTTAAAGATTATCTTGAAAATGGTAACATCAAAAATTCGGTTAATTTTCCCACGGTTAAATTACCGCGTACAGGTGGTCACCGGGTAACAGTAGTAAACAGTAATGTGCCTGATATGATTGGGCAAATTTCATCTGCTTTAGCGAATAAAGGAATGAATATTATTGATATGTTAAACAAGTCTCGTGGTGATGTTGCGTATACAATTATTGACATCGATAAGCCTGCAGACGATGATTTAATTAATGATTTAAATAAAATTGAAGGTATATTAAGCGTTCGTGCTATTTGATTAGATTCCCTCACCCTAGATCCCTTCCCCTTCAAGGGGAAGGTTAGGATGGGGTGGTAAAATATATGACAGACAAACTTTTACAATTACGTGACAAAATTGATGCCCTGGATGAAAAAATCCAAACGCTGATTACTGAGCGCGCGCAAATAGCAGAAGAAGTGGCTATTGCAAAACAAGAAGCAGGCAATACTGTTTTTTATCGTGCAGAGCGTGAGGCGCAAGTATTGCGTAAAGTCATGGAGCGTAATCAAGGGCCACTATCAAACGAAGAAATGGCACGCTTATTTCGTGAAATTATGTCGGCTTGTCTTGCCTTAGAGCGCGTCATGAATATTGCATTTCTTGGGCCAGAAGGTACCTTTACTCAGGCCGCCGCATTAAAACACTTCGGTCATTCAGTGCAAACGCTGCCAATGACAACCATTGGTGATGTTTTCCGTGAAGTAGAGTCAGGGTCATCATCATACGGTGTTGTACCGGTTGAAAACTCAATTGAAGGTGTGGTTAATCATACTTTGGATGAATTTATGAATTCATCACTCAATATTTGTGGTGAAGTTGATATGCGTATTCATCATAATTTATTGGGTAATGTTGATGATATTAAAGATGTGAAAAAAGTATATTCTCATCGTCAGTCTTTAGCACAATGTCGTAAATGGTTAGATACAAATTTAATGAATGTAGAACAAATCGACGTAACCAGTAATGCCGAAGCAGCACGACTTGCGGCTGCAGAACAGGATGCCGTTGCGATTGCCGGTGAAACGGCAGCAGAAATTTATGGCTTAAAAACGATTGCAAGAAATATCGAGGACGAACCGGATAATACCACGCGTTTTCTCATTATCGGTGAACGGGTATTGCCTGCCAGTGGTGTAGATAAAACATCATTGTTAATTTCTGCGAGCAATAAATCAGGTTCATTACATTCTATATTAGAACCCTTTGCGAAAAATGATATTTCAATGACCCGGATTGAGTCTCGTCCTTCACGTCAAGGTATGTGGAATTATGTTTTTTTTGTCGATATTGAAGGGCATGCAGATGATGAAAATGTTGCTAAAGCAATCAATGAATTAGAAAACTCTGCAAGTGTTGTGAAGGTTCTTGGTTCATATCCAAAGGCTGTATTATAGGCTTTTTTTGTCATTGCGAGCGAAGCGAAGCAATCTCATGATAACTAAACCACTCTTAACTCAAAGTAGGAATATCTGTGTCTAATTGTGATCTATTTAACCTGGCGACAAAAGGCGTGCAGTCTTTATCTCCTTATCAAGCGGGTAAGCCGATTGATGAACTGAAGCGAGAGTATGGCGTTTCTGATGTTATTAAGCTTGCTTCAAATGAAAACCCGTTAGGGCCAAGTCCTAAAGTTTTGTCTGCGATAAAAAATGAATTAGCGGAACTGTCTCGTTACCCTGATGGTAATGCTTTTGATTTAAAAGCGGCATTAGCGAAGAAGCATAAGGTTGCTGAAAACCAAATCACTATTGGCAATGGTTCAAATGATATTTTAGAAATATTAACGCGTGCTTTTGTTACACCAGAACATGAAGTGATATTTTCTCAGCATGCTTTTGTTGTTTACCCTATTGTAACCCAGGCTGTGGGTGCGAAAGCTATTGTAACAGCAGCAAAAAACTGGGGGCACGATCTTGAGGCAATGCAAAGCGCCATAACCAATAAAACACGGGTTATATTTATCGCTAACCCAAATAACCCAACGGGAACATGGTTGGCTGAAAGCGAACTGACTGTTTTTATAAAATCTGTTCCGCAAGATGTGCTGGTTGTTTTAGATGAAGCCTATTTTGAGTTTGCAGATAGTGATGTAGTGGCAGAAAACTATCCCAATGGTGTTGAGTTAACAAAACAATATCCTAATCTCATCGTGACACGTACTTTTTCTAAAGCATACGGCCTGGCTGGATTACGAGTGGGGTATTCAATTTCTGATCCGCAGGTTGCTGACGCACTTAATCGTGTTCGTCAACCTTTTAATGTCAATAGTTTAGCGTTAAAAGCGGCAGAAGTTGCCGTTACTGATATCGAGTATTTAGAATCCGGGTTACAACTAAATTCTGACGGCATGAAGTACCTGGTGTCAGAATTTGAGGTAATGGGTTTAAGCTATATTCCCTCCGTGGGTAATTTTATTTGTGTTAATGTCGGTGTCAATGCAATGAAAGTGTATGATGATTTATTGTACCAGGGCGTTATTGTACGCCCGGTTGCAAACTATGAAATGCCAGAGTATTTACGTATTACCATTGGCACTACAAAAGAAAACGAACGTTTTATTTCAGCATTAAAAAAAGTATTGAATAAATAATGAGTCAACAAGTGATCAATAAATTGTGCATCATTGGCGTTGGCCTCATTGGGGGTTCGCTCGCACGTGCGCTAAAGAAAAGTGATGCTGTTGGTGAAGTTGTTGGTGCCGGTCGTGATGTTACTCATTTAGAAAAAGCAAAAGCTTTGGGTGTGATTGATCGTTTTGAAACGGATATTACTTTAGCGGTAAAAGGCTGTGACATGGTTGTGCTGGCGGTGCCCTTAGGTGCTATGCAAGCCATATTTGAAAAAATTTCAGCTGTGATAACAGATGATATGGTGATCACTGATGTGGGTAGCGCAAAGGGCAGTGTGGTGAATGCCGCTCAATCTGTTTTTAAGACTTTACCGAAAACACTTGTTCCGGGCCATCCGATTGCAGGCACAGAAAAAAGCGGTGTTGAAGCCTCTTTTGCTGAGCTTTATGAAAACCGTCGTATTATTATTACGCCACTTGAAGGTAGTTCAGATTATGCGGTCTCTAAAGTTATATCTATGTGGCAGGTCTGTGGTGCCGATGTTGTTGAAACAACAATAGAGCATCATGATGAAGTGTTGGCGGCAACAAGTCATTTGCCTCATATGCTGGCTTTTTCATTGGTTGATACCTTAGCGAAAATGGATGCCAAAAATGAAATCTTTGAATTTGCAGCCGGTGGTTTTCGTGATTTTACCAGAATCGCATCAAGTGATCCGGATATGTGGCGGGACATCTGTTTAGCGAATGGTGATGCCTTAGTTGTTATGATTGAAAAATTTAGCGATGATTTACAGTCATTATCAAAAGCAATTAAAAATCGTGATAGTTTGTACTTAGAAGAAACTTTTTTACGCGCAAAAAAAGCGCGCGATGAGTTTTGTGATAATTAAATGATTTATTCCCTCCCTCTCTTCAGGGAGGGAGGATTTATATAAAGTAGGAAATATAAATTGAAATTTGAAGTTAAAGCAGGTGGAAGGTTAAACGGTAGGTTTCGAGTTCCGGGAGATAAATCAATCTCTCATCGAAGTATTATGCTGGGATCACTTGCTGAAGGTGTCACACATGTCACGGGGTTTCTTGAAGGTGAAGATAGTCTGGCAACCTTAAATGCGTTTCGTGCTATGGGTGTAGAAATTGACGGACCTGAAAATGGTAACGTTACTATCCATGGTGTCGGTTTGCATGGATTAAAAAAACCAGAAAAAGATTTAGATGTGGGTAATTCAGGAACCTCTATTCGTTTGCTTTCGGGATTATTATCCGGGCAATCGTTTAGCAGTACCATGGTGGGTGATAGCTCTTTAAATACGCGGCCAATGCGCAGAGTCACCGTGCCTTTGGCACAAATGAATGCTCAAGTCGATAGTAATGATGACGGTACACCTCCCTTACATGTAAAAGGCGGTGGCAAATTAAAAGGTTTTTCCTACGATATGCCCGTTGCCAGTGCACAGGTAAAGTCATGTTTATTACTTGCGGGGTTGTATGCAGAAGGTGAGACTTGTGTTACTGAACCGGCATCAACACGCGATCATACCGAACGTATGTTACGAGGTTTAGGATATGTGGTGACGACCACAGGCAATAAAATTTGCTTGCAAGGTGGCGGCACATTAACGGCAACCAATATTGATGTACCTTCAGATATATCATCGGCAACATTTTTTATTGTTGGTGCATGTATTGCAGAAGGTTCAGATATTACGCTTGAACATGTCGGTATTAATCCGACCCGAATTGGCGTGATTAATATTTTACGTCTGATGGGTGCTGATATTACAGTACAAAACGAACGTGAAGTGGGCGGTGAACCCGTTGCCGATATTCGTGTGCGTTATTCACCATTAAAAGGGATTAAAATTCCGGAAGAGCAGGTTCCTTTAGCGATTGATGAGTTTCCCGCGATTTTTATTGCAGCAAGCTGTGCCACAGGTGAAACCATTTTAACTGGCGCAAAAGAATTAAGAGTAAAAGAAAGCGATCGCATTCAGGTGATGGCTGATGGTTTAGTTGGCCTGGGCATCGATGCGAAACCAACAGAAGATGGCATTATTATTCAGCCGGGACAGATCACAGGTGGCACGGTTGATAGTCATGGCGATCATCGTATTGCGATGTCTTTTGCTATGGCCGCTTTAATCGCAAATGGAACCATTCATATTACAGATTGCGCAAATGTAAATACCTCATTCCCTGGTTTTGTTGAGTTAGCAAAAAATGCGGGTTTAAATATAAAGGATTTAAATTAACAATGAGTATAACCGTTAAGCCCGTTATTCTTTCAGGCGGTTCAGGTACTCGTCTTTGGCCGTTGTCGCGCCAATTGTATCCAAAGCAGTTGTTGCCTTTGGTGGGGGAAAAAACTTTATTACAGGATACAATTTCACGGCTTGAAAATTTCCCGAATATTTCTGATACCGTTACGGTTATCTGTAACGATGCACATCGTTTTTTAGTTGCAGAACAATTACGTGAAATTAATGTTAAAGCAGATGCGTTATTATTAGAACCGGTAGGGCGCAATACGGCTCCGGCTTTGACTTTAGCGGCTATTGCAAATCGAACGTCGGGTCATGATGATATTTTATTAGTGATGCCTGCCGATCATGTTATTCAGGATACTAAAACATTCCAGAAAATTTTAACCAAAGGTTCGAAATTAGCCGCACAAGATATGCTGGTTACCTTTGGTATTGTGCCGACCAAAGCCGAAACCGGTTATGGCTATATTAAACAAGGTGCAGCCATTGAAGATGGGTGTTTTGTTATTGAACAGTTTGTTGAGAAGCCTGATGAGGTCACTGCACAAAAATATTTAGACAGTGGTGATTTTCTTTGGAATAGTGGCATGTTTATGATGAAGAGTTCTATTTGGCTCGAGCAGATTGCACAACATGCTCCTGCCATTTTATCTGCCTGTGAAAAAGCGTATGCAGAAGGTAAAGAGGAGCTCGATTTTTATCGTATTGACGATGTTGCTTTTACTGCCTGTCCTTCTGACTCTATTGATTATGCCGTTGCCGAAAAAATGGTATCTGATTCCAAGACTAAGGCCGCAGTGGTTCGGCTTGATGCCGGCTGGTCTGATGTTGGTGCCTGGGCTGAGCTTTGGAATATTGGCGATAAAGATAATAATGGTAATGTTATGCAAGGTGATGTGGTTGCCATTAACAGCGAAGATTCAATGTTAATCAGTCAGCAACGTTTGATCGCGGCGGTTGGCTTAAAGGATATCGTTGTGGTTGAAACAGCGGATGCGATTTTAGTTTCTCATCGTGATCAGGTTCAGGATGTAAAACAAGTAGTTGAATGGATAAAAGCCGAAGACAGAGAAGAACACCTGAGTCACCGTTGTGTTTATCGTCCCTGGGGACATTATGACAGTATTGACATGGGAGAGCGTTATCAGGTTAAACGGATAACGGTTAATCCTGGCGAAATTTTGTCTTTACAAATGCATCATCATCGTGCAGAACACTGGATTGTTGTGAGTGGTACAGCGTCAGTGACGCGGGGCGATGAAACTTTTATTGTGACAGAAAATCAATCCACTTATATACCTATTGGTACCAAGCACCGTTTAGAAAATAAAGGGGCTATCCCTTTAGAAATGATTGAGGTTCAATCGGGTTCTTATTTAGGAGAAGACGATATCGTGCGTTTTGAAGATGTTTATGGGCGATAATTTGGCCCCGGTTTTAACCATTGATGGGCCGAGTGGTTCAGGCAAGGGAACGATTGTTCAGCATGTTGCGAAAAAATTAGGTTGGCATGTGCTCGACAGTGGAGCTTTGTATCGATTAGTCGGTTTAGGCTCACAGAACAATCAGCTTTCCTTTGATAATGAAGATGAAATTGCCAATTACGCGGCTCATTTGGATGTTGAGTTCAAACTGGTTAATGTAGATTCTGCGCAATCGGATGGTGGTGTTTCGCAAGAATTGCAGATTATTCTCGAAGGAGAGGCCGTCGGTGCTGAGTTACGTACCGAAACGACTGGAAATGCAGCTTCAATTGTTGCTGCAATGCCAAAAGTTCGTGAGGCCTTATTCCAACGCCAGAGTGACTTCCGGCAATATCCGGGCCTTGTAGCAGACGGCCGTGATATGGGCACTACCATTTTTCCGGATGCTAAAGCCAAAATCTTTCTCACCGCCAGCGCTGAAGAGCGGGCGCAAAGGCGTTATAAACAGTTGAAATCAAAGGGTATTGATGGTAACCTTGCCGCCCTTTTGAAGGACATAACGGAACGCGACGAGCGCGATAGTCAACGTTCAGCATCACCACTAAAACCAGCGGATGATGCGGTACAAATTGACACATCAGATCTCAGCATCGAACAAGTTGTTGAACAGGTGCTCGCAGTTTGCGATAAAAAGTTCTAACGTCTCTGAAAGGAAACTAACCGGTTCGACACCGCAAGTGTGCCGAATCACTTAATTAACAGTTCGTAGTGTTTGCCTCGCCAGAGAGCAGCTATGACATAACCCAGATCAATTTTTATTGAAATTAATTGAAACTAATTGATCATGAAAGGCATATCTAAAATGAGCGAAAGTTTTGCAGAATTATTTGAAGAAAGTTTAGTTAATACGCAAATGCGTCCTGGTTCTATTATTTCAGGCACAGTTGTACAGATTGATAGCGACTTTGTTGTTGTTAACGCCGGTCTTAAGTCTGAAGGTGTTATTCCATTATCTCAATTTTTTAATGACAAAGGCGAAATCGAAGTTGTTGTAGGCGACACCGTAGATGTTGCTATGGACATGATGGACGATGGTTTCGGTGAAACACGTTTATCACGTGAAAAAGCGAAACGTGCAGAAGCATGGACTCGTTTAGAAAAAGCGCACGAAGCAAATGAAACAGTTGTTGGTTCTATCGCTGATAAAGTTAAAGGTGGCTTTACGGTTGATCTTGGTGATATCCGTGCATTCTTACCGGGTTCACTCGTTGATGTTCGTCCAGTACGCGATACCAGCTACTTAGAAAACAAAGAATTAGAATTTAAAGTTATTAAACTTGATCAAAAACGTAATAACGTTGTTGTTTCACGACGTGCTGTTGTTGAATTAGAAGGCGGTGCAGATCGTGACGCGCTATTAGAAAGCATGCAAGAAGGCGCTATCGTTAAGGGTGTTGTTAAGAACTTAACTGAATACGGTGCATTCGTTGATTTAGGTGGTGTAGACGGTTTATTACACATCACGGACATGGCCTGGAAACGTGTTAAGCACCCAAGTGAAATCGTTGAAGTAGGCGTTGAGATTGACGTTAAAGTGCTTAAGTTTGATAAAGAACGTATGCGCGTAAGCCTTGGCTTGAAGCAAATGGGTGAAGATCCATGGGTCGACATTGCGCGTCGTTACCCAGAGCACACACGTTTATTCGGCAAGGTCAGTAATATTGCTGATTACGGTTGTTTCATCGAACTTGAAGAAGGCGTTGAAGGTTTAGTTCACGTTTCAGAAATGGATTGGACTAACAAAAACATCCACCCAAGCAAAGTAGTTGCTTTAGGTGATGAAGTTGAAGTGGTAGTCCTTGATATCGACGAAGAACGTCGTCGTATTTCATTAGGTATGAAGCAGTGTCAGGCTAATCCCTGGGATGACTTCGCGGGTAACTTTACTAAAGGTGACAAAGTTACCGGTACAATCAAATCAATCACTGACTTCGGTATCTTTATTGGTATGGATGGTGGTATTGATGGTTTGGTTCACTTATCTGATATCTCTTGGAATGATGCCGGTGAAGAAGCGGTTCGTAGCTACAAGAAAGGTGATGAGATTAATGCGGTTGTCTTGTCAGTTGACCCGGAGCGCGAACGTATCTCTTTAGGTATTAAGCAGTTAGATAAAGACCCATACTCTGATTTCGTTGCAGATAATCCTAAAGGCACTATCGTTAAAGGCACAATTGGTGAAGTTGATGCTAAAGGTGCGGTTATCGATTTAGGTAATGGTGTTGAAGGCTACCTTCGTGCATCAGAACTATCACGTGACCGTGTTGAAGATGCGCGCACAATTCTTACATCGGGTGAAGAAGTGGAAGCTAAATTCACTGGTATCGATCGTAAGAGCCGTAACATCAGCTTATCGATTAAAGCGAAAGACACTGCTGAAGAAAAAGCGACAATCAGTGACTATAAGAGTGGCGCAGCACCTGCGGGCGGTACTTTAGGTGACTTATTGAAGCAACAAATGGATGGTGGGGACGAGTAAGTTCCTGATATTAGTGATAAAATTGGATTCCATATTGGCGTAACTTGTATTATAGTTAGCAAATAGACAAGTAAATCGTTTAGGAATAATAATGACAAAATCAGAACTAATCGAAATTCTCGCGCAAAAGCAGACTCAGCTGGCTTATAAAGATGTTGAGTTAGCGGTTAAGAATATGTTGGAGCATATGGCAACAACATTGGCGAATGGCGAGCGTATTGAGATTCGAGGTTTTGGTAGCTTTTCATTACATTACCGTCCACCTCGCGTGGGCCGTAATCCAAAAACGGGTGATTCGGTCGAGCTAACGGCAAAGTATGTTCCTCACTTTAAACCAGGTAAGGAAATGCGGGAACGAGTTAATGAAAGTATGACACGGGTTGAAATTAAGCCTTAATACTTACCCCTAAATTATCCTAATAAATAAAAACGGCATAAAGTGAAAGCTTTATGCCGTTTTTTTATGCCTGTTTTAAATAGACTTAGTGATAATGCGTATGAAATTATTTGCATTCCAGTGTACACTTTAAAACACTATCTAATTGATTTATAAGGGATACCAAAATGTTGCGACTGCTTTATTTTTTATTGGTTTTAATTGTTGTTATTTTGGGTATTGTTTTTTCTGTGCTTAATGCAGATACGGTACAACTTCATTACTATCTTGGTTCAATAGAATTGCCACTATCGCTTGTCATTATTCTTGCCATGATTGTTGGTGCTCTACTCGGTGTTTTGTCAAGTTTGGGCTTTATTATCGGTTCACGACGCAGTGCATCTAAGCTGAAACACTCAGTTGAAGTGGCTGAAAAAGAAATCGTCAACCTTAGAAATATTCCGATTAAAAATGAACATTAACGTTAGCTCAAAATTATCAGATGGTACTTGAAACTCTTTTCTTATTGCTTCCTCTTGCTGTCCTTTCCGGCTGGATCATTGGGCGTCGCTCTTTAAGTGTGAAAAGAAAAAGTATTTCTGATATTCCTCTAAACTATTTAAAAGGTTTAAATCTACTACTCGACGAGCAACCTGATAAAGCGATTGAGTTATTTATTCAAATGCTTGAAGTGAATAATGATACTGTCGAAACCCATCTGGCATTAGGCAGTTTGTTTAGACGTCGGGGTGAAGTAGAGCGTGCGATTCGTATCCATCAAAATTTAATTGCGCGACCAACGCTTTTGCCTGAACAACGCGCACATGCTTTGTTCGAGCTAGGTCAGGATTATATGAAAGCCGGTTTATTTGATCGTGCAGAAACCTTATTTGGTGAACTGGTTGAAAGTAACCCTCATAGTGAACAAGCACTTGAATACTTGCTGGATATTTATCAACAAGAAAAAGACTGGGAAAATGCAATCAAAATAGCCCAGAGAATCAGTGTTAAAACGGGGAAAGATTTTGCGCCTTTAATTTCTCACTTTTATTGTGAGCAAGCCGATATAGCGAGTAAACAAGGTGAACCCACCCGGGCAATGAAGCTTGTTAAGAAAGCGTTGTCTATCAATAAACGCAGTGTTCGTGCCAGTCTGCAAGAAGCAGAGATTGAACATGAATCGGGGAATGAAGTGGCTGCCATACGCGCATTAAAACGTATTGAAGAACAGGATCCGGATTACTTACCTGAGGCCTTAGGCCCTTTACTGCATTGTTATCAAAGCATCGGGAAACCAGAAGATATGTTGGTGTACCTGCGTGACGTTTTATCACGTCATGATGCTATTAGTATTATGTTAAACCTTGCAGGTTTATTACAACATTATCAAAATGACGAAACTGCCGAAGCTTTTATTGAAGAATTTTTACATCATCGGCCTTCTTTACGAGGTATGGATCGATTAATTGATATTAATATTAAACATGCTAAAGAGCCTGTTAAAGAAAAGCTACATATTTTAAAATCTGTCACCAGTCAACTTTTAGAAGACAAGCCTGTTTATAGCTGTCACGTTTGTGGCTTTAATGGCAAAACATTACATTGGCAATGTCCCGGTTGTAAGCGTTGGGATACTGTTAAACCAATTCAAGGTGTAGAAGGGGAATAGAGTGAGTTCATCACCGATTATAGTTGCATTAGATTTTCCGGATGAGTTAAGTGCGTTAAAACTTGTTGAACAATTAGATCCAACACGTTGCCGTTTAAAAGTGGGTAAAGAACTCTTTACCCGTGCCGGCCCTTCATTGGTCAAAAATTTAGTTAGGCAAAATTTCGATGTTTTTTTAGATTTAAAATTCCATGATATTCCAAATACAGTGGCTAAGGCGTGTCAGGCAGGCGCAGATTTGGGCGTATGGATGATTAATGTACATGCTTCGGGTGGCCGTAAAATGCTTGAAGCGGCACGTGAGGCCTTACCTGTTGGTGAAACAAGTCCAGTTTTAATTGCTGTTACGGTGCTAACGAGTATGGCTGCCGATGATTTAAAAGAAATTGGTTTAGCGGTTTCACCGGCAGAGCAGGTTAAGCGATTGGCAACATTAACGCATGATTGTGGGCTAGATGGTGTCGTTTGCTCACCACAGGAAATCTCGATGCTTAGAGAATTTCTTACACCTCCGTTTGAGTTGGTAACGCCGGGTATTCGCCCGCAGTGGAGTGTTACGGGCGATCAAAAACGCATTATGACACCTGCACAGGCGGTGGATGTTGGCAGTAATTATTTAGTGATTGGGCGTCCTATCACTCAGGCTGACAATCCCATGGACGCATTAGCAAAAATTGAAACAGAACTTGGTATATAATTTTTTGCAGGATAACGCTTACAGCTTTTTCAGCATTGTTCTGTAGACTTCATTTTCTGAACATGATTATAATGGGCTTCGTTAAACAGAGAAGGAGTCTCATATAATGAAAATGATAAGGATTTTATTAACTACTCTCGCTTTTGCAGTATCTTCATTCGTGTACGCTGGACCTGTCGACATTAATGTCGCAGATGTACAGACATTAGCGAAAAATATCAAAGGTGTTGGACTCAAAAAAGCGCAAGCCATTGTTGCTTACCGGGAAGAGCATGGCTTGTTTAGTCAGATTGAAGAGTTAACAAAAGTGAAAGGGATTGGTCGTAAGCTTGTCGATAAAAATCGTGATTCACTTTTTGTAGAGTCAAAAGAAAGTAATCTAAACAATTAATCAGGATTTTATTGTTTATTTCTAAGGCACCTTCGGGTGCCTTTTTTGTGAATTTGATGCGTTAGTCGTATAAATCTGGGTATAATATTTACTCTCCCCCTTTTTATTACGAAAAAAATACTGAATAAAAACGAATTTTTATATAAGGGTTTTAGAAAGTGCAAAAAATTAGAAAAGCAGTATTCCCGGTTGCGGGATTAGGGACACGGTTTTTACCCGCAACAAAGGCCAGCCCCAAAGAAATGTTGCCTGTTGTTGATAAACCTCTCATTCAATATGCTGTTGAGGAGGCGGTAGAAGCGGGTATCGATCAAATGATCTTTGTCACTGGACGGAATAAACGTTCAATTCCCGATCATTTTGATAAGGCTTACGAGCTCGAAGCTGAACTTGAAGCGAAGAACAAAGATAAGCTTCTGCAAATAGTGAAAAATATTATCCCATCTCATGTCTCATGCATTTATTTGCGCCAGGCAGAAGCGTTGGGCTTAGGACATGCGGTATTGTGTGCAAAACCGGTTGTCGGGAATGAACCTTTTTCGGTTATTCTTGCAGATGATTTAATTGATAATGATAAATCCAGCTGTGTAAAGCAAATGGTTGAACGTTATAAAGAGCACAATTCCAGTATTTTAGCGGTGCAACATGTTGAAAAAAATGAGACAGATAAATACGGTATCGTGAGCCTGAAAGGCGAATCTGAAAAAGAAGGCTTTATTTCAGGTATTGTTGAAAAGCCGGCTCCCGCTGATGCTCCATCAACTCTCGCTGTTGTCGGGCGTTATGTACTGACACCGCGTATTTTTCATCATTTAGAAAAAACTCAAAAAGGGGCGGGTGGTGAAATTCAATTGACGGATGCCATTGCTGACCTATTAAGCGAAGAGCAAGTTTATGCTTATGAATTTGAAGGCATACGTTATGATTGTGGGAGTAAATTAGGTTATTTACAGGCCAGTGTTGAACTGGGGATGAAACACCAGGAGATTGGCGATGAGTTCAAGCAGTATTTATCAGGATTAAAAATATAGTTAAGCTTGATACTTTTAGTCATAATTATTAGGAGCCAGATTCACAGTGAACCTGGCTTTTTTAGGGAATCTATTTATTTAATATGCTTTATTCCAGACATAAGCATGCCAAACTCTAGTGATAAAGTCTGGCATTGACGAATCTGTCGTTGCACTTAATGAACCGCTTCGCATTTCGTCAGTATTACCCTAACTTGCTTTACAGGTTCTGGCATCGAAAAAACAAAATGACTGAAGTAATCTCACGACACAGAGATGAACCATGAGATTGCCGCGTTAACACTAAAAAAACGTGTTTTTTAGTACTTCCGCAATGACAGACAACGTTAAATTTTGCGTGGTTCCCTCGGAGGCTTCGCCTTAGGTATGACTCCCCAACCTGAGCTTGAAAACACATTGAAAATGTGTGGAACACACTTAAACGGAAAATAAAATAATCTGCTACCTTGTACTGGATGAGGATCTGAAGCGCAACGGTATAAATGAAAAAGCCAGATTCTTTAATCGAATCTGGCTTTAATATGTGGCTCCCCAACCTGGGCTCGAACCAGGGACACAAGGATTAACAGTCCTTTGCTCTACCAACTGAGCTATTGGGGAATCGACGCGTATAGTACTGATCTGCTCCCCATGGGTCAACAAAGATTTCACTAAAATACATGAATTAAATGCAAGTAATTGCCGAACCATTCGTTTGTGTTTCACTAAGGCGTAATCGCCCGGTGTGGAACATGATCAGTGCTTTTCCAATGCCGATAGTGGGGTTACAAATGAGGAATGAGCCGTTTGGGTACGAGCGTCCATTAGGCTTATATTTTACGTAATATTTCCAAAAAGTTGCCCGGGTACCATTTGTTGTTGCGGGGTAAATGCGCAAAATCTGTTCACCAGCATCGCGTTGTTCATTACTATTATCGTCTACAAATATGATCCAACCATTATGCCAGTTAGGGGACTCATTGCAGTCACTGCCGTTATTGCTTTGGCAAGTGACAATGTTGATCTGTTTCATAATAGATTCAGTGCGTGCATAGGCGAGGGCGCCGGCGATATTGTTGGTCAATACAGCACTTCTTTCCTGGGCGATTATGGGATTGAGGTTAGGTACAACGTTGAGCAAAAATATTGAGATAACCGCGAGAGCGACTAGTAACTCGATTATGCTGAAGCCACGCCCAGTCCTTGAGCCATAGGAAAATTCTTCCATGATGTCCTCCTACTTCCATGTAGGTGATGAAACTGTGTTTTCAAGGACTTCTTCAGCTAATCCATGGCTGAAGTATAAAAAGAGACGTCCATGTCACCCCCACATCCTTGTAGGTAATATAATGCGCAAAAACCTCATTGGTTGAAAGCGATCTTTTGTAGGGATTCTCAGTGACTTTATGTAGGGTTTTTCCTACAAATTTTAGGTGTTACGCATAGCAAGTCGTTAGCATTTACGATATGACATTCTCTATCCTATCTAAGGCGTCTTTAAGCACATCAAGACTGGTTGCAAATGAAATGCGGATATAACCAGGAGAGCCAAAAGCTGAGCCAGGGACAAGCGCCACACCTGCTTTTTCAATCAGGTATTCCGAGAGTTCCACATCATTGCTTACTCCTTCAACTTTTTCGATAAAACCATGAATATCGGGGAAAGAGTAGAAAGTGCCGTCTGATGGCAGGCAGCTTATGCCATTGATTGAATTTAAACGCTTATACACATATTCATGGCGTTCTTTGAATGCGGTGAGCATGGGATCCAGGCAAGATTGATCGCCATTTAATGCGGCTTCAGCGGCAACCTGTGAAATTGATGTTGGGTTTGAAGTGCTTTGTGACTGTACTTTTTTCATGGCTTTAATAAGGTTTTCAGGACCCGCGGCATAGCCTATACGCCACCCTGTCATTGAGTAAGCCTTCGATACGCCATTTAAAACGATGGTACGCTCATAGAGTTCAGGACAGGCCATGACAATATTTGAAAAAGCTTCATCCGACCAGAGGATATGTTCATACATATCATCCGTTGCGACTAAAACGTTGGGATATTTGAGTAAAATTTGGCCAAGTGCGGTGAGCTCTTCTTTTTTATAAGCAATACCGGAGGGGTTAGAGGGGCTATTGAGTACCACCAAACGTGTTTTATCCGTAATAGCGGCTTCAAGCTGAGCGGGTGTCATTTTAAAATTTTGTTCAATATTGGCTTCGACAATAACTGGTTTGCCATCGGCTAATAAAACCATATCGGGATATGAAACCCAGTAGGGTGCAGGAATAATAACTTCATCACCTTCATTTAAAATTGCTTGCGTTAGGTTGAAAAAGCTTTGTTTTCCACCACAAGACACAAGAATCTGGTTTGGGGTGTAGTCAAGTTGATTATCTCGAGAAAATTTGTCGATAACGGCTTTTTTAAGACTTGCTGTACCATCAACAGCAGTATATTTGGTAAAACCATCAGATATGGCCTTTATTGCTGCCGTTTTAATATATTCAGGAGTATCAAAATCAGGTTCGCCTGCGCCTAAACCGATAATATCTTTACCGGCAGCGCGTAATTCAGCTGCTCGCGCGGTAATGGCTAAAGTGGGGGATGGTTTAATGCGTTGTACGCGATCTGACAGTTTAAAATCCAAGTTGATATCTCCAAATATCCATTTCTAAATCTGTTACTAACATGACTTTATAAAGACGTGTAATATACTGCAACTTTAAATGAGATCATATATTTAGTGGCGCCCATTAGCAAAATTAGTATGAAAAACAACGCATTCCAACTCACATCAGAATATAAACCGGCAGGCGATCAACCTGCTGCCATTGCCTCTTTAGTTGAAGGGCTAAAAGCTGGTGAATCGGGAATGACACTATTGGGTGTAACCGGCTCAGGCAAAACCTTTACTGTGGCCAATGTCATCCAGCAATTACAACGACCCACCTTGATTATGGCGCATAATAAAACGCTTGCAGCGCAATTATATGGCGAAATGAAAGAGTTTTTTCCGAATAATGCGGTGGAATATTTTGTTTCTTATTATGACTACTACCAGCCAGAAGCCTATGTGCCCGCTTCGGATACCTTCATCGAAAAAGATGCGGCGGTAAATGAACATATTGAACAAATGCGTTTATCCGCGACCAAAGCCTTACTCGAACGAAAAGATACCATTACCATTGCGACAGTCTCTGCGATTTATGGTTTGGGCGATCCTTCTTCCTACCTTGAAATGGTTTTAATCTTGAATCGAGGTGAGGAAATTGGCCAGCGAAAAATTTTACAAAAACTAACGGCCTTGCAATACACGCGCAATGATACCGAATTAAAACGGGGAACGTTCCGGGTGCGCGGTGAAGTGATTGATATTTTTCCGGCAGACTCAGAAAAAGATGCGGTTCGTGTTGAAATGTTCGATGATGAAGTTGAAAAAATCAGTTACTTCGACCCGCTTACCGGAGAGGTGTTACAGACCGTCCCACGAACCACCGTCTATCCCAAAACACACTACGTTACACCACGTGAAAATATCTTAAATGCGGTGGAACAAATTAAAGCAGAGTTAAAAGAACGACTTGGTTACCTTCGTGATAATAATAAACTGGTTGAGGCGCAACGTCTGGAACAGCGTTGTCAATTTGACATCGAAATGATGTTGGAGCTGGGTTATTGTAATGGTATAGAAAACTATTCACGTTACTTATCTGGTCGTCAACCAGGCGATCCACCGCCAACCTTTATTGATTATTTACCCGATGAAGCCTTATTAATTATTGATGAATCACATGTTTCGGTTCCGCAAGTGGGGGCGATGTACAAAGGTGATCGATCGCGTAAAGAAAATTTGGTGAATTATGGCTTCCGTTTGCCTTCAGCATTAGATAATCGTCCATTAAAATTTGATGAGTTTGAAAAACTGATTCCACAAACTATTTTTGTTTCTGCCACGCCGTCTGATTATGAAGCAGCACATTCGGGGGAGGTCGTTGAACAGGTTGTGCGGCCAACAGGTTTACTCGATCCTATAATTGAAGTTCGGCCAGCAACAACACAGGTTGATGATTTACTCTCTGAAATCAATAAACGCGTTGAACTGAAAGAACGGGTACTGGTGACAACCTTAACTAAACGCATGGCTGAAGATCTCACCGATTATTTTGGGGATCATGGTGTACGTGTGCGCTACATGCATTCGGATATTGATACGGTTGAACGCATCGAAATTCTACGTGATTTACGCCTAGGCCATTTTGATGTTCTGGTAGGGATTAATTTGCTAAGGGAAGGTTTAGATATCCCGGAGGTCACTTTGGTCGCCATACTGGATGCGGATAAAGAAGGTTTTCTTCGTTCAGAACGTTCATTGATCCAAACCATCGGCCGCGCCGCGCGGAATTCCAAAGGCATGGCGATTTTATATGCCGATAAAATGACCAAATCAATGAAAAAAGCCATGGATGAAACAGAACGCCGCCGTGAGAAACAAATTGAGTTTAATAATGAGCATGGAATCACGCCAACAACAATCAATAAAAAAGTTGCAGATATTATGGAAGGCGCCTATAGCAATTCAGCTAAACAATATGCGAAAATCGCTGAAGAGCAGGCTGAATATGAAGGTTTAACGACGAAAGAGTTCAAAAAGAAAGTGGCTGAACTTGAACAAGAAATGTACAAGCACGCACAAAACCTGGAATTTGAGGAAGCGGCCAATATTCGTGATAAAATTAAAAAGTTTGAAGAAGGGCAAATTGGTTTATAAATAGCGAACTCGAAGCCAGGTTTGAAAAGTTGTCTTTAAGTATCTGAGATAATTTAATCTGTTTGAATCTACATTTATAACTGAAGGGTAAAATGTATTTAACATTATCTAGGCGCCGCTGAGTTTACAGTATTTTTCTTTCGGCTTTCTATGTTATGTTTCAATAAAAAAAGAGATATTAAATGAGCAAAGAACAACCACCAATCACATACACACAACCTGTTGTTTATGGTGATGAAATAAGTCTTTTAGACATTATAGGTATACTTCTTCGAAGAAAACGAATTATTATGGTAATAACAGTTTTAGTTGTTAGTGTTGGTTTGGTTTATGCGTTATCTCAAAGCAGGGTTTATCAAGTAGAAACTATTTTATTACCCCCATCATTTGAACATATACAGCAATTAAATGTATTAAAAAGCGATAATGTAAAAAGCGATAATGTTTTTAAGACTTTTATTGCAACGACAAACTCTAGAAAGTTTAAGCAAAAATTCTTTAATGAATTTAATATAGTTGACGATTTAATTAGTTCTCCCAATCAAAGACTCACAATTAAAGACAAAAATGATATTTTTGAAGCTTTTTCTAAGTCAATAAAGCATAGTTCAACAACAGATGGTGCTAAAATTACGCTTGAAGGAAATAATAATAAAAAAATAGGGCAATGGTTAGATAGTTTTGTAACACTAGCCAATAGGGAAACCATAAAGTTACTAGTAGGCAATCTAAAAGCAACAATAAATTCACAGGTTGCAAGTCTAAAAATAAGGATTTCAAGTAAACGTACTGTTTACAAACAAAGGCGCGAAGATCAGTTAGAATCTTTGAAAGAAGATTATCAAATTGCAAAAAGTTTAAACATAACAGAGCACTTATTTGTTCCTCGTGTAGAAAATACATCGAAATATGCAGCTTCAACAGTGTTAAACGGTATAAGCAACCGTTTATCAAATGAAAATAATTTATCCAGTTACATGAAGGGCACAAAAGTACTTCAAGCCGAAATAAGTGCGCTTAAGAATAGAAAAAGTGATGACTTTAAAATAACAGGGCTACGTGACTTGCAAGAGAAATTAACAAGGCTTGAGTCCATAAAGATTAACGATGACAATTTGCAAAGTGTTATTGTAGATAAAAAAGCTTCTATTGATGTCATACCAATTCGGCCAAATCGAAAATTAATTGCTATTTATTCACTTATCTTAGGTGGAATACTCGGAATCCTCGTGGTATTAATGCTTGAATTTATTGATTATTATAAAAATCGAAATGATGTTGTGGATGTTGCTTAAAAATAACAAATATTCGTTGTTTTTTATACAACGGACATATGTGTTTTAATATTAAAAGCAATTGCCATTGAGAGTAAAAGTCGGTATAAAATTTGGAATTATTTAACATTGGATTTCCCTTCCCCATGAGACTAAACTGGTATATTCCTAAGAAATGTCTGTTATACGTAGAAGCAGTTGCAATCAGTAGGACAACTTTAGTAAATTGGTTATAAAATCCTCGATATTGTTACAAGCTGTAACGTCTTACGTACTTCAAAAAAAACCTTGAATATTTATTATTATATGGTACTGTTCAATGATTGAACGGGGATGGTAATAGTTAGATTGAAGGACGAAATTGCTTATAAATTACTCAAACTCATAGAGGCTGAGCCTCATTTGAGTCAGCGAGATATTGCAGAAAAAATGGGCGTTAGTTTGGGAAAAACAAATTATTGCTTAAAAGCTTTAATTGATAAGGGATTTATAAAGTTTCAAAATTTTTATCATAATAAAAAGAAAAGCCCCTACATTTACCTTTTGACTCCTCAGGGAATCGAAGAAAAAGCAGCTGTGACTTATCGTTTTCTACAAAGAAAAATAAAAGAATACGAAAATATCAAGATTGAAATTGAAAGCTTACAAAATGAAGCTGCTTCGGGAAAACAAACGGAGCCGAATAATCGTGAACTCTGATTATAATAAAAAACGCAGTTGGTATTTAATTGTAACAAAACCTCAGTCCGAGTTTAAAGCTCAAGAAAACTTACTACATCAAAATTACGAAGTTTATTTGCCGCTCGTCCAAACGTCACGCCGTCGCAATGGTAAAAATATAAAACGCACAGAACCTTTTTTCCCGCGTTACCTTTTCATCTATCTTGATACCGAAACTGACAATTGGTCACCAATTCGTTCAACTTTAGGTGTGGCAGGGATGGTTCGTTTTGGTGGAATGCCTTCGCAAGTGCCAGAATCCATAATAAATAGTTTGAAAAATAATGAAGATAACTTTGGATTGCAGTGTATTGCAAAGAAAGAATTAAAATGTGGTGATAAGGTCGCTATTATTAGTGGGCCATTTGATGGATACAATGCAGTTTTCCAAAAAATGAAAAATTCTGAACGAGTTGCTGTTTTGTTGGATATAGTTGGAAAAAATACCCCAGTAACGTTAAGTATGCATGAATTAGAAATAGCATAAAATAATTATATTTTCTTTTTTATATATAGAAAGTATAGAAGTTTTTGGTTGACTTTAACAAAAATAAATCTGTTTGGTAGATTTTAGTTCCATAATTGTTGGAGCAATATTTTCTTTACCATTTATCCTTAATACTTGCATTTTAAGCATGGTAGGGCGGTAGCGTAGCTATTTATTTATCTTAATACTTCATGAAAGTAAAAATATTTTTATGTAGGAAAGCTATTTCTAATATCTATGAATTGTGTGTTCTGATTTCTGTAGAACTAGAAATTACAGTTTAAAACCTTTGAGAAAGATATGAAAAATTTAATAAAAGTACTTGTAACTGGTGCAGATGGTTTTATTGGTTCGCACCTTTGCGAAATGTTAGTAGCTAAGGGGTATCAAGTGAAAGCACTTTCTCAATATAATTCTTTTAATAACTGGGGGTGGCTCGAAGATGTTAACTGCCTTAGCGAAATTGAAGTGTTAACAGGCGATATACGAGATCCTCACTATTGTAAACATATTACCCAAAATATTGATGTTGTTTATCATTTAGCGGCTTTAATTGCAATTCCTTATTCTTATGTTGCACCTGATAGTTATGTAGATACCAATATTAAAGGCACATTAAATATTTGTCAGGCGGCTAAAGAGAATGGAGTTAAAAGAATTATTCATACTTCTACAAGTGAGGTATATGGTACAGCTCAATATGTCCCTATTGATGAAAATCATCCTATGCAACCTCAATCACCTTACAGCGCTACAAAAATTGCTGCAGATGCAATGGCAATGAGTTTTTATAATGCATTTGATTTGCCCGTTACAATAGCAAGGCCTTTTAACACATATGGCCCACGTCAGTCAGCTCGTGCAGTTATTCCCACTATTATTACTCAAATTGCAAGTGGCGAAAAAGAAATTAAGTTGGGCGATGTAACTCCGACTCGAGACTTTAACTATGTAGAAGATACCTGTCGTGCTTTTATTGCTCTAGCAGAAAGCGAAGCAACTATTGGTGAAACCATCAATATAGGTTCAAATTTTGAAATTAGTGTAGGTGATACATTAAATATAATAAAAGAGAATATGGGGAGCGATGTGCAATTTATTACCGATGAACAACGTCTGAGACCAGAAAAATCAGAAGTGTTCAGGCTTTGGTGCGATAACAGTAAGATTGAAAGGCTTACTGGATTTAACCCTAAGTTTGATATAAAAGAAGGTTTGCAAAAAACAATAAACTGGATTACTCAACCAGAAAACTTAAAAACCTATAAAACTGAAATATATAATGTATAAAGATTTTGTTGGCTTTGTCAAAGAGATTTATGGAACGAACGATTTTATTCCTATGCATGAGCCGCGGTTTTTAGGTAATGAAAAAAAATATGTTGCAGATACTATTGATTCAACATTTGTGTCAAGTGTTGGTGGCTATGTTGTTCGGTTTGAAGAGGGAGTCAAAAAATTTACGGGTTCAAAACATGCCATTGCGACAGTAAATGGAACCGCTGCATTACATACAGCACTGAAATTAGCAGAGGTTAATTCTGGAGATGAAGTCGTTACACAACCTTTAACATTTGTTGCAACATGCAATGCAATTCGATACTGTGGTGCAGAACCTGTTTTTGTCGATGTTGAACTTGATACTTTAGGTCTGTCAGCGAAAAGCCTGCAATACTTTATCGATATTAATTGTGAAGTTAGAAATGATGGCCGGTGCTGGAACAAGATAACTAATAAAATTGTACGGGCATGTCTGCCGATGCATACATTTGGCTTCCCTGTTCATCTGGATGAAATAAAAGATATCTGTGAGCGCTATAATATTGTTTTAGTAGAAGATGCTGCTGAGTCATTAGGTAGTAAGTATAAAGAACGGCATACAGGGACGATTGGTAAATTAGCTGCGCTTAGTTTCAACGGTAATAAAATTATAACCGCGGGTGGTGGTGGTGTGATTTTAACCAATGATGACGAAATTGCTTATAAAGCTAAACATATCACTACGACAGCAAAAATCCCTCACAAATGGGAGTTTGTTCATGATGAAATGGCGTATAACTATCGAATGCCAAACCTCAATGCAGCGCTTGCTGTAGCACAATTAGAATTATTACCCGAGTTTATTAAAAATAAACGTCAACTTGCGATGAAGTACCAAGAATGGGGACTTAATAATAATATTAAGTTTGTTAGTGAGCCTGAAAATACAAGATCAAATTATTGGTTGAATACGGTTGTTACAAAAAATAAGGAAGAGCAAATAGCAATGCTTGAATATACGAACGATAACGGAGTGATGACTAGACCTGTATGGATGCCAATGCACAAATTATCAATGAACAAAGACTGTCAATCGGTCGAATTAATTAATACTGACTGGTTAGCTGATCGTTTAGTTAATGTACCCAGTAGTGTAACTCTAAATATAAAGGAATAAATATAAATGTGTATGGATGTGCAATTAATTATAATTAAAATGAGCTGATAGACTATGCAACAATTAGAAAATACAGTTTTAATTTGTGGGGCTGGTCAATTAGGATCACGATATCTCCAAGGATTATCTAAATCTATTATTCCATTGAATATTTATGTCCAAGATATTTTTAAGGATTCACTGCTACAAGCAGAAGAGCGCTGGAATGAAACTGTAGGAGACAACACCAGTCATTCCGTTTTTTTTTATGAGTCATTGGAAAATATACCTAAAAATATAAATATAGCTATTATTTCAACAACCGCTGAAGTGAGAGCAAGTCTTGTTGTTAATATTAGTGCCGTCATTGATGTGGGATTTTGGATTCTTGAAAAAGTTCTGGCACAGAATGAAGCTGATCTTGAAATCATATATAAACAAGTTAAAGAATGTTCTGGTGCATGGATCAACACCCCTCGACGAATGATGTCATGGCATCAACAAATCAAAAAGTCCCTCTATAATGGCGCACCTGTAAACCTAGAAGTCAAAGGTGGAGATTGGGGGTTGGCATGTAATGCAATTCATTTAATTGATTTAGTTGCTTGGTGGACAGGTGAATCACTTCAATCAGTTGATGTTAGTGGTCTTAATTCAGAATGGTTTGAAAGTAAACGTAAAGGCTATTGGGAGATAAATGGTACTTTAGAAGCATGTTTTTCTAAAGGTAGTAGTTTGAAATTAACTTCTGAATCTAACAATAATCCTGTAACAATGATTGCGTATGAACAGGATTTATCTTGGCATATTAATGAGATTGATGGTGTTGCCAAATGTTCTAACGGTGAAGAAATTGTTGGTCGATTACAATATCAAAGTGAGATAACTGCACAGATAATAGAATCTATAATTAATGAAGGAAGATGTTCATTACCCACTATCGATGAATCTATTTCACAACATCGAGTTTTTCTTAAAAGCTTACAGCAACATTGGGATAGAGCAAGTACTAAAAATTCAGACTCTATTCCAATAACTTAATACTAAGGATATTTTTAATGAGTTTATGGTTAATTGGTGCCGGAACAATGGCCAAGGATTACGCATCGGTTTTAATTGATTTAAAACTTGAGTTTAATGTCATTGGTCGTGGTTCTCACTCGGCAGAAAAATTTGAGCATGAAACAGGTAAGTCAGTTATTCCTGATGGAATTACTAATGCTCTAACATCTTTAGGTTGTCCTGAACAAGCGATTGTAGCAGTAGGTGTTGAGCAGCTGGCAAAAGTGACAAATGAATTAATCGTCGCGGGTACAAAACGTATTTTGGTAGAAAAACCCGGTGGGTTAACTACTTTAGAAATTAAAGAACTTAACAATATCGCCGAGAAGTATAATGCAACTGTTCTTATTGCATATAATCGTCGTTTCTATACTTCAACTTTAATGGCTAGGAAGTTAATTGCCGAAGATGGTGGCGCTACTAGTTGTACCTTTGAGTTTACTGAGTGGTCTCATATCATAGCACCTTTATCAAAAGGCGCCGGTGTTAAAGATGCATGGTTTTTGGCAAATTCAACGCATGTGACAGATCTGGCTTTTAACTTATGTGGTTTCCCTAAAGATTGGAAAGCATGGCATGGTGGTGAACTAGATTGGCATCAAACTGCTGCTCGTTTTTGTGGCGCAGGTATTACAAAAGATGGAGTTTTTTTTAATTACCATGCAGATTGGGAAGCACCGGGAAGATGGTCGGTGGAAGTTCTCACGCGTAAAAACAGGTATATATTTAGACCTATGGAGCAATTACATGTAACACCTATTGGTAGTGTAGCTATAAATAATATAAATATTGATGACCAGATAGATAAAGATTTTAAACCCGGCTTATATAAACAAACGCTTGCTTTTTTAAATAAGGATGATGAACTTTTTTGTACTTTAGATGAACAGGTAGAGCACTGTGCAATTTATGATGAAATGGCTGGTTACAAATAATATTTTTAATCCAGTTTACAAGATTGAATACAATGATAATTGTATGAACATTGCAACAAGAAAATATTTTAGCCATATAATATTGAATTGAGTGAAATCATTTTAAAATATTTTAAATTTTTTCTGTAGCCTTTTAAGAAGTCATTTGAAATCGAAATTATAGGAAGTATATGTCAGATATAAACTCAATAGATCCTAATCTTATCTTTGATGCCAAACCAGCTGCTCAGCCAGGTGCTCATGCACCAGCAGGATTTATGTCTACTGAATTCGATGAAAGTATTGTCGCAGAACAATTAACGTATCTTGAACAATGTGAGCATATGTCTTTATTAGAAATGGAGGCTCTCCAGTTAGAACGATTAAGAAACCTTCTTGTATATGCAGGAACATATGTTCCATATTGGAGGACTCTGTTTCGTGAACTTGATTTCGAACCTTCTGAGATAAGTTCAATTAGAGAATTAGAGCTATTGCCACTACTTACTAAGGACATGATAAAAGCTGATTATAAAGCTTTCATTTCTGAAAAAGCCAATCCCGAAACGATTAGTTATATGACTACAGGGGGGAGTACTGGTGCGCCACTTAAAATACTTATGGATCGAGACTATCGTAGTCGAAATCATGCTGCTACAAGGTACTATCTTTCTAAGGCAGGTATTACACCAGGGGTAGAACGTGGTGTTCGTCTTCACGGTAATACTATACCAGATGAAGTTCTTGCTCGAGGAGAGTACTGGGTAGTTGAGGGGAATCGCTTAACCATGTCAGTTTCACATATATCAGCTGAAACTTGTCCTGCTTACATGAAAGCAATTCGCGATTTTAAGCCCAACTACCTTCATGCATATGCTTCAGCACTTGTTTTATTAGCTAAACATGCAGAGCAACAAAATGAAGATTTTCCTGACTCTATTCAAAATGTCTTTTGTGATTCAGAAACGACATATTCTTGGCAACGAGAATTAATTATAAAAATAGTTGGTGCTCGTTTCTTTAATATTTATGGACATACTGAAGGTGCAGGTATGGCTATCACATTTCCCGACTCAACTAATCTTGAGGCATTACCTCAGGTGGGAATAATGGAAATTTTGGATTCCTCACAAAATTTACTAACACAGCCAGGTGAAAGAGGTGAAATTGTAGTGACTGGTTTTAATAATATGGTCATGCCATTCATTCGGTATAGGACTTTTGATACGGCTGTAATCGGTGATAATGAAAATCATGTTCGACCATTTCGTCCAGTTTTGGAATGTGTAGAGGGACGTTTACAAGATTATCTTATGGCAGATGACAACTCCTTGGTTCCAGCTGCACCGCTTCTTTTCGATTATAATTTTGACTGGACTGGCATTGATCTCTTTCAGGTTTTACAGGAGAAAGCAGGTTTTCTTGAATTGAAAATTGTTCCAAATGAGAATGTTTATTCTAATATGGATGAACTATCTAAAAAAATTCTTAATGGTTTCTCAAAAATATTTGGCAATAAATTTCATATTACTGTTTCATTTCATTCGAAACTTTCATGCACTAATCGTGGTAAATTTCGTTACGTAGATCAGAAACTGAAGTTTGATGCATAAAGATACTAGTTATACATTTCCAATTAAGATTTGCGTCATCACAGGTTCGCGCGCTGAATATGGCTTGATGAGGTGGTTAATGGAAGACATCAAGAATTCAGCTGACTTTTACTTGCAAATAATTGTAACCGGATCACATTTATCTAAAGAACATGGAATGACCTATTCTGAAATTGAAAAGGATGGGTTTAACATTGATGCTCAAATTCCAATTAAGTTAAATAATGCTGATAAAAGTTCTCTGAGTGATGCTGTTGGGTCTCTTACAAGTGATCTGGGGAAAGCTTTATCAGATCTTGAACCCGATTTAGTAATGGTTATGGGAGATCGATATGAATTATTATCGGTTTTGACAACCTGTGTCTTGATGGCTATCCCTCTGGCTCATATTTCGGGTGGAGAGATTACTGAAGGTGCAATAGATGATCAAATTCGCCATGCTATGACCAAGGTGTCTCATCTTCATTATGTTGCGAATGAAGTATATGCATCTCGTGTCTATCAAATGGGAGAGCAAAAATGGCGTGTATGTGTTAGCGGTGAACCAGGTTTAGATAATTTATATCGTCAACCTACAATGTCTTTGAATGAATTAGAAAACGATCTTAAATTAGATCTTTCAAAACCGACAGCATTAGTAACATATCATCCGGTTACATTACACATAGATGATTTAAACCGGCAAATGGATGAGTTAATGAGTGCAATGGAAGAAGCCTCAATTAGATTCGGTCTTCAATATGTTATTACTTATCCAAATGCAGATGCAGGTTTTGAACATATTATTTCAGCCTGGCATGGCTTTGTAGAAGGTCATGCCGATCGTATACTGATTAAATCTCTAGGACAAACCCGTTATTTAAGCGCATTACAATCATTATCCATGATGATTGGTAATTCTTCTAGTGGGTTGGTTGAAGCGCCTTCTTTTAATCTGCCCGTCGTGAATATTGGAAATCGGCAGCAGGGACGTATGCGTGGTGTAAATGTAATCGATGTTGATAGTACTCATGCACAGATTTTAACCGGTATCGAGAAAGCTTATTTTTGGGATAAAACAACCTCATGTTTTAATCCTTATGGAGATGGTCACTCATCTGAGATAGTGCTCGGACATCTATTGAATATTTTTACCACTTACAATCGTGAAGAAATTCTTCATAAAAAATTTTCAGATATGTGTGAAGTTATAAATGCTGAAGAAATTTTTAATAAAAAGAGTGGTAATATTTTGTGAAATATATAGGGGGGCCACTCGAACTTACATCTTCGTATTTAAAATCTGCTTTAGTAGCTGATGTAAACACTCAAATGGGCCTTTCTAACACTGCCAGATGGACGGCTTCAGGACGAAGTGGCTTAGCATTAATTTTGGAGCATTGGGATGAGCAACTCGCTGATGGATGGATGCTTTTGCCAGACTATATGTGTTGGGATAGTGTCTCGTCTTTATTTCAAAACATTAAAGTTCAGTATGTGCCTATTAATGAACAATTTGAAATTAATAGTGCACTATTAGAGAAATATTTATCAGATACGGCATTACGCTCAATCTTGTTAGTTGATTATTTTGGTCTTTGTAATCTTAGTTCACAAATAGATCTTATTCATTCACTTCGGCCAGATATATTTATTATTATTGATGCGGTTCAGGCATTTTCTTCTTTAACACTATCTCTTGAACGTTATATCGGCGCTGATGCTGTATTCACTAGTCCTCGTAAGACATTACCTGTTCCAGATGGTGGTCTTGTTATAATTAAAGAAAATGATGATTTAACTGTACCGTTAATCACAGAAAATTCTTCTGAGCGGGCAGCTCTTTATTTAGCAGCTGGAACTTTACGCGATGGATTTGTAAATGGGGAATTTGGTGAGTTATCAGCTGAGATAATTGAACCTCTTTACTTAGAGCTATATAAAAGACATGGAAATCTTATAGAAACAAAAGTTGAAGCAATATCTACATTAAGTATGGAAATCTTAAGTAGAATTGATTTGCGAACAGTTGCAAATAAGCGTTTAAGTAACTTTAACTGGATGCAAAATTCAATTCTTGAAGGACGAGGACATGGCATAATACGACCTGCATTACAAAATGTAATGGAACCAGGTTTGGTATACCCGGTAAGAGTACCCTTTGATCATAGGACTCAACTGCGTGCATTTCTTAATAAAGAGGGTATTTATTGTCCTATTCACTGGCCAATCCCTCCTCAAATGAAGACTATTCTTGGGGATGATTCGACGCGGCTCTCGGCTGAGCTTTTAAGCCTGCCAATTGATCAACGATATGATAATTCTGACCTTAGTCGCTTATTGAGTACAATTGAAAAATATAGAGAACTTTATAAACTATGAATATTAAGAGCCCTTTTATAATTGCTGAAGCAGGTGTTAACCATAATGGCGACATAAATTTAGCAAAAAAACTCATTGATGTGGCACACAAGGCTGGAGCAGATGCTGTTAAATTTCAGACGTGGAAACCTGGAGAATTAACTGGTAGATTTGCTATAAAAGTAGAGTATTTAGAAACCAGTACGCCCGAAGATGAAAGTCGGTTTGAACTTTCGAAACGATTATGCCTACCTTATGACGCTTTCCGTGAATTAAAAAGTTATTGCGAAAATGTTGGTATTCAATTTTTATCGACCCCTGATGGTTTTGAGAGCCTAAATTTTTTAGTTGATGAGTTGGATATGCCAATAATTAAAATTGGTTCAACTGAACTTAATCATATTGCTTTTTTAGAAGCTGTAGGAAAAAAACATCGTCCAGTGATATTATCGACTGGGTTAGGGACACTAGCAGAAGTAGATTCTGCAGTAACTGCTCTCCGTAGTGGGGGAGGGCCAGACTTACCCATATCAATATTACAGTGCACCTCACAATACCCTGCTCCGTCTGAAGAAATGAATTTACGAGTCATAGAAACATACTCTAAAGCATTTAATGTTCCTGTCGGTTTATCAGATCACTCTGAAGGAATTGAAGCATCAATTGCTTCTGTTGCTCTCGGAGCGACAATAATTGAAAAACATTTTACTCTTGATCGTACTATGGAAGGGCCTGATCATGCAGCATCATTAACACCTACGGAATTGAATGATTTTGTTATTGCGTTGCGTCATATTTCAAAAATGCTTGGTAACGGGGTTAAATCACCGACTCAATCTGAAATATCAAATATGGAAGGTATACGTAGGAGTGTCGTTGCAGCTCATGATCTTGATGTTGGCTCTATTCTTCAGAATAGTGATTTGACTTGTAAGCGACCAGGAACAGGTATTGCCCCACCTTTTATTGAACTATTAATTGGTCATAAACTAACTCGAAGCTTAGTTGAAGATGAACCGATACAATGGAAAGATCTTCTTTGAACTTAGAAAGTAAATTCTTCTCAAGAATAATCCCACCAGGCAATTGTTGGGACAAGTACTTACAGAAATTTAATGAGTACGGTCTGGATGATATTTATTATGATCATCGGTATGTGAGTTTGTATGCAAAGGGTGATACTGATGCACAAGTTGAAGCTTTTGTTTATGAACAAAATGATGATGTGTTTTTATTACCCTTTATTCGAAAACCAATCCCAGATGAAAAGGGTATGTGGGATTTTGAGACGGCTTATGGATACAGTGGTCCAATTGCAACAACTAAAAACAGGACATTTTTAGAGTCTGCGTGGAGAGAGTTGACTCAAGTAGCAAAAAAAACGGGGATTGTTGTTGGTCTAATTCGTTTCCACCCATTGTTATCTACGGAACAATTTTCAATTAATAGTTTTCTTAAAATATTCTATGAATGTGACACAGTCTGGTTAGATTGCAAACGAAATATAAATGATATTTTATCAGAATATCCAAAGAAAAACTTACGTCGTCTACGTTCCTTAGAAAGACAAGGAGTGACGGTGCGCTCTTCTCAGGATGCGGAAGCTCTATTTGAATTCAGTAAAATATATACTAAACGTATGACGCATCTTGGGGCTAGAGAAGAGTATCATTTTGGCGAATCATATTTTGAGGGCATCAAAAAACTAGGCAAAGATCGTTGGAAAATTTATTTAGCCTATACTCCTAATAATGAAATAATGGGGGGATGCCTTCTTTTATTTTCAAAACGATTTTGTCATTATCACCTTTCAGCGAGTCTACAGGAACATTTAAAACTTGCACCAAATGACATTCTTCGGCATGCAGTGATCAAAGATATGACAAATTCGAGCTTTGAAGCAATACATTTTGGTGGAGGAAGAACAAGTGAATCAAATGATAGTCTTTTATTATTTAAATTAAAGTTCTCTCGTCAAACAGCACGTTTTAAAGTGGGAGGCTGTATTTTTGATGAGGATAGTTATAAATCGATATGTGATAAATGGTATATAAAATATCCGGAAAAACAAAACTATTTTGGAAAGTTTCTTTTAAAGTATCGTTATTAATTATGTTTTACAATTCTGAAGGGTAAAGAGAAAAATTATGTGGGACAAAGGTTGGGATAAACTTTTTTCACGTGTGGAATGGGGGCGGTACCCGGGTGAAGAATTGATACGTTTTATTGCTAGAAATTTTTATAATTCCACAAACCGTAAAGATATAAAAATCTTGGAGGTAGGGTGTGGTGCTGGTGCAAATATATGGTTTTTGGCTCGAGAAGGATTTTCGGCTTACGGAATTGATGGCAGTAAAGTTGCAATTAACCAAGCTGAAAATTATTTAATGGATGAAGGTTTGTCTGCAAATTTGCAACAAGGCGATGCAATGTGTTTGCCATATGAGGATTCAGTATTTGATGCTGTTATTGATGTTGAATGTATTTATGCAAATACTTTAGCTGATACAGAAGTGATACTTAGAGAAATTCATAGGGTGTTGAAGCCAGGCGGTTTGTTTTATTCAAAAACATTTAGCATTGGAATGAGTGGTGAAAGTACAGGAGAACGTTTGGATGATGAACCGAACACCTTTCTTAAAATGCCAGATGGCCCTTTACGTAGTGACTACGGCATTATTAGGTTAACCTCAAAGAATGAGATTTCTGAGATATATCAACAATTCAGTGATATCGAAATTGACTATATTTTACGAACTGATAAAAATAGTTCAAGACAATTAAAGGAATGGATAATCCAGTGTAAAAAGGAAGCTCTATCTTGAAAGAACAATTAATCATTAATGATTTGATTGTTATGAGCCAGTATGTGTGAAGTAATGAATAAGAATGTTTTAATTATTGGGTATGGTTCAATCGGCAAACGTCATGCAGACATTCTTACTGATTTAGGTTGTCGCGTATCTATATTAAGTAAAAGAGAAATCAATGTTAAGCGAAGTTTTTTTCAAATATCTGATGCGATTAAAGAAGAAAATCCAGATTATATTGTTATTGCAAATAACACTGTTGAACACTATTCCACTTTAATGGAGTTAAAAAAAATAGGATTTAAAGGTCAAATTTTAATAGAAAAACCGTTGTTTCATAATAAAATGGATATACCTACTGATAACTATAATAATGTATACGTGGCGTATAATATGAGGTTTAACCCTTTGTTGCAGCGATTGAAGCGAGAGCTGATGGGACAAAAGGTGATCTCTGCTCAAGCGTATGTTGGCCAATATCTTCCTCAGTGGAGGCCGAATCAAGATTATCGAAGATTTTATTCTGCTCATAAATCTGAAGGTGGTGGAGTATTGCGTGACTTAAGCCATGAGCTCGATTATGTTAATTGGTTATTAGGAAGCTGGAAATCAGTTTCTGCCATTGGAGGGCAGTATAGTGATTTGGAAATTGATAGTGATGATGTATTTTCACTCATGTTAGAAATGGAAAACTGTCCTATTGTAACAATACAACTGAATTATTTGGATCGTGTTGCACATCGCAATTTGCTAATAAATACGAATCAGCATGTTTTTCAGCTTGATTTTATAAATAAAACATTCCAGAAAGATAGTGAAGTATGTTCAATTGATATTGAAAGAAATTATTCATATTTGATGGAGCATAAAGCAATCTTGAATGGTGAGTTTGATGATTTATGTACCATAATGGATGGAAGCGAAGTATTAAATTTAATTCATGCTGCTGAGGAATCTGCATATAGTAAAAATAAATATAGGGTGTTTAATGAAAAGAATATGTAGTATTTGTGCAAGGGGTGGGTCTAAAGGTGTTAAAAATAAAAATATCCGTCCACTTTTAGGAAAACCATTAATTGCCCATAGCATATTACAAGCTAAGGAAGCAGATTGTTTTGATTGCATTGCTGTAAGTAGTGACTCTCAGGAAATTTTAGATATTGCAAAAAAGTGGGGCGCGGATTACTTGATTAAACGGCCAGATGATATGGCTTCCGACTTTTCTGCAAAACTCCCATCTATACAACATTGTGTAGAAGAGACTGAAAAAATTATAGGCTACACGGTTGATACAGTTGTTGACTTAGATGCAACATCACCATTGCGTAGTGTGGACGATATTCTGAACTCAATCAAAATGTTTGAGGAAAGTAATAACTCATCCAATTTAATTACAGCTTCACCATCGAGGCGTTCACCTTATTTTAATCTTGTCGAGTTGAATGATGACAACTATGTTAGACGATCCAAAACATTGGATACTGCTATTGTCAGGCGTCAAGATTCCCCTAAGTGTTTCGATATGAATGCCTCTATTTATATATGGAAACGGAAATCATTTTTTGAAAAGAAAAAGGTTTTAGATGATGATACAATTTTATTTGTTATGCCCGAAGAACGTTCAATTGATATCGATTCAGAGTTAGATTTTGAAATAGTTGAAATGCTATTCCAGAAAAAGAGAATCCAAAAATGACAAAAGTAAAGTATGGTAGGTTGTTCGACCTTAGTGGAAAAACTGCAGTTGTGACAGGTGGTATGGGGATATTAGGTAAATGTTTTTGTGAAGGTCTTGCTGAGTATGGTGCTAATGTTGTTGTCTTAGATCTGAATGAGGCAGCAGCTCAACAATACGCGAATGAATTATCAACTTTATATGGTATTGAAGCACTAGGGGTGGGGTGTAATATTTGTTTGCCCGAAAGTGTAAAAGAATCAGTGTATCGAATTATTGAAAAGTACGGAGAAATAAACGTACTTCATAATAATGCACAAGGAAAAACAGCCCCGGTTTCATTTGAAGAATGCACTTTGGAACAATGGAGAATGACTTCTGCCGTTGATGAAGAGGGTTACTTTTTGATGGCTCAAGAAGTTGGCAAACAAATGGTTATTCAAAAAACAGGGGGTAGTATTATACAAACATCGTCTATTTATGGAATTATGGGGCCAGATCATCGTATATATCAAAATTCATTATACGAAGGATCATCTATGGGGACACGTGCAGTTTATTCATTTGCAAAAGCGGGAGTAGTTGGTTTAACTAAATACTTGGCAACCTATTGGGCTGATAATGGTATACGAGTTAACACACTAACTCCTGGGGGAGTGGAAAGTGGACAGAATGAACAATTTAAACAACAATATGCTGCCCGTATCCCCTTGGGTCGAATGGCTAAAAGAGAAGAATTAGTTGGTGCGCTGCTTTTCCTTGCTTCTGATGCATCTAGCTATGTTACAGGACAAAATATTGTTGTGGACGGTGGGCTTGATGCTTGGTAGTAAGTTTATTCTATACGATACCAATCATTGTCTTTTATAGTTATTAATTGATATAGAGATAATATGAACAAGAACAAGAATCTGGTTGAATGTTGGAGAAAATCTATACTTACTACGAAATCTACCATTCAAGATGTTATTAAAAATTTAATTGAGTCATCCCTACAAATTTCCTTAGTGGCTACAGAAGATGGTATCTTACTTGGTACAATTACTGATGGGGATGTTAGAAGAGGGATTTTGCGTGGACTAGATCTGGATAGTAGTGTTACTTCAATAATGAATAGTGAACCTCTTGTAGTACCTCTGGAAATGGATAAGGATACAGTGTTTCAACTTATGAGTGCCAATGTTGTTAATGCCATACCTGTTATTGACACGAAACGGCACATAGTTGATTTACATTTGCTAAATAATTTTATCGCTCCAAAACATCGTTTGAATCTGATGGTTATCATGGCTGGAGGGCAAGGGAATAGACTAAGACCACACACTGAAAATTGTCCAAAGCCAATGTTGCACGTAGGTGGAAAACCTATGTTGGAGCATATTATAGAACGTGCAAAAAAAGACGGATTCAGGAATTTTTTACTATCGGTTCATTATATTGGACATATGATAGAAGATTATTTCGGTGATGGAAGTAACTGGGGTGTTAATATTAAATACTTACATGAAAATTCTCCTCTAGGTACAGCAGGTGCAATTGGTTTACTAAATCCAAGGCCTGAAATACCATTTGTAGTATCAAATGGTGATGTTCTTACTGATATACGCTATGGAGATTTGCTTGACTTCCATTGCCGGCACGAAGCTGCGATTGCAACCATGGCTGTACGTGAGCATGAGTGGGAACATCCTTTTGGTGTGGTTCATACTAATGGTGTTGATATCATAGGTTTTGAAGAAAAACCAATTGCACGTAGCCATATTAATGCTGGGATTTATGTATTAGAGCCTGGTGCAATTGATTCATTAGGTATGAATGAATATTGCGACATGCCGACACTATTTAATAGAATCAGAAATAAAAATGAGAGAACTATAGTTTATCCTATGCATGAACCTTGGTTAGATGTGGGTTGTGAAGTTGACTTTAAACTTGCCAATAAAAATCATCCAGAAAATTCTAGTAAAAAAGAAATGCAATAATTATTTTATTTAGTTATATTTTATATGCTTATTTTAAAATTTTGGTTATATATAATGTACTTAATTTATATTGTAAAATGTAACTCGAAACAAATAATTGTATTTCTGAGGTTTACATTATTCGGTTAGGTATAGTTAATTTGAGTTTCGCCTATCAACTCCTCTATAAGGAGATTATCTGAAAATTATTTTATTAGTTAAAAACTGATGTTGACGAATATTGCTTTGGCAGTAATAGTGTTGTCGTATATAAGGGCGAGAGTAAGGCTTTTGAGAAAACATTCAGAAAAAGTTCCTTTAGGTAGAAAAGCAGAAGTAAATGAAATATCAGGTACTATTGTTTACTTAGCTTCTGATGAGTCAAGTTGTGTGACAGGTCAAAATTTAATAATTGATGGTGGCTGGACTGCTTGGTAGTGTTTTATATTTAAAATATTAGAGATGAATTTATGAAAATAATGGTGACAGGTGATCAAGGGTATATTGGGGCAGTATTAGTTCCAATGTTAATGGATAAAAGCTATGAAGTGGTTGGCTATGATGCAGGTTTTTTTACGGAAAATTTACTGCAACCATTAGAAGAAAATTATCAGAAAATTAAAAAAGATATTAGAGATATAGAAAAAGAAGATTTGGTAGGTGTAGATGCAATTATTCATCTTGCAGGGCTGTCAAATGACCCCTTAGGTGCATTTTCACCAAAGTTAACCGAAGATATTAATTATACTGGTACTATGCGGCTAGCTGAGTTAGCTAAAGAGTCAGGTGTTTCTCGATTTGTTTATGCTTCATCTCAAAGTATGTATGGTATATCCGATACGAGCGATGAGTTAGATGAAGATGATAGTGATAAAAATCCAATTACAGCATATGCAATTGCTAAGTGGAATGCAGAACAAAAATTACATGCAATGTCTACAGATGATTTTGTCGTAACAAGTTTTAGACCTTCTACGGTTTTTGGTGCAAGTCCAAGATTGCGTTGCGATATTGTATTCAATAATTTGGTTGCTTGTGCGTACACGACAGGCAGAATAGAAATAATGAGTGATGGAACACCTTGGCGTCCAATTGTACATATTCGTGATGTGTGTTCCGCGTTTATAGCGGGGATTGAAGCTCCGGCGAAATTGGTATTTGGACGAGCTTTTAATGTAGGTGTTCCTAACGGTAATTTTACAGTTCGAGATATCGCAGAAGCTGCTCAACGAGCAGTGCCTGGTTGTGATTTAGTCTTTACTGGCGAGCATGGTACAGATTCTCGAACATACAAAGTCGGATTTTCAAGAATTTTAAATGAACTTAAAGATTATTATAAACCTGAATGGAATCTCGATATGGGAGGTAAAGAATTGATTGAGTTTTTTAATAAAGTAGATTTCAAGGAAAACCAATTCCGTGGGCGCGATACTATAAGGCTAGAACAGTTAAAGCATCAGGTTAATAATAATATTGTAGGTTCAGATTTTAGGTACAAAGTATAATGATTTCTAAAGCAATTTCTAAATGTAGGCTTTGCGGAAGCAAAGAACTTCAAACAATTCTTGAGTTAGGAGATCAACCTCCTGCTAATTCTCTTCGTGAAAGTTTATCGGAGACATTGGAAAATGTACCGCTAACTATATGCAGGTGTGCTGAATGCACAACGATACAACTTACAGAAACAATTGATCCTGACTATTTGTTTAGTAATTATGTGTGGGTAACGGGCACATCAAAAGGAGCGCGTGAATATAGTGAAATATTCGCTGAGCGTATTTTATCAAAAATCAGTAAACCAGATGATTTGTTTGTTGTTGAGATTGCGAGTAATGATGGAACTTTTTTAAAACGCTTTCAAGAAAAAGGACATCGTGTTTTAGGTGTTGATCCAGCGAAAAATTTAGCAAATGAAGCTGTTAAAGATGGCATACCGACGCGAGCTGACTTTTTTAGTCTTAATGTAGCGAAACAAGTTACAGTTGAAAATGGCAGTGCGGATATTGTTATTGCAAGAAATGTTATTCCTCATGTACCTGATCCAAATGATGTTGTTTCAGGTATGGCGTATAGTTTAAACGAAGAGGGTGTCGGTGCAATTGAATTTCACTGGATCGATAAAATATTAAGTGAATTGCATTATGATTCTATTTATCATGAACATTTCTTTTATCATTCTTTACATAGTATTAATAAGTTACTTTCTCGCCATGGCTTAAGTTTGTTTGATGTCGCGGAAAGCCCAATTAGCGGTGGTTCGCTTGTTGCTTATTTCTCTAAAAAGAAAAGGAATAAAACAACTGCATTAAATGAAAAACTTAAATGGGAAGAAGAACAAGGAATTGCGTCCCTTGAAGCCTGGCAGAGTTTTGCTAAAAAATCTCATCAGCATCGAGTAGATTTAAAATCATTAATAGAATCTGAAGTTTCTGCAGGCAAAAAATTAATTGGTTATGGAGCCTCAGCACGAAGTTCCACATTACTGAATTTTTGTGGCATTAATAATAACCACCTCACTTGCATTGCTGATCAAAATCCTCTTAAACACAATCGTTACACTCCTGGGACTAATGTATTGATTTTATCTCCTGAACAGGCGCTTAAAGAAAACCCAGATACCATCGTTATTCTAGCCTGGAATTTTAAGGATGAAATTATCGATGACTTAAAAGAAAAAGGTTTTTCGGGTAATGTGATTATTCCATTACCTAACGATCCTTATTTAATGGAAATATAAATGAAGTTTAATGAGTTAAGCATCTCAGGATCATTTTTAATCGAGCCGGAACTTTTTTGTGATGAACGTGGTGTTTTTCGACGCCACTATTGTAAAGAAGAATATGCAGCACATGGTATTAAAACTGGTGTTTTACAGGGTAATGTTTCTGAAAACCCATATTTGCATACATTAAGAGGTTTTCATTATCAGCTTGAGCCGCATGCTGAAGGTAAAACTATTTCTTGTATCACAGGGGCTGTGTACGACATTGTTGTGGATTTAAGAAAAGAATCTAAGACTTATATGAAATGGGAATCTGTAACATTAGACTCAGACAAACGTAATGCGCTTTATGTTCCTCCTGGCTGCGCAAATGCATTTCTTACAACTGAGCCGAGTACCATTATTCATTATTATATGTCTGAATTATATGCACCAAATTCATACCAAGGCTTTTCATATAAAGATCCAGAATTTTGCTTTGAATGGCCTGCAAAAGTCAAACATATATCAGAGAAAGACGAAAACTTACCAAACTATCTCGATAGCCTGAAGTATTTGTAGAATATTATGAAAATATTTATAACTGGAGGTAGCGGCTTTATTGGTAAAAACCTGATCCCGTTATTAAATGAGCATGAGCTGTTATGTTTAAGCCACTCTGAAAAGATTGTAGAGAACAATGAAAATTTAAAGACTATTGCTGGTGATTTAAGCAAACCAGAATCATATATTGACGCGTTAAAAGATTTTAAACCTGATTGCTGTATACACCTTGCTTGGTATGGCCTTCCAGACTACTCGATTAAAAATAATACAAAAAATTTACTATCAGGAGTTAATTTGATTGAGAACCTCGTGGCAATTGGTTGCAATAAAATATTTGCAGTTGGGTCATGTTGGGAATATGGAAATGCATTAGGTGCAGTTAAAGAAATTGATGTTCCAGTTGAACCAGGTGTTTTTGCTTCATTTAAATCATCTTTACGCATTATAAGTGAGAGCATCTGTAATGAGTCTAATACAACATTACTTTGGGGGCGCATATTTTTCGTTTATGGCCCTGGACAGCGAAAAAATTCTTTAATTCCATCATGTTATCAAAGCTTAAAAAATGGGGATGAACTAAAAATAAATAATCCTTTAGCTAAAAATGATTTTGTTTATATATTGGATGTAGTTGAAAACATTCGTGTATTGATTGAGTCAGAAGATAACGCTGGTATATATAATATAGGTTCAGGCAAAAGCTCAGCTGTGTGGGAAGTTGTAAACAGTGTCGCGACTGAATTGGGATTACCTCAACCATATAAAGACATGTCCATTATGACAGATGGAAATTGGGCTGATATGAGTAAAATGAAAACAAAGGGTTGGGCTCCTAAATATTCATTGGAATCAGGTATTTCTCAAACGATTAAAGACTTAGAAGGAAATTCATGAAGTATCCAGCACAAGCTGTAATTTTTTGTGGTGGTTTAGGAACTCGACTTCGTCCGCTAACTAACTCCTTACCGAAGCCGATGGCTCCAATTTTGGATAAACCATTTCTTGAATATTTACTTCAACAATTATCAGAACAAGGAATTATACGCTTTGTTTTGCTTACAGGTTACTTGGGAGAAATAATTCAAGAGTATTTTGGTGATGGCAGCAAGTGGAATTGGGTTATTGAGTATTCTCATGGACCAAAGGAGTGGGATACTGGTCGTAGATTGTGGGAGTCAAAATCTAAGCTCGATGATAAATTTCTTCTTCTTTATTCTGATAACTTTGTCCAATTTAATTTAAAAAAATTAATGAATTTGCATGAACAAGAGAATGTGGCTGTAAGTTTACTTTTAGCTCCAAAAGCTACAGGGAATATACGAGCTTCTCTTGATGGGAGAATACAAGCATATATCAAAGATAGAATTGGTGAAGATCTGGATTATGTTGAAGTAGGCTATATGATTATTGAACGTGACTATGTTTTTTCACTTTATACAACTCTTAAAAATTCGCCGGATATTAGCTTTACAAATATTATAGAAAGACTCGTTGTAAATAATCAGATAGCTGGGTTGGTAGTAAATGATCCCTATCATAGTATCTCTGATATGAAGCGACTTGAATTAATGCGCAGCTACCTAACTCCCAAAAAAATCATCCTAATAGATCGTGATGGTGTGATAAATCAAAAGGCACCTATGGGAGAGTATATTTGTAGTTGGGATGAGTTTGAGTGGATTGATGATACAGTTCAGTCAATGAAGCATCTTGCAAACCATGGTTTTTCTTTTATAGTTATAACGAATCAAGCGGGCATAGCTCGAGGTATTGTTAGCGAAAAAGAATTGACAAAAATGCATAGATTATTAGTTTCTGAGTTAGAAAATGAGGGTGTAAAAGTGCATGACATTTATGTCTGTCCTCATCACTGGGATGATAACTGTAATTGTCGTAAGCCTAAAGCCGGACTTTTTTATCGAATAGCAAAAGAACATTTTTTGCGTATGGATAGAACATTATATATTGGAGATGATGTGCGAGATTGTGAAGCAGCTTATAATGCAGAATGTGGTTCTGTTTTGATTGCAAGCAATAAAGAATACGAATCTGTTAAGAATCAACCTAAATGGTGTATCAACGCTAACAAACTAAGTGATGCACTACCAGAAATAGAATCATATATGGCTAGGGCTTAATCATGATTATTTCACGAACTCCTTTTAGAATAAGTTTTGTTGGTGGTGGAACAGATCTTAGATCCTTTTATTCAGAAGAGCCTGGACAGGTTCTTAGTACTTCAATCGATAAGTATATTTATGTTGTAGTTAAACGACAAATTGGTATTGTCGAATATAAATACCGGGTAAATTGGAGCAAAGTCGAATTTTGCAATCATATTGAGGATATTGAACATCCTATCGTTCGAGAAGCTCTTAAGTTATTTGAAATCGATTTTCCAATTGAAATTACTACTTTTTCAGACATACCAGGAAGCACAGGTTTAGGTTCATCAAGTGCCTTTGCCGTTGGGTTAGTTCATGCTTTACATGCTCTTAAGGGCAAGCATGCTACAAAACATACTTTAGCTTCTGAGGCTGGAAGTATAGAGGTTGATATACTTAAGCGAACAATGGGAAAGCAAGATCACTTCGCTTCTGCTTATGGTGACTTGAATGTGTTTACGTTTAATGTTGATGAAACAATTTCAGCTGAACCAGTCTTTTATACAAACGATGTTAGAAACACGTTAGAGCAAAATATGATGTTGTTCTACACAGAGTTAAAACGCGATGCGAGTGAAGTATTAGAAAGCCAAAATCATGCAACTGAAAATAAAAGAGGTGTTTTATCTCAAATGCGGGATTTGGTTCACCCATTAAGAGATGTTCTTTCTGGTAACCAAAAAATGAGTACTTTTGGTGAGATTTTACATCAGGGCTGGTTATTAAAGAAAAGTATTACAAGTGATATTTCTAATGCGCAAATTGATAGTTACTACGATAAAGCCAGAAAAGCAGGTGCGATTGGTGGTAAGTTATTAGGTGCAGGTGGTGGTGGCTTTCTGCTTTTATATGTTGAACCAAAAAATCAAATTAAAGTAATCAATGCGTTAGAAGAACTATTTTGCCTGGATGTTAAATTAGACAGCGCAGGAACCCGAATTACATATTATGATCAGGATAGAGTTGATATGAAGTCATCCAGCATCGTGTTATCTCAAAAATAAACAATAATTTATTTTAAATATAAAATTCAATAACTGAAGGAAAAATAAGGAAATGAAAAAAGTTCTTATTATTGGTCACCAAGGCTATCTGGGTAGTCGATTAACTGATTACTTGAAAGAAAAAGGTTACGATTGTACGGGTATTGATACTGGTTTTTTTAAAGAAGGTACGCTCACAACGCCTAATTCTGTTTCCTCAATTAGTAAAGATGCTCGGGATATTGTTGCTAAAGATATAGAAGGGTTTGATGCTTTGATTCTTCTTGCTGGTATTTCGAATGATCCCTTTGGTCATATGACATCAGAGCAAATATATGATCCTACTCGTGACTATGCTCTTAAAATAGCTGAAATGTGTAAAAAGCTTGGAGTAAAGTTTATTTATCCGTCAAGTTGTTCGGTTTATGGCGCTGCAGCCGAGGGCGGTTTTCTCACTGAGAATAGTGCTACAAACCCACAAACACCTTACTCAATAAATAAGATTCAAGTTGAAGAAGGATTGTCTAAAATAGCAGACAAAACATTTTCACCTATTGCGCTTCGATTTGGTACAGTTTATGGAATGTCACCAAGAATTAGGTTTGATGTCGTCATCAATATGCTCTCTGGTCTTGCTCTTACGACAAAAAAGGTTACTCTTAATTCAAATGGACAGGCTTGGAGACCACACTTGCATATTGATGATGCATGTGAATCTTTTAAATGTTGTATTGATTGGGATAATAAATCAGATTCATTAATTGTGCTTAATGTAGGCAGGAACGAAGATAACTTTAAAATAATTGATATAGCGAAAATCATCCATTCAAATATCAGTGGCTCAGAATTAACTTATCTTGGAAGTGAAAATAATAATGATGAGAACGAGTTAATAAAAGATAGAAAAATTCAAGACGGAGTTGACACGCGCACTTATAGGGTATCTTTTGATAAAATACAAAAAGAACTGCCTGGATTTGAGTGTAAGTGGACAGTTGAGGAAGGTATTAAATCACTTTTGAGCGAATTAAGAAAAATACCTTTGGATAAAGATACGTTTAACCGTAGAGAATTTTACAGACTACAGCAGATTGAATTTCTTCATAATGAAAAGAAAATAGATGATGATTTATTCTGGGTTAAGTGATATTAGAAGTAATAAATAAGGTGTCCGATATGAGTACTACAGAACTTCCAAATTTATCTGCTGAAGAAGTGAGCCAGCACTTTTTAGAAGCTGAGAAATCAATGCGAAAACGATTTCCAAAAATATTACACAAACAGGGTGATTATAACAACAAAGTAATAAATTTTGTGCTTGAGGATTCATATATGCAACCTCATCTTCATCCTGGAACAGAAAAAATAGAAAAAATGTATCTGCTTTCTGGTTCATTTGCACTAATACTATTTGATGATAATGGGGAGATTACTGACACCATAATTTTAGAAAAAAATGGACGTGAGTCAATTGATGTCCCTGCTTTTTGCTGGCATACGTATGTCATGCTTACTAAAGAAGTAACTATTTATGAAACCATGGAAGGTGTTTATGAACCATCAACATGGAAAAAAATGGCTCCCTGGGCACCATTAGAAAATACAGATGATGCAGCTAATTATCTTAAGATATTAAAAGATAAGGTTTAACTTAGTCTTTTAAAGTACATTTATCTTTTTATATTTTCTAAAAAATATTCGCTGGTATTAATCTTGGAATTATTTTAAATCGATCTTTTATATGTTTTGTATCTGTAAACTTTAATATGAATAAATTAAATACAATTAAAAAAATAATTTGGCTAAGACTGGCGCAAGTACTTGTGAACCAAAGGTATAAAAATGGTGATTTTAAAATCCCTATACATCTTGCATTAGGTCACGAAACACTGGCCATAGCTGTTGATTATGCCATGAGTGAAGAAGATAGCATATTTCTTACCCACAGAAATATTCATTATAACTTGGCTAAAATGGGAACTTTAAAAGAAGAGTTGGATGAGTACTATTTGAAACAAACTGGTTTAGCAAAAGGCCATCTTGGTTCTATGAATTTGTTCAATCCTGATAAAAACATACCTTACACATCCAGTATACTCGGAAATAATCTACCGGTAGGTTGTGGCTATGCATTAGCTAATAAAGTTAGGAGTAAAAAAAGTGTGGTTTTTATCGCTACTGGAGACGGTGCTATAGAAGAAGGTTCGTTTTATGAAAGCTTGTTATTTCTGAAATCAAATAATTTATCAACTGTAGTAATTATTGAAAATAATGAGTGGTCGCTGGCAACTAAAATAGATGAAAGAAGAATTAATATAGATTTTAATAAATTAGCAGAATCTTTTGGGATAGAATATTATTTGTTGGAAAAAAACGATCCTTTTGATTACCAGAATAAAATTCAATTAATCAGAGAAAAAGCACTCAATAATAAAACGCCTGTTTTAGTTGAAGTTAAATTAACGACACTAGGTTATTGGTATATGGAAAGTGAAGGTTATCCTGATGGTAAATTTATAAATTATCATGGTGGGCCAGCACCAAAAGTTAAGGAGGATGAGTATCCTCTGATTGAATCTTCTATAAATGATCCTTTGTTTGTATTAGAACAATACTTCTCCAAAGATAAACTTGTTGATATTTCCGATGAGTTAAGGAAGCAGATAGAAGAAGAAATAAAATGAAATATGTTCAGTATATAAATTCTATATTAAATCAACATGTTAGTGAGGAAGAGGGACTGGTTCTTTTTGGACAAAATATAGATGCAGGTTCCTGCTTAAGTGGTTTGACAAGAGGTCTTTCATCTTCGAATCGTGGCGTCACACTAAATACACCTAATAGTGAAAACACTCTCGTTGGAATGGGATTTGGGTTAATGTTGAATGATGTCTCATCTGTGTTTTTTATGAAACAGATAGATTTTTTGTTGCTCGGCATTGATCAATTAGTCAATACGTATAATATAATTCGTCAAGTTAAACCAAAAGCGTCATTTACTATTTTCCCCATCACTGTCGATAGTGGTTATGAAGGACCACAAGCTTCTTTAAATAATTTAGATGACTTTTGCTCTATAGCTGGAATTGAAGGGTTTTCGTTTACAAATAAAATTGATACACGCAATATTATTAAAAATCATTTAACTAAACCAGGGTTTAGAATATTGAGTACAGGACAAAAACTTTTACAACAGGAAGTGTTGGATTTGGATTGCCTTTATGAAGACGTATCTGGTAATTATTTTCAATATACTAAGGGACATGATGTAACTATTGTATGTTTTAATAACGCAATTACGTATGGCCTTGAATTAAGAGAACTAATGCTTGAGCGCAGACTGGGTTCATCACTTTTTTCAGTTAATGCGCATTTATCTACTGATTACACACGACTAATAAATGATGTTAGAAGTACTGGTAATTTAATAATAATAGATGACACTAAAAGTGTGAATCGTATAAGCGATAAATTTCTTGTTGACGTTTTAAAATCATGCGACTTGAAAAAACATATAACTATTTCTCGAAAAATATCGCCTGAAAGTTTTTTCCCTTGTGATGACGTATTAGATATTAATTATAATAAAATAATTAATGGTATGTTTTTGTGAGTAGTGAATATCGTAATTTTTATAATAGGATTAATTAAATATAATGAAAAAACATTCTGAAAATTTAAAAAATATAGCAAGTCAATTTTTTCAAGAGTCAGTAAAATCTGATTATTCATATAATTTTGAATGGATGACTCGGCCGATAATCCAATATCCACAGGATATAGTTGCGACTCAAGAGATTATCTGGAAGGTAAAGCCTGATTTGATCATTGAAACTGGTATAGCACACGGTGGTTCGCTGGTATTTAGTGCGTCAATACTTGCTCTGCTTGATTATTGTGATGCACTAGAATCTGAAACAATGTTAGATCCACAAAAGCCTACTCGTAAAGTTATCGGTGTTGATATTGATATTCGATCACATAACCGTGAAGCATTAGATAAACATCCTATGAGAAATAGAATGGAATTAGTAGAGGGCTCATCAATTGCACCCGATATTATCGAAAAAGTTCATAAGCTGTCTGCAGGTTTTGAGCGTATTATGATTTTTCTAGATTCTAATCACACTCATGATCATGTTCTTGCAGAATTGGAAGCATATGCATCTCTCGTGTCATCAGGCAGCTATTGTGTAGTATTTGATTCTGTTATTGATGATTTGCCTGCTTCTGATGATCGTCCATGGGGCCCAGGCAACAGCCCAAAGAGTGCGCTATTTAAATATCTTGAGAAGAATTCTTCATTTGAAATAGATAAAAGTATTCAAGATAAACTGTTGATTACTGTTGCCCCTGATGGATACTTAAAAAAATGTTGATTTGGCATAAAGTTGTTAAGGTGCTTTAGGTAATATGGCACTTGATAAATTAACAATCGTTATTCCTACACATGAAAGGCACAACCTTCTTATGCGATCAATGGAATATTATAATGATTTTAATAATAATTTTATTATTGTAGATTCTAGTCAAACTGCTTTTTCTGATAAGATGCCTGGTAAATTTAAGTACTTACATATGCCGAAGGAAGACTTCGGGAAAAAAATATACTCAACCTTGTCTTATGTTAATACAGAATATTCATGTTTATGTGCGGATGATGATTTTCTTTCTGAAAGCGGGTTAATTGAATGCCTGAGTTTCTTAGAAAATAATGATGATTATGTGTCTGCGCAAGGACGTTATATTAGTTTTAATGGGGTTAATAAAAAATTAACTGCTTATCCTATGTACACAAAAGTGCTTGATCATACAGTTAATAGTGAAAATAAGGTAGAACGTATTAAACAAGCATTTAATCCATATATGCATCAAATTTATGCGGTTCATAAAACTAATATTCTTTATAAAGCTTTTTCTATTGTATCCACTGTAAAGAATACATCTCCTGTTGAGTTAGCTGTTCCATTAGTAGGTTCAATCTACGGAAAGCATAAAATGTTGCCTGTATTTTGGATGGCGCGTGATCAATTAGTTTATACGTCTTTAATTAACGAAAAAGGAAGAGTTCAAAGAAAAAACATATTTGATGAAGAAGAAGCTTGTGTTTCACGAGTTGTAATAGATTGGAAATCATACTTATTATCTGAAGATGGAAAGTTATTCAAAAATAACTACTGCGAATTAATTAGCGAAGTGGTCAGTGATAAAAATGAACAATGTAGTCTTTTTGATGCTGCCTTTGCAGTTTATTTACCAAAGCTTGTAAATGATAACTCAAAATACAAGATAAATTTAAATATAAAAATCAAGATGATAGTTAAAAAATCAATGCCGAATTTCTTCCTTCATGTATACCGCATAGTTAGAGATGCATCTTATAGATATAAATACCGTTTAGGATATCCTTGGAGTAATGAGTTAGCATCTAACGACTGGAAAAAAATGAAAGAAATAATATTAAAACACAGAGAAAAAGTGCGTTCCAAGTAATGTTGTTAAATAGAAATACATATGATTTCATGGTTGTTGGAGCTGGCATTATAGGTTTGAATATAGCTCTCTCTTTAAAAAAACAATTTCCTGAAAGTAATATTTTAATTATAGAAAAAGAAGAAAAACCTGGGCTTCATGCAAGCGGCCGAAATAGCGGTGTTTTACATGCCGGCTTTTACTACACAGCGGATAGTATGAAGGCAAGGTTTTGTAAGGAAGGTAACGAAAGGTTAACCAACTATTGTTTAGAAAAGTCATTGCCTATTAATCGTTGTGGGAAATTAGTGGTAACAAAAAATGAATCTGAATTAAGCGGGTTAGATGAATTATTTAAGCGTGCGAAAAACAATAATGTTGAACTTATCGAGTTAACAGACAAGGAAGCAAAAGAAATAGAGCCAAATGTAAACACATATCAGAAGGCCTTGTTTTCCCCAGCTACTGCAACAGTTTCTCCTGAGCTGGTTATGAAATCATTAATAGAGGATGTAAAAAAGTCTGGTATTGAAATAGCTGTTAATACTGCATTTATCTCTCACCGAGATAACATGATATCAACATCAAAGGGTGATATTGAGGCTGGATATTTAATTAATGCTGCAGGTTTGTACGCGGATAAAATAGCTTTAGATTATGGGTTTTCACGAGATTATAGAATATTACCCTTTAAGGGACTTTATCTTTATGCTGGTGAATCAAATGTTAATGTAAAAACTAATATATACCCAGTGCCAGATCTTAAACATCCTTTTCTTGGTGTGCATTTTACAGTAGACGTATTTGGAAAAACTAAGATAGGACCAACTGCTATCCCTGCTTTTTGGCGTGAGCAATATAATGGGATTGAGAATTTTAATATAAAAGAGATGGCCGAGATTATACTACGTGACAGCGGGCTTTTTATTAGAAATCACTTTGGCTTTAGAGATGTTGCCATTAATGAGTTAAGAAAGTCATCTAGAAATCAAATGAATAAACTTGCAAGTATTATGCTAAAGGGTATTGATAAATCATCATTTACTAAATGGGGTAGACCTGGTATTCGCGCCCAGTTAATTAATATACGTAAAAATAAATTGGAAATGGATTTCAGGTATGAAGGTGATGAACGATCTTTTCATATTTTAAATGCGGTATCTCCAGCATTCACGTGTTCAATGCCATTTTCAGATTATTTAGTAGAAGAAATAGTGGCAAGGATTCGCAAGTGAATAAAAAAGTATTTGATTTATTCACAGCAAAAGAAAAAAGAAATTTAATATTTACCCTTTTTGCGATGCTTATATTGGGTGTTCTTGAGGTTGCTGGGATAGCTTCTATTCTGCCTTTTATGGCCGTAGTGTCTAACCCAGAAAGTATTGAAGAAAATAATATCTTGTTTTCTATATATACATATTTCAACTTTAATAATAGCTCAAGTTTTCTTTTAGTGCTGGGTATTGTAGTTTTTGTTTTGATTGTTTTTTCGAATGCGTTTTCTGCCTGGATGAATTGGTGGACCACTTATTTTGTAAGCTTGCAATCACATAGAATATCTACGCTGTTATTGGAACAATACCTTTCTAAATCTTACACATTTTTTTTGAATAGAAATTCGTCAGATTTAAGTAAAAACATAATTAATGAAGTGAATAGATGTGTTGGAGGTATATTTTTACCTGCTTTGCAAATCATGGCTAAAATTATTGTTACAGTTTTAGTGGTTTCCTTATTGATCCTTGTTGATCCTTTAGCAGCCATTGTTGTTATGTTGACACTTGGATTAAGTTATTTATTAATATATAAGTTAGTTCGTAATCGCCTCCATTTAATAGGTGTTCTTACTTCTGATACTAATTTAGCTCGTTATAAAATAGCAAACGAAGCAATATCTGGTGTTAAAGATTTAAAGTTGATGGGGCGTGAGCAAGAATTTGTAAGGCGTTTTTCTATTCCATCTAAAGATTATGCTGAGTACTTATCAAACAGTAATGCTATTTCCTCATTACCTAGATATTTATTGGAGGCAATTGCATTTGGTGGCATTATTCTTCTTGTTTTGTTTATGATAAAAAATGGTGGCAAAAGTGGAGAGGTAATACCTGTTGTTTCTCTTTATGCTTTAGCTGGCTACAGGCTTCTTCCAGCACTTCAGCAAATTTACGCTGGATTAACTAAAATACGTTATAACCTACCCGCATTAAATATATTACTAGATGACTTTTTAGGAGATAGTGCTGCGGTGAAGCGTGCCGTTATGCCTTCTAAAAGGTCTAAAACATTGCCTTTTGAAAAGCATCTTAAGCTAGAAAATATAGAATTTAGCTACCCTAATACAAAAAATCCAGTCATAGAGAACTTGGATATGACTATTATTCCCTGCACGACAATTGGTTTTGTGGGTTCAACTGGCTCTGGTAAAACTACACTTGTTGATATATTGCTGGGATTATTGCAGCCAGATAATGGAGACATATTCATTGACGATATAAAAATCACGTCAAAAAATATATCTATATATCAAAAAAATATTGGATATGTTCCCCAGGCAATTTATCTGCTGGATGACACTATTGAACGTAATATTGCTTTCGCCGTTCCTGATGATTCTATTGATAATGATAGGGTAATTAAATCTGCGCAACTTGCAGAGTTAGATACCTTTGTCAAGTCTCTTCCTGATGGCTATCAGACTGTTGTTGGAGAGAGAGGTGTTCGACTTAGTGGTGGTCAACGTCAAAGAATTGGTATTGCCCGTGCGCTATATGATGAACCTAAAATACTAGTTTTGGATGAAGCAACTAGTGCTTTAGATGGGAAAACAGAGAATGTCATTATGGATGCATTGCATAATCTTTCTCACGATAAAACAATCATTATGATCGCACACAGATTATCTACTCTAAAAGAATGTGATTCGATTTATATTCTTAAAAATGGAAGTATTATAGATAGCGGTAAATATGAAGAATTAATATCAAATAACAATCAGTTTAAAGAAATGGCCAATTTGTAAGAAGATAACGTTAATTTGTTGAAATGGATGATATATGAATACATTAGATAAAATATTTTCAAGTAACAATGAAATAAAAGCATTTGCAGAGTCTTATATAGATTACTTAAGCAGAGTTCTCAGAGATATTTCACTAGATGATATTGAACGGTTTGTAGATGTTTTATTATCAGCTAGAGAAAGAGGTTCGACCATATATTTTATAGGTAATGGCGGTAGTGCAGCTACAGCTAGTCATTTTGCAAATGATATTGCAGTTGGCACACGAACATACGAGAAGCCGTTTCGGGTTATAAGTTTGTGTGATAATCAAGCAGTGATCACTGCAATAGCGAATGATGATGGCTATGAAAAAATCTTTAGCCAACAGTTAGAAATTTTATTAAAAAAAGATGATGTGGTAGTAGCAATATCAGCATCGGGGAATTCTCAAAATCTACTAACAGCTATTGATGTTGCAAAGCGTAAAGAAGCAATTAGCATTGGCTTAACTGCATTTGATGGTGGCAAACTTCGTCCAGCCGTTGATTTTTCTGTACATGTGCCAACTGAGAAAAAAGAATATGGTCCTGCTGAAGATGCTCATATGATTTTAGACCATCTTATTGGCTCATACTTGATACGCTTTGTGAAAGTGCGCTAAGTATGAGTGAAAAAAAATACTGTGCAGTTGTTACTGGCAGTACGCGTGGAATTGGTTATGCAATAGCTGAAAGGCTGCTGCAAGATGGTTACGATGTAATTACAACAGGGACATCTGGGATAGCAAACTATCCCACTGGAGCATCATATCAACAGGTAGATTTTTTAGATGAACAGTCTGTTGTTAATTTTGTTTCCTTTTTGCAAGAAAAAGAAGTTGATATTTTGGTGAATAATGCAGGTATCAATAAGATTGGTGAGTTTGCATCAATCGCAATAGAGGATTTTGATAAAATTCTTCGTGTTAACTTAAGAGCCCCTTTTATGTTGTGCCAGGCAGTCATTCCCCATATGAAAAATAATAACTGGGGCAGGATTGTTAATCTAACATCGATATTTGGTAATATTACAAAAGAGTATCGTGCACCATATTCAAGCAGTAAATTTGGTTTAGATGGTATGACAGCAGCCCTATCTGCTGAACTTTCAGAGTTTGGGGTTTTAGCCAATAGCGTAGGCCCAGGCTTTATTGATACTGAATTAACCCGAACAGTTTTGGGTGAAAGTGGAATTTCTGAACTTAAAGAAAGAATTCCAATGAAACGTTTAGGTGAAGCAGCGGAAATAGCTTCATTGGTTAGCTGGTTAGTGAGTAAGGAAAATACATATATGACAGGTCAGAATATTATGATCGACGGAGGATTCTCCCGTGTCTGAACACATTACTATACATTCGCATAAGGGCGATTATTCAGCTGATTTTATTCAGGCTGGAATGGATACGCTTAATAATAATCTCATAGATAATGCAATTTACATTATTGATATAAACGTTGCTGAGCTATATAAATCTCGGCTTAACAATGTATTAAATAGTGGCAGAGTATTATTAATTAAGGCGACAGAGAAAAATAAATCACTTGATCGTTTCCCTGAATATGTTGACGCCTTGGTGGATTTAAAGGTTAGGAGAGGACAACCCTTAGTCGCAATTGGTGGTGGGATAATTCAGGATATTACCTGTTTTCTGGCAACTACTATGATGCGGGGTTTACCTTGGATATTTTATCCCACAACATTATTAGCACAGTCTGATTCTTGTATAGGCTCAAAGTCTTCTATTAACTCTGGTGAAGTTAAGAATATATTGGGAACTTTCACGCCACCAAATAAAGTTATTATTGATGTTGATTTTTTACAAACTCTTAAAGATAAAGATATTTATTCAGGTATAGGTGAAATGATAAAGGTGCATGGCATTGATTCACCTGAAAGTTTTAATAATATTTCAAAAAATTATGATGATATTCTTTTAGACTCTGAAGTCATGGAAAAATTTATACATAATTCACTATTAATGAAGAAAAAACTAATTGAGATTGATGAGTTCGATGAAGGCCCCAGAAATGTTATGAATTACGGACACAGCTTCGGACATGCCATCGAGTCAGCTACCAACTACGCAGTTCCTCATGGAATAGCTGTAACTATAGGTATGGATATTGCTAATTTTGTTGCAGCCGAGCTTGGTGTTTCGACAATTGAACATTTTAAACGTATGCATCCTGTTTTAGATAAAAATTGCAGTACGTATCGCAATGTTGATATTGATCTCGATCTTATGTTGAATGCTTTATCGAAGGATAAAAAAAATAGTGCAACTCAACTTCGATTAATATTACCAAATACAGATGGTTGTATAAAGATTGGACTTTATGATAACAATGCTAAATTAATAGAAGCACTGAATAAATATTTTGATATATATAGCGAGGTGAATTAGTAATGGGTTCTTTAGTTGTTGCTTCCCGATCTTTTTCTAAACATCCAATTCTGAGGCAAGAAGTATTAAAGCGCTATCCGGATGCTAAATTTAATGATGATGGGTTATCTTTAAAAGGAAATTCACTGGTAGAATTTTTATCAGGGTATGAAAAAGCTATAACTGCATTGGAAACAATTGATGAAACGGTCTTATCAAAACTACCTGATTTAAAAGTTATCGGGAAATATGGGGTCGGGCTGGATATGATCGATCTTGCTGCGATGGGCAAATTTAATGTTAAATTAGGTTGGGTCGGAGGCGTTAATAAACGCTCAGTTTCTGAGTTGGTTATTTCATTTGCTGTTGCACTTTTACATCGTACTGTTTTTGCAAATACAGAAGTGAGAAATAAAAAATGGTATCAGGTAAAAGGTCGTCAATTATCTGAGTGCACTGTTGGTATCGTAGGATGTGGTCACATTGGTAAAGATATTGTAAAAATTCTCCAACCTTTTAACTGTAAAATTCTTGCTCATGATATTCTGAATTTTGATAAATTTTATTCGCAGTATAATGTGAAACCAGTTGGTTTAGATAAGTTATTGAAAGATTCTGATGTCGTTACTTTACATTTGCCTTTAGATGAGTCGACAAAATATATTATGAATGAAGAACGTTTGAATTTAATGAAAACTGATGCAGTTTTGATTAATTTGGCACGAGGCGGTTTGATTGACGAAGCTGCGTTAAAAAAATCTCTTATATCTAATAAGCTGGCTGGAGCTGCATTAGATGTTTTTGAAATAGAGCCCCCTGTCGATTATTCATTTGCGACTATGGATAATGTACTTATAACCCCGCACATAGGGGGCAGTACAGAAGAAGCAATACTTGCAATGGGTATGGCAGCAATTGATGGGCTTGATGCAGCAAAAGATCCTCTGGACTTTAAATAAATATAGTGAAAAATGAAATGGAACTAATCAAATTTGGTATCGCTGGATACGGGAAAATGGGCAGGATTCGGGAAGAGTCCATAGTAAATTCTAAGCATGCGAAACTGATTTCTATCTACGAAATTTCCGAACATACACATGATGACGAAAATATCATTCTTTGTGATGATTTTGAACAATTATTGGAAACTGACATTGATGCCGTAATAGTATCGGCCTATGTTAAAGTTGCTGCTGATTATGTTATACGTGCTCTTAATGCTGGCAAACATGTTTTTTGTGAAAAACCACCATCAATGTCATCTGCTGAGATGCTTGAAGTGATAGAAGCAGAAAAAAGAACCGGCAAAATATTAAAGTATGGGTTTAATCACCGCTTTCACTATTCTGTGATGGAAGCGAAAAAAATTATTGCTGAAGGAAAGTTAGGTAAATTACTTTGGATGCGCGGTGTCTACGGCAAGGCGGGTAGCATAGATTTCCATGATAACTGGAGAAATTATAAAAATTATTCCGGTGGTGGAATTCTTCTCGATCAGGGTATTCATATGTTGGATCTTTTTCGTTATTTTGCAGATGACGAGTTTAAATGTCTTAGTGCCCATCTGTCTACTTCATTCTGGAATATAGAATGTGAAGATAATGCCTTTCTTACTTTAAAATCAGACAGTAATGTATTGGCAACACTACACTCATCTGCAACGCAATGGAAACATAAATTTCTTTTAGAAATGGCTTTTGAAGATGGTTATATTAATCTTGATGGGATTTTGTCTTCTACAAGAAGTTATGCACCTGAAACACTAGTACTAGGCCAAAGAGAGTTCGAAGATGTGACTTTTGCAATGGGAAAGCCCAAGGAATCGATCACATACTATGAGTACGATAAATCATGGGAGCTTGAATTAAATGAATTTGTTAATGCTGTTCATGGTATTGAACCAGTATCAAATGGAACAAGCCTGGATGCACTGGAAATAATGAAGTTAACAGATTACGTATATAGTACAAATAAAATTAGTGTTGAATAGAAGGGCATTCTTTAAATAGGTTAAATTATATGAAAGTTATAGCAATGATTCCTGCAAGAATGGGAAGTAAGAGAGTAAAAGCAAAAAATTTACGTTTGATAGATGGTAAGCCATTGATTGAATATGTATTAGATACTGTTTCCAAGCTAAATATATTTGATGAGATATATGTGAATTCGGAAGATGAAATTTTCACTGATATTGCTAATAAATATGGCATAAAGTTTTACAAGCGGCCAGTGGAGTTATCTAGCGATACAGCAACAAATGATGAATTTACTTATGATTTTTTAAAGAACATTAGTTGTGATCTATTAATACAGATTTTACCAACTTCACCATTTATTACTGGCGAAGAAATAAAGCAATTTACACGAAAAATGATAGATGATGCACTAGATACTTTAATTTCTGTTGAACACAAGCAGATAGCATCTCTTTATAAAGGGAAAGCGATCAACTTTGAAAAACTGACAAAAAACCCACCCTCGCAAACAATGACACCTGTAATGGCGTATGCAACTTCATTAATGGGATGGACGTCTACTTCGTTTATTAACAATTTTGATAAACACGGTGTGGCGTATCATGGTGGTGATGGTAAAACAGACTATTTTGAATTACGTGGTTTGTCCACAATTGATATTGATAGAGAGGAAGATTTCCGTTTAGCAGAAGCAATTGCAATAGCAAAATCTAATACTAGCTCAAGTGAGCCACAATATTATAAATCGGATAACAAGCAGCATAGTGAAGTTGATGTACCTTCCATTCTTGCAAAAGATGGTGTTGAGGTGAATGACTTATTTGATGTTAATAATGAAGTTGTTAAATTAGCAGATATATTAGAATCCATGCCTAAAGATGTGTCCTGGAGTAAACGTGTTATTGATACTGAAAGTAATTCAATGACGGTAATATCTCAAATGCCAGGTGAAGGCAATAGGATGCACCATCATCCTGATTGGAATGAGTGGTGGTATATCGTTGAGGGCGAGTGGGAATGGGATATTGAGGGCGAGAAAAAGAAAATTGTGCAAGGTGATATTGTTTTTATGCGCAAAAATCGCAAACACAAAATTACAGCTGCAGGCAACTCGCGTGCAACACGCATGGCTGTCAGTCGTGCAGATGTTGCGCACGTGTATGAAGACGAATAATTGTCACTAACTTCTATCATTGTTGGGGGCACTTCTGGGATCGGTCTGGAAACTGCACACTATTTAAACACTCATGGTTATAATGTCATTGTTGGTGCACGTACACCGATAGATGATAAAGATGGAGTAAAATTTTTACCCATAGATGTTACCGATGAAGCGTCTATTAAGAATTTTTTTTCTTCACTTCCATTTGATGAAATTGACTCCATTATATATGCGGCTGGAACGACAACTCCTAAAAAATGTATTACTGACTTTACTACTGATGAATATCTAAAAGTACATAATGTAAACTTGCTGGGTGCTATTCTAATACTGAAATATGCATTCCCAATGTTGCAAAAAGCAAAAGGCAAAGTTGTGATGATAAGTTCTTTTGCTTCGCGTACTTATAGCAATTTTTCGGGCTTTGAATATACAGTATCAAAAGCAGGCTTGAGTGGGTTAGTGAAGCAGCTTGCAATTGAGTGGGCAAATGATGGTATTCTGATTAATTCGGTATTCCCGAGTATGGCTGAAACACCGATGTTACGAAATAATGTTAATTCGTCTGTATTGGAACCAATAGAAAAAGCAATACCCTTAGGTAGAATTGCTAAAGCTGAAGAAATTGCTGCAGCCATAGAGTTTTTAATTAGTGCTAGAAATACATATATAACCGGTGCAGGCATAGATATTAATGGCGGCCAATTTCTTTCTGCTTAATAAATGGATAACAATAATTTGAAATATATTGTAGGTGCTTATGCAACAGCACCATCACTTGGATCAGAAAATATATCGCTGGAGCAAAGGTTTTACGATAGCTTGATAGATTCAATTCCAGAAATGAGAGGTTTGGAAATACCTTTTTGGGGTGAAGAAATTCATCAGTTTGGCTCAGAATTTTTACTAGATATAATTAAGCCAGATTGGGATAACGTACTTTCTTGTATTCCAGGAACCATGTCGTCTTTAGCAAAAATGCCTACCTTTGGTCTTGCTTCGGATGACGAACATGGTCGTGCTGCAGCCATAGCAATGCATAAAAGAGCTAATGAAATGTTACACAGAATGAATGATTATTTTGGTAAACAATCAATTATTGCGGTGCAAGTCGCAACGGCTCCTTCAACGCCAGTTGATGGAGTTAGTTCATCGATGGATTCGTTTTTAAATTCAATGAATGAGATGCTAACCTGGGATTGGGGTGAGGCAAAAATAGTGATTGAACACTGTGATGCGTCAATTTCTGGTCAACCAATTGCAAAGGGTTTTTTTAATTTAGAAAATGAAATTAAGGCACTGCAATCGTTAAACAGTAATGTAGAGCTTGGCGTGATGATTAATTGGGCAAGATCTGCAATTGAAGGTAGAAGCTCTGATACACCTGTTGAGCATTTAACCTTAGCTTCAAAAAACAATGTTTTATCCGGCTTAATTTTTTCAGGGGTGTCCTCAAAAGATGAACTTTATGGTTCATGGGACGATGCTCATATGCCATTTGCACGCTCATTTGATGTTGAGTATTTTGAAGAAAACTCACTTCTGACATTAGATTCAATTACTCAATCTCTAAATAGTATAAATATTGATATGTTAGATTATTTGGGAATTAAACTGCTTTCAATGCCAATTATTGAGTCTACAATTGAGAAAAGAGTAGGTGTAAATCGGGATGCTATTTTCACCCTAAATAATGTTATATCGAGATTTAATTGAACTTCATATAAATATAGAAATATAAGATAAAGTTATGACAAATATAAAGTTAAAAATAAGTAGACATCAGCAAATGTTACATAAAGTTGTGATAGTTGATGGTTTTCCAGGTTGCGGTAAAACTATGTTATCTCCGATAGTGTCTGCATTTGAACGTGTTGAATTAATGCAATACGCACCATTGATAGAGCAAATGTGTGAGTTATGGGGGCTAAATCGTGTTGATGATGATGTTGCTGCTGCTATGATAAAAATGAATGCAGATCTCCTTATCTATAATGCAATGATGGGAAGAAATACTAATTGTCGACCTAAGGATCTATCAAGTATCTTTAGGCATCGTCCATTTGAATATATAAAAAGAATGTTCAGAAAAGGTGATGAGTTAATACCAAATATAATTTCTGAAAAAACTCCAATTTTACACCTCGCAACACATATGTTGCTACCACATGCTTCCCCTCTATTTGAAGCTTTAGGGGATAAATTAGTCTTTATTGAAGTTGTACGGCATCCTTTGTATATGATTATTCAGCAAGAAAAAAACATTGAGAAAATTAATGATGCTCGTTTTCAGCATATACGTTATGCATTAAATGACGATGAATACACATTTTATTGTTCTGGGTGGGAAGATATTTTTAATAATAGTAATAATTTTGAAAGAGCGATATATTCGATTGAATGGTATTATTCAAAAATTTTTTCAAATGAACATAAAAGTAGCATGATTATACCGTTCGAGTTATTTGTTAAAAAACCTGAACAATATATGCAAAAAATTTCATCTGAATTAGGAGATTCGGTTAGTAAAAGAGTTAAAAAAAAGATGGTGGAGCAAAAAGTACCTCGAAAACAATTAAGCGATGGGCCAGCATTAGATATATACAAAAAATGTGGTTGGGTTCCACCGAGATCATCATCAGAAGAGTATGAGCTTGAGGTAAGACGAGAGCTGGTTGCAAGGAATGTTTCACCCGAAGCTTTAGCCGTGTTGGATAAAATATCAGAACAATATATAGAAACTTATCTCGCTAACTAATATCGATTTATATGAATACAACCGCTATTTACTTTTATAATTTATCTATTATGGTTTTTTTAAAAAGTTTGTTCGAAAATGATTTTCTGATAAACATCTTTAAGAAAAAAACACCGGATATTTTTTACATCGAATCAACTTCAACTTCAAATAAATTACTCATTCCTTTTCTTTGCTGGATGAATGTTAGGGTACGTAAGCTTGAATTCAAACTTAAAGATATTAAAGACTCACGAGGCGAGTTAATTAGGCTTCGTATTCCAAGAAAAGATATATTCGACATTCAGCGTAAAATTTTAAATAGTGATAATTATAAATCTATATACCATAAAGGCTTATCCAAAAATCGTTTGCCTGATTATATTTCTAAAGGGATAATTGATGGAGGTATTATGGATGAAAAATCTGTTAGCAGACGACTTTTTTGTATACATGTAGTGAATTGGCATATGCGTAATAAAGCATATGTTTCATCTACTTTCATAGATAATAAAAAAATATGGTTTAATATCTATAAAGACTATGCAAAAAAATATAGCATTAATCTTGTTTTCATAAAAGAAAATTTTTTTTCATTCACAAGCGTAACTGTAAATAATTTAATACGAAGCCAGCCTTTCATATATGGATTAGCAAAAAATATTAAATATAGGAAGTTTTTTAAGAAAGATAAGTGTGCTTTAAAATCACATAGTAAGCTATATGTTGATGGGCGAGGTGATGTTAGCTTTATAAATGATGGAAACCATTCTGATTTTTTTTGGTACCTTAATTCCACTTTCCCTGCTGATTACATATTATATAAATATTTCTCATCGGAGGAGGAGTTTCTTCTTGAAAAAGAAGGTGTGCAGTGTGTGCAAGATGGCGTTGTTCTGAATCGTAAAATTAAAAGAAAATATGATAAACCTGAAATAATAAATAATTCTGAATTTAAATGTGAATCTAAAGTAATAAAATTACTGGTTAATGATTATGACTTGGATCGATATACTTGGTATAAATTCTTTAGAAGGTATGATGTTAAATTATATTTTACCTGGTATAAATATACTAAAGACCATATGGCTATAGCGGATGCGATAAGTGATAATGGTGGTGTTTCAATTTTATGGCAGATGGCATTTGATGGTTCTAAGTTATCTGGCTGTGTGGCAAATTGTGATATTTTGTTTGCTTTTTCTCAATTTACGCATGAGCTGGACAAGAGTTTAGGCTCAACTATAAGGTACACAGTGATCACTGGCTATCCAAAAGATTATGCGCCTGCATTACTTAAAGAAAGAGCTATTGATGTTAGAAAAAAATTACAAAATAATGGCGCTAGAAAAATTGTATTTGTTATTGACGAAAATTCTTTAGATGATAATCGTTGGCATACAGGACATGAAGTTCAACGTGAAAATTATAGTTATATCTTGGAAAAAGTATTAGAAACACCTTGGCTAGGAGTAATCTTTAAACCAAAAGTTGCAAAAACTTTAAACCGAAGACTAGGTGCTACAGCTACACTATTGCAAGAAGCTATTGAGACAGGGAGGTGTCATGTCTATGATGCTTCTGGTCGTCATACCACGAGTGTTTCTCCTATTTTAGCTGGGTTAAGTGCAGATGTTTGCGTGCATAGTCATCTCTCTAGTGGTACAGCTGCTTTAGAATGCGCATTAGAAGGAATACCAACTTTATTGATTGATAGAGAAGGTTGCCCAGATAGTAAGTTGTATGAGTTGCCTGTAGGCAAGGTAATATTCAAAAATTGGCCTGAAACTATTGATGCTGTTATGAAACACTTTAATACGCCTAATGGTATTCCTGGCTTTGGAGACTGGTCCTCTATTATCGATGAATTAGATCCATTTAGAGATGGTAAAGCTGCAAGTCGTATAGGAATATATCTTGATTGGCTTATTAAAGGCTTCGAAAGTGGCCTTGATAAGGAGGAAGTTATGCATCAAGCTGCAGAGCGATATAAAAATAAATGGGGTTCAGATAAAGTTATATTGCAATGAAAAAATTTATCTAAATCATGTACTAACTAACGATACCGATGTATCTTCTTATTTTACTGACTGAGGTATTATGCTGACTATATTATAACAAGCAACTGATAGTATATTTATTGTGATATTACTATATAGTGATGCTAATGGTTCTGTTGCTATTGTAATAGCACCAGTGTTAAATGATAAAATATTAAAAAATGATATTTTATCAATATAAATCTAATGCAATATTTAATTGTAAAATCAATATAGTCTTTTAATTTTTCATTAACAATACTGGATATTTTTTATGACTAAACAGACGATCGAAGTTGGGTACGGGGCTGTAGACAGAGTAAAAATTGGCGAAGGATTACCTTTAGCCTTTATTGGGGGGCCGTGTGCTATTGAAAGCCGTGAACATGCTTTTAAAATGGCCGGTTTAATTGGAGACGTTTGTCAACGCCTTGACATTCCTTGGATTTATAAATCGTGTTATGACAAAGATTGCAGATCATCTCCTGATAGTTTTCATGGGCTTGGTCTGGATCATGGGTTGCGAATTTTAGCTGACATAAGAGATGAGTTTGGAATCCCTGTAGTTTCTGATTTTTCGGAACCATCATGGGCTAAAGCAACTGGTGAAGTTTGTGATATGGTACAAGTACCTGCTTATTTATGCCGACAAACATCTATACTAAGAGCTGCCGCAGAAACAAACAGACCAATACACCTTAAAAAAGGACAATATATGAGTCCTTGGAATATGAAAAACTCTGTTCGAAAGATTGAAGCAAATGGTAATAATCAAGTCCTTCTTGCGGATAGGGGAACTTTTATGGGGTACAATATGCTTGTTAATGATATGACTAGCTTTCCAATTATGAAAAAAACCGGTTATCCAGTTTGTTTCGATGCTACACATTCAATACAGCTTCCTACATCTATGGGGAATATATCTGGTGGACAACGTGAATTTATTCCATCTTTAGTACGAGCAGCAACTGCTAGCGGAATAAACGCTTTATTTATGGAGACTCACGATGACCCTGTAAATGCATTGTCAGATGCAAATACTGTTCTTGATTTCAAATATCTTGAAAATATTTTAGGCCAGGCAAAAGTCGTACATGAGATGCGACTTGAATTACTTGATAAATATGGAGAAGATAATGTCCACTCAGACGAGTAATGAAATATTGGTAAGCGACGTAATGTTATCAATGGAAAGTTTCCCTGTAATTGAAAAAACTGTAATCTTAAAAGAAGCGCTTGAAGAAATGGGGCGAGAAAATATAGGTATTGTGTGTATTGTTGATGAGGAAAAAAGAATTCTTGGTATAATAACTGATGGAGATCTTAGACGAAAACTGTTGAAAATACAAAAGCCATTTTCTGCATTTTTTGTTGATGATGCATTAGAGCATGCAATACGATCCCCGATAACAATTGATCCAAGTGATACTTTAAAAAATGCAGTTATGCTAATGGAAGAAAAACGGATTTGGGATATTCCAGTTGTTGATGATGCCGGAGTGTTAGTTGGTTTGTTACACTTGCATCGTGTAGTTCAAGCTCTTATTGAGAAGTAGGCAAAATGAAAGTTGTCGGTATTATCCCTTGTAGGTACGCATCAAGTCGACTTCCTGGAAAGCCATTGGCAGATTTACATGGTAAACCTATGATGTGGCATGTTTATCAAAGATGTATTGAATCTAATGTATTAGATGAAATATATATTGCTACAGAAGATAAAAGAATTAAAGATGTGGCCGAAGACTTATGTCTAAATGTTGTCATGACTAATAAAAGCCATGAAACTGGTACTGATCGAGCAGCTGAAGTGGCAACAAAGATTGATTCCGACATATATGTAAATATACAAGGTGATGAACCATTACTGGATCCAAATGCAATAATAAAGGTTGTAAATGGTTTAGTTAGATGTGATGACTCTATGGTAATGGCGACAAACGCATGTGCCAATATAGGTGAAGCGAGTGATATTCTTGATACAAATGTTGTAAAAGTTATATTATCAGCCAGCGATAATGCCTTAGCATATTCTCGCTTGGCAATTCCTTTTTCAAAATCTGGAAAAGAAAATTATATTAAACAGTTAGGCTTATATGCATTTAGAAAAAGTGGATTACAGATTTATTCAGAACAAGAGCCTGGGTATTTAGAATCCGCTGAAGGTATAGAGATGTATCGTTTAGTAGAGCATGGCTATCATGTTAAGATGATTAAAACAGATGATAAATCAATTTCAGTAGATACCCCGGATGATCTAGAACGTGTTAGAAAAATAATGGAATTTTAACTATTTTTATAAAAAGTAATACTTCAATAAACCAAATAAGACTACGAATACCATAGCATTAAATTAATATGCGCATAATTAATCTTAATTATAAACTTTTGATCTGTGTAGCTTAATAGCAGTTTTTTTGTTGAAAGTTTATTTCTAAATGAAAATCTAACTGTAATTTGCTAAATTTGTGAACATTATTAACGAAAAACAATATGACTTAATTTGTAAAGCGTGTGATTACATATTAACCTCTTCTAAGGTGACGTTTGAATGTATCGCTATTCCTTGGCTTCATGTTAATCGAGAGCATCCAGAGTATATTTTAAAGCATGTTGAAGTCTTGCTTTGCAAAAGTAAATTTAAAATATTTTTTATGGTGTTGGTTAAAATATGTAAAATTATTTTAACTTGGGGTAGTCAGTTTGTTATAGCTATCTTCTCGAAGAGTAAGTTATGGGTTAGTTCTACGGAGCTACCTAAAAGTGTTGATGTGCTCTACATTTCACACCTTATTAGCTTAAACCATTCTGGTTTAGAGAAGGATTTTTATTTTGGTGAGCAGGCTAATGAACTTATATATAATAATCGTTCTGCAGTTATAGCTCTAATTAATCATGTAAGTAATGTTAATTTAGAAGTTGAGATAAATAAGTGGGCAGACTCTTCAGTGCCTCGTGTCATACTTAGTAACACCCTTGATCTTATTTCTGAGTTTAAAATATTTCTTCGTTTATTTTCGGAGTCCTTAAGATTAAGAAAAAAGGCAAAATATGAATCAGATAAAATTAACAGTATATTTTTAAAATATGCATCTTATGAAGCTTTGCTAGGCGCGTCTCGCGACACATTAAGAATTGCTGCTCAAGTAGAAATGCTGGTAAATTATTTAAATCCTAAAAAAATCATTATTACATATGAAGGGATGGCTTGGGAGAGAGTGGTATTTGCATCGGCTCGTTCTGTAAATCCCAGTATAGAATGTATCGGCTATCAATTTGGCGCACTATTTAGACTTCAACATTCTATTAGACGAAATCTCGATATGAAATATAACCCAGATAAGATTTTTACGTCAGGAAAGATATCAAAACGCCAGCTACAAATGTCTCCAGCTTTAAATGGAATTCCAGTTTTTGTTTTAGGGTCAACTAAATCAATTCAGAAAGATAAAATTACTATTTCTAGCTGTGTTAACGAGTCCCAGGAATGTTTTAGTGAAAAAAAGTGTTGTTTAGTTCTTCCAGAAGGTTTTTTTAGTGAAAGTGATTTTTTGTTTGAATTTTCTCTTGATTGTGCAATAAAGCTTCCTGATATTAATTTCATATGGCGGCTGCATCCTTCTGTTGACTTTAAGTCATTAGTATCTAGAAATTCAAAATTTAAAAAGTTACCTGAAAATATTATAGTTTCTCAAAACACATTAATCCAAGATGTTGAATCTTCAACATGGGGTCTATATCGTGGAACAACGGCAATTATTGAAGCAGCGATATTAGGTTTGGAGATTATTTATCTAGAAAAGAAGGGCGAGTTAATTATCGATCCGCTTTATGAACTTGAGGGTATTCGTGAAAAGGTTAATTCTTTCCACGAATTTAAAAATATCATAGTGTCTGGGGAGTGGAAAAATAATAATAAAAAATTAATTACTGATTATTGTAGCGAGCTATTTGTTCCTATAAAAAAAAACCAATATTAAGGCTTGCATAATATTGGCTGTTAACCAAGAAGTCTCTTTTTTGTGAATTTCATAGCACCATTAACTATTGTAATGGCTTAAATATTGTTATTTGAGATAAACAGTCTGGATGTATTATTTAGATTGTGCTGAGAGGAATCAGCTGCAGAAGAATCTACCTCGCTTTTTTTAATGATAATTTTGTAGCTATGCAGTAATATGTTTTTCTTATTGTACTTTTATTGATTTGTATGTGATTAGAGGGCGATTTAGCCTACCGAATGAATTAAACTATTCTCAAATTGTACGCGACATCGAATTTAATGAGCCGAACTTTGTCTTTGTTCTAGGTAATATTATTACTCGGATATGAGCAAAAAATATTAAAAAAGCGAAACTTGCTTTGCAAAAAAGCAAGTATAAGATATCGATAAATTAGGTTTGTAATTAGTGAAGTCGGGGGGGGGGGGCTAAGTAACTGAAAATAAAAGTAATATACAGCTATTATCTAAGTTGATTTAGTGATTTTGAGGATAGTCAAAATATTTGCTGTATACGTCGATTAATATACGACTTAAATAATTTATAAAAACATGGTGAGCCAACATATAGAGTAACAGTTTGCAATATAATACAAAATATATCTCATTTGAGCTTTCGCTATCGAATAATAAATGGAAAGCATCTAGTTTGAATAAATAAGTTCTAAAAACATTAAATAATAATTAATTTGGTAAAACATCTTTAATGAATAAAAAGCGTGTACTTATAACCGGTGGCAGTGGCCTATTGGCATTAAATTGGGCTTGTGCAATACGAGAACGATGGGATGTTATACTTGGTACTCATTTGCATTCTGTAAAACTTCGAGGTACTTCACAATATAGTCTTGAACTAGATGAAATTTCTAAGTTGGAATTTCAAGTCGAACAACTTTCACCAGACCTTATTGTGCATACTGCAGGCATGACAAGCGTAGATCAATGTGAAAATAATCCTATGCTCGCTAAGCAAGTGAATGCGGAAATTGCTAAAAATGTAGCAATTGTGTCGGAACGTCATAAGATAAAATTTATTCATATTTCTACTGATCATTTGTTTTTGGGTGATAAGAAATTTTATACTGAAAATTCAAATGCAGAACCGCTTAATGAATATGCACGTAGTAAGTTATTAGCTGAAAAATGGGTGCAAGAGGTAAATCCAGGTGCGCTTATTTTAAGAACAAATTTTTTTGGGTGGGGGAACTCACATAGGCAATCTTTCAGTGATTGGATAATTTATTCTTTGCGAAACAATCAAACTATAAATATGTTCGATGATGTGTTCATTACACCAATAATTGCAGATTCTTTAGCAATTTGTGCCCATAAACTAATAAACCAAGGTGCTTCTGGTATATATAATTTGGTGGGAGATGAACGTGTTTCTAAGTTTGAATTTGCACTAAAACTTGCAAAAATTTTCAGGCTTCCGGTTAAAAATATCAAACGTAGTTACATTTCTAATGCTGATTTATTAGCAAAACGTCCTAGTGATATGTCACTAAATAACCAAATGACAAGTAAAAAGCTAGGTATGTCATTAGGACGGCTTGAAGATTATTTTTTAGAACTACAAAAACAAGAAATAGATGGGCGTAGAACGGAATTGTATAATTCCATGATTTAAATATTTTATAGTTACTAAGGTGTTTTTTTATAAAAATATGTGGAATCGAATCACATATTTTTATTCTGTTGAATCTAGTTAGCATAGAGATTGTTATGAAAGGTATGTATTTTAGTTTACAAGATTGTCAAATAAGTACAGTAATAGTAACTTTAGGTGGAGATGCATTATCAAGAACACTTGAAAGTATAAATATCGGCTCTCTTGTGCTTAACGAGATACTCATATGTATCACAAAACTTTGGAAAGTCTGAGATATTAATGGGTATCTCGAAACTTGTAAATAATTTCGTTTCACCAGTTTTATCGATTCCTGGTGTTTTCGAAAGAGTGACCCGAAATTTACTGGTCACCTTTAATTATCATGAGATCAGTGATAATCCAAGCCAATTTTGTACTGACTTTAACCTCAATGTTCGGCCAGAAATCTTTGCTAAGCAACTTTCTTGGATCAAAAAATACTTCAATATTATCACTCCACAGCAGTTAATATCGGGCGATTTTGAGCTGCCAGCAGCCGTCGTCACCTTTGATGACGGATTCGAGGGTGTGTTTAATGAAGGTGCAAAATTATTAAAAAAGGCAGGCATTCCAGCAGTTGTATTTATGAACATGGCACCAATTCAAGGTCAGTCTTGCTGGAGTGGTCTTGTAACTTATCTGTGCGAGTATGACGATGCTTTCAAACAACATATTTCAAAAAAGTATAATCGTCCAATTCAACATGACTTTTTCTTATACTGTACGCAAGAGGATGTCCAAGAGTACCTCGATCAGTATGGTAATAGCGTCCTGGACAAGGCAAATGCTTACCATGGCAAATTTGCGTCCAAAAACGATCTGTTGGAGAGTGCTGCGTATGGACTCTATTTAGGTAACCACCTTTTTAATCACTACAACGCTGTCTCTCTGTCCCTACTGGACTTAGAACAGCAATACCTATTAAACGAGTCCGCACTGTCGGAGTTCAGTAATACTGTTCCTCTTTTTAGTTATCCGTTTGGTCAACCGCAGCGTTGCTATAATCACGACACTGATGAACTCCTTTCATCGTTAGGTGCTGCACGTTTATTTACGGCCTTTCAGCTGTTCAATCGAGATCCATATGCTCTGCGTCTTCACCGTACAACTATGTTTGAAGACATCAATAGCGAGTCACTTTTTCGTGCAAACTGTCTAGTCCCTGCGAGTATAAATACTTTGTTAAGAAAAAAAGTTTGGGCTACTGATTAATACTAATAACTTCTACTTAGATAAGGTGTTACCGAACAAGTATTAGCTCTTGGTTTGAGAACCACGATTGTGGCAGAGGTTACTGTGGAATTATTAGTAAAGGTAGTTTAATTATGACAAAGGCATCAGTTGATTTGAAAACATATCCAATGACGGTAGTCATTGCGACCTTGGGAGGCGATACTCTTAGAGGAACAATTGAGACAATCAATAAGGGAACGATCGTACCGGATGAGATACTTATTTGTATTCCTGAAAATGAGGCTTATAAGGTTCAAAATCTTTCTTTCCAGAATGTTAAAGTATTAGTTACTACTTGCAGGGGCCAGGTTGTTCAAAGAGTGACTGGGTTTCAAAATGTATCGCACGATATTGTCATGCAACTTGATGATGACATGCTTGTGAATGAGTATTGTATAGAGTATCTGTTAGAAACCTTAAATAAGTCAGGTGTCAAAGTTTCGGTTGCACCTGCATTGATGGATCTGGGAACGGGTAAATCAGTTTACAAGAAAGCAGGAAGTAACAGTGTTTTTCAAAATGTTTATTATTGGTTGATGAATGGTGCTGATGGTTATAAGCATGGTCAAATTGATAAGGCGGGTGCAGGTGTTGGTATTGATCCAGAAGGAGAGGACAAGACGCTATTTGATGTAGAGTGGTTGGCTGGTGGCTGTGTGATGCATTACAGGGAAAATTTAGTAATGGAAAACTATTATCCCTTTACTGGTAAAGCATATTTTGAAGACGTTGTACATTCCTTTCATCTCCGGGAAAAAGGTGTCAATCTTATAGTGGATTCAAGAGCGCTCTGCTGGCTTGAGTCCGAGTCTTATTCTAAATATGGACTGATAGAGTTTTTTAAGTACCTTGTGTCTGACTATAAGGATAGAAAATATGCTGTACGACTATATTCACGAAGCCTCTTTCGGATGCATTGTTACTACTTGATAAGATTCTTTAGCTATATCTTAAAGAAAATATTTGGTTCCGCATCTTAATAATTTTTACGATTAATAACGGAATGATTCTTACTTAGAAACACAATTTCTAAGGAAGAAGGCTTTGAGGTTGAAAGTTTTGAAACTCATAATGTAAGAATAGTAAAACTATCTGAGTGCGAGCAAAAAAGACTTGGTTAAGTTAAAAAAAATTTATATAATTTACATGGTGTTATTGTATTAAAAGGGACAGAATAAAAGCTTTAGGCTACTTTGCTAGGATTTTCTCGGGCTAGAAGATGTAATTGGCTCATCTTATTATTCAATTTAAACTATAAGTTTACATGGCATTGATACAGGTATAATAGACATTCTTGAATTTTTGTATGTTTTTTTTCGAAACGGCTAGAGAAGTAAATAGTTGTAATAGTTTAAGATGTTTTTGAGAAAAAATCTGTGTTTTGAGTTAGTGATGAAAGATTGTCCAGATTACAGTTTGTTTATGAAAACTACCAATTGAGAGGTTGTTGATAAATGTGTAAAAAATATAGGTGACACGGAGATTTTTTATTTTTCAATACTTTCGAAAATTTTATCGAAAAAATCCCTGGATGAATTTAGTTTTATCTATTCAACGTGTTATGTTTAGAATGTATGCATGAATTCATAAATACATTAGGAGTATGTTAGTGGATTTCCATGATTTAATGAAAGTATATTATATTCCTCAATATTCAATATTTTTTATTCTTATCCTTATTTTTACACTTAAAGAAAAAACCACTATTCGGACAGAAAATATACCTTTATTCCTGCTTATGTTTGGAATGTGTGCGATTTCATATATCAATGGGCTTGAACATGGGTTTGAAGTTAATATTAAGCCATTTATACTAACGTTACTTTTAGTGTTCTTGCTAAACCGACAATTATCAATGGAATTACTCAGAAGACTTGTGGTGGTAGTGCTATTTATTTTGGCTTGTGAGTATTTTATAGCTTATACACAAATTATTCCTTATATATACTTGGAGAGATATGGTCTAGTCAGACCTCTGGGTATATTTTTTGGCGTTCATGATTTGTCTTATTTCTTAGTATTTAGTTTTTATGCAATGGGTTATACCTATGCCTCAGGTCTAGCCGCTTTTGGTTTAGGCTCATATCAAACTGCACTAGCATGGACCTTCTTGGTCTTTAAAAAAATGAATAAATTAGTACTATTTATTTTTATGTTGGTTTTAGTTTTTATACTTTCATATATAGGTCATCTGAATTTAGAGCAAGAAAACAGTATGATTTTTGTTATTATGGATGCGTTAGAAAATGCACCTGTGGACTATAGTTGTTTGATTTTAGGCTGCTCAAATAATGTGACTAATCTTTATGATAAAGCTGGTTACTTTGCTGACTTTGGATATTTACGAGTTCTTTATCAGTTTGGTCTCATTTGGATATTGCTTTTGCTATATGCATTAAGGTCTTATAATAAATCTGCTATATTAGCAAACTTAGTGCTCTGGATTCATTACCCTGTAAATTTGGGGATTTTGGGTTTTCTTTTCTTTATATGGATTTTAAAATATATAAAGCAAAAAGATTTTTTTGAAAATAATATAAAAAATCAAAACATATCAAATATTTCGGTGGTTAAATAGGCTATATGACTTGATGGTATTTAATTATGTACTATGAACGTTCGAAAGTGATAACTATTATCGGTGCGACAGGTTATATTGGTATGAACCTTGTGAAAAAATTATCTCAGCTAAATGAATATCACATTAAGATTCTAACAAGATCTGTTCCTGATTTTACAAAATTCAACAATAATGTTGAAGTGGTTGTAGGAGACCTGACCCGATATGAAACTTTGAGAGATTTTTTTGTAGAGAAGTGTATAGTCATAAATCTCGTATATTTCTGGGATGCAAGCAATAATGAAAATATTGACTATACAGCTAACTTACTATCTGCATGCAAAGAAACAGGCGTGACTAGATTAATTCATTGTAGTACAGCTGCTGTAGTAGGGCGTGTTTCAGAAAATAATATTACTGAAGTAACAGAATGTAAACCTGTGTCTGAATATGGCCAAACTAAACTTAATATTGAACGTATGATTACTAAAGAAAACTCTGAGATACTAGATGTTGCAATACTTAGGCCGACAGCAGTTTTTGGTAGAAATGGGGAACCATTAAAGAAACTTTGCCATGAGTTGATAAATCACTCATGGCTTAGGAATTACCTTAAGTCCAGTCTTTTTGGTTTTCGAAGAATGAATTTAGTGCATGTAGATAATATGGTTTCCTCAATAATTTTTTTTATTAAGTACAAATCAAAAATTGATGCTAATGTATTTATCATTGCTGATGACGAAAATAGAAATAATAATTTCCGGTATATAGAAAGTACCATGATGTCTAATTTACACATTTCAAAATACCCAATATTCCCTTTACCAATCCCTCTTTTTGTTTTGAAATTTATCATGAAAATACTAAAGCGTAATAATATTAATCCTTCTTGTAATTACAGCTCTGAAAAAATAAAATCCTATGGCTTTAAGTTCCCAGTTAGTTTTGAAGATGGTTTGTTTGATTATGTAAATTGGTATCGCAGTTTGGGTGGTAAATGATAAATCTAGTGATGTTAAATGCATATTCTTAATGTGAACTCTCTTATTGATCCATTATCTGGGGGAGGAACTGCTGAAAGAACAATACAAATAAGCCGTTCATTAATTGCTAATGGTATAAAATGTAGTGTTATGACGTCTAATATAGGCTTCGAGTCGGGGAGGTTAGTAGGATTAGATAATATACCTATAATTGCTTATAAATGTATTAATAAAAGGTTTCATATCCCCTTGGTAAGATATAGAAAAATAAAAGAAATCATTAGAAAAGTTGATGTTGTGCATTTAATGGGCCACTGGTCTATATTAAATATATTAGTGTATATAGCAGTGCGCTCATTGGGTAAGCCCTATGTCGTTTGCCCTGCAGGTGCATTACCTTTATTTGGCCGTTCTAAGCTGTTTAAAAAATTATATAATTTTTCATTTGGAAATAATATTATAAAAAATGCGAGCGCTTGGATTGCAGTAACTGAAGCTGAAAAAGATCAATTTCTTCCTTATGGTATTGCTAGAGATAAAATTTCTGTTATTCCAAACGGAATTAATCCAGATGATTTTTATTATAATGATATAAAAAAATTTAAAAATAAATTTGTTATTAATAACGATAAATTTATCATGTTTGTAGGACGTCTAAATAAAATTAAAGGGCCGGATATACTTCTTAATGCATTTATAAAAGGAGAGAAAATTTGGGCTGATTGGGATTTAATTTATGCTGGTCCAGATGGTGGCTTACTACATTCGTTGAAAAAGATGGTTGCTGACAATAATTTGTCAAAACGAGTCCGTTTTATTGGATATATTAATGGTGATGAAAAATCTTCAGCATATCATGCAGCTGATTTATTAGTAATACCATCTCGACAAGAAGCTATGTCTATAGTTGTTCTTGAGGCTGGGATTACATCTACACCTGTTGTAATAACTGATCAATGTGGCTTCAATCAAGTAGAAATGGTGTCAGGAGGACTTATTTGTCAAGCAAACGTTAATGGGATTTATTCTGCTATATATGATGCTTATCATGAAAGAAATAAACTGCATGTTATGGGTAAAAATTTAAATAAATTTGTAAATGAAACCTATACGTGGTCTGTGGTTATTTGTAAATATATAGATCTGTACCTAAAACTATTAAATAAAGTATAGGTAGAAAATTGAAAATTCTTATAGTAAGTCAATATTTTTGGCCGGAAAGTTTTCAAATTAATGATGTTGCTAAAGCTTTAAAAGAAAAGTATTCAAAAATTTCTATTGATGTTCTTACTGGTAAGCCAAATTATCCAGACGGAGTTATCTTTGACGGTTACAGTACATTTGGAAAAGTACGAGAACAATGGGAAAAAATAAAGATATATAGAGTACCTCTTGTTGCAAGAGGGAATAAGAGTACCCTTCGATTGATCGCGAATTATTTTTCATTTGTGTTTTTCGGGGTTTTGTTTAGCCCATGGTTACTTCGAAAAAAACAGTATGATGTAATTTTTATTTATGGTGTTTCTCCTATACTGCAGGCTTTAGTTGCGATATTTTTGGCGAAAATAAAACGTTGCCCCAATGTTCTATGGGTACAAGACCTTTGGCCAGAGAGTCTTGAAGCTACTGGATATGTTAAAAATAAATATATTACGAATATAGTTACAGCTCTTGTTCGTTGGATATATAGGCATTCTGATTTGATACTGGTTCAATCTCATGCTTTTCTGGCTCCAGTTAAATTAATGGCCAGCGAGACACCTGTAGTATATTACCCAAATACCGTAGACGCATCATTTACAAAAACTCCTGAAATTCAAACGGAAAATATTCCAGCTTTGGAAAAAGGTTTTTCAGTTTTATTTGCGGGTAATATTGGCACAGTTCAAGCTGTAGAACATATAGTTGAAGCTGCTGTTTTATTGAAAGATTATTATGATATTAATTTTATAGTTGTTGGTAGCGGGAGTCGTCTAGCTTGGATGGAAAATGAAGTTAAAAAAAGGAAACTTGCAAACTTACATTTACCTGGTCGTTTTCCCGTTGATATGATGCCGAGTTTCATGCAAAAAGCATCAGCTTTATTAGTAAGTTTGACGGATAAGGCTATTTTTTCATTAACAGTACCTAACAAAATACAGGCTTATATGGCTTCTGGTAGACCTATACTTGCTTTTCTCAATGGAGAGGGGGCACGGGTTGTGACGGAAGCTAAAGCAGGGATATCTATACCGGCTGAAAATACACAAGCACTTGTAGATGGGATTTTAAAATTATACAAGATGACAGATTTTGAGCGCTCAGTTCTAGGCGAGAATGGTAAAAAGTATTTTGAAAAGAATTACGAAAGCAATTTTTTACTTGAGCAATTAATTGAATATTTTGAATTTTCGTCAATAATACATAGTAATAAAAAATATAAATAGTTAAAAAGTACTTCATTTCTTCAATTCAGGAAGATATTAGCCAATAATCTTCCTGATTGATGATATGATTTTTAAAAAGTATAATAAATTATAATAATCGTTTAATTCTGGAGATGTATATGCCATCAGCGTTTGATTATCAGAAGTTTTCTGAAATAGTAAATGCTAGCTCAAATAAATATCAAGAACAGTTTCCTTATCCGTTTATGTATTTTGATGGTCTTTTTGATAGCAATTTGATTGATGATATAAATAAGGAGATCGATGTAGGTGATTTTAAGTTAGATGAGCGAGAAATAGATAGTGTTGAAATAAAAACACGTTCGGATTTTTCTGATAATGAATCAATACCGAAGTATTCTAAAATCATATTTGAAATACTAAATGGGGGTAAGTTTTTAGAAATTGTAACCTCATTAACAGGAATAAAAGGCCTTATATCCGATCCATATTATGATGGTGGTGGTATAAATATAACGAAAAATAACGGGACCTTGGCGGTACATGTTGATGGGACTACTCAACACAGAATGAATTTATGCCGGCGTATTAATGCAATTTTATTTTTAAATGATAATTGGGATGAAAATTGGAATGGTTTCCATGAGCAATGGGTATATACAAATAAAAAACTTGCACCATTTGATGAAAACCAACAATGGCGTTGTGTACGTAAAATCAGGCCGAAGAAAAATAGATTAGTGATTTTTACAACTAACGATCATAGTTGGCACGGACATGCGGGTGTTTTAAAAGTGCCTGATGCTGTTGAAAGACGTTCACTTATAACATATTACTACACTAGTGATAGACCTGGTTCAGATTTAGTATTTGATTCGCCACACCGTGCATTGTTTGTAAATAATAAGTTAACATTAAATGATGAAGCTTTTGAGAATGTAGAAATTATTTTATGAGAATTTTAGTATTAGGTGTTAGTGGGATGCTTGGTAATGCTGTATTCCGATTTTTATCTGAATTAAATATTCATCAAGTATACGGTACTGCCAGAAATAACAACATAAAAGAGTATATTCATTCTGATTATTGTGAAAATGTGATTACAGGATTAGATGTACTTGATCATGATTCTTTATTAGATGTTATTGGGGAAATTAAACCTGATGTGATTGTGAATTGTATTGGCTTAGTTAAACAGCTTGTTGAAGCAAATAACCCATTAGTAGTTTTACCAATAAACTCGCTATTGCCACATCGTCTATCAAAAATATGTGATTTAATTGATGCTCGCCTTATTCATTTCAGTACAGATTGTGTTTTTTCTGGAGAAAATGGTTTATATACAGAATCTGATATTTCTGATGCGAGAGATTTATATGGTAAATCTAAATATATTGGAGAAGTTAATAATAATTCAAATACAATAACTTTACGAACATCGATAATTGGACATGAGCTTAGCTCAAATCACTCTCTAATTAATTGGTTCTTGTCACAAACGAATTCTATTAAAGGCTTTGATAAATTTATTTTTTCTGGGTTACCTACAGTTGAGTTAGCATCAATAATAAGTAATTATATCCTTCCGAATGATAACTTATTCGGATTATATCACGTGTCATCTGATCCTATTTCAAAGTATGACTTACTAGTTTTGGTGGCTGAAATTTATGGCAAAAATATTGAAATAATTAGAGATAAAGAAATCATCCTTAATCGTTCTTTGGATTCTGAACGTTTTCAAAAAGAAACCGGATACATACCACCAAAGTGGGATGATTTAATAAGGTTTATGCATTCATATCATCAGAACAGGAAGTAATATGTTTAAAGACAAAGTGTTAATGATAACGGGAGGAACAGGCTCCTTTGGGAAAACAGTTTTAAAGAGATTTCTGGATTCTGAAGTTAAAGAGATTAGAGTGTTTAGTCGTGATGAAAAAAAGCAAGAAGATATGCGGATCGATTTTAATAATGACAAATTAAAATTTTATATTGGTGATGTAAGAGATTTTAATAGTGTAATAGAATCAATGCGTGGAGTTGATTATATTTTTCATGCAGCGGCATTAAAACAAGTACCATCTTGTGAATTTTATCCTATGGAGGCTGTGAAAAGTAATATTATTGGCGCAGAGAATGTTATTAATGCCGCTATTGCATGCAATGTTAAACGTGCTGTTTTTTTAAGTACAGATAAGGCAGTGTATCCAGTTAATGCAATGGGTATATCCAAGGCTATGATGGAGAAATTAGTTATAGCAAAATCACGCATGATTTCTGAAGGTGGTCCTGTTCTTTGTTCTACTCGCTATGGTAATGTGATGGCGTCTCGTGGTTCTGTAATCCCTCTTTTTATTAAACAATTGAAAAATAATTTACCAGTAACAGTAACTGACCCATCGATGACACGCTTCCTTATGTCCTTAGAAGATTCTGTAGATCTAGTTATACGTGCATTTGAAGATGCGAATCAAGGTGATATATTTGTACAAAAGGCACCAGCGTCTACAGTTGCAGATTTAGCTGATGCACTAAAAGAATTATTTAACAAAAATACTGAAACTAAAATTATTGGTACTCGGCATGGTGAAAAATTGTTTGAAACATTAGTCTCACGTGAAGAAATGGCTAAGATTGATGATCTTGGTCGATACTACCGCATCCCCGTTGATGATAGAGATCTTAACTATAATAAATATTTTATAGAAGGTAATTTACAGGAAAGTGTAATTGATGATTATACATCACATAATACTGAACGCCTTTCTGTAGAGCAGATAAAAAAATTATTGCTAACACTTGATTATATTAAGGAACAGCTTAATGCTTAAGGTTATGACAATTGTTGGGACCCGACCAGAGTTAATAAAAATGAGTCGCGTTATTGCTGAATTAAATGAACAAGTAAATCATATATTAGTACATTCAGGTCAGAATTATGACTATGAATTAAACCAGGTTTTTTTCGAAGAACTTGGAATTCGTAAACCTGATTATTTTCTTGATGCAGTTGGCGATAATGCAGCTCAAACAATAGCTCAAGTTATTGCAAAAAGTGATGAAGTAATGGAAAAAGAAAAGCCTGAGGCGATTCTATTATATGGTGATACGAATACATGTCTAGCTGTTATGTCAGCAAAAAGAAGAAAAATCCCCGTATTTCATATGGAAGCAGGTAACAGGTGTTTTGATCAACGTGTTCCTGAAGAGTTGAACAGGAAGGTTCTAGATCATCTTAGTGATATAAATATGGTCTTAACAGAACATGCACGACAATATTTACTTGCTGAAGGTATTCGTCCTGAGACGATAATAAAAACAGGCTCGCATATGGAAGAAGTACTAGATTTTTATATGCCAAAAGTTAACAAATCAAATGTGCTTGATGAAATGAACCTCAAAGAAGGTGAATATTTTATTGTTAGTGCGCATCGAGAAGAAAATGTTGATGATGAAGAAAATTTAAAAGATTTACACGATACTTTTACTGCTCTAATTGAAAAATATAATATGCCCGTTATTGTATCTACGCATCCACGAACAAAACAAAGGTTGAATGCATTGGGTCTTAAGAGTGATAATGATCTACTTAGATATATGAAACCTTTTGGTTTAATGGATTATTTAAAGTTGCAAATGTCAGCGTTTTGTGTCGTTTCAGATAGCGGAACGATAACTGAAGAAGCCTCTTTCTTAAATTTACCTGCTATAACAGTCCGAAATGCTCATGAACGTCCAGAAGGAATGGATATAGGGACTCTAATAATGAGTGGTTTGAAAAAAGAAAGAGTATTGGAAGCGGTAAAAGTAGTAACGTCACAACATTCTAAAGAAAAAAGGCTTTTCCCTATAATACCTGATTATAAGGGGGGGGCTGTCTCAAAAAAAATTGTCCGAATTGTCATAAGTTATGTGGACTATATAAATCGTACAGTCTGGTCTAAATAATTAACAAAAAAAATCCTGTACAGAAACATAACACTTATAATAGTACGTGAAGTGTTTATTAATTCCACTTTACATAAAAATATAATATTGTGAGAAATTTCATGCATAATAATATGACAGAAATTTAAATCTGTTTAGTCTGTAACTGGTTTTAGAACATAAACTGAATTACAGCTGTAACTGGCGTGAATATTCTTGTTCCAATGGCTACATATACATATAATTGAAGATAAATAAACCAATTTTAAGTTGTTTATACTACAAATATGAGGCGTTGTTGGAAATAAAATGGTTAACCTGTTATTTATTATTTTAATTTTTACTTCTTTGCTGCTTACTGAATTAGTTCGTCGTTACTCTTTAAAAACAAAATTTCTTGATATCCCTAATGAACGCAGTTCACATCTCATGGCAACACCTCGTGGTGGAGGTTTATCTATTGTAGTAATTTTTCTTGTTGTCGTAGGGTTAAGTGGTTTATTTGCGAAAGATATTGTTTATGCTTTAATTGGTTCGGGAATTTTAGTTGCTGGTATTGGATTTTGGGATGATCAGGGACATATATCTGCAAGGTGGCGCTTATTATCACATTTTATAGCAGCTTTCTGGGTGTTATTTTGGTTAGGTGAAATTCCTAAGCTTCACTTTTTTGGTTTTAACCTTGATCTGGGCTGGATAGCTACTGTGGTTATTGCGTTTCTTTTTGTGTGGTTAATTAATTTATTTAATTTTATGGATGGTATCGATGGTATTGCTGCATCTGAAACTATTTTTTTCTCTTGTGGGGCAGCATTTTTTTTCTGGCTAAATGGAATAGAAAGTCTTTGTCTTGTTTCTCTCATCCTTGCCGCATCATCAGTAGGTTTTTTAATTTTGAACTGGCCTCCAGCAAAAATTTTTATGGGTGATGTTGGTAGTGGCTTCCTTGGTTTAATGCTAGGGGTTATTATTTATGCAGGTATATTAGAAGATAGTTCAGTTTGGATTTTCCTGGTATTATTAGGGGTTTTCTTTGTTGATTCAGGTATTACATTATTTAGGCGTATGTTAAATGGTGATAAATGGTATGAGGCTCATTGTGATCATGCATATCAACATGCGGCCAAAAAATGGGGGCATAAGCGAGTTACGCTTGCCATAATTGTGATAAACTTATGTTGGTTGTTTCCATTTGCATATCTGGTATATTTAAACGAGGCTGTTGCAGCCTTATTAACTTTAATGGCTTATCTACCGTTAATACTACTGGCATTAAAGTTTCAAGCTGGCATCTCAAAAACTCACGAATAATGAATAGAAGAAAAACATTTTGAATAATTTGGTCAGACGATTTTTAAGCTTGTCTCGTTTCCATAAACAGCTAGTTATGTTGTCTGCTGACATGATGATGCTGTTTTTTGCATTGTGGGCTTCCTTTTCCATGCGTCTGGGACAATTATATGTCCCTCTTAAAACAGAGTATTGGTTATTTATTATTGCTCCAATTATTGCGATACCAATATTTATTTATCTTGGTTTATACCGTGCCATAGTCCGTTATATCGGGTTTCGTGCCTTATGGACAATCATTAAGGCAGTAACTTTATATGCGGCTATCGCCTCAGCTATTGTATATTTCGTAGGTTTTGAAGGTATACCCAGATCAATTGCAATAATTAACTGGTTAGCGACAATTTTATTAATCGGTGGTAGCCGGATGGTGATTCGCTGGTGGTTTGCAGGAATTGAAGTTTTTGGGACTGTACCCCAGAAACTAAAGCGAAATGTGGTTATTTATGGTGCGGGCACTGCAGGGATTCAGTTAGCTTCAGTATTGGGATACAGCAAGGAGTACAACCCAGTCGCTTTTCTGGATGATAACGATGATCTTCATAACAACACTATTAATGCGTTACGTGTTTATCCCATTAAAGATTTAGATAAGGTCATTTTAAAATTAGATGTTGATGAAATTTTTCTGGCGATCCCCTCAGCATCTCATACAACCAGAAAAAGAGTTATCCAGTTGCTTGAAAAATATCCTGTACATGTAAGAACTTTACCAAGTATGACGGAAGTTGCAGACGGGAAGATTAAGCTCGAAGATATCAAAGAAATAGACCTAGAAGACTTATTAGGACGCGACTCAGTTTTACCCGATAAAGCCTTATTTGATGCCTGTATCAAGGATAAACTGGTACTGGTAACAGGGGCGGGTGGCTCAATAGGCTCGGAGCTATGCCGCCAAATTTTAAGTCGTAACCCTAAAAAATTGGTTTTATTTGAGCAGTCAGAATACAACTTGTATTGTATAGAGCAGGAGTTTAAACAGTTAATTGAAAATAATCACTGGCAAACGGAGTTAGTAGCGATTTTAGGATGTGTAACAAATGAAAAGCGTGTATCTGAAGTTCTTTCCCATTATTCAGTTGATACCATTTATCATGCCGCAGCATATAAGCATGTACCTTTAGTAGAGCATAATGTTGTTGAAGGAGTAAGAATAAACACTCTGGGAACGTTAACAGTTGCTGAGTCAGCCATGAAAAATAATGTTAGTACCTTTATTTTAATTTCAACAGATAAAGCAGTACGCCCAACAAATGTTATGGGAGCAAGTAAACGTTTTGCAGAATTAGTTTTACAAGCCTTGGCAACACAAAAGTCTAGCACTAAATATTCAATGGTGCGTTTTGGAAATGTATTAGGTTCGTCGGGCTCGGTGGTTCCCTTATTTCGAGAACAAATAAAACAAGGAGGGCCGGTTACTGTTACTCATCCTGATATTATACGTTATTTTATGACTATACCTGAGGCAGCTCAATTAGTAATCCAAGCTGGAGCTATGGGTACAAACGGCGAGGGTGGGAATGTTTTTGTCCTTGATATGGGCGAGCCTGTTAAGATTAATGAATTAGCTACAAAAATGATCCACCTCATGGGTTTTACTGTTAAAAATGAAAATACACCTGATGGTGATATTGAAATTGAATATTCGGGTTTACGTCCAGGTGAAAAACTGTATGAAGAATTATTAATTGGAAACAATGTAACAGGAACTGTACACCCGCGGATAATGCGTGCAGAAGAAGACTCATATTCATTCGATGAAGTTCTAAACTTTCTAGAACGTTTAAGAGACTCAATTAAAAATTCAGATAGTGAAAAAATACGTCAGTTACTTGTTGAAGTTGTAAAAGGTTATACTCCTTCTGGAAAAAATGAAGATATCTTGTGGGAAGGCAACAACATCAAAAATGTATCAAAACCATTTGTCGAGCTAAAAAAATACCAAATAAAAACAGATAGTTAATATTTATTTTTTCGTTGTGTTTATTTCTTGTATTAATGATGAAAATAGTACAGCAGAAAAAATCAACAAATATGATACGCCATTATTTTTGTTTATTAACATCGACTCACCCATCGACATTAAAGTAATTGCAGAAGCAAAAACACTTATAGTAGCAAAACTTAAATGAGCCTTTTTCTTATTCTGCCATGCGATATAGACTGGAAAATAAAAAATTAATAATAATAATATTACTCCAAGACTTCCCTTGCTTATAAGTACTTCAATAAAAGTGTTGTGTGCTTGCCCTAAATCGATTACATGTGCACTAACAATAAATTGTTCTATGTATTTTTGAATTACCTTAGGGTAATTTCCATTTCCTATTCCAACAATAGGATGTTCCTTAAATATATACTGAGAAGATTTCCACATCTCAAGCCTTCGTCCTACGCTTGTATTTACGACCGATGGTTTTTCAAAGTATCTGGAAAAATTAATTAATGCAGAGTTCGTACGTGATTTGACGGAATCAATTTGGTAAATGGATGTTGTAGTTAACATAACCAGTGTGCATGCAACTAGAATAGATTTCAAACTTTTAAGTTGTAAGAAAATAATAGTGAGACTCCCAAAAAAAATAGTTAAGTATGCAATCCTTGCAATAGAAAGACTTATGGTAAAAAGTCCCATAAAGATAAAAAAAGGTGCTAGAGCCAGCCATCGGGAATTAGTATTGGACCATTCTTTATACGCATAAAATGACATAAGAAGTGAAAGTGCTGTAATGGGACCAAGAAAAAGTTGAGAATATGCACCAGTAAGACCTATTATGTTAAAGTCATAGCTAATGGAGTTATATTCATAAAAGGAGAAAAAAAATATACTAGGTATGCTTAACAAAACTCCTGCAAAAAGTACTTTCTTTGCAGAATTGTTCTCTCTAATTAATAAGTAAATAGGAATAAATAACAAAAAATCTATTTCTGTACCAAGGCCTTCTTTTTGAATTTGTTCCCAACTGTATCCATTACTGACTGTACTAACAATAAAAACACAAAAGAAGAGAAAGAAAGTCCAAAGATAAGTTTTTTCTTCTTTTAATAATGGTTTACGATCTTTTTTGACAAATAAGAAATACAAGGAGGTTAAAGATAATAAAACAAAGATAGAGCTGTTCCAGTGTCTAACTACTGGGCCTGCAATTGGAAAGAGGAAAATAAGTAATAAAACCCATTTGTCGCTTAATTTTTCTTGTGAGCTAAATAACTCAATAAAACTATGGAACATGTTTAGCCTATTGTTTTGATCTTACTGCAAAATATATCATTGTAATCAAGAAGGAGAATATACATGAAAATTATGGACATGAATATTTTATTTGGCTTTCTTCTTAAGTAAGAAATCTACTTAATTTAGTTAAATGGCAAAATCAATTTTGACAAATGCCGCTCAAGCTATACAATTCGCACCTGTAAATTTAGTCTCATAGCTCAGCTGGTTAGAGCACTACCTCGACATGGTAGGGGTCCTCGGTTCGAATCCGAGTGAGACTACCAAATTATACGTTTTACATTAATAATCATGCGGTCTTTAGTATGGATCGCCACTGAAAAGGAAAAATTATGCCCGTAATTACTCTCCCTGATGGCTCGCAGCGCGAGTTTGAAACCCCTGTTTCTGTTTTAGAGGTTGCCAATGATATTGGTGCGGGTCTTGCGCGCGCCACCGTCGCAGGTAAGGTTAATGATAATATCGTTGATGCCAGTTTTCTCATGTCTGAAGACAGCGCTCTGGCGATTATTACAGACAAATCTGATGAAGGCCTGGAAGTTATTCGTCATTCTGCGGCCCATTTACTCGCTCAAGCGGTTAAACAGCTTTTCCCTGAAGCTCAGGTCACGATTGGTCCGGTTATCGAAGATGGTTTTTACTACGACTTTGCCTATAAAGAAGGTTTCTCGGAATCAGATTTAGAAACTATAGAAAAGAAAATGGCTGAGCTTGCAAAACTTGACCAGCAAGTAACACGTAGTGTCATGTCTCGCGAAGAGGCTATCGACTTTTTTGCTAAAAAGGGTGAAGTGTATAAAGCGGAGTTAATTGAAGCAATTCCGCATGGTGAAGAGCTTTCTTTATATCAGCAAGGCGATTTTATTGATTTGTGCCGTGGCCCACATGTGCCCTCAACCGGCAAAATCAAAGCTTTTAAACTGATGAAGCTGGCCGGTGCCTACTGGCGTGGTGACTCGAATAACGAAATGTTGCAGCGTATCTATGGTACAGCATGGAATGATAAAAAAGCCTTAAAAGCTTATCTGCATCGCTTAGAAGAAGCAGAAAAACGCGATCACAGAAAACTTGCGCGTAAATTGGATTTATTTCATGCCCAGGAAGAAGCGCCAGGCATGGTATTTTGGCATGACAACGGTTGGGCGATTTATACCGAGGTTGAAAAATATATTCGTGAGAAATTACGCCTAAATAGTTACACCGAAGTGAAAACACCTCAGGTAGTTGATCGCGTGCTTTGGGAAAAATCGGGCCACTGGGATAAATTCGGCGACATGATGTTTACCACACATTCTGAAAACCGTGATTACGCGGTTAAGCCAATGAACTGCCCGTGTCATGTTCAGATTTATAACCAGGGTTTAAAAAGCTACCGCGATCTACCGTTGCGTATGGCGGAGTTTGGTTCGTGTCACCGTAATGAGCCGTCAGGTACACTACATGGTTTAATGCGCGTGCGTAATTTCACTCAGGATGATGCACATATTTTCTGCACAGAAGATCAAATCCAGTCTGAAGTGTCTGAATTTATTGATTTGTTATTTGAAGTTTATAAAGATTTTGGTTTTGACGAGGTTATTGTCAAGCTTTCCACTCGCCCAGAACAACGAGTAGGTGCAGATGAGGTTTGGGACAAAGCTGAACACTCATTAGAAAAAGCATTAAATGCAAAAGGACTTGAATGGGATCTTCAGCCGGGTGAGGGTGCCTTTTATGGTCCGAAAATAGAGTTCTCTTTGAAGGATTGCATTGGTCGAGTTTGGCAGTGCGGCACCATTCAAGTGGACTTCTCAATGCCGGGAAGGTTAGATGCTCAATTCGTTGCTGAAGATGGCATCAAGCACGTTCCTGTGATGTTACACCGTGCGATTTTGGGTTCATTAGAGCGATTTATTGGTATTTTGATCGAACAACATGCCGGCGCATTTCCGAGCTGGTTAGCGCCAATTCAGGTCATGGTGATGGGAATTACCGATAAACATGGCGAATATGTGCAAAAAGTGGAAAAAACTTTGCTAAATAGTGGTTTAAGGGTCAAGTCGGACTTGAGAAATGAGAAGATCGGCTTTAAAATTCGCGAACACACGCTGCAAAAAATTCCGTACCTGTTAGTGGCAGGTGATCGGGAAGCAGAGAATCAAACTGTGGCCGTGCGCACGCGTTCTGGTGAAGAGCTTGGGGTGATGTCGATAGACGATTTTACCAGCAAACTTTCCGAAGAAATTGCGAGCCGCGGCCGTATTTCATTGGCTGAAGAAAAGCAGAAATAAAGTTTGGTTATTTTTTAGATACAAGAGGAAGTTATTATCAGCGCAAACAAAGGTACACGGATCAACGACGAAATTACGGGTAAGGAAGTTCGTTTAATAGATCAAGATGGTGAGCAAGCAGGAATTGTTTTATTGGTTGATGCAAAGCGCATGGCTGAAGAGGCAGAACTCGATATTGTAGAAGTTTCACCTACGGCTAAACCGCCGGTTTGTCGCATTATGGATTACGGCAAGTTCGTTTTCGAAGAGAAAAAGAAACGCCACGATGCTAAGAAAAAGCAGAAGCAAGTTCAGATCAAGGAAGTGAAATTCCGTCCTGGGACGGAAGAAGGGGACTATCAGGTAAAACTACGCAACCTGACACGTTTCCTTACAGGGGGAGATAAGACCAAGGTAACATTACGTTTCCGCGGTCGTGAAATGGCACATCAAGAGCTTGGGCTTAAACTCCTAAAGCGCGTTGAAGCCGATCTTGCAGAATTAGGAACAGTAGAAGCGTTCCCAAGAATGGAAGGTCGTCAAATGGTGATGGTCATAGCCCCAAAGAAGAAGTAAGAACATACGTTTTTACTTAATTTAAACCTTAGTGCTAATTAATAAAATTAGCCTAAATGCGGAGTTATATAGAAATGCCAAAGATGAAAAGTAACAGCAGTGCCACAAAACGCTTTAAGCGTACTGGCTCTGGCAAAGTAAAGCGTGGCCAGTCACATCGTCGCCACATCCTCACTAAGAAAAGCACCAAGCGTAAACGCCATTTGCGTTCACCAGAAACAATCCATGAGTCAGATATGGTATTGGTTCGTCGCATGATGCCATACGGTTAATAGAGGAGATTTAAGATGCCAAGAGTAAAACGTGGTGTAACGGCAAGAGCCCGTCACAAAAAAGTCCTCGACCAAGCCAAAGGCTATTCGGGTCGTCGTAAAAATGTATTTCGCGTAGCGGTTCAAGCGGTAACAAAAGCTGGACAATATGCATACCGAGATCGTAAACAACGTAAACGTCAATTCCGTGCCTTATGGATTGCGCGTATTAATGCTGCTTCACGTGAATGTGGTATTACATACAGCCGATTTATAAACGGCCTAAAGAAAGGTGCTATTGAAATTGATCGTAAAGTCTTAGCAGACATCGCGGTACATGACAAAGCAGCCTTTGCAGCAATAGCAGAACAAGCTAAAGCTAACCTGGCGTAATCGGTACTGCTCTATTTAACTTAAAATAGAAGCAGTCAAAGCGATTGAAGAGGGAAGGCTAAAAGCCTTCCCTTTTTTTATGAAAAAATTAAGAACAGAATAAAAAGATTTCAAGGCAAAGGTCGCAGAGTTTTAATGGTTTATGTAGGTTGGATTAAGGAATAAAATGACGAACACAACAAAAACTCTACAAAAGAACAATGCTGTAAAAATACTCGTCATTGCGAGCGCAGCGTGGCAATCTTTTTATTTATACTTCGTAGCTTGAGATTGCTTCGTTATACTTCCTCGCAAAGACACGTTATGACAAGCGATGTAGGTTAAATTATTTTTAATAAATGTTTTCTCTGCGTAACTTAGCGCCCTTTGCGCCTTTGCGTTGAAAGCTCTTAAAAAGGTTTTAATAAAAATTAAGTTATGCAAAATGAATTAAACCAATTAGTTTCAGATGCTGAAAAAGCGATTAATAATGCGGCTGATTTAAAAGCGCTTGATGATATTCGTGTTACTTATTTAGGTAAGAAAGGCTCGATAACCGAGCGCATGAAGCTATTGGGTAAACTTCCTAAAGAAGAAAAGCCTGCAGCTGGTCAAGCAATTAATGTTGCCAAGCAGGCGGTACAAAAATCGTTAGAAGCGCGTAAAGAAACATTAAACAATACAGAGCTTGAAGCCAAGCTTGCGAGTGAAACAATCGATGTCACTTTACCGGGACGTGGTCAACAAGCCGGTGGGTTACATCCGGTTACGCGCACAATGGAACGTATTGAAGAACTGTTTTCGCAAATGGGTTTTGAAGTCGCAACGGGCCCGGAGATTGAAGATGAGTTTCATAACTTTGAAGCTTTAAACATCCCTGAGACACATCCTGCGCGCGCCATGCACGATACGTTTTATTTCCCAGATGGTCGTTTATTACGTACACATACCTCGCCTGTACAAGTGCGTACTATGAAAGAAAAAGCACCGCCTTTACGTGTTATTGCACCGGGTCGTGTTTACCGTTGTGATTCAGATATTACCCACACGCCCATGTTTCATCAGGTAGAAGGTTTAATGGTCGATGAAAATGTTTCCTTTACTGATTTAAAAGCGATTCTTATAGATTTCTTACAAAAGTTTTTTGAGCAGGATGATTTATCTGTTCGTTTTCGTCCATCATATTTCCCTTTCACCGAACCTTCAGCAGAAGCCGATATTGAATGTGTAATGTGCGGTGGCGAAGGCTGTCGTGTATGTAGCCATACCGGTTGGTTGGAAGTATTAGGCTGCGGCATGGTACACCCAAATGTTTTCAAGTCAGTCGAAATTGATAACGAAAAATATATTGGTTTTGCTTTTGGTATGGGCGTCGAACGTTTAGCCATGTTGCGCTATGGCGTGAATGACTTACGTTTGTTCTTCGAAAACGATCTTAGATTTTTGAAACAGTTTAATTAAAGTAAAAGATCAAAATCTCAACGCAAAGGCGCGAAGAGCGCGAAGAATCGCAAAGAAAAATATAATGTTTTTCTGAGTGCTTCATTAATATCTGCGAGAAGTTTGTAATTCCCTCTCCCTTAGGGAGAGGGCTAGGGTGAGGGGGAGTTTTAAAATATATCCCTCATCCTAACCTTCTCCCAAAGGGAGAAGGGACGATTTTTTGAAATAATATTTTCTCTGCGTAACTTAGCGCTCTTTGCGCCTTTGCGTTGAAAATCTTTAAAAAGGTTTAAAAATGAAATTTAGCGAACAATGGTTAAGAGAGTGGATTAACCCTAAGGTATCCACCGATGAATTATCACACCAACTGACAATGGCGGGGCTTGAAGTCGATGCTATTGAACCTGTTGCGGCAGAGTTTACTAAAGTGGTGGTCGGTGAAGTATTATCGGTTGAAAAACATCCTGATGCAGATAAATTAAATGTCTGTCAGGTTAATGTGGGTGAAGATGAACCCTTGAACATTGTTTGTGGTGCTGCGAATGTACGTCAAGGTTTGCGTGTTCCAGCTGCTTTAGTCGGTGCAGTATTACCGGGTAATTTCAAAATTAAAAAATCTAAACTTCGCGGTGTGCCATCACATGGCATGTTGTGTTCAACCGCAGAGTTAGGCATTACCGAAGAAGCCGATGGCTTAATGGAGCTACCCAATGATGCGCCAATTGGTACAGATATTCGTGATTACTTAAATTTAAACGATGTCATGATCGAACTTAGTCTCACCCCTAATCGTGCGGATTGTTTTAGTATCGCGGGTATTGCACGTGAAGTTGGCGTGAGTAATAAAATGCCGGTTAATGAATTCAAGCAAGCTGAAATCAAAGCAGAGATTAACGATTCTATCGAGGTTAAGCTTGAAGCAGGCAAAGACTGTCCGCGTTATTTAGGTCGCGTGATTAAAGGCGTCAATGTAAAAGCGGAAACACCACTTTGGATGCAGGAAAAATTACGTCGTTCAGGCATTCGTAGTTTGGGTCCCGTGGTAGATGTGACGAATTTTGTCTTGCTTGAACTCGGCCAGCCAATGCATGCTTTTGATTTTGCAAAAATCGACGGCAGTATTCACGCGCGTCATGCCAAAGCCGGTGAGAAGCTCACTTTATTAAATGATCAGGACATTACGTTAACCGATGGATGCCTGGTGATTGCGGACGATAAACAGCCGTTAGCGCTAGCAGGCATTATGGGGGGCGCGGCGTCTGCTGTAACAGATGAAACGGCTAACATTCTATTAGAAGCCGCGCATTTCAATCCATTGGTTATTGCGGGCAAAGCACGTAGCTTTGGCTTGCATACAGACTCATCACACCGTTTTGAGCGTGGCGTTGCAGCATCGCTTCCAATCACTGCCATAGAACGTGCTACAGAGCTCTTATTAGACATCGTCGGCGGCCAAGCGGGGCCTGTGGTTAATGTCAGCAATGAGCAAGACTTACCTGAACGCGGCGTTGTCGCCTTACGTGCTGAGCGTGTGAAACGTGTACTGGGTATTGATTTAAGTCGTGAAGAAATCACGGGGATGCTGACACGTTTAGAGCTCAATCCTGTAGTAACCGAGTCAGGTTGGGAAATGACTGCCCCCGATTTCCGTTTTGATATCAGTATTGAAGAAGATTTAATCGAAGAAATCGGTCGAATTTTTGGCTATGACAATTTACCGGTCAGTCAGGCGTCTTCTGCATTGAGTATGGTGGCAAAACCCGAAGCAAAACTCAAAATGAGTCGTTTGCGACAGGTTCTTGTTCAGCAAGGCTACCAAGAAGCAATTACCTATAGCTTTATTGAGCCCGAAATGCAGAAATTATTTGATCCGGACAATGCGGCAATTGAATTGGCCAACCCCATTTCAGCTGATTTATCTGCTATGCGCACATCACTTTGGCCGGGACTGATTTCTGCATTAAAATATAATTTAAATCGTCAGCAATCGAGAATTTCACTATTCGAGTACGGTCTTAACTTTATCTCTCAAGATACTGATATTATTCAGGAAAAATACCTTTCGGGTGTGCTTTGTGGTGATAAAAATCCAGAACAATGGGGCTTAAAAAGTGAATCAGTGGATTTTTATGATATTAAAAAACACGTTGAAGCACTGCTTGAAACAACCGGAAGAGCGACTGATTTCCAATTTGAACCCGCAAAACACCATGTCTTACACCCCGGGCAAACAGCGGCTATTCGTGATTTAGCGGCAAAAGATCAGCCCATTATTGGTTATATTGGTGCACTTCATCCCAGCTTACAAAAGAAACTGGGCTTATCACAAAGCGTCTATCTCTTTGAAATTGCTGTGAAATTTATTGAAGTGGGTCAAATTCCAGTCTTTGCGCCACTATCGAAGTTTCCTACTATTCGCCGCGACCTCGCACTAGTTATGGAGGAGGCGATAACAGCGCAGGATGTCCATAACTGCATAAAAAATGTGGCTGGCGATACCTTAAAACAATTCGAGTTGTTTGACGTATATCGCGGCGAAGGTATTGATATTGGTAGAAAAAGTTTAGCTTTGGGCTTGACCTTACAGGATCTTTCACGCACTCTTACCGATATAGAAGTCGACAACGAGCTCAGTAAAATCCTCAACGCACTAACAGCGGATCTCGGGGCAGTATTGAGAGATTAATAAAAATTATAGAGAATAAAAAATGGCGTTGACGAAAGCCGACATGGCAGAACGACTTTTTGAGGAATTAGGCCTCAATAAGCGAGAAGCTAAAGAATTAGTTGAAATGTTTTTTGAAGAAGTGCGTGATGCACTCGAAAATGGCCAACAGGTAAAGTTATCTGGCTTTGGTAATTTTGATTTGAGAGACAAAAAACAACGTCCAGGGCGTAACCCCAAGACTGGACAAGAAATTCCGATAACAGCTAGACGAGTTGTGACGTTTAGACCTGGACAAAAATTAAAAGCGAGAGTCGAAGCCTATGCTGGAACCCACCAACAATAACGAATTACCGCCCATTCCTGGCAAACGCTATTTCACTATAGGTGAAGTCAGCGATTTATGTGCTGTAAAGCCGCATGTTTTACGCTATTGGGAGCAAGAATTTACCCAACTTAAGCCTGTTAAGCGCCGCGGTAATCGTCGTTACTATCAACGTCAGGACGTGGTGATGATTCGTGAAATTCGCAGTTTATTGTATGAACAAGGCTACACCATTGGTGGTGCACGTTTACAGTTAACCGACGGCCAACAAAAAGAAACGCTAAAAAGTGATCCACAAATGCTGCATCAATTACGCATGGAAATGGAAGAAGTTTTAGAAATCCTCTCTGCATGATTATTCCGCGTTCGCAGTCATTGCGAGCGTAGCGAAGCAATCTCACAAAACATCAATACCAGAATTCGGGACGTAGCGCAGCCTGGTAGCGCACCTGCATGGGGTGCAGGGGGTCGGAGGTTCGATTCCTCTCGTCCCGACCAAATAGAAAAACCTTGAATTTATTCTTGGTGCCAAAAAACCGCATAAGTATGCGGTTTTTTGCGTTTAGGTGGTCTGTTTAGTGAAGGTGGTTAGGTTTTTAGAAAGACTAAAATGGCGGTTTTTGGCAGTTTTACCGCCAATTTACCGCCATTAATTTGATAGTGGGTTACGCAGAACGGCATCGGCTAAATGGCTCGGTGCAAGGTGCGCATACCTCATTGTCATTTTAATATCAGAGTGGCCAAGTATCTCTTTGAGCGTGAGAATGTTTCCGTCATTCATCATAAAGTGGCTGGCAAATGAGTGCCTTAAAACGTGCGTAAGCTGGCCTTTAGGTAATTCTATTTTTGCCCGGGTGATGGCTTTTCTGTAACTGCCAGAGCAGTTGGTAAAAATTCGATCGCTAGGTTCTTTTAATTTAGAAAATTTTAACAGCTCTTTATAGAACTCTTTATCAAGCGGGATATTCCTGGTCTTTTTCGATTTTGTTTTAACATAAGTTACGCTGCAGTTATGTAATTGTTTTTTGGTAAGCTTTTCTGCTTCGCTCCATCTAGCCCCTGTTCTTAAGCATAAATTAACAACATACCAGGTTGATTCGTTTATACACTTATCTTTTATAGTATCTAATAAAGATTCTATTTGAGTTAACGAGAGGTAAGTCATTTGTTTTTCATCAAGCTTAAGTTTATCTACATCAATAATTGGGTTCTCATAGTCGAGAACTTTTAGCTTAATTAATTTGTTATACATGGCAGAAAATAAATCATGCAAGTTATTAAATGTTTTTGCTGCGACTACATCTTTGTCTTTTATTGTTCGTTTATATCTATATTGAACAAAGGCTTCAGGTGTCAGCATATGAGCAATTGGATTACCAAGTTCTCTGGCCGCAACCTTTATCTGGCGTTTAAATTTTTCTGCATTGCTTAATGTGAAGCCATGATACTTGTACCAGATATCTATTATTTCCAGCAGAGTGCGTGGATCATCTATCTTTATGTTCGTTTTTGGTAGGCCAAATAAGTACTCACGCTCAAATGTTTCGGCATCTCCTTTAGTTTCGAACGTCCGACGAACACGTTTTAATCCCTTTCTGTCTATCTGACATCGCCATTTTCCATTTTTTTGTTTTTTTACAGTCACTTAAAATTTCTCATTAATGTATAGGGTTAGGTGTATGCCTAATTTATTCTCAAAATATTCAAGGCCTCCGGAAAAGCGTTACATTTGTAACTATTTAAAATTTATATAAAAAAACTTATTAATATCATATAGATAGAGAGGTTTTCCTCTTTTATCAAAGCGTTACAAAAGCGTTACAAAAGCGTAACAATGTAACGCTTTGATGTTACAAAAATGTAACGCTTTGGAAAACAACCCTAAACACGCTTGAAACCCTTGCCACACCTAGCTTTTTACCCTATATAAGCAAATGCTGTGTAACGCCATGTTACAAAAATGTAACGCTTTGCAAAAAGCAAAAAAGTCGTGTAACCCTATGAAAATAAAAAAGAAAAAAATAATTTTTAGAATTAGTTACAAATGTAACGCTTCTCCGAAACCCCTAGTCAAAAATATTGATTTTACCGCGTGAATAAATTTCTAAATTCCACTCTTAAAGGCACAGCCAAAGCATAATCACGTTCATGATCAGGAATTGTTTCAATTACCTGGAGAATAAAATCTGAATGATTATTGCTGTGTATTTCGTTTATTTTACTTAATAAATCTTTAAGTAATTTTATAGCCGCTGTCGTTTGGCCTTGTTTATGCAGAAAACAACAGGTCGCAAACGTATCTGTATATAAGCACCGTTCTTGATTTGGTATCTCTTTAAATAATTTATATAACGTTTCTTTATCAACCATCGTTATCTTCTAAAAACTTTCGATACTGTTTTAAATTAAATTTTAATTCCGTTTCTAGCCACGCCTGCTCATCTTCGTCGGCATAAGTCATCCAGTCCTGGATAAAAGTAATAATTCTCATCGTTCGTGGATTAGCCCCTGAATATTTTACTGCTGGCTCGGCTATTTCATTGGATTGAACCATCATTTGACCATCTCCTGAGAGAAGCCAATCAACAGAAACCCCTAAATTTAGGTGTAACCCTCTCAATAGTTTTCCACCAACGGGCGAATTTTCATAAATTGAATTATTTATTGTTCGCTCCGACACACCTGTTTTATTAGATATATCAACAGGTTGTAAATTTAGGTGTTGCATCACCAACTGAAGACGTGATATTTCACCTATTTTTTTCTTGCTTAACCTATTTTTAGGTGTTATTGTTTTTGTCATTAGTAAATACCTTAATTGAAAACAAAGTATATATCAGGAGATAAATTATGGAAGCACTACAAGACAATCGCCCGCCAAAACCAAAAACGGCACAAATCGGCTTTAGATATGGTGAAAAAGCCAAAGCAGCAATAGAACAAATTGCTGATAAAGAGGGCGTTGATCCATCAATTGTATATCGCAAGCTTTTCACTTCTGGGCTTAAAACCGTATACGGCATTGATACGTTTCGTAATGAGCTAGTTGAATAATTTAAATACGGCATAACGACAGTATCTCGCTGAGTGCATCACCTGAATATTGGTTAAAACACCAAAAAAATGACAAAAATAAAAGCACATATTCTCAAAGACGGAATTGTTAGTAAGAAAGAATCGGTTGTGCTTTGTTATTTATGTGAAGGGTACATGCGTAAAGAAATCGCATTAAGAGTGTGCAGAACACCCAGCACGGTTAACCGACACATCGAAAATATTGCAAAAAAACTTGATTGCAGTAGTGCCGCAGAAATAGTTGCAACAGCCATCGCAATAAAAATGGTCAGGATTGAAATTAATCATGATCACAGTTTGTTTTCTAAATGCTTAATGGTTCTTTTAATGTTTAATTTTACTGCTGGCCATTTAGATTTTCAGCGTAGCCCACGTTCACCCAGACCACTTAGAACAATGCGTGTTTCAGGCAGGTTAGTTCGTGGTCAACGGCAATTTCCTTAAGAGGATGAAAAAATAATGAAAGCAATGACATCAAAAGGCATGAATCCGGCAGTGGAAATGACAACAAGAGAACAGTTTTTTTTCGAGCGCAGAGTATTTAGATATAGAAAACGTATTGGTGCAAAAGAAATCTTACCTGTTAGAGGATTATTTTTTGCAGAGCAAATAATAGCTAGTCAAAAAATCAACCCTGAACAAGAGTCAGAAAAATTAATAAGCGAACTTGAAAAAATCTATCAACGTGATGGCTGGAGAGATATTAAACAGTTAGTAATTTATGAGTCGGAAATAAAGAAACGGCTTTCAGAATTATTATGAGGCGACTTTATTACAGAGTGCTTCGTGACATTGCTGCCGTAAAGATACTGGCTGCGTTGGTAGCTTCACCTGAACGATATATGTACATTTCTGACAAGGTGCAGAGCGGCGAACTTAGCAATCATGCCGCGACAGAGAAGAACGCAACCAAAGCAATATTGATGGCCGACCAGTTAGTTAAGGGCATTAAGCAGCGAAATACTCTTGACTCATAACACAAAGTCATAAGCAGCCGAGGTACGAGGTCTGTCTTATGTGACTGTTATGAATTTTAAATTATGAAATATATAAAAACATCACAACTTACAGAGCTTGAATCACGCCAGTTGTGGGAAGGTATTAAAAAAGATAGTCCGGCTTTAGCGGATTTAATGAGTAGGGATCCTTTTGTAGAAGAGTTAAAAGAAATATTTAACGCCACATTCCAGTTTGAATTTAATGAGTTCAACCGGTTTATTAAAATTGGACAAGAACAGATGATAAATAAAAATGACAATACCTAATTCTGCAGTAGCACGTTTTGACTTAAATCCACTGATTGTTGATCGATTAAAAAATGAATTCAGCATGAAAGAGGCTGGTGAACATTTACGCGGCGGTGTCTGCCCGGATTGTGCTAAAAAAACATTATGGACATGGACTAATAAGCCTGGACGAATACAGTGTAATAGAACAAACAACTGTAATTATTCAGCCACAAGCAAAGAACTTTTCCCTGACCTATTTGAAAAAATAAATAAAAAATATCCCCCCACAAAAGAATCTCCTCACGCCACTGCTGATGCTTATATGTCATTGATTCGTGGTTTTGATATTTCAAAAATAAAAGGCTGGTATGTTCAAGATAAATATTACAACCCTAATGCTGAACCTGTTGCCACTGCCACTGTCCGTTTTTTTCTTGATGATAAAAAAACACTTATTTGGGAACGATTCATCGAAGAATTAATTATCACCGATGAAGACGGTGATAAAGAACCGAGAAATAAAAACTTTAAAGGGAAGTTTAAAGGGTCGTGGTGGGAACCCCCAGGATTTGAAATTAATGAAGGTGATGAGGTTTGCTGGTGCGAAGGGATTATGGATGCCATTGCATTAAATATGATGGGTATGAAAGCAGTGGCCATTATGTCATCGGGTACTTTTCCGTATGAAGCAATTAAACCTTATCTCGATAAAAACATTACATGGGTTATTGCTCTTGATAACGATGTTACTGGAAGAAAATTTTTAACTAAGCATGCTAAAAAACTACGCGACATGGGGCAAAAAGTTGATGCTATGTTATCGAGCAGCGGTGAAGAAAAAGCCGATTGGAATGATTTATTTAAAAAGGGAAGGCTGACCGAAAAGGACATAAAAGAATATCGTTATTTAGGTAGGCTTGAACTTGCGACAAGCGCAAAGCAAAAAGCCCAAATGATATGGGAACATAATACTTATAAAAATTATTTTGTTTTCCCGTTTAATAATAGAACTTATTCAGCCAGGGTAAATAAATCAGATTATGATAAAGCAGCAAAAACACATTGGGCTAGTGTTTTAGGAGAAGATTTAGACAAAATAAAAGACGAAGATGTTAAAAAAGCAAAAGAAGAAGCCGACTTTTTACAGATTGATAAAGCCAATGAATATTCTTTTAGTCAGGGTTGTAAAATAAATAAAATAGCCTCATTTGAAATTAATTTTTTATATTTTCAAGAGCCAGATAACGGCGAAGATGGACAGTACTTCTTTCGCTTTAAACTTTCAAATAATTCACCAGAAAAACAACTCGCCTTTACTCATAAAAGCATTAGCGCAGCCGGCGACTTTAAAAAATCCGCATTAAGAATTCCAGGCGCACAATTCACTGGCAATACTAAAGACCTTGATCAGCTTTATGATAGTTGGACAAGTTATGTTCCAAAGGTAGTCCGCACTCTCGATTTCATTGGTTATGACCGTGATAGCAAAGCGTATGTGTTTAATGATTTTGCTGTTGAGTCTGGTCGTGTTTTAAAACTTAATCCTGAATCATTTTTTCAACTTAAAAAGTCAGGTATTAAAACAATGGTTGATATTCGCCAGAAATTAGTAGTTAAACATCACAACGAATGGCTTGCAGATTTCACTTTGGCATTTGGCGTTAAAGGATTTATTGCTTTGTCATGGTGGTTTGGTTGTTTGTTTGTTGAACAAGTAAGAGATAACTATCGGTCTTATCCTTTTTTTGAATTAATTGGTGAGGCGGGTTCGGGTAAATCTGATCTGGTTGATTTTTTATGGAATTTATTAGGTAAAGAAGGCGAATCATTCAATCCTAACTCATCCACCCTTGCTGGGCGCACTCGTAAAATGGCAGAGGTTGCCAACATGCCCGTTGTTTTTAATGAAACTGACAATGAAAAAGAAGCGCAAGAAAGGCATTCAAAACGTTTTGATTGGGATGAGCAAAAAGATTTATTCGATGGTGAGTTTGGACGGGTAACCGGTATTAAGTCACAAGATAACAGCACGAAAAAAGCACTGTTTAAAGCGGGTTTAATGATTGTGCAAAATATTCCAGTCCAAGCCTCTGAAGCGATACTAAGCCGTATATGTCATTTGAGATTTGATTGCACCCACCATTCAACAGAAGGTAAGTATGCATCGGATAGGCTTAATGTTTTACCGTTAAAAGAAACAAGTGGGTTTTTACTTAACTCAGTAAAGCAAGCTGACAGAGTAATGAAACATTTTGATATTAAATTAAAAAAACACATGACAGCTTTGCGCAAAAACAAAAAAATAAAGTTGCAGCGGATTGTGGAAAATCACGCAAAGGTGATGGCGTTTGCCGACTGCTTAAAGGGTGTTATTACTGAAATACCTGATAGCACTATCCAATTAGTCCATAGTCATCTTGAAGAAATGGCCGTTGAACGACAAGGCTCACTAAATAAAGACCACCTAATCATTCAACAGTTTTGGGGGCAGTTTGATTACCTTGATAGCAAGCCAATGCCTGGTGATAACTTAATAGAACAAAAAGACTTACTAAACCATAGCGGCACACCAGATAATTTAATCGCTTTTAACCTCGAAGACTTTCATAGCAAATGTCGTGTTCATGGTTTACCTATGATTGATCCGAAAGAATTAAGAAGACATTTACCAACAAGTAAACGCCGTAAATATTTAAGAAATGAACCAACACGTTCCCGACTCGAAGGACGGATTATTCGTTGCTGGATTTTTGAAAAGCAAAGGAGTGAATAAATGTTAAATGTGAATTATGTAGAACCAGAGCTATGCGAATTGTGTGGTGTTCATCATGAGCCAGAATATCCTCACGAGATAAATGCAACCTATAATTTTAGATTTTTTAATAAATATAAACGTCAACCAAAAGCCGAAGACAGCTACTCACATTGCAAAGGACTTATTTTTGAATGTGCTGAAATAGTATTTAAAGAAAAGCTTAATTAGGTGATCGCCCAGCCAGCGGTGGCGGTATCAGTAACACTGGCAGCAGGGGCTTTGTTCCTCAAGTCATCCTTTCAGAGTGACCTTGCCGGTTGACCCACGAAACGGGTTTTTCTTTTACAACTTATTTGAGGTGGAGACCATGAATACACAAAGTGAAAAACAGAAAGAAGAAATGCTTAGTCATTTAAGAGAGAACATGGAAAAAGTCAAAAGGCATTATGCCGCAGCACCTGCGAATTTTCTTCAGGCATGGAAAGAAGCAGTAATTAAAATTGGCACCGGCTATTTTCAAACGCAAAGAGGCTACACCATGCCAATAGAGGCTGCGGCTGCGACAGACAAGTGGCAACTAATTCCTAATATCGACGCAATGGAGAATCGCCTTGGACTTTGCAGCGTCGGAGAGGGTGTTTTTATGGCCGCCGTCCTTAGTTTTTATAACAGTGAGATTAGTGAGAATTTTATGCACCACTATCAAATGTTTGGAATAGGTGATGTAGCTAATCGATTGGATTTAGATGAAGCAGATATTATTTCTCGCTTAATGCTTAACCATACAGGGTGGTAATAATGCCTGGAAAACATTACATCGATACCAGTTCGCCTGACAGTAATTTTTCAATGCCTGATATTGGTGTTGATTATAAAAGCTGGCTTTTAAGTAAATATGAAAAATCAGTCATGGAGCAAGACGGGCAACCCGCTTTTTATGGCGTTGCTCAGCAAATTAATCATTTGATATTTGAAGCGAAAGAAAACGAACATCAAATTATTGCATTTGGGCAACATGCCAGAGAAGCCGCAGCAGTAATAAATGAACTTTCTCATGGGTTAGTTACGGTGGAGGTGGTGAAATGAGCGATTTAAGTTGTTGGGACTGTGAGCATTTATTAATTGCACAGGAAGGTTGGCACTGCAAAAAACATCTAGAGTGGTATACCGAAGAAACAGATGTGGATGATGCTTTTATGAGATTCAAAACAAATAAACAATGTATGTTTTTTGAAAGGGCATTCTTTGAGGTGGTGAAATGATAGGTACTTGTTGGGATTGTGAGGCCTTGGAGGCCACTGTTGGTGGTTGGCACTGCCTTTTTCATAATGTTTTTCTTCATGAACAAGTTAAGCCAGGTGATGTTGGTCGTGGTGGTGATGGATCGAAGTAAAATACCCTTCTGCACCAGTAAGAAAAATAAATATAACGGTGAGGTTTGAACAATGAAACATTGGACAAGCATTTTAATTATTACTATCTCCGCATTATTAATGCAGTGGCATAGCGTTGCGTTTTGGTTTGAGTATACCGGTTATACCGGTGTGGGTTTTTCCCTGGCATTGGAAGTGGTGGCTCTTTGGTTATGGTGGCAAGGTAGAACGTGGTTAGCGGTGGTGGCTTCATTATTACTTGTTGCTGGTCCTTTGTTTCAGCTTTCTGCACCCGTGATGGAAACATTAACCCGTAATAACACTAATAAAATATTAATTTCGAGTTATGAGAATGAAATAAAACAATTAACATCTTCGCTAAATCAATATGATTCTAATAGTAATAAACGAATAGGGTGGTCTTCACGCATTGACAGGGCGCAGCACGATCTCTCTCAAGCCCGTTCTAAGTTGAGGACGCTCTTGGCGGTTAAACCTCCAGAAACGTCTCAGCGGCTTTATATGGTTGTTTTAATGCAGGCACTTGCCTTGTTGGTGATTATGCGGTCACAAATTATCGCCGTAAAAGAATTACCGCTTGTTACGGAAAATAGATCGAAACAACCGAAATTACAAAAAGGATCGAAACAAGAAAATACTATAGAGAGTTCAGACACATCTAGATTAGTTAGAATTAACGGACAGATTAAACGGGTAACAGCATTAAATGATTTTGATAATCGTGTTATTGCGGTTGCTGAAAAAATGAAAAAACAATTGCCATCATATAACGGTAAACAAAGAAGGTTAGCTGATGATATAAACGTAAGACCTGCCGACATATCAATGGCTTTCAGGCACAAAGAAAAAAAAGAAGCTGGAAAAGAAATAGTTTCCGAAAGTGCTTTAATTAGGATGGAACAGGCAATGGCAAAAATATGAGTGAAATTAATGTATTCTTCAGAGGTGAATTATGAGTAAGTCTAATTACTTAAAAAAAGGTTTTGATAAAAACGCAGAGTGCTTCGACGGATTAATGATGGAGGCGAGAGAACACATGGGTGATATGGAAGAACGCCTAGCCACTATTGTAAAAATCCTCGATGAGGGTGTTGATATGGATAACTTAACGTATGATTTTCAAGCAGTAAATCAAGTTCACAGGATTGCTTATTGTGGCACTTTTCCAAAAATAACCAAGCATCACGATACTGAAATTTAATATTACCTGGGGGAAGGTATGGAAACAGATAAAAGATATCCATTGTGCTGGCCTGATGGTTGGCCAAGAACGAATAATTCTAAAATTACACATTCGTCATTTCGAGTGACTCAAGATAGCGCACAAAATAATTTGCTGGCTGAGTTAAAGCGTCTGGGCGCAAAAGAAATTATTATATCAACCAATATCCGTTTGCGTAACGATGGTTTACCATATGCCAGCCAACGCCCACCAGAGGACAAGGGTGTTGCTATTTATTTCAAGTATAAAAAACGTGAAATGGTTTTTGCGTGTGACAAATACACGATTGTAGGTGATAACATTCATGCTATAGGTAAGACTATCGAAGCGTTACGCGGTATAGAGCGCTGGGGTGCTTCGGATATGTTAGAGCGTGCTTTTACAGGCTTTGAAGCCCTGCCCTCTCCTGATAACGCTGGTGGAGCCCGATGGCAAGATGTTTTACAGGTGGGTAACACTTACACGCTGGATGAAGTTGAGCGTAACTTTAAGCTATTAGCGAAAGAACATCATCCGGATAATGACGGTAACGCCGATCAATTCGATTTGCTGGTTAAAGCACGAGACCAGGCTAGACAGGAGTTAAAGTAATAATGAAAAAATTTATATTAATAACATTACTGATTATTTCATTTTCAGCAATAGCAAAAACAAACTATGGTGCTGCCCTGGTCTCGGAGGTTGTTTCAGTTTATGACGCGGATACTTTTCGCGTAAATATTAAAGGTTGGCCAGCGGTGGTTGGGTTGAATATGCCTGTTAGAGTGAATGGCATTGATGCTGCTGAAATTCGCGGTAAATGTCCTGAAGAAAAATCCCTGGCTAAACAAGCGAGATTATTTACGGTTAATTTCCTGAAGGGTGGAACCGTTGAACTTCATAATATTACACGAGGTTATTATTTTAGATTTGCTGCTGATGTTTTTGTTAATGGAAAAAGCCTTGGTGATGCATTAATTAAAGCAGGGCATGCACGGTTTTATGATGGGAAAAGTAAACGGGCGGAGTGGTGTAAATAATGCTTATTGATTTAATACCAACTGAAAAATTACCGTGGATTATTGTTTGGATAGATTGGAACATTTATGCGTTCTGGCCAAGCATGGTTGCTTCAGTAATATTTTTTACTACACATTACTGGATAAAGATGCCATACCATTCATTTGAAGGTATTTCTTTAGCAGTATTTGTTGGGTTTTGTGCATGGATTGCATCATGTGCGGTTCGCTATGGGTATGCTGTTGGATAAAAAATTAAATCAGCAGACAATATTGTATATACTGCTAAAGCTGCATAACAGAGGTTATATGTTTTGAGGAGAAAATATGATAGCAAGTGAACTTATTAAAATTTTAGAGAAAAGACCGGATGCTGAGGTTCTTGTGATTGTCGGGAAAGATAAGAAAACTTATGTTATCGATGAAACAACCCACGCCATGGCTCACACGGTATTTCTAATAGGAAATAAAACCCCATTTGAAGCTGATAATCTATAACAACTGATATGATGCCTTAAGCCTTAAAAAAATCACCCTGCATTAAAGCCTGCCTCTCTTTAATGGGCAGGTTTTTTATTAAAGAGGCAGCGAGTTCTTGTGTTGATTTAATGGGTGGGTTGAGGTCGTGCTTATGGCTGAGAGTGAATACGAATGATGCGCCACAGTCGGGAATGTTTGTGCATTGGCCATATATATCTTTAACCGATGCTGATAGTGTGTTTGATGATGTTATTACTGCTTTACTTAAGCAGTGTGGGCAATCTAAGCGCATACTTTCCCTCTATGTTTTTATTAGTCTAGCAAAAACAGCGAGTTATACAAAGTAATGAGTTATTTTTTGTATTTGGATAATCCATGATCATTTATATATTTGTGATATGTCATGTAGTCATGCTTACTTATAATGCTGACACTAAAAAAAAGCCATCCGATACGGAGGATTTTTCCTGAGCCAATCTTTCCTTTAAATTTAAATGGTTTTATTAATAGGGGAGGAGCAGCTATTTCAAAAAAAATTAACACTTTATTATTCCTTTTTTTTGTTAAAAATTTTAGAGATTGAAATGCAAAAGGCCGCTTTAAGATCTTGTGTTGCTATACCAATATTTACGGATGCTTCGCCAAGCGAGCCTTTCAGCTCTTTTTTTATCTGCTCGTCGGTTACATCTTCAGGTAATTTGTAATATTCCCTAACGCCATCAATTGTTTTTTTATCCATACAATTATTCTACTGTATCGAGAACAGTAAAACTACATATCTTAATTATTATCTTCGTGCCACTTGGGTTCTTTAAAGCGTACTGCATTTGCGCCCAGGAATTCATTTAGTTCCAAGAAGGGCTGTTGCATCGCGCCTATTTCCAGTTCGTGATACACCTCCATGATTTTTTTAATATCACCATAGCCACCGGTGTTTTCTGCCATCACACCAGAGAGGCCAGCTTGCATGCGGTGCATGGATAGCATTTCTTCTTTTGTGATGTTCTTCACACGCTCAAATTCATCTTTTGTTGATATATCACCTACGGGGATTATTTCAACAGGTTTTCTTGCGCTGGTTTTCCCTATATTAATATAAAGTGATCGGAAATTACCTGGTCCTTTTGAGGCGCGTACTTTTTCTTCTATTTTTTTGGCTGTGTCATCATCGAGATCGGCGTCATTGGTTAATAAGATATAACCCATGTGAGCACCGTTAGAATAATACTTACGGCGAAACAGTCCGGCTTCTTCACTTAATAGCACTGACTGTATGCCGCCCACGTATTCAGGCATGCCATAAATTTCTTGCATGACATCTGGCTCTTTAATGTGAATGACTTCATCTTTTTTAAATTCGATTGTGCTGCCATCGTTTTTAAGTTTAAAAAATTGACCAGGTTCTTTTCCTCTACGCATTGATACTGCAGGTAAGCGTTCGGTTCTAACCACTGTTCCAAAATGGTTTTTAAACTTCTGGAAATACATGTTGCCAAACACGCCATAGTCGAGCGCAGCTTTTTGAAGCGATGCATAGGTAACTAATTTTGATGGAATGAACCATTTTAAAACCATGTTCTTTTTAAAATGTAGTATCGGGCCATGATGTGCGTTGGCAGACATTAAATTAGCAAGCCCGGTTAAACTCACTGGTGGACGATAATATTCACCATGAACATCAAGATATGTGCCTAAATAATCCAGCGGGTTATTGGTTAAAATAGGTTCTGGATCACCAAATTCAAAAACGTGACTGGCTGATGGTTGCGTTGCTATATTTTCTGACATAATTATTTCCCGATTTATTTTAGTCGCTCATTACTACACTGGATTTTTTGCGTGGCACCAGGTCTTCATAGTTAAGTGCATGCATAACACCCCAGGCTACGTCTGCATGTCCTGTGGTGTTTGATCGGTTTGCGGCATAGGTTATTTGACCTGATGGTGTTGATGTTTTACTTATCATCATAAATGCTTGAGTCACTTCTTTGTCACCGGCACTGTATTCAAAGCGTCCATTTTCAACAACGTCTAATGCTTTTAAAACCAGCTCTGTTTTTGTTTGTATGGAGTAGTTTATTGGCGTGGCTCTTCTGAAGAACTTCTCTACCATTTCAAAAACACCATAACCGATTCCGGTAATATCTATGCCAATGTGTTTAACATTATGGCTTTCCGTTATTTCTTTTATTCTATTGGCCTGGTATTGAAAGTTCACCCCGTGATAGCTTTCTTTTTTAAGCAGCCGCCATTTGTCAGTTGCCTTTAATGGTATGGCCATAATAACAATAGAGGCATTGTCTCGAGTACGTGATGGATCATAACCGAGCGCAATCGGGCGATTACCAAATGGCATTGCTGCATCTGGGTTGTAGTCTGTCCAGGTCTCGGAGTCGACCATGCAGGCAATAAGCTTTGATAATGTAAACACGCTCATTGCATCATCGATGAATTTGCACATAAACAAATTATCGAAGTCATCTTTGCTGTATTCTATTTCGAGTTCATCGATGTCAAATAAATCACAGCCTTGTGCTTCTGCATCTTTAACGGTAACAATATGCCGCCATATTTTGTCTTCACCCAAAGAACCGTCTTTAAGTGTTTTATGGCTTAAATCAAATTCAACCTGGTTTTTCTCTGACCGGTTTTTATTAAATTTTTCACCTGACCACATTAAATAGGCCTGGTGAGACATGGCAGAGGGTGTAGAAAATAAAGTCCGGCGCCATTTTTTGTGGGCTGACATACCAGAGGCGACTTTCCACAGTTTTTCAAAGTGTGGTATCCAGAAAACTTCATCTACATATAAGTGGCCATGGTAGGACTGTGCGGTTCGTGAGTTGGTTGATAAGAAACGTATCTCTGCACCATTAGAAAGAATAATGACACCTTGGCCTTTTAACTCAACGTCAAAGTGTTCTTGTGCTATTGCAATAATATAAGCTTTGAATACTTCCGCCTGGTCACGGGAGGCGGATAAAAATATCTGGTTATCACCCGTTAGAACAGCATCCTCAAACGCTTCATAAGCAAAGTAATAGGTTGCACCAATTTGTCGAGACTTTAATATAAAACGATTACGTTTTGTTACTGCTATACATTTTGTTTTATGCCAAAGTAATTGGTATTCAAAGAAATGATTTTTTCTAAACTCATCCAGCATTTCTTCTGTAATGCCAGAGATATCATTCTTTGGTGCTTTTTTGCGTGAGCGTTTTTTCTTTTTAGCCTGGTCTTTGTTTAGGTCTTGTTGAGTTGGCATCGAGTCTAAAAATTCAGGCGGTATATAACCGCCACCGGCTACAAACTTTGCTTCTGCTTGTAATTTGTCTGCTTTAGCCAGGTTAATTCTTAAGTCACCAAACGTTACAGCGAGTCGTGATAGCTCTTCAACTTCTGCCGGCGTTTTGTTTTCTCGCTCTGCGAGTATATTTATTCGACGGGCAATGCTCTGTTCAACCGTGTCGGGTGGAGAGAACAGCTCCCACTGTTCATTGGTGATCCAATTATAAAGTGTACGCTCGTTTACTTTTGTGTCTTTGTGAATCTCAGAGACCGTCCACCCTTTAATAAAGAGTCGTTTGCAGGTTTCTTTTATTTCTTTTGAATATCGAACGGCCATATTTTCGCTTTGATTGTTCTTTTTTATTAAGTTGACCTTATTTTAGGTGTCGAAAAATTAAAATTAACCCTTTGCCGTTTTTAGGAATTCCTAGATTGCTTTCATAGGTTTAGACAGGATTGCTTTGCGTTGAACACATGATTTTTAACACCTAAAATTTTCACAGCTAGTAACACAAACACCAAAAAACAGGTGATTAAAAAATGAATGGGATTTTAGTTTAATGGCAAAGAATTTAGAAACCGGTTGGCTATGTGTTGGTCGAAGTGGCGACACCATCGATGGGCGCATAATTTCAGAACAAGATGTCTTAGATGCTGCTGAGTTTTACGATCCTAAATTTTATACCGCCGTTATTTGGCCAGAACATAAACGTTGGTTTAGCCTGGGCAAGGTTACTAAAGTAAAATCTGAAAAAAACACCGAAGGCGGTGTTGATCTTTTTGCAAAGCTTCAACCCAATGATTACTACTTACAAATGAATGCGGCAGGGCAGCGTTTGTTTACCTCGATGGAACTTCCTCCTAATTTCAGAAAAACAGGCAAGGCCTATTTATATGGCCTTGGCGCAACTGACCAACCCGCTTCTATTGCGACTTCCGAAGTTATTTTTTCAGACCTTAAGTCTAGAAAAGACGTTGATGTTGAGGTTGATGCTTTACTTATTAGCCAATATACAAAACATCCCATCAATATCGACGTTCAAGATTTAAATGATGAAGAACCGGGCTGGTTTAAAAGATTCAAGAAAAAACATTTCTCTAACAATGATTCAGAGGCCGACATGAAGAAAGAAGATTTTGAAAAATTTGAAGCACAATTAAAAGAACTTACTGACAAAGTGAATAAGTTTACCGCTGCTGAAAAACAAGGAGCGGAAAGCGAAGAGACAGAAGAACAAAATTTTTCTGACTTATCAAAAAAAGTCACAGACCTTACTGAACGCTTTGCTGCTATTGAAAAAACAGTGGTTGACAAGGACAAAGGTGACGGTGCTGAAGAACATTACGCCAACTTAAAATCTGCGCTTGAAGATTTAACAAAAAAATTCAATGCGGCGCTTGAAGAAAGCGGCGGTACGGCTGCTGGCGAAGATACCGGCGGCGAAGATTTAAACGCATACGTTTAACTTAAAAAAACAGATTTATATTTTATAAATATATCAATTAGGCAGGAATCTGATTATGAGCAATATTAGTACGCAAGCACAACAAAAGATTAATGATTTACATAAGTTTACTGCACAGGCCTATGGCGGTGTAGTCGGTAAACAATATGCGGCTACGCCGACTATTGCTCAAACTTTAAATGAGAAAATCATTGAAGACGGTAATTGGTTCCTTCGTATGATTAATGTTATCCCTGTTTCTGAAATTTCAGGTGAAAAAGTCTTTATGGGCTTGTCAGGTAGCGTATCTGGTCGAACAGATACCAGTGGCGCAGGTGAACGTACAGCTAAGAATTTGGTTGACTTAAATGGCGATTTATATGCGCTGAAGAAAACAGACTCTGATGTTGCTTTACGTTATGCCACGATTGATGCCTGGGCTAAGTTTAAAGACTTCCGTGAAAAATATGGCAAGGCTGTACGCCAAGCGATTGGTAATGACCGATTAAAAGTTGGTTTTGTGGGTACTTCGGCTGCGGCGACTACGGTTGCGGCGGACTTGTCCGATGTCAACATTGGCTGGTTAGAACAAATTCGGACTTATAACGCAGGTTCTCAATATGTATTAGGTGCTTTAGGTTCTGTGACATTAGGCGGGGCAACATTCCCTAATCTTGATTCGCTTGTTTATGACGCATTAAATACGATTGAAATTCAGCACCGCGAAGATCCTGATTTGATTGTGTTAGTTGGTCGAAATGTTATGCAGGCGGCAAAAGGCTCTTATTACGATAACCAGGGCGGCACACCAACTGAAAAACAAGTGATGGAAGAAAAGCAAACCTTCGACACTTATGGCGGTTTACGGGCTTACGTTCCTCCTTTCTTTGACCCTGATTCAATTTTAGTGACATCAATGAGTAACTTGTCTATCTACTGGCAAGAATCTAGCTGGCGTCGTCAGCAACTTGATAATCCTAAAAAGGATCAGTATGAAGATTTTAATACGCGTAACGAAGGTTATGTGATTGAACAGCTTGGTAAGACTTCATTGGTTCAAGGTATCGAGTACGCATAATTTAATAAAAAATGACCGCTTAACATAGGCGGTCATACCTTATTTATTATCTATTTATTGGTGGGAATATGGCTTTTAAAAGCAAACTGCAAGCAATTAAAGAAGAGCAAATAAAGGAAGACAAAGATTTTTATGCGCCAAAAGAAAAAACAGATCTGTCTGGTTTAAAACAAGACAGTAAATCTGATAATTTATTTGAACAACTTCAGGCGGCGATGCAAGTTGATATTGCGCGTTTAAAAGCTGAGAAGAAACTAGAAGATAAGGTTCGTATTAAGTCTGAATTACTTCCGAACTATTTTTCCTTTGTGAATGACTACGTTGAACAGGGGTACGATTATCCTTGTGATGTTGCTGTGCAAGTAATGGTTTGGATGTTTGATGTTGGTGATATTGAAGCCGCACTTACATTAGGGCTCCATTTAATTGCTATTGGAAACCAAAAATTACCAAAGCAATTTAATCGTGATATTCCAACTTTTATTGCTGATGCTATGTACGACTGGGCAAATGAACAGTTGAAAAATGAACAGACAGCCAGCCCTTATTTAGATTTATTTACCTCTATGGCTGAAAAATCTGATTGGGATTTACATCCTGCTGTAATCAGTAAGAATTTAGTCATGATGGCAAAGCACAAGTTCCGTGAAGGCGATTTTAAGATGTGCGTTAAATTCTGTGAGGATGCTGAAAAGGCCAACCCAAAAGGCGCAGGTGTTAAAACTTTAAAGGGCAAGGCTATGGATAAAGTCATGGCTGGAGAAGATATAACTTAAAAGGCTCCACCTACCGGAACCTAGCAAACGCGAAATAAACAATACTTTTGTATAGCTTTAACTTCGTGCTTTGTTCCGGTATCTAAACATAGGATTTTAAATGTCACTTACAGGCAATCCAACTCTAACTACTTCACAGCCTCTGGTTAATGATGGCTTTTGGCTGGATGTGGCTGTGGGTGATTTAATTAGCAAGTATCGTATTCCGTCTGAGTATGCGGATGACACGATTAAGACAGGTTTGTTGCTTGCCATTGTTCGTGTTAACGAAAAATTAAAACGCGCTAAAGATGAAATGATTGTGTTGGGATACAACACGTTTCAGCTTTATTTAAATAACAACTCTAATTCTGTTGCCGGTGCTGAGTTATTACACATTCATTATGAACATGCTGTGTTTAGCCGAGCCAAGGCTTTTTTATTGCAACAGTTTAAAACCATGAACCGCCGTGACGTTGCTGAGAACGAAGCAAAAGAGTCTGAAGAAACGGAACAGTTTTGGTTGGATGAAAGTGCTAAATCTATTGCGGCCATTATGATGGAGTTTTTTCCAACTGAAACACATGTCGCAAATAACGATGTTTACGTGTCGAGTATATAAATGATTAAGCTTGGACAACTCCACCAGTTTTTAGTCAATCTTGATTTGGTTGCGGCTGAACAGATTGATAGCTGGGTTGAAAATCCGAAGATTGTACCGAGCGGAAAAAAATTAAGTGCTGATGGCATTATTTTATTTAGACAAGAATATGACGCGGTTTTTTCGATAGAGCGTTATCCGCACCAAAAGCATGATGTGAATTTATTGTTTGGCCAGCTCTGCGCCTGGCTAATGGAAAACGATGGTGATCGGGATGATATACCAGAGCCGATTACTGACGTGGATATTCTTGATAACAATACAGCAGATATTGAAATAACAATATCTTTTGAAGAAGACGTAGAAGCGATTGAAGATGTGAATGGAACTATTTCTCTGAATGGTAAAACGTATAGCCTGGGTGATGCTGTTGTTGATATTGCAGAAGATGGTGAGGTTAAGAGTGAGTAACGCTATTCACATGGATGTTGAAGGGTTGCTGCCCTGGAAACGACAAATGCAGTTGCTGGCTATGCCAACAAAGCTGCGTAGACGATTAATTTACCGAGTAGCAAAGCTCGTTATTCGTGATAGTAAAAAACGTGTTCGTAAACAAGTTGATTTAAAAGGTCGGCCTTTTGAAAAAAGAGCGAGAAAACGTAAAGGGAAAATGTTAGCGCGGTTAGCTAAACAACTAAAAATTATTAATAACAATAGCGTTAAGGCAGAGGTGGGCTTTAATAGTGCTGTTGCGGGAAAGATTGCAAGTAAGCAACAGCATGGTGCAACTGAAACAGTGAGTGCGCGTTCAATCAGTAAAAAAAGTTTAGCGGCATCACAAGATAGTCCTGCTACTCGTAAACAGGCTAGAGCTTTAAGAGAGGCCGGGTTTGAAATTAAAAAGAAAAGTGGCAAAGGTAAAAAGAAGCCTTCGTTAAAGTTTATTACAGAGACTTTTACAATAAGTCAAGCCGGTGCCATTTTAAGAGCGTTACGAATTGAAGCCGGTGAAACAATTAAAAAGAACTGGACTACTGTGTTACCAGCACGGTCGTTCCTTGGTGCTACTGCTAAAGAAGTGTCGCAATACATCGAGATGGTATTTAAACAAATGAAACAGGAGATATCCCGTGGCGTTAGGTAAAGTTGCAGTAAATGCGTTGAATTTAGCGCAAGGACCATTCCCAGAAGTTGAAAAGTATTTTCTTTTTATTGGGGTATGTGCCGAAAACCAAGATACTATTTTGTATTTAAATACTGATAGTGATTTAGATGTTGAATTAGGCGTTGCTGATTCAGAGTTAAAGCGACAAGTAGAAGCAGCAAGGCTTAATGCTGGTGATGGTTGGGCTTGTGTAGCTGTACCTGTTGCTGATGGCACGTTATGGGATGCTGCTGTTGATTTAGTAATGAATGCTAATGTTAAAGCAGAATCGGTTGTTATTTGTACGCCGGTGACCGCACAGGCCGAGTTAACCGCTATGTATGCCAAGTCTGTTGAAATTAAAGCGGAGTTTGGTCGACGTTTATTTTTTATTGCTGCGGCGGCTGCGATTGACCCAACACCGGTATCAGGGCAAACGTGGGCTCAGTACATTGCAGCTTTAACACCTTACACAGATAGCCTTAGTGCTTTTCGCGTGACAGTGGTGCCGTATATTTTTGATGATGCTGTTGGTATTTATGCTGGTCGACTATGCAACCAACAAGTAAGCGTGGCGGACTCCCCCATGCGTGTGGCTACAGGTTCTATTGTTGGACAAGACCAATCAACTTTGCCGGTTGATATTAACGGGGTTGTTTATTCAAACGCGCATGCTAAAGCGTTAAATGACCAGCGTTATTCGGTGCCAGCTTTTTATGCTGACTACCCCGGGGTTTACTGGTCGGATGGTGAAATGCTGGATGTTCCTGCAGGTGATTATCAAAAAATTGAAAACTTGCGTGTTGTTGATAAAGCTGCGCGCGCGGTTCGTATCGTTCTTATTGCCCTTGTGGCTGACCGTCGCTTTAGTTCAGACCCGGCTGGTGAAGCCTGGGCTGTTGGAAAACTTATGCGACCACTGCGTGAGATGAGCCGATCAACTGTATTTCAGGGAATTCCTTTCCCTGCCGAATTACGACCACCTAAAGATGGTGACATTGCTGTTACATGGATTACTCGCACGCAGGTGGAAGTGTTCATGAAGGCGCGACCTTTCGATATTCCAAAAAGTATTACAGCGAACATTATGCTGGATCTTTCTGCACCCACTGTTTAGGAGTTAAAAAATGGGTATTAAACATATTTCAGGACAAGACTTTGATGTAATGGTTGGGGATTTGCTTGTACACGTTGAAGCATTAAGTGCCGCAATTACAGACAATACAAAAGCCACCATGACAGGCGGTGTTCCGGACGGCTATGTCAGCGGCGATGTAGCTTGTAGTGGTGATATTGAAGTTGATACTAAGAACTTTAATCTCCTGGTTGAGGCAGCGCGTTCCGTCGGTAGCTTTCGTGATTTAAAACCTTTTGACATTAACTGTGTTGCACTGGTTGGCGATGAGAAAATGACGCAGGAACTCTTTGGATGCAAGCTGAATGTTTCTGATTTAATTAATATCGATCCAAAAGGCGCTGAAAAGAGCAAACACAAGGTTACCTTTGAAGTCACTGATCCTGATTTTGTAAGAATCAATGGCGTTCCTTATCTTGGTGAGAGTGATACCAGGGGAATCTAGTGCTAATACCTTTAACCTTACAACCTTTATCATTTGAGCCGCTGGCCTTAACGCCCGTTGCTCTTAGTTAAATAATTTAATTTGCGAGAGTATAAATGAACATTTTTAACAATGAAATATCAGCCGCAAAAACAACAACAGGCTTTTTAATGAAGGCAGGTCAAACTTTGACTGTTAACTTTTCTGCAACTGGTTCTGTCGATATTGAATATAAAAGTTCTGATAATTGGATTCTTTTAGGATCTGTTATTAATGATAGTGCTCAAGTAGCCAATGGGAATATGGTTGTTCGCTTAAAAATAACGGCCAATACAGGTGAAATTGACGCAGCAATTACTTAAGCGGTTTAAATATGAAAAAGTTTACAACTAAAAAAATTATTGCCGCGCTTAAAAAACATAATCATCCATTTTTTAAGGGCGACTATAACTTAAATTTAATTGGTGTTCGATCTAGCGATACAGACGCTAATACATTTAATGATTTTCTGGTTGTGTTGTGTGAAATTGATGGAAAACAGGAAATGTATGTCTTCCCAATGACTACTGACCCGGGCGTTTATTATCGAGAGTCGCCTATTAATGTAAATGGCACGGCAGTGCTTGTTCCTGGTCATTATAGAGCTTGTTGGAAAATTGGTGCTCATCGTGGCCAATACCATGCCTTGGTTCAGCGTGGAGAAATGGCTGTTTATCGTGATAATAGCCATGACTCGGAAATTGATTTTGATGGAAGTTCTGTTGAGACAGGTTTTTTTGGTATTAATTTACATCGTGCGAACAAAAACCGTTCTTCTTTGCGAGTCGATAAATGGTCAGCCGGTTGCCAGGTGTTGGCTAACCCCGAAGATTTTGATTTTGTAATGAAGTTGGTTGATGAATCCGCTAAAAAGTATGGTGATAAGTTTAGTTATACATTGCTAGAGGAAGATGATTTATGAATATGAAAAATATTGTTGCTCTTTCCCCTTATCTTATTGTTATTGCTTTGGTGGTGTTTCTTCTGGGTATGTGGGCAGGTTATGACTGGCGAAGCACGATTGCAGAAGCTGACCAGGCAAAAGCGGTTAAATTTGCGCTTAAAAAACAAGCTGAAAATAACGCTATTTCTCGGGCTGAGGAATTAGCTTTTATTAAGTCGCAACAAAAAACAAAAGTAGTTTATCGTTCTATTACTAAAGAGGCTCCTAAATATGTTTCAGCTACGCAAAAAAATGATAGTGCTTGTAACGTCTCTATTGGTTCTCTCCGGTTGTTCGACCATGCAGTCAGTGAGCGAATGCCCGAAGCCGCCGCCACTGTTAACTCAAGAGATACCGAGCCTTCCAACATTACAGAAGAGCGACTAATTAATTACAGCTTAAGTAATATTGAAAAATACAATAAGGCAAAAAATCAATGTAACGGTTTAATTCGATGGGCAAAAAATATAGCCAAAAACAATGCTAACAAGGAAAATTAAAATGCTAGAAAAAGATCCAAGCACGTATTCATACATCACTTACGCATGGGTTTTTCTCGTGGCAATTTGGGGCGGCTCTGTGAATTACTTGCGTAAACGGCGCGAAGGCATTATTCCTGTTTTTTCTATTACAGAATTTGCCGGTGAATTAATGACATCGGCATTTGCAGGTTTAATTACTTTTTTTCTCTGTGAGGCGGCACAGTTTAATCCGATGCTTTCTGCAGCATTAATTGCTATATCTGGCCACATGGGTTCTCGGGCTATTTTCATGCTTGAGAAATACTTACAAAAACGTGTACCAGGTAATACAGATAAAAAGTAAAGCTGGAAATAATCAATTTTTTAAAAAAGGTGGAGAGAGAAATGTCACATGTAATAACAGTAACCGTTGCGGATGTTGATGTTAATTTTAACGTAAGTGATGATGATTTTAACAAGTATATTAACGATCAGATGCCGAATGAAAAAGTGAGCTCGGCTTATAATTTCTTGAGCCGTACTGTCGATGAAGACAGTAAAGAAGAATTTAAAAAAATAGCCTTAAACGGTGCTGTGCCTAAAGGCTTGGTGGTAATGCAGATTGTGGGCGTTGTTGCTGAAGAGTTTGGTAGCGGGGTAGCCATAAGTTTAAAAAAGCCGAAAGAATCGCCAGCGGAATAAAGGCCAACGGCTTGCACCAGATGACTTGTTTGGTGCATCACTGGTTTCCAAACACACCGGTGACCAATGAAAGTATGGGCGAAGCGTTGTATATGGAACAACGTTACTGGGAAAACATGAAAAACGCAGTTGCTGCGGGGATTAGCGAAGTACTCTAAATGTCAGCCGCATTACAAAAACTTAATTTTATTGTATCGATGATCGACAAAGTCTCTAGCCCTGCTGGAAAGATGATGAAGAAAATGGATACGGTAACAACAAGTATTCAATCTGGCTATCAGAAAATTGGGTATGGTGCGGCTGGTTTAGTTGGTGCAGGTTATTCATTAGAACGTCTTCTTGAACCAGCCAAAGAAATGCGTACTGCACTTGGAACTATAAGTAGTCTCGGCGTTGAACAAACTGCTTTAGCAAGTTTGAGAAAAGAGGCTCAACGTACCGCTGTTGAATTTGGCGGTGATGCTATCGAAATTATTACCGCAAGTTATAAATTACAAAGTGCGATTAGCGGTATAAAAGGAAATGAGTTGGGCATGTTGGTTAACAAATCAACTTTACTTGCAACCGCAACAAAAGGTTCGCTCGAATCCACCAATGCCTACGTTGGACAAATGTTTAATATTCATGAACTTAATGCGAAAGCAATAGGCAAAACCGCATTTATGGATGAGCTCATTAGTAAAACAGCCAAAGCAGTTCAGTTATTTAATACTGATGGTGAAAAAATGGGTGAAGCCATGAAAAATATAGGCAAGCAAGCCACGGCAATGAAAGTGCCGCTAGGTGAGCAGCTTGCTGTTATGGGTTTTCTTCAGAACACAATGATAGAAGGTAGCCGAAGTGGTACGGCTTATCTTTCTTTCCTCTCTAATATTGGCAAAGCAGAAACAACACTAGGTATGAAGTTCACCAATTCTCAGGGTGCCGTATTACCGATGGTCGATATTATTGCAAAACTTGAAGCTAAGTTTGGTGACTTAAGTAAGGCAGCAGACCAAGGAAAACTTCAAAAAGCATTTGGCAAACGAGGACAAGCTGTTATCTCTGCGATGGCGGGGAGCATGGGAACTTTCTCAGGACATTTAGATAAAATAAATAAAGCTAATGGTTTGGATGACATAATGAAAATGGCTCAAGAAATTAGAGACCCATGGGACAAATCTGCTGCTGCGGTGAATAATTTCAGAGTGAACTTTGGCGAAAAATTACTTGTTTACATGATTCCTGTTTACAACAAAATAACTGAAATAACATCGACGATGACAAAATGGATGGATATGTTTCCTAACCTCACAGGTTGGATTGCTAAAGGAACATTAACAATAATCAGTTTGATTGCAGCAATGTCTCTTTTATCTATAGCTGTTGGAGTTAACAAGTTTTTAATGGTTGGGTGGGGAGTCGCTTTTTCAACCTTAAAATTTGCTTTTATTGCAATGAAGTTTTCACTGTTAACAGTAATACCTGCTGTTTGGGGATTTACTTCAGCTTTACTGGCTAACCCGATCACTTGGATTGTACTTGGTGTTACTGCTTTGATAGCTGTGATTATTGCCGCTGTTGTTTATTGGAAAGAATGGACAACTGTTATTTTTAATTTTGGATCTAGATTTTTAGAAATGATTGGCATATTTGCTGCGGTTGAAGGTGCGCTTATTGTTTGGGATACACTAAAACAATGGTGGACACAATTTGCCGCCTGGCTTGGCAGCCTAAACCCTTTTTCTTTTATCGGAGAAGGCATCGATTGGCTTATTGATAAAATCAATTTAATACCGGGTATTGATATTAGCACAGCGACCGACGCACCCAAGCCTATAGCTGCCCCTGCAAGTTTAAATCCTAATGTCTCTCGAGGTAACCAGGGAGGTGTAATTAATCAAATTAGCAATGCGAGCAACGCGAATAGTAGCCGTTCTATTGGTGATGTGCATGTGAACAACTATGGGCAGCCTATGAACGGCCAAACTTTACGCGATGAAATGGAGTTTGCAGCAGGTTAATAATGGCTGATTACGTTGATATTAAAATTACCGATGATGACCTAACACAAGATGTAGGCGGTGAACCAGAGCTGATATATGACGCAGATTGTATTACGCAAGATATTAAGCATTTGGTGCGTGATAGTGGTTTGCTTGTTGAAATTATTGGTCAGCGAAATGATGTGGTTGTTCAAGAAAAACTACAACAGCTAACTTTGCTCATCGAAGATGATGAGAGGCTGATACCTGGTACTGTAGATATTACACAAGAATCTCTGGGTGTTTTTTTTATTGTTGCTACAACTTATAAATATGGAAAAACAAGTTTAAAAGTGAATGTTTAAATGGCCGATGTTGATTTTAAAAAAATATTAAAAGATGAAGGTATTCCTACCACGCAAGAAGAGCTTGATGCTCAGTGGAAACAGGATGTAGCTGATTCTGGTAGCACGATAAATAATGACAGTATTTATAGCCCGTTTTGGCGTGTGATAAATGCGTTAATTACAACACCAGCATTATGGTTAATAAGTTTTGTAGCAACAACAGTGCTACCAAATACCTTTGTTAAATATGCAACTGGTGCTTTTCTCGATCTTTTAGCGGATGCCGTTAATTTAGTTAGAAAACCGGCGGTAGCTGCACTTGGGTTAATTACTTTTACCCGTGGTGATGTTGGTCAAGCAGTAACAATTCCCGTTGATACGATTATTAAAACAGCAACACTGAATGGGAAAGTCTATAAATTAAAAACAACCGTTGAAACCAGTTTTTTAGCAGGGGAAGCAACGGTTGATGTTCCTGTTACTGCTGTTGAAGTAGGGGCAGACTTTAACCTGGCAACAGGTTATTACTCTATTTTAGAAAAACCGATTGGAAATGTTATTTCGGTAACAAATAGTGATAACTGGTTAACCACGCCTGGTGCAGATATTGAAAATGACGATAATTTACGCGCTCGTATTCGTAACCAGTTCGGCACTGCTTCTGATTATCATACCGATAGCGTTTATAAATCATTGATTTCACAGTTTCCCGGAGTAGCAATCGATGCTATTTGGTTTCAGCATAATGCTCCTCGTGGTCCTGGCACAGCTAATGCTTATGTGTTGTTTGATTTTTCTTCACCCGTTGCTCAGTATCTTTTAGATATTAATGATTTTATTACTGATAAAGGGAATCATGGTCACGGCGATGACTTGCAAGTTTATCAAATGCCAGAACAAAATCAGATATTAACGGCAACGGTTTGGCATAAAAAGTTTTTAACTTCGGATGAGATAACACAACTGCAACTTGATGTTGATGCCTTTATTAAAGCGGCGTTTCGTGAAAATAAAAGTTACAACCCGACACTAACAAAACCTTATACACGTTTTAGTTTTTCAAAATTAGCTGGCGAATTAGATAATGAATTTGTTGGTATACACAGTATTGATTTTGATTTATCCGATATTGTTTCCGCACTTTGGATACCTCGATTAACTGATTTAACGGTAAATATGCAGGTTACCGAATGATTGATATTAAACTCCCTTTTTGGCTAAGCGCTTCTGAAACTAAAAAACTCATTGCGGCTGCAGAATTTTGGTGGCAGCGATTAGAAGGCTGGATGCTATGGCCATTAAGTCAATTGGACGCATTAACTTGTACAGTAACCATGCTGGATTTATTAGCCTGGCAACGTGACATTACGCGTTTTGTAGATGAACCATTATCTCTTTATCGGTTGCGCGTTAAGTACGCTTTAATTAATGCACAAGATGCAGGTAGCAAGGCAGGATTTATTGCCATCTTTGATCGTCTTGGTATTGGATATGTTGAAATTGATGAGCGTTCCGATCCCGTTGAGTGGGATGTGGTTTTATTAAGGCTGTCAGATTCACAGCTTGCAGAAAACACCGATTTATTAATGAATATTATTCATAAGTACGGGCGTACCTGCAGACGTTATCAGTTGCAAGTTATTACACCAATAGCACTTGGTGTTGATGCGAGAGATACCGGCCATACGTGGTGGTTTGATACGGCTATTCAAGAAATATTGCCATGGCAAGCAAACTCAACATTAGAAAATAGAACAATAGGTAACAGTTGGGATTTAGACGTAGCTTCACTTTAAAAACATTTATAGCGAGAAAAGATTATGGGTTTTATAACAATTGAAGGTGAAAACCAAATAGCGGCAAAACAAGGTGCTGGGCAACCGCTAAATATAGTTAATTTTGTATTGGCTAATATTGCTGGCTTAGGTGTAGAGCCTGCAGACCGCATTGAAGCGATGCCAATCGCCGGTGATATTGTTGACACGTTACCCGTCACAATGGCCGGATATGTAAACACTAACCAAGTGGTTTATTCATTAACAATGGATTCATCAATTGGTGATTATGATTTTAACTGGATTGGCCTTGTTGATGATGAAGGTAAACTAATTGCAGTAACCTACACGCCATTAATTCAAAAACGTGCAACGGCTGGCGCGGTACCAGGTAATAATTTAACACGTAATTTCTTGATTGCTTATTCAGGTATTCAAGCAACGGCTGCAATTGCAGTACCGGCAGCAACATGGCAAATAGATTTTAATGCACGTTTGCATGGCATAGATGAACGTGAACGTTTATCTAATTATGATCTATATGGCCATGAATGTTTTATCGGTGATGGCTATTTAATTGTTCGGCAAGGCGCAACCACTACTTATGATGTTTTAGCCGGGATTGGTTATGTTGGGGGTGTTCGCATTAATAATGCAGCCACACAACAAGTCGTTGCAGCAGCATCTACTTCGCTTTGGCTGGATGTTTCATTGCAAGGTGATATTTCTGACATGTCGCCTGTAGTTAATTTTGTTATTGATGCTGTCGTACAAAATGATTATATAGATGGTAATGGTATTCAACATTATTTAACTAAGCTATCTGATATTGCAGGTGATGGTTCAGTAACTGACGCGCGAGCAGCAGGATCGTCGCATGAAAAAAAGGCTGACCCACATCCTCAGTATTTAACACAGGATGAGGTTGAGGTGTTTCCATCAATAACAGCAATAGCGGAAGCTAACGCTTTAACAATAGGCGTGAAAGGTCAATCGCTAAACTTCAGAAATGTGAATTTAACAAATGGCGAACCTAGTCTTGTAAATTTTGGCGACCTCTCTTTGATTATCCCTTCAGGTGCAACAATCGGAACGGTCGACGCGATCCAATCAGAAGTTATTATAATCGTTTTAAATGTTGCTGGTATTGCAAAGCTTGCTGTTGTTAATTTAGCGGGTGGTGTTGATTTATCTGAACGCGGATTAATCACCACAGTTGCAATTGATGCAACAGCCGATTCTGCAAACGTAGTATATTCCGATGCAGCTTATATAGATGTTCCTTATCGTGTTATGGGTTCAGCCACTTCTACACAGGCAGTTGCGGGAACGTGGGCTACTGCTCCAATTTTAATTCAAGGTATGGGTGGTCAAGTATTAGCGGCCATGAGTTCTTTGGGGTATGGTCAAACTTGGCAAGACTTAACTGCTAGTCGTTCAACTAATATTTATTACTACAATACAACTGGGAGGCCAATATCAGTAGGAGTACAAATAAACGCAGCAGCAGGAATCACATTATATGGCGAGGTTGATGGAATCAATGTTGTTGGCACACAAGTTGGAACAGCCTCAGTTAAAGGAATATTTTTTATAGTTCCAGTGGGATCGCGATACATGGTAAATAGCAGCACTTTATTTAAATGGACGGAGTTAAGATAATGAAAAAATTTAAAGCAAATAGCCAAATACACGAAATAGAAGAAGGCTTTGAACATCTTCTTCCTATTGGTGCTATTGAAATTACTTCAGCAGAAGCTGATAATTTATTGTTACCGTCTCTGCAAGAATATAAAAAAACAAAGGTTTTGGATTTATACAAAGCTTGCGATTCCCATATACTAGGTGGTTTTATATCGAACGCATTAGGCGTTGACCACACATACCCATCAACCACAACAGACCAGACAAATCTCAACGGTGTTGTTACTGAATCATTAGTTAACGAAGCTGATGTAAATTGGACTGCTCCATTTTGGTGTGCAGATGCTACTAACGTATGGGATAGACGCGTTCATACGCACGTACAAATTCAACAAGTCGGTCAGGCAGCAGCTGTTCATGTGCGCGATGCACAAGACAAATTAAAACTATTAGTTGACCAGGTGAATGACCCATTAACAGATTCCGCTGAAAAAGTGGATCTTATTAGTTTTTAATTAGTATAAAAATTAATAATATGTCTTGGTCTCAAATTGCACCGACATCCCCAATATCTGACGCTTCAGGACTTAACCAGAATTTAACGGTACTATCAGTTACACCCTGGACTCATGGTATTAATGAAGGTGCAGGTGAACATACTGTTTTGAGTTTTCCTAACGCGGTGGATGCTTTGATTAATAACTTGCCAACCCAGCCTTCGGGGGCTGTTTTTGCTATTGCCGTTTATGCGGCAAATGCCAATGATTTAGCAAGTCAAATAAATACGTTAACCAGCGTATTGCCGATAAAGCAGTTATTACAGTGGCAACGACACGCCACTAAATTAATTAATTTAGAAAAAAACAAGTTTGATTTGGTTGGCCAGGTACCAGATGTAAACAGCATGGCAATAAATGCTATTCCAGAAGTTAAAACGCGAATGAAAAAAGCGATTAGTCAGGCGGCTTTAACTGAGGCAGCGGCTTTAGTGGGTGAAGATCCATTAACTAACTTAAATGCTTTTGAAGTAAATAAAACAGCGCATAACACAGATGTAAATACCGCTTTACCTGCTTTGGCTGGTGGTGCTGGTTTACGTTTTTATTCTGAAGTGGATATTGCCGCAGACTTAAAAGTTAATAGCCTTGGCCATGAATATACGATGACAGCAATTTTAGCTTTTATTGGTTCCGCTGCGGAATTAGCTTATTTAAAAGAGATGATGCCTTAATGTTGCATTTGAATAATACAAAAATAAAAGGCAGTGACTTAAAGGTTGCGGCTACATTGTCGCTGGCGGGTGATGATATTAGTGGTCAGTCGAGTATGACGGCTACGGCTGAAACAGGCGATAAACCTAAACAACTCAGCGTTTCTCTTTTAATTAAATTCATTGATGTGAAAAATTTAACCGAGTTGCTCTCCTTGGCTGAAGCGAAAGATGAAAAAGGTGAGCGTGAAACGTATGCGGTTGTGAATGACACTGCCAAAGCTATGAATATTCGTAAAGTTCGCTTTCAAGGTGACTTATCTGTTCGTGAAGATGAAACGCTGCGCTTGTGGCGTGTTTCATTCAAATTAACAGAAATTCAATCTGTTGCTGAAGCTAAAGAATCGCGACAAGAAAAACAGCCTGTTGCAGACCAAAAGCCAGCAGGTGAGACCGTTAAACCAACAGAAACAGCAACGCCAAAAGCTGAAGAATTAACTTCTTTTGAAGAAACATTAAAGTGGGTTGATTCACTTGGTAATGATGAAGTAACGGCACAGCAATGAAATTAAATCGTGTTTTAACTATTAATAGAGTTCAGCGGCAATTAATTGATGAACGTATTGCTTTGGATCTGTATTCCCCTGGTCGCGCACAATTCACCGTTTTGATTAATGATAAGGAAATTAAAAAAAATCAATTAGTGACGTTTGATTTTGGATATACATCTCAAGAAAAACAGCAACGGTGGTTTATTGGCTTAACTGAAAAAGTGGTTCCGGTGGGCGATAAGCAATTAAAAGTATTTTGCCGTGAATTATCCTCGGTTTTATCGAACCCTTTACCTTTAAATTTACGCCATGTCAGTACGCGTGATGTTGTTAAAGAAATAAACCGTATCACGGGTTTAAATTTCTCTATGCCAGATAAGCCTTACGCCAATAAAAAAGTGGCAAACTTCTATAATGTGGGTAGTGGTTATCAGGCTTTAGAATCCATGGGTCGCGTTTTTAAAATTCCCGATTATATTTGGCAGCAACAAAGTGGTGTTATTTATGTGGGTGGCTGGGCTGATTCACGCTGGGCAAGTATTAAAGATATGATGCTTCCAGAAAAGCTGTTCGATGGACACAGCGTTAATGAGAGTGCGTCGATTGCGGCTATTCCTTTTTTAAGACCAGGCATGCGTGTGCGTGGTAATCGATTGACCAGTATTGAGTTTCAAAAAAACCACATGACGGTTTCGTGGAAAAAGTAAGATGGAAAAAATAATAAAACGCCTTGTGCTTAAAATGTTTCCCGAGTTATCGGCACGTTACCATTTGCCTGTTTTTGCCGAAGTTGTTGGTGTACGTGAAACACCTGCAGAGGGTGATGTGTGTAATGAGTTTCGTCCTTACTATGCTGTAGACGTGCAAGTACTCGATGAATATGGTGAACCCGATAAATCCTATCCAATACTTAAAGATGTGATTTTATCATTGCCGGTCGCTGGCCATGAAATGGGACAATTCGCATATCCGGAAAATGGTACCTGGGTGGAAATTGCTTTTGCTTATGGTTCACCCAATAAGCCGTTTATTCGTTCTGTTCTACCCCATCGTTTAACCTTGCCGCCGGTAGAACGCGGCGAACAACGCTGGCAGCATAATGCTGAATCATTTCAACGCGTAGACAAAGACGGAAACTGGCAGCGTAAAACAGATTTAGAAATTTATGACAAAAGTTTAACCAGATTAATTGAAGCACTCGATGTTGTTGAAAATTTCCACCGTAGTGTAAAAAACACTGAAACAAATGACACTGAAATCATTGGTGCAATAAAACGCATAGAAGCCTTTGGTGCCGTTGTTGTTCAGTCTGGTGGAGTAATGGATTTGTCTTCTGTTGATCACCTAAGACTAACCACAAAAGCTGATTTAATTATAAAAGCGTTAGGTGATTTAAAAGAAACCATAACCGGCAATCATGCTGTTCAGATCAATGGGGCAAGGACTGAAAATATAACGGGTAATTCAACATTAACAACGCCTAATAAAAAAATTAATGGTGATTTTGAAACGGCAGGACAGGTTGATTTAGATGGCGGCGGTGGAAAAATTGTTACAACTCAGCATATTTGTGCTTTTACTGGGCTACCTCACATAGACGGTTCATCAACGTGTCAGGCTAAAAAATAAATGCCTTCCCCAGGAGCTACCGCATTAAAAGCGTCAATGGGTGATGTTCAAATTCCATTAGCAGGCTTTTCCAATACAAAAATCGATAATAATAGTGACTTTATTAATCGTCTGACTCTGGGTATGGCTGCAGGCTGGATTCCATTATATCCAACCACTGTTTCTAATTGTGAAGTAGAAATAGAAAATGCATTTAATGGTTTGGTCGCAGCGGGTTGGAATTCTCGCTGTTGGCTAAAATCATTAGGCAAAGGTATTGATTTAGAGATGGCCGCATGGGTAGCAAGCTGGAACACAGCGACCTCGATGCATGATTATGCGCCGTCAGTTGATTCAATTTACAACAGTATAATTGCTGAAATTGAAATATGTGTTTTTAGTAATTCACACGCTTATCCTTTGCCTTATGCCGTTGCAGCTGCATGGATGGCTCATTTTGTACAGGAAGCAGGTTAGTGTTATGCAAGAAATACGCTGCGGAGCCTGTGGACGTAAATTAGGTACCGGAATATTTATCGAGCTACAAATTAAATGTACTCGATGTAAAACAATGAATTTTTTGAGGGTCACGAACCCCATACCAGAACACCACGAGTGTCGAACTAAAGAGAACACTCGTGAAAAAATTAATAAGAAAAAACCTAAAACTATATCAAGCTGACTGCTTAACCTTCCTTTCAACATTAAAAGATAATAGCGTTGATTTAATAGCAACTGATCCGCCTTACTTCAAAGTAAAAGGTGATGCCTGGGACAATCAATGGAAAAACAAAGCTGAATTTTTTGAATGGCTTTCTGTTGTGTTGGCTGAATACCATCGAGTACTTAAACCTAACGGTTCAATTTACCTTTTTGCTGGTCCGCATTTAGCCACCGAAGTGGAGGCGGTAGTAGTTAAGCATTTTTCTATGCTTAATCATGTTTTATGGCGTAAACCATCAGGCCGTCATAATGGTTGTTGTAAAGAAAGCTTACGCAAGTACTTTCCACAAACTGAACATATTATGTTTGCTGAAAGTAAAAAATCAACACCGTTCGTTTATGAGCCTATTATGCGTTACTTGGAAAATGCCAGGCTAAAGGCTGGTGTCAGCAGGGCGGCGATTGATAAAAAATGTAAATGCCAAATGACCGGGCACTGGTTTGGTAAAAGCCAATGGTCATTTCCCAGTGAAAAACATTACAACACCATGAATAGGATGTTTGGTGGAGTACTTAAGCCTTATGCAACATTAAAAAAAGAATATAAGGCAATAAAAGAAACTCGAAGAACGTTCAACGTAACCAAGGACGTGCCCTATACCAATGTGTGGGACTTTAAACCGGTGCAATGGTACGAAGGAAAGCACCCCTGTGAAAAACCGCTCGATTTAATGGAACATATTATCACCGCAAGTTCGCGCCCGGGTGATGTTGTTCTCGATACGTTTACTGGTAGTGCTTCAACGGCTATAGCGTGTAAAAATACAGGTCGAAAATTTATTGGTTGTGAAATGGGAAATGATGAGTTTGAAATGGCCGTGGTTCGTCTTAATAAATAATTTAATAGGAGGCTATTTTTAGCCTCCTACTTTTCGTCTTTGAATATATCGCGGCCAGAGCTTTGATTGATATCGCGGGCATGCAGTGGAAAATGGTATTTTATTGACATTATTTTACCACCACCTCTATCGCACCCCAATTTTCCTTTTCTTTTACATATTTAATTTTTACCATAGTATTGCTGCGAACAATTGCACCAAAACCATTTTGAGAATCAACATAAGATTTTACAACGTGAACACAATCACCAAGGTATGTAACCGATACTGGAGTAAAAGGAAAATCCGCAGTGGCAGGGGATCGCAATCTTTCCTTAATAAAACCTTGTGACATTATTCCAGCCATAGTTGTGTTTTTACATTCCCGGTTATCACTCTCAATTTTATCTTGTGCTATTTGTTCCGGAGTTCTGTCATCTCCACTACACGAGTACATAATTACTGAAACAATAACTAATAGAATAATAAATCCATAGAATGCTTGGAGTCCTTCATTTTTTGGGTTTGGTGATTCAACACCGCAATGCGGACAAGTCTTTGCTGTTTTTGCTACTTCTTTTTTACAGGTTTTGCATTCAACTAAGTTGCCCATAAACCTATACCTTTATTATTACAATATTGTTTTCATTTATAACACCTGTTGACACTGAAAACAAACTAAACTAAAGTTACACCACGCTGGCAAAATCCAGCGGCAGGTTTGGAAGTCTGTATAATGAACATCGTGCCAAGGCGCGAGTACTCGCGTTTTTTTACGTCCAGAGTTTATGGTGGACGTACGTGGGGAGCTTCGGCTCGCCGGTTTCAATAGCGATGTTCCTTCCGGTCTTCCAATCTGCGTACGGCCACCACCCATATTTGGAAGTATGGGTGGTGGTTCTAACTTAATTTTAAAAGGAACTCGCCATGCAAAACCAACAAAACAGATCCGTTCAACAACTCTCACTTCCCAATATTCTTAGCCGTTATGAAGGCTTTGTTAGCAGGGGAATAATTTCTGATATAAGCAATAACCCGAATGCACCGTTAATTATTAAACTTGAAGATGGGCAAACGTTTGGTTGCGGTGGACTCAGTTGTTCACAACATCAATCCTCAATACTTAATTCAGCAATAGGGTATACGGCTGAATTTCATCACAATGGTTTTAATCTTCAAGGTTTGCCCATCAATCCTTCATTCAAAACATTAGTGATCACCACGTTCAAAGGAGAGGGCAAATGAATAATTTAAAAACATTGGCCAACCCGTTTCAGTTTAGTGACCTCGATGTTCGCACAGCAGTGGGTGAAGATGATCAGGTTTGGTTTTGCGCTAAAGATGTTTGCCAGGCATTAGAAATTGTCTGGTCCGGAGGATCTATAACACTAGAAAATATGCCAGATGAGTGGTTTATGGTCATGAACCTCATGACCATAAAAGGTGAAAGAGAAGCAATTTTCATCAATGAACCTGGTCTTTATCGGCTCATATTCAGAAGCAATAAACCCAAGGCCATCGAGTTTTCAAACTGGGTATGCAGTGAAGTACTTCCCACTATTCGCAAGAATGGATTCTTTGGAACTATAAACGGTAAAGACAGATTATCTTATTCAAAACAAATTATTGACCTCACCACACGACTTAGCACCACCAAGGACGCCATGCTATACAAGATGCTCATCGCTGAACTGCGCGATTGTTGTAACTTGATTGGTCGAGCAATGCCAGATTTAGCACTTTTGGGGAAAGATGTTAAACAACTAAATTTGTTGGAATAATAAAATGAATAAAAATAAATATGAAATGGAGCAAAGCATTAAAGCCTTGCGGGGTTCTGCTAAAGGTATAGCAGCCGCGATGGATGATGAAGCAATTACAAGCGAAGAAGTGTTTTGCATGTTATCAACTATCGCAGACCGAATGGTTTATTTAACAAACAAACCGGCTGCACATCAAGTGGAGCCACCAGCAGAGTAATATCTTGCATACTAAAGGCCGCACCCCCACGGCCTTAACTTTATTTACAATCCAATTAGATACCAATTTGTAACCATCCGCTACCTATATACCTAAACCGTGTACACCCACGTCCACCTCATTGCGCTATGCACTATTGACCTCCAGAATTCACTCCTCCTCACCCGGGGCTTTTTCGTGTTTTTTTTTGCTTTTGTAATCAATGTTGCAGTATGCAAGGCAACTGTAAGCCCGTGTGTGCTTATTCTTTGCGATACTTACATAGGGTGTGGGTTATTCATTACATGCAGTTAAACGAAGGCTCACGCAGAATAAAGCCGCCAATTTATCGCCACTACAAAACGTTATAAATGATTAACTCATTGATACATAAGGCTTATATGCAAATGGTCAGGAGGTTCGATTCCTCTCGTCCCGACCAAATACTAAAGCCAGTTTCCATTTTAATGGGACTGGCTTTTTTTTATTCGTATGTTTTATTCATATCAGCAATTCGGATAATTTAAAACTGTTCACTCTGTCACACTTATATTAATTAGAAGGTGAACTCGCCCGCAAAACTTACGCTTTAATCTGATAACACTATTTTACTCGTTATACTTTAACTTGAATTATCTTTGCCATGTTTACTATTTGTAAACCACGCTTCTGGTAGTTATAAACTAACTACTACAGTGATATTTTTCGAGCGCTATATAATAATTAAATTAGGAGCTGAAAATATGTTATCTCTAGATTCATTTGGATTATCTTCTCCACTAGGCATTGTATTAATGTTGGTTGTTGCCATTATTGCTTTATACGTTTCACGCCAACCGGCACATCGTGCGATTATTTCTTTTAGTAAAGTTATTCATAATGCAATGCGTTTAAGTGCAAAGTCTATTATGGCAGTTGAGTCACGGCTTTCTAATCGTAACCGCGAAGTTTTATTAGAAGCAGGGCGCGAAGCAAAAGAACGTATGATTGAACGTGAGTTTGAACGTATTGATGCCACTGTTCGTCGTGACTTATCTGAATATCCTGCAATGCATCGTCTTTTAAGTGAAGAGATAACGGAAATAGAACAAGACTATCAGGCAAGTATAGAAACGCCACCTGAACCCCCAGGCTGGGTTAAAGCGGTTGATGCAGTTGCAAAAATCCCATCCAAAGGTGATCCCATGGTGGGAAATGTTTTAGAAGATATTCATGCTTCATTAAACAAAGCGAACAAGGCTGCAACAAAAGAATACCGTAAAGCGAGTCATAAGCGACATGAACATTTGCGCAAGATGATGCCACATTGGCGTAAATTATTAACGGTGTTAACACGCGCAGATAAAAATGTGACGAGTATTTTGAGTCGCTCCAATACCATTGACCAACATATGCAAGAGTATGAAAGTATTACAAATGGAACCGATAAGGCAATACGTATACTGTCATCTTCATCTCTACAACACTTTTTTACTTCTCTTTTCGTCATGATTATCGCAGCCGGTATCGCAATGGTTAATTTTCAGTTGATCGCCAGACCCATGTCAGAAATGGTTGGAGGAACAACAAGTTTGTTCTTAGGTTTTTATCTTAATCAAATCGCTGCAATGGTTATGATTTTAGTTGAAATGACCTTGGGGATTTTCTTAATGGAGTCGTTACGCATTACAAAACTCTTTCCGATAGTCGGGTCTTTAAATGACAAGCTCCGTATTCGTATCGCCTGGTTTTTATTTATCATGTTGTTGTTCCTGGCAACAATTGAAGCAGGTTTGGGTTTTACCCGTGAAATATTGATGGAAGCCGATCAAGCAACAAATGCTTTATTGCGTGGTGAAGAGGCGGGCGCCGCTGCGTTAGAAAGTTCTGTTACCTGGATAACAACCGGTTCTCAAATGGCGCTGGGTTTTATTTTACCGTTTGTGCTTATGTTTGTTGCTATTCCTTTTGAAACCTTTGTTCAGTCATTTCGTACCGTATTGGGCATTATTGCTGTTGGTTCTTTACGTACTGTAGCGTGGTCGTTACGTTTTGTTGGTACATTATTTAAATTTTCAGGGAAATCATTACTTCATGTTTATGATTTGATTATTTTTGTTCCTTTGTTTATTGAACAAAAAATCAAAAATAAACAGTTTAATAACTCTGTATTAACAGATGAAGTAAGAGGGGTTAAAGCATGAAGCTAATAAGAAAAATAATCGTCTTAATCAGTTTTACCATATTAATGTCGTGTTCTAATGAGCAAAATATAAATCAATCACATGGTATCTATATGTTGCTTGATACATCAGGTACATATACTCAAGAGTTAAAACAAGCACAGCGTGTGATTAGTTTTTCTTTGCTAAAAATGAAGCCGGGTGATTCGTTTGCTGTTGCACGGGTTGATACAGGTAGTTTTAGCGAAAAAGATATAATAACGAAAGTGACCTTTGAAGATCGCCCAAGTCAAATGAATCAACAAAAGCGAAACTTTTTACAGAATATAGATGAATTTGTTAAAACAGTAAAAGGCAGTGCCTATACCGATATCACGGGTGGCATTTTACAAGGTATGGAATATTTGAATGAACGCGATCCAGGCAAAAAAACCATTCTTATCTTTTCAGACTTAAAAGAAGAGTTGGGTAAAGGCTATAAACGCGATATTGATTTTCAATTACAGGGTTACAGAGTGATTGCCTTAAACGTGACCAAATTACGCAGTGACAATATCGATCCAAAAGAATATTTAGATCGTTTAGAACACTGGCGAAAACGCGTGGAGTCGGCAGGTGGTGAGTGGAAGGTCATTAATGATTTAGAGCGACTTGAAAAACTCTTTTAATTCACTTTTTCAATCATTAATACTGCCAAAATAACATCGCGGCCTTCTGCCACCAAAACATTAAAGGTGCGGCAGGCCGCCGCAGTATCCATGACCTCATAACCAATATTTTGTTGCTGTAGAACCGATAAGCAATCTTGCGGTGGGAAACGCAAATTCTGGCCGGTGCCTAAGAGTACAATTTCAGGCATTTTTTCTGTAAAACCTAGAAAATGTTCTGGGTTGAATTCATTGCTTGTTTGCGGCTGCCAATGTTTAATTGTGCCATCGGTGCGTATTGAGATGCTTTTTTTGATAATTCCGAGGTGATTATCGCCATCCCAGTGATCAATCAGCCCTGATTTTACCTCTGGATGTTCTGCATCGACCCCGGTAATGGAAATTTTGCCAATATCATAACCATGAATGAGAATATTTTGGCCTGTTTCGAGTACAAATTTCACTGTTCAGCTTCCTTAAAATGTTTAAATAAATGGGCTATAGCCTTGTTTTATAAGGATCTGTCATTGACAGTGTGCTTATTGAAACGTAATGTTACCAGTTTTATGAATACGCTGTGTGGGCATTTTTTACCCTTATAATTTATAACTGATTTTTGCTACTTTTAAACGAATTTCGAGCCGGATACCCCCTTGATAGAAGATTTTCCAAGAATAAAACGATTACCGCCTTATGTCTTTAATATTGTTAACGAGTTAAAGGCCGAAGCACGCGCACGCGGTGAAGATATTATCGACTTTGGTATGGGGAATCCAGACCAGCCAACGCCAAAACATATTGTCGATAAAATGGTTGAAGTGGCTCAACGTCCAGACACCCATCGTTATTCTCTGTCTCGTGGTATTCCGCGTTTACGTCGTGCAATTTGTAACTGGTATAAGGATCGTTTTGATGTTGATTTAGATCCTGAATCAGAAGCGATTGTGACGATTGGTTCAAAAGAGGGTTTAGCACATCTTGCGATGGCAACAGTGGGTCCTGGTGACGCGGTTTTGGTTCCAAATCCGTCTTATCCGATTCATCCTTATGGTTTTGTGATTGCGGGTGCCGATATTCGTCATGTTCCTTTGACGGCTGATACCAATTTTTTTGAAGAGTTAGAACGCGCAATTAAAGATACCTGGCCGAAACCAAAGATGTTGGTGCTGAATTTTCCCGGCAACCCAACAACTCAATGTGTTGAGTTAGATTTTTTTGAAAAAGTCGTCAAGATTGCTAAGGAACATGAAATTTGGGTGGTGCATGACATTGCCTATGCAGACATTGTTTTTGATGGTTACAAAGCACCCTCAATCCTAGAAGTAGAGGGCGCTAAAGACTGCGCAGTCGAATTTTATTCTTTGTCAAAAAGTTACAATATGCCCGGTTGGCGTGTCGGCTTTATGGTCGGTAACCCTATTTTAGTGGCTGCACTTGCGCGTATGAAGTCTTATCTTGATTACGGCATGTTCACACCGATTCAGGTGGCTGCTATCGCTGCACTTGAAGGCCCACAAGAATGTGTAAAAGAAATTAGTGATATGTACCAAAGTCGTCGTGATGTTTTATGCGAAGGCTTAACTGCAATAGGCTGGCAAGTGGAGAAGCCAAAAGCAACCATGTTTGTATGGGCGCCAATTCCAGAACAGTTTAAAGAAATGGGCTCGTTAGAGTTCTCAAAGTTATTATTAAAAGAAGCGAAAGTGGCTGTCTCACCGGGTATTGGTTTTGGTGATTATGGTGATGATCATGTGCGCTTTGGTTTAATCGAAAATGAACATCGCACGCGTCAAGCCGTTCGAGGTATTCGCGACATGTTTAAAAAACATAATATTGATTTTAGTGATCAAGATAATTTAGATACAGAGGATTAAAAAGTGGATCCAGTTAAAGTTGGTGTACTTGGATTAGGTACTGTCGGTGGTGGTACGGTAAATGTTTTACAACGTAACGCAGAAGAAATTGCACGTCGTGCAGGACGCGGTATTGTTGTTACACATGCTGCAGCGCGTGATTTAAATAAGCCACGTATTTGTTCAACCGAGGGCATCACCGTAACCGCAAGCCCACAAGATGTTGTTAATGATCCTGAAGTTGCTATTGTTATTGAATTAATCGGCGGTGATTCACTTGCGCTAGATTTAGTGATGCAAGCGATTGAAAACGGTAAACACGTTGTTACTGCAAATAAAGCATTAATCGCTAAACACGGTAATGAGATTTTTGCAGCGGCGCAAGCAAAAGGCGTGATTGTAGCCTTTGAAGCGGCGGTTGCTGGTGGTATCCCCATCATTAAAGCGATTCGTGAAGGACTAGCAGGTAATCGTATTGAATGGTTAGCCGGCATTATTAATGGTACCGGTAACTTTATTCTTACAGAAATGCGCGACAAAGGTCGTGACTTTGCTGATGTACTCAAAGAAGCACAAGACTTAGGTTATGCCGAAGCGGATCCTGAGTTTGATGTTGAAGGGATTGATGCTGCACATAAGCTCACTATTTTAGCGTCGATTGCATTTGGTATCCCTCTACAGTTTGAAAAAGCCTATACAGAAGGGATTACAAAGATCACTCGTGAAGATGTAACCTATGCAGAAGAGTTAGGTTATCGCATTAAACATTTAGGTGTTACACGTCGCACTGATAAAGGCATTGAGTTACGCGTGCACCCAACACTCATTCCAGAACGTCGTTTAATTGCAAACGTTGATGGTGTAATGAATGCGGTGTTAGTACAAGGTGATGCGGTTGGTCCAACATTATATTATGGTGCTGGCGCAGGTGATGAACCAACAGCCTCAGCTGTGGTAGCCGATATCGTTGATGTTGTGCGCGTATTAACTTCTGATCCAGAAAATCGTGTGCCGCATTTAGCCTTTCAGGCAAATAGTCTTTCTGATTTACCTATTTTATCGATGGAAGAAGTTGAAACGGCTTACTATTTACGTATGCAAGCAAAAGATGAAGCCGGTGTATTAGCTGATGTGACAAGAATCTTAGGCGACAAAGGTATCAGTATCGAAGCCATTATTCAGAAAGAACCTGAAGGTGATTCAACTGAAGCAAACGTGATTATGCTGACGCACACCGTCGTTGAAAAACAAATGAATGAAGCGATTCAAAAAATTGAATCACTTAGTACCATCAGCGGAGAAGTTGTTCGCATTCGTATGGAAAGCCTCGAGGCTAGTTAAAAGATAAAAGATTTCAACGCAAAGACGATGCCAGAACGTGCTTAGCAGGTTAGGGCAATACTGACGAACCACATAGTGGTTCATTAAGTGCAAAGAACGCTAAGGGCGCAAAGTTTTTTATTTTACCCAGTGTTTCTTTGAGAATTTGTGTGTATTTTAAAGTTATATTGATATGAGTATGAAGATAATAAAATATTTTCCTCTGCGACCCTTTGCGTTCTTAGCGCCTTTGCGTTAGGTTTTGAAAAAATATATTCAGGAGCATTAAAATGCCTTTTCGTAATCGTTATACCGGCCTGATTGATCGTTATCGTGATCGTTTACCTGTGAGTGACGACACTCGCTTGATTAGTTTAGGTGAAGGTAATACACCATTAATTCGTTTAAACAATATTCCTAAGATCATTGGGAAAGATGTTGATATTTATGTTAAGTATGAAGGCTTGAATCCTACTGGATCTTTTAAAGATCGCGGTATGACGATGGCGGTCACTAAAGCGGTTGAAGAGGGCAGTAAAGCGATTATTTGTGCTTCTACTGGTAATACTTCTGCAGCGGCAGCCGCTTATGCAGCACGTGCAGGCATTACTGCATTTGTATTAATTCCTGAAGGTAAGATCGCCTTAGGTAAACTTGCTCAAGCCATGATGCACGGTGCTGTTGTTATCCAAATTAAAGGCAACTTTGATGATGGTATGGAGCTGGTTAAGCAAGTGGGTAAAGATGCGCCTGTTACGATTGTAAATTCAATCAATCCGTTTCGTTTGCAAGGCCAGAAAACCGCAGCATTTGAAATTGTTGAAGAGTTAGGTTTTGCGCCGGACTTTCATTGTATCCCCGTTGGTAATGCAGGCAATATTACAGCGCATTGGATGGGGTATAGTGAGTACCATGAACAAGGTATTGTAAACTCACGCCCACGTATGGTTGGCTATCAAGCAGCAGGTTCAGCACCGTTTATGCGTGGTGAAATGGTTAATGACCCTGAAACGGTGGCAACAGCCATTCGCATCGGTCACCCGCAAAGCTGGGATAAAGCATGGGTTGTACGTGAAGAGTCCGATGGTTGGTTTGATGAATGTAGTGATGATGTGATCTTGGCAGCGCAAAAATTATTGGCTGAAAAAGAAGGCATCTTCTGTGAGCCTGCATCAGCAACATCTTTAGCCGGTGCAATGATGGATATTGAATCAGGAAAAATTCCTGAAGGCAGCAAAATTGTTTGCACCTTAACCGGACATGGCTTGAAAGATCCTGATACCGCAATTGAACAGAGTTCACGTCCATTAATTAATGTTCCAGCGACGTTAGAAGACGTTCGCAAAGCCATTTTAGATAATATGTAGATATATCCATCCTGTCATTGCGAGCGTTAGCGCGGCAATCTTTTTGTTTGAGCACTAAACTTGAGATTGCCGCAGTCACTTTGTTCCTTCGCAAAGACTGATTACTTAGAGACCACTTATCGTGCATGGTGATTCTACACTGACACTTTTTATTCCTGACTTGTTTGGCTTCCAGTCAACACTTAATCATTTATCAGTTGAAGAAAAATCATCCTTACCTCCATTTGAAATACCTGTGTTGGAAAAATGGCTGTCTCGAGGGATATTTGAAAAGCGCTCAAATCAGGAAGATAGTATTTTTTCAGAGTTGGGTTTAGCGGAATTTACAAACAAAGATAAACCTTATGCTGCATTATCCTTGTTAGCTGAAAATATTTCTGAGATTGAATTAAATAAAAAATCATATTGGCTACGCGCTGATCCGGTAAATCTACAGCCTGATGGAGATACAGCGCTGCTAGCAAGTCATGTCGAAATTGATTTAACGCAAAATGAAGCTGACAAACTTGTTGCTCAGATCAATGCCCACTTTATTAATGAACCCTGGCAACTTTTTGCCTTTGCTCCTCATCGTTGGTATTTACGTTTAGATAACCCCGCTGATTTAAAAACAACACCTTTACAAAAAGTATTAGGTGAAGACATTAATCAATTTAGTCCCACAGGTAATGATGCCGATTATTGGTTTAAAATTATCAACGAGTTACAAATGTTAATTCATGGTTCAAATGTTAATTTTGAACGTGAGTCGAGAAATATGTGGACGGCAAATAGTGTTTGGCTATGGGGAGGTGGATTTTTTCCTGAGCTTAAATCAAATTCTCATTACGATAAAATTTTTACCCATAATTTAATCTATTCTGGTATCGCTAATCATTGCGGTCTGGATGTTGCACCCTTGAAGCAGCATACGCCATTCAACAATGCTTTGTCACAACAGTTTAAAGATAAAAATAATTTTGTTGTATTAGACACGCTGTCTGATCAATTGCAAAATCGAGATTTATATACTTTTGTACAGAAGTTAAACGCATTAGAAAATGATTTCTTAAATTATGCAAATAGCTTATTACTAAATGGAACGATTGATACTCTTAAATTAATCACGGATGCTGGAATATTTACTATTACTAAAAAACATTTAAAACGTTGGTGGAAGCGTATTAAACCTTTTGTTGCGCATAACTATGAATAAATCAATAAAGCGAATTGCTCGTCTGGATGAAACCATAACGGGTTTTTCCAGTGTGTTAAATCGTGTCTATGCTAATCGAAAAATTCAGTCACAAGATGAGTTAGATTATTCACTTGCAAACTTGTTACCTTATGAGAAATTAAAAGGTATTTCAGAAGCGGCAATGTTAATCACGGATGCAATAAAAAATAATCAGGCAATTACGATTGTTGGTGATTTTGATGTCGATGGGGCAACCAGCACTACCGTTGCAGTTAAAGCACTTTATAGTATGGGTGCCTCGAAAGTTGATTTTATTGTACCGAATCGTTTTGAGTATGGTTATGGTTTAACCCCTGAAATTGTAAAAGTGGCTGTTGAACAGTTTAACCCTGATTTCATTATTACTGTTGATAATGGTATTTCCAGTATAGAAGGTGTGAAAACGGCCAAAAATTTAGGCTTAACGGTTGTGGTTACCGATCATCATTTACCAGCAGCAACCTTGCCGATTGCTGATGCGATTGTTAACCCAAATCAAGTGGGCTGTTCCTTCCCCAGTAAAATGTTGGCGGGTGTTGGTGTTATTTTTTATGTCATGTTAGCTGTGCGTTCTTTATTACGCGAGCAGGGATGGTTTGAGGAAAAGAATATTCCAATTCCTAATCTGGCTGAGTTATTAGACTTGGTTGCTTTAGGAACCGTCGCTGATGTTGTACCACTTGATCATAATAATCGTATTCTTGTCTCACAAGGTTTAGCGCGTATTCGTTCCGGAAAAGTTCGTGCAGGTATTAAAGCCTTAATTGAGGTTGCAGGAAGAGAAAGTGAACGCTTGATCGCGAGTGATTTTGGTTTTGCGGTTGCACCAAGACTTAATGCGGCAGGGCGTTTAGATGATATGTCGTTAGGCATTCACTGTTTATTGAGTGACGATCTTTCTAAAGCACGCGGTATTGCACAGCAACTCGATGAAATTAATTTTGCGCGGCGTGATATAGAAGCCGATATGAAGCAACAAGCGATGACGATGTTAGATAATATGCATTTAGATTCTGATGATGAAAATAACAATCTACCGTTTGGTTTATGTTTATTTGATGAAAATTTCCATGAAGGGGTGGTTGGTATTATCGCTTCACGCATTAAAGATCTCTGGAATCGCCCGGTCATCGTGTTTGCAAAAACGGATGATGGATTATTAAAGGGCTCGGGACGCTCTATAAAAGGTTTTCATATGCGTGATGCCCTGGATGCCGTGGCAACAAAAAATCCAAAATTGATTACAAAGTTTGGTGGCCATGCCATGGCGGCGGGTTTAACCATTGCTGAGTCTGATTATGAGCATTTTACTCAAACTTTTGATAAAGAAGTTCGCCGTCATCTGAACGAAGATGATTTACAGGGCGTGATATTGAGTGATGGTGAATTATTAGAATCTGAGTTCAGTATGAAAACAGCCGAAGAGTTACGGTTTGCCGGGCCCTGGGGGCAAACATTTCAAGAACCCGTTTTTGATGGTGTTTTTAATATCATTAATAAACGTATTGTCGGTGAAAAGCACTTAAAATTGTCATTACAGCCGGTAAATTCCAGGCTAGAAATTGATGCGATTGCATTTAATACTACTGATGAAGATTGGTCAGTTGAGCAAACACAGGCAAAAGTCGCCTATCGCTTAGATGTGAATGTCTTTCGGGGTAATAAAAATTTACAGCTAATGGTTGAGCATATTGAGCCTTGTTAATTTCCCCCGTCATATCATTACACCGTGATGTGCTTACGTCGTCACAATAGTGACAGTGGTAATCTTTAAGTTAGGTGCATTAAAAGTGAGATTGCGTCGTTCACTTTGTTCTCTCGCAATGACAATTAGTGTAGAATTCGGCCTTTATTTTTAAGGATTTCAATATGTTGGAAATCCCAAGGTTTTTTTAGAATGTTAGAAATTCAGCCAATCAAAACGCGTATCAAAGATTTTCAGGGTCGTACTGATATCCTGAGGGGGTATCTTTGACTATGAGGTCAAGCAAGAGCAATTAGCGGAAGTTATTCGTGAGTTAGAAGAACCTACAGTTTGGGATAATCCTGAGCGCGCTCAAGAATTAGGACGCGAACGGGTTACCCTGGAAAAAATTGTCCATATTATTGATGAATTGGAAAGCAGTCTTGCCGATGCTGCAGAATTGGTCGAGTTAGCTGCTGAAGAAGACGATGAAGAAACCGTCCAATCGGTGACAACTGAGCTGGACGATAAAGAAAAATCCCTTGAGCAGCTCGAGTTTAAGCGTATGTTCTCAGGACAAATGGACGCCAATAATGCCTTTTTAGATATTCAATCTGGCTCGGGCGGTACTGAAGCACAAGACTGGGCTGAGATGATCTTGCGTATGTATTTGCGTTGGGGTGAAAGCAATGGTTTTAAGACCGAACTTGTTGAGGCTTCTTCGGGTGAGGTGGCCGGAATCAAAAGTGCCACGATTAAGTTTACTGGTGAATATGCCTTCGGTTGGCTGCGGACAGAAACGGGGGTGCATCGCTTAGTACGCAAATCGCCGTTTGATTCGGGTAATCGTCGTCATACCTCTTTTTCATCTGTTTTCGTCTCTCCGGAAGTCGATGACAATATTGATATAGAGATTAATCCCTCAGATTTACGTGTGGATACTTATCGCGCCAGTGGTGCAGGTGGACAGCACGTTAATAAAACCGATTCGGCTGTACGTTTAACGCATGAACCCACAGGGATCGTGGTACAGTGTCAAAGCGGTCGTTCGCAGCATCAGAATAAAGATAATGCGATGAAGCAGTTAAAATCAAAGCTGTATGAATACGAGTTACAAAAGCAAAACGCTGAAAAGCAGGTAATGGAAGATAATAAAACAGATATTGGTTGGGGCAGTCAGATCCGATCTTATGTTTTAGATCAATCTCGTATAAAAGACTTACGCACCAACGTTGAAACCAGCAATACTCAAGCGGTGCTTGATGGTGGTTTAAACCAATTTATTGAAGCCAGCCTGAAAAGTGGTTTATAAATTAAACGATTTCAACGCAAAGGCGCAAAGAACGCTAAGAAACGCAAAGGGTGTAAATATTGCGTAATTAATTTCTTTGCTTTTGTGTAAGTTTTAATTTTTTATAACGAAATTAATGAGAGTTATGCAGATAAAAAGTTTTTAGCTCTGCGAACCTTTGCGTCCTTAGCGCCTTTGCGTTAGGTTTTATTTTTTTGAGAAAAGAGTATGAATGATAAAGTTGAAGAACAACCTGTAGACGAAAATAAACTCATTGCTGAACGCCGCCAGAAGTTAGCGGGTATCCGTGAAGCGGAAGGTTCTGCGTTCCCTAATGATTTTCGTCGTAATGTTATGGCGGGTGAACTGCAGGCTGAATACGGCGATAAAGAAAAAGATGAAATCGCTGAACTCAATATTCGGGTCAGTGTTGCTGGTCGTATGATGTTAAAACGCGTCATGGGTAAAGCCAGTTTTGCAACGGTTCAGGATATGTCAGGTCGTATTCAGTTTTATGTTGCTCGTGATGATTTACCCGAAGGCGTTTATAACGAACAATTTAAAAAATGGGATATTGGTGACATCATTGGTGGCGAAGGTACGCTAATGAAAACGAATAAAGGTGAACTCTCGGTTAAGTTAGATAGTATTCGTTTATTAACTAAATCGTTACGTCCACTGCCTGAAAAATTCAAAGGCATCTCTGATCAGGAAACACGTTACCGTCAACGTTATATTGATTTAATTATGAATGAAGAATCGCGTAATACCTTTATTATGCGCTCTAAAATTGTTGCACACATTCGTGAATTTTTAACCAAAAAAGATTTCCTGGAAGTTGAAACCCCTATGATGCAGGTGATTCCTGGTGGTGCAACGGCTCGTCCGTTTACCACTTTCCATAATGCACTCGATATGGATTTATTTTTACGTATCGCGCCTGAGCTTTATTTAAAGCGTTTAGTGGTTGGTGGTTTTGAGCGTGTATTCGAAATTAATCGTAACTTCCGTAATGAAGGTTTATCTACGCGTCATAATCCAGAATTTACTATGATCGAATTTTATGAAGCGTATGCCGATTATAATGACCTTATGGATATCACCGAAGAAATGCTGCGATCAATTGCAGAGAATGTTGTTGGTAAAACACAAGTGCCTTATCAAGGCGATGTTTACGATTTTGGTAAACCCTTTGATCGCATGACAGTAAAAGAATCCATTCTGCATTTTAACGATGATATTACGATGGAAGAATTAGATGATGAAAGCAAAGCTCGTGCTATTGCAACACGTTTAGGCATCCCATTAAAAGAGGGTTATGGTTTAGGTAAAGTTCAAATTGAAATATTTGAAAAAACAGTTGAACACCGTTTAATGAATCCAACCTTCATTACAGCTTACCCAACAGAAGTATCACCGCTTGCGCGTCGTAATGATGATGATCCATTCGTAACCGATCGTTTTGAATTTTTTGTCGGCGGTCGTGAGATAGCAAATGGTTTCTCGGAATTAAACGACGCAGAAGATCAAGAAGGCCGTTTCAAAGCACAGGTTGCCGAAAAAGAAGCCGGCGATGATGAAGCCATGTTTTTTGATCAGGATTACATCACGGCATTAGAACACGGCATGCCACCAACGGCTGGAGAGGGGATTGGGATTGATCGTTTAGTGATGTTATTTACTGATGCCCCATCAATCCGTGACGTCCTCCTCTTTCCACATATGCGACCAGAAACGCAATCGTAGATTGCGGTTAAGGGAGTACTCGACAAAGCTTCTTCGTAGAAGAAGATTTATAAGTGAGGCCAGAAGCGTAATTGTAAATTACGATTAAGGTCATGCTAGATGAAACGCGAAGCGGTTCTTAAGCGCGCCCTGAAGGTTAACGTTAGTTAACCTGAAGAAGTGCCTTCGGGGTGCGACCAGAAACGCAATCGTAGATTGCGGTTAAGGGAGTACTCGACAAACCTTCTTCGTAGAATAAGATTTATAAGTGCGGCCAGAAGCGTAATTGTAAATTACGATTAGGGGAGTACTCGACAAACCTTCTTCGTAGAATAAGATTTATAAATGCGGCCAGAAGCGTAATTGATAAAGTGACATTATCACTCATTAATAAAAGGAAACTCATCAATAAAGTTTAAGACTCTATTGCCTATGTCCTTAATAAAATTATTGACTGCTCGGGCAGGCGCATTTTTGTCTTTGTGATCCCCAGCACACAGTGAGCTCTTAAAATATTCATGAAATGAATAGGCAAATAACTTTTCTGCACCGACAAACTTGTTTTCATTTAAGCCAGTAATAACTTCATCATTAAATACTTTATCGCACTCGCAGGATAAAAATCCTTTTTGTTGGTAACACAGATCGTGTCTTTGGCAAGCTCGGTCAAGCTCATTGACTGGCTCTTCGGCTTCCTCAATATTTTCAGGATGATTTGCACCACACCAGTTTCCATAGGTGGGCATAAGAGCATCGGGATTTTCTGTGTTGAGTAAAATGGAGTCACTAGCAGGTTGATTCGCACCAGATTCAATTGAAAAAGCGAGTAGCAGCACCATTAAAAAGTACGATTTTTTCATCATTATTTTTCCATAAATAAATACTTAATTTAGCATCTATTCTTTTTATTTAGTGCCAACCATTTCAATATAAAGCATGCTTTTGTGCAATAAAAAAGGCCAGCTAAAAAGCTGGCCTTTTTAAACAAGTAAGAGGGCTAAATGATTATTTAGTCCAGTTACCGAAGTTTTCTGTCGTTTTTTCTTGACCGTCTTCAAAACCAGCGCTGTAAGCTTCAGTTACACGTTGTTCTTCACGTTCTGGGTTATTTACATAACCACCTTGCCATCCTTGTACGTACTCAGCGTCTACGCCCATTTCTTCCATTTTAGTGCATGCATCATAATATTCTGTGTTCATTAGTGTATCTCCTCGGAATAATCCAGTAATTATCTCAATTTACGAACAAATGTACAAATTCTTTATAAGCTTTTCCCTATATATCTGTATAGGTCGTCAGAAGAAATCAGTATTTGTCGATAATAGCGGCAAATTTTTCTCAGACTTGATGCTTAAATGACCATAACTTAGCTATGGTTATATTATTCGGTGCCGAAGTATACAAAGCCTCGAGATTTGACAATATATCCCTATAGGGCAGGTATCCCTATCTAATGAATAATAACCAAGTTAGTGCGTCGGGTATGGGTTTCAGGATATAATGGGCGGCTAATTGTAGACTGTTTTGAGAGAATTTAGATATGACAACCGAAGCCGCAGAAATTGTAGAATTTAACAGCGCCATGGCCGCATTTGAGTCAAAGCACTTTTCCACAGCTGTACAGCTCCTTTCTCCGTTCGCGGAAAAGGGTAATGCAGATGCACAGCACCGTTGTGCCATTATGTTCCAAAATGGCTTAGGTGTAGCGGCCAATGAAGCGAAAGCACTTGAATATATGACTGCCGCCGCCGAGCAAGGTCACCCTGTTGCACAACATGGGCTTGGCTTTATGTATATGGAAGGTGAGTGTGTTGAGAAAAATGCTGAAAAAGCCATTGAGTGGTTTCTAAAAGCCGCTGAACAAGGCATGGTGGGTTCAATGACGACGATTGCCATGATGTATGAGCAGGGTAATGGGGTGGAGAAAGATCCTGAGCTGGCCAAAGAATGGTACGCCAAAGCCGGTTTTTAAAATCTATCATCCATTTTGAGGGCGTTAAAATGCTATTCGAAATGCTCATGTACTTATTGTACATTCCGCTTTCTCATAACATTTTGCCTTCTCAAAAAGAATGCTAGAAATTTAAAAATAAGTTATTAAATTCATAAAAATATAATATCAATGGAAATTATGTAATGCGTCCAGCACATTTGAAAACAGTTTTAGATAAAGAATTTTTAAGTACTGAAGATGGTTACCATACCCCTGTAATGTTGTGGGGCGCGCCGGGTGTTGGCAAGTCTCAAATTATTTCGCAAATCGCGAAGAGTCATAATGCGCCATTAATTGATATTCGTTTATCGCAAATGGAACCGAGTGACTTACGCGGCATTCCTTTTCGTGAAGGTACAAAAGTGGAGTGGGCGATTCCATCTATGTTACCGAATAGCGAGACACATGGTGAACGCGGTATATTATTTTTAGATGAAATCACCTCTGCACCGCCAAGTGTTTCCGCAGCAGCGTATCAGTTAATTTTAGATCGTAAGTTAGGTGATTATGAAGTGCCTGAAGGTTGGGCAATTTTTGCCGCGGGTAATCGTCAGGGCGATCGTGGTGTGACCTATACCATGCCGGCACCTTTAGCGAATCGTTTTTCGCATTTTGATTTTGAGGTCAATGTGGATGACTGGGTCGCATGGGCTTATAGAAATGATATTGATGATCGCGTCATTGCCTTTGTGCGTTTTCGTCCAGAGTTATTATTTGAATTTGATCCTGCGCATAATCCTGTTGCGTTTCCTTCACCTCGTTCATGGGAGTTTGCCCACCGAGCGGTACAAAAATTTGAACATCAAAATGATATTCGGCTGGGAGCATTACAGGCCTGTGTTGGACCTGCCACAGGGATTGAGTTGAATGCTTTTATTGAAAATCTCGATCAACTGCCTGACATTGATGCAATTTTAAAAGGTGAGCAGGTCGATGCGCCGACCGAAATTGATTTACAGTATGCCGTTGCCTCTTCATTAGTTGGGCACGCCATACGGGTTCATGAAAAAGCAGAAGCGCAGACAGTTCACGGTCACATTTTAAATTATGCCTCGGTCTTTCCGCAGCGTGAAATGGGTGTTATGTTGGTTTCTGATATGCACCGGGCAATTGGTAATGATATTTTTGCGGTACCTGAATTTGCTCAGTGGTCGAATGCCATTGCTGACGTATTGCTATATTAACGGCCTCTAAAAAAATATAATTTATATGTCTGCGCTAATATATTAAATCAAATATATGTTAAATCCTGTATATGATAAATCAAGCTGAACAAGTCCATGATCAATTAAGTAAAGTTGAGCTCAAACTCACTTCTGCACGCACGCGTTTAATTATTGATAAGCCTTTCTTAGGGGCCTTAGTGCTACGCTTACCGATGGAAGAGGCCGATCCTGAATGGTGTAAAACAACCGCAACCGATGCACGCAAATTTTATTACAATGCTGAATACATTGATTGCTTATCCATGGAAGAAACTCAATTCATGTTGTCGCATGAAGCTTTACATTGTGCCTTATCCCACTTTTCTCGCCGGCAACACCGGGTTACTCATAAATGGGATCTTGCTTGTGATTATGCAATCAACCCTATACTTGAAAAAGATGGTTTAACACCACCACCCGGTTCATTACGTCTTCGTGAATATGAAGGCATGACCGCTGAAGAAATTTATCCATTAATTGATGATCTGGATGATCAGGAAACACTGGATCAACATATTTATGATGATTCGAATTCAGATAGTGAAAATAACGTCGCACCGCCACCCAAAGATGACTCCGATGCGGATAACACACAAAAAGAAAAGCAGCCTAGCCAGGGTAAAGGATCACAACAATCTCCTGAACAAAAAGGTAGTGGCGGTGGCAACTTGCCAACAGGTGATAAAGACACTAATGGCGGCGGTAAGGCCGAGCCAAAAGATACTAATGCAGGCAAAGGGGCTGAAAAACCACAGCCACTCACTCACCAGGAAAAAGAAAACTTAACCGTGCAATGGCAACAGCGTTTAGCCGGTGCCGCGCAACAAGCCATGCAAGCAGGAAAGTTAGATGGTGAAATGGCGCGCATGGTGGACTTTTTATTACAGCCACAATTACCCTGGCGTAATTTGATTTCGCGTTATTTAAATTCATTAGCGCGAGATGATTACAGTTATACCCGGCCATCAACACGTCGCGGTGATCCGGCGATTTATCCCAGCTTACGCAGTGCCCAGCTAGACATTACTATTGCGATTGATACCAGTGGTTCTATTAGCATGACAGAAATCCAGGAGTTTGTTTCTGAAATTGATTCACTTAAAGCACAAATGCGTGCAAAGGTAACACTGATTGCCTGTGACTCCGAATTAGCTAAAGACTGTCCCTGGGTATTTGAACCCTGGGATGAATTTATTTTGCCTAAGAGTATTAAAGGCGGTGGTGGTACACGCTTTAGCCCGGTCTTTGATTGGGCCAGTAAGCAGGATAAGACGCCTGATATTTTAGTTTACTTTACTGATGGAGAAGGTGAGTTTCCTAAAGTTGAACCAGGCTTTGATGTTTTATGGCTGGTGAAAGGTAAAAAGAAAGTGCCCTGGGGGCAACGAGTCCAGTTGAACTAATAAGTTTCCCCCTCTCCCTTCAAGGGGGAGAGGGGTAATTTTTAGAAATTTATCCTCCATCCCATTTCGGGATAAGCATCGACTTGCAAGGAGAGCTTAGTCAAATGGCTAGTTTTTTATCCGAGATTAGGGAGAGGGCAGTTAAATTACCCCACCCTAACCCTCCCCTTAAAAAGGGGAGGGGATGATTTTTAGAATTTTGTCCCCCTCCCATTTCGGGAGGGGGTGCGGGGGAGGGATAGTTAAAACCATCCCTCCCTAACCTCCCCTTAAAAAGGGGTGGGAATAAAGATTAAAAGAAAATATAAATGATAAATCTATCGAACGAAGACAATTTGAGAATGAACGTATTGCTGCATCAAGAGCTGCAGGCAATACGTATTGATGAATCCAAGATGGTTGTGTATGGCCTGTCAGAGAAGGGCGAAGCCACTGTCCCGTTGCAGCCCAACTGTAAAGATGAAGTTTATATTAAACAAGTTAAAGAACTTATATCGACGCATGTTTTAGGTTCTCCAGGTGGTTATCCAATATTTTTACGCCGCTGGACACGTATGGGGCAATCGCGTACGAATGAAAGTTTAGAGCGTTTGCTGTTGCTTGGAGAATCAGAAGCGATTGTTGCGGTCGCTAATGCGGATGAACTTACAAATGAAATAGCACGTCGTGCATGGTGGGCGATGCCGACGGCTGAAAATGCACGTTGCTTATTACGTCATCAGGATGTTATTGAAGGCAGTATGGGCAAGGAGCTTGCTGAGTTTTTAGTAGAGTTTTTACCCTTTGAAGAAGAACCGGGTGCAATGATTGAATCAGCGCGTTTGGTATTACAAAAAAACCTTGTATCTGAAAAGGTACGTCATGATTTATGGAAAAAAGGTCAGCGCAAGAATGCTTTACTGGTCGGCTTTCTAAAAACGCTACCCGATGAATTACCCGTTGAAGCAAAAAAACACAAAGCATTTGATGAGCTAAAGAAAAAACTAAGTTCATTGAATAATAATGCTTATTCTAAGATACTTTTGCGGGTTTTAAGCAAAGAGGGTCAGGCCTATTTAACAACCATTGAATCTGTTATGAAGAAACCCTCCAATCAGGATGTGGTTATTTCATTATTTAACACAATGCGTGGATACTTTGAGTCAATACGGCCTAACGATGTTGAATATCAAGATATTGGGGCGCTGTTAGACGATACAACTCATTATATTGATGTTAGTGCCACTCAAACTGATTTTTTAAAAACAGTTTTGAATGAGGCCCCTGAATTATCAGAAAAAATAAAATCAATAACGGCTTTATCGTTGGTTGGTGAGTCTTTAACAAATCCAATATTTTCAAGAACAGACGCTATCGGTTCTTTAATGAGAAAAAAAATTAACCATTTAACAAGTCCTTTATTAAAAAAAATATCGATATTAAGAGGAGAGTGATGTTTTTTAAATGCCTGTTTTCGGCCGGTAGCAGACACTAGACGACAGACGACTTCTAAAGCTCTTTAGTTAAGTCACTTAAAGCAGGTGTTTAACATTTTTAATAAGCGGATTTCAAAAGCAAGAAAGTGCCGCTTTTGAAAGTCCGGGTGAGCATGTGAACGGTTTGATTTTTTATCCGGCTTCTATTTACTTATAGTGCCTCCCTTACTTCCTCCACCATAAATATTGATTTTAACATTGCTTTTTTTAAGCCCTTTATATTTATTTTTCTCTGCACGTTGTTTCGCAACAATTGCATCATTCTTTGCTTTGGCTTTTTGCGCTGCAGCCCATGCATCTTGTTGTGCTTTTGCTGATTCTTGTTTTGGGTCTTGATAAAAATCGGCGAAAGCTTGTGATGAAAATAATACTATAAAGATACAGATTAAATTTTTCATTTTTATTTCTCCATTAATATCCCTAAACACTACCATGATTGAGCGGGAAGCAATCACGACTACTTAATGAGCCTGACAGATGATTGTACGGCCCCATGGGTACGTATATTACATGGTGTTTTGTAAATTATTTTCATATCAACAACTTACCGTAACGGGGGCCTATTATCAATAAAAGTAAATCATGACCACCCAGTGCCACCCATTGAAGAGTCCACGAGAGTAATACTGTATTTCAAATGTCTATTTTATGCCTTAGAAATAAATGGCTTGGGAGAAGTTCTAAGCGGCAGGAATGGATCGTTTCTCGACAATAGTATTGTTTAATTGTTGATTCGAGTGTAAAAGATATCTCTAAACTACTCTCGGTTGGCTTCGTCAACTTGTGTGTTTAGTGTCCAAAAATCGTAAAGTAAACCTATCAGAAAAAGTCCACCTGTTAATAACCAAATTAATCCAGTAATCCATTTACCAAGATAAAACCTGTGAATGCCAAAAAAGCCTAAAAATGTCAGCAAAACCCAGCTAACCGTGTAGTTTTTGTTACCGACAGTGTATTTGACGTCAGCGGCTCTATCCATTCCTGGAATTAAAAACAGATCGATAATCCAACCAATCAGAAAAATGCCAAGGGTGAAAAAGTAAATTGTACCTGATACGGGACGGCCATAATAAAACCGATGAGATCCAATGAAACCAAAAATCCATAAAATGTAACCAATAACTATACTATATGTGTTATTTGGAACTGGCATAGAATATCTCATTAATTAATTCTTAAATTTTATAGAGCTTACAAAGAAGCTTTTTGAATGGCGGCTTTGGTCGCTAAAAATTATTACGTTTTACAAACTACAGAAATAGCCAATATTTTTGGTTCTTCAACTTATCTTCATTTGCTTGAACATCTGGCTGTAAATAGCAGGTTGTGAGTTCTGCTGATTTTAATATAAGCGTAAACTCTTTTAATTCATCTCGTCTGAAAGCATGAATATGGAGTTCTTCACCTTCTTTATAACTATTTACAATATTGTTAATAGTTAGATTATTAACTTGTATGTTATTTACTGCGATAATGATATCGCTGGCAGAAAGACCTGCAATCTCTGCACTTTCATCATTAAATACCTGTGTTATTTTTGCACCAGTGGGATGTTCTGCAAAGCGGGCACCAAAAAAGGTATTTTGGCTGTCATTATCTTTAGCCGGACTTCCGCCTTTATCATCAACCGATAGAGTGGGGCGTAACTTATAAGTAATACCCATTTCAGTTAATAGATTCTCAAGCGGAAGCTCTTCTACATCATATAAATAGTTGTTAAAAAAGTTGCTTAAATCAATTCCTGAAACTTCGCTACAAATTTGCTCTATTTGTCCTTCAGCTAAACCTATTGATTTTTTTCCGTAGTTTAGCCACAGATGTCGCATAATATCATCGAGCGATTTATTGTTTTGTGTCTCTTTACGAATAGTAAGGTCTAAACATAGAGCAAGTAGTGCACCTTTTGCGTAATAACTCACAATATTATTTGGTGCGCTTTCATCTTGTTTGTAGAACTTTGTCCATGCCTCAAAACTGGATTCAGCAATGCTTTGTTTAAAGCGTCCTTTACCACGCAATACACGGGTAATGGTTTGTCCTAGTAACTCCAGATAACTCTCAATAGAAATAACCTTGCTGCGAACTAAAGCCAGCTCGTCATAGTAAGAGGTAATCCCCTCAAATGCCCAAAGCTGCTGGGTATAGGTCTCTTTTGTTAGATCATAAGGCATGAAGTTGGCAGGTTTGATGCGCTTAATATTCCAGGTGTGAAAATATTCATGGCTACACAAACCAAGGTAGTTTCTGTATTTTTCATTGGGCTCATCTGGTTCGGTTACTAATGGTAAATCATCACGGCTACACATCAGGCTGGTCGAACTGCGGTGTTCCAGGCCGCCATAACCATCGCCTGTCACCATTGTCATGAAGATATATTTTTCGAGTTGAGGCAGCTCACCAAACATTGTGCAATGTGTTTGACATATTTTTGTCAAGTCACTTTTTAAACGTTTACTGTCATAACGACATTGTCCGGTAAAAGCCATTCTATGTGTGGTGCTTTCGACTTCGAATTCAAATTCTGACTGTGTACCAATTTCTACGGGGTGGTCAATTAAGTCGTCATAGTTCTCTGCTTTATATGTTCCGAACCCTGATGAACTTGTTATTTCGTTTGCTAAAGAGGTTGTTACTTTCCAGTCAGCATATTTTGGATCAAGTGGCTTTTCAATTTCAAGATAGCAGTTTTCACTTTCAAAATCGTGTGGCATTAAAAACAGGCTGCTGCCATTAAAAAAAGCATGTGTCATGTCAAAATGTGCACTTCTTACCGACAAGTCCCAGGCATAAACGTCATAGCTTAAAGTAAGTTTGGATGTGGTGGGTGCTATTTTCCATGTACTCTTATCCGTTTTTTCAATTTTGATTGCTTTATTATTCGAGCTGGCACCTATAGTAATAATGTTTTTCGCAAAATCGCGAATCATATAACTACCAGGAATCCAGGCAGGCAATGAAACTATTTGTCCTTCTTTATCGGGGTGACTAATTTCAAGAGTGACTCTGAAGGTGTGTGCGTGTGGATTGTGTAAACTTACAGTATATTTAATGGTCATTTTGTTATTTTAATATAAAGGTGAACATGGTTTTTATTCGTTTTATTTGTACTATAAACAATCTCATCAGGAAAGTGTTTTATTTGTTGGTTTGATGCGACTTCGAGCCATTCGCCGGTTTTGCCGACAATAGTGGTGTCGAGTTTAGTGTGTTCTATTGCATCAGCAATATTATTGCTGAGTGATGAGGAATTAACACCGACTTGAATAATAGCCTGACCGTCGAACTCATGTACTTTAAAAAGGTAGTTTTGCCCGATTTTTTTATAACGTATTGACTCTGTAACTGAACCATCAGCAGAGCGTGTGCGTTCACGGATGGGAATCGAAGTACCTGTGTTTAATGTCACCCATTGACGTTCGATGATTGACATGGATTGTGAAACATTATTTCTATTTAATTCATATATATTTTTCGATTCTTTAAAATTTAATTTTTTCTTCGAGGCAATAAACTCAAGGGTAAGAGGAATGCTTGCTGTGTCTAATTTTTGAATGAGTTTGACAATATCTTTTGTTTTCTTTTTTGCTCCCTTTATAATAAGCGTATTGTTGTTGGTGCTTGCTGATAGTGCGTGTTCAGTTAAATATTTAAGAATGCTGACTGCTTCTGTTACATCAATATGTTTTAATTGCACCGTAGTGAACTGTTCTTGTTTCGCCAGTGCATTTGTACTGCTAAGTAGTAAAACAAAAGTAACTATCAATTTCATTATTTTTTACCCAGTTTCATGTCATAGTGGGGGATACCAGCATCCATATAAACACCGCTTGAAATAGTAAAACCCTGTTTTTCATAAAAGCCAATTGCATGCTCTTGGGCAGATAATTGTATATTTGTCATTGATTTTTCACCTGCCAGATTAATCATAAAATTAAGCATGTTCTTACCAATACCAGAGTTACGATATTCGATGAGTACGGCCATTCTGCCTATATGACCATTACGCAATAAACGTGCCGTTCCGACGGCTTTATTATCAATATAAGCCAGAATATGTACAGAATCAGCATCAAATTCATCCCATTCTAATTCAGCGGGCACATTTTGCTCATCTATAAAGACTTTTGTACGTATATAGTGGATTTCAGCCAGATTCTTATCAAAGTCAACAATTTTTATATTGTTATTACTCATGCAACAGGTCATTGTCGAACTCAATAAAACCTGAATTATACAGTTTGCATAAAAATGCGAGCGCGATTTTATTATCCATATAAGGTTTTAGTGTTAGATAAGTATAAGTCGTTTGATTACAAAAAAGCATCGTTATATCACTTTCATCTTTTTGTATGTTTTGTTTTGTACCGTTGAGATAAAGAGAAATAGTATTGTCTTTGTTTTTAATATAATTTGCTCTGACTGTTGCAGGACGGCGAAGGTTATAATTGTTCTTGATTTCCACTAAAAATTCGTCTGTCGTTAAATTTCTTTCAATAAGTTCGACTTCATCATCCAGGTAATCTGTAATAAAGCCGCCAAACCAGTCGGCTATTTTTGATGTGTCATTAAAGTGAGAAAGCAACAGTTGTTGAATATTATTGATTGCAGCAGAAGATATTTCACCAGGATTATTTGTCTGTCTTAATTCAGTATCCTGGTAGCGTAAATCATCTGTTAGTGTTGTTATATGTTCATCAATATAAGATGAAAGTAATTCAGCATGAGAGGGGGCTCTAAAACCTATTGAAAAAGTCATGCAATCTTCCATACCGATGCCATAGTGTGCAATGTTTGGGGGAAGATATAACATATCACCCGCTTCAAGGATCCATTCCGATTCCGCGGTAAAATTTTTAATAATTTTTAAAGCTGAGTTTTCCTCAAAATTATTCATGCTTACTGCTGTTTCACTGATCATCCACTTACGCCTGCCGCTGGCTTGTAATAAAAAAACATCATATTGATCAATATGAGGACCGACACTACCTTCGGGGGAGGCATAACTGGCCATTAGATCATCTACGCGCCAGCTAGGTATAAAATTAAATTGCTGTAGTAAGTCATCTAACTCAGGAAAAATTTTATTTAAACCCTGAATTAATAAGGTCCAATGGCTTTTGGGTAGCTTAGAAAACCTTTCTTCTAAAAAAGGACCATTTTCCAGAACCCATTTAGGTGTGTTTTTCTGTTCTGAAATAATTCGGGATTCAACAAAGTCTTCACATGCGAGGCCGGCAAGTTCTTCTGCAGATATGGGAGACTGGTAATGTGGAAAAGCAGAGCGTATCAATAATGGCTTTTTTTGCCAATAGTGAAGTAAAAAATCATCAATATTTATATTATGTATCAAGAAGTATAGTATTTATATTGAGGTGATTAAAAAAGTTCGATATCGCCTTCGCTTATGATGATATCTTCTATTTCTTTTTTTTCTAGCAAGGCTTCAAAATAACTGATTTTATTTCTTCCATTATCTTTTGAGTAATAGAGTGCTTTGTCAGCACGCTCAATAATGGTTGCGAGAGGAATTTTATTGGTAAAAGCGCAAACACCTATACTGACAGTGACTTTATTATTTAATGGGAAATTTATTTCCTCAATACTCTTGCGAAAGCGTTCCAGTATGCTCAGTGCTTGTTTTGCACTTACGTCTTTTAATAAAACAGCAAATTCTTCGCCACCATAACGAAATAATAAGTCAATATCACGAAAGGTGTTTTTTATTGCATTAGAAAACAGCAGTAATATTTCATCACCGTAGATGTGACCAAACTTGTCATTTATCCGCTTAAAGTAATCAATATCAAGCATTGCAAAATAGTATTGCTTTTTTTCGTCGTCAGAGCGTTTTTCATACTTTAAATCATTGTGAATTTTCTCAAGCTTGTTATCAAAAGCCAGCCTGTTAAATAGACCTGTCAGAGAGTCAGTGTCTTTATTTCTTAACAAATATACCTGGTTGTTATAAACGTCAAGTAGGGTGTTAACATAATCTTCATCAATTATATTGCTGTTAATAGTAATTAATAATCCTCTGTTTGAGCGTTCGGCTTCAATACTAAACACTTGCACATAATCTTCTGTAGGGAGAAATGTAAAGCTTTCAAATTTATTTTTTTCTTTATTATTTTGAAGTTTAACAACCTTCTTTTTTTTATCTTTACAGCGTGAATCTAAAAGTACCGGAGAAAATGATTGCTTGCTGGTGTCATATAGACTATAGCCTTGTTCATACAGATAGATTTCACCTCCTGGTTGAAACCTGTCTATGACATCAAGCAATGCGGCACGAAGTTTTTCTATGTTGTCCTGGCGAACTAAATGCAGTACATCTTTAACCGGGCAATCTACAGTATTTGTTATTAATTCGCCCATAATAGTAGTTACAGTGCTTTAGTTTGTTCAATTGCATTACCAATGTATGACATTGGCGTTAGAAGAATGAGCTGATTTTTTGCTTCCGGGGGAATCTCCAGTTTTGAGATAAAATCTTTAAAGTCTTGTTCGGTAACTCTTTGACCTCGTGTTAATTCTTTTAATTTTTCATAGGGCTTTTCAATGCCATAACGACGCATGACCGTTTGAATTGGTTCTGCTAAAACTTCCCAGTTCGTATCTAATGTATTATGTAAAGCATCACTATTAACTTGTAATTTGCTAATGCCGCGAAGTGTTGATTGATAAGCGATGACACAGTGTGCAAAACCGACACCAAGGTTACGCAGTACGGTTGAATCCGTTAAATCACGCTGCATTCTTGAAATGGGCAACTTCGCAGACAAGTGTGAGAAAATGGCGTTTGCAATACCGATATTACCTTCAGAATTTTCAAAATCAATCGGGTTTACTTTATGTGGCATAGTGGATGAACCGACTTCGCCGGCAATCGTTTTTTGCCTGAAAAAACCCATTGAAATATAAGTCCAAATATCGCGATCGAAATCCATGACAATATTATTAAAACGTGAGAAGGCATCAAAGAGCTCAGCCATATAATCATGAGGTTCAATTTGAATAGTATACGGGTTTTGTTCCAGGCCCAAACTCTCAATAAAGTTTTTACTTATCGAGGCCCAGTCCAAATTTGGATAGGCCGATAAATGTGCATTGTAATTACCCACTGCACCATTGAGTTTGCCTAGTAGCGGAACAGATTTTATTTGTTTAATTTGACGCTGCAAGCGGTATACAACATTGGCTATTTCTTTACCGACTGTAGTCGGTGAAGCTGGTTGGCCATGAGTGTGTGCCAACATCGGCTGCCCGGCTAATTCTTTCGCCAGTGATGTTAATGCATTGACTAACTCATCGATAAGTTGAAGCATAACCGTGTCACGTGCTTCGCGTAGCATTAATGCATGTGATAAATTATTAATATCTTCAGAGGTGCAGGCGAAATGAATAAACTCGTTGACCGTTTCAAGCTCTTTATTGCCCGCAATTTTTTCTTTGAGTAGATATTCTACTGCTTTAACATCGTGGTTAGTGGTGCTTTCAATTTCCTTAACCCGAAGTGCATCATGTTCTGAAAAATTATCAACAATGCCATTAAGCAATTTTTGAGTTTCTGCTGAAAAAGCAGGGACTTCGGTAATTTCTTTAATACTCGCCAAATGTTGTAACCAACGTATTTCAACTAAAACACGGTGACGGATCAAACCATATTCACTAAAAATAGGGCGCAGTGCTGCGGTTTTACTGCCGTAGCGGCCATCTACTGGTGAAATTGCGGTTAACTGACTGAGATCCATTACTTTTCCTCGAAATACGTTATATAAAGTCTTTATGATACCCTGATTTTTAAATAAATGATATTATGGCGTAATTTCTGGGCACTATTTCTTCAATAAAATCATAAGGATATCAAAGTATTAGTGATTTTTTGGTTAAATTCAGCCAGAACCCCCGTTGATGTTGGCATTTGTTTCATTCACATATTTAAGTCCATTTTAGTCCAAAAATATTCACTTTATGCTGTTTGTTTAAATGATTGAGAAGATTGGGCGTTTAATGTGGTTGGCGGTATGTCTATTGTAGAAGGTGTTTAAAGTGTTGATACGTATTTGATTGGAACTCGTGATTATGTTTTATAATCAAAAACATTTTACTAAAAGTAAAAATTAAAAGGGTATATTATTATTCTGTAGTTGCCTGTGTGTTGTTTGTTATACTTTTTTTGTCTTTACAGTTAGGACAGAGCAGATCACCTAATTCATTGGTTGCCCAGCCAGCTTTGATTCCTGTTTCTAACGAACCTTCAAACCATGCTCGTCCATCGCTATTTCGTCTCCCATCATATTGACGTCTAACATTGTCATTATGACGTGCCTCTGTTTCACGCCGGTCATTTACGTTGCATCTGGGATTTAATGTGCGTATAGCCTGAGGGTTACATTTATCACAAAATATAAAAGTACGAACACTCATAGTGTTATCTCTATATTGTTTATCTAAGTTGTATTTTGGTAGGGGGGCGAACGTTATAATGCTTAAAACGTCGTAATGACTATAGCAGATATTTTTATAATATCAATCCTGCAAATAATATTATTAAAGCTAAAAAAGCCCGACATAAATTGTCGGGCTTTTTTAAAGGGGCGTTATGATTTTACGATGCTAACTGCCGCAATACGTAGTGTAATATACCACCGTTTCGCATATAAATAATTTCTTGCGGAGTATCAATGCGCACTTTAGCATTAAAGGTTATATCGCCTTTATCACTCGAGGCAACGACATTGACTTCTTTTGCTTCACCGTTATTTAATCCGCTAATTGAGATTATTTCATGGCCGGTTAAGCCTAAACTTGCAGCAGTATCACCGTCATTAAATTGCAATGGCACTATTCCCATACAAACAAGATTTGTACGATGAATACGCTCATAGCTTTCGGCAATAACGGCTTTCACGCCTAATAGACGAGGACCTTTTGCTGCCCAGTCACGCGATGAACCAGAGCCATATTCTTTGCCTGCAATAACAATGCTGGCAATCCCGTCTTTTTGATACTCCATTGCCGCTTCATAGATAGAAGTCTGAGTACCTTGAGGAAGCTTTAATGTAATACCGCCTTCAGTACCCGGTGCAAGTAAATTACGTAAACGGATATTGGCAAAGGTACCGCGCATCATCACTTCGTGATTACCGCGACGAGAACCGTACGAGTTGAAATCTGCTGTAGCAACACCATTATCCATTAAGTATTTACCGGCCGGGCTGTCTTGCTTGATCGCACCAGCAGGTGAAATATGATCCGTGGTTACGGAGTCACCTAACAAGGCAAGTACGCGCGCGCCTGTGATGTCGTCAACCGTACCTGCTTCTTTACTCATGTCAGTAAAGTAGGGTGGGTTCTGCACATAAGTCGAGTCATTCTGCCAGTCAAAGAGTTGGCCATCGGGAGACTGAAGATTGACCCAACGTTCATTGCCTGCAAAAACATTTTTATATGAGGAAGTAAATTGTTCACGGGTGACGTTTGCAAGCACGACTTCCTGAATTTCATGTTGTGTTGGCCAGATGTCTTTTAAGTAAACATCGTTACCGCCTTTGTCTTTGCCTAAGGAATCATTTTGTAAATCAATATCCATAGTGCCGGCAATCGCATACGCTACCACTAAAGGCGGTGAAGCCAGGTAGTTCATACGCACTTCTGCATGTACCCGGCCTTCAAAGTTACGGTTGCCTGAGATAACAGAGGTTACAGTTAAGTCTTCATCACTAATGGCTTTGCTTACTTCAACAGGTAATGGTCCTGAGTTACCAATACAGGTGGTACAACCATAACCGACTACGTTAAAACCTAATGCATTGAGATCATCCATTAAGCCGGCATGTTCCAAATAATCTGAAACAACACGTGAGCCTGGACCCAATGATGTTTTAACCCAGGGCTTAACATTTAATCCAAGCGCATGTGCTTTACGGGCAACTAAACCGGCACCTAACATAACCGATGGATTAGACGTGTTTGTACAAGAGGTAATTGCTGCAATAACAACCGCACCATCTTTTATTACGACATCCTGTCCATGCATTTTCGTGTTAGCGACACCTGAGCTGTTTGACTTACGTTCTTCTTTTAGCGCTTTTAAAGCATCGCCAAACATTGCTTTTGACTTGCTCAGTGGCACACGATCCTGTGGACGTTTTGGGCCTGCCATACTGGGTTCAACGCTGGAAATATCGAGTTCGATGGTCGAGCTAAACTTTGCTTGTGGTGTATTTTTGCTGCGGAAAAATCCTTGCGCTTTTGCATAAGCTTCAACGACCGCAATTGATTCTTCATCACGACCTGATAAGCGTAAGTAAGTCAGTGTTTCATCATCAATAGGGAAGATGCCACAGGTTGCGCCATATTCAGGTGCCATATTGGCGATTGTTGCACGATCAGCGAGAGGTAATGAATCTAAACCTTCGCCAAAGAACTCAACAAACTTACCAACAACACCGTGTTTACGTAGCATTTCAACAACGATTAAGACTAAATCAGTTGCGGTTGTACCTTCAGGTAACTGACCTTTTAATTCAAAGCCAACAACTTGTGGAATTAACATTGAAATTGGTTGACCTAACATTGCCGCTTCCGCTTCAATCCCCCCCACGCCCCAGCCTAACACGCCAAGACCATTAATCATGGTTGTATGAGAATCTGTTCCGACTAATGAGTCAGGATAAACCTGCATCACGCCATCATTTTCCTGAGTGAAAACAGTACGGGCTAAGTATTCAAGATTTACCTGGTGCACGATACCTGTTTCAGGTGGTACAACCTTGAAATTTGAAAAGGCTTTTTGTCCCCATTTCAAAAAGGCATAGCGCTCCTGGTTACGGCTGTATTCTAAGGACTCATTTTCTTCAAAGGCATCTTTATTACCAAACTTGTCGACTTGTACAGAGTGATCGATGACTAATTCTGCTGGTTGCAAAGGATTAATTTTATTTGGGTCGCCACCAAGGTTTTTCATCGCATCACGCATTGCAGCCAAATCAACAACGGCTGGCACACCGGTAAAATCTTGCATTAATACGCGGGCCGGGCGAAACGCAATTTCCTGGCTAGGGGCTGCCTTTGGATCCCATGCAGCCAATGCTTCAATATCCTCTTTATTGACAGTTAAGTCGTCTTCAAAACGTAATAGATTCTCTAATAATACCTTCATAGAAAAAGGCAGGTTCTCTGAGCCCTTAATAGCATCCAGACGGTAATATTCGTAGTCGCGTCCATTTACCGTTAGCTTGTCACGAGAGTTGAAACTGTTACTCATACTATCTCCAGTAATAAATCACCTTGATAAAACAAGGTGACTAATTGATTGAATTGTTAATTATTGCTGTTTTTTTATATGCCTACAATCCGCCATTATAGCCTTATATTGGCTTTCATGTGAGCCTTATCTGGTTTTAAAAGTTGAGACAGAATGGGGGTATAAAGCCGATATTAACCAAATATTGCTGTTCTCACAGGTATAACAGGTTAGTTTTTAGAAATAATTGAATTCACTATTTGATTTAACGCATTAATTGTTTCAATGGGTAATCCTGCAGAAATTTTTTCCTGAACAAGTTCTACTTCTTTTCTTGCCAGTGATAATCGTCTTTGTCCGGATTCCGTTAATCTTATATAAAAGGATCTTTTATCTTTTGGATTGCTTTTATGTTCAATAATATCTGCTTTGAGCAGCTCATTGGCGAGAATACTCATTGTTGCCCGCGTTACATTTAAATACCGGCTTAAATCAGAGACGGTAATATTCCCTGAAACTTCTAAAAATAACATCGCGCGATATTGAGGTATGCGTAATCCTGAATACATTAATGCCATATTTAACTTTTTCTCAAAAAGCTGTGTCGCCTCGAGTAATTGAATAATGTGCAGTGTTTTCATACAAACGTTATCTTTTTATAAATAGTTAGTTAGCCTAACAATCAAAAAACAGGTACACAATATTATCTTATTTTTATAGTCTTATATAGCTTTTCGTGTACAGGTGAATATAAGTCATAGTTTAGTCTATATATAATTATAAGGAGCAATATTATGAGTGCTGTAATTGAAAGAACTGATGTTAATAATGATTTATTAATTAAGAAAATTGACACAATGGAGTCTCAATTAAGAGAGATGGAAAAGAAAATTCCAGATGACAAAGTATCTATAATTGTTTTATCAGGAGACTTTGATAAAGCCATGGCTGCTTTTATGATGGCTAATGGTGCTGTAGGAATGGGAATGGAAGTTACTATGTTTTTTACCTTTTGGGGGTGCTCTGTTATAAAAAAAGAAAGGAGACTAAAAGGTAAAAAGTTTACGCATAAACTTGTCAATATGATGATACCGGCAAACAGTAAAGCACTGGGGCCTTCTAAAATGTCTTTTGGCGGTTTCGGGCGTAAAATGTTTAATTATTTAATGGAAGGGCAAATGTCGTCTCTCGAGGAGCAAATAGAAATTGCTGTCGAGGCAGGAGTTAAGTTTCAGGTTTGTTCTCCATCATTGGGAATGATGGGGTTCGATAAAGATGAATGGGCTGTCCCCGTTGATATTTGTGGCGTTGCAGCGATGTACGAAGTTGCATTAAATGCCCGAACGGCTTATTTTATTTCATAAGAGAGCGTATATAGAGATACCAACCTTTCTATGAAAATAGATTCGTTGTTATCTTTATATAAACAGTGTCAGGTATTAATAGCTTAAATATTTTTTTACTTCTTTAATGTAGCGACTGCGCTGAAATAAAACATGCCAGCGTCGGCCACCGAGTTGCTGCCATAAAACTGCTGAGCGTATTCCGGCCAGAAGTACGGTTCTGATTTTGTTTGATATTGAGGTTGTTTCAAGATAACTCTGCTCTCCGTTGACCATAATTCGTGGGCCAATTTCGCTGATCGTACGGCTGTATAAGTCTGCAAGGTTAGAAATAACATTCTCATGTGTTATCGTAAAATGCTCTGACTGTCGTGTTGCTAAATCGATACCTGTTGCAAGTGTTTCTAACATATCGTTTTTTTTCATGAGCTGTCTTTCTAAAAAAAGCATGCTGACAACATAACGAGCGATATCAATATTGCGTTTATCACTGTCTTTACCCAGTTGGTTTAACAACGTTTGAAAACCAAGTGAAAGATTACTTACCTTTCCATAGATCTGAACAACGTCACTGGCATCTGTTTCAAAAATACTTTTAATACTTATTCGTAGATCATCATCTGAAATAGTGCCTTCATTGGCTAAAGTATTTACCAAAGCGGCAGCACGGAAGACACCGGAAAGCGCCAGTGTACGTAATTCAAAATTAGTCATATATAAAAATTCTTATAGGTAGTTTATAAAAGGGTATTGGATAAAATCGTACCGCCACCTAAACATTCTTCATCGTCATAAAAAACGATGGCTTGCCCGGGCGTGATAGCCCATTGTGGTTCATCAAAATGAATATGCCAGCTTTGACTTTGTTGGTTGTACTCAACTAAGCAAGCCGCGTCAATTTGACGATAACGTGTTTTTGCTGCGCAACGAAAAGATAAAGAGGGCGCTTCACCTTGTACCCATGACATATCATTCGCCGTACATTGCGTATGATGTAAAAGAGGGTGCGTGTTACCTTGCACGACAACAAGGACGTTATTGTCTAAGTCCTTATCCGCGACATACCAGGGCGTGTCATCAAAATCACGTAAGCCACCGATCCCTAAACCTTGTCGCTGTCCTAAGGTGTAATACATTAAACCATCATGTTTGCCAATAACCTGTCCTTCTGGTGTTTGCATTTCACCGGGTTGCGCAGGTAAATATTTTTTTAAAAACTCTTTAAAGTCGCGTTCGCCAATAAAACAAATTCCCGTGCTGTCTTTTTTGTTAAATGTAATAAGGTTGTTTTCTTCTGCTAACTGTCGAACAACGGGTTTTTCTAACTCACCGATAGGGAATAAACTTTTTGATAACTGCTCTTGCCCTAATGTATATAAAAAATAGGTTTGGTCTTTGTTGTTGTCAACGCCTTTAATGAGTTTATAAATACCTTTTTCGTTGCGTATACGTGCATAATGGCCCGTGGCAATTTTTTCAGCACCTTGCGATATCGCATAATCTAAAAAAGCTTTAAATTTTATTTCTTTATTACAAAGAATATCCGGATTTGGAGTGCGGCCAGCAGAATATTCCTGCAGGAAATACTCAAACACTCTATCCCAGTATTGATCGGAAAAATTCACGCCCTGTAGATCAACGTTTAAAGTATCACATACTTTTTGCGCATCACTCAAATCTTCTTCAGCCGCACAATAACCATCCTCATCATCACCTTCCCAGTTTTTCATAAAGAGGCCGTGCACAGCATAGCCTTGCTGTTTTAACAGTAAGGCAGCAACCGATGAATCGACACCACCGGACATACCAACGAATATATTTGAATCTTGTTTTAAACTCATCTTGCTTCTGTCAATAAGGTCATTATTAGCTAATTTAAGGCGCTATTGTACCTTCAATATGACTAATTAGTGTTATTTTAACTCAATAATAATGGAATTATGGCTGAAAGAAAGAGAAGGGTATAGCTGAGTGTTTATGCCATGCTAAGAAATAGTAGAGTTAAATTAATAGAGTGCCCCCCGTATGCTTGCTGTCACTTTACATTAGCAGCCCATTTTTATTTGACTCTACACATCCCTGACTATTATTAAACTCATATTATGTTATTACGTCATCACCAAATGAGTGAAATTGCATATTATCGGTTTAAACTTATTTTAAATGTTCACTCATTTGGGTGATGTGATAATACCAAGGTTTAACTACTATAATCCTGCAACTAAAACTCGCTCTCATTGAGAGTAGTACAAAGAAAGGAATTTTGTTGTATTTTATTATCCGATATCCTGAATTAAGGATATTGGATATTTTTTTCCATGCAAATAATCTTTTATCGACTGAGTAACTAGCGGGCTACGTAAGTGTTTATGTTCGAAGACCTCTTCTTTCGTTAACCAAATGGTGCGATCAATACCTGTATCAAGGTTTAATTCAGGGTGTTCTTGTATAACCTCACCAACAAAACAAACTCTTAAATAGGTTTCTCCATTATCATGTTTCCATTGATAGAGACCGCTGATATATTCCGGAGCAAATTGCCAACGGGTTTCTTCTAATGTTTCACGGATAACCGCATCAAGCAATGATTCATTATTTTCCAGGTGTCCCGCGGGTTGGTTGATGACCAGTTTACCTGAGGTTTTATCTTTTTCTTCGACCAGAAGAAATTTTCCGTCGCGATGAATGATGGCTGCGACGGTGACGTGAGGTGCCCAATAGTTTAATTGCATTTGCTTGTTCTATGAGTGATTGTGGAGTTGAAATTTTACGCCATTCCCCGGGTGATAATCCATCAATTGTAAACTCTCCAATCGAAACGCGAACGAGACGCAGTGTTGGAAATCCGACGGCAGCGGTCATTCTTCTGACTTGTCGGTTTTTACCTTCTGTAATTGTAAGCTCACACCAGGAGGTGGGAATTTCTGCCCGGTAACGAACAGGAGGATCTCGCGGCCATAATGCCGGTTCGCTGATTGCTGTTGCTTTAGCCGGCAAGGTTAAGCCATCTTTTAGCATTACGCCTTTTTCAAGTTCTGCAAGTGCACTATTGCTTATTTCCCCATCAACTTGAACCCAGTAGGTTTTAGCTTGTTTATGTTTGGGGTGGCTTAAGCAATGCTGAATATGGCCTTCGTCGGTGAGAATTAATAAGCCTTCACTGTCATGATCTAAACGTCCGGCAGGGTAGAAGCCTTTTTCGGTAATAAACTCAGAAAGGGGAGTATGTTTTTCGTGTTCACTGAACTGGCTTACGATGCCGAAGGGTTTATTAAAAAGTATTAAAGACATTTCGTGATACTACAATAGCATGTGCCAGAGTACGAACACTATTTCTTTCCTGTCATTGCAAGCAAAGCGCGGCAATCTCCAGAAAAGTGCAATCATTATGAAATTGCCGCAGCCACTTTGTATCTTCGATGCCAGAACGTGCGGAGCACGTTAGGGTAATACTGCTGAAACGTGCAGAGGTTCATTAAGTGCAATGACAGGTTGTTTTTTGTCATTGCGAGCGAAGCGCGGCAATCTTAAGAAAAGCGCAATCCATTATGAGATTGCCGCAGTCACTTTGTTCCTTCGATGCCAGAACGTGAGGAGCACGTTAGGGTAATACTGCCGAAACGCGCAGAGGTTCATTAAGTGCAATAACCTGTAATAGCAGGTTTAAAGGCAATGCTGACGAGCCGCGCATTGACAAGCGGTTTGCAGACAAAAAAATACCCCGGTCAAAGTGAGCGGGGCATTTTATCTAAGAATAAAAATTTTAGTGCTTGGTATCACTTATTTCATGTTCAGGAATATCACCTAATTTGATTTCAGTTGCTTGTTGTCCTTTCGGACCTGCTGTTACTTCATACTCAACAAATTGTCCCTTTTTCAACGTTTTATATCCTTCCATTGAAATGACTGAAAAATGGGCGAATATATCTTCTCCGCCTTCTGATGGTGAAATAAACCCATAGCCCTTACTATTGCTGAACCACTTTACTGTACCTTTAGACATCGCTTCCTAGCCTCCGTGTCATTGAAAAACATAATTTGATCCCATACATATCAATGAAGGTTAGAATGAATATCCACAATAAATGTGAAATAACAACTCACCTAATTGAAAATACGACTATCGAGTTAAATATAGACAATTTTTAACATTCTGCACAAGTTTTATACAGAGTTTTTTTAAACTAAAATTACACATAAAGGTCGAATACGTTAGAATTTAACTATGAGCAAAGAAATAGAAAATCCAGATGATGGTTTTGGTGATGGCGTTGCCACGGCAGAAGCCAAACCCAAACTAAAAAAACCACCTATGTATAAGGTTATTATTCTTAATGATGATTACACCCCGATGGAATTCGTGGTGCATATCTTGCAAGCTTTTTTTAACCTGCCACATGAAAAAGCACAACACGTCATGTTAAGTGTGCATACGAAGGGTAAAGGCGTCTGTGGCGTCTATACTCGTGATGTAGCAGAAACAAAAGTTGATCAAGTGAATGATTATTCGCGGCAAAATCAACATCCATTGCTAACCACAATGGAACCAGATTCATAAACTGAAAGGTCCTTAGAAGATGTTGGATAAAGAACTTGAACAAACCCTAAACCAGGCATTTCGTGATGCACGAAATAATAACCACGAATTTATGACGGTGGAACATTTGTTACTTGCCTTACTCGATAACAGTATTTCTCGTGAAATATTATTAGCTTGTGGAGTAGATATTTCAGCATTAAAAACTGAGCTGACGACATTCTTGCAAGAGACCGTACCATTACTTCCACCTAATGACGAACGTGATACACAACCCACCTTAGGATTCCAGCGTGTGCTGCAACGTGCCGTATTTCATGTGCAATCGTCAGGTAAGCAGGAAGTATCAGCGGCAAATGTTTTAGTCGCTATTTTTAGTGAGCAAGAATCTCAAGCGGTCTTCTTTTTAAAGAAACAAGACATCACCCGCCTTGATGTGGTGAATTATTTATCTCATGGCATAAACCGTTTATCTATTGATGAAGAAATGGATGAGGAAATCGAAATGGGTGATGAGGAGCAAGAAGTTGCTGCACAAAACCCGTTAACCGAATATGCCTCTAATTTAAATGAGCTGGCTGAAGCAGGAAAAATTGACCCGCTAATCGGTCGCGCAGAAGAAGTGGAACGCACTATTCAGGTACTCTGTCGCCGCAGAAAAAATAATCCCTTGTTTGTAGGTGAGGCGGGGGTCGGTAAAACCGCTTTAGCTGAAGGCTTGGCAAAACGTATTATTGAAGGTGATGTACCGGATATTATCAAGGGTGCGGTAATTTACTCACTGGATCTTGGCGCCTTACTCGCCGGTACAAAATACCGTGGCGATTTTGAAAAACGTTTTAAAGCCGTGATGAATCAAATGGCGAAAGAAGAGCATGCGATTTTATTTATTGATGAAATTCATACCATTATCGGTGCCGGTGCTGCATCAGGTGGTGCTATGGATGCGTCAAACTTAATTAAACCCGTTTTATCAAACGGTAACTTAAAATGTATCGGTTCGACCACTTACCAGGAATACCGTGGTATTTTTGAAAAGGATCGTGCTTTGGCGAGACGCTTCCAAAAAATCGATGTGCCTGAACCCACCGTTGAAGAATGTGTTCAAATTTTACAGGGCCTGAAGAGTCGTTTTGAAAATCATCACGGCGTTAAATACACTCAACCCGCATTAAAAGGCGCAGCAGAATTGGCTGAGCGTTATATCAATGATCGTCATTTACCCGATAAAGCGATTGATGTTATTGATGAAGCAGGCGCGTTCCAGCAGTTACAACCTGACTCGAAACGTAAGAAAACTATTGGTATTAAAGAGATTGAGGCTATCGTGGCGAAGATTGCCCGTATTCCGCCTAAGACCGTATCTAATGATGATATGGACACCTTAAAGAATCTTGAGCGTAATCTTAAACTGGTTATTTTTGGCCAGGATCCTGCGATTGATAGCTTAGCAACAGCGATTAAACTTTCCCGTGCAGGTCTAGGCAATGAAGATAAACCGGTGGGTTCATTTTTATTTGCAGGCCCAACTGGTGTCGGTAAAACAGAAGTGACACGCCAATTAGCTCGGATTATGGGTATAGAGTTAATTCGTTTTGATATGTCGGAATATATGGAACGTCACACGGTTTCACGCCTGATTGGTGCACCGCCCGGTTACGTTGGCTACGATCAAGGCGGTTTATTGACGGAAGAAATTAATAAGCATCCGCACTCAGTATTATTGCTTGATGAAATCGAGAAAGCGCACCCGGAAGTTTTCAACTTGTTATTACAGGTTATGGACCATGGCACGTTAACGGATAATAATGGCCGAAAAGCTGACTTCCGTAATGTCACTATTATTATGACAACCAATGCGGGTGCAGAAATGTTAAGTCGTTCTTCGATGGGTTTTGCCTCTCAAGATCATTCTTCCGATGGTATGGAGTCAATCAAAAAAGCCTTTTCACCCGAGTTCAGAAACCGCTTGGATGGCATCATTCAGTTCAGGCAACTAGGTCAGGATATGATTGCACAAGTCGTTGATAAGTTTGTATTTGAGTTTGAGCATCAACTTGAAGAGAAGGGTGTATCACTGAAAATTGATGATGAAGTGCGAACATGGTTAGCGATTAAAGGTTATGACCCCGTAATGGGCGCGCGGCCTTTAGCCAGAGTTATCCAGGAACAACTTAAAAAGCCACTGGCTGAAGATTTACTCTTTGGTAAACTGGCAAAAGGTGGTCATGTCACTGTGACTGTGGAAAATGATGAGCTCGTATTTGAAACGCAGAGTAAGAATTTACCCGCTAAGCAGGATGCTTAAATAGTAAAAAGTAATACGGGAAAGATTTTTTGTTCCTGCAAGGCGAAAAGTATTCGAAAAAACGGATTTTACACTAGTAAATGAGTACCCCGAGGGCATTTCATCGTGATGTCTATAAGATCACTCAGGCATATTTTGAGAGTGCTTTTCAACGCCGCAGGAGCGAAAAAGATAAATCGTATTTTAGCGACCGCGGAAGACGATTCGACCTTTGCTGAGGTCATAAGGGGTCAACTGAACGGTTACTTTATCACCGGTCAAAATACGAATGTAGTTTTTACGCATTTTTCCGGAAATATGAGCGGTCACGACGTGACCGTTTTCTAGTTCAACCTTAAATGTTGTATTAGGCATCGTATCAATTACGGTGCCTTCCATTTCAATGTGTTCTTCTTTAGCCATTTAAATCTCAAAATCACTGTTAAAAATCAGGCGCAATAATGCCTGAATAAGGCGCAAACATCAAAGCCTGATTGCTTTACTGTGAAGAAATTGGCTAAATAAATCTCTTTTTAGGCTTATGCAGTGATTTTAGTCCATTCAATAGGCTGCCACACTACATGGGGATGAGTTGCTTCCTCGGAAAAGACCAAATCCATGCCAAGAAACTGGCTCAACTCACCCAGGTTTTCTATGCCTGAGAGCTGCTCACACAAAGCGGTATAATGGCGTCGGTTAATATAGAGTAAGTTCGCTTGATAGCCATGGCTTAGTTCAAAGTCATGGGCCAGGTGATAAAGAAAGCTTAACATGATGAACCTCCGGTTATCCTTATAAGGATAGTGTTGGTTAACGTCCTAATGCGTCTATACTCTGTTTGCTGCATTAATTACTTTATCGGCTGTTTTATCCCTTTGTTTTAATAAATATAGCGAATATTTATGAAGTATTTGTTACAAATTGAAAAACTTGCTTGATTTGGCACAATATATTGTGTTTTTTGGCTAAATTTCAACCATATATAGGGTTTTAAGCTCATGCGCGATCATTGTTACACGGTTAAACCGCGATTGAGAACGCGCCAAACAAAGGTAAAAAGTTAGTTTTTTTGCAGCCATTGCCAGTTTTGTCCATCAAAAAACTCCATTGGTTGATACTGACTTTTATAGGACATTTTATGGGTTTTGGGGTTCCAGTAACCGAGATAAATCCAGTCAAGATTAAGAGTATGTGTATAGTCAATTTCGGATAAAATACCAAATACGCCTAATCCACGACTGGAATATTCCGGGTCAAAAAAGGTATAGACCGCAGAAATACCATCATCAAAACAATCGATCACAGCAACCATGACCAAGATCCCTTCTAATCGAAATTCTAATAATTTTGATGCGCACCAGTCAGCCTTAATTAAAGACGCATAGTTTTCTGGCTCGTCTTTATCCATGCCGCCACCGGCATGTCTTGCTTTCATATATTTTCGGTATAGCGTGTAATGCTCGTCATCAAATTCAGCCTCTTTTACCTGCATAGTGAGATCTTTATTCAAAGATTTATTACGCCGTTGACTGCGGTTGGGTTTAAATTCTTCTACGGGTACACGCACCGGAATACACAAGCCACAATCATTGCAGTGTGGACGATAAACATTTTCACCGCTGCGGCGAAAACCCAGTTGCGCTAACTGACTGTATTGTTTCATAACAAGAGGGTAGTTAGGATCAACAAAAAGCGTAATCGATTCTTTATCGTCAAGATAACTACACTCATGCTCAGGTGTAATGCAAAAACCTATCTCATCGAGAGCGGCAATATCATCATTCATTTTCGATTTGCCAGTTATTGTTCGCAGCTGAAAGCGGCGTATATTTTTTTAACAGCTTTATAAAATTTTTACGGCTAATCATTTTTGCACCAAGGCTTTCAAGGTGTGAAGTATAAACCTGACAATCAATTAATTTAAAACCCCGTTGCTGCAGTTGTTTGCTTAGTGTAACAAACGCAATTTTAGATGAATCTGAAACACGCGAGAACATGGACTCGCCAAAAAACACTTGTCCTATTGCGACACCGTATAGACCACCTACTAATTTATTATCTTGCCAACATTCAACACTGTGCGCATAACCCGCTTTGTGTAACTTAATATAAGCTTCAATCATTTCATCGAGAATCCATGTTTCATTTTGAGCAGCCCCTTTTTCCAGGCGCGGCTTAGAGCATTCAACGATCACCTTTTGGAATTCTTTATCCATTGTTACTGTAAAGGTTTGTTGACGTATTTTTTTTGTCAGGCTACGTGAAATTTTAATTTCTTGAGGCTCTAAAATCATTCTTGGATCAGGAGACCACCAGAGAATAGGTTGTTCTTCACTATACCAGGGGAAAATGCCTTGTTGATAAGCAGCAACGAGTCGTTCGACACTAAGATCGCCACCAACGGCCAGGAGGCCATCCGGTTCAGTCAAAGCAAGCTCAACATCGGGAAAGATATTTTTATGCATGCTGTCAAGTAAATAAGGTGCTGTCATATTATTCTTTAAACGGGCTGTGGCCATTTAATTCCTGAATATAATCCAGCATACCGCCAGTTTCATGCTGAAGAAAATTTTTAATGCTTTGGTTAAACTGAGGGTGAGCAATCCAGTGTGCAGACCATGTTTTTGTAGGCATGAAACCGCGGGCAATTTTGTGTTCACCTTGCGCACCCGGTTCAAAATATTTTAAACCATTGTCAATACAGTATTCTAACCCCTGATAATAGCAAGCTTCAAAATGAAGATTGTCAAATTCATCAGAGCAACCCCAATGTCGTCCGTATAAAGTATCTATACCTTTAAGATTGAATGCACTGGCGACATATTCGTTTTTATACTTTGCTAAAACTAAAACAATGCTCTCTGGCATGGTATGAGCAATTTCTTTAAAGAAATTATTTGACAGGGTAGGCATACCACTTTTTCGTTCAAAAGTGCTTTCATAAAAGCGATGATAAATATCCCATTGCTGTTCAGTCGCTGTGTGGCCATTTAATATTTCAAACTCGATCTCTTGTTCTTTAACGATTCTACGTTCTCGTTTAATTTGTTTACGTTTTTTTGATGTAAGCTGTTCTAAATAATGCTCGAAGCTATTGTAGTTATTGTTACGCCAATGAAACTGGCAACCTAGCCGCATCATCATACGAGAATGATTTTTGAAATATTCGCTATCCTGCTTATTCGTAAACAAACAGTGAAATGAAGACAGCTGTGATTTTTCAGCAAAAGAAAGGACAGCGTTAATTAAGGCATCAGCAATGTCTTTATAATGCGATTTATCCGGAATTAATAGTCTGGCGCCAGTTGCTGGTGTGTAAGGTATGGAGCTGACAAGTTTGGGGTAATAGCGTAAGCCATGCTGTTGGTAAGCATCTGCCCAGGCCCAATCAAAGACAAACTCACCATAAGAATTAAATTTTATATAAAGCGGGAGTGCCCCAACAAGTTTACTATCACCATTATATGCCAGAAAAAAATGGGTTAACCAACCAAATTCTTTCCCCACAGCACCATTATTTTCTAAAGCAATGAGAAACTCATATTGGGTAAACGGGTTTTCGAAGCCGGCCAGAGCATTCCATTCATTCGCTGAAATAGCATTCAACGAGTCGATCGTTGTGATTTTTAATTTCATTTGGCAAACAGGTATAAGGATATATTTAGCATTTGTTCATATACGAACGCATGTAATGATACCTTTTCCACATCATTAGGAATAGCAAAGGCTTTTAAAGAGGAATCCTTAAAAACCTTTGTTTTATAAATTTTATTTTTGATTATCTAAAAAACGTTCAGCATCCAGTGCTGCCATACAACCCGCACCGGCTGAAGTAATGGCCTGACGATACACATGATCAGCCACATCACCGGCTGCAAATACACCTTCAACACTGGTCATGGTTGAGTTAGCTTCACGGCCACCTTTGGTGTTGAGATAACCATGTTCCATATCAAGCTGGCCTTCAAAAATACCGGTATTCGGTTTGTGGCCAATTGCGATAAAGATGCCCATGAGATCGATATCTTTGGTACTACCATCTTCTCTGTTTTTAAGGCGGGCACCAGTCACACCTGTTGCATCACCAAGCACTTCATCAAGTTCAGAATTCCACTCAATAGTGACATTGCCATTCTTCGATTTTTCCATTAATTGTGCAGATAATATTTTTTCCGAGCTGAATTTATCACGGCGATGAATGACCGTAACATGTGAAGCGATATTTGACAGGTAAAGCGCTTCTTCAACCGCGGTATTACCGCCACCAACAACTGCAACGTCTTTGCCGCGATAAAAGAAACCATCGCAGGTAGCGCAGCCTGATACACCTCGGCCTTTGAAAGCTTCTTCAGACTCTAAGCCCAAATACATGGCCGAAGCACCTGTTGCGAGAATCAAAGCATCGCAGGTATACGTGCCACTATCACCCGTAAGGGTAAAAGGGCGCTTGCTTAAATCAGCCTTGTTAATGGTATCGAAAATCATTTCGGTATCAAAGCGCTCGGCATGCTCTTTCATACGCTCCATCAAAGCGGGACCTTGTAAACCCTCGACATCGCCCGGCCAATTATCCACTTCTGTGGTGGTCATGAGCTGCCCACCTTGTTCCATACCCGTAATTAGTACAGGTTTTAAATTAGCGCGTGCAGCGTAAACAGCCGCGGTATAGCCCGCTGGACCTGAGCCAATAATTAATACACGACAATGTTTTGTATCACTCATGAACGAAACTCCAAATGCTTATTATTTAAATTGAGATTAATGGTTTAATCATCTTGGTATATGCCAAAAGCTGGACGGCATACAGAGAAAAAAGCTTTATGTATGTTACGGAAAGCCAGCGTGGGGGTAAAGTAGGGCGTAGAATATTCTTCTAGTTTTACGGTAAAGACTCGCGTTTATTGATACATTATGATGACTTTTCGGTAAGATGGTTAGGTCATTATATAGCACATAATACATTGAGCATAAAAGCAATAAATTTTGTTAATAAACAAAAAGTTAGACGATTTTACTATAAACAACATTAACTAAAACAATTATAAAGAACTCATCTGTGGCACAAGCAAAACAAACAGCAAACGACAAAAAACCTCTCGCGGGGCATATCACCCGAGGTTTAAAAGAGGGGGCATTATTTATATTTGGTTTTACTGCCATTTATTTTTTCTTAACGTTGCTTTCTTACAACCCCTCTGATCCGGGTTGGTCACATAGTGGTTTAGCGGATCAAAAGTCTATTGCTAATTTAGGGGGCCCTACTGGCGCCTTAATTTCAGATATCTTCCTCTCGCTATTTGGCTATCTTGCCTATCTTTTCCCCATTATGTTGGCTTACTCAGGCTGGCTAATTTATCGGGGGCGTCAAAAAGAAAACAGTTTTGATAAACGGGGTTTTGGCTTAAGAACTGCGGGATTTATTTTGGCATTATTGTCAGGCTGCGCATTAGCAAGTATGCATGATGCCAGTGCGGTGAGTGCTTTGCCGGTTAACGCAGGTGGTATTTTAGGGGATCTCTTGGGTACCAGGATGGAGCAGGCTTTTAGTATTATTGGCGCGACAATATTACTACTGGCATTGTTCTTTGCTGGGATTACACTTTTTACGCACCTGTCATGGTTGTGGTTAATGGATACTATCGGAGCGTATACACTGCACGGCTTAGGCTATATAAAACGCATTTTTCTTAATTTATATTCAGTATATACAACGTACAAAGCTAAAAAGAAGCGCGATCAACAGTTTAAAGTCTCTGCACAACGTCAAGAAGTGAAGAAACAAAAACGCAAAGACCCCATTATTCAAAAGCAGCCAAAGCCGGTTGAACTAAGCCCTCGGGTACAACAAGAAAAGCAAGCCTCTCTCTTTGTTGCTGATTCAGATGGTACGTTACCGTCTTTATCGTTACTGGATGAGGCAACACCGAGTAAACACCTTTTGTCGGAAGAAGCATTAAAGGCCATTTCGCAACAAGTTGAAATGAAATTGCAGGATTTTAATATTGATGCAGAAGTGGTTGCGGTTCACCCGGGCCCCATTGTTACCCGCTTTGAGTTACAGCCTGCACCGGGAACAAAGAGTAGTCAGGTATCAAACCTGGCTAAAGATCTCGCACGTTCTTTATCTGCGGTGAGTGTGCGTATTGTTGAGGTTATTCCCGGAAAAACCACGATTGGTTTAGAAATCCCTAATGAACACCGTGAAATTGTTCGTTTGAGTGAAATCATCAGCTCTAAAGCCTTTGCGGATTCCAAATCACCCTTAACATTCGCATTAGGTAAAGATATTAGTGGCATAGCTTCTATTGCTGATTTAGCCAAAATGCCGCACTTGCTTGTTGCCGGTACAACAGGTTCCGGTAAATCAGTCGCCTTAAATACCATGATATTGAGTTTGCTTTATAACTCTTCGCCAAGTGAAGTACGCATGATCATGATTGATCCCAAAATGTTAGAGCTTTCAATCTATGATGGTATCCCACACTTACTTGCCCCTGTTGTTATTGATATGAAGGAGGCAGCCAATGCGCTACGTTGGTGTGTTGCGGAAATGGATCAACGCTATCTTTTAATGTCGAAATTAAAAGTGCGAAATATTGTTGGTTTTAACAAAAAAGTCAATGATGCCATTAAGGCAAAAAATCCTATAAAAGATCCGTTGCATCCACAAGATTCAGATCTTCCTGTTGCTGATTTGCAACCCTTGCCGTATATCGTTGTCGTAGTAGATGAATTAGCTGACATGATGATGTTAGTGGGCAAAAAAGTGGAAGAGTTGATTGCGCGTTTGGCACAAAAAGCACGTGCTTCGGGTATCCACCTTGTATTAGCAACACAACGTCCATCGGTTGATGTGTTAACAGGTTTAATTAAATCGAACATTCCAACCCGTATTGCTTTTCAAGTGTCGTCGCGTGTCGATTCCAGAACGATTTTAGATCAAATGGGCGCAGAACAATTACTTGGGCACGGTGATATGTTGTACTTGCCTCCAGGTACGGCCATTCCTACCCGTATTCATGGCGCCTTTGTTGATGATCACGAAGTGAATAATGTAGTGGAGAGTTTAAAGAAAAGTGGTAAACCTCAATATATTGAAGAAGTTACAACAGGGCCAAAAACTGAAAATGCCATGCCAGGTTACAATGATGATGATGAAGGTGATGAACTCTATGACCAGGCTGTACAAATTGTCACCGAGACGCGTAAAGCCTCTATTTCAGGTGTGCAGCGCAGACTTAAAATTGGTTATAACCGGGCAGCAAGAATGATTGAAGCGATGGAGCTTGCAGGTATTGTGGGTGCCGCTGAATCCAACGGTAGTCGTGAAGTACTTGCTCCACCGCCGGTAAAAGATTAAATATAAAGTCGTTTTTAAATTTGAATAAGTAACGAACAACCTTTTAAAGAATATAAAATGAACCTAAATAAAATATTACTACTACTTACGTTTGCTTTATCGAGCTTTCAGCTAAGTGCAAATGAACTTACAGATTATTTAAGCAATCTACATACGTTTAAAGCAAATTTTTCACAGTTTGTTTTTTCTGCCAGTAAAAAAGAACAACAAAAAAGTCAGGGCATAATTATTGTTAAAAGTCCTGATAAATTTTATCTTGAGTATACGCAACCGTATAAAACGCTTTATGTAGCAGATGGAAAAAAACTCTGGAGTTATGATGAAGACCTGGAACAAGTTGTTGTCAAAGAACAAGGGGATTTATTAATTAATACACCGGCAATGTTGTTGGGCAACCCAAGCGATTTAACTAAATCCTATTTTATTGAAAACAAGGGAATAATTGAGGGTTTGCTTTGGTTTGAACTCACTCCAAAAAAAGACGACGGTAATTTTGAAACGGTTAGCCTTGTTTTTGATAAAGCTGAATTGATCGCCATGGAAATGCGAGATAACTTTGGGCAGGTAACACGTTTAGGATTTTCCAATGTTGAAAAAAATCTTTCACTTGCAATGAATCAATTTAAATTTATCCCGCCTAAAGATGTCGATGTTATCGGCCAATAATGTTTAATGTTAGATTCAGAACAAAATCTTTTTCCTGACAATGAAAATAATGAATGGCAACCATTAGCGGACCGCATGCGGCCACAACGGCTTGATGATATTGTTGGCCAACAGCACATCCTTGGCGTCGATAAACCCTTACGTCAAGCCATTGAGAATGGAAAACTGCACTCAATTATTCTATGGGGACCACCAGGGACGGGGAAAACAACACTATCCCGTATGATCGCCAATTATTGTGATGCAGAATTTATTAGTTTATCGGCGGTACTCTCCGGGGTTAAAGATATTCGCGAAGCCGTAACGCGTGCACAAGTTAATCAACAGCAAGGTAGGCCAAGCATTTTGTTTGTTGATGAGGTGCACCGTTTTAATAAGTCACAACAAGATGCTTTTTTGCCTTATGTTGAAGATGGTACTTTTACCTTTATTGGTGCAACCACTGAAAACCCGTCCTTTGAATTAAACAATGCCTTGCTATCGCGGGCTCGTGTTTATATTTTAAAGTCAATTAATGAAGATGATCTTACACAAATTTTAACTCGAGCCTTAACGGATTCGGATAAAGGTCTGGGTAATAAAAATATTCAGGCCGATGATGAAGCTTTGAGTTTATTAGGGCAGGTGGCGGATGGTGATGCCCGTCGTGCTTTAAACTTATTAGAAGTTGCCAGTGACTTAACCGAAAGCAATATTATTGATAAAGAAACAATAAGAAGTATTTCAGGCGAAACACTGCGCCGCTTTGATAATCATGGTGAAGCTTTTTACGATCAAATATCGGCGTTGCATAAATCTGTACGCGGTTCGGCTCCTGATGCAGCACTTTACTGGCTGGTTAGAATGTTAGATGGAGGTTGTGATCCACTTTATCTTGCACGACGTGTTGTACGTATGGCCAGCGAAGATATTGGTAATGCCGATCCACGAGCCTTAACCATCGCAATGCAAGCCTGGGATGTACTGGAACGTTTAGGCAGTCCTGAAGGCGAACTGGCCCTGGCTCAGGCAGTACTATATTTAGCCAGTGCGGCAAAAAGTAATGCTGTTTATAAAGCCTACAACCAGGCAAAAGCGGACATCCGGCAATATGCTTCAGCCGAGGTACCGATTCATTTGCGTAATGCACCGACTAAATTGATGAAACAACTGGGTTATGGAAAAGAATACCGTTATGCTCATGATGAACCAGAAGCCTATGCCGCAGGGGAATCATACTTTCCTGAAACAATGCCGGAGATGAACTACTATCAACCGGTTGAACGTGGTTTAGAAATTAAAATTAAAGAAAAACTTACTCACTTACGCGAGTTAGATCAAAAAGCCGGCAAGAAAGGGTAATTCTGCTAATTTCAATAGATAAAATTTAAAGATTTTTTCTCTCTCCTTTAAGGGGAGGGTTACGACTGCAAGGAAGTAGGAGGTAAAGCAACGCAGGAGCAGTTGCCGAGGGGGGGGTTAAATATATCCCCTCCCCCTAACCCCCTCCCGAAATGGGAGGGGGAATAAACATAAAAACTTAATAGATTAGAATAGAAAGGGTAAACTTGAGTTTATGAATAATTTATTGGCAATTGCGATTGGAGGTTCTTTAGGTGCAGTCATGCGTTATTTGACATCAAGCGGCGTACACAGCCTTTTCGGAACTGATTTTCCCTATGGAACGTTAATGGTCAATGTAGTGGGTTCATTATTAATGGGATTTATTTCAATTCTTTTACTGGAACGGTTTATGCTGGCTGAATTTTGGCGTCCTATTATTATTATCGGTTTTTTGGGCGCCTTCACCACATTCTCCACATTTTCAATGGAAACCTTTAACTTAATTGAAGCAGGTGAAATGTCAAAAGCATTTCTAAATATGTTTATTAATGTTTTATTTTGCCTTGCTGCAACATGGATAGGCGTTATCGCAGGACGACAATTATGAAAATGAAAGAAGTGACCATTGTTCGCATTTATCTGACCGAAGGTGAAAAGCAACTGAAAAATTTTATGCGACAATTACGTGATTGGGAAAAATTGCGTGGCTTAACCGTTTTCCGTGGCATATCGGGTTATGGAGAATCAGGTGTTATTCACGGCTCCGATATTGTTGATTTATCCCTTAATATGCCTATAGTCATTGAGTTTTTTGATGATGATGAAAAAATAAATCAGATTTTGGATCATTTAGGTGATCAAATTAAGGCCGGGCACATGTTAAAATGGTCCGCTGAAATTAATGAATAATCATTAATATGAGGCCTTTGCACGATATAGATTTTTCGTTAGGGTAAGGCATGAATGGTCGAAAAAGCGGAGTTTACTCGTCGTAAATGAGCATTTTGAGACCATTTATAACGCCACCATAACGGAAAAGGTACTTCGTACAAAGGTCTCATTATATAGAATATAAGGTTTTCTTTATTATGCTTGACCCACAATTATTACGAAACAACCTGGAAGAAACGGCTGCTTTACTAAAACGCCGCGGTTACGATTTAGATGTTGAAAATTTTGCCGCGCTGGAAGAAAAACGTAAAATGCATCAGGTAGATGCACAGGCTTTACAGGCTGAGCGAAATAAAAAGTCTAAAAATATCGGTAAGGCAAAAGCTTCAGGTGAAGATATAAAACCTTTATTAGATGAAGTTTCTTCTTTAGGTGCAAAACTTGAAGAGTCTGAGAACGCATTAGCGCTTGTTCAGGATAAAATGAATGAGATTATGATGTCGCTACCTAATTTACCTGATGCTTCTGTGCCGGATGGAAAGTCAGAAGATGATAATGCAGAAATTAAAAAGTGGGGCGAACCTAAGCAATTTGATTTTAGCGTAAAAGATCATGTTGATTTAGGAGAAGCACTGGGCCAGTTAGATTTTGAAACCGGCGCCAAAATTGCGGGCTCACGTTTTGCGGTCATGAATGCAGGCATAGCCAATATGCATCGTGCTTTAACACAATTTATGTTAGATCTGCATACCACCGAGCATGGCTATACAGAAACCTATGTGCCTTATATTGTAAATAGCGACAGCCTGCGCGGTACGGGTCAGTTGCCCAAATTTGAAGAGGACTTATTTAAGCTTCGTGCGGAACAGGAGTTTTATTTAATCCCAACAGCAGAAGTACCAGTCACAAATATTGTACGCGATACCATTATTGAAGATAGTTATATGCCGCGTAAGTATGTTTGCCATACTCCGTGTTTTCGCAGTGAAGCAGGATCATATGGTCGGGATACGCGCGGTATGATTCGTCAGCATCAATTTGAAAAAGTGGAGTTAGTACAAATCGTCACCGCTGAGAATTCAGAGCAAGCACATGAGGAACTGACCTCTCACGCAGAAGCTGTGTTACAAAAATTAAATTTACCTTATCGCATGGTGAATTTGTGTACGGGTGATATTGGTTTTTCATCGCGTAAAACCTATGACTTAGAAGTGTGGTTGCCAGGGCAACAAAAGTACCGTGAAATTTCATCATGCAGCAACTTCGGTGACTTTCAAGCACGTCGCTTAAAAGCGCGCTGGCGTAATCCTGAAACAGGCAAGCCTGAATTAGTACACACGGTAAATGGTTCAGGTTTGGCGGTAGGGCGTACGCTTGTTGCAATTATGGAAAATTATCAGGATGCAGAAGGCAGTATTCATGTCCCTGATGTCTTACAACCGTATATGGGTAATCGTAAAGTTATTGAATAATTTTAACTGTCATTGCGAGCGAAAGCGTGGCAACCTCCAAGAATGTGCGATCCATCATGAGATTGCCACAATCACTTTGTTCCCTCGCAATGACAGTTTTTTTTGTCATTGCGAGCGTAGCACGGCAATCTCCAAGAAAGTGTGTTCCATGATGAGATTACCGCAGTCACTTTTTTTCTTCAATGCCAGAACGTGCGGAGCACGTTAAGGTAATACTGACGAAACGTACAGCGGTTCATTAAGTGCAATGACAGATTTATAAACGAATAAGCTAATAAGCTTTAAACTATCGACATTAAAAAAACCACAAAAGCAATCACGGCAAGTAAAGGAATAAGATAGCCCTTCCAGTCTTCGCTCGTACCTTTCGGGGAGTTTTTCATGGCATCACGCATACGAGGATAGATAAAGACCAACATTCCGATGAGTAATGCCGCTGAACCAATTTTTAACCAATCCATTTTTTTACCCTTAATATTTATGATAAAAAAAACCCGCTTGGAAAAGCGGGCTTCTTTGATGATGCTCCAAACACACTAATCGTCGTTCATAGCACCTAACAAATGCAACAATGAGGTGAAGATATTCAAAATAGATAAGAACAAACTTGCTGTTGCCATAATGTAATTCGTTTCACCACCATGAATAAGTGATGATGTTTCATACAAGATAAAACCACTCATAATCATGATAACAGCCGCACTAACCGCAAGAGATAAAGCAGGGATGCCCATGAAGATATTTAACAATGAAGCGCCAATGATGACAAACATACCGACCATCAAAAAGCCGCCCATGAAGCTAAAATCTTTACGCGTTGTTAGAGCATAACCTGATAAACCCAGGAAAATAACGCCGGTGCCGCCTAAAGCCGTCATAACGATACTTGGGTTAACCGCAAGGTAATAAGCCACCATTGGACCAATACCAAATCCGAGTAAACCAGTAATCGCAAAAATAACAGGGATACCGGCAGCAGAGTTAGCAGTTTTGGGTAAGACAAACCAAAGCATAACGATGCCAACGATGGTAGCAACAAGTCCCATACCCTGTGATGCCTGCATAGCGATACTTAGATAGGCTGCAAAGGCGCTAAATAACAACGTCATAGACAATAATTGATATGTGCTACGAATGACCTTGTTGGTGGATAAAACCGACTCAACAGGACGAGACGCAACTGACTGATTTCCTAACATACAGATATTCCTCTTAAAAATTATAATAAATTAGCGTATAGCCAATAGACCAGAGCATACGCTATTAGTTCATAATATCAAGGCGATATAATCAGATTTCAAGGCTAATTATCACTGGAAAATTACTTTTTCTTACTGTATATTGCGCATCCTCAAGTAGGGCAGAACGCCTAAATTGAGCTTTGGAGAGGTGACTGAGCTGGCCGAAAGTACCGGTCTTGAAAACCGGCGTAGGGCAACCTACCGTGGGTTCGAATCCCACCCTCTCCGCCATATTAATAACCCAGGTGTCTAATTGGACCTTGGGTTTTTTATTGCCTGTCCGTTGTGGACAACTCCCGTTTGTTTAATCAAATTATAGTGGCGATTTAGACGATAAATAGCCTCCATTTATGTACACTCACTTATATAACAACGGCCTTATCGATTATTTTAACAACCGACTAAGGCATTACAAATTACGACATTAAAAGAGGGCAACCCAATGTCATACACAAAAGAACTGGTTGATGAAGTGAACGTGCTAAACCTTTTTCAACACCCCAGTAACCAGGAAGGGATTAAAGTCCATGCGACGGCCGAACAGTCTTCTATTGATGCGGCCAAACGCTTATATGAAAAGGGCTTAACAACGCAAATAGATGGTGGCTATTTAACCGATTTGGGTATCGATGCTGTTGAACATGCGCAAGCATTATTATTAATATTAACAACAGAACATTAGCTCAGTTTACGCACTTTAAATTTTCGGCCTTTAATTTTTCCTTCGTTTAAAATTTTAAGTGCTTGTTTATATATTGGTTGTTCAACCGCAATATAGGAAAAGTTGTCAAAAATATTAATTTTGCCAATTTGTTTTCCTTCTAAATTTGTATTTGAGGTAAGCGCCCCTAAAATATCCCCCGCACGCACTTTATTTTTTCTACCGCCATTGATGAAGAGTGTCACCATAGCAGGACTCAATCTAAAGTTATCCTTAAGTTTTAAGGTATTTGTACTTTCTATTTTTGCTGCTGTTTTTTGATACTCTTCAATTTTATTTACTTTGTGTGCCTCTGAAGCCATAAATAAACTAAAGGCCATTCCTTGCTTTCCGGCACGACCAGTACGGCCAATGCGATGCACATGAATTTCAGGATCGGGGGATAGCTCAAAATTAACAACCGCTTCTAAGTCTTTAATATCTAATCCACGCGAAGCCACATCAGTCGCGATTAATATCGAGCTACTTTTGTTAGAAAATTGAACCAGCACCTGGTCTCGATCTCGTTGCTCTAAATCACCGTGTAATGCGCGCGCATGGAAGCCTTCTTGCCACAGGGCATCGGCAAGCTCTTGTGCTTGTTGTTTACGATTACAAAAAACAACCGTTGATTGTGGACGATATTGATGCAAAATAGCTATCAATGTTTGTGTTCGTTGTCCTTTTTCAATCTCATAAAAAATGTGTTTTATGTTTTTATTATCCAGTGATGCCGCTAAACGTATATCAACCGGGTTGTTTTGAATGGCTTCACTGACATCTTTGATTTGTTCCGGATACGTCGCGGAAAAGAGCAATGTTTGTCGTTGTTTCGGCATATTATGGATAATTTGCATAATGTCATCATGAAAACCCATATCGAGCATACGATCTGCTTCATCTAATACCAGCGTGGTTAAATGGCTTAGATCTAAAGAGCGTTTATCAACTAAATGCTTAAGGATTCGACCGGGAGTACCTACAACAATATGTGGACTATGTTCCAGTGAGACCAGTTGAGGAACAATGGGCTTTCCGCCACAAAGCGTTAAAATCTTGGTGTTAGGGATAGCCCGGGCAAGCTGGCGAATTTCTTTGCTGACTTGATCAGCTAATTCTCGGGTAGGGCAGAGTACGAGCGCCTGAGTTTCATACTTTTTAACCTCAAGCTTATCTAACAAGCCAATCGCAAAAGCCGCTGTTTTACCGCTGCCCGTTTTAGCTTGCGCTAATAGGTCTTGTCCTTTTAAAATAGCAGGAAGCCCCTGAGCTTGTATTGGCGTCATCTCTGTATAACCCAATGATTTTATATTATCAAGTTGCTCAGGAGTAAGAGGGAGTGTGGAAAAGGCTTTAGTTGTCACGATTTATCTGCTCGTTATGTAAATAACGCCCATAATAACAGATTGACGAAGTACAATGCTTGACTGCATTAGAAAATACTAATACATTAGAGTTCGTTACAAATCAAAGTAGTTAACGCATTTGTAGCCAATTCAACTACCCTTAAGTCATCAAAAACCACTTTGTGTTTCGAATACCCCATTCAGCGCAAGTTTTTACCAATACGTTTAATTTATTTTGAAGGAATAGCCAAATAATGAAATTGATGTCGATATTTCCGTTTTTACAGTGGTTTAAATTAATTACAAAAGACACTTTAAAGGCTGATCTTATCGCAGGTTTTACCGGCGCTGTTATCGTATTACCACAGGGGGTGGCTTTTGCCACAATCGCAGGTTTACCGCCTGAATATGGTTTATATACCGCCATGGTGACCCCCATTATCGCCGCTTTATTCGGATCTTCTCGTCACTTAATCTCTGGCCCAACAACGGCAATTTCTATTGTTGTCTTCGCTGCGATCAGTAATCATGCTGAACCCGGCACAACAGAGTTTATCTCATTAGTCTTAACATTAACCTTTTTAGCGGGTGTTTATCAGTTAGCATTTGGATTAGCGCGCTTAGGCACCCTGGTTAACTTTGTTTCTCACACCGTTGTCATTGGTTTTACTGCAGGTGCCGCAATTTTAATCGCCACCAGTCAAATGAAAAATGTGTTGGGTATCGAAGTTACCCGAGGAGAGTCCTTTTTTCACACTTGGTTAGAAATTGGCAATAAAGTAGGGCAGACCAACCTCTCTATTCTTATCGTCGCTGTCGTTACCTTAGTTTCTGCGTTACTGATAAAGCGCTTTACCCCAAAAATTCCTAATTTATTAATTGCTTTAGTCATTGGTAGCTTTATCGCCTATGCATTTACTTCTACAGGCGCCAATATTGATTTAGTTGGCGAAATCCCCGCACATTTACCGCCTTTATCTATGCCAGATTTTTCTTTTGCTTCAATTAAAATGTTAGCACCTGAAGCCTTTGCGGTCGCTCTTTTAGGTCTTATAGAAGCTGTTTCAATCAGTCGCTCGATTGCCACAAAATCCAATCAACGTATTGATGCTAATCAAGAGTTTATAGGTCAGGGGTTATCAAATATTACTGGCAGCTTTTTTTCAAGTTATGCAGGCTCAGGCTCATTTACGCGTTCAGGCGTAAACTATTCATCAGGCGCTAAAACGCCCGTTTCTGCAATTTTTGCTGCCATTATTTTAATGGCCATCGTGTTACTTATTGCTCCACTAACCGCATACTTACCGGTTGCAGCCATGGGGGGTGTTATTCTCATCGTCGCCTATAACTTGATTGATGTGCACCATATTAAGGCAATATTAAAATTTAGCCGCCCTGAAAGTGCTATTTTAATCACGACATTTTTATCGACATTATTCCTCGAATTAGAATTTGCAATATACCTTGGCGTTTTATTATCACTGGTTATCTTTCTTGCCCGGACATCAACACCTGAAATTATCACACTGGCGCCCAATTTGGATGAGAAACGCAACACGAAGAAGCTCATCAATATCAATAAAAAGCCGGTAAATCAGTGTCCACAACTGAAGATTCTTCGTATCGATATGTCGATTTATTTCGGCTCAATTACACATATCCAAAACCGCTTGCATCAGCTCATTGAGCAAGAAAATATCAAGCATATCCTCATTATAGGCACTGGCGTGAATTTCATTGATTTAAGTGGTGCGGAGGCACTTGTTTCGGATTCTAACCGTCTCAAAGCTCAAGGTGGCGGGCTTTACTTTGCCGAACTTAAAGGCAGTGTCTATGAGTTTATTAGCAAGAATTGCTTTGTTGCTAAAGTGGGTAATAGACAATTCTTTGACTCTAAAAAAGATGCAATTAGCGCGATTTATAAAAGGCTTGATGCAAATATCTGTGAGTCATGTAGTGCGCGTGTATTTTCTGAATGCAAATAACTAACTTTAAATAAGCTCTATATCTATTTGATTTTAAATATATTGTCTAATTTAACATAATATACATTATGCCTCTTTACTATATTATCAATAGTCAAAAAAAAAGCCGCTGAGAACGGCTTAAAATCGGTTGAACAAGGAAAAGAGCAAAGGCGTTAGTCGTTCCCTTCGCTCAACCAGACAGGTAAATTAAATTTTAATGGTGTAATACAAACCTATATTACGAAGTCTCTTTTGGCGTATCGAACTTATTTGCGGTAAAAATAGTAGCAAAGCTAAGTTTGATTTTTTGTGCTGACCAACAACCTGAACCATTGATTATAGAACTTAAAAGAATGCCGTAAACAATCACATGGCCAATTGGATTTTCCCCTGTTATATGAGCGATGACGATAAATGCAAAAAATAAAATAACCGACAAAGGCCGTACTAACACACCAAAAACCATTAGGATACCTGCCAGAGTCTCTACTACAAACATACAAAAGGTAAATGTCGCGTGTTCCAACCCAAAAGTGTAGACATTCTGTAATTCAAGAAATGCCATTGACAGATTAGGTTGAAAAAATTTGTATTCAACACCCAGATACGCAAGGTTAATGCCGGTCAGAACACGTGTCAAAAACTGTGCTCGCTGCCGTGACTGACTTTGTAACCAGGACCTAATTTTTTCAAACTGTTTAGGTACCCAGGCCCGGATATATAGCACTCCCCCGCCCTGCAGTAAGAGATAAACTGCCGATGCAGCGACGATCCCGGCATAGGCCCACATTTGATATCCAAAAACAATAAGTCCAATAACTGTGACGAATAAAATGACAAAAGCAGTTAAGCGAACATACAAACCGATTGCAAATGAGAATGCTGCCAGGGCTTGTGCCCAGGTTAACCAAAGCCAATTTCCTTCAAGGTATCTTATTTCCAGATCCGGTGCGATGAGTGTTGAAGCCTCAAAAAGATCTGTACCATGCCTTGGATTCAATCCAAATGCTGCAATAGTTAGCATTACCGCAAGTGACCACCTGACACCAAGTGCTGCATAAGGACCCAATGAGGACAAACGGGTTTGTAAGTTTGGAGCTAATAATCGTGAATCTTTACGATCCAGCCAGATCCAGAAAATAAAGAATAATATAGCAAAACTTATTATAGAAATATTAACGTAATTAAACTGGGTAAAAATTTCCGGCCTTGGTTTTAAATTCCATTCTATCATTTGCGCCGGCGTCAGAAGCCATGCTTCATGTGCGAAGACACTTCCAGAGATCATCACAAAGCAACAAAATATTAACCATTTGCTTAAAGCGTAATAAGGAGCGTAATTTTCGGTACCATAGTTTTTATTATTATTCACGATTATCCCTTGGTATTTTTCCAATACCTTATTCCTTTAATATTTATCATTTTATGTACACATTTAAGTGTGTTGTAGTTGTATTATATTTTTAACTGATGCAGATGCATTATTCATATGACTAGCCTGTTTCATCAGCCAATGCTGCCATATCTTGCCAATGTCTGTAATACACATTTATCTGCATCTCGAAAGGCGCGCAAACGACTCGAAGGTGATGGTATATAGTGATTAAAATATTTAACGCCTTCAGTTAAAGGACCGAGCATATAAATATTTTTTTCTTTTTCTCCATGCTTATTGAGTGGGTGAAGATCTACATCAATATGGGCACTGCCTAGTGACGTTTTACTAATACAAAAATCACGTAAGCGCCCTTTTTTGTATAAATTTGAAATAAGATCCGAAGATGAATTATTTACACTGGAATGCGGAATGTATGCATAAATAATTTTGTCGAGTATTTCTGTATGCTTTTTTTCTAATAACGTAGAGTTAATTTTTATTTTTCCAGATTGTTCATCATCTATTATTTCAGGTGACGGACCAAAAGGTACACAAACAACTCCTGCATCGATCAGTGCCAGCATTTCTTCAGATCTTTCTTTAGGTGGTCCTACAATAATACGGTTAATCATTGATGCAGTGCGTTTTTTAAATTGCAGTAGTGACTCTGGTGATAAACCGTCAAAATCTACAGCATAGCGAATAGTCTCACGTACTACTCTAAACAATTCAAAAGCGGCTTTATTTGCACTATCTAATTCACCCTTATAAGCTTCAATCAGATCTGTCTTAATAAGCGTCGTAAAGAGATCCTGATACTCATCACTGCTAATGATTTTTTCAGGGAGTGGTTGTTTAAAGTATCGTTCAGGATCAAAAGAGCCATAGCTTTTCACGAGTTTATTTATTTCGCTATTAAATTCACCATTATGCCAGGCCTTTACCAGAGCTCTTGAAAGTGCTTTAGCCGAATTTTCGTCCTCAGCAAGCCGTACGCTTGTTTCATAATAAACAAGTTTCATTTCATCCCATAAAAGAGGTAACAAGTCATTTACAAAATCAAGTTTATTGTCTCCTTTTTGCGCATACATTTTTTCGCGTAGGGCATCAATCTGTTGTGGTGTAAAAAATTGTGCGGTATAACCAAAGCTTTCCAGACTTTTGCTGATTGCAGGACGTGGACAAGGTGGTACACCCGATCTGGAAAACATGTAAACAGTAGGTTCCTTTCCACTCGCTATATATTTTCTTCTGCCCGTTTCAGTATCGCAAATGTACTTTCCTCCCCTCCCTATGGTTAACTCTGTTAAAACATCTATTGCAGCCAAACCGAAACCTGCAATACCTACCTGCTCATTTTCCTTTATTCCTGTCAGGTGTTCTTTGAGTGGGTAGTCAATATCAATATGACGTTTAGCTGGCTGGCTTTCTATTAAAGGTGTTTTACTCGCATTAACATTTTTTGTATGTCCCGTCGTTAAGAAAACAATATTAGCAGTGATACGTTCGCCATTATCTAAAACAATTGTTTCCTCACCAGATGGGCTTGTTTCCATATCAATTGCCATCTGCTTATGGATTTTGAGATTAACATTTTTTGGAATGCGCTTTAGTAGCTGATGATAAAACCAGTTAAGGTATTCGCCGAGCAAACGTCGGGGTAAAAAATCATCAGGAGATATTTCTCGACCACCATCATTTGTCAGGTCATATCCATCACTTGAAAAACGGTAACCTTGCTGTTTCACCCATTCTAATAGAGTCGGACCTAATATAGGATTTTCTATATCAGAAAACTGGTTTTCGATAAACATTGATATATGGCTACATTTTGTATTAAGCAGAATATAGTCTGGCAATGTTCTGAAGTGTACGCCGACCCCCGGTTCTCCTGGTTCAATGACATCAACAGAAATTGTGGTTTGATGTTTGTCCTGACTCGCTCTTGAAATAATACGCTCGAGTGAACCTAAACCCCAGGGACCAAGACCAACAATGCATATATTTACATTTGACATTATATTTTCCTAAATTATAAATAGATGCTGCATTTTATGGCAGCAACATAAAAACGATAAAACATATTATTTAACTCAATAAGCCAACGATGCTGGCACAAAACAAAAATATCAGAGCCACTCTTCTATATAATATTTCTCCTGAATGTCTAAACAGACGACTACCGAGCCATGCCGTAAACATAAAAACAGGAAGAAGAATGACGGCATGTAAAAATGCGAAGCGCGATACTAGTCCGGAGAAAATCATAAACACAAGAAGTGCAGAAAGAGTGATGGAAAAATATGCTGTAATGTTAGAGCGATTAGTGGTCGAGCTATCACTGCCCGTTAACATATAAAGCATAACAACGGGGTTACCCAAACTTGTTGCTGCCATCATTGTTCCTGAAAATGCGCCGATACCTGCCGTAATCCAGTCCCGTTTTTGCCCTTGATAACGCCAACCTGTTAAAAGCACGACAACAAAAGCCAAAACAATGAAACCAATTGATCGAGTTAAAACAAGAGGATCAATAGAAACTAATAAGGTGATGCCTATTGGCATAAAAATCGCCGCAACTATGCCCATTAGTCCAACAAAACGCCATTCGATATGTTGTTTCACGCCTGGTAAGAGTTGTATGGTAACCACAATTTCCAGCAAAATAATTATTGCTACCGCTTCAATTGGACCAAACATAACAGCAAAAATGGGTGCCATTAACATCCCGGAGCCAAAGCCGGCAAAGCCACGCATAAGTCCTGCGATAGCAGCAACTAAGACAGCAATATATAATTGTGGAGTTAAAAGTTCTAACACAATTGAAGCACCCGTTATTTAATCAGACCAGCAGATTTTTTGTTAAACTACGTAATCCATAGGAAGTTCATCAGCTGTTCCAATAGAATAACCGGATGAAATGACTCCAGAGTTAACTGCTCGGTCATGTGAGGTAAAACAACTTATCCGGTTAGGGTGATACGCGCGGTGCATTGAGTGTTCCTCTCCTTGCAATGCAGAAAGTACCGCCATTGCTACACTAGGAGATTGTGCAAAACCTCCGGTATTATGCCCACCGGTTAATATGAGTAAACCATCATTATCCGCTTTTACAATTTCGAATATGCCGAGTCCAGAGGGTGTCCATGGTCTGACACAACACTTTAAACTCTTTTCGAGCAAGCCACTTTTCTTTGCTGCGTAATAACATTCAGGGAAATACCGCTTAGCAGTTTCTTCAACAACGCGAAATAAATCTTCAATGTATTTAGGGTCGATATTATCCGGGTTTTCACCAACGTAACCATGGCCAGAACTTACATGAATAATATCTTGTCCATCTGAATCAGTACCAACAAGAATGTTGGCACCAACAGCAGCAGAATCAGAAGCAAAGCCACTGCGTGAAATTTTTAATGAAACATCAAGCTTCGGACCAAGATTGGGGAGACGTAACCATGACCCGACAATTGATGATATTTGATTATGTGATTTCAAACTACTCAGTAAACTACCGCCATATGCGCCTGGTGAGATGACGTAATGATCTGCTTGTATTGTTTCATCTTTAGTCGAGACACCCACAATCACGTTGTCAGTGTTTCGTTCTATCTTCTCTATCTTTTTATCCCAGTTAAATTCAACACCTGATTCTTCTAAAAACCCTATTAATTTTGCAGAAAATTTATGGATATTTACCGTGAAGCCAACTATTTCTATTGCGCCAACAATCTCACCATTTTCAACAGACTCACGTAAAGCGGGATGTTCCTGAATAAGATCTTGCAGTTCAACAAGCTTTTTCGTTGAACCAATTCGATTTTCGATTACTATTGCAGCTTCATACTGCTCTTTTGTAGAGTAAAGTCGAAGTACCTTTGGCACATAACCTACATCAGTAAATAACTCTGGCTCCTGCATAATAAATTCTTGCCATAAAGGCTCGCTTTCCTGAGTAAAAGAGATAAGATCATCTTCAAAAACCGTAGGCAACCAGGCAGGAATATCTTCAAAATCTGTTATCCATTTGAAATCATTGCTACTGAGACTTTTATCATCACAGGTTAACCATCCCCCTTTTTCAAATCTTCTTTGAAAAGGATTATTTATATTTTCCTGTACTAAATCAAGATGACTTTTAGCAAGATGATGTCGTGTTTCAGACAGACTGAACATGCGGGCATCATCACCACCATGCGTACAACTCCGTAGTTTTTGATCACGTGAATTTCGTGGATCAGAACAAGCATCATATACTTTTACTTTGTAGTCATTTTTGTTGAGGTAGTATGTAGTGATTAAATTCAGAACTCCGGCACCAATGGTAATGACACTCTTAGATGAACTGGCTTTCGAATTATCAACTTTTGACAGTATAGGGAAATTACTTTGGTAGTTAATATGTATGTTATTAACTTGCTCTGCAAGAATAAATGCGCGAAGCGCTGAATTCGTTCCTGGCTGTTTTAAAACATGGTGTACCGGTATTTTACAAATACTGTCTGTTAACACATCAGAGTTACCGATACATATAATGAAAATCAAATGATTTGGAAGTTCTTGCCGCCATCTGGAAACGGTTTCTTCATCTGGAAGTGTGCGAGTAATAAGCACATCTGGCAGCGTTAAAAACAAAGCACGTTGTAAATAACGAGCAGATTTTAATTCAATATCTGGACGATAAATAACGTTATCGCTGATCAACTGAGACTTAAGATCATTTTCTATTTGGAAGTCGACGAAAATTCGCATAGTTTCCTCCGTGAAGACTATTTATGCTTAATTGTGTTGTATAAATATTTTTTTTCGAACAGCATTAACCAGTATCCAGCCAGATAAGGTTATCTGGCTGAATTTAGGTTTAACTATTAAGGGCTTTATTCCGCTAAAGGCAGGCCGCTGGGAACATAGTCCGGCACACTGTGACGCAGATCAAGACTAGCGGGATCAGTCAGTGCATTCAGAAAATCAATCAGGTAACCAACTTCTTTATCACTCAAATCAACTGGTTCTAATTCATTTGCAGCTGCAATTTCATCTACTCTGCTTGGGTCATCCTGAACGATACAATCCAAAGCATCAAGATCTGGTCTTGATGGCATTACAGGCTCATTATGGCAATCATAGTTTTTCAATGAAGCAACAGGATCAAGATGATGACGAACAATATCTTCAAGTGAATTAAAAGCGCCGCCATGTCCCCATGGTCCTGTCAGTGCAACATTTCGTAAAGTCGGTGTACGGAAGCGATAACGATCAGCTGGGTCACCTGTTACTTTTTCACGACCGATATCATCGTAACCATCAAATCCATCACCACGTCCCGGACCAATTTGTGGCATACCGATTGCGTGATACTTATTATCTGTTTGAAACTTCCCGTTATGACATGAAGCGCAGCTGGCTTTGCCATAAAATAATCGCATGCCTTTCGTTGCATTTTTACTCATTGCTTTTTTATTACCACGCAAATAATCATCAAACGGACTATTGTCTGCCCGCCAGGCTACTCCCTGGAATGCTGACATTGCATTTGAGGCATGAGCAAAAGTAATTTCTTCAGCTTCTATTCCAAATGCTTCTCTAAACAAATCTACATATTCTGGTATAGCACGTAATTTATCTGAAAATTGTTTCCAAACACCATTTGGACCAACTAAATCACCAATTGCAGCCGCATCAGCAATTGGATTTTCACCTGGCTGACCTGTCATAGTGGTGTTTACCGTCACTGGAAACATTGCCTGGGCAGCTAAAACATTTTCCAGGTTATTTGGTAAATCATCACCCGCAGCGGTTCTAAAACCACTTGGTTGATTTGGATCAACCTCTATGCGTCCTGCATGGAACATAGCGGTAAACGATTTTGCTCCAAGATTAAAGATAGGTTGTGCATTACGAGGTATGCGTCGGTCAGTTGCTTTATCACCAACTCCTGTACCACGAGTAACACCAAGTCCTTGCCCTCCTTCACCTATACCTAACGCTAAACCATCGCCCGTTGCAGTTAAGCCATGGTGGCAAGTTGCACAGGAAATTGCATTATTACCACTTAGAATTTTGTCATAATAGAGAAATTTACCAAGCTTTACTTTTGCAGCGCTCGGTTGACCGTTTTCATAATAGTCACTGTCAACTACGGGGTCGGGTAATGGGATGTGAGGTGTGTCGGAAAATGCCGTTGGTGATACCAGCATTAATATAAGTGCAGGTAATTTTTTGACTAAATTGTTTTTATTTTTATTTACAACCTTAATATTCATATAACACTCCCTTATTATTTTTATATATATCCATACTTCTGAAAACCGGAACTTAGCAGACATTAAAAAAGATAACAACAGTAATTTTTATAATTACAAAACACGTCACAAATATTTAATATAAAAAATCATTTAGTCACTGGCAGGACATACTTAAGAATACATACATTTATATGCATATAAAAAACATCAACCAGTTCACCTATAAATAAAACGCGATCAATTTTTTATAAAAAATTGATCGGCAATATTTACATACAGATTACATGCGTTAACATGCAGCATCAGAAACATCAGCAGGAAAATTTAAGAATCAAAAAAAATTACTGACATGGTATAAAAGTTAAACTGTTTAAATAAAACACATCATACAAAATATTAACTATGCTTTAAAATAAATCCAGTTCTCTTTTAGCTGTTTTAGAATTTCATCCAGTGCTGCGGGGATTTTCTCTGCCTCAGGTAATAATTTTACGGCCATACCCTCTTCCATTTTGGCTGCATGCATCGCAAGGCCACAGGCTTTAAATTTAACATTATTAAACTGGCCCGCTATTTTTTTAATGCGCTTCGCATAAGGTGATGACTGTCGTAGCATAGCAAGCCCACTGGCATTGGCTATAATTTCTATTTGTATTTTGTCTTGTTTATTATTCAGTAAGTTTTCGGTTTTATCTAAAGCAGACTTAATATTAACCTCATTCATATCACTGACATGAATTAAAATTTTCTTATTGTCAGGAATAATATCCTCTAACTGGCTTAATTCCATAATATGACTTGTTGGCATACCGTCTACATATGACTTTAATTGCCAGCTGATTGATGCACTCAATAAAATTAATATACTGGCAGCAATAGCAAAATATTTCCGACCTTTTAGCTTTATAGCAGCTTTGTACGGATTGTATTTTGGTTCCGGGATATTGCTATATGAAATTAGAACATACTCATCATTACATTGAAGCTCACATAATGATTTTGATAATTCATCGTCTTTTTTAAGAATATCAAGTACTCTGGCGCGCTCATTTCGTGTTAATTGATCGTCAATAAAACTGTTTAATTCATTAAATGAAATGGTATCTTTCTCATTCATTTTATTCTCCTCACTGTTGAGGCTTTCTTATCGCCACCTTGTACATTCGCAATCAAATCTTTAAGGTGTGAGCGTGCCCGAGAGACCCGGCTCATGACCGTACCGATGGGTATATCCAGCACTTCAGCAATACTCTCATAGCTCATTCCTTCAACGATCACCAGTGTTAATACCTCTCTGTGATGTTGATTAAGAAGTTCAAATGCCTTTTTTAAATCTCTTATTATCTGCTGTTGATAATGTTCACTTTCCAAATTTGTAGTTGAATATAACTCAACCTCATCAAGCGCTATTATATTTTTTTTTTGACGAAAACTATCTCTCCAACAATTCGTCATCACTTTAAATAACCATATTTTTAAATCTTTTTCGTTTTTAAATTTTTGTCTGTTTTTCAGGCAACGTGTTATTGTTTCCTGAACAAGATCAGCAGCTAAATCGCTATCATGAGTCCATACATATGCAACACGATATAAATCACGCCACTTACCTTCCAAAAAACGTTTAAAATGTCGACTGTGCCCAAACATTACGATTATTAGTCCCTGTTGATCGATAAACGCGTATAAACGCTTTATTTAAAAAAATTCATTAAATGATTAAATTAACGATATTGTTTTACAAAAGTGGATAGTTCCGCCAGTGTAGTGCCTGTGCCATCACCTGATAAGCCCAGGTTTTCAGAAGTAAATTTTAATCGATTTAACCAGAATGTAGGATAACCAAACCACTTAGCACCCACTGCATCCCAGCTGGCAAAAGCAGTAAAGGCAATTTCATTACGACTTAAATTAAACGCATCTACGGCCATTTGATAAGCTTTTGGATCGGGCTTAAATGTTTTAACCTGATCAGTACTTAAAACAAAGTCAAAGTAACCTTCCAGACCAGAGTTAGCTATCCCAGTGTTAAGCATTTTCCCCGTCATATTAGATAAAAATGCCAACTTGATACCTGATGATTTAAGTTCAGATAAGACCGGTTTAACATCAGGATAAGCTTTAATTTCTAAAAATGCGTTCATCAATTGCTGACGATTTTCTGCAGTTAATTTGACTTGCAACTGCTGAGCAGTATAAACCAGCGCATTATCAATACATGTCCAGAAGTCCTCATATTTTCCTGCTGAGGTAAGTAACCAGGTGTATTCAAAAATACGGGTTCTCCATAGAACGCTGAATTCCTTTGCTTTAGTCGGATAAAGCTTTTTTACCAGAGCAAAAATTGGCCGCGGATCAAAAATCGGAAAGGCATCAAATGCAATGGCTTTAATCGGACTTATATTAGCCTGAGCTGATACTAAGGGTGTAGTGAATGCAGCACTTGTCAGTATCATTTTTGCTGACAAGCCAAGAAATCTTCGACGATCGTAAGACATGGTTTTTCCCTAATTTATTATTGTCATATACATACAAACGTTTGAATCAGTATTTTATTCCATAATTTATTTTTTCTTGACATTAGCTTGCGTAAAAGGTGAACTGGTTCTTAGAATATATTTTCCTGAAAATTTCAGAAAGAGCCAGATACAGAGCTGAAATGTAACGGTTCAGCACCATGGAGAAGAAATTTTGAACAACTTGTCATTAAATTTGTCTCAAAATAACGTTAACAGGGGGATTCTCCAGCCTCAGGGGAAAGAGTTTATTATTTATACATCACTACAAAATGAATTTTATATTATAAGGAAATAAGTATGATGAAATTTAAATCAGGAATCTTTTTTTGTTTTTTATTTGTGAATACGGTTTTTGCAGAAATATCCTCTGTCGATGAAGCAGAAAAATTAATTACACAATATTCTAAACAGATTAAAGACGAACGTGATAATGCTAATTTATATTTACTAAGAGGTGATCTCTATTTTAAAGTGAGAAACTTTGAAAATGCTGTAGACGATTATACAACAGCCATAGAATTAGATAGTAAACTGGATAAAGCCTGGTATGGACGAGGTATGGCAAATGGAAGAATGGGCTATATAAAAACCGGCATCGAAGATCTGGGTGTTTATATCAAACGTAATCCTCTTGACAGTGTAGCTTATACCAAACGTGGCGTGCGTTATTTATGGATAGGCGACAAGGACAATGCGCAAAAAGATTTATTGAAGGCAATAGAATTAAATAAAAACAATGCCGAGGCGCATGATGATCTTGGTGTAGTTTACGCCCAAAAAGGTGACTATAAAAAAGCAATAGAGCATTTTACTAAAACAGTGACAATCGATCCAAGTTACCAGAAAGGTCATCATAATCTCGCTATGTCGCTTTATATTACTGAAAATGACCTTGCTGCACTGCTTAGCGTTAATAAATCACTTGAATTAAAGCAAACAAGAAACTCCATGTTATTGAAAAGCAAAATACTGCAAACTCTCGGCAGAACAGCTGAAGCTAGCCGTTTAGAAGAAGATGCCATGTTTATTCCGGAAGGTAACTGGTCAGAGCGAGCACCTGTCAAATAAATAACCCGGTAAAACTTTCTTATAAATATGAAATAAACATCTCTATCAATGAATAGTGCAGGACGTTTTTAATAAAAATTAAGTTGTTTATAAAAACGTTATGAAGTCAAAACTCTAATTATTTTAAAGGCTTTTATTTTTGCCGTTTTATGACTATATTTTTCATTAAGGAATATTATTTATGTGTATATTATCACTAATTTCTTAGAACAACGTATCATTCCTGGTTAAAATTTAAGCCTTAATAGACTTAGTGAGTCGTATTTTATAGGCTATACTTTTAGCTAACATTGACTAAGATTAGAAATAAATAGTAGTTTAACTTTAAAGAGTTATACTGGTTTCATAGTCTATAAGCGCCTATCTACTACTAATAGTAGCTCACTATCTATTATAAAGGACCTGTAGATTTCGCCTTTCTTCGCATTAAGGAAGCACCATGAACAATAAAAATGATAATTGGCGCCTAAAATGGCTTAGCGCACCCCTCATGAAGTTATTTAGAAAAGTTACGCCTACCATGTCACGCACTGAACAAGAGGCATTAGAAGCTGGCTCAGTTTGGTGGGATGGTGAACTTTTTAGCGGAAAACCTCACTGGAATAAACTGCTTTCATTACCTGCCCCTAAACTTAGCAAAGAAGAACAAGCCTTTATGGATGGGCCGGTTAATACCTTATGTAATATGCTCGATGACTGGCAAATCACACAAGAAAATAATGATTTACCGGAAAATGTTTGGCAGTACATAAAAGATAACGGCTTCTTTAGTATGATAATCCCACGTCACTATGGAGGCAAAGAATTTTCAGCTTATGCGCATTCCGAAGTTGTTATGAAAATATCAACCCGTAGTATTTCAACAGCCGTTACTGTTATGGTGCCAAATTCATTAGGCCCCGGTAAGTTACTATTAGAATACGGCACTGAAGAACAAAAAGACCATTACTTACCTCGTCTGGCCAAAGGCCTGGAAATCCCCTGTTTTGCATTAACCAGCCCGCATGCAGGCAGTGATGCGGGTGCGATTCCAGATTTTGGTATCGTTTGTAAAGACAGTTTTGAAGATAAAAAAGATGTTTTAGGCATACGGCTTACATGGGATAAACGTTATATCACTCTTGGTCCCGTTGCCACTCTGCTCGGCCTTGCCTTTAAACTTTACGACCCGGATAAACTTATGGGTGATAAAGAAGAACTCGGTATCACTCTTGCGTTAATCCCAACCGACACCAAAGGCGTTGAAATTGGCAACCGCCACTTCCCTCTTAATATGGTTTTCATGAATGGTCCTAATAGCGGTAAAGATGTTTTCATTCCTATGGACTGGGTTATTGGCGGAGAAAAACAAGCAGGACAAGGTTGGCGGATGTTAATGGAATGTCTATCTGATGGTCGCGCCATTTCACTACCCGCATTAAGTACAGGCGCAGGTAAGCTTGCCAGTTTATCAGTTGGCGCTTATTCAAGGGTAAGACAACAATTTAAAATGCCAATAGGCAAATTCGAAGGTGTTGAAGAAGCCTTGGCCCGTATAGGTGGTTTAAGCTATTTAATGGATGCCTCACGTTCATTAACCTTAGCAGCATTAGATAATGGCGAAAAACCCTCTGTTATTTCTGCCGTGGTTAAATACCATTTAACCGAATCAATGCGTAAAGTAGTGAATGATGCCATGGATGTGTTAGGTGGATCAGGTATATGTCTTGGTCCTAAAAATATCATGGGACGTGCATATCAGGCAATTCCGATCAGTATCACCGTTGAAGGCGCGAATATTCTCACCCGCTCCATGATTATTTTTGGACAAGGTGCGATTCGTAGCCATCCTTTTATTTATAAAGAGTTAGAATCTTTATCAGAGCATGATGAAAACGAAGCGCTTGAACAATTTGATCGTGCATTATTTGGCCATGTTAATTTCTTTATTAAAAACACACTACGGTGTTTTTTTCATGGGGTAACCAATGCGTGGTTTATTTCATCCCCTTCCCGCGCGCATAGAAAAATAAAACGCTATTACAAACAAGCCACACGTATGAGCACCGCTTTCGCCTTAGTTACAGATATTTCTCTTATGATTTTAGGCGGCTCACTAAAACGTCGTGAAAAACTATCCGCGCGTTTAGGCGATATACTCAGTCACTTATATTTACTTTCCGCAGTATTAAAACACTACCAGGATCAAGGTGAACATGAATCAGACTTGCCCTTTGTTCACTGGGCTTGCCAGTATAATTTACAACGTATTCAAACAGCCTTTAATGGATTTTTACATAATTTTCCAAACAGACCTGTCGCCTTAATATTACGCTGGATTATTTTTCCATGGGGAAGACTTTATGCTCCACCTAATGATGCCCTGGGCCACAAAATATCTTCGTTGCTAATAAATCCTTCTGAAATGCGAAATCGTTTAACCGCTGGTGTCTTTATTCCTGAAGACCAAAATGAGGCCGTTGCACAACTTGAAGTGGCATTGCATAAAATTGTTGATGCTGCACACTTAGAGAAAAAAATACGCCCCTTTCAAAAAACGTTTAAACCTGAACATGCAGGCTATGAAGCAATGTTAAAAGCCGCTCATGCTGAAGGCATTATCGATAAAGATGAAGTCGCAACTTTACAACAAGCTAATGAAGCACGTACAAAGGTCATTGCTGTTGATGACTTCACATTTGATTTTAAAAGAAAATAACCAGGTCGAATTATGGATAACCCTGAACAAAGAAAAAGTATACCCAAACCTGTCTATATTGTTGATGGCAGCCGAACCCCCTTTTTAAAGGCAAAAGGAAAACCCGGCGAGTTTGCTGCCGTTGATTTAGCTTTAGGTTGTGCGCAACCTCTGCTGGCAAGACAATCTTTCTCAGCACAACAACTGGATGAAGTTGTTGTTGGCTGTATGATGCCCGGCCCCGATGAAGCCAATATTGCCCGTGTTATCGCGTTGCGTTTAGGCTGCGGAAAAAAAGTGCCTGCATGGACTGTACAGCGAAACTGCGCTTCAGGTATGCAGGCTATCGACTCCGCTGCTGCAGATATTTCTTTAGGCAGAGCCAACCTTGTGCTTGCCGGGGGTGTTGAAGCAATGAGTCATGCACCAGTATTGTTTAACAAGGCCATGGTTGGCTGGCTGGGGCGATTAGCTGCATCAAAAAAACCACTCGATAAACTTAAAACGTTTGCCGCTTTACGCCCTGCTCATTTAAAACCGATTATTGGTTTATTGCGCGGCTTAACCGATCCGGTTGTGGGTTTATCTATGGGACAAACAGCAGAAAATATCGCACACCGTTTTAATATTGATCGCTTAGCCATGGATAGCTTTGCAGTTCGAAGTCATCAACGCTTAGCGGCAGCACAGGAAAACGGTTTATTAGATGAAATTGAAGCTTTATATGATAGAAATGGACATGCCTATTTACACGATGATGGGGTCAGAAAGGACTCCTCTATTGAGCGCCTAGCAAAACTCCGGCCCGTGTTTGACCGCAACTTTGGTAATGTTACTGCCGGTAACAGTGCACAAATTACCGATGGTGCCGCGATGCTTTTATTGGCAAGTGAAGAAGCGGTAAAAGAATTTAAATTACCCGTCATGGGAAAGTTAATCGACAGTCACTGGGCAGGCCTTGAACCCGCGCAAATGGGTTTAGGCCCTGTTCATTCAGTCACACCAATTTTACAACGTAACGAACTTTCCATTTCAGATATTGACTACTGGGAAATTAATGAAGCCTTTGCCGCACAAGTTTTAGGTTGCTTAGCGGCATGGGAAGATGAAATCTATTGCAAAGAAGAACTGGGACTGGACGGCGCACTTGGAAAACTTGATCAAAACATACTTAATATTGATGGTGGCGGTGTCAGTCTTGGTCATCCGGTCGGAGCAAGTGGCGCCCGAATCGTATTACACCTTTTAAATGTACTGGAGCGCAATAACGCTAAGCGTGGAATTGCAAGTTTATGTATCGGTGGTGGACAAGGTGGTGCTATGTTAGTTGAAAGAGATTAAAGTCTGTAGTTCTTTCGAAGATAGAATTCTTTTCATCGAACGTAATGCACTGTCATTGCGAGGAAGCACTAAAAAACTCGATTTTTTGGTGCTGACGCGGCAATCTCATGAGTTAATTATCGATGTCATGAGATTGCTTCAGTCACGTTGTTCTTTCGATGCCAGAACGTGCAGAGCACATTAGGGTAATACTGACGAACCGCGATAGCGGTTCATTAAGTGCAATGACGTGGTTTTAAAAGATCAACAGTCCCTAATTAAACGCGGTAAATAGAATAAGTTTTTTATATTACAACTAGAGAAAAATAATGACTGAAAAAAAATATAAAAACTGGAAAGTGAAATCCGATGAAGACAATATTGCCTGGCTACATTTAGATGTACCCAATAGCAGTGCCAATATTCTTAATGAGCAAGTCATTATAGAGCTGGGTGAAATTATTTCCGGGTTAAGCTCTAACACTCCAAAGGGTGTTGTTATTTTATCCGATAAGGAAAGCGGTTTTATTGCTGGTGCTGATATCAATGAATTCACCACCTTTGACTCTGAACAAGCTGCGCTTGTTAATATACAACGTGCTCATAGCATTTTTAATTCAATAGAAAACCTGCCTTGCCCAACACTGGCACTGATTCACGGTTTTTGTTTGGGTGGCGGAATGGAGCTTGCGTTAGCCTGCCAATATCGTATTGCTGAAGAAGATTCATCGCGTCTGGGTTTACCTGAAGTTAAACTCGGTATTCATCCAGGTTTTGGCGGTACCGTACGCAGCATAGAAAGAATGGGAAGTTTTTCTGCATTAGACTTTATTTTAACCGGTAGAAATCTGAAGGCTCGACAAGCTAAAAAAGCAGGATTGATTAATTACGCTGTTCCAAAGCGTCACCTGTTAAAAGCCGCAAGGGAAACCATTTTAAAAGCGCCTAAGATCAAGTCATTACCCTGGTGGGAAAAAATCATTAACCATCGCATAGTACGCCCTTATATTGCGAAAATAATGATTAAAAAAATTTCTTCCAAAGCAATACGTGCACACTACCCTGCTCCCTATGCCATTATTGACCTGTGGCAAAACAATCTTGATAACCGCTCTCAAATGCTGGAAGAAGAAGCAAAATCAATCGCACATTTGCTTGTCGGAAAAACAGCGCAAAACTTAATTCGTGTATTCAAGCTAACCGATACACTCAAAGGTTTAGCAAAAGACAAATCAATTTCTGTCGAACATATTCATGTCATCGGTGGTGGTGTTATGGGGGGGGACATTGCCATATGGTGCGCATTACAGGGATTCAACGTAACATTGCAAGATCGAAGTCATGAAACACTCGCCGCAGTAAGACAACGTGCGGTTAAACTCTACAAACGATTATTAAAACAAACCCGCTTAGTGAATACTGCACTAGACAGGTTAATGCCGGACATGAAAGGCAATGGTCTGGTCAAAGCCGACGTTGTTATTGAAGCCATATTTGAAGACGCCGAAGTTAAATGCAATCTGTATAAGGAGATTGAACCCAAACTTAAAAAATCTGCCATTATTGCGACTAACACATCAAGTATTCCTCTTGAACAATTAACGGCTTCCTTAAAAAAACCGGAACGATTAGTGGGTTTGCATTTCTTTAACCCCGTTTCAAAAATGCCATTAGTTGAAATTGTGGTTGGTGAAAAAACCAGTAAAAAAGCACAACAAATTGCCACAACATTAACCAAAAAAATCAAAAAGCTACCTCTACCGGTTACCAGTACACCAGGCTTTCTGGTTAACCGAATTTTAATGCCTTATTTGACCGAAGCGGTCACCCTGTTTGAAGAAGGTGTGCCGATTAGCGTAATCGACAAAATATCCGTTGATTTTGGCATGCCGATGGGGCCCATTGAATTAGCCGATACAGTGGGCCTGGATATTTGTTTACATGTTGCAGAAAACCTGGCTGAAACAATGCCAATAGATGTATCCGAACATTTACGAAAATTGGTTAGTCAGAAAACACTGGGTAAAAAAACAGGCAAAGGGTTTTATGAGTTTAAAAAAGGAAAAAAAGTTACGCCTAAAAAGCAAACGAACTATATCGCTCCCGGTGATGTTGAAGACCGGTTAATCTTGCGCATGATCAATGAAACAATGGCCTGCTTACGAGAGCATGTTGCGGATTCAAAAGATTTAATCGATGCAGGAATAATTTTTGGAACAGGTTTTGCGCCATTTCATGGAGGCCCTCTTCAATACGTTAAAGACAGAGGTCAGGAACAAGTATTAATGGCACTGGAGAATCTTGAATCAGTCCATGGTGCCCGTTTTAAACCTGATGAGGGCTGGAAAACAATGGTAATTGAGTAAGCAATGAATAATAAACAAGATTACATTACTCCTCAGAGTGCAAGCAACCTTTCAGAATTGTTTTATGAAAGAGTTAAGCGTTCCGGCGAGGTTGTTGCATATCAATATTTTGACAATGAAGAAAACCTATGGAAAGAATTAACATGGCATGACGTTTCAAAACAGGTTGAACTTTGGCATACCGCCTTTCGACATGAAGGTTTAGTGAAAGGTGATCGTGTTGCCATTATGATGAGCAACTGCCCTGATTGGGTTGTATTTGATCAGGCCGCGTACAGTTTAGGACTTGTTGTTGTTCCTGTTTACACCAATGATCGTGCAGAAAATATCCGTTACATACTAGAAAATGCCAATGTAAAAATATTTTTTATTGAAGAACCCGGACTCTGTCAGGAATTACTGAACAATAACGCAAACCCAAAAGATTTACTAAGAATAGTAACGCACAAGCCCATTGATGCTTACAATAACCCCAGCTTAACTCAAGTTAAACAATGGCTACCCTCCTATGCTGAAACGATTAACCGTGTGCATCTCGAAGCAAACGATTTAGCAACCATCGTTTACACCTCAGGAACAACCGGTCGCCCTAAAGGAGTGATGTTAAGTCATGATAATATTTTTATAAACGCTTATTCAGCAGCAATTTTTGAATGCTTTGATACAGATGATGTTTTTCTTTCCTTCTTACCCCTGTCACATATGTTTGAGCGCACAGCAGGTTATTACATGCCGATGTTAATAGGTGCAAAAATAGCCTACGCCAGATCTATTGAAAAACTTGGAGAAGATTTAATTTCAATCAGTCCGACTATATTAGTTACTGTACCACGAATTTTTGAGCGCGTTTATAATAAAATACATGATCAACTTTCACAAAAATCTCCCATAGCACAAGGCTTATTTAAACTTGCTGTTAATGTTGGCTGGCATCGTTTTTTAGTACAACAAAAACGTGAAAGCTGGCATGTTAAATTATTACTCTGGCCTGTTTTAAAAAAACTGGTTGCCGGAAAAATTTTAGCAAAACTCGGCGGCCGACTTGAACTTGCGGTTTCCGGTGGCGCCGCTCTTGCTCCTGAAATTGCAAAAACGTTTATCGGTTTAGGTTTAACGATTTCACAGGGTTATGGCTTAACAGAAACCAGCCCTGTTGTTTCAACCAATAAACTTCAGGACAATGATCCTTTTAGTGTTGGCAAATCCTTAAGTCATATTGAAATAAAATTAGGCAGTGACGATGAATTATTAGTTAAAGGCCGGACAGTTATGCTCGGTTACTGGGATAATGAGTCCGCGACAAAAGAGGTTATTGATACTGAAGGCTGGTTCCATACGGGGGATAAAGCGAAAATTGCAAACGATCACATTTACATCACTGGCCGCCTAAAAGAAATTATTGTTTTATCAAATGGCGAAAAAGTCCCGCCTTCAGATGTTGAGTTAGCCATCGGCGGCGATTCATTATTTGAACAAGTCATTGTTATAGGTGAAGCGAAACCCTTTTTAACCGCAATCGTCACGATTGATACGGAAAGTTGGCAACAATTTGCTAAAAGCATTAATGTAGATGTGGCTGAATCATCACTAGAGTCAGATAAAGTAAAAGACATACTCTTAAAAAGAATTAATCGACAACTATCCCATTTCCCTGGCTATGCCAAAATCATACGGGTCCATGCTGTTATCAAACCCTGGGATATTGAGAGCGGCTTAATTACACCGACCTTGAAACTTAAACGCGAAAAAATACATGCAACTTATAAAAAAGAAATAATTGGGCTTTATGATGGCCATTGATATTACCCAGCAACCTGAAATACGTGTCTTACCAATGCCATCCGATACCAACGCAGCCGGAGACATTTTTGGTGGCTGGCTGATGTCTCAAGTTGATATTGCGGGTAGTATCGCCGCTCACCGTTATGTTGGCAGCCGCGTAGTCACCGTTGCAGTGAACGAGTTTTTATTTCTTAAGCCAGTTTTAGTCGGTGACTTAGTCAGCATTTATGCAAACATTGATCACATTGGTAATACTTCAATACGCATCGCTTTAGTGGTGATGGCCGAACATGAACGCGGTAAAGATCCTGCTGAAAAGGTTGCTCAGGCAAACCTTACTTATGTTTCACTTGATGAAAACGGAAAGTCTAAAACCATTGTAAAAATTTAATCTATCACTTTTATCTGTTTATATAAAAAGTCTGTTGTTAATTTTATGTATAAAAGTAGCCTTTAAAGTCCAGACTATTTTATTAATTTAAGGCATGAAAAAATATAATTTTATACCTTGAACTGTCCAACCAGACTTTGCAAATTACTAGAGAGTTCAGCCAATGCTATATTAGACTGGGATAATTCTGAGGTGCTATTGGCAGACTCTTCGGCAATAGTACTTATATTGACAATATTCTGGTTGATTTCCTCAGCGACTTCACTTTGTTGTTTTGATGCTTCTGCAATTTGGGTATTCATGGCCGTAATATTAGACATAGCCTCTGTAATAACTGTCAGAGAATCACCTGCTTTTTGCGATTTTTCAACACTAGATTGTGCCCGAGTACGACTTGTCCCCATAACTTCTACTGCCCTTTGCGCTCCAGATTGAAGACGTTCAATCATAGACTGAATTTCCTGAGTTGATTGTTGTGTTCTGCTTGCAAGACTACGGACCTCATCAGCAACCACAGCAAAACCACGTCCTTGTTCACCAGCACGCGCGGCTTCAATTGCAGCATTTAATGCCAGTAGATTAGTTTGTTCAGCAATTCCTCTAATAACTTCAAGAACACTGCCAATGCTGTCGCTATTTTGTTCCAACTCCTGAATCACATTAGCGGCAGAATCTACTTCATTGGCAAGTAAGTTAATCGACTCAACAGTATCATTTACAATCTGCCTGCCTTCCTGAGCTTGTGTATCTGCTTCACTGGTACTCTCTGCTGCTTGTTCTGCATTACGTGATACTTCCATGACCGTCGCTGTCATTTCATTCATTGCCGTTGCAACTTGCTCTGTTTCTTGTTGTTGCTTACTAACATTTTCAGTAGACGCTACGGTTATTGCCGACATTTCCTCGGCTGCTGCTGCAAGCTGCGTGGTCGAACCATACACCTCACTAATAATATGTTGTAATTTTTCAACGAACTGATTAAAACTCTCAACCAGAGCACCAATTTCATCTGTACTCTTTGTTGTTAAACGTTTGGTTAGATCTCCATTACCTTTTGCCATGTCCTGTAATGAATCAACAACGTTAAGAATATTATGGCTAATCAAGTTACTGATGAAATAGGCAATCGATCCGACAATAAGCATAACTATAATAGTAATAACAACACCTGTGATCAGCGCACTTTCTGCTGCATGATTGGCTTCTGCTAAGGTTGCGGTAAAACGCGCATAACTTGTCGCCCTGAAAGAGCTTAAAGCACCCTGAAAACTTTTAAGTGCTTTACCCATTGTTTTCACCGATGATTGAATTTTATCGCCTGCCAGTGAACCTTCGATCATCCCTTTAGTCAGTTTTTTGGCCGCTTTATAGTAGTTTTCGAACAGGCCTTGCATTTTCTGAACATCTGACTGTACTGTTGTATCTATTTTTTTTATTTTACCGAAAGAACTTCTCACTTTTTCTGCTAATACGTCAGACGTTTGCAATATCTCTATTTCGCCAGAAGCAACGGCTGAGTTCAACGCTTCTTTTATTTTATCAAGATTTACCAGGCTTGCATCTGTACTCTCGAGAATTGGAAAGTAAATATCTTTAACATTTTTCAACCGACTGGTATTGTCGCTAGTAACATTGTAGTTAAATGCAAAGTTAACAACGAAGCCAATAAGCGCGATAATAGCAATCACCAATATTTTAAATCTTACTGAATTTATTTTTTCAAATTTCATTAAAAGCCTCGATAATATTATTTATACAAAAATCATTATCTATATTATCGTCACGAATTAATTTTTCTTTAATATTTTTAAAAATAAACCCTGTTATTTATTTTAAATAACCCTCTTACGTTGCATTATGAAATACATTTATAAAATATAGAACCAATAAAAATACTCACATAATCTTAACAACAATATCTGTTACATCAGGCACTAAAACTTAATTATTCACAAGGCACTCAGAAAACATGTTCACAATAGCTCCCTCACTATCAACCTGTAATAACAGCATAAAAATGGATGTATAGAGGCTACCAACCTAAATAATATAAAATTGTATATTAACTTATAAAAAATATAACCTTGTGGAATGTAGACTTTAATATTTTACGTTAATTATCTATAGATGAAAATAAATTAAAGTTTGTAACAAACGCAGTCGATAGTACCTGACAACTTGAGTTTAAACTTGTTTTCGACTGTTTACTCAGGCATAAAAACGAACATTTACTCAGGAGATATAAATGAAAACACCAAATAATCGACAATTGTATACGTCGCTATGGCTACTCGCTTGTAGTTTGATACTACCTTTTTCAGTAGCACACGCTGAAAACTGGTCCGACAAGGTAACGATAAAAGGATTCGCAAGTTCAGTATATCAAAAGACCAATGAAGCTGAATACTTCGCTGGTGAAGCAACAGAAAATGGTATAGACGAAAATGGCAGTGTTTTGGGTACCAGATTTGGTCTCAATATTAATGCCAATATCTCTGACCGGGTCACAATAGCGAGTCAACTTTTTGCTACAGCAGCTGAAAACTATGTAGTGCATGTGGACTGGGCATTTGTCGCACTGAATTTAACCGATGATTTAACGCTACGTACTGGTAAAGTAAAATATCCTGTCGGGATTGTTAATGAATACCGAGATGTAGGTTATCTTTATCCATGGATAGCAGCACCTTTATCCGTCTATTCTCTTGTTAGCCCCAATGGTCCACAAGCCACGCGCGAAGCATTTAGTGGTTCTAGTTTATTATGGGGAAAAAGTTTTGACTCCATGACATATGGCGCAGACTTGTTTGCTGGCGAAGTAAATTTGAGTGGTTCTGATGTCAGAAAACTTACCGGGCTAACTGTAAGAGCAGATTGGGATGACAAGGTTTTATTCCAGGCATCTACATATAAAGGCACTATGTTTAACGCAACTATAGCGGCGATGAATGGAAAGGCTCATGAAGCCACTGTATTTGGTTTCAAAGTCGACTGGAATAATTATATCGCCTACGCCGAATCATCTAATGTAAAAATGGGTAGCCTCACTGCTATGAAATCAGAATCTTCATACGTTACCTTAGGTTATCGCTTTGGTAAATGGCTACCGTATGTTACCGCTCAAAAATATCAGCAAGGCGAAGTCGATGACAAACAAAGCATTAATCAACTAGGGCTGCGATATGACATATGGTCAGGCACGGCAATTAAGTTTGAAGTGGGTACCATTAAAACAGACAAAGGCCAGGGCCTCTTTGACGACGGCGCGCCAAGTAAAGATTCTGTTAGCATATATGGCCTAGCCATTGACACAACATTTTAAAGGGTGGTGGAAATGTATATTAATCTAAAATCGAAAATTATTTATTTATGTGTCAGTGTCGGTCTAATGACCGGGGTTTTCTCAATGCCTGTATTTGCTGACGTAGCAGTTATTGTTAATCCAGCCAGTGGAATTTCCGCAGCCAGCTCTGATGATGTTAAAGCATTGTTTTTAGGAAAAAGCAAAAAAATATCAGGAAAATCTGTTGTCGCAGTAGAACAAAAAGAGGGGAATAGCGCTCGGGCGACTTTCAATGACAAAGTTTTAGGAAAGTCAGGCAGTCAACTTAAAGCCTACTGGACCAAACTTATCTTTTCTGGCAAAGGTAGCCCGCCCAAAAACATGGCCGATGATGCTGCTGTTAAAGCCCATGTCGCGGCTGATCCAAAAGCGATTGGTTATATTGATAGTAGTAAGGTTGATGGAACGGTAAAAGCAATTCTTACGGTTAAATAATAGCCTTAAAAAATGATTTTTTGACTGTATGTCTTACTCAAAAATCATACTCACTATGGAGAAATAAAGATATAACAATGGAGGTTATATCTTTTTTCCATTCACCAAACACCCCTAATAAAATTATATATCCACTTAAACTAATGACTCACTCTGGATTGAAACAGGCAGTTTTATAAAAATTTTAGTTGTTTGCTATACTTCTCAATTCAGGAAAAATGATACAGATTGCCGCTCATTTTTCCAATAGTGTGTTGTAGTAGCAGAATGTTGCTATTAAAATATACAGGATATGACTACAGTCCCCCACGAACAGTTACGCCATTTTATCCCGCTTTCCGGATTATCGGCAGATAACTTTAATGATATTGCAAAAAAAATCAGCATCGAAACCCTACCGGCAGGAACTAAAATATTTAATCGGGGTGAATCAGACTATTTGAGCTATTACCTTGTTAGTGGTGAGGTTGAAATTATTGATGCTAACGGGAAATCCTCATATCTGTCTTCAGAATCTGATAAAAGTCATTTTCCGCTGGAACATAATCAACCACGACAAAAAACCGTCATAAGTAAAACGGATATTAAATACTTTAAAATTGAGAACAGCGTATTAGATACGGTAATTACCTGGGATCAGAACAAAAACTATATTGTTCATAATGTAAGTGAAGAAGAAAGAGACAGTAGCGACTGGATGACTCATATCTTACAGCTTGATATTTTTCATAAAATACCACCCGCAAATATTCAAGCTATGTTTAAAAAATTAGAAGCTATTCACGTTGAAAAAGATCAGGTAATCATTTCTCAAGGTGAAGCTGGTGACTACTATTACATTATTCATCAAGGTGATTGCAGGGTTATTTATAAGGGTAAAGAAACCGCTAATAAAGAAGTTAAAATAGCCGACCTTAAAGAAGGCACCAGCTTTGGTGAAGATGCTCTAACCTCTAATGCGCCACGCAACGCAACGGTTATTATGAATAGTGACGGGGTATTAATCAGACTATCAAAAGATGATTTTAATGCTTTACTAAAAAGCCCTGTTATAAAATCTGTACCCTTTGAAAAAGCAGAAAAAATGGTGGCGAAGGGTGCGATATGGATTGATGTTCGTTTTATTGATGAACATAAAAACAACCCTATTCCCGGCAGTATAAATATCCCTTTGTATTTGCTGCGATTAAATGCCAAAAAATTACCACTGCAAAAAAAATATATTATCTACTGTGATACCGGCAGCCGCAGTGCATCTGCTACCTATATATTAAATGAAAAAGGTCTTGATGCTTACTTACTTGAAGGTGGCCTTGCCCAAAACCAGAATACTAACGATGCCGCGTAATTTTTATGCCGGCCTGCCAAACAGGCTGTAATAATTTTTCGTTGTGATTTCAGCAACCTCTTCAACTGAAATATCACGTAACTCTGCAATTTTTTCCGCGACATTAACAACGTAAGCAGGCTGATTACTTTTACCGCGAAACGGAACGGGAGCTAAATAAGGTGAGTCTGTTTCTACCAACATCTTATCCTGAGGTACATTCTTAGCAACAAGTTGCAATTCTTTTGCATTTTTAAAAGTCACAATACCAGAAAATGAAATAACAAAATTCAAATCCAAAGCTCTTTGTGCAACATCCCAATCTTCTACGAAACAGTGCATTACGCCCCCCACTTCATCGGCTTTTTCTTCTTTCAGGATACGCAAAGTATCTTCAGTTGCATCGCGCATATGAATGATTAAGGGTTTTTTTGTTTCTCTTGATGCAACAATGTGGCGACGGAAACGATCATGTTGCCAGCTTAGATCCCCTTCACTGCGAAAATAATCCAGGCCAGTTTCACCTATAGCAACAATATCTTTATCATCGGCTAAAGCAATTAATTCTTCAGCACTTGGATCATGTCCTCCAACTTCATTGGGATGAACACCAACAGATGCGGAAATAAAATCATATTTCTTTGCCGTAGCAATCACCGCTTGAAAATTTTCCATATTGATAGAAACACATAACATATGACCAACCCCAACTTCATTTGCATAATCTAAAGCGTTGGATAATTTATTATCGTAAGGTGTTAAGTCTAAGCGGTCGAGATGGCAATGAGAATCTATTAAAAACATATTGTTTCCTGATGAATAAAACTGAGCGTATCGTTTAATGCCGATCAATTAGGAGATTAAACGGTTCCCTCCCGACCATTAACGGTATGGGAGGGGGAATAAATAAACCTTGAGTAAACGTCATAGAGACATACAGCTCAATATTTAAGCTGTCTAAGACTATGGTTTACATTGTATGTGTTTGTCGGTCTGAATTTAAGGCGCCAGCTAAATAAGTTTCTATTTTCTTTCGTGCAACCCCTTCGTCCTGGTCACTAAACTGAACACCAATACCTGTTGCTCTATTTCCTTGAGCACCTTTTGGCGTGACCCAAATAATCTTCCCTGCAACCGGTAGTTTTTCTTTTTCTTCCATTAAGGTAAGTAGCATAAAAACCTCATCACCTAATTCATAAGTCTTATTGGTTGGAATAAAAAGCCCACCATTTTGAACAAAAGGCATAAATGCAGCATAAAGTGCACTTTTATCTTTAATTGTTAAGGACAATATACCTTGTCTGCCCGGGGGTGCTGCCATAATGATTATCCTAATTCGCTATTATATTCGCTTTAAGCCTGCCCAATGTAACAGCAAACCTTCAACCAACATCAATTGATTTGCAGATGTTGCCATTAATCCGACAGTATCATTTAGTCTGTCTAAAAAAGCATAAACCGCCTTCAAGTCTACCTGTCCTGCCATTTTCTGCAAGGTTTCAATATAGTCTGAGTTCACAATATTTTCATTACTTCCTCCTTGCTTAAGACGAATTATATCCATGATCCAACTGCTTACCCAGTTTAAGGGCAGCTGACTATTAAGCTTAAATCCCTCTTTTATCCACATTGCGGCACTTTCTAAGGCATCAGCCTGGCCTATCGCAAGATCTTGCCAATTAGCAAAAAGTTTATCCCTCAGCGCTAAGCCTTCATTTTCGGCCAATGAGTGCGCAGCGAGTGGCGCACCAGCACATAGCTTTAAAAGTAAACCGGCTTTTTCAATTTTATGTTCATTTAACCAAGCCAGACTCTGCGCTTCATTGGGTAAATCAAAGCGCATCAGTTGAGCTCGACTGCGTATGGTGGGCATTAATTTAGACAATTTATCCGTTATCATAATTAATATTGTATTGGCTGGCGGTTCTTCCAGCGTTTTTAACAGACTATTGCTGGCATTGACATTCAATGCATCTGCCGGAGAAATAATAATAACCCTATAACCTTGGCTATGACTGGTTAAAGAAACTTTTTGAATTAACTCACGAACTTGATCAACTTTAATGGCCTTACCTGGTTCCTCAGGATATAAGGTTAAAAAATCAGGCTGAGATTCCGCCTCAATTAATTTACAAGATTTACATTCTCCACAAGCTTTATCCGCTAAAGCTTGTTCACACAATAACCAGTGTGCAAATTCTATGGCAAAAATATTTTTACCCGTTCCTGCTGCGCCGTGAAACAATAAGCCGTGACCTAAATGCTTATTTTGCTGACTATTGGTAAGCGTTTGCCAAATAGATTTTTGCCAGGGAAACATATTTAAACTAATTTCTCGAGTACAGATTGTATAGACTGCTGCACTTCATCCACTGACGGTGAAGCATCAATTACCGCATAACGTGCCGGATTTTCTGTCGCTCGTGCCAAAAAGGCATTACGCACATTATTGAAAAAATTATGCTCTTCTAATTCAAAACGATCGGGCGCACTGCGTTTTCCAGCCCGTTCTAAGCCGATTTCCACAGGTAAATCTAAAATAATGGTCATATCAGGACGGCGTTCGCCTTGCACCCATTGTTCTAACTCTGCAATACGAAAGTGTTCAATACCACGACCTCCACCCTGATAGGCATAAGTACTGTCAGTAAAACGATCACAAAGCACCCACTTGCCTGCATCAAGTGCAGGTAAAATAACTTCCTGCAAATGTTGCGCTCGCGCAGCAAACATTAAAAGTAACTCGGTGTCATCAGACATGGACTGTTCTTTGGCATCTAATAAAACCTCGCGCAATTTTTCACCGAGTACTGTTCCACCGGGCTCACGTGTAACAACCAACTCTTTACCTGACTGTTTAAGCCAGTTTTCTATAAAGGCCATATTAGTGCTTTTACCGACACCTTCAGTACCTTCAACAGTAATAAAGCGTCCTTGTGATACAGCATTATTCATATTTATTTTTCTTTATTATGTTTATAAGATGAAAAGGATTTAACACGACCTTTAAGCTGATATTTAATCACCGCGTTATTATGTTCTTTGAGTGTTGCCGAAAAATGATGACTGCCATCACCTCGCGAAACAAAGTATAACGCATCGCCCTCTGCAGGATGAAGCGCCGCATAGATGGCCTCTTTACCCGGCAAAGCGATCGGCGTAGGCGGCAAGCCATGGCGACGATATGTATTGTAAGGCGTGTCATTTAATAAGTCCCGCTTACGCAGGTTACCTTTAAAAGTATCACCCATACCATAAATAACCGTTGGATCTGTTTGTAGTCGCATGCGTTTTTCCAGGCGACGCAAAAAGACACCTGAAATTTGCTGGCGTTCACTTGCTAGTCCCGTTTCTTTTTCGATAATGGAAGCCATAATCAAGGCTTCATAAGGGGTTTTATAAATTAAGCCCGTTGCACGCTTATCCCACTCTTGTTTTAATACTGTTTGCATCGAGGCATAAGCACGCTTTAAAAAATCAATATCCGTGATATGTTTTGGAAAATGATAAGTGTCGGGTAAAAATTGACCTTCATAATGCCCTTCTATGCCAAGTTTTTGCATGATTTTATTTTTTGGCAACTCTGTAATAGTATGTTGAACATGGGGATGTTGATTAATCGCATCGAGCATTTGCTGGAAAGACCAGCCTTCAATAACCGTTAATGTAAATTGAATGACCTTGCCATTAAAAATATCATCAAGAAACTGTTGATTACTTAATTCGTTTGTTAAGCGGTAATCGCCTGTTTTCATTTTATTTGATAAACCATTAAACCTGGCATACCAAAGCAAATATCGAGGATGTTTAATAATATTTTTATTGGCTAAATCGTAAATAACCGCAGATAGATACTGGCCAGACTTTATTTTATAATCAAGTTTTTCTGTTTCAATATTTAAGGTGTCGTTTAAGGCTTGTTGATAAGAAAACCACAACCAAGAAAATAATACTACAGTACTACAAAGCAGAATAATTATAATTTTTTTTATTAACACCCTAACTTACTCACTTCTTTTTGTAATGCTTTTGTTATTTCTCCGATTTTAGGAAAGGTACTATCTCCTAGTGATTTTACCGGCCAAATACCAAACAAGCTGTTTGTTAAAAATAGCTCGTCCGCATTTTCAAGTTTATTTTTATCCAGCTTTTCAATACAAACTGACAGTTTAATCTTTTCTGCCAGCTTAATAATGTTTTTTCTCATAACGCCAGCAACACCCGATAAAGATAAATCAGGTGTGATTATTTTACGACCTTTAACCACAAATATATTACTCATAGTACCATCGATAACATCGCCATGAAGATTCAGCATTAAACCTTCTTGGTATTTATTATCTCTCCATTCATTTCTGGCGAGCACTTGCTCTAAACGATTAAGATGTTTAATACCCGCCAGCCCTGGATTTTCTGATAAAACGGTATCGCAATAACGAACAGCAACACCTTCTATTGTATTCTTCTTTGGATAACCAGGCCATTGATGCACGCTGAGAATACGAGTTACATTCTGTTCTTTAGAAAAACGATAACCGCGCTGCCCTTCCCCACGTGTCACTATTAATTTAATAACAAATTTAGACTCACGATTTTTTTCACACAATAACGTAATTTCTTTTTCAACTGTTTTTTTATCTGGCAAACTAATCAAAAGACGTTCACAACCTGATTTTAAGCGTTGCCAATGATCTTGCCATAAATTAATTTTTCCATTTTGAACAGCCATGGTTTCAAACAAGCCGTCGCCATACTGTAAACCGCGATCAGAAACATTTATCGTGTTTTTCTCTTCACCATTTATAAGTATATCTGCCATCAAATTTATTTACTCAATCGCGAGCAAAAGTCCTCGCGCTTTATGCCGGGTTTCTTCCAGTTCAGACTGTGCCACAGAGTCCGCAACCAAACCTGCACCAGCACGAAAAGACAGTGTATTATTTTCCAGTGTGATTGTTCTAATCAATATATTTATATCCATATCACCATTATGATTTAAGTATCCCATTGAGCCGGTATAAGCACCACGCGCTTCATTTTCCAGCTCAGCAATAATTTCCATACAGCGAACCTTCGGACAACCAGTGATTGTTCCTCCGGGGAAAACAGCTTTAATAACATCACCCGGTAAAATACCTTTTTTTAATTTTCCGCGAACATTTGAAACTATATGATGGACATGTGCATAAGACTCCAGCACCATTAGCTCATCCACTTTTACCGTTCCCGGTATACAAACCCGGCCTAAATCGTTACGCTCAAGATCGATTAGCATAATATGTTCGGCACGCTCTTTCGGGTGTGCAATGAGTTCTTTTTTTAAGGCATTATCTTTTTCTTTATCTATTTCACGTCGCCTTGTTCCTGCAATAGGACGGGTTTGTGCGACACCCGCTGTTACACTCACTAAGCGCTCTGGTGATGAACTGATAATAGAAAATCCATTATGAACAGCTAAACCAGAAAATGGCGCCGGGTTTGTTTGTTTCAATTTCTTATAAACCTGACTCGCTTCCACCTTTGTATTTTCTTCCAGCCAAAGACGGGAAAGATTAACCTGAAAAACATCACCGTCAACAATATATCTCTTTATTTTTTCAATAGCACCCAGATATTTATTTTCATCTTCTTCTTTGATGCTGCTTATTTTATGCGGCAAGTTAGGGATGTCTGTTTTTTCATTGGCATCATTTATTAAATTTTCTAAATAATCAAACTCTTCTTCACAAAGTAAATAAGTGCTGTTTTCTTTATGATTATAAATAATTGCAGCAGGAATCCGGGTTGCGTAGGCAATATCAGTAGATGATGTTTTTAAATTGAGACCGGGTTCAACCTGCCTTGCTAATTCATAGCCTAAATATAAAAACCAGCCCCCTGAAAAAGGCAGTGACTGACATCTTATGCTATTGTTTGATTTTGTTTGCCACCAATGACTCAGGTTATTTAAAAAGTCATTACCTTCTATATCGCTATAGCCATTTAATTTTTCTTCACTTGATAACGTTAAGGTTTCTTGTGGAAAAGCAAAAAGAATATCAAATTGATTAAGATTCGACTCTTCACTTGAAGCCGAAACACTTTCTAATAAAAAAGGATAGCGCTGAGGGTTGGATTGATGCAAAGCCAGCAAGTTCAGCTGGCCTTGCAGTTGATGCATTTTTAGCCCAGTAGATTTAATCATGCGAGCTTCTTTTTAGGTTAGGCTGTTAGGCTTTAAGCCAATAAATTTAAACTTTACGGAAAACCAGAGTACCGTTGGTGCCACCAAAGCCAAATGAATTTGATACTGCAATATCAATTTTCATTTCTTGTGGTGTATCAGGTACAAAGTTTAAATCACATCCTTCATCAACATTAAAAATATTAATGGTTGGCGGTGCAACTTGATCTTTAATTGCCAGTACTGAGAAAATAGCTTCAATCCCCCCTGCCGCACCCAGTAAGTGCCCGGTCATTGATTTAGTGGAGCTCATTGCTAACTTATAAGCATGATCACCAAAGGTCAATTTAGCGGCTTGTACTTCAACAATATCACCGGCCGGTGTTGAGGTACCATGTGCATTGACATAATCCACTTCATTTGGATTAATGCCTGCATCATTAATGGCATTATTCATACAACGACTTGCGCCTTCACCACCCACTGACGGTGTTGTCATGTGGTATGCATCACCACTCATACCAAAACCTAAAACTTCAGCATAAATTTTTGCGCCACGTGCTTTAGCGTGTTCGTATTCTTCTATAACCATCACACCCGCGCCATCGCCTAAAACAAAACCATCACGATCTTTATCCCATGGACGACTTGCGGTTGCAGGATCATCATTACGTGATGACAATGCACGTGCTGCGGCAAAACCACCTAAACCTAAAATCGAGGTGGCGTTTTCAGCGCCACCGGTAATCATGACATCGGCATCACCATGTTCAATCATACGTGCGGCATCACCAATGCTATGCGTTGCTGTAGCACATGCGGTAGTAATCGCATAGTTAGGACCTTTAAAGCCATAACGAATTGAGAGGTTACCTGAGATCATATTAATAATCGTCGCGGGAATTAAAAAGGGTGAAATTTTACGTGGATTATTATCTGCTTTTGTATACTTGTCATAGTTTGCTTCGATCGTATTTAGACCACCAATACCTGAACCAATTGAAACGCCGATACGATGTGCATTATCTTCAGTTGTTTCTAGACCAGAGTCTTCAATCGCTTCAATCGCTGCGGCAATGCCGTAATGAATAAAGGAATCCATCTTACGCGCATCTTTACCGGACATAATGCTGGTAACATCAAAGTTTTTAACAGAAGCGGTAAAGGTTGTTGCAAACGCAGAAGCATCAAAAGCAGTAATGGTTTCAATACCACTTTTACCGGCAAGAATATTCTTCCAGCTTTCTTCAACTGAATTACCAACAGGAGAAAGCATCCCCATACCTGTTACAACAACACGACGTCTAGACATTATTTTTTCTCAATATTTAAAAGCACAAAATAAAAAACCGCTACCACAATGCATTTCTGCATAATGGTGCGGTTTCATATCACGGTATAGCAGAATTAGCTGTTAGCGTTAATGTAGTTAACTGCTTCTGCAACCGTAGTAATCTTTTCTGCATCTTCATCAGGAATTTCAGTTTCAAACTCTTCTTCAAGAGCCATGACTAATTCAACTGTGTCGAGTGAATCCGCACCTAAGTCGTCAACGAATGACGCATCTTTTGTTACTTCTTCTTCTTTGACACCCAATTGCTCAATTACGATTTTTGATACACGTTCTTCAATGCTGCTCATTTGGTCAATTCCTCCCAATTTTGTTCGATTGACGCTGCGGGCGCTATTGTATTGTAAACACCCGCCAGATTCTAGTTTCATGGCCGTTTTAGCCGAATAAATCACATATTTAATTAATATTCTTTATTTTCAATAAGTTAAATCATATAAAAGTGAATTTTAACTCATATACATACCACCATTTACATGAATGGTCTCACCGGTAATATATCCTGCTCCTGGAGAGGCTAAAAAGCTGACCGCATTGGCAATTTCAGCCGCTTCTCCCAGTCTCCCAAGAGAAATTTGGCCTAATAGCGCTTCACGTTGCGCTTCTGGCAAGGCTTTTGTCATGTCGGTATCGATGAAACCTGGCGCCACAACATTGACTGTAATGCCGCGAGAGCCCACTTCACGCGCTAATGACTTACTAAAGCCAATAACCCCTGCTTTAGCCGCTGAATAATTTGCCTGGCCTGCATTTCCTGTTACACCAACAACAGAAGCGATGCTGATAATACGGCCTTTTTTCGCCTTCATCATCCCGCGTAAGCAAGCCTTGCTGACTTTGAAGATAGAGCTCAAATTGGTATTCATAATATCGTCCCATTCTGCGTCTTTCATACGCATGACGAGGTTATCACGGGTAATGCCGGCATTATTAATTAAGATAGTCGGTGCACCAAAGCCGTCGGTAATGGCTTTTATAGTATCAGTAATACTGTCTTGATCGGTCACATTCATGACCATACCCTGACCTTTAATTCCGTTCTCTTTCAAATAGTTAGAGATGTTTTCTGCACCACTTTCTGAGGTAGCAGTACCAATAACGACAGCACCTTGTCCACCTAGAGAAAGGGCTATTTCTTTACCAATACCACGGCTAGCGCCAGATACAAATGCAATTTCGTTTTCTAAAGACATAAGCTATTCCTTGTATTTTTATAATGCAGCTTCAGTAGTTGCTGTATCGAGTAATGCAGCTGAAGTTAATGTTTTATTAATACGCTTATTGAGGCCAAGTAATACTTTACCCGGACCACACTCAATAAATTGGTCGGCGCCATCAGCAGCCATTTTTTCTATTGTTTCTACCCAGCGTACCGGGCTAAAAAGCTGACGTTTTAAGGCATCACGAATATCTGCTTCAGACTCTGCCGTTGCAACATCAACATTATTAATGACCGGAATAGAAGGCGTGCTAAATGAAATCCCCTTTAATACATCAGCTAACTGATCTGCCGCGGGTTTCATTAACGCACAATGAGAAGGCACACTGACAGGCAATTCTAATGCACGTTTTGCGCCCTGCTCTTTCGCTAAAACACAGACGCGTTCTACTGCCGCTTTATTTCCTGCAACAACCACCTGACCGGGCGAGTTATAGTTTACCGCTTCAAGCACTTCGTTATTGGCAGCTTCTAAACACACTTTACGCACAGCCTCATCGTCCATACCTAATATGGCCGCCATTGCCCCCGTTCCCGCCGGAACGGCTTGCATCATAAATTGACCTCGTTGCGAAACAAGTTTAACTGCATCAACAAAATCCAGGCTACCGGCACAAACTAATGCGGTATATTCCCCTAAACTATGGCCGGCCATCATCGCGGGCATTGAACCCCCTTTAGCTTGCCATATACGCCATGTCGCAACCCCGGAAGCCAACATAGCGGGTTGTGTCACATCGGTACTGTTTAATTTTTCAGCCGGCCCATTCTGGATCAATGACCATAAATCATAACCTAAAACATCCGAGGCTTGTTCAAATGTGGTCGCAACTTCTGAAAAGTTTTCAGATAAGTCCTTTAACATACCCACAGATTGAGATCCCTGACCAGGAAAGATAAAAGCAAGAGACATATTAAAATCCTTTATTTTTTTTATTTTGTTTAAAGCTGTCTTTGCGAGGAAACAGTGAAAACGTCAGTTTTACTGTTGACGCGGCAATCTCATTGATAAATCACTAAACTTAAGATTGCTTCAGTCTCTTTGTTCCATCGCAATGACATTTAATATTTAATTAATGCTGAGCCCCAGGTAAAACCACCACCAAAGGCTTCAAGCAATATTGTTTCGCCACGTTTAATTCGTCCATCACGTACCGCTTCATTTAACGCAAGTGGTACAGAGGCAGCCGAGGTATTACCATGTTCATGTACAGTCACTACAACATGATCCATAGACATACTTAATTTTTTTGCTGTTGCATTAATGATTCTGATATTAGCTTGATGTGGTACTAACCAGTCAATATCCGTTTTGTCCATGTTATTTGCGGCAAGCGTTTCATCAACAATACGGCCTAATGTATTCACTGCCATTTTAAACACTTCATTGCCTTTCATTTGCATGTAGGCTTCACCCGATTGGAACAAAGCAGGGTTTTCAGAAACACCGGCCGGAACCGTTAACAATTCTTTGTATTTTCCATCTGCATGCAAGTGCGTTGATAGAATACCCGGTTCATCACTTGCTTGTAGCACAACAGCACCCGCGCCATCACCAAATAACACACAAGTGCTGCGATCATTCCAATCAACTGTACGAGACATGGTCTCCGCACCAATGACCAGTGCCGTTTTATGTGTACCGGATTTAATAAACTTATCCGCAACACCTAAGGCATAAACAAAGCCAGTGCAAACAGCCTGCACATCAAATGCAGCACAGCCATGAATGTCTAAACGATCTTGTAATAAACAAGCTGTACTTGGAAAGATACGATCGGGCGTTGTGGTGGCAACAATAATTAAATCAATATCATCTTTTGAAATGTCGGCTGCCTGCATTGCATCTATGGCGGCTTTTTCAGCTAAATCACAGGTCGTTTCACCGTCAACAACAAGGTGACGTTTTTTAATGCCTGTACGCGAAGTAATCCACTCATCTGTGGTATCTACCATTTTTTCCAGATCAGCATTGGTCACTACTTTTTCTGGTAAATAACCGCCTGTTCCTATTATTTTTGAGTTAATCAAATTTTATGGCCTCGCCGCTAATTGGCTTTCTAATTTTTCACTGATTAATGATGGAACATCTTTTTCTACTTCTAGCATTGCAACGTGAATAGCATTATAAAATGAATAGGCGTCAGCGCCACCGTGGCTCTTAACAACAATACCTTGCAAACCTAAAAAGCTCGCACCGTTATATTCACGCGGGTCAACCCGACGCTTGAATTTTTTTAAAACCGGCAATGAAATTAACGCGGCCAACTTTGTAAAAATATTTGATTTGTAACCTTCCTTAAGGAAACCTGTTAGCATTTTTGCAGCACCCTCGGTGGTTTTTAACATAACATTGCCAATGAAACCATCACAAACGACCACATCAACTGTACCTAAGAAAATACCATCGCCCTCAACATAACCAACGTAGTTAAGATTGCTATCCGTTAATAAACGAGAGGCTTCTTTAACAATTTCGTTACCTTTAATTTCTTCCTCACCAATATTTAACAAGCCGACTGTTGGTGATTCAAGATCAAAAATAGCCTCAGCTAAAGCATCGCCCATAAAAGCAAATTCAAGTAAAGAGGACGCAGAAGAATCAACATTAGCCCCCAGATCCAGGACATGTGTAAAACCGGTTGGATTATTTGCGTTTGGTAAGGTGCTACAAATTGCGGGCCGATCAATACCGGGCAATGTTTTTAAAACAAAACGGGCGGTTGCCATTAAGGCACCGGTATTACCTGCACTCACGGATGCTTGTGCCTTACCTTCTTTAACAAGGTTAATTGCAACACGCATGGAAGAATCTTTTTTACCACGCAATGCCAAAGACGGCGCTTCAGAAGAGCCCACAACCTGACTGGCATGTTGAATATTGAGACGGGAAGAAAAGCTGTTTGCTTTATTACCTAATTCTTTTTTAATCGCAGCTTCATCGCCAACGAGAACTAAAGATAAATGCTTATACTTTGCTAAAGCATCAAGTGCAGCCGGTACCACAATGGAAACGCCGAAGTCGCCGCCCATACAATCGAGTGATATCGTTACTTGAGATTTACTCATAAATTATTATACCCATTTAAAAGCAAATACGGGACATGGTTAAGCACCATGTCCCGTAATTAATCATTACTTTGCCGCTATAACAGACAAAGTTAAATCTAGAGGGAAACTATTCGCCTTTAGTTTGAATAACTTTTTTGCCACGGTAAAAGCCATCAGCTGTTACATGGTGACGTAAATGTGTTTCACCTGACGTCGAATCGATAGACGTTGTGCTGCCTGTTAAAGCATCGTGTGAGCGACGCATGCCGCGACGTGAAGGAGTTACTTTGTTCTTTTGTACAGCCATGATAGAGCCTCGTATTACTTATCAGTCTTTAAACTTGCAAGAATATCAAACGGGTTTTTTCGCTCAACATTCTCAGTATCTGGTTCAGTTTCCTGGCTAGCCCAACCTTCCGCAACAGTATCTGAATGACAATTCTCATCCAGATGTTTTGGTATAGGCGGTAACGCCAGCAGGATTTCATCCTCTATAATATCCGACAACATCATTGTCGTATTATCTATCAGTGTTGCCTCATACCCGTCGGGTAATCGTTCCATTTCAGCTTCAGATCGTACAAAAGCAAGCTGGAAATCAATCGCAATAGGAAGTTCCATTTCTCCCATACAGCGTTGGCAAGTAAGCTTAGTATCCGTCTTAATTTCACCGGCCAATATAACGACCTGATTAATATCAACAGAAAACTCGACATCAATAAAAACCTCACCCTCAGCATAAGAAAGCGCATTCGTTAAGCGCTTCATTTGCTTTAGGGGGATTGTGCCCCGAAGGTGCTCTCCTCTCGCCGCAAGACGGATTGGATCAACTTCCAGAGGTAGTCTTTGCTGCTGCCCTGACATAGGCCGCGGATTGTATCTAGGTGGTGGCCCCATGTCAAAAAAAGTGTCAAAAAACTGTTGAAAATAGATAAAAAAAGCCTTAATAATCCGTCTGTTCCGTGAATTTCGTCTAAATTTTAACCCGTAAACAATTTATTCAAAGTTTGGCAGAAAATTCGTATTTTCACCCATATACTAAGGGAATTGTTTATAATCCCTTTTTCAACAAAATACGACAGATTATGAAACTGATTCTTGCCTCAACCTCGCCCTTTCGCAAAGCCATTTTAGATAAATTAGGCATTGAGTTTGATACGGCTTCCCCAGAAACCGATGAAACCGCATTAGTAAATGAATCTCCACAAGCGCTGGTTGAACGTTTATCCATTGCCAAAGCCAAAGCAATTGCCGATATGGTAGATAATGCCTTAGTAATTGGCTCAGATCAGGTTTCTGTTATCGATGGGGAAATTATGGGTAAACCCCGAACCCATGAAAATGCCATCAAACAGTTACAAAAAGCGTCCGCTAAAACCGTTACGTTTTACACCGGTCTATGTTTGTATAATGCCGCGACAGGTCAATACCAGTCAGAAGTTGTGCCTTTTAATGTGGTTTTTCGTGAGCTTGATGATCGGTTAATAGAAGCATACCTCAAAAAAGAAACACCCTATAATTGTGCCGGTAGTTTCAAATCAGAAGCACTGGGCATTGTTTTATTTGACAAACTTGTGGGAGAAGACCCAAATACTTTAATGGGCCTGCCCTTAATACGCCTGGTAAAAATGCTTGAAAAAGAGCATTTTTCGATTATTTGAATATGACAAATGGCATCAACAAGTGCAGGTGATATAGATTTATTTTGTTTTTATTATCATTGCGAAGTAAATAAACCTCACAATAAACAACGTTAAAATTTTACTGCAAATTAAAACTACCTTCAAAAATACTGGCCATGGCGACGCCTAAACGATCAGCGAAGCGGTCAACAAAATTAGGACGCGGTGTATAATTAATAATATCTTCCGCTTCAATAATTTCACGCGCAACAAAACCACTACTGCCCAAACCATCGGTTAATCCAAGCGCAACACTTTCTTCACCCGTCCAAACCAGACCGCTAAATAATTTTTCATCGTCCACAAGGCGCTTACCGCGACCTTCTTTGACAGTATCCATAAACTGTTTATGAATGGTACCAAGTAAGGTTTCAATATGCTTTTTATCTGATTCCTTAACATCAGAAAACGGATCTAAAAAGCCTTTACTTGTTCCTGCGGTGTATAAGCGTCGTTCAACACCGACTTTTTTCATCGCTTCCGTAAAACCAAAGCCATTCATTAACACACCAATAGATCCGACAATACTGGCTTTATCAGCATAAATTTCATCAGCGGCGACTGCGATATAATAACCACCTGAAGCACACATATCAGAGACAACCGCATAGAGTTTTTTGTTTTTATACTTTGAACGTAAACGTTTAATTTCATCATAAACGTAACCCGCTTGCACAGGACTTCCACCGGGGCTATTAATACGCATAATAACGGCTTTTGCTTTAGGTTCTTCAAATGCGGCACGTAAACCCTGAATAATATTATCTGCACTTGCTTCTGCATCGGCAGCAATAACACCCTGAACATCAACCAATGCAGTATGTTCCCTGGCCTTGCCAAGATTACTACTACCATCCGATGATGAGTAAAGCATAATAAAAAGTGCTAAAAAATAAATAAAGAAAATAGCTTTAAAAAAAATATTCCAGCGCCGTGTCCGACGTTGCTCATTAACAGCAGAAAATGCCAGTTTACTAATAATATCAGCTTGCCATTCTTCTTTATTTTGATTTTCCATTTTTTTAATTTCCTAAATATATAACCCGGTTATTATCAGCGAATGCGACGCAAATTAACTCAGTAACCACTGCTGTAAATCACTCATGTTATCTAAACATGTTAAAGGCTTACATTCTAATAGGCGTTGTTTTTCATGTACACCATAACTTACCCCGATTGAATATGCATCAGCATTATTCGCCATTTGTAAATCGTATTCAGTATCGCCAACCATAATAGTTTCACTGGCTTCAACACCGTAGTAATCAATGATATCTAATAACATTTGTGGGTTCGGTTTTGAATGTGATTCATCAGCACAACGTGTGATGGGGAAATACCTTGCCATATTGGTTTCTTTTAATACTTTATCCAACCCGTTACGCCCTTTACCTGTGGCAATGGCAAGAAAGTAGTTTTGATCATTAAGTTCTTTAACCAATTCACGCGCACCGGAAAATAATTGACTACTTGCATGTTGCTCATTAAAAAAATGTTCACGATATTGTGTGGTTAACTCAAGCAGTTCTTTTTCGCTCGCCCCGGGATATAAGGCATAAAAAGCCTCTTTTAAACCTAAACCAATAATATTTTTTAATTCACTATTTGTTTTTGTTTCTAAACTGAGATGAGAAATGGCTGTTTGCAGACTACTGACAATGTGCGCAACAGAATCCATTAAGGTGCCATCCCAATCAAAGACAATAAGTTTTGCGTCGTGATTTTTTAATGTGGAAGTCATAATTCTAAGTTCAATTTGTGTAAAACATTAACCAAAGCTTCATCTAATGGGGCTTCTATTGAAATAGGAATATCTTCATCCGTTTTGGTGTCTGGTAAATGGAATTTCAATGAAAAAGCATGCAGAAATAACCGCTTTAACCCTTTATTTTTTAACTGTCGATTAAATTCATCATCACCATATTTATCATCCCCCGCAATGGGAAACCCCAGATGTTGAGCATGCACACGGATTTGGTGAGTTCGGCCCGTGTCGAGCTTGACACTCATTAAGCTTGCGATGTCACCAACGCAATACGGGATAAACTGAGTGCGCGCTTCTTTACCCTTTTTATCCACGAAAACGAGGCGCTCACCTGACTGCACAACATTTTTTAGCAAAGGCGCATCCACCCAACGGCTGCGCCCCTGCCACTTGCCTTTGAGTAAGGTCATATAACGCTTATCCATCGAACCTTCACGTAACTGCTCGTGCAAACGTCGTAATGCGCTGCGCTTTTTAGCAATAATAAGGCATCCGGAAGTATCTCTATCCAAACGGTGAACGAGCTCAAGATTTTTATCATTCGGGCGCAATTCACGAATCGCCTCAATTAAACCAAAACTCAGACCACTACCCCCATGTACCGCAAGTCCGGAAGGCTTATTCAGTACCAAAATACGCTTATCTTCAAATAAAATACGTGATTCAAGCTGTTTTAACAGACTATCAGGCACTTTTCCCGCTACTTTTTTCTCAGCCTCGCGTACTGGTGGAATCCGTACCATATCCCCTTGTTTGAGGCGATATTCAGGTTTAATACGCCCTTTATTAACCCTCACCTCGCCCTTTCGTATAATTCGATATACCAGGCTCTTTGGAACACCATGAAGCTGGCATATTAGGTAATTATCGATGCGTTGTTCAGCATGATCGGCGCTTATCTCGACAAATCGGACTTTTGGGTTAATTACACTGGATTGAGCGGGTTCTTTTGTTGGCATTTGCGCATTGTAACAGTATTAGCGCATTGTGAAACAAGCATTGATGCTGAGCGCCAACACTGGTATATTGGCTACAAGTGTTTGGAATTACACATAAAATTTTTCCGCTTTGCACCTCATATCCCTATTTTCTACGGCCATGAAAACAGCAAATTTATAAACACTCACGCAAAGTTTAGCAGCGTTCGATTTATCGGATACTGATAGAAGAAGCAAGAGCTCCGCAAGCTAAAGAATAAAGATTGCTGGAGTATATATAAAAAATTAACAGCGCTCCCACGGCCAGAATCGAAACAGGCCGGTAGAGACTGGCAGTAAATTAAAATCGGGCGATTCCCTTTTGGGATATTTTTAAGTTGAAGTTTTTTTCAACAGCGGATTTTAATTTAGCGACAGTCGAACTGATAGTCTGCCAAATCCCCGGTGGTTGAGCGCCAGGTAAAGGTTTAAAAATGAAGAGAATGCTATTTAATGCAACTCAATCTGAAGAGTTGCGTGTGGCGTTGGTTGATGGCCAACGTTTATACGACCTGGATATAGAAACCGCGATTCGCGAAACTAAAAAGTCTAATATCTACAAAGCTAAAATCACCCGTGTTGAACCCAGTTTAGAAGCCGCTTTCGTGGACTATGGTGCTGAACGTCATGGTTTCTTGCCGCTTAAAGAAATTTCACGTATCTACTTTAAAGAAGGTGCGGATACTTCAGGTCGCATCAATATAAAAGAAGTTGTTCGTGAAGGACAAGAAATTGTTATTCAGGTTGCAAAAGAAGAGCGTGGTAACAAAGGCGCTGCACTTACAACCTTTATTAGTTTGGCAGGTCGCTACTCAGTATTAATGCCAAATAATCCTCGTGCCGGTGGCGTTTCACGTCGTATTGAAGGTGAAGCACGCAGTGAAGCACGTGATGCTTTATCTGCGTTGGATATTCCTGCCGATATGGGCTTAATTATTCGTACCGCAGGCATAGGGAAAAGTGTTGAAGAGCTACAATGGGATTTAGACTACCTGATGAATTTATGGGGTTCGATTGATAATGCGTCTAAAGAACGCCCTGCCCCGTTTTTAATTTACCAGGAAAGCAGTTTAATTACCCGCACCATCCGCGATTACTTCCGTAATGATATTAATGAAGTCATTATTGATGAGCCCACTATCTATAAACAAGCACGTCAGTTTATGGAACAAGTAATGCCGAACAATCTTCACAAAATTAAACTTTATGAAGATGCTGTTCCACTATTCACACGTTATCAAATTGAAACGCAAATTGAATCGGCATTCCAGCGTGAAGTACGTTTACCCTCTGGTGGTTCATTGGTAATTGATCATACCGAAGCTATGATTTCAATTGATATCAACTCTGCCCGGGCAACTAAGGGTGGAGACATTGAAGAAACTGCACTCAATACAAATCTTGAAGCAGCTGATGAAATTGCACGTCAGTTACGACTACGCGATCTGGGTGGCTTAGTTGTTATCGATTTTATTGATATGAGCCCGGCTAAAAATCAACGTGAAGTTGAAAATAGAATGCGTGATGCCTTAAAACTTGATCGCGCTCGTGTCCAGGTAGGCCGTATTTCCCGTTTTGGTTTACTCGAAATGTCACGTCAGCGTTTACGTTCATCTTTGGGCGAGTCCAGTCAATTAGTTTGTCCACGTTGTAGTGGCCAGGGCACCATTCGCGGCATCGAGTCCAGCGCTCTTTCCATTCTTCGTATTGTTGAAGAAGAGTCAATGAAAGAAAAAACCGCACGTATTGTTGCACAGGTACCTGTAGATGTTGCTGCATTTTTATTAAATGAAAAGCGTGAAATTTTATTTGACATTGAAAAGCGTCAAAACATTAAAGTTTTACTCATTCCAAATTCTGATATGCAAACACCACATTACACAGTAAATCGTGTACGTGATGACGAAACATCAGAAGACGCATCAGAAAGTAGTTACAACCTGATTGATGCAACACCGGATAAAACCTTAGAAAATCTGGTAACACCAGACACCCGTAAAGTAACAAAGGAAGAACCCGTTGTTAAATCGGTTGCACCAGCGAACCCCAGACCAACAGCGACTCCAAGTGTAGAAAATAAACCTAACATTTTAATTCGCCTGTTCAGTTCATTATTCGGTGAAAGCGAAGAAGAAAAGAAAACGAAACCAGTCAATAAAGGTCAACGTCGTCGCAATCAAAGCCGCAATCAAAATCGTCGTAATGCTCAACAAAATCGTCGCCCGTCAAACAACCTGCAACGCAAACAGGCTGACAATAAGAAAAAACCAACGCAGAAAACGGATTCAACTACCGGCCAAAATGATGTAAAGAGTAATAAAACGGCAGATGATACTCAAAACCAACAATCTCAATCGCAAAATCGCCGTGGTAAACGTGGTGGGCGTCGTCGCGGTGCTCGCAACCAAAACGAGAATACTGGTAACCAGAATGCATCGGTACAGTCATCAGAAAAACCGATGAATAATAATGCCGAAGCAAAAAAAGTAGAAAATAAACCTAAGCCTGCTTCTAAACCGAAACCAGAAGTACAGCCCGATTCTGCTAAACCGGAGTCTGCCGCAGTAAAAGCAGATGCACCTGTATTCCATGAGACACCGAAGCCGCAAGTTACTAAAACTGAACAAAGTAAACCAACCGCTTCCAGCGTGACTCAGGTTGTCACTGACAACAAACAACAGGCAAATGAAACAAAGCCTGCAATTCAGAAACCAGCAGAAACCAAAATTGCAGAAATAAAACAGGAATCAACACCACCACCCCAGGCAAATAAAGCTGAATTACAACAGGTGTTTACCAAATCGGATGATTAATTTATTTTATCAATTTTGAAACAAAAAAAGGCGATGTTAACATCGCCTTTTTTATTGGTTTATAAAAACAGTTATATAAAGCGTGTTTTTATCTCCTCCAATAAGCCATAACTCGCAGATTCAACTAAATCAAAAACATGTTCAAAACCCTGGTCACCGCCATAGTATGGATCAGGTACTTCAGTTTCTGAATAATCCTTGCTGAACTCTAAAAATAATTTCAGTTTTGCGTCACCGCTATTTGGGGAAAGTTGTTGTAATAAACGATAGTTGTCATTATCCATTGCTAAAATATAATCAAACTCAGCAAAATCCTGACTTACCGCCTTACGTCCACGTAAATCACTGAGGTCAATTCCACGCTTTCGTGCTGTTTGTTGGGATCTTAAATCGGGTTGCTCTCCGATATGGTAAGCATGTGTGCCAGCCGAATCAGTAGTAATCCTGTTATCTAAACCTTCCTTTTCAACAATGTGCCTGAAGACGCCTTCTGCTGTAGGAGAACGGCAAATATTGCCCATACATACAAAAAGAACCTTAACTATTTTATTGGACATATCAATTAATCGATTTTTTCATCAGATGATATTTGCCGTGCTTCGTCTACTAACATTACAGGAATATCTTCACGAATAGGAAAGGCTAATTTATCAGCCTTACACACAAGTTCATTATTATTTTTTATATAAACTAACGATCCTTTGCAAACAGGACACGCAAGAATATCAAGAAGTTTTTTGTCCATTGATTCTCTCAAGCATTACCAGTAATTGTTCTGTAAATTGGTTATCAAGTATAGCCTTAATTGGCTGGTACCACACATTATGTAAATAAAAACGCTGACACTTTACCGCATCTTTTTCGGTGATAATGATGGGTTGTATTTCACCAAAATCCAGGTCTTCTTTAACAAAAGAGTAATGATCAGGAAAAGCATGTTCAATAATATCAAGATCACTTCTTTTTAATTGATCAAAAAAACGCTGTGGATTACCTATACCTGCAATAGCATGAACAGTTTGGTTTTTTAATGAGGATAAATCAAGTGTTACCGCAGGATCATCTGCTCTGCGAAGTTGTTGTGCTCTGTATGTCATTGCATATTCATTTGCGCGGGCAACACCATTTGTTATTTTAAAATTAACTTTACTTAACCTGTTAATGGGCTCACGCAAAGGACCCGCCGGCAGACAGTTTTCATTACCATAACGCCTTACACCATCTATTACAGCAATTTCTATATCGCGACCAAGCGCGTAATGTTGTAAGCCATCATCACTGATAATGACATCGCAATCTGTGTATTGTAACAGAGCTTGAGCTGAAGCAACGCGATCTGGCCCAACCGCCATAGGACAAAGCGTTCGCCTTGCAATCAGTATTGCTTCGTCCCCAACCATCGTTGGGTCACCATCCCAGCGTACCTGTTGAGGCCAGGTCCGCGCCTTACCACCATAGCCTCGACTAATGATGGCAGGTCGATAACCCTGTTTTTTTAATAAATTTGCAAGCTCAATAACTAAAGGCGTTTTACCTGTACCACCCACCGTAATATTACCAACAATAATAACGGGAACATCAAGCTTAGTTGTGCGTAATAATCGTAATCGGTATAAAACACGTCTAAACTGAACTAAAATGCAAAATATCCAGGACAACGGTAACAATGCCGTTGTTAGGCCGCTTTTGCTATACCAGGAATTTTCAATTTTTTTTCGTAACATAAATTAATTTCAATAATATCTGTTTTAGTTATTATTATTTTTAAATTGCATATTATACAGATCCGCATAATAACCTTTTTTATCGAGCAGCTCTTTATGTTTTCCAACTTCTACAATTTCACCCTTATCTAAAACAACAATTTTATCCGCGCCTTCAATGGTCGATAAACGATGAGCAATCACTAATGTTGTTCTTGATTTGATTAACTCATCAAGTGCTGCTTGTATATAATGTTCTGATTCTGAATCTAATGATGAGGTTGCCTCATCTAAAATTAATATGGGTGCATCTTTGAATATGGCTCTCGCAATTGCAATGCGTTGACGTTGGCCACCAGAAAGTAAGACACCATCTTCACCAACAACGGTATTCATTCCATCTCTTAATTTTTCAATAAAATCCAGTGCATATGCCGCTTTTGCCGCACTCTTTACTTTCTCTTTGCTTAAGTTGTCTAAATCACTATAAGCAATATTGTGTGCAACAGTATCATTGAATAATGTAATATTTTGATTTACCAAAGCAATATGGCTACGTAAGTTTTTCAATGTCAAATCTTCAATATCATGTCCGTCAATTTTTATTGAACCACTTGCTTTGTCATAAAAACGAGGTAACAAGCTAACTAAACTTGATTTACCTGCACCCGAGCGTCCAACAAAAGCTACTGACTGCCCTGCTTCAATCACCAAATTAATTTTATTTAAAACCTTCTTGTCTTCGTTTTTATAAGCAAAGCTGACATTACTGAACTCAACGCGTCCTTTAATATTGTGAATTTCTTTTTCACCTTTATCTATCTCTGTTTCTATATCAACAAAGTCAAAAACACTTTCTGCCGCCGCTATACCTTTTTGCAAAGTTAAATTTATCGTAGCCAAACGTTTTGCATGCTGTAACAGCATAATCATTGCAGTTAAATATGAGGCAAACTTTCCTCCGGTCATATCTGTAATGTATTCAGGATTAGTGGCAATATAGACAATAAGAGCAAACGCCACCGCAACAATTAGCTGTATAGTCGGGTTACTGATTGCATTCGTTGCCACCATTTTTAAATGCTGACGACGATTATAATGATTAATTTCAGCAAAGCGTTTTTTTTCAAACACCTGGCCACCAAATATTTTTATTTCCTGATTTGCTTTAATCGCTTCTTCCGTAATATCGGTCACACCACCCATTGAGTTTTGAATACGCGAACCAAGCATACGGAAACGCTTGCTAATAAGGTAAACAATTATTGCGACAAAAGGAAAGGTAACAAACAGAATAAGCGAAAGGAATTGACTAATGTATAACATCCAAACAAATAAGGCGATAACCGTTATACCATCCCTAAAAAAAACAACGACTACACTGGAAGTTGCGTCAGCTAATTGCTCAATATCATAGACCATTTTTGATAAAATCGAGCCTGATGAAACGAAATCAAAATAACTGGTTGGTAAAACAGTAATTTTTGCAAAAACATTTTTACGTAAATCCCGAATAACATTTCGAGAAATTAATGCCATACCGTACTCAGACAAAAAAGTAGCAATAATTCTCGCAGCAAAAATACCAATAATAAAAATGGGTATCCAAAGTTTTATCAGTGGATCATCATTGCTAAAACCACCATCGATTAAAGGCTCTAAAATTTTGGTAAAAGAAACGACAGTCCCCGCATAAAGAACCATACCAATAATGGCTAAAATGAATATTTTCCAATATGGGAACGCGAATGATAATAAACGACGATATACAATTGAGGCGTCGTTATTTTTAGAAAGTTGTTCCATATTATTCTTTCTTTTTTGCTTGTTTTGTTGCAAACGTTAAGTTCACTAAACCAAGCTGTCTGGCTGCATCCATTACTTTTATCACCGACTGATGGGGGGTCATTTTATCAGCACTAATAATTAATTTAGGTTCTTTATTATCACCACGAGTAACACTAATGGCTTTTTTTAATGTTTTTATATCAGTATTTTTCAGTCGTCTTTTATTAACAAAATAACTGCCCTGACTATCAACGCTCACTTCAATCACTGTTTTTTCTTTTTCTACTGCATCACCTGATGATTCCGGTAACTCAATAGTAATTTCGGACTCGCGTTGAAAAGTTGTCGAAACCATGAAAAAAATTAATAACAGGAAAACAACATCAATCAAAGGTGTAATATTTAAATCAAGGTCATTATCGCGTTTTGTTCGCAACATTAGTTTTGATCCTGAACACGATCGCCATGCATAACATCAACAATCTTTAATGCTTCTTCTTCCATTTTTAAAACCAGTTCATCAACACGGCCGCGAAAGAATCGATAGAAGATTAAACTTGGGATAGCCACAGACAAACCTGCAGCCGTAGTAATTAATGCTTCGGAAATACCACCGGCAAGAACGGTAGGATTACCAACACCCTGGCTGGTAATGGCAGCAAAAACTTTAATCATCCCAATTACAGTGCCTAACAAACCCATTAACGGGGTAATTGAAGCAATCGTACCTAAGGTATTTAGAAAACGTTCTAAATCGTGAATGACTTGATGCCCTGCTTCCTCAATGCTTTCCTTCATAATTTCTCGCGGCTGATGACGGTTTATTAAACCCGTTGCCAACACTTTACCTAAAGGTGAATTACTGCCTAAGGCGACAATGTGTTCATCTGTCAGTGTGTTATTTTTATGCCATTGCCACACTTGTGCAACGAGATTGGATGGCGCAACTTTTTTAGCCTGAAGTGTAATAAAGCGCTCAATCACAATTGTTAGAGCAATTACAGAGCTCAGTAAAATAGGCAGCATTAACCAGCCACCCTGTTGAATCAATTCATACACGTTGTTGAATTCCTTATTCTTTTTTTAATAATTTAATCAGAAAAATAGGTGCCCACTTTAGCAGAAACTAAGGTGTGCTCAAAGTAAATCCTGCATCGTTTTAGTGATCACTATTCCAGTATTTACGATGATTTTTTCGATACTCATAAGGGGGAAAACTGCTGTTTTTTTGACCAAGTTTGATACTAATCGCTCCCGAAGAATAAGATGACAGGGATTTTATTGATTGTGCATGATATCGCGCTAACACACTCGAATGTGGCATGCGGTAGCGGTTTCTGTAGCCCACAGGTATTAAAACATACTCAGGATTTACGGCTTTAAGAAAAGCACTTGATGATGATGTTTTGCTGCCATGATGAGGCGCGATGAGGTAGGTTGAATGAAGTGTAGCAGAATAACGTTGCAGTAGCTGCTTTTCAGCCTTTTTTTCAATATCGGCACTCAATAATACAGACTCCTTGCCGGCACTGATACGCAAAACACATGAGGCATTGTTACGTTTCTTAAATGTATGTCCACGCTCAGGGTTCAAAATCTCGAAGAATACTCCTTCCCAACGCCAATTATCGCCGGCACGACAGGGAGAGCTACCTTTTTCACCGTAGCTGCTTAAAACCTCGGATATGGTAATTTCCTTCTTTAATGAAGAGAAACCACCTCGATGATCATTATCTTTGTGACTGAGAATAAGTTTATCGAGCCGGTTAATATTTTTATGCCTTAAAAATGGAATGATAACAGCAGCGCCCGTGTCAAAACGTGCGCTAAATTTAGGGCCTGTATCAAAAACAAGCACATGTTTTTGCGTTTGCACCACAACAGCCAGTCCCTGCCCGACATCTAACAAGGTGATTTCTGCTTCGTTATTTTCTGGAACCGGTGTATTCGGCCATACTAACGGGATCAGTAAAAAAAAGCCCATATATTTAGCCGGCCAGCCTTTAGGCGATAAAAGCAGCACGATACCCAAACTGGCCAAACACAGCGAGACAATAGAAGGTTTAACGCTTTGCCATTGGCTGACTGATGTACCCGCCAAAAAAGATAAGCTCCACCATAATCCGGTAACAATAGAATCTGCTAAAGAAAAAAGAAACAGGGGCAATTCAACGAAAAAACTGGCTAATGATGTCGCTAATAAAACAAGCGGTACAACTAAAAAGCTCACTACAGGAATGGCAAATAAATTAGTCAGAGGAGAAATAAGAGAGGCCTGCTGAAAAAGAAACATTAATAATGGAATTAAAACTAAGCTAATCCGCCATTGTAAACGTCCCCAGATTTGCCAGTTATTATCGACATTAAGGCGAGCAAAAGCCGCAACCGCAATAATCGTAATTGCTGCAAAGGACAGCCAAAACCCCGCTGACAAAACAGAAGACGGATCAAAAAATAAAACCATTAAAAGTGCAAAACTTAACACCTGTGAACTTTGCACTTTATGTAATTTAAAAATGGACAGCATAACAATACTGAGCATAATCAAAGCACGTTGTGCTGGTACCGCAAAACCTGACAAAGCAGCATAAAAAGCCGCAATCAATAGAGCAATAAGCGCTGCTGCTCGTGGTGATGCTAATATTAAACCGGCAGTTCCAAAGTATGGCCACAAACGTCGGACAATAAAAAAGACAAAACCCGCAAGTAATCCAATGTGCAAACCTGAAATAGCGACAAGGTGACTGGTACCTGTCGCACGAAAAACCTGCCATTGTTGTTGTGTTATCCCTGCCCGTTCACCCATAGCAAGCGCAATTAAGATACCAGCATAATTTGAGTTTATGGTTAGTATCTTTAATTTGTCATATAAATTCTGTCGAAAAGCAGTAAAGTGATAGCCATCCGCCTTATCCGATATTTTTTTCGCAAACTGATGTTTTTTATTATTAAGACGAACATAGCCTGTTGCCCTTATTTTTTTTTGATAAAGCCAACCCTCATAATCAAATGTTCCAGGATTCATAAATCCATGAGGTTGCTTTAAACGTAACCAAAACTGCCAGCGTTGCCCTGCTTTAAGTTTTATTTTTGACTTATATGCATGGCGTGAATGATATAAACTCAACCTGGTTTTACCAATAAATTGAACCTTTTTATCCCCATACATCAGGTTTTCAACATTAAACTCAAAGCGCTGTTTACGGTTATTTTCCAGCGGAATACTGGCAATCACCCCTGTTGCCAATAAATCCTTTCCTTGTAATTCAGCAGGTAAAGCAACATCTAATACCCAATAAGCACGCAATAGAGCCCATAAAAATCCTGCCATAAAGAAGAAAATATTTTTATAAGGATTAGGTAAAAAAGGGGATGCAAATACTAAGAGTAAGGCCCATGCCCAGTAAACATCGGGTAAACTGCTCAATTGCTGGAGTAACAATACTCCAAACAGAAAAGATAAAACACCAGATACCATTTATTCACCCGTCCCTAGGCTTAAATTGGAAGTATAAATATTGTTCGCAAATTGATAATATTGCTTTTTAGTATTAAAGACTAACAGATCATAAGTAAATAAAAAGCCCGTATGCCTAAGAACTTCATCAAACGCTACATGCCGGATCACAAGAAGATCACGAAGAACAAACAGCTGAATAATGTTTTTGGAAAATTATTGCATGATCCAAACTTATTTCATTTAAATCGCCGTTCTGTTTCCATGGCTTTTTTTGTTGGTCTTTTTATGTCATTTGTGCCTTTGCCATCACAAATGATTATGGCCGCTGCAGTTGCCATTTTAATTCGCTGCAATCTGCCAATTGCGGTTAGCCTGGTCTGGATTTCAAACCCTATTACTATGCCGCCTATTTTTTACTTTGCTTATAAAGTTGGAGCAACTCTGTTAAACATACCCGAACGTGAATTTACATTTAATTTAAGTTGGGAGTGGCTAGGCACTGAGCTCGAAGCAATATGGCAACCCTTCTTGCTTGGTTGCGCAGTAAGTGGACTCGTCTTTGGGCTTTTGGGTTATATAAGCATTCGCCTTTTATGGCGCATGCACATTATAAGCGCCATAAAAAAACGAAAGAACAAAAAAAGCAGGTTGTAAATTTAAGTTTTGAACTGTCCCACTAAACTTTGCAACTCATTAGCAAGGCTTGCTAACTCATTACTTGCGGTTAGAGTTTGTTGTGCGCCTTCTGCTGTTTCTTCAACAACCTGGCTAATATTAACGATGTTCTGATTAATTTCTTCTGAAACGGAACTTTGTTCTTTAGCAGCATTAGCAATTTGAATGTTCATCGTACTAATCGTTGTAACTGCCCCGGTAATCGCATCCAGTGAACCTTGCGCCTTTGTTGCTTGTTCAACACTTTGTTGACTTTGCGTTTGACTCGACTCCATGGCCTTAACGGCATTTCTTGAACCTTGTTGCAAACTTTCAATCATGGTCTGAATTTCCTGGGTCGACTCTTGCGTGCGACTTGCTAAGGTTCTTACTTCATCAGCAACGACTGCAAACCCGCGTCCCTGTTCACCCGCCCGTGCTGCTTCGATAGCAGCATTCAGTGCTAATAAATTTGTTTGTTCCGCAATACCGCGAATAACATCGAGCACCGAACCGATGTTGTCACTGTCAGATTCGAGTTTCGCAATAACAACCGTAGCTTCTTCTATCTCATTGGCCAAACTATTAATTATTGAAACTGTTTGGCTCACAACAGCCTTGCCATCTTGTGTTTCATGATCGGCACTTTGTGCTGCGGTAGAAGCTTCGGTTGCATGACGAGCAACCTCCTGCACGGTTGCAGTCATCTCATTCATCGCTGTCGCAACCATTTGTGTTTCACTTTGTTGTTTTTGAACACCTTGATTTGTTGAGTTTGTAATGCTTGACATTTCTTCTGCTGCAGCCGCAAGTTGTGTGGTTGAACCTAAAACCTGGGTCACCATGACACGTACTTTTTCTGCGAATTGGTTAAAGGCTTTTCCTAATTGCGCAACCTCGTCTTTACCCTTTTCATTCAAACGTTTCGTTAAGTCGCCATCACCTTCTGCAATATCATTCATAGCATCTACCGCATCTTTTATCGAGCAGGAAATAGCACGGCCGATAAAGAAAGCAACAAGTTGACCTGCCAGCATAGCGATAACCGCAAGCAAAATAGTAATGTTACGCATGCTTGCAATCTTATCTGTATAATTAGTTACATTAAGTGCTACTTCCATAACACCGATAGTGTTACCAGAAAAGTCCGTCACTTTTTTTGCATAAACCGCATAAGGCGTATCCGCAGAATCTACCCATGTAATAATTTCTTCACCTGCCGCTGCTTTACCGAGATCATCGCTTGTTAACAAGCTGATTTTTTTATCTTCGGAACGAAGTGTGGTACCAAATATTTTAAAGCCAGCATCTCTTTTAAGATGTAAGGCAATATCTGCACCATAGGTTTTCTTAAAATTATCAAAAAAAGACTGCCCAAATGACATACCAAATTCAATTGAACCAATATGATTACCCTGGTAATAAACCGGATTAATACCACGAATACCTAAACCCGCAACTCCTTTTTCCAGCCCGGTAACCGGTTTTTTTGTTTTATTAGTTGCCAGGATAGTTTTTCGAAAAGAAGATAAATCGTCGCCAAATTTTTTCGCTTTATGAGCACGTAAAAATGAGGTCGCAGGCGGTAGATGAAATTGAAATTGTCTCACACCGTAATCTTTTTTAAGTTGCTTAAACATTGGCACAGTCATAGCGGCTAAATCATCGCGACGCCCTTCAGCCATGGCCCGGGTCATTTCAGGTACAGATGAAATAACATAACTCATTGCCGTCGCTAAACGACCTTCCGACTCGATTTCCGCAGCAGCACTTTTAGCAAGACTTTTAAGTTCATTAGTTTCGGCTTCATGGACTAAACTTGATATTTGTATATTTACGAATGGCAAAAGAACTGCCATTGCTAAGGCAAGCACCACAACAAAGCCTAGTTGAATTCGTATAGAGATTTTTAAATTTTTAAACATAGCAGCGACCTGTGTAAAGGAGATAGGAGATAAGGCTTCTTATCGAACTTTATCGGCGCTACTGCAAAGAACTTTAATATATATTTATCAAGCACACTTTTAAAATGAGGCTATAGGAAGGCTTATCTTTATTATGAATAATTATTTTGACTTTTGTTCAATTGCTTTTTGTATGGTTAATCCCAGTTCAGCAGGCGATGTCGCTGTGAAAACGCCAGCACTTTCTAATGCCGTATACTTTTCTTTAGCTGTGCCTTTTCCGCCAGCAATAATGGCACCCGCATGCCCCATGCGTTTACCTTTAGGTGCGGTAACGCCAGCAATATACGCAGCAACCGGTTTAGTCATATTCGAGCGAATAAATTCAGCCGCTTCTTCTTCTGCCGAACCACCAATTTCTCCAACCATAATGACCGATTCAGTATCCGGATCTTTTTCAAAGGCATCCAGGCAGTCAATAAATGTTGTGCCGGGAATCGGATCACCACCAATACCAATACAGGTACTTTGTCCCAAACCAATATCGGTAGTTTGCTTAACCGCTTCATAAGTTAATGTGCCCGAACGCGAAACAATACCCACCTTACCGGGCAAGTGAATTTCACCCGGCATAATGCCAATTTTACATTCACCCGGTGTAATAATGCCGGGGCAGTTTGGACCAATAAGACGAGATTCAGATTGATTGACCACATGCCAAACATCCAGCATGTCTTTTGTCGGGATGCCTTCGGTGATACAGACAATTAATGCGATGCCTGCATCAACCGCTTCTAAAATCGCATCCTTACAAAATGCTGCTGGCACATAAATAACCGAAGCATCCGCTTTTGTTTCATTCACCGCATCTTTAACAGTATTAAAAACGGGTAAACCTAATGCTCTTTGTCCGCCTTTACCCGGGGTTACGCCGCCCACCATTTGTGTGCCGTATTCAAGTGCTTTTTCAGAGTGATACTGGCCTTGCTTTCCAGTAAAGCCCTGGCAAATAACTTTTGTCTCTTTGTTAACCCAAACACTCATAATGCTTTCACCTGTTTAACAATTTTAATAGCCGCATCGTTTAAATTATTTGCTGTTTCTATTTTCAATGGACTTGCATCTAATATTTCCAGACCCAGTTTTGCGTTATTCCCTTCTAAGCGAACAACCACAGGAACTTCAACACCCACTTCTGCAACCGCGGCGGCAATACCTTCTGCAATAATGTCACAACGCACAATGCCACCAAAAATATTCACCAGAATACCTTTGACTTTTTCATCGGACAAAATAATTTTAAAGGCTTCTGCAACACGTTCTTTTGTCGCTGTACCACCCACGTCTAAAAAGTTAGCCGGTTCACTGCCGTGAAGTTTAATTAAGTCCATCGTTGCCATAGCAAGCCCGGCACCATTGACCATACAACCGATTTCACCCTCTAAAGAGATATAATTCAAGTCCCACTCTTTCGCACGTACTTCTCTTTCATCTTCTTGCGTAACATCACGTAATTCTTCTAAATCTGCGTGACGGTACAAAGCACTATCATCAATATTAATTTTTGCATCCAGACATAATAAGTCACCCTGCTTGGTGACCACTAAAGGATTGATTTCTAATAAGGACAAATCTTTTTCAATAAACAGTTTTGCCAAAGCGGTTAACATTATAGTGAACTGTTTTATTTGCGCACCTTTTAAACCTAAGGCAAAACCAAGGTCGCGACACTGGTAACTTTTTAAACCAACAATCGGATTAACAGCAGCTTTTAAAATTTTCTCAGGTGTTTCTTCTGCCACCTTTTCGATTTCCATGCCCCCTTCAGTCGAAGCCATAAAAACAATCTGGCGCAATGAACGATCGATTACGGCACCTAAATAAAGTTCACGCTCAATATCACAGGGTTGTTCAATTAAAATTTGATGTACCGGCTGACCTTTAGCATCCGTTTGAAACGTCACCAGGTTTGTTCCTAACATTGAAGAGACGAATTCTTCAACATCATCTTTACTATCTGTAATCTTTACGCCACCAGCTTTACCCCGACCACCAGCATGTACCTGTGCTTTCACAACCCAACGCTTACCACCCAGCTCTTCCAGCTTAGCTTTAACTTGAGAGCGCTGACTAATAACGCTAAATTTTGGGACAGAAATACCATACTCGGCGAACAACGTTTTAGACTGGTATTCGTGTAAATTCATAATGTTTTCCGCTGTTAAATTTTTACCTGGTAGTTAATATATTTGCCACTTAGTTGCTAATTTGACCATCAACTAAATGTAAAATGCGATCCATCTTATTAGCAAAATTTAAATCATGGGTTACCACAACAAAGCTGGTATTCAGTTCACGATTAATTTCACGCATGAGCTCATAAACTTGCTCAGCGGTTTTGCCATCAAGATTTCCTGTTGGTTCATCGGCTAATACGCAGGCCGGCTTTGTCACTAAAGCACGCGCTAATGCAGCACGCTGTCGTTCGCCACCTGAAAGCTCACTCGGTTTATGTTTAACACGATGGCTTAAGCCGACTCTTTGCAGCATTTTACTTGCCGCAAGTGAGGCTTTTTTAGGTTTGATACCGCGAATCAATAAGGGCATGGCAACATTTTCTAGCGCACTAAACTCCGGCAACAAATGATGAAACTGATAAACAAAGCCTAAACTTTGATTACGCAGTATGCCTCGTTGTGTTTCATCGAGTGATGCCATGTCTTTACCAACAACTTCAGCCCGCCCTCTGGTCGGTGTATCTAAACCACCTAATAATTGCAGCAGTGTACTTTTACCCGAACCCGATGAACCAATAATCGCAACTTGTTCACCTTTATTTACACTTAATGAAATATCTTTTAATACTTCAACTTCTGCAGGACCTTGAGCAAACACCTTGGTTAAACCATCACATCTCAAAACGGTATCAGAAACATTACTCATAACGTAAAGCCTCCGCCGGTTGAGTCTTACTCGCTCGCCATGCAGGATAAAGGGTTGCAACTAATCCCAGAGCCAAAGAAATTGAACAAATCGTCCAGACATCATCCCAATGTAAATCAGAGGGCACAACGCTAATATAATAAACTGCAGGATCCAGTATTTGCATACCAAACAAACCTTCGAGAAAAGGTATGACGACATCTAAATTCAGGGCGAGGCTAACACCGCCGACCGTTCCAACCAATGTACCGATAAAGCCAATAATTGCACCTTGCACCATAAAAATACCCATAATGCTGTTTGGTGATGCCCCTAAGGTACGTAATATCGCAATGTCACTTTGTTTATCTGTGACGACCATTACCAGGGTGGAAACAATATTAAACGTTGCGACCGCGACAATAAGCAGCAATAAAAGGAAAATCATTCGCTTTTCAATTTTAACCGCTCGAAAATAATTGGCGTGATAACTACTCCAATCCCTGACCCAATAATCGCTTAAATCATTATCCTGTAATTGATCACGAATTAAGGGCGCAACAAACAAATCATCAAGCTTTGCGCGTACGCCGGTAATACTGTTTTTCATTCGGAATAAACGTTGTGCATCTTTTAAATGAATAATGGCCATGGTGCTGTCATATTCATACATGCCAACATAAAACGTACCGACCACGGTGAAACGTTTTAAACGTGGCGCGACTCCTGCAGGAGTGACGTTGGCACTGGGTGTCACCATAGTGACTTTATCGCCAACATGAACACCCAAAATACGCGCGAGATCTTGCCCTAAAATAACACCAAATTTGCCCGCTTTAAGATCAGAATATCGCCCCTCTTTCATTTTAGAGAAGATATTAGAAACACTGGGTTCTTGCTCTGGCAAAATACCTCGAATCAAAGTGCCATTAACGCTGCTTCCATTCATCATCATGCCTTGCGCTTCTATGTAAGGTGCAGCAGCAATGATATTTTTATGTGTTTTGGTCTTTTTAACCACTTCAGGCCAATTTTTCAGTTTGCCCTCAAAATCGGTTACGGTTAAGTGCGACACCATATTAAGGATGCCGCCACGTACTTCTTTTTCAAAGCCGTTCATCACCGATAACACCGTAATCAGCGCGGTCACCCCTAGGGCAATCCCCATCATCGAAGACAGCGAGATAAAAGAAATAAAATGGTTACGGCGTTTAGCGCGGGTATAGCGCAAGCCGATAAAGAGTTCTACTGGATTAAACATGGGGCAAATATTAACTGAAAACAACTTATAGGCATACTATTGATAACATTCATTTTTTTTGTGCAGATTTTAACCACTCATAATCTCATACGCCCATTTCCAGATCAAAACCTGGCTCACACTATTTTATATAAAAGTCACATAATAAGACTTAGCTTTTGCCTGTAAGCTATTGATAGGTTATAGTTTAATCGTATTTTGAAGCCATTTTTGGAGTTTTAGATGTCAAAGTTAAGCTACCTTGCTGTAACAGGACTACTTTTAGTTGGGTTATCTGCTAATACCTCAGCAGAGCTCATTAGTACTCCCGACGGCGGTAAAAAAGAAGCTTACACGGTGATATTACCGGGCCGTGGAATGGCAAAACAAGCGGTGCAAAAACAGTTTGGCAATCCAATCGAACGCACTGCTGCTGTTGGTACCCCCCCTATTTCGAAGTGGAGATATGAGCTATTTACAGTTTATTTTGAGAGTGATTACGTTATTCATGCTGTTGTAAATGAGCTGTAAGAGCAACAAATAGATAAAAACTATTTAAATGTTGGAAATGGCGTATCTAAATACCAAATTCCCGTTTTCTCTTCCCTTTTCCAGTGCTGCTTTACCGAAATGGTTTTAATCACCGGACGATCATTTTTATAATATTTAACCTCAACCAGCACATATGAATTATTGCTATCAGGGGTCTGGTTACTCAGAATATTGTACCCCGTTACCCGATAAAATTTTAAGCGACGACGCTCAATGTCATGAAGCACAGGGTCAGCTTTATGAAAGGCTTTGGCTCTGGCAAACTCTCCCCAGCGAATAGCCCGCTCATAAGAACGAGCCGACTTGTCTAAGGCATCAAACTCACTTGTAGAAGCACATGAAAATAGTGACGAAAACACAACAGCTAAAACTGTAAATTTAAACATCCGCCTAACCACATTTATCTCCTTAGTAAGCTATTAGCCAAAGCACTTTAAGTGATAATATAGCTAAATTATGACTATTACAAAGTATTGGCAGCAATAACGCTTTTTTTTATTTGCGCCTAAAAATTATTATTATATAAGGACTAACATGTCGGTCACACTCGAACTTACCAAAGATTTAATTTCTCGCTCATCAGTCACACCTAACGACGAAGGTTGCCAGGCAATGTTAGCGGAGCGATTAAAAAACATGGGGTTTAAAATCGAAAACCTGCGCTTTGGTGAAACAGATAATCTTTGGGCAAGACGCGGCACAGAAGCGCCTTTATTTGCCTTTGCCGGTCATACAGATGTCGTACCAACGGGCCCGGAAGAAAACTGGAAATTCCCTCCCTTTAAGCCAACGATAGATAATGGCATGTTATATGGCCGTGGCACAGCAGACATGAAAAGTTCGATTGCGTGTATGGTTACTGCTTGCGAACGCTTTATTAAAGAAAATCCAAACCATAAAGGCAGTATTGCTTTTTTAATCACCAGTGATGAAGAAGGCCCTGCACATGACGGCACGGTTAAAGTAATTGAAACCTTAGAAGCACGTAACGAAAAAATTAACTGGTGTCTGGTTGGCGAACCTTCAAGTACCGATAAAGTCTGTGATGTGATTAAAAATGGTCGCCGTGGTTCAATTGGTTGCACCTTAACTGTTAAAGGCAAACAAGGTCATGTTGCTTATCCTCATTTAGCGAAGAACCCGATTCATGAGTTTGCTCCGGTATTAAAAATACTGACAGAGACCGAGTGGGACCAAGGTAATGAATATTTCCCCCCCACGACCTTTCAAGTCAGCAATATAAATTCAGGCACCGGCGCAACCAATGTCATTCCCGGAGAGTGCGTCGTTATTTTTAATTTCAGATTCTCAACCGCAATAACCGATACACAAATTCGCCAACGTGTTGAAGCCTTGCTCGATGAACATAATGTGGATTATGAGATTGACTGGGCATTATCGGGTCAGGCGTTTTTAACCGAACGCGGCGACCTGGTTGATGCAACACTCAATGCGATTAAAAACACCTGTGGTTATGACTCTGAACTATCAACCGCAGGCGGTACATCCGATGGCCGTTTTATCGCGCCAACCGGTGCGCAAGTGGTTGAACTGGGTCCGTTAAATGCCACCATCCATCAGGTCAATGAATGTGTCCGCGTTGATGACCTTGAAGTGTTATCAGATGTTTATGAAAACATACTTAAAAACTTATTAAGCTAAATGAAGAATAGCATGTTGCGTTTTGCACGATACAAAAAATTTGTAGACCACATAATATTTCCTTTATTCATGAAAGATGTAAACTTATACAAAGGCAACTAATAAAAACGAATATAAAATGCAAACACAAACTGAATTTCTTAAACTCAGAACACATCTTGAGCAACTCATCATTGGTCAAAAGAGTTTACTTGATCGTTTGCTCGTTAGCCTCTTAACCGGAGGACATATCTTACTTGAAGGCGCACCTGGTTTAGCAAAAACAACCGCAATAAATACCTTAGCCACCGGCGTCCATGCCGAGTTTCAACGCATTCAATTTACCCCAGACTTAATGCCCGGCGATGTCACTGGTATTGATATTTTTGATCCCGAAGCCCACGAATTTAAATTTGTAAAGGGCCCGCTCTTTCATGAGATTGTTTTAGCCGATGAAATTAATCGTGCACCACCTAAAGTGCAATCGGCTTTATTAGAAGCCATGGCAGAACATCAGGTCACGGTAGGCGGCGTAACCCGGACACTGCCCGACTTGTTTGTGGTAATGGCAACACAAAATCCATTAGAACAATCAGGTACCTATCCTTTACCTGAAGCACAACTTGATCGTTTTTTACTGCACATTAAACTGGATTACCCAACACCGGATGAAGAGTTGGAAATTCTTAAACTCGATCGTAAACTGCATTACGGCCAAAACAAAGAAGCTGTGCAATCCCCATTAACACCTAAAACGGTACTCTCCGCCCGACGCGAAGTTGCGGACATTCATGTTGATGACATGCTGGAAAAATATATTGTCAGCATTGCCACCGCAACACGCGCGCTCGGTGACTGGAAAAAAGACTGGGCAGATTATTTAATTGCCGGTGCCTCGCCTCGCGCATCCATTGCCATGCTACGTGCAGCCAGTGCTATAGCCTATATCAATAACCGCGATTATGTTACTCCAGAAGACATTTTAGAAATTGCACCCGATGTTTTAAGACACCGTTTAGTGTTAGATTATTCTGCGCTTGCAGCAAACGTTTCTGCTGATGATATTATTCAATACTTACTATCTGAAATCCCCATACCTTAGCGAAACGCATTTTTAAAATGGCCTCCATTTCTAAAATCACGCAGCAACTAAAAAAAGTGTTCTCAAATCCACTTCTGGAAAGAAATAAAACACGCAACCGCCCTTTGCTTAATGATAAAGAAATTCTTGATTTAATGTTACGTATCCAAAGCGCCAGAAAAATAGGAAGCTATAAATATGATATTGCACACCGTAAACTGGGTGATGTCAGTTCAATTTATCGTGGTCATGGCATGGATTACGAGGAAAGCCGTCATTATCAGGCAGGAGATGATCCACGTTATATGAACTGGCAATTGACCGCACGTTCAGGCCAACACTTTATGAAAGTGTTTCGTGAAGAACGCCAGCCGGGGGTTTTTATTCTGCTTGATCGTAGAGACACTATGCGTTTCGGCACACAGCAGCGTCTCAAAATAACTCAGGCAGCCATCGCCGCAGCAACCGCCGCCTTCTCTGCTTTGCAAAATAATTACTCTATTGCGGCAACGATCATGGATAAAAAGCAGCAATGGTTTAAAGAAAGTCACAGTAAACAATCTGTATTTGACTTTATTCATCAAGCAGCAAAACCGGCAGCCGCAGTTAGCAACAAAATAGAAACAACTGCGCCTACATTACATGATACATTGCGCACTTTAGACGCTACCGTGATAAAAGGCAGTACGATTTACCTGATAAGTGACTTCCATGATTTAGATAAGAAGAGTCAAGCGATTTTATATTCATTATCCGCATCACACCCTGTTCATGCACTGCACATTATTGACCCTGCTGAAATTAAATTACCTGAAGCAGGCATGCTTTCTTTGCATACAAATACATTAGAAAAAACCGCCTCGATAAATTCAAACGAAAAAACCGAAAGAGATAAATATCAGTCTTCAGCACAAAATAATATTAATAACAAAAAAAACCTATTTGAAAGTTGCGCCATCTCATACCAACAAATTTTAACCACCGACAATATTGAAAAGTTAATTTATTTATAAATGAGTATAGAAGATATTAAGCTGGAAAAAATAGAGGGGATATATGATATTCAGGCACTTTCCCCTGCCCTTTTTTCTGCTGCAGAGATACTACTCGCAACCTTTCTATTTATTAGTTTAATAACGTATATTATTTGGCGCGTCTATTATTCAAGAAAAGGACTTGCTAAACGTCAAATAAAAAAACTACAACACTTATATGATAAAAATGAGATTTCTGAGCATGATGCCATTTATCAATTTTGTTCACACTTACAACAAGGCTTAAAGCTCAAACAATTAAAGGCAGATACTGCATTACCTGAAAAACTCACTACACACGCAAACAAGTGGTTGGAGTTTAAAAGAAACATCTCAAACTTACGCTATAAAACAAATAGCGAACACCAATTAAAGCTCGGGACTATTTTTACAGACAGCTTTTTTTGGCTCAAGGTATGGCCATGAACTGGTTTAAGATAAACTGGTCACATTATGAAATAAGCCAGCCTGAATGGTTTTGGCTTATCCCCAGCTTTATCTTAATCAGCATACTTTTACCTCGACTTAAAAATAAATACATCACAAACTCTGACAGCGCAAGCCTGACAAATACATACAGCGATAACAACGATGTCTTTCATCCACTGGCACATCTTGTCGCGGCTAACTCATCGGTTAAAAGCAGCCCTTCGGGCAAAAAAGTGTTTAATTTTTTAATGCTATGTTTATTGGTCACCGCTTTAAGCCAACCCATAAAGATTGGTGAAAAATTACCAGACCCTCCTCTGGAAAGAGATATCGTTTTTATTGTTGATGCATCGGTTTCCATGATATTAAGAGATTATGTTCTCGATGGTGAACGTATCGATAGGATGACCTTGCTAAAAGCCGTGCTAGATAAATTTATTCGTAAATTAAAAGGTGAACGCATGAGTATTATTATCTTTGGTGATAACGCTTATACCTTGGTCCCTCTTACCTCAGATCAAAAATTATTACGCACTATGCTTGCCCGGGTTGAAGCCACTATGGCTGGTCGTTTTAATGCCATGGGTGATGGTATTGCACTGGCCGTTAAACAAGCGGCAACTATCACTAAAAACAATAACAAAAGAAAAAGAGTACTGGTGTTATTAACCGATGCCGATCAACCTACGGGCGATATTTCGCCCGTTGTTGCAGCACAATTAGCTAAAAAAGAAAATCTCCCCCTTTATACTATTGCGATTGGCGCCACCCATCTCGATGCAGAAGAGAAAAACCGACAAGGTGGTTTACTTTACGCCCCCGTTGATCTGAGTTTAGTAGAAAAATTATCAGAAATTACCGGCGCGAAAAGCTTCCAAGCAGGCGATCCCAGCGCACTAAAGAATGCAATTGAAGCCATTAACGTACATGAAACAAACAAAGGTAAAGTAAAACCACTGTATTACCGGGAAACCTTATATCACTGGTTTTTAATTGCAGCTTTTATTTTGTTCAGCCTTTCGCAAATTTTTTCATTATTAAGCCATTTAGTGCTAATTAATATAAAAATAAAACAACAGGCTGAATCGTAAATATGTTCATTAACTTACAAGATATTTACTGGCGTGAACCGTTGTTTTTATTACTTGCCCTGCAACCGCTGGTTATTTTTATAATTAAGCAAATTATAAGAAAAAATAACTATGCATTATTTGCAGAGAAAAAATTACAACCCTGGGTTATATTAGATAAAAGCACCAGCTTTAAAAAACATATTCTGAGTAAAAATACGCTTTATCTATTAGCCTGGTGTTTATTTGCCATTGCATTAGCTGGCCCACGTGTTCCGCTACAACAAGCTGACAAAACACCCATATTGGGTGCGAATATTATGTTTGTGGTTGATCTTTCACCCTCAATGCAAGCAGCGGATATTATTCCTAATCGCTTACGCAGGGCCAAATTAGAAATATTTGAATTTTTAGAATCTGCTCAACAACACCGTATCGGTATAACCGTTTTTTCAGCGCGCCCGCATCTTTATGTACCATTAACCTCCGATTACGCTATTTTAAAAACCTATCTTGATTCACTCGATTCTTTAACCTTACCCACGCTAGGCAGTGATCCAATCGCCGCATTATTGTTCGCCGAAAAAGAACTCTCTCAAACAGAAGGTAAATCAACCATTGTATTAATCAGCGATGGAGATTTTTCTGAAATAAAAAACTCAAACAATCTTTCACAATTGGACGTATTGAAAAAAAGCGACATACCTTTGTATATACTAGGCATGGGCACAGTGGAAGGTGAGGCGGTACCTTTGAAAAATGGCAGCTGGTTAAAAGATGAACAACAAGCCGTTGTCTCAAAAATGAATGAGGATTATTTACAAAAACTTGCTAAGCACTTAAATGGGAAATATAGCCCCGTTTACGAGGATGCCAGTGATTGGACAGAGCTTTATCAACAGGACCTGTCTCAACACAAAGATACTATCGACATTAACACTAAACAACGCATCTTGTGGAAAGAACTTTTTCCTTACGCTCTGTTCCCCGCGTTATTACTATTTTTCGTTTCATTAAATCGTTATCGATTCAGCCTTAGTAAAAATAGCGCAGCTATTGCCCTTATTTTATTATTCAGCCCGATAACTCATAAAGAGGTTTTTGCAACAGAACTCTTTTCAACTAATTTTTGGCCAAATAATGAACGCGCCGCATACAAAGCCTACCAAAATATGGAATATGAGAAGGCAGAGCAACTATATAAAACGCTAAACGGTTACCATGGTCATTTAGGACAAGGCAATAGTTTATATAAACGTGGACACTATCAAGACGCCACACAACAATTCACCTTTGCTATTATAAATGCACAAACAGACGAACAACGTGTCACCGCGTTATATAATTTAGGCAACTGTTATTTCCGTTCTGGCCAATTCACCTCGGCCATTGCAACATACAAAGATGTACTGCGCTATCAACCCAATCATCATGCCGGTCTGGCTAATCTGGAAACCAGCAAAATATTACAAAAAGCGATAGAAAAAAGAGTAAAAGAAAATGCCTGGGCAACCGCAATGCGTCAGGGCCGTGGCCCGCGCTCTGCATCTGCTGCCGAAGGCACTGAAATTAGTGACAATACATCCGTCTCTTTATCGGGTAGTGAAAACAAAAAAACAGAAAACATACCTTTACCCGAGTTACCCAATATAAGTAAGGCCACACTGGATAAACTCATATCTAAAGGATTAAAAAACATTCAACTTGCAGAGCAGAATAGTGATGATTCAACTTCAAATTCTCAATATCCAGAGCAAGAAAAAAACAGTATCAATTTAATCAGAGCACAACAAAAAACAAATGCCATCACAGATAAACAACACCTATTGTGGAAGCGTGTTTTTGAAATTGAAGAAGGCTTCCCTGCTCCTATTGAAAATCCACATACCCTGCCCGGGGTGAAACCGTGGTAAAACTATTCACTCAATACATTGTTAGCCTATTACTTATACTCATAAGTTATTCGGCACTGGCTGCACCACAATTAAAAGTGTATAGCAATAAAGTCGAGACAGAACTGGGCCGCCCTCTTCGAGTTGAATTGATCGGCATTGATTTAACCAACAAGCTCACAGATATAAATTTAAAGTCATTAAATAAGCATTTTGGGGTTGTCACCGATTATTTTATTGCCGATGCAAACGATCCTCGTTGGCCAAACAACACGGTGCAAATATTACATTTAAAACTTTACCCGCGTAAAACAGGGCAATTAACAATTCCTGCGCTTAAAATTCATCGTATTCAAAGCAAGCCGATAGATATTAAAAGCCATAAAGGAAAAACCAGTATCCCAAAAGTGCGTTTTTCATCTGATTCACCGTATATACGACAACAGATCATTGTCACGATAAACATACTTTCAGCAGATTCAACCTCACGCTTATCCATTAGTAAAGACGACAATATCAGCGGTTTTGAAAGCCAACCTTTAGCCTTTAAACGAAGCAAACAAAAGAATGGACAATACTTATTGCAAACCGGCTGGGCGTTAACCGCTTTAAAATCAGGAACGCAACAACTGCAACTTCCGCCTCTCGAATATAGCGTAAGCGGTGTAGCCCGCAAACGTTTCTTTTTTCCCGAGACTGTTTTAAAAATTAAAGCATTACCCAACTATCTGCCTCCCACTATTCCGGTTGGTGAAGTCAGTATTCAAAGCAATCTGAAACAACGCTATTTTTTATCCAGCGATACAATCTATTACTGGGAACTCTCTCTTAAAGGACAATTAAACAATTCATACCGACTGCCCCCCGTATTGCGGCAAATTAAAAATAATAGCGAAATGCGTTTTTTACCAATAAATTCACAACGTTCGGTAAATAGGACAGATAAATCATTAACCAGCCAAGTCAGCCACTCTATTCCATTTAAGCCGACTGCAAGTGGCGTGTTAGCCTTCCCTCAGATACGTTTGCAATATTTTGAACCCGAATCTGGCACAATTAAAAGCGTGACTCATCAAGCAGACAATATATTTGTTCTGAATCTATTTTGGAAAATTTTCACTGGCGCTTTAACCCTGTTGTTTTTAGCCTGGCTGTTTATACAAGCACGAAAAAAATGGCAAAGAGTTCAATTTACCAAACTCAAATATCAACAAGCGATTACCTTATTAACTCAACAAGAAAATGCTCAAGCAATTCGGGAGTCATTAAAATTAATCGCAGAAGCTGAATACTGGAATACAAACCTAACTATTACGCAGTGGTGCCAGTTATGGAAGAATAAATATAAGACGGACAGTGAATTTAATCTAAGCTGTGCTAAATTATCCTCTTTGTGTTATCAGCACCAATCAAATAACATTTCCATTAACGTATCGAAAACTCTTCTAAATTTGATAGTAAAAAAAGTTAAAGTATGACGAAAATACAGAGGTAATTATGTATCACGGTGAAAAACTAAATAGCATTACACACATGCTGGGCGCAGTAGTTGCTCTCGCCGGGCTGGTGGTGCTCGTCGTTGCAGCCTCTTTAAAAGGAGATGTTTGGCGGACAGTAAGTTTTAGCATCTACGGCACAAGCTTATTTCTGTTATATCTTTTTTCAACGCTTTACCACAGCACAAAAGGTTCAATGAAAGCCGTATTCATGAAACTGGATCACATCGGCATCTACTTATTAATTGCGGGTAGCTACACCCCATTTGTACTGGTAAGTCTTAGCGGTGCCTGGGGCTGGTCATTATTTGGAGTGATCTGGGGACTGGCAGTAACAGGAATATTATTCGATATTTTTTCTTCAGACAAACGCCGGATTATTCAACTTATTATTTATGTCTTAATGGGCTGGATTGCGCTTATCGCTATTAAACCACTTATTGAGTCATTATCATTACCCGGTTTTCTCTGGTTACTCGGCGGTGGGTTGTTCTATACATTTGGTATTATCTTTTATGTTTTAGATTTAAAAAAATATCACTTTCATGGTATATGGCATCTGTTTGTATTAGCCGGCAGTGCAACACACTACTTCACAATTATGTATTACGTACTGTAACAGGCTCCCATCTCTCCAAATCACAGGCTATAAGGTATTGTCTAACACAAAGAGATAAATGAAATATAACTGAACTTATTTATTATTTAATCTAATTAGCAATCGCCACTTCTATTGTTCTAATAACATCATCTTCAAGTTCTTTTGCAATGCTTTGTGCAGGACTATTCCCTGCGACTTTACTTGGACGGACAAATAAAATGTGGGTTTCTTTGTCTTTACTATAAAGCGTTATGCGCATGGGGCATAGCGCAAGTAAACTGGGATCGACATTACTGATTTTATTCGCATACCAGCCGTTACAAAAAACCATGCTACGGATGTCGGTTAAGTTGTTTTTATTGTAGTCTTCGCCCCAACGTTTGGAAAAGTGCGACAAGGTTTTTCCTAAGTTTGGTTCAATAATAACGTAGTAACTATTATTTTCTAATGCCGTGAAGACTTTCGAGTAAACTTCTCTCATTCCCCCTTGCACGGTTCGGTCGTAAACATACGGTTTATGTGCATTCAGGTTGACAGCAATTCTTTTCGATTGGCTTGCAGTGGATTCAACTGTTTCGGTGGCACTTTCAGCAACAGCCATTATGGGTAATAAAAATAAAAAAGCGAGTAGATTAATGTATTTAAATTTCATTTTATTTCTCGTTCTTTGAGTATTATTGATCTTTTAACTTTTTCCACGTAACTTCATTACGCACATAGCTTGGTATGGCCTCTTCTGCTTTTACTGTCATCTCTTTTTTATAAAAGTCCGCGGCTAAAACAGCAATATCTTGTGCATGAGGAAAACATGCTAATGATGAACTGGTTATTGAGACCGATTTCGATTCGTTAAGTTCCGTTTGAAATGTATCCCAACCACTGCCCTGGCAGTGCCAGTTTCCCTCTACATCAATGTCTCCAACTTTGTTAACCCTTTCTTCACCAAGCAATGTCATCAAACCATTATTTTCCTGGTAACACGCCCAGTACATCTCCTTCATGCGTGCATCAATGCTACTTAATACTTTTTTGTGTTGTCCTTCACGATAGGCGAGCTGTGCTAATGCTGCAAGGCTCGACACCGGAATCACCGGTAAATCAACACTGAAGGCGAGCCCCTGGGCAACACTTGTACCCACGCGCACACCGGTAAAGGAACCCGGTCCGCAATTAAAAGCCAGCGCATCAAGTTGTGATAACGACACATCTGCTTTTTCTAACACCGCATCCACCATCGGTAATATGCGTTCGGTGTGTTGACGAGGAATAATTTCAAATATTTCCTCAAGCTTTATTCCCTCTACAGGATCATCGCTTAATAATGCGACTGAACAGGCTTCTGTAGCAGTATCAATAGCAAGAATTTTCATACACATTGTCTAAAATATTAAAGAGCATACAGAATACACTATTTATCTGCTTGAGACTGAAGAAAACCTGCGACCTTCTTCTGATTTCTGGTTTTCATCATGGCTGGCAAGCTGTCAATAAAGGTTTTGCCATAGCGTTTTGTAATTAAACGTGGGTCACAGAGCATTAAAACGCCGCGATCATTTACGTCACGAATGAGTCGACCCGCGCCCTGCTTTAATGTAATGACCGCTGTCGGTAATTGATAATCCATAAAAGGGTTGCCGCCGTTTTTACGCATATTATCAATGCGTGCTTTTAAAACAGGATCGCCGGGCGAGGCAAAGGGCAATTTATCAATGATAACGCAGGTTAATGCCTCACCGCGCACATCGACCCCTTCCCAAAAGCTGCTGGTTCCCAGTAACACTGCATCACCGCAATGACGAAATTCGCTCAATAAGACATCACGCGGTTTATCGCCCTGCACCATAAGCGGGACATCAATTTCACCATCCAATAATTCAGCTGCTTGTTGCAATGCTTTATGACTGGTGAATAAAAAGAAAATACCGCCTTTACAGGCTTTAATAATTGGCAAAGCGTTTTCGACAACGGCCGCGTTATATTCAGGTGCCGTTGGCTCGGGTAGATTTTCAGGTACATACATCACCGCTTGTTTGCCATAGTCAAAAGGACTATCCCAAATTGCGGCGTTATTTGTTTCTATGCCCAGGCGTTGTTTAAAATGATCAAAATTATTGGCTACGGTTAATGTTGCAGAAGTAAACACCCAGGTCACTTTCATTCTTTCCATTTGCGCATGGAAAATATCACTAATATCAAACGGTGTTATGTGTAGAACAAAGCTGCGCTTGTGTGTTTCAAACCAATGTACATGATCCGCAGGTACATCCGTAGTTAATTTTTTAAAACGATCACGTAAAACAACACAACGGTCAAAACAGCTTTCTAAACCTTTGCTACGTTCTGATAAAGGGGTTAATGCTTTTTCCAGTGTTTCTAATTGTTCTGCAACGGCTAATACCGCTTTATTAAACTCTTTATCATGGGCAATACTTTGCCAGTCAGATCGGCGTTGTTCTACACCAAAGGATAAACGTAGATCTTTTGTCAGCTTCTGTAGTACAGATGCAATACGAATAAACTCAGGATCTTCATTGATTTCAGTTAAATATTCCGACTCACAATCCCGTGCTAATTCGAGTAATTGATTTCCGCTAATTGACTCGCCGAAAAAAGAGGCCGCTACTTCGGGTAGTTGATGTGCTTCATCGATAATAATCGCATCGGCCTGAGGCAGTAACTCGCTGAAACCTTCATCACGTAACATCATATCTGCAAATAATAAATGGTGATTTATCACCACAATGTCAGCGGCTTGAGCAAGTCTACGGGCTTCGATTAAATGGCAGTTCTCAAAATAATCACAGTCTGAACCCAGGCAGTTATCTGAGTTAGAAGTCACACTTGACCAGATCATATCTTCTTCTGAGATTGATGACATTTCAGCAATGTCACCACTAAAGGTTGTTGTTGCCCACTCCCGTATACGCACAACACTGTTTGCTATTTCAGGTGTACGAAACTGACCTTCTTGTTCAGCTAAATCCAGACGGTGCAAACAAAGGTAGTTTGCCCGACCTTTTAATAGTGCAACGGTTGCGGGAACCGCAAGTGCTTTAGTCACGATGGGTAAATCTTTATGGAAAAGTTGGTCTTGCAGATTTTTTGTGCCGGTAGAAATAAGGACTTTAGACTGGCTCATTATCGCTGGGACTAAATAAGCAAATGTTTTTCCGGTCCCGGTACCCGCTTCGGCAATAAGGTGTTCACCTTTCTCCAGCGCTTGTGCAACACGTTCGGCCATTTCTTGTTGCTGTTCCCGCGCTGCAAAACCGGGAACACTATTCGCAAAAGGCCCCGCTTCACTAAGAAGAAAAGAAACATCAGAATCTTGCTTTGGATCAATCAAGAACAACTCGTTATAATTTTTATTCAGGTTAAAATTGGCTAGTTGGAACGGACTTGATTATCCCACACTTCATCATCAATTAAACCCTCATCCTTATTCCAAACAAGTTGAGAGATATGCTTAAATTTTGCCACCGACATGGCGCCGCGTTTTTGTCGCTTAGTCGTACTATCATCAACATCTTGTAAAATTTCTTCGCGGCTGGCCTGATAAATTTCAGTGGTTTCAAAGTCTTCATCCATTAAAACCAATAAAATTTTATCCCACTCCTGTTCAATTTTAATTTGCCCGATTCGTTGTCCGCCTTTTGTTTCATCAAAAATAGCGCGACCTTTAATTTGATAACGACAACCTTTATCAACACCCGCTAAGGCTTCAGCATCATACCCCACCGCATCTTCATTTGGCTCAAGGTCTAAATATGTGCATGCATCATGGCGAGCAATCTCTGCACTAATTCCTAAAGGCTTGCCTGTAGCACGGCGGTAATCCGCTGCAATTCGGCGAGCTTCTGAAATTAATTTATTAACTGAATACAAAGACACGGCTTTACCTGACATAAAAAACGACTGGGTTGATAAACTTAGCGTCCTTAAAGTATATGCCTTGAATAGAATAAAAACTATAAAAATTAACGACTTAAATATATTTCTTTATTCAGAGTATTTATTGTTGTGTATTGAACGGGAAAGGTGAAAGCGGGGGGAGCAAAAGCAGGTTAAACAACCACATCTATTGCGTCATTTGAGTGATTGCGGTGGTGCTGGTGAGGCTGAGATCCCTCATTTTTTACTGAACTATAAGCATCATCAACACGGGAGCGGTTATAGGCAATTTGCTTATAATCAGCAGCCGATTCGCCATTTTTCTGCCCATAGCTAACTAAACGCCCTTCTAACCGACGTTCTTCATTTCGACGTTGTAGCAACCTATCTTCATTAAGACGATTTTGTTGAGCTTGCTCCTGCGCTTTGTTTTCTTGCACAGCACGCATTTGCTGATTTTCAGTCGTACGATCACGATTCGAGTTATTCGAAGACGTAACCTGACGACTAGCAGGCGCATTTGATGAAGATGAAATATTCATAGTCCTATTTTAGACTATGAGACGGACTATTTCTGTGCCAATTAGCCTATTTAAAAAATATATTTAACTTTAAGAAACCTGTTTATCCAATTGAAATATAATATATATTTTAAAAAAACAGACTATTTAGCCCATAATTTTTTTATCGAATTTCGCCATTGGCTAATATGTTCTGCAACATCAATACTGGCAGCCAGTGCCGCAGGAATTACAATTAAAGTAATTAAGGTCGCAAAAGCTAAGCCCCAGGAAAGCGCCAAAGCCATAGGCGCAACGAAGGGATCGGTTCCCCCCCAACCATAGGCCGTTGGTAATAAACCAACCACCGTCGTCGCAGCAGTCAGCACAACCGCTCGAATACGACGTCGACCCGCTTGCAAAATGGCCTCCATAGCCTCCATTCCCTGTTCGCGTGCACGTTGAATAAACACCAGCAGAATCATCGAACTATTTACCACAACCCCGGTTAAAGCAACCATACCCATGGTAGAGAAAAAGGATAATGGTGTGGGCTTCCATAAAATATCATGAATGTAGAAGCTCAAAATAACACCAACGGCACCAAAAGGAATCGCCAGCATAACAATTAATGGATAACCTAAGTTATTAAACTGAATCGCCAACAAAAAGAAAATGGCAATCAGGGCAAATAAAAATGAAAAAGCAAGCCCCTGAAAAGATTCAGCATTCTTCTCGGCTTCGCCACCAAAATTAATTTTCACCTTGTTGTTATACTCTGCCAGCCAGGTTTTTTGATTATCCGCGACTAGCTTATTGAGTTTCAGACTGCTGGTTATGGTTTCATCAATATTGGCAAAAACCCGAATAACTCTTAAGCCATCTTTGTGACGAATGGTGGTAAAGCCTGTTTTCTCATCAAGCTGTGCAATTGAGCTAAGCGGTATCAGGCCACCCTGTTTGTTGGGTATTTTTAAATTTTTCAATGCATCCAGATCACTGACATCATCCGGATACCGAATCGTAACATCGACTTCTTCAGTGCCATAACGAGTTGTTGTTACCCGCCAGCCATCAACAGAAGCACGTATATGAGAAGCTGCCGTTGCTAAATTGACCCCCGCATATACCGAAAGACTTTTATCTAAAATTACATGTAATTCTTTATCACCTGCCTGTAAACCACTTTCGATAGTCGTGACACCGTCGGTCTTTTGTAAAAATGAAATAAGGTTTTGTGCTACGTGTTCATTTGAAATACCATCTTTACTTGAAATTTCCACTTCCAGAGCGCGACCTGTAGGTGGTCCCGGTTTAATAAGTTCAAATGCAATTTCAAACTCGGGAAAATTTTCAGGTAAATTATGCTCAAAATAACGCAAGTCTGTTATTGCATCATGCCCTGGCCTTAACACTGCCGGTAAATATAAAACGCGTATTTGTCCAAAACGACTACCACGCTGCGTCAAAGGATCACCGGCATCACGTTGCGTTTGTCCACTCGATAAAATGGTAGTTTCGAGGTATTCAGGATTTATGTACTGACGAATTTCCTGATCAACTTTTTTTAAGCTCTCACGTAAGGTATCCAGATTAGTCCCCGGTTTTGCTGTAACCCGTACCAGGTATTGATCAACTGCAACAGCGGGGAATAATTGAAACTGCATTGCTTGTTTTGCCAGAATAACACTACCAACCAAAACCATTGCAGAAATAAAAACAACAATCCAGCGGTGCCGTAATACCCAGGATAAAAACCGTGCATAGCCATGCTCAAAATTGATCAACCATTGTTTTTCTTTAACTTTCTTTTTGGCATTAGTTATGTGACTAACATGACTGGGTAATATTAAAAAAGCTTCTAACCAGGAAAAAAACAGTAGCGAAATAACAACAACCGGGATGGCAACGATGAACTTACCAATCATACCTGACATAAACATCAGGGGAAGAAATGCCGCAACGGTTGTTAATATAGTTGTGGTTACAGGTCCAAATAATTCATATGTACCTTTAACAGCGGCATCATTCGGTGACTCGCCCTGCTCCATATGGTACGCAATATTCTCACCAATAATAATGGCATCATCAACCAACATCCCCAATACCATTATAAAACCTAACATTGATATAAGGTTTAATGTTATTCCCGACAGATATAAAAAAAACAATCCCGTCAAAAATACAATCGGCAAACTCCAGGTAGTTGTCATAGCAACAGAGAAGCGCAAGAAGACAACAAGTGAAATAAAAACAAGAATCAAACCAACAATACCGTTATTTGTTAATACCCCTAAACGCAATCGTGCAAAGCGGGAAAAATCCTGAGAAGTACTGATTTTAACTTTATCACCATAAAACTGTGGAATCGTTGCGATGTATTCTTTAACCCGATCGACTACATCAATGATATCGGCATCGACTTTTTTAAGAATAATCATATTCAAAGCGGGATTGCCGCCTGAATCAAGATATATTGTCGGAATAACTAATGACTCTTCAACCTTTGCAACGTCAGAGATTTTAATATTATCGCCGCGATCATTAGAGCGTAATACTAACCCTGCAACATCATTTACATTTTGAAACTGCCCAACGATGCGCACCATCTTTTGACCAGCATCTGTATCAATTTCACCGCCCGGAGAGTTAATATTCCATTCATTCAATACCGTGGCAATTTCACCGATTGATATACGGTGTAATGAAAGTTTTTCCGGATCGACTGTTATTCGTATTTCTGCTTTTCTGTCACCCTGAACCTGCACTCTTGCAATACCCTTAATGGTTAAAAGATCATCGCTAATATGATCTCCTAAACGCTTTAATTCCAGCTCCGACACAGGTGAAGAAACAGCAAGTTGTATAACAGGAAAAACAGCACCGTCAATTTCAAGCACATAAGGCTCTGATGGAAGATCATCAGGCAAAACAGCCTGATCTACAGCAGTCTGAACATCTATTGCAATTTTATCTCTATTAGCTGAATCAGGATCAACCTCAAGATTAATAATACCCGAACCACTAAAAGCAATAGAATTCATCGTATCAATTCCATCAAGTGCTTTTAGTTCCTGTTCTATAGGTGTAATTACAAGACGTTCTATTTCTGCCGGGGATGCACCAGGATATGCTATATCAATACGAATTTGATCTAAGTTAACATTTGGAAAGGCTTCCCGGTTAATATCGTAAATTGCATATACACCGGTAGCCATTAAAAAAATTGAAATCAAATTTACCATCAGGGTACGTTCGACAAAAAAGCGAAAAACTGATTTCATCGTTTATCTCCATGTTTAGCATCAAGTTCTTTCCAGAACTGCCCGGTAAATATTTGTAATGCAACAATACGTTTATTTAAATCAACCTTTTGAATCTGATAGGAGAGCTCTGCAAAAGAATATTCATTTTGAAATTGAATAAGTTGTGCCGTATTAGCCCGGCCATTACGATATCGTTGTTCAGCTTCTTTTAGTTTTAAAGTTTCGCTTGTCAATTTTTGCTTTGCAGTTTTTACTGCTGATGTAGCCGCTTTAATTTCTGATACCAATCCCGAAACGGTATAACGAACATCATCAAAACTTGTTTGTATATTTTGTTGAGCGATATTTTTTTCAATTAACGCCTGTTTATACTTTGAGCTAATACCTCGGTCGTCAAATAAATGTTGATATTCAAGCTTTACCGCACCAGCCCAATCTTGCTCGCTAACTGTTGCTGTAGTACTTTGACCATTTGAGGTACGCGTTCCAACCGAGACAACAAAATCTAAGCTATCATTTTTATTATCAAGAGCAGAATCAATTTTACTCTCTGCAATATTCAATTTAGCTTGTGAAATTTTTACTACCGGGTGGTATAACTTAGCTGTTTCAATCAACTCAGAAATGTTATAGTTTTCATCTGCGTGCTGAGTGAGTATTGTTTTTGTTATATATCTCCAGTCTTCCAACATTAATCTATTTAATGAACTTTGTTGTTGTTTATCCTGTAATTTTATAGCGCTTAGGTCGGCTAATTTCGAATACAGCTGAGCACGTACTTGTAACGTATCTTTTGACTCTGATAAACCCAAACGAACATTTTTATTAATGTAGTTTTCTAACTTTCTGGTACGCTGCACCGATTTTATTGCGTTATCTAATCTTGCTTCTGTTTGCACAGCAGCATAAAAAAGATTAGAAACTCTTTCAGCCAACGTAATGCGTGTTAATAATGCATTTGCAGAGGCCAGCTCTTTTCCTGCATCAGCAGAAATCAAGCCCTCGCTATATAAAGGATTGCCTTCACCTTTTAACAGGGGCATACGGTAACTTAAGTCTAATCGCGTCGTATGTGCTGGATTAGGTAAAAAGGGACTAAATGTTAAGCTGCTATCTTCATAACGATAACCACCATTTAAACTAATACTTGAGCCTGATTCCAGCTGGCGACTTATTGTGCCATTAATATCAAGACGATCCGAAGGTGTTCCTAGAGCAGAGAGATCACGTGTAATCTCACCAGAACTGTTTAAGATCCAACCTAATTGACTTTCAACTTGTTGTATTTGTGAAGCCGCTTGCTCTAATTCTAATGCTGAAATCTTTAATGATGGATAGCGATCAATAACGCGCTGCATAACCTGATAAATAGTCAATTCATTTTTATCACTATAATTATCAGCATAGAGTGTCTGGGTGACAGCCATAGTTAGCAAAAGTACATTTATTATTAGAGCTTTCTTTTTCATCACTTAGACGTTTTTGCTATCCCACGTAAAAATATTTTCAGGTTATTTTTAAGATACTTGTCAATATCATAATTTTCATCGAATGGAGCAAGTGAATGCTGCCATATTGCTGAAAAAATCATTGGTGTAAGAAAAAATCGGGCTGTGTAGTCTACATCACATTCAATAAACTCATCACGTTCTATACCTAAGCGAATTATTTCGGCAACAAAATGTCTTGCCCGATAGACAATGTTTTCCATATAAAATTTCGCTAACTCTGGAAAATTTGACGCTTCTGCAATGATCATTTTTGATATTCCTGATAATTCAGACTCAAGCACATTAGCTTGCCATTGCTCTAAAAGTTGCAGCAAGAGTGTGTTAATCGAACCAGAATACTGTTTTGCCAATGCCTCAGCATCTTCTATGTGTGGTAGCACGCATTCAATCACAACAGATTTAAAAAGTGATTCTTTATTCTCAAAATAGAGATAAAGCGTACCTTTTGAGACACCGGCTTCTTTTGCAACTTCATCAAGCTTTGTTGATGAGTAACCTTTCATTGAAAACATTTTCAATGCGGCAGCTAAAATTTCACTTGGACGCTCGCCCTTTCGTCTGCGCCAACGGGCAGGCATTTTGCTGTGTTCACATAATTCACTCACCATAATTACCATTAATAACTGACTGGTTAGTTATTTAATACACGTCAGAGAATAAAGTCAATAATATTGAGATGAAATACAAAAATTAAAATGAAATAAATCCGGGAGGGTTAATCGTTATAGACTCTAAGCAGGTTATTGATATTTTTTAGCAGCACTTTATCTTTAAATGGCTTATTCATAATAATATCAACACCTGTTTCAACATCGGAGATATCCAGTGCCATTTCGCTATATCCAGTACACAATATAATGGGTACATCATGTCCGGAGTCAAGTATCTTTTTAGACATCGTCAAACCCGTTAAACCTGGCATTGTTTGATCGGTAACAATCAAACTAATATCTTCCGGGTGTTGTAAATAATAGTCCAGGCCATCATTTGGATTATTAAATGCAATGGTCTCAAAATCTTCATAGTGTAAAACTTCTGTTAAACAAGTTGTAATTAATGGTTCATCATCAATTACGAGAATCTTCTTTCCATTGAATTGATTCGAGCTTGCAAAATCATCAACCTGATATTCAGGTACTTCCTCTAAAACTTTATTTGCTTCAGCAACAGGAAAAAAGACCTGAATCTTTGTACCACTACCCATTAATATATTGTCTGATGTTTTAACCATAACATGGCCGCCACTACCATGCACGATACCATGCAACATCGATAAGCCCATGCCTGAGCCCTTACCAATCCCTTTAGTAGTGAAGAAAGGATCAAATATTCGCCGTAAAATATCCTGGCTAATACCAACCCCTGTATCAGTTACAGACAAAAGAACAAATTGTCCGGAAAAGTTGATATGGCATGAGTCACATACACCATTAACATCTGCTAAATATTCTAAACAAACATCAATCTTTCCTTTCTGATTAACTATGGCATCTTTTGCGTTAATCACAAGATTCATTAAACTCTGATTAAACTGAACAGGATCAACCTCAATGTAGCGATTTGTCATGTTCTCTTTAATTTCAAGATGAACATTGATACTGCTCGGAATAAGTGATGACAACATATCCATAGAATCTTTAGCAAGTTCTGCCGGGTCAGAAATTTGTAAGCCACCGACATCACCACGACTAAAGGCTAATAACTGCTGTACAAGATCTCTTGCCCGCTCACCAGCCCGGTTGATTTGGCTAATATAGCCACTGGTAGTTGGATCATCATACTTTGACGCGGTTCTTTTCATTAAACCGGTATAGCCCATAATAGATGCAAGCACATTGTTAAAATCATGTGCTATCCCCCCCGTAAGCTGGCCTATTGCTTCCATTTTTTGAGTTTGTTGTAGCTGTCGTTGTAATTGATATTGCGCAGTTATATCTTCGGCAACACCACATATAGCATAAATGTTTCCATGTTCATCAAACAAGGGAAACTTATCAATCGAAAGATTAATATTGTTATTATTTAGCTCAATTAAACCTTCATAATGTACATGAGTTTTTTCCTCTAACAATTGTTCATTGTCACGCAAAAAGTATTCCGATATATCCTTATCAAAAACATCCTCAACTTTGTAATCTACAATTTTATTTTGTGCCAAATTAAAAAATTCACAGTATTTTTTATTAGCTAAAATATAGTCATTCTCCGGTGTAATAAGAAAAATAAGAAACGGAAATGCATCAATTAGTTTTTGTAATTGTCTATGACTCTGTATAACAAGATCAATATTCTTCATTCGCTCATGAATATCTCTTGCCACAACTAAAATATATTTTTCATTAATTGAGTGACATAAAACACATTTTAGTTGATAACGTTTATCTCCTGCTGAAGTTGTCACCACGGCATCTGCGTCACTTTTGCCATTTTCAATGACATCACTAATGACCGATAATAACGATATACCTTTGCAAGGTTTAAAAACGTCGGGAAAAGACAGAGAAAGAAAATTAATGTTTGTTGAGAAAGATAACTCTTTGAATGCCTGATTAGCCCAAAGTATCTCACCGCCTAAATTAACTTTAATAATGAGGTCAGGGATAGCATTTAAAATCTCATCCGACTCAGACGGATGGGGTTCTTTTATGCTTAAATTATTACTTTGAAATGGTGAGATTTGTTGATCCAATTACTCATCCTAAACATTGAAATTTTTTTATTTTTCGAACCTAATCTTTAGAACCCAGGAAAACCTCTGACAATCTGATCTATATAGAGCGCTCAAGTATAGCGTGGTTAACAATTTAAAAACGTATTTCAATTGTTAACCAATGTTACAAAAGCAATATTGTTAAAAGTGGCATTTAATGCCCGTCATATATTGTATATATCTGTGCGTTCAACTGTTTGAGAGGGTTCACTGTCGTGCTCCACTTCTAAAGTTAAACGAAAATGCATGTTTTTATGAATTGTAAAATCCAATTTTGAGTCCAAAAATGCACGAAAATCACTTACACCTGGCTGATAATACAACGCATTTGAAAAAGACAGATTATCACTGATTTTATATTTTGAGAAATAATACAAATTTGCCCGAGCCCGCTCTTCCTTACCATGATCGGTCAATCCTTGTGTAAATTCGGTTTTTTCTGCGGAATAAAAGCCCCCTGCACCCAAATAAGCATGATGAATCTCCGATTTAAACACAGAATAGCGTAATCCAACTCCAAGTAAACCCCAGTATGACAAACGGGTAAACTCGTTCTTCTCAAGCTGTGTAAAAACCTCCCAGTCTAAATTATGTTCAATATTATTAATATTTCGATAATGAACGAAGGTTTTATTGATATTACGAAGATCATTCGTTTCACCATATTCATGCCCCAATATGGCTACGTTTATCGATTTTGTGCTTATCCAGCTAAACTGGCAGTTTAGCGCCATATTAAAACTATTAGCATTCCCCGATGCATCACTCACCGTTAAATCAATATCACTCGTAAAACGTTCCACTGTGTCTGAAAAATGCAGACTATCCATATTGACGATTGCCATTGTTGTAACAGGTTGAAAAAATGCGAAGAAAACGGTAATCCTGCTTATAAAACAGGCATGAAAAAGGCTGAACCTCATAGCAGGTTATACCATTATTAATTAAAAATTTTAGAAAAAAGTGCGAACAAGCCAGTATTTTAAACAATAATTTACAAATAATCTTATATATAGCTTGTCTTTTTTAACTAGAGAGATAATCATACAAACGGTATAATACTTTATGAATAGTAAGGCTGAAGCGGTACAGGCCGAGCAAATAATAACAAACAAATGATGGTGACATATGAAAAAATTACTTTTTAGTGCATTAGTGCTAGCGCTCCCTTTTAACGTAATGGCCGATACCATACTCGGCGTAAAAATTGGCGGTGGTAGCTGGTCGCATAGCCCAAGCGGAAGCATAATCTCAACACAGGGAGGAACAGCCGGTACAAGTGCAGATCTTAAAGATGACTTACAGTTAGGCAAAAAAAGCGAAGGTTATGGCTACATTTCCCTTGAACACCCTATTCCAGCTTTACCAAATATTAAGCTCAGTCAAACCAATTTAACCTCAAGTGGTTCAGGCTCTGTAACAACCGACTTTACTTTCAACGGCATCGCATACTCAGCAAGTACGGCTGTAACAACAGAGTTCGAACTTAACCAGACCGATGTCATCCTTTATTATGAATTACTCGATAATGTTGTCAGCTTTGATGTTGGTTTAGATGCCAAAACAATCGACGGTAAAGTCGTTGTTAATAATGAATCTTCCACTTTTACAGGCACAATCCCAATGCTTTATCTTGCCGCAGAAATTGCTTTACCAGCAGGCTTTGCCATTAGCGCAGAAATCAGCACCATCAGTGCGTCGGGGAGCTCGTATGATGATGTAACGGCTAAAGTCTCTTATACCAGCGATTATTTGTTTGGTGTTGAAGCAGGCATCCGTACACAAACCATTAAAGCGGATGTCGATGATGTGGATGCGAATATTGTCTTTAAAGGCCCCTTTGCCGGCGTCTTCTTAAAATTCTAAAAAACACGAATAACCTTTTAAAATACCGAGTTTATCTCGGTATTTTTTTGCCTGAAATGCCTGTCATATCTGTAATATCAACTAAACTGTTAAGATAGGAAGTTAATTATTCCCAATTTACGGGGAGCATTAGCATGAAACTGTATTCAATATTATTTTTGCTTTTCTTCAGTCATGTCAGCTTCGCTGATAAAGCCGAGCTTATTCAAACACCCTACCAGGAACCCAGGGTTGCTTTTGAGTTTTACTTTGACGAACCCGCGAAAATAAATTCAGCTTTATATTGGCTGCGTTCATACATAAATCCTTTAACCGATGCTCCCTACAATTACTCACCTGAATTTATGGATATTAAAGTCATCATCCACGGCACAGAGATTGTGACCTTAGCCAAAAAGAATTATTCAAAATATAAAACAGCCGTAGACAGAATGAAGTATTACAGCATGTTAGGTGTGGAATTTAGAGTCTGCGCATTGGCTGCGAAAGACTTTGGCTACAAAACAAAAGATTTTCAGGATTTTGTAAAAATCGTGCCCTCTGCGATTATTGAAATTGGCCACTGGCAGCAACAAGGCTACGCCCTTATAAAACCCACCATTATGGACAAAAAATTCTCAATTGAAGAAATACGATAAGCGTTATTTTTAAATTATTTGTAGTAGAATAGCGCCTGTTTAATTCGTATCAATTTTATCCATGAGTCTGTCAAACTTGAGTTATAAGTCTCCTTTCCACCCCATTTGTCCAACAAAAGCCGGCTTTCGCAGCCAGTGGGGACACCTCTACGGCAGTAGTTATGGTTTAGTACTCAGCTCAACTGCGCAACAGCATGCAGGGCCTGTGTTGGTCATCACGGCTGATATGGCAGCGGCACAGCGCCTGGAATACTCTCTGCGTTTTTATATGGCAGAAAAAGATGTCTCTATTCTGCAGTTTCCCGATTGGGAAACCTTGCCCTATGATCGGTTTTCACCGCATCAAGATATTATTTCAGAACGTCTTACCACGCTTTCAAAACTGCCTGGTTTAAATAAAGGTATATTAATCGCACCGGTGCAAACCTTAATGCACCGCATTGCACCCAGGAATTATCTGGATGCTTTTTGCTTATCGTTAAAACTTGCAGAAAAATTTGATATTGATGATATGCGCCTCCGGCTGGAACACAGTGGCTATAACTGTGTTTCCTCCGTTATGGAACACGGTGAATTTGCTGTGCGCGGCAGCTTGTTTGATTTATTTCCAATGGGCAGTAAACAACCCTACCGAATTGAACTGTTTGATGATGAAATTGAAAGCATCCGTACCTTTGATCCTGAAACACAGCGTTCCATCGATAAAGTTGACCGTATTCATTTATTACCTGCACGTGAATTTCCGTTAAACAAAGATGCGATTACGCAATTTAGAAATGCTTTTCGTGCACGCTTTGAAGGCGATCCGCAAAAGGCCAATGTTTATCGTGACGTAACAAATGGCCTGGCTTCACCGGGGGTAGAATATTACCTCCCTTTATTCTTTGAAGAAACCATCAGTCTGTTTGATTATTTACCCGACTCGACCTTGCTGATTACTGCCGATGATGTCAACACAGAAGTAGACACTTTTTGGTCAGAAATTAATGAACGCTATGAAAATAACCGTCATGATCTTGAACACCCGCTACTGGAACCAAAAGAAGTGTTCTTACCTGTTGATGAAGTTTTTGCCCACTTCAAACGTTTCCCAAGAGTTGAATTACAACACTTTGAACATGAATCAGAGCAAGCGATTAATTACGCCACACAATCACCGCCACCACTTAATTTTGATGTGCGCGCAAAAGAAGCAGCCAGTGCATTAAAACAGTTTTTAAATAACTTTAGTGGTCAGGTTTTATTTGCTGCAGAAACAACCGGTCGCCGTGAAACATTAGCCGAGATGTTACGCGACAACGATATTAAAACAGTACAGGTTGATAACTGGCAAGATTTTATTAATTGTAAACATAAACTGGCTATTACCGTTGCACCACTGGAAGAAGGGTTGTTGCTGGACGATCCTAAAATTGCGGTCATTGCAGAGCCACAGCTCTTTGGTCTGCAGGTTCTGCAACGTCGACGAAGAAAAAAATTACAACGTGATACCGATAGTATCGTTAAAAATCTGGCGGAATTAACCTTAAACTCGCCCGTGGTACATGAAGATTACGGCGTAGGCCGATACCTTGGTTTACAAACTATTACCGTGGGCAATCTTGAAACAGAATTTCTCACACTTGAGTACGCAGGTAATGACAAACTTTATGTTCCGGTGAACTCATTGCACCTCATCAGCCGCTACACGGGGGCAGCACCGGACAGTGCTCCACTCCATCGCTTAGGCAGTGGCCAGTGGGAAAAAGCAAAAAAGAAAGCACGTGAACAAGTACATGATGTTGCTGCCGAGTTATTAGACATCTATGCGCGCCGTGAAGCACAAAAAGGTTTTGCTTACCACATTGATGACTTGCAGTATCAATCGTTTGCACAAGGCTTCCCTTTTGAAGAAACCCCCGATCAACAAACGGCCATTGATAATGTTATTCGTGATATGCGCTCAGATAAACCCATGGATCAACTCATTTGTGGTGATGTTGGCTTTGGTAAAACAGAAGTTGCCATGCGCGCAGCCTTTGTTGCCGTGCAGGCAGGCAAACAAGTTGCGGTATTATCACCAACCACGTTATTAACCCAACAACATACCGAAAATTTCCGTGACCGTTTTGCCGACTGGCCAGTACGCATTGAGTCACTCTCACGCTTTGGTACTAAAAAAGAACAGACGCAAGTATTAAAAGACTTACAAGCGGGAAAAGTCGATATTGTTATCGGCACACATAAACTGTTACAAGCCGATGTAAAATATAAAAACTTAGGCTTAGTCATTATTGATGAAGAACATCGCTTTGGTGTACGCCAAAAAGAACAATTTAAATCGCTTCGTTCTGAAATTGATGTATTAACCTTAACCGCAACCCCGATTCCACGAACCTTAAATATGGCGATGTCGGGTTTACGTGAGCTGTCCATTATCGCCAGTCCGCCGGCAAAACGTTTAGCCATTAAAACTTTCGTCACCGAGTGGAAAGACGATATGATAAAAGAGGCCTGTCTGCGTGAGATTAAACGCGGTGGTCAGGTTTACTTTTTACACAATGATGTCGCCACCATTGAAAAACAAATGCACAAGTTAGCTGAGTTAGTTCCCGAAGCCAATGTCCAGTTTGCCCATGGCCAAATGCGTGAACGTGATCTCGAACGCGTGATGTCTGACTTCTATCACCAACGTTTTAATATTCTTGTTTGTACTACAATTATAGAGACCGGCATTGATATCCCAAGTGCCAACACCATTATCCTAAACAAAGCTGATCGTTTTGGCTTAGCCCAACTCTATCAACTTCGAGGCCGTGTCGGTCGTTCGCATCATCGAGCCTATGCCTATTTGATTATTCCAAAACGTAAGACCTTAACCCCGGATGCAAAAAAACGCTTAGAAGCCATTGAATCTATTGAATCACTCGGTACAGGCTTTACCCTCGCCACACACGATTTAGAAATTCGTGGTGCCGGTGAATTACTCGGCGATGGTCAAAGCGGGCAAATGATTGAAATTGGCTTCACTATGTACACAGAGCTATTAGAACGCGCAGTATCAGCCCTAAAGCGTGGTGAAAAACCTGAACTGGATAAACCACTACACCACGGCGCAGAAATCGATCTGCATGTCCCGGCACTCATACCCAACGATTACATCCCCGATGTGCACGAACGCTTAATTATGTACAAACGTATCGCCAGCGCAAACGACAAAAGTGAACTGAAAGATTTACAGGTTGAAATGATCGATCGTTTTGGGTTGTTACCCACACAAGTTAAAACACTACACCAGGTCACTGAACTAAAATTAAGTGCTGCCAAACTCGGCATTAAAAAAATCGATTACGGTGAAGAAATGGGACGCGTTATTTTTAACGAAAAACCCAATATTGATCCGATGAAAATTATTAAACTCATCCAGAGCCAACCCAATATTTATAAGTTAGATGGCAATGATAAAATACGTTTAATGCGCCCTGTTGATAATGTAAAGCAACGAATTCAGGAACTGGAACAATTGTTTAAATACCTGTCATGAAAAAGAGCAATATTATCCTTAATTAGCAGATTAGTTATTAGTCTGCCTGAAATTTTCCGCCATGTCCGGTGAAGTAAATACAACCAGGTGATCCATATCCAACGTAATACCTAATAAACTATTAAGTGCGTGATTATGGTGGCTGGGTGCAATACATAACGCTGTTTGCTGTCCACTAATTTTTAATGTATAGATGAACTCGGCACCACGAAATGTTTTATCAATAATTTCTAATTGGTGCGGACTGTCATCATCATGAATAAGATCATCGGGCCTGACTAATACTTCAACCGGACAATTTGCACGACAGCCGGCAGGAACTTTGCCATGAATATGACCAAGTGCGGTACTGATCGTGTTTTCATCTAAAACCGTCCCCTTAATGAAAACCCCCTGACCAATAAAATTAGCCACATAACGTGTAGCGGGCTTATGGTATAAATTATACGGTGTGTCCCACTGCACGATATTACCTTTATCAAACAAGCCAATTTTATCAGCCATTGCAAAGGCTTCATTCTGATCATGAGTCACTAATATCGCAGTGATACCTTCATGTTTAATGATTTGTCGGATATCTTTTGCTAACTGTTCACGAAGTTCTACATCCAAACTTGAAAAAGGTTCATCCAGTAAAAGTAAATCGGGTTTAGGTGCCAGTGCCCGGGCTAAAGCCACACGTTGTTGCTGTCCACCAGACAGCTCATGAGGGTACTTATCACCAATACCGTTTAAACTAACGATATCTAACAGTTCGGTAACACGTTGCTGTTTTTCTTTTTCTTTCAAGCCTGCCAAACCAAAAGAAACATTTTTATAGACATTAAGATGTGGAAACAAGGCAAAGTCCTGGAACACCATACCGACATTTCTTTTTTCAGGTGGCACAAAAACTTTTTGATCGTTGACCATTTGATTACGTATTTTTATTTCACCATGACTGATTTTTTTAAAGCCGGCAATACTGCGAAGTATACTGGTTTTACCACAACCGCTTGCACCTAACAGGCAACCTATTTCACCTTCATTTAATTCAAGATTAACATCATTAATCACTTGTTGTGATTGAAAATAAATATTGACCTTGTTCAGTTGTAATAGCTTAGACATTTTTTTCACGCTGTTCGAATTTTTATCTTTTATCAAAACGATTTTTTGTTATTGATACACTTAATAAAATAACCGGTAGCAATCCTGCAAGCACAATCATTATTGCTGCACTGGATGCATCCGCTAAGCGTTCATCTGCAGCAAGTTCGTAAGCACGAACAGCCAGGGTATTAAAATTAAAGGGACGTAATAATAAGGTTGCCGGCAACTCTTTCAATATATCTACAAACACAAGAAGTAATGCCGTTAATAGACTGGTACGCATTAATGGAATATGAATACGTTTTAATACATCAAACAATTTCATTCCCATTGAACGCGCGGCATCATCCATAGAAGGCTTTATTTTGCCTAATGAGGATTCTACTGTGCCAACTGAGACGGCAAGAAAACGCACTAAGTATGAAAATACCAGAGCAAATAATGTACCTGATAGTAGTAAGCCTGTAGAAAAATCAAACTGACTTGTACTCCAGTCATCAAGCTTATTATCAATCCACGCAAATGGAATTACCACGCCAACTGCAATAACAGTACCGGGAATGGCGTAGCCCATGGAAGCGGTGCGCACCATTATTTTCATAAAAGCATTATCGTGTAAGCGTTGCCCGTAAGCCATAAATAAGGCAAGTATTAAAGCAATAACGGCTGTCGCAATAGCAAGTGCCAGACTATGAAAAGTAAGAAGATAAAAATCACTATTTACCATTTTATCCGCAGTTTCGATCGTCCAAATACTGAGTTGAGTAAAAGGAAGTGCAAAACCAAATAAAAAAGGCAGTAGACAAGCGGTAAAAGCAATGACTGCTTTTGTTGAGGACAACTGGATACGCTGTGCATGAGCTTGACGGCCTATTTGTTGATGAAAGCGTGCACGCCGGCGAGAATAGCGTTCCATTAAAATGAGAATAAAAACAAACATCAGTAACAATGAGGCTAATTGAGAAGCGGCTGTTGCATCGCCCAAACCAAACCAGGTACGAAATATTCCCGTGGTAAATGTTGCAACACCAAAGTATTCGACAGTGCCAAAATCGGCTAAGGTTTCCATTAACGCTAAAGATAAACCCGTTATTATCGCAGGCCTTGCCATCGGTAAGGCAACATTAAAAAAACTACGCCATGCCCCCATACCTAAAGAGCGACTCGCTTCTAAAGTCACACTCGATTGTTCAAGAAATGCCGCGCGCGCTAACAAATAAACATAAGGATACAACACCAAAGTAAGCATTGCTATTGCACCACCAATAGAACGTACTTCGGGAAACCAGTAATCCCGCGCGCCCCAGGAAAAAAACTCACGTAGTGTACTTTGTACAGGCCCCGTAAAATCCAGCATGCCCGTATAAGTGTAGGCAATAATATAAGCAGGGACCGCCAAAGGAAGCAGTAATGCCCACTGGAAAAACTTACGGGCAGGAAAGTCATAAATACTTGTTAGCCAGGCAGTCGTAATGCCTATAGACAAGGTGCCAACAGTAACACCAAGCATTAATATCAACGAATTACTAATGTAATCCATTAATACCGTATCAACTAAATGCTGCCAGGCATCACCTCTCTCATCAAAAACGGAACTGAATATAACGATAACAGGTATCGCAAACAGGCATGTAAGTACAAGTATCCCTAACTTCCAGCGATCGAAACGAAGTTTCACTCCGGCTATTTCCAGCCTGCTTTATCCATAATTTTAACAGCCTCAGCATTATTCACACCAAGTTGATTTAAGTTAATCGTATCAGCTTTAAACTTACCCCAGCTTTTAAGTAAATCACTTGAGGCGACATCTGTCCGGACAGGGTATTCAAAGTTAACTTCGGCATACCATTTTTGTGCTTGTTTAGATGCAAGAAATTCCAGAAGCTTTAAGGCGTTAACTTTATTCTTAGAAAACTTAGTGATGGCAGCACCACTTACGTTGACGTGGCTACCACGATCATTTTGATTGGGCCAGAAAATTGCCATGGCTTTCGCTGCTTTTTGTTGTTTTTTATCTTGTCCTGCTATCATTTGTCCAAAATAATACGTGTTTGCAATGGCAATATCACATTGCCCTGCTGCTGCTGCTTTAATTTGATCCCGATCACCGCCCTTTGGTTTCATCGCAAAATTTTTCACAAAGGCATTAGCCCATTGTTGGGTTTTTTCTTTACCATTTGCTACCAGCATTGAAGCAACTAATGATTGGTTATAAATGTTATTTGACGAACGAATACAAATTTTACCGTTAAACTTATTCTCTGCCAGTGCTTCATAACGAGAAAGTTCTTTTCCATCCATTTTTGCTTTTACGTAAAAAATTGGACGTGCTCGTATTGTTAAGCCATACCAGAAATGTTCAGGATCGCGTAAGTTTGGTGGAATCACCTCATTGAGCAAACTTGATTTCACTGCAGCCAAAACACCACTATCTTTCGCGCGATATAAACGTCCTGCATCAGTGGTGATTAATAAGTCCGCATGAGTATGCTTACCTTCAGCAATAATGCGCTGCAACAAGGCATCTGCCTTACCTGTTATGAGATTAACCTTAATGCCTGTTTTTTCACTAAATATATCCACAATCGGCTTAATCAGTGCCTCTTTTCGGGCAGAATAAAGGTTCACTTCAGCTGCAGCAACGAATGGCGAAGCAATAGACAAACATATAAAGCTCGTTGTGACACGGGTTATTGTGCTCAAAGAATACTTGCTAAACCGCATGGCTATTATCCTGAATATATGAAAAAAAAATAATTTTAGCCTATGTTTTTGTTGATGTAAATGAGAATGATTGCTGTTAACATTTGAAACAGGTAATACTATTAGTTAGAAAATAGCTCATGCTAAGCAAAAATAGCGCTTAGGAAAATAACAAAAGTCTATTTATACAAAGACATTACTTGTTCGTGTCACTGCCACCAAAACAATATAGCCAAAGCTCGATACTGCTAAAATAAAAAACACGCCCTTCGTAAGTTTTGTTTTGGCGCGCTTCAATGCAAACATACCAAATACAATATACAAAATTAATGCAATAAATTTTGCGGTTAGCCAGCTATGAATAAATGGATATTGTTGAATCGATACCGCCAATATAATCGCAGCAATCAGTAAGATGGTGTCATTCACATGAGGGACAATTTTGACCCATCTTTTTGTCATCATACCTGAGTCGCGTATTACCCATAAAAATCGAAGCATAAAAAAACTGACACTTATAAATGCGGTAAGTATGTGAATCTCTTTAATCATATTTCTTCCTGCGGAACATGGTGCTCGTAATTCAGGCTGTCTTCAAAACCAAAGCTTTTCATATTTTCAATGCGTTGTGGATACAGAATACCATTCAAATGATCAAACTCATGTTGAAAAACACGCGCATGGAAGTCGTGAGCTTCACGCTCTAGCAACTTACCTTCACTATCATACCCCCGGTACCTAATGCCTTTATAACGCGGTACTAACCCCCGCATATTAGGCACACTCAGGCAGCCTTCCCAGTCGCTCTCTTTTTCCGGATTAATAACGCTGTATTCAGGATTGATCAGTATCGTCTCTGGCACCGGCTCCATATCGGGATAACGCTCACTTTCCTCTACACCGAAGATCATCACGCGTAGGCCCACTGCAATTTGTGGCGCGGCAAGTCCGACCCCATCTAATGCACGCATGGTATCCTTCATATCAATAAGGAGTTGTTTTAATTCAGGCGAGTTGAAGTCTGCCACCTCTTTGGCGGGGTCTAGCAGTACGGGATGCCCCATTTTGATAACTTCTTGTACTGCCATCACATAGTCTCAATTTGATTTAGCATTTTACTGTAATATTCACTCAATAAATGACAAAATAAGCCCATACCATATAACAGGAATCAGCACATTGAAAGCACTCTTATCTACCCTCTTTTTTCTATGCACAACGAATAGTTTTGCTGAAGATTTGCGTTATTACGATATTGAAATCGTGGTAATTGAAAATTTGAGAGAAAATGCAAAAAATGCTGAACATTGGCCACTGGAAGTCAGCATTGAAAAACCTGAAAATACTGTTGTACTGGGTGAAGCCCCCTTATCTGAGTGGTTACCGCTTGACGCAGATTTAGCAGAAAGCTTTAAAGTTTTAAGCGCAGAAGAATACCAACTCCTTGAAGAAGTTAAAAAAATATCTCAATCGAGAAATCAGCGTGTGATTTTTCACAGCGCATGGCGCCAACCCGGTCTGGATAAAAAAATGGCCATGCCCGTTTATTTTAAACGTGATTTTACTCAGTTCCCGCTGGCACAAGAAAAAACCATAGCCGTGGATAATGAAAAAATAGAAACGGCTAACTCTTCTATATTAGAAGGTATTTTTCGGGTGACTTTAGCGCGCTATTTACATTTAGAAGCCGAGCTCAGTTATCGTACCAAACCCGTTGTCGCACCGATATCGGAAGAAATATATGAAGAGTACTTGACTGAAAACACGGAAGAAAATATTGAGAAACAAGGTTTAATTTATTTAAAGCAAACACGTAACCGGATTAGAAGTAATGAGTTACATTATATCGATCATCCCGTGCTGAGTATTTTAGTAAAAATGACACCTTATATTAAACCTGAAGTTGATGAAGCGGCCTCTACTTCATCAACTAAAACACGTTAAGCTAATGCAGGAATGACTTTTTCAAGTAGCTGACGAACTTTTTCCATTCCGCTACTTAAATTTTTCTCAATCATACTCATGGTGAGTTCTTCATTACCTTTACCTGCAGCTAAGTTTGCCACAACAGAAATGCTGGAATAACAAAGTTCTTTTTCTCTTGCAAGCGCAGCTTCTGGCATACACGTCATCCCCACTAAATGGCAGCCATCATTTTCCAGACGCTTAATTTCGGCAACAGTCTCTAAACGCGGGCCTTGCGTTGCTGCATATGTTCCTTTATTAACAATATCAATACCGCATTTTGATGCAGCATCAATAATATTTTTGCGTAAACTTTCGCAAAAAGGATAACTAAAATCAATATGCACAACATTTTCCAGACTTTCTTCAAAAAAGGTATTAACACGTGACCATGTGTAATCAATAATTTGATCCGGCACACAAAGCACACCGGGTTGCAGCTCATCACTAATGCCTCCCACCGCATTAACGGCAATAACATTTTCAATACCTGCTTCTTTCAAAGCCCAGATATTTGCACGGTAGTTTATTTTATGTGGCGGAATAGTATGCCCGGCACCATGGCGCGGCAGAAAATAAACTTCTCTCCCTGATAACAACCCTTTAACCAAAGGGCCGGAGGGTTCACCATAAGGTGTCTGGATAATTTCTCGTGATGTGACTTCGAAACCATTAATGCTCGCTAAACCTGTACCACCAATGACGGCAATTTTGCTCATAGTTACATTCCTTTAACTGCGTGTATTGCATTTATATTTCGCAAATAATTTTTATAGTCCATACCAAAACCAAATAAATAACGGTCTTCAATATCTAAGCCAATATAATCAATATTAAAGTCGACTTTTCTGTCATGCAATTTATTGACTAAGACTGCCGATGATACACTTTTGGCTTTTTGAGCTTTACAGTATTTGTCAATCTCAAATAAGGTAACGCCTTCATCAAATATATCATCAACAATAAGTACATTTCTCCCTGCTAACGGTATTTTGGGCTCGTGTATCCAGTGTAGTTCTCCACCACTTGTTTCACCCTGATAACGTGTTGCGTGAATGTAATCAAGTTGTAACGGAAAAGATAACCGTGTCGCTAAGTGTCCTAAAGGAATCATACCGCCGGTCATAACACACAATATCAATGGATTTTTATCTTTTAAATCAGCAGATATTTCATCCGCCATGCGATCTAAAACAGCATTTAGTCTGTTTGAATCACAAAGACAATCCGATTCACACTCAACTTTTTTTATATCTTCAATATCCATTATATTCCAGGCATTATTCTTTTTTTAGTAAAGTTTCATTCTCAATATGGATAGTTGAAGTTGGAAAGGCCATTTGCGCACCGTGCGACTCAACAATTTGTGTTATTTTAAATAGCACATCCTGTTTAACTTCATGAAATTTTATCCAGTTAGTTGTTTTGGTAAAAGTATAAATAAAAAAATTGAGAGAGGAAGCTGCAAACTGATTAAAGTTCACCATCAGTGTTTGCTTAGAATCTATTTCAGGGTGGTTTAATAACATCTCTTTAATATCATTAACGATAGCCGGTAAATGTTTACCATCTGCATAACGAACTCCAATCGTTTCATAGATACGTCGATGGGTCATACGCGAAGGGTTTTCAACTGAAATACTTGCAAACATTGAATTAGGGATATAAAGCGGACGTTTATCAAATGTGCGAATCAAAGTTAAACGCCAGCCAATTTTTTCAACTGTCCCTTCTATATCCCTGTCAGGTGAACGAATCCAGTCACCGACAGAGAACGGGCGATCAAGATAGATCATTAAACCACCAAAAAAATTGGCAAGTAAATCTTTTGCGGCAAAACCGACTGCAATACCACCAATACCGCCAAAGGCCAGAATAGCGGAAATATTAAAACCCAGAGTTTGTAATCCAACCAGCAAACTGGTAATAATAACCGAAACACGTAATAGTTGGCTGATAGCATCAGCCGTTGTTCTGTCAACTGTTGTACCTTTTATGTTTTGTTGTTCAATAATATTAACTTCAACAAAAGAGATAAATCGAATTAAGGTCCAACTTATAACAATGATAATGCCTACCTCAAAAATTTTAAATGCATATTCCAGCTTGGCAATTTCGACTGCGACAGCAAAACCAGATATCCAAATAAGAAGACTTAAAGGTTTAATAATGGAATGAATAAAGGCGTCATCCCATAAATTCGGTGTTTTTTCCAGCTGCGTTTGCAAACGGCGAAAAATCTTTCTTTGCATAAAATCAAAAAGTAGCGCAATAAAAATGACAGCAAAGACATTTAATATCCAGCCATCGGCTTCTTTCAGAAAAGGAATAAAATTTTGTAGTTTTTCTATCATTTTATATAAAATTCAATTTTATTAGTTTAAAAATCCAGTTCCAGAGAAGGATCATCCTGATAGCGTTTTAGTAAATCGGATGATTCTTTCCATTGAGTGGTTTTATGTAATTCTGACATTGTTATCTCATGTTTACCATGCATTCTGGCTAAGCGTAAATGAGAAACAGGATCGTTATGACCGCTTAAATTATCTAATACATTAATTGCACCGGTGCGGTTATTGCAAACCAAAGCCATATCACAGCCTGCAAACAATGCTGTTTCTGCACGATCAACATAATTTTCACCTGCGACACTTGCCCCTTTCATATCCAGATCATCACTAAAAATAACCCCCTGAAAGCCGAGTCGTTGGCGCAAAATATCTTTTAGCCAGATTTTAGAAAAACCTGCCGGTAAGCTATCTACTTTAGGGTAAACAACATGTGCCGGCATAATTGCAGCAATGCCATGATGTATCATGCGTTTAAAAGGTAATATATCTTTTGCGTATATTTCATTATATTCGCGAGTATCAATTGGCATATCAGTATGAGAATCAGCACTAACCGCACCATGACCAGGAAAGTGTTTTCCTGTTGCCGCCATACCTGCAGTTTGCATACCTTTGCTATATGCGTGTGCCAGCTCTACGATAATATTTTTATCCTGATGGAATGCACGATCGCCAATAACCGAACTAACGCCATAATCAATATCCAAAACAGGCGCAAAACTAAAATCGACACCGATCGCGCGCAACTCAACCGCCATTAACCAGCCTGCCGTTTCAGATAAGAAGTGGGCCCGTTTTTGATTCTGCTGATAAATTTCACCAAAATGACCAACGGCCGGTAATGCTGTAAAACCATCACGAAAACGTTGCACCCGACCACCTTCATGATCAACAGCAACAAGCAAACGGGGTTCACGTAGTGCATGAATATTTTTAATCAGTTGAGTAACCTGTTCCACTGAGGAAAAATTGCGGGAAAATAATATCACACCACCTACCAATGGGTTTTGTAATATTTCACGTTCTTCAGGATTCATTTCGGTTGAATCCAGATCCAGCATAATCGGACCCAATGACATAGACATCCCTACTGCTGTTATAATTTTACAATATCAAGTATTTTTCTTGAATTTACTTTCATTAGAATAATATTCTTGCCTACCTGCACTCGCAATAGTGACAGAGGTATTTGGCGCAGCTTATTGTCCAGCCTTATCGGTAACGGTACAACCTGTATATCTCTTGGTATATAGTTGGAGACAACGAGTTTTGCACTTTGTTTTTTGGATATGGGACTGCGTTTAATCGCGTAATGAAGAATTCTATTATTCGATCTATCTTTAAAATATGTACGTATTATTTCTTTCTCTGGCTCACTAAATACCGTATCTGACTTTTCTTTTCCATTATCTAACTGCTCATTTACGTTATATTTTCTCTTAAAGCTCATATCACAACCAGCTTGCATAACAAGAAAAATCAATAAAATTATTTTAAGTATAAATGAATTCATAATTGTATTTAATTAACCTTAGTGAATAAAAACATGAATACCGGCTTCTACATTTTCATATAACGCAATAATATCTTTATTGCGCATTTTTACACAACCATGCGACGAAGGAGTGGAAAATGAATCGCCATCAGGACAACCATGTATATAAATATAGCGGCGCATAGTATCTACTTCTCCAGCCCTGTTTTTTCCTTTTTCCATACCACTTAACCAGAGGATACGCGTTAAAATCCAGTCTCTCGCAGGGTTTTGCTTGCGCAGCTCTTCGCTAAAAATTTCACCCGTTTCTCTGCGGCCGACAAACACAGCATTTTCACGAGCTTTTCCACCTATCTTGGCTCTGATAATATGTTGGCCTATTGGTGTACATTCGCTCCCCATTTTTTGCCCTACACCGTTTTTTGCAGTCGAAATAGCATAAGATGCGAGCAAAGAATCCCCCTGTAATAAGCGTAATTCCTGCTTTGCTATATCAATATCAATACTTTTTTCAGTTTTAATATGCGTGCTATTAAACATGCTATGTTATAACCAGTTTTTAAAAGGGTGCTTGACTAAACTAACATTATAATAACGCTCATCATCTGAAACTTCATCGCCTAACCAGTCAGGTTTAACAAAATATTCATTCTCATCCGCCAATTCAATTTCAGCAACAACCAGTCCTTCATTATCCCCCTGAAAGACATCGATTTCCCATAAATGATTTTCACTTTTGAGATGGTAGCGTTTTTTACTAATCAGAGGTTTTTCACATAAAGTCTCAAGCATTTCTTTCGCTTCATCAAGCGGAACTTCATACTCAAATTCCTGACGAGTGATATCAATTGTGGCCGATTTAATATTTAGAAAAGCACGTTCGCCCTGAATACGCACCCGAACAGATGCCTGTTGGCTCCCCACCAGATAGCCTTGTGAATATTGCATTCCTTCATCCGCCAGTGCTTTCCAGGATGCATCTTTTAATAAAAACTTTCTCTCAATTTCTGTCGCCATTTTATTTCTTTACAAATAAAGCAATTGATTCAACGTGTGCCGTATGTGGAAACATATCCATAATCCCTGTTTTCACCAGGCTATATCCCATTTCATTCACCAGAGTTCCTGCATCTCTTGCCAAGGTAGAGGGATTACACGAGACGTAAACAATATGTTTAATATTCATTTTTACAAGATACGGCATCATTTCCTTTGCCCCACTACGCGGAGGGTCAAGAAGTAACTTATCGTAGTCACCTTTTAACCAACTACAAGCTGATATGTCTTCCATTAAGTTCGCAACGTGTAAATCTGTATTGCTGATATTATTTTGTTCGGCATTTTTATTCGCTCGGGCGATAAGTTCTGCATCGCCTTCCACACCGGTGACCTGTTTTGCTGTTCGCGCCATCGGTAAAGTAAAGTTACCCAGACCACAAAATAGTTCTAATACTCGATCATTTTCATTTAAATCTAATAACTCTAACGCAAGCCTAATCATCTTAGGATTAATATCCTGATTAACCTGCGTGAAATCTGTTGGTTGAAAGTCTAGCGTCACATCATAGTCTGATAAAGTATATTGCAAACGTGGGTTTTCAGGGAAAAGTGGCGTTACTGTATCGGGGCCTTTTGGCTGTAAATAAATGGCAATCGATTCTTCTTTTGCATAGCGGATTAATTTTTCTTTATCATCATCCGTTAATTCAACCAGGTTTCTAAAAACAAAGGCGCTAATATCATCGGCAATAGCCACTTCAATTTGTGCAACTTTATCGTAACAACTTAAACTATGAATCACGCTAGCAAAAGACGTTAAACGCATACCGGCATCGGGATGCAGTACTTCACATTGATTGAGTTCAGCAAGATACGGTGCGCCACGTTCACGAAAGCCCACCAGCACTTTTTCTTTTTTATAAACAAATTTAACACCCAGCCGTGCTTTTCTTCGATAGCCCCAGGGGTTTGTTGTTAACGGCGGTAAGATATCATACCCCTCCACCTTACCAATGTGCTTTAAACCATCAATTAAAACTTTTTGTTTTTCTTCAATTTGTTTTTCACTGCTGAGGTGCATAAAACTACAACCACCACAAACGCCATAATGCTGACACTTTGGTTCAATCCGATCTTCAGATGCTTCCAGCACCTCGATCAAAAAACCTTCGTCATGGCTCTTTTTATGTGGACGAAAAGAAAAACGAATACGTTCTCCTGCTAAAGCACCACTGACAAAAATGACTTTCCCATCAACACGACAAATACCTTTACCGTCATGACTTAATGATTCCACTACCGCTTCATGTTCCTGTAATGGTTTTTGTTTTCTTCTACGCATACTTAATATTCCAATCTATTTTCAGTCATACCTTCAGGTATGTATTACTACCATCGTAACCTTAGAGCGCTATAAATGCTTAATCTGGTAAAATAAGTCAGATAGCGAGGATATGAAATAATCTGAGCGAAATTTAGACCGATTACAGTGTCCATGTTGCAATCGAGCAAACCAGGGATGGCATCTTTTGCGAGCCTTAATTTTACTCAGATTATTTCATAGCCGATATAGCGGTACTATAATATGTACGACTAAGACGGAAAAAGGTCTGTCGATAAATAGCGATCTCCACGATCACAGATAATCGTGACAATAACGGCATTTTCCACTTGTTGCGAAAGTTTTAATGCTGCCGCGACAGCACCACCTGAAGAAGCACCACAAAAAATGCCTTCCTCTGTTGCCAGCTTTAATGTGGTCTGTTCGGCTTCTTCTTGTCCCATATCAATGATCATATCAACCCGGCTAGACTCAAATATTTTAGGCAAATACTCTTCAGGCCAGCGGCGAATACCGGGAATTGAAGCCCCTTCTTCGGGCTGAACACCGACAATCCGAATATCGGCATTTTGTTCTTTGAGATAACGGGAATTTCCCATAATGGTGCCTGTCGTGCCCATAGCACTGACAAAATGAGTGATTTTACCGTGACTGTCACGCCAAATTTCAGGCCCCGTAGTCTCATAATGTGCGCAAGGATTATCAGGGTTAGAAAACTGATCTAAGACCTTACCTTTGCCTTCATCCTGCATTTTCAAGGCTAAATCTCGGGCGCCTTCCATCCCTTCTTCTTGCGTCACCAGCACTAATTCAGCCCCATAACTCAACATCGAAGCACGGCGTTCAACACTCATATTATCCGGCATCACCAATACCATACGATAGCCTTTAATGGCCGCGACCATGGCCAGAGCAATCCCGGTATTACCGCTGGTTGCTTCAATCAACGTGTCCCCCGGGGAAATTTCACCCCGGGACTCTGCATGTTGGATCATACTCAAAGCAGGCCGGTCTTTGACTGAACCCGCAGGATTATTACCCTCAAGTTTAACCAGGATGGTATTACTGGTATTGCCCGGCAAGCGTTGTAAACGAACCAAGGGCGTATTACCCACAAAGGCTTCTATCGTCGGAAACTGAGCGTTTGCAGGTGTATCGCTAGAAGAAGTCATTAAAATCATCCATAAAGGCCATATAAGTGACGGTATTTTATAGTATTTTTTGCTTTATTTGCATAAAACCTTTCATCACCAGTACACTTAATCAGATTAAAAGGTATAAACAATACAGAATATGAGCGGTATAAGTAAAATGCAGATTTTTGACAGACAACAATCCATTATTGCTGCCAACGGCAATGTGACTCTCGCAAAAGAACTCTTTACCATGTTATTGGGTGAGCTGGATTCACGCTTTCAACAAATCGAAAGCAGCTTTAAAAATAATGATTTGGATACATTAGCTGAACATACACATAAACTTTATGGTGCTACAGCGTATTGTATTGTCCCCCGGTTAAGACAAGATGCTCAAAAGTTAGATGAAGCACTATCTGAAAAAAATGATTCTCCGCTTGCCCCTCTTGTAGCAGCAGTCTTAGAGTCGATGACGCAGCTGATAAATGAAGGCCCTATATTTTTAGAGACTGACTGGAATAAGCTAAAGTAAACGTAAAGATATTAAGAATCATAACCCCAGAGTGACAAAAGCCACAGCATAATCTCGTTCATCCGCAAGACTTAAATGTTTCTGTTTGATATTATTCTTCTTAATAAACTCATCCGCAACACCCAAAAGTTCCAGTAATGGCTTCCCCGCATCATCATGAACAACACCAATGTGATGCAACGATAAACCATCACTAAACCCTGTTCCCATCGCTTTAGCTGTTGCCTCTTTTGCCGCAAAACGTTTTGCCAAAAAGGCTGTTTTATTATTTACTTTATTGAACTCGACAAATTCTGATTCTGTCAAAATACGTCTTGCAAACTTATCGCCGTATTTTTCTAAACTTTCACGCATTCGCGTAACATGAACAATATCCGTGCCTATACCATATATCATTACAGTGCTCTTACCGATTCCATTAGTGCCTTCATTTCTCTAACCGCTGCATCAAGGCCGCTAAAAATACTACGGGCAATAATCGCATGGCCGATATTGAGTTCTTTAATCTGGGGAATAAGCGCGATATCTTTTACATTGTGATAATGCAAACCGTGGCCGGCATTAACATGCAAACCTAATGAATCAGCAAACTCAACGGCTTCAATAATACGGAGATACTCTTTTTCTTTTTCACCGGCTGTTTGTGCATCTGCGAAATGTCCGGTATGAATTTCAATAACGGGAGCACCACATTCCTTTGAAGCTTCAATTTGTTCTTTATCAGCATCAATAAAAAGTGAAACCCGAATTTCTCTGTCCGCTAAACGTGAACAGGCTTCTTTCATCCGTAGCATTTGCCCCGCAACATCAAGTCCCCCTTCAGTTGTTAATTCTTCGCGTTTTTCCGGCACCAGACAACAGTCTTCGGGTTTGATTATTTCGGCATAAGTTAGCATCTCATTCGTTACCGCCATTTCAAGGTTCATACGCGTTTGTAAAACATCTTTAAACATTTCTACATCACGTTCCTGTATATGGCGACGATCTTCACGCAAATGAAGAGTAATGGCATCTGCCCCGGCCTGTTCCGCCACAATAGCGGCTTGCAATGGTTCCGGGTATAGCGTTCCACGAGATTGTCGCAAAGTGGCGACATGATCGATGTTAACACCGAGTAAAATTTGATTTGTATTTGTCATAACGGTTTATACCAGTGTGAATTTCGCGTTTTAAGGGGGTTATCACCTAAGTGATGACTTAAAATAATACGCATTAATTGTTTTGCTTCTTTTTTGTTTTCAGCCTGAGTAAATTTTTCAGCCGACATATCAATTAAAGTCTGGCCAGATACGGTAAAAGCATCTATATCATTATTTTCATCAACACTAATAGGCCCGCTTTCAATGTCATAATAGTATTGTTTGTCCTTATTGACACTATTACCAGTTTCCACTTCGAATTCAAGATTTAATGCATAGCCAATTTCTGACAAGAGTTTTTTTTCAAACCCTCTTAACACGACTTCTTCATTTCCAGCCTGAAAATTTTCTAATGTTTGTTGATACATTCGAAACAATTCAGGATGGGGATCATATTGAATCATCAAACGTTGTAACAGCTCATTAATATAATAAGCACTTAAAATTTGTTTACCCGATAACGTGATTGAGCTTTTAACAGACTCGGCGCCTGTTAAGGTTTGCACCTCCCCTTTACCCGACCAGGAAATAATAAGAGGGGAAAAAGGCTCAAGTATTCCTTGTAGTTTTGATCGTGGAGAACGTGCGCCCTTCGCAACTAAAGTGACTCGACCATAGTCTAAACTAAAAATATCCAGCAACCGGCTACTATCACGAAAATCACGGCCATGAAGTATAAATGCAGGCTGCAAGCTAACGCGGTGATGTTGTTGGCTCATATTTTCGTACCTTAATAGTCGTCAATATAACCTAAACTATTTAATGCACGCTCATCATCAGACCAACCACTTTTTACTTTAACCCACAATTGCAAAAAGACTTTTTGCTCAAACATTTTTTCCATGTCGATACGCGCTTTAGTGCCCATATCCTTTAATTTAGCACCACCTTTACCAATAATAATCGCTTTTTGATTATCCCGCTCTACCCATATAACGGCTGCAATATCTAACATCTTTCCATCATTGGTGAATTTTTCAATTTCTACCGTTAAATTATACGGTAATTCCTGGGTTAAATTACGTGTGAGTTTCTCACGAATAATTTCAGCCGCCATAAATCGTGAACTGCGATCGGTGATTTGATCTTTATCATAAAAAGCCTCTGATTTTGGTAAATAATTAAATATTATTTTTTCAAAATCTTCAATATTATCACCTTTCATTGCTGAGACCGGGATGATATCTTTAAATGAAAACTTACTTTGAATTTTTTCTATAAAAGGTAATAAATCTTCTTTTTTCTTTAATAAGTCAACTTTGTTAACCGCTAACACCACAGGTGTTTTAACATTTTCAAGCCGTTTAATAACCAGATCATCTTCTTCTGTCCAGCGCATGGCATCAACGAGTAAAACAATGACATCAACATCTTTAAAGCTCGAACCGGCTGTACGGTTCATGTAACGGTTCATGGCTTTTTTTTCATTATCATGAATGCCAGGTGTATCTACATAAACCATTTGTGCATCATCTGTTGTTTTTATACCTAATATGCGATGACGGGTTGTTTGCGGGCGATGAGAGGTAATACTGATCTTTTGCCCTAACACAAAGTTCATTAAAGTCGATTTCCCAACGTTTGGGCGACCAATGAGTGCGATATAACCGCAACGAAAATTTTCTTTTTCTTTATTCATTAATAATTGTTTCTAATGCTTTTTTAGCAGCAGCTTGTTCTGCTTTTCGGCGACTTGAACCATTTGCAACTATCTGCTCAGAAAAACCTTTGACAGAACAGGATACTTTAAATGTTTGTTTATGTTCTTTCCCTGATATGGAAACAACGCTGTAAGTGGGTAACATTAAATTTTTTGCCTGAAGATATTCTTGCAGGCGAGTTTTTGGATCTTTAAGAATACCCTTTGGTTCACATTTATCGATACGACTTGAAAAAACATTTAAAATAATTTTCTCTACTTTAACCAGCCCAAATTCATCTTTTGAATCTAAATAAATCGCACCAATAATAGCTTCAACAACATCGGCTAACGTTGATGAACGGCGAAAGCCGCCGCTTTTAAGTTCGCCAGAACCCAAATAAATAAATTCTCCCAGATTTAATTCTGTTGCTATTTCACTTAGGGTCTCCCCCTTTACCAGGCTTGAGCGCAGGCGTGTTAAAACACCTTCTTTTTCATGAGGAAAACGTTTAAAAAGCTCAGCACTTATTACCATGCCTAAAATAGAGTCCCCAAGAAACTCAAGCCGTTCATTATTATTTGAGCCAATGCTACGATGAGTAAATGCCAATTTCAGTAACGCGATATCATTAAACTGATAATCAAATGTTTGAAAAATTTTATCTGATTGCTTCAAATTGCCGAAGCCTCAGCACTCTTTTTAAAACTAATAATTACATCGAGATTACCAAACATCGCTTTTCTAACTTCATATTCAATGTCAATAAAAACGCTGTTCTTTGCTTTTTCAATGTAAACATCATCTTTAGAAATACCACTTACCTGGTTAAGCTTTAAACGCTTTATTATCATGGCAGCAATTTCATTATTTGACTTATCGCCTAAGCCTCGTTCATCTTCCATGCTTGTAACAACGTCATTTACTTTAAAAGAATCGAAATAAACGGGAATAATTTTTAATAGTGAAACAACAACAAAAGCAAAGACAACAATAATGAACAACAGACTAATTGCTGTCAGTCCTTTTTGTTTATTTTTAATTTGCATAGCAGCTCCTAATTATATTTATTGGATTACACTTCCAATTCGCTTCCATTTTGGCCAATGACCCCATTCCCAGCTCATCCAAACAAAAAAAGCGCGTCCAACCAGGTTTTCATCCGGCACAAAACCCCAGACCCGACTATCACGACTATTATCCCGGTTATCCCCCATCACAAAATAACTTTTGTCCGGGACAGTTAGAACAAAATCTAATGGTGCCTGTAAGTTACTCACAAGAATATTATGATTCACTTTGGGTTCAGGCAACTTTTCTGATAACTCTTGAAAATTATAATAACCTGTTGAATAATCACCAACCGGTTGTTGTTCAGCCACCTTACCATTTATATACAATACTTTATTATAGTAGCCAATTTCGTCCCCTGGGACACCAATAACACGTTTTATGTAATCAATTGACGGGTTTTCGGGGTAACGAAATACAATCACATCGCCACGTTCAGGGATACCCAAGTCAACAATCTTTTTATTTATAACGGGTAAACGTACACCATAGTTAAATTTACTGACAAGGATGAAGTCACCTACTTCAAGCGTCGGTAACATTGAGCCTGAAGGTATTCGGAAAGGCTCAGCGACAAAACCGCGTAATAAAAAGACAATTAGGACAACCGGAAAAATAAAGCGTGAAAACTCAACTATAGCCGGTTCATTACTTACATCATTACTTTTTGAGTCAGTAATAACACCAGAGCTTCTTTTCGACGCAAAAAACCATTTATCAATAGCCCAAATACTGCCTGATACGATTGTAATAATGGCAAGTACCAGTGAAAAATCAATATTCATTTATCTTTTCCTGTATTTAATACGGCAAGAAAAGCTTCTTGTGGAATTTCGACACTGCCCACTTGCTTCATTCTTTTCTTACCCGCTTTTTGTTTTTCTAATAGCTTTTTCTTACGAGTGATATCACCACCATAACATTTCGCTGTGACATTTTTACGCAATGCTTTTACATTTGTTCGTGCTATTATTTTCGCACCTAATACCGCCTGAATCGCAACATCAAACATTTGTCTTGGAATAATATCTTTCATACGCTCCGTTAAATCACGTCCGCGTGCGATTGACTGATCTCGGTGCACGATGACTGATAAAGCATCAACTTTTTCACCGTTAATCATAATATCGAGTTTCACCAGATCCGCTGCTTGAAAGCGATCAAACTCATAATCCATAGAGGCATAACCCCGGCTGGTCGATTTAAGGCGATCAAAGAAATCCAGTACAATCTCATTCATGGGTACTTCGTACGAAATGGAAACCTGGTTTCCAAGGTATTGCATATTTTTTTGTACACCACGCTTTTCAATACAAAGCGTAATAACATTACCTACATATTCATGCGGCACCAGAATATTTGCAACAACGATAGGTTCGCGAATTTCATTAATAAAGTTAGGTTCCGGCATTTCTGCAGGATTTTCAATTTTAAACACTTCACCTTTGCTATTCTCAATTTCAAACACAACCGTAGGGGCTGTTGTTATCAGGTTGAGATCATACTCACGCTCAAGACGTTCCTGAATGATCTCCATGTGTAATAAACCTAAGAAACCACAGCGGAAACCAAAGCCTAAGGCGGTTGATGTTTCTGGTTCATAAAACAATGCCGCATCATTCAAACGCAATTTTGATAATGCTTCACGTAAGTTTTCATAATCATCACCGGCGACCGGGAAAAGACCCGAAAATACGCGTGGTTGAACCGGCTTAAAACCACCTAAAGCTTCTTTTGCCGGATTGTTCACTTCGGTAATGGTATCGCCAACAGGAGCACCATCAATTTCTTTGACTCCCGCGATCACATAACCGACTTCACCGGCATCGAGTGAATCCAGATCGGTACGTTTAGGAGTAAAGATACCCACATGATCAACCAGATGATCTCTACCGGCAGACATAATACGAATTTTTTGCTTCTTGCGCAGGCGACCATTAACCACACGCACTAAAGAAACCACACCAAGGTAGTTATCAAACCAGGAGTCAATAATTAGGGCTTGTAACGGCGCATCTTTATCACCTTTTGGTGGCGGAACAAGGCGAACAATATCTTCTAATAAGTCGTCAATACCAATACCCGTTTTAGCTGAGCAGCGGGTTGCTTCTGTGGCTTCAATGCCAATAATTTCTTCAATTTCCTGGCTAACTCGTTCAGGTTCAGCAGCAGGCAGATCAATTTTATTTAACACAGGAACGACTTCCAGCCCCTGCTCAATCGCGGTATAGCAATTTGCCACACTCTGCGCTTCAACGCCCTGAGCCGCATCAACAACCAGTAAAGCCCCTTCGCAAGCGGCTAACGAGCGCGAAACCTCGTAAGAAAAATCAACGTGACCCGGTGTATCAATGAAATTAAGTTGATACGTTTCGCCATCTTTAGCTTTATAATTTAGGGTCACACTTTGAGCTTTGATAGTAATACCACGCTCACGCTCAATATCCATTGAATCGAGAACCTGACTATCCATTTCTCTGGAGCTTAAGCCACCACATATCTGAATAAAACGATCCGCGAGGGTCGATTTACCGTGGTCAATATGGGCAATAATTGAAAAATTTCGAATATGACTTAAATCTGTATTGGAATCACTCACTAGAAACGACTACTCCGTAAACATAAAAAAGGCGCATTTAGCGCCTCGAATTTGACCAAGATCCTACAATCTCTAGTTTAACGGATTTCCCTGCTCGCTTATATACTGTTGCAGGGCTTTTGTATCAAGAAAATAGTGACAAATCTCATGATCTCCCGCTTTTAACACAGGAACCAGCGTGCCATATAACTTTTCCAAACCATTATCACTATCGATATAAATCGTCGTAAAAGTAAGCCCTGCCTGATCAAGGTATGAAGGTAAGAGTTTTGCCATGTCTTCACACAAATGACAGCCCAAACGACTATAAAGCGTTAACTCACTCACCAATTTTAAGCGGTATAAATTGAGGTGAATTTCCACGCTGAATCAAAACACGAACCCATTTGTTATCAGGAATGGCTTGCACAACGCTCAAAAACTGCTTAGTGCCAGTAATCGTTTGACCGTTTAACTTCAAAATAATATCGCCCCGGCGAATCCCAGCCTTTGCAGCAGCACCTTCTTCAACAGATTGAACTAAGACGCCGTTATCAACATTTGCACTTTTACGCTGCCCTTTTGTTAGCGGGCTAACATTGATATTTAAACGGTTAACTTTCTTTTCTTTTTTCTCGCTACCATCTTCTGCCAGCTGTTCTTCTTCTGGCAATTGCGCCACTTTTACTCGCAAGCGTTTTTGCTTACCATCACGAATAATTTTTACATCGACTTTACTACCAATAGAAGCCTGTCCCACCGCAAGTGGCAAATCAGATGAACGGATAATGGTTTTGCCATCAAAGTGCGTAATCACGTCCCCCACTTCAATACCGGCTTTTTTCGCAGGCGCATCATCCACCACACGCAGCACGACTGCTCCCATGGGTTTTTCCATTCCAAATGATTCTGCCAGCTCTTTATTCACATCCTGAATCAATACACCCAACCAGCCCCATTTTGCATGGCCATTCTTTTTTAGTTGCTTAACAATATCATTAGCCACATCAACCGGGATAGCAAAAGATAAGCCCATAAAACCACCGGTACGGCTATAAATCTGTGAGTTAATACCAATCACTTCGCCCTGTAAATTAAACAACGGGCCTCCCGAGTTACCCGGGTTTATTGCCACATCTGTTTGAATAAAAGGTACATAACTTTCACTCGGTAGAGTTCGTCCTTTCGCACTAATCACTCCGACTGAAACAGAGTGATCAAAACCAAAAGGAGAGCCAATAGCCATTACCCAGGAACCTACTTTCGCATTAGTCGACGAACCAATTTTCACAACCGGTAAATCATCTGCCTCAACTTTTAATAAAGCGATATCACTACGCGCATCCGAGCCAATCACTTCGGCTTTTAATTCACGCCTGTCCTTTAAACGGACGATAATTTCATCGGCATCTTTAATAACATGATGATTAGTCACAACATAGCCATCCGAATCAATAATAAAACCCGAACCTAATGAGCTGTTGGTATTTTGAGTTTGAATAAAATGATCTTGTTTATCGTTTAGATAGTTATTTTTCTTATAATTTTGTTGCTCAAAAAAACGCCGGAATAAATCGCCAAAAGGACCATCTTGTGGCAGCCCCGGTATCTGTTGATGCAAACGATTACCCTGTTTAATTTTTTGGCTGGTACTGATATTAACAACCGCATCACTGTACTTTTCAACCAAACGTGTAAAATCCGGAAGCCCTGACATATTTGCAGAAGCAGTAAAACTTATACTCATACAAACAAATAAAAAAGAAATAAATTTTATTTTACTTAAAGCTGTCCTAAACATACTTTTACTCGCTCACTTTAATAATGATGTTAATTAAAATTGATGGCTGGAGATATTTTGCCGGATATTTTTATAATCACGGGTTGAAATCTTTCATCGCCAGAAATTGATTTTGAAAAACTTTTAAGTTTCTGTAAACCTAAATAAAAGCCCAATATAGCGAAGATAATAGTGACTAATTCAGCATTTTCAACAGAAAAAGTGGCACTAATAAACTGAGCAAAAAGTGCAAAGATAAATAAAAACAACAAAGGCAATAAGTAGGTCATGAATGCGCCTTTCAACAAAGAGCTTTCATTTAAACCAACAGTCACTTCATCTCCAACCTGCGCATGAATAGGGTTGATTGCTTTCATTTTTGAAAGTTTATTGCCAAGCACTTTTGATAACACAGAGGTACCGCAACCTTTATTTGCACTACACTGACCGCATGCAGATTGACGTTGTGTCTCTATCCATGTTTCATTATTTTTAATAGCAACAACAATGGCTTTTTCAGTAATCATTGAATTTAGTTATCAACATGTTTTACTGAATCCCCAACCATTTTGACGGTAACATGAGGAACTTCGCCGACAACGGTAATATGATAGTTACCAATATTTCGTCCGTACGCATTCACCGCTCCCATGGTTGAACCTCCAATAAGGTTTTTACTGTTTTGCATCTGTTTCTCAACAAAAATTGAAACCGAAGATAAACCGTCTGAAAACATTAAGTGCTCTACCGGCATGTCAGACATTGTCATATTGTGGTGACGTTTAACGTCAGGTACAAAACCGGGAGGTAAAGACTCAACTTTCCAACTCATACTCTCACCAGCGTCTTTTTTAGAATCAATATCTTTCGCGTTATACCATGTGTATTTTTTATTTTCGCCCTTCGAAAGTAGACGCTCTTTATCTATAAATTCCGGATAGTTAATTTGCGTAAACATAAACTGTTCGACAATCTCATTATTCTTACCGACCAGATGATCTTTTAATAGTAAACCTGTTTTCATATCGACCCATAAAGTATGACCATAACGATATTGATCTTTTGGTACAATCATCAACTTAATCGCTTTTTGACCAGCGACCATACTGTCTTTACCAAAATGGAAATCATATACCTTAGATAGTTGTTCTATTTTAAGTGGAAATTTAGGTGGGAACTCCGAATCCGGACGCGTTTTATCAACCACGACAGATTTTTGATCCGGTAAAATGCAGGTTACAGTATCACCACTACGAATAACTTCCCGACCACTTCCATCCAGCGAAATCAGGCGTTCAAGCTCGCCATCCTTACCAACACTATGGATAATTTGCATGGAGGTCATTTCATTATTTTGCCCATACACAAATGTGCCATCATAATTAATCATATGCGAGGCATGGTGCATTTTAGCTAACCACTTTTCAACATCCTCTTTAGGGTGATCAGCAAATACTGAAAAAGAAATAAGTAAAAAGAAAGGTAAAGAAAGAAACTTATTTATCATTTTGTGGTTTTTCTGCTGATGATGAAACAAAACTTACTATACGGCTATAAGGCATTACACCGCTTACACGTGTTGATTTAGAGAACTCATTATGATTAACCAGATAGCCGCTTAATTTTGCTTCAACGGCGGCATCAAGTTTCTCACGTGTGGTAAAACTAACTTGTCGAATTTTATCTTGTTGCAGTGTTACTGTATTGTTAGCGGCTTTCGCAATCACACTACTATCAGGTGAAACCAGCTGTGTTTGTTGCAGGCTTAATACTGCAATTGTACCAACAGCCGCTGCTACCGCTAAGCCCCCTGCTTGCTTCATCAGATAACGCGGACTTAATCGTTTCCAGACAGGCGTAAAGATGACGGGCTCATCTTTTAACGCTTCACTCACGGCAGCAGAAATATCGAGTTTAGGATGTTCTGAAAGTTGACCTTTCATAGCATCACGCACGATATGATAACGCTTCCATGTCTGCAACATTTCAGGATCTTTTGCTAAACGTTCGAACCATGCATCTTGATCACGAACTTCACCATCCATTAAGCTTGAAAGTTTGTCTGTTTTATCATTCATAATTTATATCTCATTGTTTGGATCAATTAGCCTACATTTCTGTAAAATTCTTACCGATTCAAATTTATATTAGCGTTCATCTAATAAGGGTCTTAGTTGTTCATCAATTGCTTCACGTGCTCTAAAAATACGCGATCTAACCGTACCAATAGGACATGACATTGTTTCTGCAATTTCGTCGTAACTTAAACCTTCAATTTCCCGTAAGGTAATCGCCATTTTCAAATCATCAGGCAACTCACCTATTGCGCTAAAAACCATTTCAGCTATTTCATCCTTGAGTAAAATTCTTTCCGGGGAAGCATGCTCATGCAGGCCTCCTGAGCCCTCGTATGTTTCTGCTTCTGAGGCTTCGATATCATCCCGTGGCGGGCGTCTACTCTGTGCAACAATAAAGTTTTTCGCCGTATTAATTGCAATACGATACACCCAGGTATAAAAAGCACTGTCACCACGAAAAGTTGCCAGCGCACGATAAGCTTTAATAAATGTTTCCTGCGCTAAATCCTGTACCTCAGAAGAATCGCGGACATAACGGGACAAAATATTCATAACACGCTGTTGATATTTCAATACCAGTATGTCGAATGCTTTTTTATCGCCTTTCTGTACGCGCTCTACCAACGCTTGATCGATACTTCTTTCACCCATTCAGGGATTCCTTCCTTAGTGCTCATAAGGTTCCCGAACAGTCACAATAGAGACAACCATTTCAGGACAGAGTTCGCATTTAACCGCGATTTTTATAAACAAGCATCTTTCAATACGCGTTTTATTGTAAAATCTTGATTCATAGCGTTTTTTTTAGGGTAAAATCATAATACAAAGCTGATTTAAAGCGAAGAGCTAGACTAAAATAACTTGGACTTATTGCCAAACACCCCTTGATAACGACTCAAAGAGTTAAAAATTTTATGCAGCACAATACAGATATTTTGATCATTGGTGGTGGCGCAGCCGGATTAAGTTTAGCCCTACGTCTTGCCGATACCCATAATATCTGTTTGATTTCAAAGGGTATTTTAAGAGAAGGCTCTACCCTTTACGCACAAGGTGGGGTCGCAGCAGTGCTTGATCCAAAAGACAGCATTGAATCTCATGTTCAGGATACCCTCGCCGCAGGTGCTAACCTTTGTGATGAAGATATTGTCCGTTTTACTGTCGAACATAGTTCGGAAAATATTGACTGGCTAATAGAGCAAGGCATCGAGTTTACCCGTACCAGTAATAATAAAGATTATCACCTCACTCGGGAAGGCGGTCATAGCCAACGCCGAATCATTCATGCACAAGATGCCAGTGGCCGGGCGATTGAAACCACTTTGGAGCACAAAGTGCGTACTCATCCTAATATCGAAATTTATGAGCACCATAACGCTATCGATTTGATTACTTCAGCCAAAATAGGTAAAAGTAAAAGTAATACCTGTCTCGGTGCCTATGTACTTGATAGAAAATTTAACCGCGTAGAGGTTTTCAAAGCTAAATGTACCGTGATGGCAACCGGTGGTGCGAGTAAGGTTTATCTTTATACCAGCAACCCTGATACCTCGACCGGTGATGGTATTGCGATGTCTTGGCGAGCAGGATGCCGTGTGGCCAATATGGAGTTCAACCAATTCCATCCGACTTGTCTTTACCACTCCGATGCAAAATCTTTTTTAATAACCGAAGCTGTTCGTGGTGAAGGCGGCATTTTGCGCTTGCCCGATGGTACCCCCTTTATGAAAAAATTTGATAAGCGTGCCGAGCTCGCCCCTCGTGATATTGTGGCGCGCGCCATCGATCATGAAATGAAACGGCTTGGAACAGAATGTGTTTACCTTGATATCAGCCACAAGCCGGCAAAATTTATAATCAGGATGTTCCCAACCATTTATCAACGCTGTCTCGAATTGGGCATTGATATAACGAAAGAACCCATTCCGGTCGTCCCTGCCGCACACTATACCTGTGGTGGCGTTATGACTGACATTGATGGGCAAACCGATGTAAAACAACTTTATGCCATTGGCGAAACATCCTTTACCGGGTTGCATGGTGCGAACCGCATGGCAAGTAATTCCATTCTCGAATGTTTAGTGTTTGCACAGGCAGTTAGTAAACATATTTTGCAACAACCTAAAACAAAAGCAGATGAAACCGTTCTTGCAAGCTGGGATGAAAGTCGCGTAACCGATTCCGATGAAGAAGTTGTGGTCACACATAACTGGGATGAGCTGCGACGCTTTATGTGGGATTATGTTGGAATTGTACGAACCGATAAGCGCCTTAAGCGTGCGAAAAGCCGGGTTAATTTATTATTAAAAGAAATTTCTGAATATTATGGTAACTTTCGTGTTACCAGTGACTTATTAGAACTGCGAAACTTAGCCACCGTTGCGGATCTTATTATTCAGTCTGCAATTGATCGTAAAGAGAGTCGCGGCTTGCATTACACCTTAAACCATCCAAATCTGAATGAAAATAATGAACCCAGTAACACCGTACTAAGACCAAACGGTTTTATTCCCAGAGAATAATTTACATCAAAATTTTGCTGTTTCTTTTGACAAGGCACTCTCTTTATCAGAGAAAGACATAAAACGTAACCGCGCCCTTAATTGTCGTAGTAAATCTTTTTCCGCAGAATCCATTAATAATAAAACATGAAATTTTTTATTATGATCATTCGTATCAGTCGTTTTAAAATTCAACCAAATAATAAAGTACGTCACAATACATTCACCAAATATTTCAACCGAATATTTTTTATTATTCAGCGTAAGTTGAAACTCATCATTATTTAAGTATAAATGTGAAATACCTTGTTTTGAATTTTTCCGCAGCATAAGAAAAAAACCGGAAAAAATTATCACTAAAAGTAGTAAACGAATATTTAAGGATAAAGCATCAGTAATATAAACACTTAGCAGCGCACAAATAAAAATCAGAGCAAGGTAAATATAAAATATCTTTGAAGGTTTAAGCGTCAGGTCCAGCGGCTTCTCGAATTTGTTTTGCAACATCGGCGACATCCTTGTCGTTAGGTTCATCTTGTCCCATTAAATAATCAAGTAAGATTTGATCCTGACAGTTTAATAACTGATGAAAGGCTTTTTTAGTCTTAAGTGATAAAGAGGAATACCGTTTTTCAACAAAGCTTTGTAGCATTAAGTCAAGCTCAAGCATACCACGCCGGCATTGCCATGCTAAACGTACCTCATCCATTTCTAAGTTACTCGGAAATAACATTGTTACACCAGGTTTTTAACCATCAATTTTTTAATTTTATGAATGGCCTCAGTTGGATTTAACCCTTTTGGACAGACATTGGCACAATTCATAATTGAGTGGCAACGAAACATTTTATAAGGACCATCAAGTTCCTGTAATCGTTCGACCGTTGCCTGATCACGACTATCGGCTAAAAACCGATAAGATTGTAACAGTGCTGCAGGGCCACGAAACTTATCAGGATTCCACCAAAATGACGGGCATGAGGTGGTACAACAGCCGCATAAAATACATTCATACAAACCATCAAGTTTTTCACGCTCTTCGGGGCTTTGTTTAAATTCAACTTCCGGTATTGGATCATGCACGGTCATATACGGTTTAACAGCACGATAGTGATGGTAGAACTGTTCCATATCAACCACTAAATCTCTAATTACCGGCATACCCGGAACAGGTCGAACTTCAATCGGTTCTTTTAATTCTGACAAACGTTTTTTGCAAGCCAGTCCATTTGTCCCATTAATATTAACCGCATCCGAACCACAAACACCTTCACCACAGGAATGTCGAAAGCTCAGTGTTTCGTCTTTTGCTTTTAATAACAACAATGCATCACGTAACATCATATCGTCAGTGACTTCATCCAAAACACAATCCTGCATATAAGGCTTTTGATCGGTTTCAGGGTTATAGCGATAAATTTTAAAGCGCATAATTCACCTTACTTAATAAACACGTGGTTTAGGCGGAAAAGTTTCTACCGTGATCGGCTTTAACGTGACAGGTTTATAATCCATACGATGACCTTCCTTATAATATAGACTATGTTTTAGCCAACTGGCGTCATCTCGCTCGGGATAGTCTATGCGTGAATGCGCCCCCCGGCTTTCTTTACGTTCAATTGCCGATTTAACCGTGGCAACGGCCAGGTCAACGAGATTTTCAAGCTCCATTGCTTCAATTCTTGCGGTATTAAAGACTTTGCTGTGATCATGAATACGCACATTTTTCATTCTTTGTTCAAGCTCGAGCACTTTATCAAGACCTTGCTGCAAAACCTCTTCGGTTCTGAACACACTACAGTAATCTTCCATTACCTTTTGCAGCTCTTGTCTCAAGCCATTTACTGATTCAGCCTTATCACCGATATCATCTGCCGTATCCCAGCGTTTTAAATGTTTCAACGCATCTTCGACACTTTGTTCGTCAACCTGGCGATGATAACGGTTTTCTTTTAAGTATTTTTTAATGTCATTACCTGCTGCCCGACCAAATACCACAATATCAAGTAATGAATTACCGCCCAAACGATTAGCACCATGCACCGAGACACAAGCACATTCACCCACGGCATATAACCCTGGAATAGATTCTTCACCGTGATCAACCGGAACAACAACCTGGCCAAAACGGTTTGTTGGAATGCCCCCCATGGTGTAATGCGCTGTTGGAAAAACAGGAATCGACTCTTCAGCGGGATCGATATGCATAAAGGTTTTCGACATATCACAAATGCCTGGCAAACGTTTATATAAAACATCGCGGCCAAGATGATCCAGTTTTAGCATGACATGATCTGCATTTTCACCACAGCCACGACCTTCACGAACTTCCGTTGCAATCGCCCGGCTAACAACATCGCGACTGGCTAAATCTTTTGCATGTGGCGCATAACGTTCCATAAAACGTTCACCATCTTTATTCACTAAATAACCACCTTCACCACGCGCACCTTCCGTTATTAACATGCCTTTTCCGGCAATACCGGTTGGATGGAACTGAAAAAACTCCATATCTTGCAACGGTAAACCAGCGCGAAGTGACATGGCTAAACCATCACCGGTATTAATATGTGCGTTGGTATTAGTGCGAAAAAGTTGTCCAGCCCCGCCTGTCGCAAGCAATGTTGTTTTCGCTTCAATCAAAAGCGGTTCGCCCGTTTCTATTTCAAGCACCAACGCACCCAAAATAAAACCTTCTTTATCTTTAATAAGATCAATCGCAAAATACTCATCAAAGAAATGGGTTTTTGCACGAATATTTTGTTGGTAAAGCGTATGTAAAATAGCATGTCCTGTTCTATCCGCCGCCGCACATGTTCTGGCAGCTTGCTCCCCCCCAAAGTTTTGGCTTTGGCCACCAAACGGACGTTGATAAATCTTGCCGCTGTCCATCCGACTAAACGGCACCCCCTGATGTTCTAACTCATACACTAAATGTGATGCGGCACGGCACATGTATTCAATCGCATCCTGATCGCCCAGATAATCACTGCCTTTAATGGTGTCATACATATGCCAGTGCCAGTTATCAGGTAAAACGTTGGCCAGAGCAGCATTCATACCGCCTTGTGCAGCAACAGTATGTGAGCGTGTTGGAAAGACTTTTGAAACGACAGCAACGTGTGCGTCAGCTTCAGCAAGTTGTAACGCCGCACGTAAACCACCGCCACCAGCCCCGATTACTAAGGTATCAAAAGTGCGTCGCTCTAAATTTTCTATACTCATATTTTTACCAGACCCACAAAAACAACGAATAACCACAATGTCATAACGATCAGAAAAAAGGCAAGTGACATTAATAAAATAAAGCGAACACCGCTGGGCTTCGCATAATCAATCAGGATATCCCGGATGCCAACCCAGGCATGGATAAATAGCGATAAATAAAAAATAACCGTGGCAATCAATATGACGGGATGAGATATAAAATTCAGCCATACGTCATAACTTAGTGGAAGTTGATAGCTTATCCATCCCATCAGAGATAAAGCGTAAATAGCAATATAAATTGCTGTAAGCCGTTGTAACAACCAGGCCCGTATACCCTGTGCTTTAAAACTCATAGCCACCAACCTGCTGCAACAATAAGCGTGATTATCACCGCAGCGACGACCACGATCCATGCGCTCAACCTGGCAGTGGATAAATGAATACCAATTTCCTGATCAATAAGCAGAAAACGCAAGCCCGCCAGTAAATGATGCACAAATGCCCACACTAAAGGAATTAATAATAATTTAATCCAGGGTGACGAAAGATACTCAAGCGTTTGAATAAAGCTCTCTTTATTGGATAAAGACAGCTGTAGTAAATAAAGACTCAGCGGGATAGCTAAAAATAATATCACCCCGCTTAAGCGATGGTTGATTGATGCAATCCCTGTTATGGGTAATCGAATTTTTAATAAATTTAAATGTTTTGGCCGCTTGTATTTTGTTTTCATATAAAGCCTGAGGTTATAATCAAAAGTAGCATCAAATTATCATACAGAACTATAGTATTTAAGCGTAGTCCATTTCAGAATGCTTTCCAGTACGCTATAATTCAATCCACAATTATCGTGCGTTTATAAGGTTAAGTTTTCTTTAAGCATATTGATACAGCAAACGGCAACAACTTTCAAACGATATATCAATTAATACAATTTGGAACCACTATGAACAAAGAATGGCAAGATTTTCTCTTAACAAACAGTGCCAACATACAAAACAACTATGTTAAAGATTTTGCTTTATCTATCGATGAAGAACAGTCTGCCTATTCAGGTTTAGTCGTCGCCGACCTTAGCCAATACGCTTTAATTGAAATCAGTGGTGATGATGCAACAGATTTTTTACAAGGTCAGTTAACCAATGACATTAAGTTAGTCACAGATAATTTAGGCCAGCTTAGCGCCTATTGCAATCCGAAAGGACGAATTCTGGCAAACTTCAGGGTATTTAAACGCGATGGACATTATTTTCTTCGCTTGCATGCAGATACACTCGATGCAACACTAAAACGCTTACGCATGTTTGTTATGCGTAGCAAGGTTGAACTCACTGATAGCAGTGACGCGCTCGTTCGTATCGGTATTGCTGGTTCAGCTGCAACAAATAAACTTTCTTCTTTATTTGAAAAAGTACCCAATAATGTCGATGACGTTATTTCTGAAAATAACATTACCCTCATGCGCTTGCAGGGTAACTTGCCGAGATATGAGGCACACGGCCCGGTTGAGGAAATTAAAGGCTTATGGCAGCAGCTTAAAACCGATGCCACCTTAATAGGGGAAAACAGCTGGAATATTTTAACCATTCGCGCAGCCATCCCGGAAATTGTTGCTGAAACAGTCGAAGCATTTGTACCACAGATGGTGAACTTACAGGCAATCAATAGTCTTAGTTTTACTAAAGGTTGCTACCCTGGGCAAGAGGTGGTGGCGCGAATGCATTATTTAGGTAAATTAAAGCGCCGGCTTTTTAATGGCTCACTGGAAAATGAAACATTACCTACACCCGGACAAGCTGTCTTATCAGGGCATGAAGATGGGCAAAAAATAGGTCAAATTGTCACTGCCAGCTGGTCTAAAGATAAAAAAATCGAATTTTTGGCCGTTTTGCAAATTGAAAAAGCTGAAAAAGGTGGCCTTTACCTTGATGAGAGCAGTAAACCTGCTCTGCAACTTGCCGAGCTCCCTTATTCTCTCGAAAGCTAAAAAACTTAAAAGATGACTAAACCTTTCTAAGCAGATGTCGATAATAAAACTATACTCAAATTAAAGGATAGAACAATGGATCCAGCCGCGGAAGAACAATTCCTCGATCAACTACTTGATGACCTCGAAAATGATAAGCTCGTCTTACCAACACTGCCTGAAGTCGCTTTAAAAGTTCGTGATACATTGGAAGATGACAACTCATCGCTCATGGATGTCGCCAAAGTGATTACCAGCGATGCAGCGCTTTCTGCACGCATGATCCAGGTCGCAAACAGTCCATTATTACGCTCAAGTCGCACACTAGATACCGTTGAAGCTGCTGTTGCAAGAATGGGCAGCAATATGATTCGTAACCTGGTCACCAGCATGGTTATGGAACAAATGTTTCAGGCCACATCCGATGTAACCGATAAACGTTTACGTAAAATTTGGGAGCATTCAACAGAAGTTGCCGCGATTGCACACGCCCTTGCTTCTCAATTTAGCGATCTGCAACCCGAACAGGCTATGTTAGGCGGGCTGATACATGACATCGGTGCTCTTCCTATATTAACGCGTGCAGAAGAACACCCAGACCTATTAGAAAATGAAGCTGCGCTCGATAGAATTATAAATAATGTCCATACCACCATTGGTGCTGAAATATTAAAAAAATGGTGTTTTCCACAAGAACTCATTGCCGTTGCCGAAGAGCATGAAGACTTAAAGCGCCAATCAAAAAATGGCCCCGACTATGTTGATATTGTTATGGTCGCAAACCTGCAAAGTCTAATTGATACAAACCACCGACATACCAAAAAAGACTGGTCAGACATCCCTGCATTTAAACAGTTAGGGCTACAACCGGATATTAATATCGTTGATATCGAAGAAGTCAGTGATACTATTGATGCAACCCGAAACATATTAAATTAAGATGATCTCGACGTTAAAACTATTCAGTAAGTTAATATTTTCATTCAATACGTCTTTTAATCATTTATTCAGGGACTAGCTAGCGCCTTTTCATATTGTAACTATATCAATGCAAACATTATCCCGGTTCAATTCCAGAAAACAAGCTACCCTATTGATTGTATTAGATATTATTTCCTTCGACTGCCCTTCACACTGAAATAATAACAAAGTATCTTACAGTATATATTGACAATTTCTCGAGTATATCGCCGGCAAAAGATGCTCTGTCTGCTGCTGTATTACCTATACAACAATAATCACTGTACATAAAAGACGATAGTCTCTCTCCCAAACACCTATTTATTTAGCGATAATTTTAAGAACGCCCAGATGTCTGTTTAAACTATTTTCCGGTCAATTTCTAAACTTCATATTCTCATTGTATTTGACATAAAAGAAATTTAAGCCTATAAATAAGCAATTAATTACTCACATATTCGCTAAGTTGAAAATAGTATGGGAAAACCACAAAAAGAACGGCAAAAAGAGATTATCGAGGCGACAATGGACCTTACTGCAGAACAAGGCATTAAGCGAGTGACAACACAAGCTATTGCAGATCGAGTCGGTATTGCACAGCCAACGATTTTTCGCCATTTCAAAACCCGCGAGGCGATATTTTCCGCAGTAATTGGCTGGATTTCCGAAAATCTATTTAAAGCAATCAGTAAGGGAGCGAATCCTGATACAGCGACAGATGAAAAACTTCGAATTCTTATAGAGCGCCAGCTAACATTCATTGATAAGCATCGCGCCATACCAAAAGTGTTGTTTTCTGACCTCCTCCACCTTGAGTCGCCAAAACTAAAAGCAGCACTTCAGGAAGTCATGAATCGTTATATTAAACGCGTAACACAATTACTCATTGAAGGCGTTGAAGCAGGTCTATATCGGGAAGATCTGGATGCAGATGAGACTGCCCGGTATATCGCCGCTCTCATTCAAGGGCTTGTATTACGCTGGTCAATATATGAGTTTTCATTTTCACTCGAAAAAGAAGCCAAATTAGTTTGGGCATTTCTGCAACCAGCTCTTCGAAAATAAAAATTACTGTTAAGCCAGAGGTAATTGAAATGAAATACAAGCGGTTATTGATTATTTGGCCAATGATATTTATCGCTATTGCCTTTGGCTTTCTGACAATTAAATCAGGCGGCGCCGTATTATTTACGAATGGCGAAGCACGTGTCGCTGCAGGAGATTATGTTGTATTCGTTTTATGGTTTAATTTTTTAGCCGGTTTTGCCTATGTCATTGCCGGGATAGGACTATGGTTAAATAAACTTTGGGCGACAAAACTTGCCATTGGCATAGCAGCATCAACCTTAATTATTTTTTTAGCCTTTGCTGTGCATATTTTATTGGGTGGAAATTATGAAATGCGAACCGTTGCTGCAATGACATTTCGTTCAGTGATTTGGAGCATCATTGCTATAGCTTCTTACTTTTATAATAAGTAAAGCATAATGAAAATGCCTTCTGATAATTAAATGCTTTTAAAAACAGGGAAAAAAAATGTGTAAATTATGCTGGACAATATCAGTTATTTTATTAATTACTCTATCGGTATTAAGTTATAAATTTATTATAACGGGTTCTGTCGCACCATCAAAAGATGGCCGCCAGGCAATAGTATTGAGTGAAGCTGAACGTGATCTGGTCTTAGAAGAAATGCGCATGTTTTTAACCAGCGTGCAAAAAATCACAGATGGAATTACTAAAGAAGATATGGTTATCGTCGCTACAGCAGCTCGCGAAGTAGGTGCATTGGCACAACAAGCAGTACCCGGTTCATTGATGGGTAAGCTACCATTATCATTTAAAAAGTTAGGTTTTGATACACACACAAAGTTTGATTCTCTGGCACTCGATGCTGAGCAATTAGGCGATCCACAACATGCATTACAACAACTATCTAAATTAATGAATAACTGTGTTTCTTGTCATGCAACTTATAAAATTCAGAGCCATGAACCAAGTCTTTAGACTTTAAAGAATTATAAAACCTTAGTTTATGAAATAACAAAGGAATAACCATGATTATATCAGTCTTTAAACAGCATAAAAAAAATAAAGCCATCCGTTTTTTGGGAGTGGCTTTAGTTCTGTTTATATGTAGTTTTCAAAGTTCTGCACAGGAATTAGGGCTAGATAGATTTATGCACTCTGTTTTAAAAAACAATCCCGGCGTACAAAAAATTCTTGCTGAAAAAGAAATTGCTGAAGGCGCACTCGAAGCTAACCGTGGCATTGATGATGCAGAGTTTGCTTCAAGTTTAAGCTTATCTCATTCAGAGCCGGATAAAATTTTTGGTTCTGAGCCCAACACAAGTGAAAATAAAAATTTAAATCTATCCTATAAGCGGTTGTTCTCTGATTCAGGGACACGTTTATCTTTAGACTATAATAATATTTATACTGACAGAAGTCCTGCATCAGTATATTCAGGCTCACAATATTACCAACCAAGTTTTACCGTCAGACTAACTCAACCTTTATTAAAAAATGCGGGTGGTATACAAGACAGGCTCAATGTAAAAATCAGCCAGATTGATTACAGACTATCCAAATTAAGTAGTCAGGAAAATCTGGAAAGCTACATAACCCAACTCGCCTCCCTTTATGTTGACTGGTATCTGGCTTCACAGGAGCTGAAAATTTCTGAAGACGTACACCAGAGAGCAATTGCTCAGGAAAAATTAACGCAAACCAAGGTTAAGCGACAGGTAAGTGAACCGTACGAATTATTACGTGCCCAGGAAATACGTGAAGATTATTTTTCTCGCCTACAGCAGGCCAAAGGACGTTTTATTGGACTTACTCATCAAATAAATTCACAAATGAACGAAAATAAAATGCTTACTGAAAATACACTTATACCGCTTAATCCAAAAAATTCAGTTTTATTGTCCGACAGTAAAAATATGTTACGCCAGTCAGATTATTTAGAAGGAGCCTCACGACTTAAAAGCATTCTTGATTCACTTAACCAGCAACAACTCATATTGCTCGAGGCTAAGGATAATGCAAGATCATCAGATCTTAATTTAAATGTTGGTTATACCCGGCATGGTCTTAATGAAGACTTGAGTGACGCACATAACTCAGGCATGAAAAAAGATGACTATTCCGTGATACTTGAATATAAATACTTATTAGGCAATCGTAAAGCAAACGGGAATTTACAGTCACAAGCAGCAAAAAAACGTCAAATAGAAGCTGATACCCGGCAACGGTTAATAGATGCTAAAGCAACACTGGCAAATTTAAAGATTCAATCATCACAGTTAAAAATAGCAATAAAATCAGTAGATCGAAAAATAAGTCTTGGACAAAAAAAACTAAAAAAAGAACAGCATTTATACCGGATAGGAAAACTGGATTTATTTGAACTATTAAAAGATCAAACTTCACATTTAGAAAGCCGATTAAACCGTGAACAGTTATATACACAACAATTAATACTGCAACTAAAAATTGGTGAATTGCTCGACCATAATCTTGAGAGCATTACCCCGCAGTTAAAATCAGATGCTAGCAAAGTAATTTAGGAATAATAAAGCATGAATACTCTTATCCATTTTTTCCTTAACCGCTCAATGTTAGTAAAGCTTATCTTTATATCAGTAATCGTATTTGGCCTGAATCAAATGGTCACAATTCAAAAAGAAGGTTTTCCTGCAGTTGATCTCAATAAAGTCACAGTAAGTACCCTTTATCGTGGTGCATCAGCTGAAGATGTAGAACTTAATGTCACAACAAAACTTGAAGAAGAACTAAGAGAAGTGGATAGCTTATATGAAGTTACCTCAACTTCCCGTGAAAACTTTTCCTCTATTATTATTCAGGCAGATGAAGATGCTGACACACAAAAATTAACGGTTATAGTTAACGACATCAAGCAAGCAGTAGATCAAACCAGAGACTTGCCCATCGATCTGGATGAACTTCCTGTTGTTGATGTAATATCAACAAGTGACACTCCCATTATTTCAATAAATTTGTTTGGCGAACACAATATATTACGGCAAATACTCCCGGTCTTGGAACGTTCTATTGAATCACTGGAAGGCGTTTCTGGTGTGGATAAAATTGGTTATTTTGATCGGGAAATTCATATAGAAATCGATCCACTGAAAGCACAAAATTTACGCATTAGTTTGGCTGAAGTTCTGACTGCAATTCAGTCGCGTAATTTGCGAACTACCGGTGGCACCCTTGAATCTTATATGAATGAACAAACCGTTATCAGCTTAAATAAATTCAAAAACCCTGAAGAAGTTGAAGATGTTATTCTACGTGCAAATATTTCAGGTCAAGTCGTTAAAGTTAAAGATATAGCATCAGTTACTCTGCGTGAAAAGGATGAGAACTTTATTGTTCGCAATGAAGGGAAACCTGGCATGAACCTTGTTATTCGCAAAAGTAAAACTGCAGACATAATAAAGACTCTTGAAAGTGTCAAGAACTATATGTCTACAAAAACATTACCTGAAGGTGTTGGTTTTTCTTATTCAAATGACCAGTCAAAGAAAACGCGTTTACGGTTGCAAGTTCTTGGCGGTAATGCACTTCTTGGATTTACCCTGGTAACAATTATTCTTATGCTGGCATTAAGCCGTCAAGCTGCATTCTGGACCGCAATGAGTGTCCCTTTTGCATTACTGGGTAGTTTTATCATACTCCCCTACTTTGGAATTAGTATTAATGCTATTTCACTCGCAGGTTTTGTTTTGGTTTTAGGATTGCTTGTTGATGATGCTATCGTCGTCGCTGAAAAAATCACACTCTATCAGGAACAAGGGTTTTCACCTAAAGAAGCAGCACTCAAAGGCGCAAAGGCAATGTGGCGCCCCGTCTCAGTTGCCAGCATTACGACAATACTTGCATTTAGCCCCATGTTTTCTATTGGTGGCATGCCCGGTAAATTTGCCTGGGCAATTCCTGCAGTAGTAATCGTAGCTTTAATAGTCAGCTTATTTGAGTGTTTCTTTTTACTCCCACATCATCTGACCTCAGAAAAAAACTTAAAAACTAAAAGTAAACCGGATTGGATATTAAAGATTGAAGACTTCTATACCAGATTACTAGAAAGTTTACTTCACCGTCGATATCTTGTTCTATTAGTAATGTTGTTGATTCTATCATCAAGTGTATTTCTTGTTAAAAGCTCAATGAAATTTCAAATTTTTCCACAAGATGGTGTTGAACGTTTTTATTTAAAACTTGAAATGCAACGTGGTGCATCACTCGAAGCAACTGAAAAACGATTAAAAGAACTTGAAAGCCACATTAGTAAATTACCTAAAAGCGAACTCGAATCCTATTCTACCCGGGTTGGTACCTTATCAACGACATTAACACAAAATCGTGGTGACCATAGCCATTGGGGGCTGCTCAGTGTTTTCCTGACTGGTGAAGCCAGCCGTTCCCGAACCGCGGATGACATTATTGAATCATTAAGAAAAACTATCCCGACTAACAAGGATGAAGTACTAATATATGAAAAAAAACGTGTCGGACCTGCCATAGGTAAACCTGCTGAAATTCGTATTAGCGCAAATAATGATGAACTAAGAGAAAATACCGCAACAGCAATCAAAAACTTTATCAGCACATTACCTGGTGTCGTTGATGTCGAAACAGATAATAAGTCTGGAAAAGATCAGCTTATAGTCAATATAGACTATAAAAAACTGGCAGAAGTTGGATTAGAAGTAAAAGACGTCGCAGATGCTTTACGCGTCACTTACGACGGCATGATTGTTAGCACCACGACTAGTGTGGAAGAAACTATCGAATACCGGGTTATTGTTGACCCAAAATACCGCAACAATCAAGAAATGTTATTTAAAATTCCGGTTAGAAATGACCGCGGACAGGTGATGAACTTAAGCGATCTATTATCATTATCACACGGCAGAGGTCCGCTAGAATTCCAGCACATAAATGGCATTCGAACTGAAACGATTAGTGCAGATTTAGATCCACAAATTACAAGCCCAAAAATTATTCAGAAAAGTGTAACGGATAAATTTAAAGATAACTGGTTAAAACAGCCTGAATTAAAAGTTGCGTTTGCAGGTGAAGCTCGCGAGCAAAATAAAATATTCGGCGGCTTCCTCACAGCAGGTATCATTGCGCTGGTATCTATCTATTTGGTTGTTGCATTATTACTAAATTCATTTGGCCAGTCGTTCATTGTCATGTCTGTCATTCCCTTTGCCATAATTGGTGTAATCTGGTCATTTTATTTTCATAATATGCCCCTGTCGTTTTTCTCTACAATGGGAACATTGGGTTTAATAGGTGTTGTAGTTAATGGCACTATTATAATGGTCACCGAGGTTAACAAAGAACTGGCAGATAAACATAACTCAAACCTTGTACAAACTATTGTATCTGCGGCAAAACACCGGCTACGCCCTGTTCTTTTAACTACATTAACAACTGTTGCCGGTCTGTTACCAACAGCTTATGGTATCGGCGGTAAAGATGGTCTAATCATGCCGCTTACTATGGCTATGGCGTATGGTTTAATGTTTGCTACTCTCATTACATTAGTACTAACGCCCACCCTTTTGGTTGTGGGGCATGATATAGCTCATTTATTAGGCCGCGGCTCAGAGCACAAACGAGGTCGCAGCACATAATATTTTAGATATATATTTTTACTATATTTTCACCTAACAATAGTCAACATTTAATTTATAGACAAACAACATTAAAAATTGTAAACAAATGAAGAAACTAATTGTTATTGTGCTATTTATACTAAAAACTTTTCCTTCAATTTCTTATGCAGAGAGTGAAGCTATCTATTCTTTAACAATTATAGTAGACGAGATTCGAAATTCAAAAGGACACATTCAGTTTTCTTTATATAACCGAAACGGTTCAATCCCAGATGAGAATTATGAAAAATATTATACGCAGAAAATCGGAAAGATAAAAAACGGTTCATCTTCCATCACCTTTAGTAACCTGCCTGGAGGAACATATGCTGTAAATATATTACATGATGAAAATACTAATGGAAAAATAGATAAAGGATTTATACTGCCCATTGAAGGCATTGGTTTTACAAACTTTCATTCTATTGGGCTAATCAATCGTCCCAATTTTATCAAAGCAAGTTTCGAACTAATCTCCAACAGTATAAAAAACATTAAAATGATTTACTTTTGACAGCATAAAAAAATTATTTATATGGAATATTTACATTATCCGAAAAAACATTTTAAGCGTTCCCCTTTAATGCTACTTTTAATTGTTTCCTACGACGATGTAAAGTAGGCTCAGTGTAGCCATTTGGTACACGCCTACCATGAAAGATCATGTCCTGAGCAGCCTGAAAAGCCAGACTAATATAATGAGGCGCCATTGGAATATAGTTTGGTGCTCCAATATTCTGGCGATCAACAAATGCCGCCATGCGTTTAAGTGATGCCATGACTTGTGACTCACTCACCACACCATGATGAAGCCAGTTTGCAACATGCTGACTGGAAATACGTAACGTCGCCCTGTCTTCCATAAGTTCAATATGATTTATATCGGGTACCTTTGATGCCCCCAGCCCCTGATCAATCCAACGCACAACATAACCGAGTAAACCTTGTAAATTATTATCGAGTTCATTTTGTATTTCTTCTTTACTCCAGCCAGGTGATTCAGCAAGTGGGATACGAAGAAGATCATCAAGCCGTGCGTGTTGACGCAACCGGATCTTTTTTTGTATTTCAAATACCTTAACCTGATGATAATGAATCGTATGTAATGTCGCAGCGGTTGGTGACGGCACCCATGCTGTACTGGCTCCTGCTTCCGGATGCGCACGTTTATTTTCCATCATTGCATGCATAAGATCAGGCATGGTCCACATACCTTTACCAATTTGTGCTTTACCAGAAAGACCGCATGATAAACCTACATCAACATTCCAGTTTTCATAAGTATTCAACCAGATAGAAGACTTCATATCATTTTTTCTAACAACAGCACCGGCTTCCATCGAAGTGTGAATTTCATCACCGGTACGGTCAAGGAACCCGGTATTAATAAAAATAACGCGTTCACTGGCAGCACGAATACACTCTTTTAAATTTAAGGTGGTGCGACGTTCTTCATCCATAATGCCAATTTTAATGGTATTACGTTTTAACTTAAGGCCATCTTCGATCCGAGAGAAAAGTTCTACCGTAAAAGCCACTTCTTCCGGCCCATGCATTTTTGGTTTTACAATATAAATATTTCCTGCTCTGCTATTCTTGTTTTCTTCATTGTTTTTTATATCATGCAGTGCGCAATAAGTTGTTATAAAAGCATCTAACAAACCTTCAAAAATTTCATTGCCATTGTTATCTAATACTGCATTTGTCGTCATCAAATGACCAACATTACGAACCAACATTAAACTACGTGCAGGAACTTCAAAATGATTACCCTCAGGGGAACGGTAACGACGATTAACATTTAAAGTGCGTATTACTTTTTTTCCATTTTTATCAAAAGAACAGGACAACTCACATTTCATTAAGCCGAGCCAGTTACGATAAACGTTAACTTTGTCATAGGCATCAACAGCAGCAACAGAGTCTTCACAATCCATAATAGTCGAAATTGCGGCCTCTAAATAAATATCACGTATCCCTGTTGGCGTTAGTTCATGGATGGGATGATCGGTATTAAAATGTATTTCAATAAAAAGATTATTATTACTCAATAATAACGATGAAATTTTTCCTTCATCTTTTTGATAACCTTTAAATTGAGAAGTAGTTACTAATCCCGTCTGTTGTCCGCTTGAAAGTGTGACCACTAATTGACCATCATTTATCTTATAAGCGATAGCATCAACATAGCTTCCGCTTTTAAGTGGTATTGCTTGATCGAGAAATGCTTTACCATAAGCAATAACCTTTGCACCACGAACCGGATTAAACCTGGTGCCTCTTTCGGCGCCATCATCCTCAGGAATAACATCAGTGCCATATAAGGCATCAAATAAACTTCCCCAGCGTGCATTCGCAGCATTTAATGCATAGCGTGCATTGCTAACAGGCACAACCAATTGTGGACCCGCCATAGTCGCAATTTCTTTATCCACATTTGCGGTTGTTACCGTAAAATCGTCGTTTTCTTTTTGTAGATAACCAATATCATATAAATATTTTTTGTAAACGTCATAATCAATCGGTTTATTTTTTTGCTGCAGATGCCAGGCATCTATTCTTGCCTGAAGTTCATCACGCCGTGATAATAATGCGCTATTCTTAGTTGTCAGCTCATCAATAATTTTTGCAAAAGACGCCCAGGCAGCATCACATTTAATACCTGAGTCGGGTGATATCTCATCTCTAACAAGATCGTAAAGAGGTTTACAAATTTGAAGCCCGGCAATATTAATACGTTCTGTCATAAAAGCGGCTGTATATTGATATATTTTTTTCTTTCATTTCGAATACATTAAAAATTATTTTATGGTAACAGGCTAAACCATCATTCCCCGCCTTTACTGAAAACCTTTTACTCAACAGTCCACCTATATCAGTTAGTGCTTATATAACAGAGGTTAAAAGTTCTATAACCACTAAATCGAAGAAATATTATTCAGGGCAATTGCTATGTCATAGATAACTTAGTATAAACATACATCAAATAATGAATAATTCATAATTATAAATTCGATATGCAGTACCTTAAAATCGATGTACTTCACTAAAACAGGAGTAAAAAAATGAAAGATAAGAAAAAATCGTCTATAGCGATAGAGAGTCCTGATACAAACAACACGCGTCGAAATTTTATAAAATCTGCCGCAGCAATCGGTGGTACGGCGATGCTGGGGGCTCCGATGCTTGCCAGCGCTAAAACTAAAGTTCATAAATGGAAAATTCAGACTACATGGGATGCAGGTACAACTGGCTATACTTTATTTAAAAAATGGTGTGATGGTTTTGCAGAAAAATCAAGCGGTCAATTAATCGTGAAAGCATTCCCCGCTAAATCAGTTGCGGCAGATAACAATGCCCTTTTCGAAGCGGTTAAAACCGGTGTATTGCAAGGTATGAATCCTTTTACCTTATATTGGGCAGGTAAGATTCCCGCCTCAGTATTCTTATCATCTTACCCCGCTGGCCCCGATCAACCCGCACAATGGGATACCCTGTTCTACAGTTTAGGCATGTTGGAAATGGCACGTGAAATATATGCTAAACAAGGGCTGGTGTATGTGGGTCCAATTCATCATGATGCCAATATTATTCATTCTAAAAAACCGGTAAACAGCTTAGCTGATTTTAAAGGTTTAAAACTCCGTGTCCCTGGCGGCATGGTGTCAGAAGTATTTCAGTCATTTGGTGCCAGCACAGTCAGTTTACCGGGCTCAGATATATTCCCTGCTCTGGAAAAAGGAACCATTGATGCAGCTGATTATGTTGGCCCGGCGGTCAACTGGGATCTCGGTTTTGGTCAGGTCACAAAAAATATTTTATTTGGCCCTCCAGGCATGATGTCCATTTATCAACCTGTTGATTTAATGGATCTAACCGTTAACCAACGCGCCTGGAAACGCCTGTCTTCTGAATTACAAGCACTGGTTGAAGAACAGGTTAAAGCTTATTCACTTGAGCATTACACTTCTATTCAAAAACGTAATGTTGAAGCATTAGATAAGTTTAAAAAATCAGGTAGTAAAGTCTCTCGCTTGAGCATGGATGATGTGGCTAAATTCCGCCGGGCAGCCATTCCTATCTGGTTTAAATGGGCAAATAAAAATGCAGACGCGAAACGTGTTTTCAAGTTACAACTAGATTATATGCAAAATGACATTATGGGTTATGTTTCTCCTGACGACATCAAAGGTTACAAATTAAAGTAACTTAAGTACTCAAAAGAAATAAAGGATGATAAATAGCTACCATCCTCTGTTTTTATGAATATCTTTAAAAGAGTTTTGGAGAGTTTTAAATGAATGATTTACAAGGCTTCGGTTTTGTCTTTCCACATTGGGCATACTGGAGTTGGCTTGCAATAATGCCATTAGTGTTTATGTACTTTGTTAAACGCAATGCCTCAAAAGAAAAAGAAATTCCACCAACCCCAGATGAAGAACTTGCAATTAAAGTGCTGGCCGAAGAAGACCCTGTCATAACTATCAAGGGCAACCAAATAACAAAATTTATTGATAAAATAAGTGATTATACCGGTGTTTTTATCGCATTATGGACAGTAAATGCCGTTGTCTTTTATTTTTACGAAGTTGTAATGCGTTATTTGTTTAATATGCCAACCATATGGGTTCATGAAGCCTCTTTCTTATTATTTGGTATGCAATACCTGATGACCGGTGCTTATGCCATGTTACATGGCGCACATGTTCGGGTTGATATTTTATATATAAAACTGCCTCCACGCGGTCGTGTTGGTATGGACATTTTTACCTCAGTCTTTTTCTTTATCTTTGTCATCGCACTAATGGGTACATCATGGTCGTTTTTTACAAGCTCATTTGAAATGAGTGAAATCACTATAGAAACATGGGGTATCCAGTACTGGCCGGTTAAGTTATTGATGTTCACCGGCGCAGTGTTACTCGCCCTTGCCGGTATCTCTAAACTCATTAAAGACATTATGTTATTCCGTCTTATGGGCGAGGAGAAAAAATAAATGAATACAGCTGTAACTCATTCTAACTCTGGAAAAATATCATCAAGCCAGTTTTGGACATGGCTAATGATCCTCGCAACGGCAACAATGACCTTCGCGGTTGTTGTCGAGTTAATCAATATCGTGTTCTACGATCCTTATGAAGATGAATACTTCCTGTTTCGTACCGCCGGCATGCTGGAAGACGTACATATCAGTGACTTAACCTGGATAATGTTTGGTACATTATTTATCGCCTTAATGATGGGGCTACCACTTGCATTTGTCACCGGTGGTTTAGGTGTTGTTTTCATTTATCTGGTTGGTGATCAGGCCATGTTAAACATTATCCCCAGCCGTATCTTCCCAATGATGACCAATTCAGATCTTGCGGCTATTCCTTTATTTATCTTTATGGCATCAATGTTAGAACGCGCAGGCCTGATCGAAGAAATGTTTGATGTTGTATATAAATGGATGGGTGGTCTCAATGGCGGCCTTGCCGCGGCAACTATTCTGGCATCCACCATTCTTGCCGCCATGGTTGGTGTTATTGGCGCGGCAGTTGTCACAATGGGCATTATTGCTTTACCAGCAATGTTAAAGCGCAATTACAATCATGAGATTGCACTCGGCTCAATAATGGCAGGTGGCACGCTCGGTATCTTAATCCCGCCTTCTATTCTTGCGATTCTTTACGCCGTGGTAGCACAACAATCTGTTGGTGAACTTTATCTCGGTTCAATTATTCCCGGATTATTGTTATCCAGTATGTATGTCGCTTATGTATTATTTCGTAGCTGGAGAGATCCATCGTTAGGCCCCGCAATCCCTGAGGAAGAACGTCTTTCTTTATTTGATAAAATATTATTACTACGCCAATTAATCGCGCCCTTACTACTGGTTTTTCTTGTATTAGGTTTACTGTTTGGTGGTATCGCAACACCTGTAGAAGCGGCGGGAATAGGATCTTTTGGTGCCATCATTGTTGCGATGATGCACAAACGTTGCTCCTTTAAAGGTCTGCAAGATGCCTCTGTTAGCACAGCAAAAGCATCGGCAATGGTGTTATGGATAATCTTTGGTGCATCAATTTTTGTTGGTTTTTATATCCTGCAAGGTGGTCAGGCATTTATAACAGAAACCATACTTAGCACCGGATTATCATCCTACGGCATTTTATTTTTAATGATGATTTTACTCGTTGTGTTGGGGATGTTTCTTGATTGGGTGGGCATCTTACTGCTCGCAGTACCTATCTTTGTACCTATTATAAAATCATTAACCTTTGATGGTTTATTTGGTTTACCGCCAGTCCCCGGCGACAAGGTTGCTCTATGGTTTGGTGTGCTCTATTTAGTTAATATGCAAATGTCATTTATTAGCCCGCCATTCGGTTATGCCCTTTTCTATTTACGCGGCGTATGTCCGCCAGAAATAAGTATGGCAACAATTTTCAGATCCGCATTAATATTTCTTGCGTTACAAACATTAGGCCTGCTACTTTGTGTGCTTATTCCAGGCATTGTTACCTGGCTGCCCGGTTTGGTATATGGCTAGCACACAACAGATTAATTAAACGGCATTACGACTCAAGCCAATTTTGAAAAAAATCATAAAACTTATATAGATCATCTTTTATCTTGTTAATACGTATTACAAAAAAACATTTATTTGTCTCTAAGTTGAGCCACTAATTTTTTCAAGTCCTCACTAACTCTGGATAGAAAGTTACTTGATTCATGGACCAAACCAAGATTATCATTCACAAGCTCTGAACTATTTTTTATCTTCATAGAACTCTCCACCATCCCTGCTGCAACGGCTGATTGCTCCTCGGTAGCGGCAGCAATACCTGAATTCATTTCATTAATAGTTTGTACAGAATTAACCACTGGCAGCAAAGCACGTTGTGCCTGCTGCGTACTTTCAACACAAATAGTTGCTGCTTTACTATGCTCTTTTACACTCACTGTCGCTTCTTCAGCAATTTCAGATAAACTTTCAACAATATTACGTATCTCAAGTGTTGAGGTTGCAGTACGTTGCGATAATTGACGAACCTCGTCAGCCACTACAGCAAAACCACGCCCTTGCTCGCCAGCGCGTGCTGCCTCTATGGCTGCATTTAATGCTAAAAGGTTCGTTTGTTCTGCAATGCCATTAATAACATCCAGCACCGTCTGCACATTGTTACTGCCCTCTTCAAGACGTTGCATTACGTTTACCAACTTAAGAATTTCCAAAGATAACTGCTCAATATTCTGATTTGATATTTGTAATTCTGAATTTGCCTGCTGTACAGATTCATTGGCCAAATTAGCTGAATCAGAAGCATTACTCGCATGAGAAGCAACCTCTTCAAAAGATTGAGACATCTGTTTTATCGAATCAACAACACTTTCTGTATCTTCTTTTTGTTTAACCGCTAAAACAGCCACTTTCTCTACTGTATTTTTAGCTGAAATAGAATTTGTTAAAATCTGGTCCGCGCCGACCTCCAGCTTTTCGATAATTTCTAAAAAATAATGCCGTAATTGATTTGCAGAAGCGGTAACAGAATTAACTTCATTAAAATGAGATTTATTTTTTAATTCGGTATCGTAATGACCTTCAGCCATACCTTTCAGAAAAGGAACAAGCTTCTCTAAAAAACTAATTGTTTTATTTTGAAACACGAACGAAATAATTATGAGTAAGATTGTCGAAGCCATAAATAAAGACAATAATAGTTTAACCTTTTTAGATATTCGTTCTTTAACTAACTCCACTTCAACTGCATATGTATCTATATCATTATTAAGAAACTCAATCGCATCAGTCAAATCTCTCTTACTTTGTCTGACATCTGAATATACTTTGGTTGTATTATTCAGTTCTTTTTCATAGCGACGAGTAAGAGACAATAAATCATCAATAGCATCCTGTCCTTTTTCTGTTTTATCCTCTTCATCGGAATAATCATCATCCTCATCACTTTCACTATAAACATTTAATCTTGGTAACTTATCTAAATTGTTTAATATATCTAAAAAAACCATATTCTCATTCAATAATGATTTTTTATAATCGGGAAGATTAGTGTTAATATAGCGTTTCCTTAGATATGTGATTTCCTGCAATGAGCTGGAAAGAACAACAAGAAGGTCAAGATATTTTGATTTTAATGTGTAATTATCAGCCGCACCGACATCAGCATATTTTTTTAACAACATAATATCTGACAAACGGTCCCTTTCATTATTTATCAGTAACACCTGGGGGTTTGCTGACAGCTTACCGGCAGCACGAACTTTTTTCAGTTCTTCAAGAACCTGCTCAATTGAACTTTCTATATTTAGTTTAACTTCTTCTGGCAACCAGTCTGCCTTACGCGGGGATACTTTTAGAAGATGGTTTTGGGCTTCAAGCAGCAAACTCGCATTACCAGATCTTAAATAACGTTCTAACGTAATTCTGACATCAACATCAACAATATTTTTTGTTTTTTGATATTCATTTGAATATGCATATGGTTTTTCCATTTCTATCCAGCCCCAGATACCCACTGCAACCATCAGAAAAATGAATATAATAATAAGAGCGCTATTGATACGCGAGACTACTGCAAGATTCATCATTGAACTACCTGAACATTAATTTATCACACTATAAGTAATGACAAATTATATTTTTAATGTTACAGCAGTATGACAACAGCAAAATAAAGGCGCTGAGCATTGTAAAAGATGAAAACCAGTCACATTTGTAACAAAACTGACATATTATTACAGTAAAAAACTCTAACCACGAATAAAGCTTACTACTAACTCACGCAGCACCTGCTGTTTTATTGATTTATTTGTCAAATATTTATTTTCCCACCACCAGCCATCATTTTTCATATATACAGCCGCAGTGATGATTTTTTCCATTACGATGGCACATTCATCTTCAGAGTAATCATGGCTCATAATAATTCGGCCACTCCCTATCCAGCTAATAGAAAGCCCCATTGATCGCAGGTAAAATTGATACATCCAGTTATAACGACTGGGAACAGTAAATATAATTGTCCAAACTGAAGTCATATTAATTATATTAATTGGCAGCTTTTTTTCCTGCAGATTTATATTGAGTAATTTCACCCTGCTATCCCAAAATTCATCTATATTTTTATAACTTGATTGTATTTCCACAGTGTTTATCTTTTTAAGAAACTCATTCATTGTTGCCATCACTAATGGATGTGAATTAAAAGTTCCCCGGGCAAAGGAAATGTGTGCAGGTTGTTCATCTTTAAATCGCTTCATTAGATTTTTTTTCCCACAGACAACACCAACAGGCAGGCCGCCTCCTAATGTTTTACCATAAGTCACAATATCAGCTCTTACAGAAAAATATTCCTGCGCGCCTCTGTAGGCTAACCTAAAGCCAACAAAAACCTCATCCATAATAAAGACTATTCCACGTTCATCGCAGACTTCTCTTACTTTATGTAACCACTCAGTATATAATTTTCTGTCATAATGAGCTTTGCGACTGCTTGCAATCAAGGTAGCATCACTGGGAGGATTAAGGTTTGGGTGCATCGCTTGTAATGGATTAATCAAGACACATGCAATATCATTTCTGGTCTGAAGAACTTTTAAAGTATATTTATCCATTTCTTTAAGAGTATAGATATCATTATTACTTCTTTGGTTGCCCACACCTGGCTGCACACCATCCCACCAACCATGATAAGCACCACAAAAGCGGACTAAATGGCTTTTCCCCGTATGATAGCGAGCCAAACGAACAGCCTGCATTACTGCTTCAGTCCCCGACATATGAAAAGAGATCTCATCCAAACCAGATATATCTTTCAGGTACTTAACATTTTCAATAATAACCGGATGGTAAGAACCTAAAACAGGACCAAGTTCTTTAACCTGATTAAACCCTCTCTCCATACAATCCTTATAAAACTCATAACCGAACAAATTAACACCATAAGAACCTGTTAAATCATACGACCAGTTTTCATCCAAATTTTTAATTTGTGTACCCTTTGATTCACAAACAAGAGAACCCAGTTTTATATTACTTTTAATGAATTTTGAAAACTGGAATGGCACCCGGTATGAGCTGGTAAAACTAATATCGGAAATACTTTCCTCTAACTCAGCACTTTTTTTAATTGTTAAAGGTGAACTGTCAGATAATTCTCCCGCCAGCTTGTAAAATCCCTGTTTACGTTTATCTTCAATATGTTTTGGTGCACGATCAGCAGAAAAAAAAGTTTTTTCATCAAAACTATACGACGGAATAATTTTCGCAATACGACGAGCCATCTTAGAATGTCCTGCAAGTGACGGGTGTTTAGCTAAAGACAAACGCAACCTGATGTACGCCTTCCATAACAAATACACACCTATCACAAAAGAAACAACATACAAATCTATACTCATTAACAATTCCTAATATGCCACTAATTTTAATATGATGCATGCTAATTATTACAGTTACATTACCTGCTCATAACAACATGTATCTTTTAGCAGTATCAAGCACACTAAATACATTCATAAAGCTTTAATAAAAAATACATATTTCTATCAAATACACCACTTATAGTTTACTTCTGTTTCATTGAAACAAATTATATGCAGGTAATGACATGTTAATTACGATAGTAACTGAAACTTATATTCCCGATATAAATGGTGTTGCGATGACACTGGGTAATTTAGTATCTGGTGTAGCAAGGATTGGACATAAAATACAATTAGTCTGTCCCGAACGAAAAAAAAGAACGCCTGAATCATTGCATAAAAATATTTCTTACCATCCGGTTCGTGGAATGCCAATACCCGGATATAACGAAGTGCAGTTTGGGCTACCTTCAAAATCATTATTAAATAAACTATGGAAATCAAACATTCCAGATATTATATACGTCGCAACAGAAGGCCCTTTAGGATGGAATGCAGTTAAAACAGCAAACAAATTAAACATACCCATAATAAGTGGTTTCCATACAAACTTTCACTCCTATAGCAATCACTACAATATAGGGCTACTGGAAAAAGTTGTCGCCCGATATCTTGTAAAACTACACAATAAAACAGAAGTCACATTAACCCCTTCTACCGGACAAAAACTGACTATACAAAAAATGGGAATAAATAACGTGTCTGTTATCGGCCGAGGTGTTGATACAGATCTTTTTTCACCAAAAAAAAGAAGTCATAAATTAAGAGAAGCATGGGGAGTTAATACTATCAATGAACCTGTATTACTTTATGTTGGCCGAATTGCTGCAGAAAAAAATCTTGAACTGGCAGTTGAAAGCTACAAAAAACTGTATGAAATAAATAAAAAAATAAAATTTGTATTAGTTGGTGATGGTCCTCTGTTACATAAATTAAAGAAAGATAATCCAGACTTCATCTTCGCAGGAATTAAAAGCGGTGAAGAATTAGCTCAATATTATGCATCAAGTGATATCTTTATTTTTCCGAGCATGTCTGAAACTTTTGGTAATGTCGTTTTAGAAGCCATGGCAAGCGGACTCGGGGTTATTGCGTATGACTATGCTGCTGCAAGCATGCATATTTACCCGGGAAGAAATGGGCAGCTTGCATATTTTGGTGATTCATCTGAATTTATTAATAAAGCATGTATATATCTCAACAACTATTTATTTTTACAACGAATACAAATGAACGCAAGCCTATACGCCAGAAGCCAAAACTGGGATGAAATAGTAAAACAGTTTGAGAGCACATTATGTAATTACGCCTTCAAAAACTCAAAAAAAGAGATTATGTGTGGTTAATACATTCCAGTTTTATTTAATGCGAGTAAATAATGAGTAAAGTAACAGTATTTGGTGTTGGTTATGTAGGTCTGGTTCAGGCATCTGTATTTTCCGATGCAGGTCATCACGTGTGTTGTGTCGACATAGATGAAAACAAAATTAAAAACTTAAAGAAAGGAATTATCCCAATTTATGAACCTGGTCTGGAATCTTTAATTAAACATAATTACTCCGAAAAAAGACTGAGCTTTACCACCAATATTGAAGAAGGCGTTAATTATGCTGAATATCAATTTATTGCAGTCGGCACCCCTCCAGATGAAGACGGTTCTGCAGATTTACAATATGTCCTGCAAGTTGCAGAAAATATTGCCCGTTATATGACTGAGTCAAAAATCATTATAGACAAAAGTACCGTACCCGTTGGTACAGCAGAAAAAGTAGAAGAAAGAATTAAAAATATTTTAAACAATCGAAAACGACATATTCCATTCAGCGTTGTTTCAAACCCCGAATTCTTGAAAGAAGGTTCAGCTATTGCTGACTGCCAAAAACCCGACCGAATTATTATTGGTAGCAAAAATGATGCGGTCACAGAAAAAATGCATGAATTATATGCGCCTTTTAACCGCAACCATAACCGAATCATCGTTATGGATGTACGTAGTGCAGAACTCACTAAATATGCTGCTAATAGCATGCTTGCAACAAAAATAAGTTTTATGAATGAAATGTCTAATATATCAGATAAGTTAGGCGCCGATATAGAAGCCATCAGGCAAGGCATTGGAGCTGATAGTCGAATTGGTTATCATTTCATTTATCCGGGTTGTGGCTATGGTGGCTCTTGCTTTCCGAAAGATGTTCAGGCCTTAATACGCACAGCAGACGGGGTAAATTATAATTGCGATTTACTTAAATCGGTTGAATCAGTGAATAATCAGCAGAAAAACATTCTGTTTTATAAAATAAAGCAACATTTTAACAATGATCTTCACGGCAAAACTTTTGCAATTTGGGGCTTAAGTTTTAAACCGAATACTGATGACATGCGTGAAGCACCTAGCCGGGTATTAATGGAGTCATTATGGAAAGCGGGTGCAAAAGTACAGGCGTATGATCCTGAAGCAATGGAAGAATGCCAGAGAATTTATGGTCAACGTGATGAATTGAGATTGTCAGGCACTAAAGAAGAAGCATTAAAAGACGCAGATGCACTTGTTTTAGTCACAGAATGGCAACAATTTAAAATTGCCGATGAACAAACTATAAAAGAACTTCTCAATAAGCCGCTGATTTTTGATGGCCGTAATCAATACATACCCAAAACCATGCAATTAAATGGTATTAAATACTACAGTATCGGACGATAGTACATAATTCTTATCAGACAGCTACGACCTTTCCAGACGCATTTGTAACATTACATTATCATTAAACCTGTTCTAAACCATAAGGAGAATATTTTGTAGTAATAATTCGTAAAATAATTAACATCGCAATTACAGAAATGTTAACAATAACTTGCGATATAGAATATTCTCCATACCATAGGCTGATTAGCTCACCGATAAGAACGACTAACGCCGCATCTAATATAAAAGTCACCTTCACCCGGCCAAGCGTAAGATAAGATTGCAACGTTCGAATAAGTTCAAAAGTAGCCAGTAAAATAACGACTTCTTTTATCATTTTTTCTGCACCATGTGCCCAGTTTGTAAACAACTGTTGATACAAATGAATCATCAGGCTTATGATACCAGAGATTATCCATAGATAAATACATAACATTAAAGTGCCAACAAGAAGCCCGATAATTTTACTATGCCACTTATGATTTAGTAATAAGGTAGTATAAGGCGGATGGTTATTAGAGGTAAGTCCATTCATGTCAGATTCTCCAATATTATTGAAGAATAATCATAATAGTATTTTGTGACTGTGTTATTAATGATTTTTTACAAATACATGTAAAAATCATTAATGTCAGAACACCTCAGTAAAGGCCATTAATGTTATAGCAGAAGTTACAAAACCAATTCCTGCTCCAACCACAACATCAGACGGATAGTGTAAACCTAATATCATACGGGATACTGCAACCAATATACTGACAGGGGCAAGAATAGAAATAAATTCAGGGTAATAATAACAAACTATGCTACTAAAACCTATCGCATGCAATGTGTGGCCAGAAGGAAAGCTATATTGATCTAATGGTTGAGCCCCTAATGTTATCCCGTTATTAATAGCATAAGGCCTGGGCCGCTCAGTACGCTTTTTAAGATACAAATAAACCAATGTCCCACTCAGGCCAGCAACAATCATTTGCACTACCACAGTAATAGCACTCAACCCATAAAGTAGCGGCAAAATAATCATTAAAGTATACCAGAATATACCATTACCTAAACGTGATATGACGGAAAATATATTTTTAACCACAGTATAATGGCATGCCCGATTAAAAAAACCGCAAAGTTTCATATCAAAATAAAATGCTTTTTCATACATAATACTTTCCCCTCTTGAAAATCAGGCCACCAGTGATTCTTCTGATATTTTATCCTGGTTAATCATATCCAACATATCGGACCAGAAAATTAACTTTATTTCACCAGACTCAGTTTCGACTAAAGCTGTACAATGCTCTACCCAATCACCTGTATTAAAATAATTTATTCCATTTACGGTGTAAGATTTTGGAAAGTGAATATGTCCACAAACCACACCATCAACCTTATGCTCACGCGCCAGACCAGAAAGTAAATTTTCATAGGTGTTTACATGCTTCATTGCATTTTTTATATTATTTTTTATATAACTTGCCAGTGACCAATACTTGAAACCACAAAGTTTTCGTAACCGCCCTAAATGGCTGTTTATAAAAAGTAAAAAATCATAACCAATATCGCCAAGGTAACTCAGTAAATCTCCGAAATGAGCTTGCATAAGAGGATCGACCTGATCACCATGGACTACAAGTAACTCTTTTCCATCGGCAGTGGTGTGGTTTATATGTTTTTCAACCTTAATGTTCCCAATATACTTTCCAGAAAAATTCTTTAATGCGCTATCATGATTACCCGGGGTATATATTACTTTAGTCGAATTATCAGATATATTTTTAATTAACTGTAATACCTGAGTATGCTCAGACGGCCAGAAAATGTTTTTCTTTATCGCCCATAAATCAATAATATCACCTACCAAATATAAATATTCAGACTCGGTAACGGATAAAAAGTCATATAACGCTTGCGCATGACAATGTTTGGTTCCTAGGTGTGTATCTGAAATCCATATCGTTCTAAATTTGTATTTTTTATTATGTAGAGATAAATCCATAACCAAGATTCTCTGATAACTACTACTGAGCTTAATTAAAGTCTATCTATATGACAGGAAAGTTTAGGAAATTTGATGGTTTCATGACAGTTTTTAAAAGGCATAAAAATCATTCTGTTTTATTTATTAATAATTGTATTTTAATACGCTATAAACCTCCTCCCCCTCTGTCAAATAACATTTCCAATAATAAAAATGTCATAGTAAAAATATAATATAACTTTAAACAACAGTAATATTTATAATTAATGCGGTAAAGTCAAGCTATGTCAAAAACATCCTTATTAAGACGGATAACACAACAGGAAGATATTAATTTTCTTATCACCAACCGTATACCAAGGCGCTACGCAACACTCTTTATGGGATGGTTTAGCCGAATTGAGAACCCCATTATCCGTTATCTGACGCTGACCCTGTGGAAATTATTTGCAAGCGATCTTGAATTAGATGACGCCAAGAAAGAAAAATTCAGCAGTTTACATGATTGTTTTATAAGAGAGTTAAAACCCGGAGCACGTAAAATAAATATTAACGCTAAAATAATCACCAGTCCATGCGATGCCATCATCGGTTCTCATGGAGAAATAAATGGGACTAAATTATTTCAGGCAAAAGGATTTCCTTACACATTAGAAGAACTTTTAATAGATAAAAAACTCGTTGAAAGATATAAAAATGGCCGTTATATTACTCTGCGCTTAAAATCGACAATGTATCACCACTTTCACGCCCCATGTGCAGGAAAAATCTCACAAATAAATTACATCTCGGGTGACACCTGGAATGTAAACCCTATTGCTCTTAAACGTGTAGAAAAATTATTTTGCAAAAATGAACGTGCCGTAGTCGATATAATGGCGGTTGACTCAGGCATCGCTGTCACCATGGTTCCTATTGCTGCAATCCTCGTCGCCAGTATGAAATTTAACTTTCTACCTGAAATTTTAGACCTTAAATACAAGGGGCCAAACAGCATACCCTGCAGCACTTCATTCAACAAAGGTGATGACCTTGGATATTTTCAACATGGTTCGACTATAATTATGTTTGCAACGAATAGTGTAAACTTATCGAACACCATTATCGAAGGAAAACAAATTAATATGGGTGAAGAACTATTTATAAAATCATAATACATGAGATTCTGTAACATAAAATAACAAAATATGTCACAGCTGTGAAACAAAGTAGCATTAATATATTTATCATAATTGCATAAGCATAAAAAGGATCAAAATATGAAATTCTATGATGAACTTAAAGAGCAACGCTGGGATGATCATCGCTATTATCATCAGAGCAGGATTAACCAGTCACTGCATTTCCTAAGTGCTATTTGTTTTTTATGCTCTTATGTATTGCTTTTCATCAATCCTATAGCTGCTGCATTTTTTGGTTGGATATTAGCAATGGTTCTTCGTCAGTCAGGGCATTTTTTCTTTGAACCACTTAATTATGATAAAATTAATCAGGTTACAAATGAACATAAAGAAAAAATAAAAGTGGGTTATAACTTACACAGAAAAGCGATATTGATTTTAATTTGGCTGACAACACCTTTGCTAATATTTATATCCCCGGATTTTTTTGGTATCTTAGAAATTTATCATGACAGTTACGGCTATTTCTACAATTTAAGTATCTTATGGATAGCTCTTGGTGCCTCAGCAATTATATTCAGAACGCTCCATTTATTTTTTATAAAAGACATCCGTTCCGGACTCGTTTGGATGACGAAGATACTCACGGATCCTATCCATGACATAAAACTATATCATAAATCACTTTTGTATTTATTCAGAGGACAGTTATTAGATCCGATGGAACACGTTGTCAAAATGCATAAAGGCTAATATGTGAGTTTTGCCCGACTGGAAAAAATATTGATGATAGCCAAACCACTGATTGCAAGAACAATCAAAAATGAAACCGCATTCAGTACAGGTGTTGAGCTAAACCGAATCCGGGAATACAAATCGATAGGTAAGGTCGGATCTGAACCGATCAGAAATATTGTCGTGTTGATATTTGAAAAACTGAGTATAAAGGCGACCACAAACGCCCCTATTATCGCGGGACGAAGAAAAGGAAGTGTCACATGCCATATTGCTTCTAACCGTGTTGCATTTAGGCTCAGAGCCGCTTCTTCCAGTGTACGGTCAAATTTTTTCAGGCGCGCAGAAACAAGTAACATGACGTAGGTCGCGCCAAAGGAAAACTGTCCCAGGATAACCAGCCAGTAACCGGGGCGAAACAACTCAATATCAATACCAAACGTATCCTCAATATGATTGCCAGCCGATGTTGCGCTCAGTAAAATAGAAATCCCCAAAATCACACCGGGAATTACTAAGGGCGATAAGGCTAAAAAGTATAACAGACCTTTTAATCGGAACTGTTCTTCTTCAAATAGTAAAGCGGCAAGTGTGCCTACCAATGTGGATAAGGCTGCGACGAAAAACCCGGTACTAAGACTGGTAACAATACTCCCAATCAACTCTTCATCTGCAAAAAGCCCCTGCCGTTCATCAGTTGCAGAAAAAAACCAGTCTAAGGTAAAGCCGTTCCAGGGTAGCGAAATAAAATCAGAATCATTAAATGCCAACACCGAAATCGCAATCAGCGGCATAAGTAAAAACGTAAAAAACAGGAAAACATACAAACGATAACCATATTTGTAAACAGATGAAACCGGCAAAGAACGAATCATGATCCCACCTTCTCGAGCTTTTGACCGGATAATTTAAGTGCAAACCAGATAATGGTGGAAGACAGCATAAGCAATAAAAACCCGAATGCGGCACCTTCATTCCAGTTAAAGGTTTGCAAAAAATTATTATAAATTTGTTCAGTAAACCACAAAGAACTTTTACCGCCTAATAAATTTGGTGCCAGATAATCACCTATCACCAGCATAAACACGATAATCGCGCCCGAAGTAATACCCGGCATGGAATAAGGAATAATAATTTTGATAAAAATATCCCACTTTGATGCACCAAGATCACACGCCGCCTCAATCAGTGAGTCATCCAGGCTTTGTAAAGTCGACATAACAGGAATCACCATAAACAGCATAGACATATAAAGCAGACCAAGCACCATACTGAAATTGGTATACAACATATTAAGCGGTTTATTGATAAGCCCCGCCCACATCAAAAAATGATTAACAACGCCATGATCACCAAGCAATACCACCCAGCCGTAAACTGTTACCAACTCCCCTACCCAGAGTGGAATAAGTAACAGCAGCATTAAAAGACCTGCATTTTTTTTCGAGGTCACCTTGCTCAAATAAAAGGCAATAGGAAAGGCAACAATAAAAGCCAATAAAGTCACAGCAACCGAGTAAGTGGCCGTTTTTACAAAGGTGAGCCAGTAAATTTTTTGAGTAAAGAATTCAATATAATTAGCAAAAGAAAAAACCATCTCACCCATATCATCCTCAGCCTGAAAAGAGCTGATCAACATTTCAGCATGAGGGATAACAATCATAAAGATCAACCAGGTTAAAACCGGAACGATCAATATATAAAAGGTGAGATTAAAGTTATTTTTACTTTTGTCAGACATAAACTTTCTAAAAACACCTTATATCATTATGATGAATACCCACGTTCAAGTGCTGTCCCTCTTCGAGACCATCAAACTGGGCATTTTGTGGCAAGGATATCAATAACTCTTCACTGCTTTCGCTGATGACTGTAGAAAGCTTAGTATTTGAACCGTCAAAAAGAAGAGTTTTAATCGTCACCTCAAACTGAAACTGATTGCTAGCATCAAGAGCATGATCAAGATTGAGAATAAACGCTTCAGGACGCATATAAAGCACTTCAGGTGTTGCAACATCGGGAGTTATGTTTAGCTCAGAACGCTTTAAGCTCCAACCGCCTTTAGTCATTAGTGAATCAGCGTTGACTGACTTTAATTCAAAGCGATTAGTATCACCAACGAAACCTGCAACAAACGATGTAGCGGGATTTTTATACAGATTACGCGGCGTATCAATCTGTTCAAACTGACCATTATGCATCACCGCAACCTGATCACTCATGACTAATGCTTCAGACTGATCATGAGTAATATAAACAAAGGTGGTGCCAATTTCCTTTTGCAGTAGTTTAAGCTCCACTTTCATATGTTCCCTGAGTTTTCTATCTAAAGCACCCAAAGGTTCATCCAATAATAAAATGGAAGGTTCCATCACTAAGGAACGCGTGATAGCCACGCGTTGTCTTTGACCGCCCGACAGCTCGGTTACCTTTTTCTTCTCGTAGCCCTTTAAACCAACGCGCTCTAACATTTCATTAATTTTAAAATTAATCTCTGCTGATTTTAGTTTTTTCCTTTTTAAGCCAAACGCAATATTCTCCCTGACATTCATCATTGGAAAAAGCGCCAGATTTTGGAAGACAATATTAACAGGACGTTTTTCAGGAGGAATGCCCTTCATAGATTGGCCACGTATAATCACATCCCCTTCTGACTCTTGTTGAAAGCCTGCAATAATGCGTAAAAGAGTCGTTTTACCGCAACCGGATGAACCAAGAATCGAAAAAAAGCCCCCTTCTTCAACACTAAAATTTACATTATTAACCGCGTTAACATCATCAAAATGTTTTGAAAGGTTTTTTACTTCTAAAATTTTTCCCATTTAAAATCCATGCAAAAGACTGTTTTATAATTATTGTGCTCGACTATTCGACGTTAGATATTAACTCTACCTACTAAATACAAAACAACTTAACAAAATATGTATCAATATCAAAGTTAAAGCAATCTCATAATAAAGTGTTATAAACTTGAGATTGCCACGTCAGTACTTAAAAAAATAATTTTTTTAATACTTTCTCGCAATGACGGCTAACTCTAACAACGTAGGGAATACTCTGAGTGTCTAATTGGCTGCTTTAATTCTATCCAACGCCTTCGATTCAATCTTATCAAAACCCACCGGCACCGGAGGATGCCATTTGATATTATCAATATCCGCTTTTGAGAAAGACCTTTCAAAATCAGCCTTAATCGAGGCATCTAAATATTTGGCAGCCTCTTTAGAGGCCGTGCCATACTTTTCACTATTGGTGATCAATGCTGCATTTTCAGGTCTTGAAACAAAGTTGATCCATTGATAAGCGGCACTGACATTTTTTGCCTTGGCCGGAATAGCAAAGGTATCAATCCAGCCCAAGGCCCCACTTTTGGGCGCAACAAAATCAATATCAGCATTTATTTTATGCAGCGCCCAGCCTTTGGCATCCCAACCAGAAATCACGTTGGCATCGCCGCTTTTTATAATCTCAACCTGGGTATCACCACTTGTCCAGTAATTTTTCACCAGCCCTTTTGCAGCAATCAGCTGCTTTTCAACCCGATCAATCAACGCTTTATAAGCCTTTTTATCGTTATACAAGGCAAAAGGATCTTCCCCCATCGCAAAAGCAGCGCCAATCAAAATAGGGCGTTTTAGTCTGTATGAGATTTTTCCGGCATATTTCGGGTTCCACAGATCAGACCAGTCATTTGCTTCAGGGGCTTCTTTTTTATTAATAATTAAGCCAGTCGTCCCATAGACATGAGGCACACCATAAGATTGCCCTTTCACTTCAGTATTCTTCTTCACCGCCGCCACCATCGAGTCAATTAACAATGCTGTATCAACTTTGGAAAAATCAATCGCTTGATAAATCTTATATTTCTTTTGCACAAAAGCGATTCTTTCCTGACTCGGCTGTGCCAAATCAAAGCCCGCCCCTCTTGTCGCCCGCAGTTTGGCGATCATTTCCTCATTATTACTGTAGGTGACCTTAACCCTGATACCGGTTTCTTTTTCAAACGCCGTAATAACCGCTCTGGGCGCATACCCTTTCCAGGTGATTATTTTTAGCGTCTCTTTCGCCACCGCGCCGTATGAAAATAGCAGTACCATAGCGCCGACTATCAGTGTTTTTAAGGACATATTTTCTACTCTTGAGTCATAAATAAGTGAAGTTAATAATTCTAACACTAAAAGCAGCTATTTTTGTTGGCTGTCTTCGTATAGAATCGCCCTCAATTTTTCTTCTTTCCCCTTTCAAACGTGATACAAATAAATGACCCATAAAACGATAGTAACGCAGCCAACCGTAGTGACTCATAATGGCAATTTTCATGCAGATGATGTTTTCAGTATCGCTGCCCTTAAAAGCATACTGCCTTCTTTAAAACTCATTCGCACACGTGATTCAGACATTATCGCCAAGGCAGACATTGTGGTTGATGTCGGTGGTGAATATGACGCAGAAACAGGTCGTTTTGATCATCATCAACGTGGCGGTGCCGGTGAGCGTGAAAACGGCATTCCCTATTCCTCATTTGGTTTAATTTGGCAAAAATATGGCCTGGAAATATGTCAGGGCAATCAGGACGTCGCAAATGCAGTGGATTCAGGCCTGGTATCTAAAATTGATGCCATCGATTGCGGTCATGTCGAAGGTATTTATGACGGTATTAGTCTCAGCCAAACGATTGGCATGTTTAACCCAACCTGGCAAGAAGATAGCCATTTTGATAGCTGTTTTGATGAAGCAGTCGATTTTGCAGCACGCGTGTTAACACGCTTCATTGCATCGGCCAACGGAGGCATCAGTGCAAAAGCCGTTGTGGCTAAAGCGATTGAGGAAGCCGACGATCCAAGAGTGATCGTATTAGAAAAATACACCCCATGGAAAAGAACGGTCGACACCTTATCTAAAGAAGCGTTATACGTCGTTTACCCTTCTCAAACCGGCCAATGGAGAATTCAAGCCGTGCCGGTTGAACTCGGTTCATTCGAAAATAAAAAATCACTGCCTAAACAATGGGCTGGCTTATCCGACAAAGCCCTTCAAGAAGTCACCGGCATTGATGACGCCATGTTTTGCCATAATGGTTTATTTATAGCCGGCTCAGAATCATTTGAAAGCACGATAAAAATGGCATCTATTGCACTTAATGAATAATAAAAGGGCTATCAGATAATAAGTAGCAAAGAACAATGCCCTTTTATTTTAGAAATAATTATGCTCAGGCGTCCCCCAGCCTGCCCCATTAATGTATATTTACTCTAGCCGCCAACACTGAAGTAACCGGGATTTTTTTGGACAGATAGACCTCCTGAATATCATCACCACAACCCCGCTTACGTTTTTGCCTTGTTAATTAAGTGCTCAATCATATCCATTGGTAATGGAAAAACGATTGTATTGCTTCGTTCACTGGCAATTTCTGTTAGTGTTTGTAAGTAACGTAGTTGCATAGCTTCCGGTTGTTCAGAAAGTTTAGTTGCAGCCAATAATAATTTTCCAGCGGCCTGCTGCTCCCCTTCTGCATGAATCACTTTGGCGCGTCGTGTCCGTTCTGCTTCTGCCTGTTTTGCAATCGCACGGATCATCGTTTCATTAAGATCAATGTGCTTTATTTCTACGTTACTGACTTTTATACCCCAGGCATCCGTTTGCAAATCAAGTACATTTTGAATATCGGTATTAAGACGTTCACGTTCTGCCAGCATCTCATCCAGTTCATGCTGCCCCAGTACGGAACGCAATGTTGTCTGTGCAAGTTGGCTGGTGGCTTCATAAAAGTTCTCAACCTGTATTATTGATTTTTCAGGATCAATAACACGAAAATACACAACCGCATTCACATTCACTGAAACATTATCCCGGGAAATAACATCCTGACTGGGAACGTCCATTACAACGGTACGCAGATCGACTCTCACCATTTGTTGAATAACCGGAACAATAATAATGAAACCCGGTCCTTTTACTTTCCAGAAACGTCCAAGCGTAAAAACAACACCGCGCTCATATTCACGCAGAATTTTTATGGCACTGGCAAAAAACGCAATAATAAGTGCCATCAATATATACATGCTATATGCTGTCATTATTCTCACTCCTGTTTTGCTGTATCCAACGGCTCAACTTTCAGGGTCAAACCGTCGATACCAATAACCTTTACAGCCTGTCCTTTCTGTAACGGTGTATTACAGAGTGCACTCCAGCTCTCACTATGAATGTTAACCCTGCCCTCTTGTTCAAAATCTTCAACGACCAACGCTTCACTACCAAGTAATTCTTCCATGCCACTCACAACGGGTCGGCTTCGTGCTTTTACTGCCATGCTAACAACAAAGAAAAGTAAAAGAACACTGCTAACAGCAAAGGTGGCAATCACCGAAATATCAATACCAAAACCGGGTACATCGGTATCCATTAAAATAATAGAACCCATTACAAAAGCAATGACACCGCCTATACCAAGCACACCAAAACTCGGTTCGAAAGCTTCAGCTACAATCAAGGCAATGCCTAATAAAATAAGTGCCATGCCGGCATAGTTAACCGGTAATAATTGAAAAGAATACATTGCCAGTAATAAACAAATTGCACCAACCGTTCCAGGGACAATTGAACCCGGGTTATAGAATTCAAGTATCAGGCCATAGATGCCAATTAACATCAAAATATAAGCAATATTCGGGTTAGTAATAACGCTAAGAAATCGACTGCGCCAGTCCGGGTTGATTTCAGTCACCGTTAAACTTCCCGTTTTCAATCGAATCTTTTGTCCCTGAACAAACACCTCACGACCATCAATTTGTTTTAATAAATCGGCGGTACTGCCAGCGACAATATCAATAACATTTTTTCTCAACGCATCATCCGCAGGAAGACTGGCCGCTTCTCTCACTGCTTTTTCAGCCCATTCCTGATTACGACCACGCAGTTGTGCCAGTCCGCGTATATAAGCAACAGCGTCATTAATAATTTTTTTTTGTAATGCCGTTTTATTATTTTCCGGCGCCTGCTTATCTGTCTTGTCTTTACCCTTTTGAAAATCAGACGGTGAAATACCGCCCATCTGCACGGGGGTTGCTGCACCCAGGTTTGTGCCTGGCGCCATTGCCGCTATATGACTTGCGTAAAGAATGTAAGTACCTGCACTGGCTGCACGTGCTCCCGTTGGTGCCACATAAACCGCAACAGGTACTGAAGAATTTGTAATGTTTTTAATAATGGAACGCATGGCAGAATCCAAACCACCGGGGGTATCCATTTTAATAATGATCAGCCCGGCCTTTTGCAGTGTGGCCGTTTCAATAGCCCGGTTAACATAATCATCTGTTGCCGGCCCAATCACGCCATTGATAGTTAACTGGAAAACAGGATGAATGCTACTATTAGCAGATGCCATACTCAATAACGCACCGGCTAACAACAATAGTGACAGGATGAATCGTTGTATGAATCTAATCATATTACATGACTCCACCTCTTAGAGTGCTCTTATCATTATTTTCTGACAAACATAAATATTACTTATAAAACTGCTGGTTTCCATAACATGTAAACTTGCAGACAGTTTACCTGCTTAAAACACAAATCAATAACGACACTACAAGCACACTTTTTTTACAATAAACAATCCCATGCTATTAATCATAGCTCATAAGTAAAATAATGCCTTCATGCATTCTCTAAAATATAAAAACATTCGTCTCTTTTTACTGTATTAAAAGACACTATCTTCTGCCGCAGAGGGATCCCCACGAAATTTAGAGTTATAGGTCATTGCGAGGAAACACTGAAAAACACGTGTTTTTCAGTGTTGACACGGCAATCTCAGGGGGTAATTGTCGATGTCATGAGATTGCTTCAGTCACTTTGTTCTTTCGCAATGACGTGGTTTTAATCGAACATGAACAGGTTTTTTACTACGTATGTTTTTGATCTATTTTATTAATAATTTCGCAGGGATTCGTCAGGCTCTGCCCCTGTTATTTACGCGAATATAATAAAAGGTGTTAGAATGTAGTTGATGCTTATCTTACAAGCACTCATATTGTGAAAAAATAATAAAGGTAGTTTCAACCAGATATAATTTTAAAAATAGTAGCCAGCACCGGAGTTATGCATGGATTATAAAGACTATTACAAAATCATTGGTGTCGAAAAAGATGCCAGTCAAGATGAAATAAAACGTGCTTATCGAAAACTGGCACGAAAGTATCATCCCGATGTCAGTAAAGAAGCCGATGCCGAAGCGCGATTCAAGGAAGTTGGTGAAGCCTATGAGGCACTTAAAGATCCCGAGAAACGTGCCGCTTATGATCAGTTAGGTGCAAACTGGAAAGCCGGACAAGACTTCAATCCACCACCCGACTGGGATGCGGGTTTTGAATTTAACGGCGCGGGATACACGGGTGGTGATGCTTCAGATTACAGTGATTTTTTTGAATCATTATTTGGCCGCGGTTTTGGTTCAGCGCAGGCACAACATCAACATGGTGGTTTTAACGCACGTGGCGAAGATCATCACGCAAAAGTATTGATTGATCTTGAAGATGCGTATCACGGCGCAACTCGCGCTATCACATTACAGTCACCAGAACTGGATAACAGCGGCCATGTCATCAATAAACAACGCACCCTCAATGTTAAAATACCTAAAGGTGTTAAACAGGGACAACGTATTCGGCTGACAGGACAAGGTTCTGCAGCAATGGGCAACGCACCCGCGGGTGATCTCTATTTAGAAATTGAGTTTAAGCCACATAGTCTCTATCGGGTAGATGGACATGATGTTTATCTCGATTTTCCACTAACCCCCTGGGAAGCTGCCCTCGGTGCAACCCTTAAAGTGCCCACACCCAGTGGACTGGTCGATCTAAAAATTGCAGCAGGAACAATCGCAGGACGAAAACTGCGTTTAAAAGCACGCGGCATTCCCGGCAAGCCCGCGGGTGATCTTTATGTTGTGCCTCAAATCACCTTACCCCCTGCCGATAGTGGAACAGCCAAAGATCTCTATCGCAAAATGGAAAAGGAAATGCCCTATAACCCTCGCAGTAAATTGGGAGTATAAACAACCATGAATCAACAAATGCACACTGGAATTATAATAGACGAAGAAACAGAACTGTCTTTGAATGAGTTATGCAAAGCCTGCTCAAGTTCGGCCGAATGGATCATCGAACTGGTTGAAGAAGGTGCACTTGAACCCATTGGCTACCAACAAACACACTGGCGATTCTCAGGAAATAATCTACAAAGAGCACGCACCGCAATGAGACTGCAACGTGACCTCGGTCTTAACCTTGCAGGCATAGCACTTGCCCTGGATCTACTCGAAAAAATTGAAACGCTGGAGTCACGTTTATATCAGTTTGAACAAAAGGAATAAAGAGAATTTAAATGTATAAAATCTTTAATTTCTTTTTTGATTTTAAGATATTTTTTTACTTATCACTATTTAAGCAGTCAGGACTTCGATGAAGTATGCCAACAAACGCTTAAGCTATGTGCTTAACAAGCCGTTTGAATTCCTATATTCGGTTTTTGTTAGTTTTCGCGCTAACCAGGGATTACTGCTCTCCGGTGCGGTTGCCTATTACACCTTGCTTTCCATTGTACCAATGTTGGCGCTCATTCTTATTGCGCTTTCACAACTGACTGATGTACAACCTTTACTTGCTGCAACGCGTGAAACGCTGGATTTGATTGCACCTGGCCAGGCGGTTGATCTGGTAGCTCAAATCACCGCACTTTTACATAACTGGAAAATTGTTGGTGTTGTTGGCTTACTCATTTTATTATTTTTTAGTTCGCTCGCTTTTTCGATGTTAGAAAATGCCATGTCCGTCATTTTCTTTCATCGTGTTGTTATACGCCGCCGGCATTTTCTTGTTTCTGCCGTTATTCCTTATGCTTATATTTTTTTTATGGCACTGGGTTTATTTCTCGTTAGCACGGTAAGTGGCACTCTCCATTCTTTTTCGGATAATTCATTTACTTTATTGGGACAGACGTGGTCACTGGAGGGATATTCTGCAGGAATTATTTATCTTTTGGGTATTATAGGTGAGGTACTATTATTAACATCACTCTACCTGGTAATGCCATTGGGGCGTTTGGCCTTCCCGCATGCTTTAATTGGCGGGATCACAGCAACATTGCTATGGGAACTGACACGACATTTTCTGGTGTGGTATTTTTCGACACTGTCCTTTGTAAATATTATTTATGGCACCTTTGCGACCGCAATCATCATTCTACTGACGCTTGAAGCCGCAGCACTTATCTTATTATCAGGCGCACAGGTAATATCGGAATACGAACGTATCGAAAATTAGATAATTTCGGCGATGGTAAACCTGTAGAAGATGGCGTACCTCACAAAGGTGGATTATTTACAGACTTACAAAATCCGGAATTTTCAGCTTAAAAGGTGAATAACTTTAATCTATTTAATCTATTAAATAAATCTAATCCTTCAATAATACCTTCACACTCACAGACAAGGCATTCGCCAGTTCTTCCAAATCGTCCAGATCAATAAAACCCTGCCCTCGTTCCAGCGCATAGATAGTCGTAACAGCCAGATGGCTTTTATCTGCAAGTTGTTGTCTGCTCAATTTACGTTGACCACGTAACTCAAATACATTTCGGGCAAGCACTTCCCGCCAATTGTAATTTTCAGGAAGTTCGAGCGGAAAACTGTCATACAGCAAGATTTCATTACGAAGAATAGTAAGCTGACGATGGGCAGTAACACCAAGCCCCACACTACCGCGCGTTACCCAATTAATTTTGATTTCAATCGGGCCATCAGAAAATATCGTCCTTACAGGTGCCGCATCGTCCATGCCAGACGATGGCTGGATAGTAATAGACTGCCCTGATTTCCGTGTGAGTAAAAGCATAATTAAGCCCTCCTTGGTCTAAGAACTAAAAGCATAACATTATATTGTTCACATGTGAACAACTGGGTATGTTCATATATGCTACATGAAGTTAGCTAAAGCACTCGCAGAAAATTTAAGAAAACGTCGCGGAAAGCAGACACAAGAAGTCTTTGCCCGTAAATTGGGCATTAGCCGCGCCACACTCACCCGACTTGAAAGTGCGGGTCAAAATACAACCATCACTACTCTGGAACAAATCACAAAATCACTTAAATGCTCAGTCGGCGATTTGTTTAAGTAGAAAATTAGAAAGCCATAGATGACAGTGAAAAATTAACGCTAATATTCTTAAGCTCTTAATATTAGTGAAAAATACGATTTTTAAGACTTGACCTTGTAGTTCACACTGCGGAATCCTCCAAATATTAGGTTAGACAAATTAAAACCGCGAGTCCTATTAAATAAAATATAACTTACTGATTATATAAGTATTTATTATCAATATTTTCTTTCCTAGATAGGAATTATTTACTATAATTATACGTATGAAATCAAAGTCTCTAGCAAACTCAAACTTTTATTTGCGCGATAAGCTTAAATCCGATAAATATATAGCACGAAGTATTGCTAGTTCTACTGCGATTGAGACCGGCGAATCCATATGTAAAATAGAAAGTAAAATTACTCGCCAACGTTCTGCTGTGAATCGTGCAAAACTTGCCTAAAAATTTCTTTCATCGGCTCAACATTATCTAACCCTTCTCGAACAGCTTGATACTAAAGTCTCAATTCAAAACTACCTTTCAAATATAAAACCTATTACTTTAAAACCTGGGTATTAGGCATTCTTTAGTTCTGGTTATAAAGAGCTGATTTTTAGTAGATTACATTTTAATTAAAAAGAGCGCTAAGTTTTTCATATGCAGCTTGATGCTGAGACTTTTTCATTTCATCAAGATTCATTAATTTCCATTTTACAGCAGGCAAGTTCTCAACCCCATTTAAGTTGAGTAATCGCCAATCTGGTTTTTTGTTCTTAAATGACAACAAAAAGTGTTTATCTTCTTTGGTTAATGATGTATTTATAAGGCGAATCAACTCTTTACGTGTTAATTCAAGCTCATCAAGTGAAACATCTTTCTCTTCCATTTGAGCGAACTCACCTTCATAAAGATGTTTAATCTCTTTAAGCGTTGGGTTTAACAACTCAGCTATTGGTCGTGGGTGACTGATCAAATAAACAAGAAAGGCTTTTTTAATTTCCTCTGTTATACCTTCATTCTCAAGTAAATATTTTACATCGAATAAATCTCTGGGATGTTGGCGGTCAAGTGCTGCACAAATTTTTCCAGCATAGAGATCGGATAGAGCCACCACACGCATTTCAGCATAACCAAATTCATCTTCAACTTTTTCACATGCAGTCAGGATCTCAGGTTCGTAGACAGTACCCCGAAGTACAGGTGATAACTCAATCTTCACTTTAACATTGTTGCGCCCAATAATAAGACGTAGAGCATCTGTTTTATCTTTAAAAACTTCAAAAACAATCACATTGGTTAATGTATCAGCAATACGTTTTGAAATTCGTGAAAGAGACCGTGTAATATCATCTAATGCTTTATCACGGTTATTCATGGGTAAATACACCAAATCAATATCAACCGATAACCTGGGTAAATCACGAACAAATAAATTAATAGCAGTACCGCCTTTTAATGCAAAACATGCTTCTTCTGCTACCAAGGGTAACAGTTGCACCAACAACTGAACTTGCTGGTAAAAAACGCTGGTTCTATCCATGCATATGCTCCGGCACCGTTATATTATATTTATTATCTATTTTTCCTTTACTGGCTATCTGGCGTTTTCCTTTACCGAGATCAAACTCCCTATAATCAAGTTTTTGACTCCATGAATAATTTTGTCGTTCCGCCAACCAGAAAAATAAACGTTTCACTTTTACATTGCGGCAAGCATGAAGTAGCACACTCATTTTATTAGGTGATAAACTTGTCATCCCTTGCATTAACTCATCAGCATGTTCAAAACTTATGTTCTTTGGAACACTCAACAATATCTCGAGTAGTGCTTTTTCGGGACATGAAAATTTTATAGAAGGTAAATCATCTCGCCAACGATGCTCTAGTATATAGTTGTCCAGCTTGAAACCATCTACCCACAATATTTTTGTACTATGCCATTTAAATGTTTCTGGCAACGTTAATCTTTCCAGCCATGTGGGTAATTTTGCTTGTGCATAAAGGTGTAATGTCTTTTCGTTATTCGATACATACTGCGCATAACCTAGTAACGCTAATGCACTCAATCCACCAAGGTGAACCTCTTGCCCAGACATTTTTTGTAACGATATGACCACGCCTTCCCAACTAACTGGCATCTCTGCACGGGCATAGACGCCCGTCGCCAAACTGATTAATTTATGGCTTTTCAGAGCATTATCGACACGATGAACACCTATCCCTTTTGATAATAACCACTTTTTTGTGGCTACCATTCCCAAAGGTACTAATTGTGTGACTGTAGGACTGTTGTTTGTAGTATTCATGTTCATATACTCATAGATTTACGGTGAATATCGCCGTATTTATGAATATATATAAACTACACTATCTCTATATAGTTTACAAGAACTTATAAACACGGCGTTTATCGCCGTAGTTATAAGGTATTGTAAACCTTGATAGCATCTAAATAAATAGACAGAAAATCGTAAAACTACTTACTGTAGGTAAAGTAAAGAGATATGGCCACAGAGGGAAAAAAAATTTAATGGTGCCAGAGCCGGAATCGAACCACAGGCACAATACATTGATTATAAATGCTTAATTACGGTTCGCTTTTACTACATACCAACTGTTATACCAATAAATAAATCCCATGTATTTCAAAGGCTTAAATTTTCATAATATCTGTATATTAGCCAAAAACTGTTCACTGATGTTACTTTTTGAAATATCTTTCGAGATAGGAATAATCTCCTTTAATATATGTACACATATATTTGACTTTTATATATATACGTATATATTTAGATAATATATATGTACGGATATATTAGTTAGCTACTTAAATGAGGCAATCATGTTACCTATTACATCGCCAGAAACTCTTGGTAAGGTATTACGGCGTTACCGAAAAAATCTCGGTTTAACTCAGGCTGAAGTTGGAAAAAAGTTCAACATGACACAAACAACGGTATCTCAAATCGAGTCAGGTAAACCGGGCGTTCAGCTTGGCACATTGTTTAAGATGATGTCTGCCTTAAAACTAGAAATGCACCTTGAAGATCGTAATCAAACCAAAAATGATGAGGCACTTTGGTAATGGCATCACTCTTCATATATATGAATGGCTATGAAGTGGGTGAATATATTCAACATCGTAGTGGTGCGCAGGAATTTATTTATTGTGATGGCTGGCTCAATAATAAAAGGGCCGTCCCTTTGTCTCTGTCATTGCCTCTGACTGACAAAATCCATAAGGGTGATAACGTATATAACTATTTCGATAACCTCCTACCGGATAGTCCAGAAATACGAAAACGTATTCAATCTAGATTTAATGCTAAAACAAACCGCCCTTTTGATCTACTAGCCGAAATTGGAATGGATTGTGTTGGTGCAATACAACTTATGAGTGAACGTGCAGAAGTTAATATTAAAAAGATTGAAGGCAAAGCATTAACAGAAAGTGACATTGCTAAAAATCTAAAGAGCTATAAAACCTTACCACTTGGTATGTCGCGAGATCAGAAATTTAGAATTTCTATTGCGGGCGCACAAGAAAAGACAGCCCTACTCTGGCACAACGAACAATGGCAACGCCCTCTTGGAACAACACCTACTACTCATATATTCAAGCTGCCAATTGGCAAGATTGAACATGCAGGTATTGATTTATCTGATAGCGTTGAAAATGAATGGTTATGCTTAGAAATACTTAGGGAATTTGGCCTATCTGTACCCACTATTAGTATAGAAACCTTTGACGGTATGAAGGTACTTGTTGTTGAACGTTTTGATAGAGAATTCTCTGATGACAAAACATGGATCATTCGCCACCCACAAGAAGATATGTGCCAAGCAAATGGGATTTCACCTGCATTGAAATATGAAAATGAAGGTGGCCCCGGCATTGCTCAAATAATGGAACTTCTAAAATCTTCAACTCATCCTGAAGAAGATCGTAGACAGTTTATGACGATGGTGTTTTTATTTTGGCTTCTTGGTGCCATTGATGGACATGCAAAAAACTTTAGTATTTTCTTAAAACAAGGTGGGCGTTTCCAGTTAACACCTGTCTACGATGTTATCTCCGCATACCCACTTTCGGAGAAACGAGAAATAGAATACCGCAATTTAAAAATGGCGATGGCACTTCATGGTAAGAATACACATTACGCATGGCATGAAATCATGCTGCGTCACTGGTTTGCTGAAGCGAAGAAAATAGGTTTTCCTGAGACTGAAATGCAATCAATTATTAATCAAACAATAAACAATGTTGATTCTGTTATTGATAATGTTTCAGCAAGACTTCCGGATAATTTTCCAAGTGAAATAGTTGAACCAATATTTAATGGTATGAATAAGATTCTAAAAAAATTACCAGAGAACTCAGAAATTTAACACAATTCTGTCACTAGAGTACCAGCCGCAAGAAAAAACAAGAGTCGAAGAACGATTGTTTCTAATATTAGTAATATATTATTATTTGGTACCATCTTATTGTATTAAATGCCTTTTTACTTCTTATATTTTTTTGTATATCGAGGCCGATTAGCTTATAAATTAAGTGGTACATTCTCTTTCAAAGGATTGGATTATGAATTTACACAAATATTCTCTTGAACAACTCACACTGGCGGTTAAATCTTCAACTTCACTACGTCAAACTCTGTTAAAGCTTAATGTAGCTCCTTTTGGTGGTAACTATGATGTTTTACGTAAAGCCATTAAGTATTTTAGTTTGGATGCATCACACTTTGTCGGACAAGCATGGAATAAGGGTAAAACATTGGATGCTAAAGTTTCAATTCAAGACTACCTTTCAAATATAAAACCTATTTAATCATATAAACTAAAAAATCGACTTTTAAAAGAAAAGATTTTTGAAGCAAAGTGTATTAACTGTAATGCAAGTGAATGGTTAGGTGAACCCATTCCTTTAGAACTTGATCATATTAATGGGGATAACAAAGATAATCGTTTATCTAATCTACGCTTGTTGTGCCCGAATTGTCACACCCTTACACCGACCTACAGAAGTAAAAACAGAAGAAAGAGTACTTAACAACAGATTGCTTCGCGATGACTCGCAATGACAATGGAAGCAGAATTGCTCCATTAAATAATGGTGCCCAGGGCCGGAATCGAACCGGCACGGTATTGCTACCGAGGGATTTTAAGTCCCTTGCGTCTACCAATTTCGCCACCTGGGCAGATGACTGTCTTACTACTAACAAGACCAAAGCTTTTCAGAATGGTCTTGATTAGACGGAGCGTATTCTATGTGAAGTTGGTGTTTATGTGAATCTTTTATTGGTTTATTTAGCAATTAATTTGCATAAACCTTAGGATATTTTAAAAAAGAAAATGGAGGCGAGTCCCGGAGTCGAACCGAGCTACATGGATTTGCAATCCAGTGCATAACCGCTTTGCTAACTCGCCTAAAATGGGTGTTTATTGACCTAATTATAAGGTAAGGCCGATAAAAAAAAACCCCGGTTAGCCGGTTGCAGCGCCGAGGTTTTCAAAGCATTTGGAGCGGGAAAGGAGGCTCGAACTCCCGACCTGTACCTTGGCAAGGTACCGCTCTACCAACTGAGCTATTCCCGCTTTGAAGGCCGGTATTCTATAGATACAGGCCTGATAGTCAAGGGTAAATTGAGGTCTTTTTTTAACCTTTTTTGTTCAAACTTGGCCATGCTGCGATTAAATAGCTCACCATAGACCAGAGCGTTAATCCTGCTGAAATATAGAGCAATAAATAGCCAAATTGCAGCGGTGAGAACCAGCCAATGGGCTGTTCATACAGCATAAATCCTATCGCCCATAACTGGCCGGCTGTTTTCACTTTTCCGATATAGGAGACTTTTACTTTTACATTTGCACCTATGCTCGCCATCCACTCGCGCAGGGCTGAAATCGTCAATTCCCGGCCAATAATGACTGCCGCAGGAATCGCCACAAAAGCACCGGGATGTGCGCTGACGATCAAAATTAGCGCAATACTGACGGAGAGTTTGTCGGCAACAGGGTCTAAAAAGGCACCGAAGGCAGATTGCTGGTTGAGCTTTCTCGCAAGGTAGCCATCAAGCAGATCGGTTACGCCAATGACGAAAAACAGGCTGGCAAGCACGACATGCTGACTGTCAAATTTTGGCATATAAAAAATGATAACCAAAACGGGCAACAGGCCAATACGGCATAAGGTCAGTAAATTTGGGATATTTATATTCATATTTTAATTATTCACTATCCATATGGAAGGTTTCATATATCTTTTTAGCCAATTGTTTGCTGATGCCGGGTACTCTTGCCATGTCTTCAATACCGGCTCGTGTGACTTCTTGTAAGCCACCAAATTGTTTTAAAAGTTGTTGACGGCGTTTCGGTCCAAGGCCATCGATCCCTTCTAAAACGGATGTTTTACGTGCTTTTGCACGTCGATTGCGGTGACCACTGATTGCAAACCGATGAGCTTCATCCCGAATTTGCTGGGTTAAATGCAATGCGGGAGAATCAGCGGGCAGTATAATCTTGCGCTTTGTTGCAGACAAGTAAAGCGTGTCTAAATCTGCCTTGCGCCCTTCTCCCTTGGTCACACCGATGAGCAAAATATCATTGATTTGCAGCTCTTCTAATACGCTTTCGGCCTGACTAACCTGGCCTTTGCCGCCATCGATAAACAGAATATCCGGTAACCTGGCCTCACCCTCTTTTAAACGTTTATAGCGACGCATTAATGCTTGTTTCATCGCTGCATAGTCGTCACCGCCGGTAATGTCTTCAATATTAAACCGACGGTAATCTGCTTTGAGCGGCCCTTTCTCATCAAACACAACACACGAAGCCACCGTGGCTTCTCCCATAGTATGACTAATATCAAAACACTCCATGCGTGTTGGCATTTCATCTAATGCTAAGGCGGTTTGTAATGCTTCATAACGTTGCAGCACCGTTGCGTGGCTGTTTAAACGCGCTTGCAACGCTTGTTTTACATTTTGCTCTGCCATTTCTAGCCAGCGAGCGCGTTGCCCGCGCGGTTTTGATTGTAGTTTAACCACACGATCACTTTGCTCTTTTAATACTTGTTCCATCAACGCTTTGTTTTCAATCTCGTGACTTAAAATAATATCATTAGGGATTTCCCGGCCATGACTCTGGGCATCGCCTAAATAATATTGCGCAAGGAAGGTGTTCAATATTTCAGCGGGTTCGGTGTTTTTTGCATTCTGTGGAAAAAAGGTTTTATTGCCTAAGTTACGTCCGCCCCGAATTGAGAAGAGTTGCACGCAGGCAATCCCATTTTGTAATGCCACTGCGATAATGTCCTGATTACCGCCTTCACTATCGATGTATTGTTTTTCCTGGATACGTTGCAGGCTGGCAATTTGATCACGAAAGTGTGCCGCTTTTTCAAAGTTTAAATCTTTTGAGGCCTCTTCCATGCGGGTAATAAGTTGTTCAATAACAATATTGCTTTTACCTTGTAAAAACATCACTGCATGATTGACATCTTCAGCATAGTCTTCTTTTGAAACTAAACCAACACACGGTGCAGTACAGCGTTTTATTTGATGCTGTAAACACGCACGTGCCCGGTTGCCATAAAAACTATCTTCACATTGACGCACCGGAAAAATTTTTTGTAACAAACCCAACGTTTCACGAACCGCGCCCGCACTGGGGTAAGGCCCAAAGTAACGTCCCTTTCTTTTTTTTGCACCACGATGAACACTCAGGCGTGGAAATTCATGTTCACTTGAGAGGTAAATAAACGGATAACTTTTATCATCTCTGAATAAAACGTTATAACGCGGCTTTAATGATTTAATTAAATTATTTTCTAAAATTAAGGCTTCATTTTCGGTATGAGTTACCGTAACGTCAATGTTTCGAATGTACGAAACCATGACCCGCGTCTTTGGGCTGCTAACATTTTTTAAAAAATAACTTGAAACACGTTTGCTTAAATCTTTTGCTTTGCCAACATAAATCACCACACCCTTTTCATCGAGCATACGATATACACCAGGCTTGTGCGGAATATTACGCAACGCCGCTTTAGCATCAAATTCAGGTTGGGTACTCATTACTGTTTACGACCCGGTATATTTTTCAACACCGTAGGCTTTACATTTTTTTTAGGTGTTGTAATGACTGTCATCATCATAGTGGGTTAGCTTTATATTCAAGAAATATCGTGAGTGCGGATAAATTCAGTATTTTAAATTGATGTTGGTAGAAAATTTTACCATTATTACGCTGTTGTTTGCCTTAAAAAGTAATGAGCTTTTTAATTAAAATAACAATTTATGACAAAGTAGACTCTTCAACAAAACCATATTGCATAGCAAGCTTGACGAGTTCCATATCACTTTGTACTGAAAGCTTTGAAAAGAGTCGATAGCGATAGGTGCTCACTGTTTTCGGGCTCAAACTTAACGCTTCAGAAATTTCATTCACCTTTAAACTTTTGAGCGTTAAACTTAATACTTGTAACTCGCGCTTAGAGAGGTTAATAAAAGGACTCTCTTTGCCAGTACCTGTATTCACTAACGCAAGTTTACGGGACACTTCGTTGCAAATGTAAGAGCGTGATGCCATCACTTCTGAAATAGCATGAGCTATTTCCTGAATGCCAGAGTCTTTGGTAAGATAACCATGCGCACCGGCTTTCAGCAATCGTTGCGGAAAGATTTCATCACTGTGCATACTAATAATCAGGATTTTAACATCAGGAAAATCACGATGGAGTCGTTCCGTCGTTTCTAAGCCATTCAGTTTTGGCATATTGATATCAAGAATCACAACATCAGGCTGTTTTTCTGCTACCAATGCTATTGCATCCACACCATTATCTGCCTCACCAATAACAGTAAAGTGTTCTATATCATCAAGCAGACGCTTTAACCCTGTCCGAACTAAGCAGTGATCATCAGCAAGAATAATTTTAATCATAAGTCACAGTGCAATTTGTTGTTTTTATGCTCAAACAATACCGCAAATCCCCTATTTTGTGTAGATTTATTGCACATTTGCTTTCTATTACATTTATTTCTAAAGGTTATTTATGTCACACCGATATACAGACTAATAATCCACACTAATAGGTAAATATAATGGCAAAAATACTCGCAGTTGATGATGCTCGTGTTATTCGAGATCTGGTTTCAGCAGTCCTCATAGAAAATGGACACACGGTAACAACAGCAGATGATGGGGTAAAAGGACTTGAGGCCAGCAGATCAGAACAGTTTGATATGATCTTGTCCGATATTAATATGCCCAATATGACAGGAATAAGCATGGTCAGCAAAGTACGTCGATTACCGGGCTATGAGCACACGCCTATTATCATGCTTACAACGGAAAGCAGCGACTTTAAAAAAGATAAAGCGAAGAAAATGGGCGCTAGCGGCTGGTTACAAAAGCCATTTAATCCGGAGCGCCTGATGAAAGCGGTCAACAAGCTTATAGGCTAATAGATCACTTAAATAAATTAGGGATAGATTTGCGTAAGTGCATCATAATATCGCGGACTTCAATTTCAATGATTTGATCCGCGACCCACTTTTGGTTCTTTTCACCCATAACTAACGCCATTTTATCACCAAAAAAACGTTTCATAGGGAAACTTGGCCCATCTTTCGCGTCATAAGTAAATTCGGCGTAATCATTAATGCGCTCATTTAATAATGAGACAAACTCATCGCGATATTCACCCGAACCGATTAAATCACGCTTATTATCTTCTAAATGTTTTGACGTTTTTGTCACCAGCTCGGTAATAAAGCGCACACGCTCATTTTCATCAAAATTCTCAATCGTCATTCGATCAATCATATGAATAGTGAAAATGAGAAATTCGCTAATAATGGCTAATCGTTGTTTGTGAGTATCGGTTTGAAAGTCATTATTTTCTAAACTCAGTAAGCAATTCCCGGCAATACGCCAGACGATAAACGCAACCGCACCGGCAATTTCTTCAACAGAATGGGTTTTACCCCGTTTACTCCAACGACTCTTTATTCTCACAATAAAAACCTTTTAAATTCAATGAATTAAAATAAAAACTTAAAGTAATTACTTTAATAAGAAAAGCCTAATTATAGCTTAATATGGCACTAAATATAGCGAATCGTATATTTTACTTTATCGTAAATTCTACTCAATACCCCCAAGGTAAGATAAGCTGAACACATGCAAACCCGAAAAGCACTGCTTACAGACCTGACAAACACGGTACAGCAAAACTGCCATATTGCAGATGCGCTCTACGCGGGTGATTACACCCTATGCATTTACCTGCTGAAAATGAGAGAGCTATACCGCTGGGAACAAAACAAAACCTTTTCAGCAAACCTCAGTAAAGAAACCGTTGGCAACTGGTTAAGAAAACGAGAAGCCTTGTGGCATGAGGTTGAATCATCCGATTATCAACATATACAACTCAATGAGCAGACCATTCCTCCTTTTGAGTCCAACATAATGAACCGCGCGTTAGTGCCGCACCAACTCGTTTACAGCGCCGGTATGGGGCTGAATAACCGGCCGCACTTTTTCCTGGCTGAACTGGAACACTACGAAAAACACGACGACTATGCGCTTTATATTGCCGGCAAAGAATATGCACGCGATATGTCGGCACCACCGGCCATGTCACATGACAAAACGATTTATATTCGCAAAGAAAGTTTCCAGCGCTTTTTATGGGAGCAACTGGAAACATGGCGCTGGAATAAAGCCGATAATGCCTTAGGCCGTGCCTTCGCCTGTTATGACTGTGACAATAACTTAGACAGCGCACTAATAGAAATGACCAACACTGAAATTGAAAATGTCATCCAGCATGAACGTGGCGAAATTGAGGCCGGTATTTTATTAGGCGACGAATGGCAAACACTTTTATTTTCTTTACCCTACTCCAAAGCAACGTTAATGCTGCGCGCTATTCGCGATCATTTAGCCGATAGTTTAACAACACTGCCTTTTTTATTAGAAGCAAACTCGGCACCTTCATGGCACTTTTATTTTGGCAATTTAAATAACATGCGAAAAGATCTCTATCCTGAGTTAAAACATGCTTATGATATATGGCATGAAACGGGTTCATTAAGTAAAATGCAAGAAACTATTTTACACGGCAAACAACACTGGTTAACTCTCTGCCAGCATGTCTTACAAATAAATGAAAGTGATATAAAAACACAACAAACAAAAATTGAACACTTAATTGAACAACAACGTTTATAATCAGGCTTCAATAACAGCAACCAGGAAATTTCATGTCACAACCTGTTAAACTCAAAACCTTAAATGAAGTTAAACCCAACACTTTTATCTTCGAGCAACATGGTGCACTCCCTGCTCCACTTTGTGAAGATATGATTGCGCGTTTTGAAAAAAGTACAAGCGATCAATTTCAGGGCAGAATTGGCCAGGGCGCAGCACAGGATAACAGCGTTAAAAAAACGACTGACTTGTTAGTGAGTGGTAATGAAAACTGGAAAGATGTCGACAATAATTTATTTCGTTCTATGAGCATTGCCATAAAAGAATTTCGTGAAGCTTATCCCTATTTTAAAGGCCCTTTTAAAGACATGGGCTATGGAATACAGCGTTATAACCCGGGTGAATATTATCACTGGCATATTGATGGTGGCTCACATGACTTTAGTCAACGCCAACTGGTTGCGCTATGGTACTTAAATGATGTGCCTGAAGGTTGTGGTGGTGAAACAGAATTTTTATTTCAAAATATAAAAATAAAACCAGAGAAAGGAAAGCTCATTTTGTTCCCGCCTTTTTGGACACACGAGCATCGCGCTGTAACGTTAAATGAAGGGGTAAAGTATATTGCAACAACATGGATTGTCTTTGCATAATTTAAAAAGGATGCCACGGCATCCTTTTTAAATTCTATATATTCATTTTCAATAACTACATGAAATGAATTTCCTGTATTTCATCACTCGAATCAACAATAACACTTTCAATGTGCGGCGCTTTACTTAAAATATACGCCGACATCATTGTTGCCATATTACGATTTTCATTTTCGATCGCAGTTACGAGCTTATCGGCTGCAATTTGGCAACGCTGTTCACCATTTGGGTTTTCTACCCAAAAACGCCCCATTTGATAACCCTTATCTAAATCCTCATCAACCTTTGCAAAAAAATCGCGCGCTTCAGACAACATGGAGTCTGGTACGTTAATATCTACATTTACACCATCTACAGCAACATTCAATAACATTTTAATTCCTTCAAACTATGAGGTTTTAGCTTTACATCTAAGGTATTATTATACATCACATCGCTTTTCAGGTAATCATTTATGCTTATTACAATTCCAAATTTATTGGACAAACAACGTCTTGACTTTATTCAGCAGACACTCGAAAAATCGAACTTCGTCGATGGCACCTTATCTGCGGGTATGGCAGCAAAACGGGTAAAAAACAACGAAGAGCTCGCGGCCAGTGAGCAACAAATGCAGCAACTCAATAACCTTGTTATGGGTAGTTTAGTGCAGCATAACGAATTCAAGGCTGCCGCTATTCCTTTGCGTGTTGCAGCGCCTTACTACGCACGTTATAGCAAGGGGATGACCTACGGCGATCATGTTGATGATCCGATTATGGGCAGTGCTGGCCAGCAATATCGTTCAGATGTTTCAACAACCGTATTTTTAAATGAGCCCGCTGAATATGAAGGCGGCGAACTGGTAATCAGCACCTCATTTGGCGAGCAAAAAATTAAACTCAGCGCAGGCTCAGCGGTTGTCTACCCCTCATCAAGCCTGCACCACGTTGCCGAGGTGACTAAAGGAACGCGACTGGTCGCGGTAACATGGGCGCAAAGCATGATAAGAGAGCCCGCTAAGCGTGAGTTGTTATATACGCTAAATCAAGCGCGAGAGTCTTTATTAAAACAACGTCCTGATGATGAAGAAACTAAAAAAATAGATGTCTCGTATGTAAACTTGTTTCGAATGTGGAGTGAGCTTTAAAAATAAAAACCTGTCATTGCCATGGTGCAAAGTGACTGCTGCAACCTCAATATGGATCTTACTTTCCTGGAGATTGCCACGCTTTGCTCGCAATGACAAAAACTGTCCTGTCATTGCGATGGAACAAAGTGACTGCGGCAATCTCATGATGAATCGCACTTTTTTGGAGATTGCCACGCTCTCGCTCGATGCCTTAACGTGTGCAACACGTTAAGGTAATACTGACGAAATGCCTAGCGGCTCATTAAGTGCAATGACAATAAAACATAGAGGCATAAAAAAAGGCGCTCTGATTGTTATATCAGCAGCGCCTTTTCTCAGTATTCAAACGTTGTTCTTAAGATTGGAACCAACGAGTTGAACCTTTATCAGCATGAGCCATTTCATCAACTTTGTTTGCTAACTCTTGATATTTTTCAGCGTAACCGAATAAAGGATGACCTTCTTCAGCAGCGAAGTATTCAGAAGAATCAACACCATTTTTAGTTTCATATTCTTGAAACATTTTTTGCATTTCGAGCATTTCTGCGATTAATTTTGCTTTGTCACTCATTTCTAAATCCTCAGTATGTAAATTGCTTTCCGATTATAGCCGAAAAACGATTGTTGTGCGGAGTCTAAATCCCTAAACCGAAATTTAACAGTCTAAGCGTACTCAGACTATACCCATTTTGGTCTAGATCACGCTTTAATAAACGGGTTAAGGCTTTCAGGCCTAATGCAATGCCGTTCAGTTAAACATATAAAATTAAAAAAACCAGTTCCCTCCCCTTCAGGGGGAGGGCAAGGGTGGGGTGGGCTTAATTCTTCCCTCCCCCCGAAATGGGAGGGGGGATAAAAATAAAACCTTAAGTCAACGACGTTACTTAGTAGCCGCCTTTACGCGTACTTTTTGGTAAACCCGCAATCTTACGACCCTGTTTAGAAGGCATCGTAGGGAACATTTCATACATGAGTTTAGAACTCACTTTTTCACCCCAGGCTTTGCTCATTGCTTTTAAAATTGTACGCTCATTTGGCTCTGCACCATTATTATTAACGTGCTCATCGCGCAAATAGTTTACAACATCCCAATGTTTTTCAGTCATTGGTAATTCATCTGCATCAGCAATAGCTTGCGCTACGTCTTGATTCCAATCATTTGCGTCTTCAAGGTAACCATCTTCTGTCGTTGCGATAGTTTGTCCGTTTACTTCTAAAGCCATTTTCATGTCCTCTATCTAGATTTTATCTAAAATGTATTAAATTCTTTCGTAGCAGCGTACCAAATTAAATCACGCTATATTAACGGGCGCTTATTTAAGCAGAAATTCAAATAAATTTAAAGCCTTTAATCATCCGAATTTACCGCTTTAATATCTTTTTGCGGCAAAAATATTCCACAACCCAGTTTTCTGCCCTCACCTAATCCATATTGTTGCAAGCGAATAGATTCTGCTTGCGTCAATTCTGCGACCATTAAGCTACGTGTAACCCGTTCACCCCCATTTGGAAGTTGGACAACACGCTCTTTACCCGCCATCATTTTATTAACAGTAATATCAAGTGACTTAAGTTCATTGAATGCCCATTGCAAAAAATCATCTTCAACCATACGGTTACCAACTAAAATCGAACGGCAGAATGTAGTGGGTAAATCACTTAATTTTTTAATTGATGTTTTACCCAGTTCAATATCATAGCCGGAAACATTGATTGTATTACCCGTTAATTTTTCAGCATCTTGCAAATAATCTTTAGAAATCCGAATCGATAATTTTTGTCGCCGCGACAAATAAATTAATTCATTCGGATCACTTGAGCGTTCCCAACCATTGCCAGACTCCGCTCCATTAATGGGATGAACGCCGGCAAACCTATCATCTTTTAGTTGCGGTAAAACGTGACTTAAACTGTCATAAAGTTCCTGCATATGTTCCAGCGGTAAACATTTACACTTAACAGCATATGAGAGATCAATAACATCATCGGGAATCTGATACTTCTCTCTTTTTTTATCTTCGTTCCAATACATAATATCCTACTATATTAGCTTTATATTGAGGTAAATATTTTAAATAGAAGTAAAAGCGGCTTCTAATTGTTCTTCCCAGTTTTCAGGTGTATCGCTAAAGGGCGGCTTTACATCAATACGAAAAAACATTTCACCGGCTTTGCCTTTTTCTGAAACTGCATTTTGAAGTTCCTTAAAACTTTCCATAGCATGACCTTCCATTAGTACTTCACTTAAATACAACATATTATAAATTTCCTAAAACAAATTTAAACTATAACGACATTGCCTGAGCAACATCATTAAATGAGGTATCGCGTAAACGATCATAATATCGCCCACGATATATTAAACGTTGTTGTTCACCTTCTTCATCATTTTTAAATGAAGTACGGTTATGCAACACATTATTACAAATCAGCCCTTGCCCAGGCTCAAGACGATGACGAAAAATCCAGGGTGAATCACTGGCAAGAAAATCATCAATCGCATTTACCGCTTTTGCGGTAATCTCATCATCTGTCCAAATAATATTTCTTTTGCGCGCGCTATAGCGCATATGCAATGCGCCTGTTTGTTCATCAACAGAAAAAACAGGCCCTGTTTGAGCACCCCGAATTTCTACCCCATTCTCAATATTAGGTGGAATGGTCAACACCCCAGGGTTCATCAATGCAGATATATAGGCAGGATCAAGATCTCTCAAGTGCATATAGATCATTTCGTGATCGACAAGTGCATTTACACCACCTTCCACTGCATTATTAGCACAATGCAGGATGACCCCTCTAATTTGTTGCTGCGGTAAATTGTAATAACCATCAGTGTGCCAGCTCAATTTAAGGTTGCTGTAGGGAATATAGCCCTGTTTTCGGCCTCCCTCTATGACTTGCAGCGAAGTGATATTGTCATTATCTGCACCAAGGTTGTCATCCAGCCGATTTAAGCCAAAGTCTTGTCCCATTTTTTGTACAATTTTTTTGTCGGTAAAATCAGATCCTATATTAATAGTATAGATAGCCATATTAGCGCGAAGAAAAATTTTAGCGAACTCGTCTAGCTCTGCTTGACTTAAATCAAATGGGTTTTTGACCGAAACGAGTAGTTCACCTGCTGATTTAGGATATACCGATAATTTCCAGGAACGCCAGAGCTGGTAAGCTTCTTCTGCTTCGTTTGAGAGTGTAAAAGGTGAGTAATTTTTAGCCATAATTGTCGATAAGTTTAAGTTATACCTCTCTAAGTATTGCATTCTTTCGCGGCAACAGTAAAATACGCCCACGAACTATACGGTAATCCTGAGTCTTTTACTAGGTTATACCGAGATGTATGTTTTAGAGCGGTAAAGATATTAAGGGCTCTTATTCGTTAACGCGATAAGTTTTCCTCTTGCTTAAAACAATTTAAGCATAAATGAAGCAGCAGACTAAATATCTAGCATGCTATAGCTGTTAACTCTTTGTTTTAATAAGGATTAGTGGGTATGTAGGTGCTAAATATGCAGTTTACGATGAGGTTTAGGTTGGTTCCCATATACCCATAAAGGGATAAGCAGGTGTCACCTAATCCCCCATCGGTGTGATTTTCGTCATGTCACGAGACACATAGACTGCGTCGCAACTGAAAAAGTACTTTTGTTGTGATTTTGAAGACCAACATAGGGTGTCTTCAAAGTTATAACTACACAAGAAGTAGGTAGTTCTTATCTCGATAAGAGCTATACTAATAAACTTTTACTTAAAAATTTTGTAACGCGCTAACGGATAACCCGATTTAGGAGAACGCAATGTCAAAAGCTACAATTCATGACACACCAATGCTTGATGAATTAGAAAAAGGTCCATGGCCTTCATTCATCTCAGGTTTTAAACGTCTTCGTGACGACCACCCAAGTGAACATATCAACAAAGCTGTTGGTGACTTACTTGGTCAATTAGAACACTCTTACGAAACTCGTAAAGGTTATTGGAAAGGTGGCACCGTATCTGTATTCGGTTACGGCGGTGGTATTATTCCACGTTTCTCTGAAGTTGGCGGTGCTTTCCCAGAGTCAAAAGAATTCCACACTTTACGTGTACAACCTACTCCAGGTAACTACTACACAACAGGCATGATGAACCAACTGGCGGATAGCTGGGAAAAATACGGTTCTGGCCTTATCACTTTCCACGGTCAAACCGGTAACATCATGTTTATCGGTACTGACACCAACAATATTCAGCATTTCTTTGATGAAATCAATGACTACGGTTGGGATTTAGGTGGTGCAGGTCCTTGTGTACGTACTGCTATGTCTTGTGTTGGTGCAGCGCGTTGTGAGCAATCTTGTACTAACGAACATGCGCTTCACCGTCACTTAGTAAACGAATTTACTGATGACGTTCACCGCCCAGCACTTCCATACAAATTTAAGTTTAAAGTTTCTGGTTGTCCAAATGATTGCCAAAATGCTATCGAACGTGCGGATTTCGCAGTTATCGGTACATGGCGTGATGACATGAAAATTGACCAGGCTGAAGTTAAAAACTTCATCGAAGCAAAAGGCCGTCAATACATTATTGATAACGTTGTAACACGTTGCCCTACTAACTGCATGACTTTAACAGACAGCGATGAGCTGAATGTTGATAACAGCAACTGTGTACGTTGTATGCATTGCTTGAACGTTATGACTAAAGCCTTATCTCCTGGTGATGACAAAGGCGTTACAATCCTTATCGGTGGTAAACGTACACTGAAAATCGGTGACTTAATGGGTACAGTTATTGTGCCATTCAAGAAGCTTGACACTGCTGAAGACTACGAAGAAATCGTTGAAATGGCTGGTGACGTAATCGACTTCTTTGCTGAAAACGCATTAGAGCACGAACGTACTGGTGAAATGATTGAGCGTATCGGCTTAGTTAACTTCCTTGAAGGTATTGATGTAGACGTTAATCCTCATATGGTTGGTAGCCCTCGTCAATCTTCATACGTTCGTATGGACGGCTGGGACGAAGAAGCTGAAAAATGGTTTGAACGTAAAGCTGAAGAAGCTTCTGCGTAATTCAGGCACATTTAATTTTAAAACGAATTTGATTTAAAGAACTAGGAGATTAACATGGCTCTTGAAGACATGCGTTCACCGATAGAATCGGGTTGCCCAGACGGCTTCCAATACATGCATCCAACAATGCGTAAAAACTTCGGTCAGTGGAAATACCACGAACATCCAAAACCAGGTGTTTTATTACACGTTGCACACAGTGGCGACGAAATCTGGACTGTTAAAGCAGGTACTCAACGTATTTTAGATGTTTACTCTTTACGTACATTAATGGATATCGGTGATAAATTTGCTGATGGTTATATCCGTTTCACTTTACGTTCAAATATTGAATATATGGTTACTGAAGAAGCTAAGGTTGAGCCTTTAATTAAAGCTTTAACTGATGCAGGTTTCATCGTTGGTGGTACTGCAAACTCTGTTGCTATGATGTCTCATACACAAGGTTGGTTACATTGTGATATTCCAGGTACTGATGCATCTGGTGTTGTTAAAGCAATGATGGATGAGTTAATTGACGAGTTCAGAGAATGTAACATGCCTAACCGCGTACACATCACGACGTCATGTTGTCAAATCAACTGTGGTGGTCAAGGTGATATCGCGATCAATGTTCAACACACTAAGCCACCTAAAATCAATCATGATTTAGTTGCTAACGTTTGTGAACGTCCAACAGTTGTTGCTCGTTGTCCGGTTGCTGCGATTCGTCCTGCAATGGTTAACGGTCGCCCTTCTTTGGAAGTTGATGAGAAGAAATGTATCTGTTGTGGTGCATGTTTCCCACCATGTCCTCCAATGCAAATCAATGATCCTGAAAACTCTAAGCTTGCTATCTGGGTTGGTGGTAATCACTCAAATGCACGTAGCAAACCTTCGTTCCAAAAATTGGTTGCTGCTGGCGTACCGAATAACCCACCACGTTGGCCTGAAGCGACGGCTATCGTTAAACGCATTCTTAAAGAATACAAAGAAGGCGCTAAGGATTGGGAACGTATTAACGACTGGATCGACCGTATCGGTTGGCCACGTTTCTTCGAAGTTACTGGTTTACCGTTCACTAAGTATCACATTGATAACTGGCGCGGTGCTCGTAGCAGCTTGAACGCTTCAACTCATATCCGTTTCTAAGAATAAGGATCTGACGATGAAAATTAGTATTCAGGTTAGCGAAGGGCCATATAACCATGAAGCTTCAGTAACAGCGATTAACTATGTTAAAGCTGCTGTTGAAGCGGGCCATGACATCTTTCGTGTGTTCTTTTATCACGATGGTGTCAATAACGGTACTAAATACGCAACTCCACCACAGGATGATATGAACATCCAAAAAACGTGGTCTGAGTTAGCTGCAGCACATGACATCGACCTTGTTGTCTGTGTTGCTGCTGCGCAGCGTCGCGGTATTGTTGATCAGGGTGAAATGGAACGTAACAAAAAAGATGGTATGAATATCATGGATGGCTTCCGTATTTCTGGCTTAGGTCAGTTAATCGAAGCGGGTATTGAATCTGACCGTCTTGTTGTGTTCGGCGACTAATTAAAGGGTGTTAAAAAATGTCTGATGCAAAGAAATTTATGTACATCAATCGCAAGGCACCCTACGGTACAATTTATGCGTGGGAATCCCTCGAAGTTGTACTGATTGGCGCTGCTTTCGATCAAGAAGTCTCTTTAGCTTTCGTTGATGATGGTGTTTACCAATTAATGAAGGGTCAAGATACGACTGATGTTGGTATTAAAAACTTCTCTCCAACTTATGCTGCTTTAGGTGATTACGATGTAAATAAAATTTACGTTGAAAAAGAATCATTAGAAGCACGAGGATTAACTTTAGAAGACCTTCAGCATTTAGTCTGGGAAGACGAAGATGAAGACTGGGCTGAAAAAGATTCAATCCGTGTTGTAACTTCTGCTGAACTTGCTGAGATTTTTGAACAGCAAGATATCACGCTAAGTTTCTAAGTGAGGAATTGAGAATGTCTATATTACATACAGTAAACAAATCCACTTATGAACGCGATACATTAGAAGCTTGCGTTCGTCTTGCAGCAAAAGGCGGTTCTGTTCTTTTGATTGAAGATGGCGTATATAGCGCAATGAGCGGTGGTAACAAGTCTAACGTTATCGAAAACGCTAAAGATTTAAGCTTTTATGTTCTCGGCCCTGATATTAAGGCTCGCGGCTTAAGTGAAGATCGTTTAATCGACGGTGTTAAAGTTGTCGATTACAAAGGTTTTGTTGAGCTATCTGTTTCTAACGATTCAGTTAGTGCTTGGCTTTAATATTTATAAACTAGGAGAATTATCATGGCATCTATCGATGTAAACGGTAAAGCATTTGAAGTTGATGAAGAAGGTTATTTAGAAGATTTAACGACTTGGGTTCCTGAAGTTGCTGGCGTTATGGCTGCAATTGATGACACAGAGTTAGATGAAAACCACTGGGAAGTTATTAACTTCTTACGTGAGTACTACGAAGAATACCAAATCGCTCCGGCAGTACGTGTATTAACTAAAGCGATTGGCAAAAAATTGGGTAAAGAAAAAGGTAACTCTAAGTACTTGTACGAATTGTTCCCATACGGCCCGGGTAAGCAAGCTTGTAAATATGCAGGTCTGCCAAAACCAACAGGCTGCGTATAATTCAGCCAACTGGCTGTATAATCACGCAAGCACGTTAGCTTTGTATTAAGAGGGGGTTAACCCCTCTTCTTACAATCATATTAGTTACATTATTTTTTGTTTTTTATTTATAAAAGGAACGGTTAGATGTCGGCATCCGTAGTTTATGCACTCGCATTCTATTTAGCCACGGCCATATTTATTATTGGTGTTGCCCGTAAGATCGTGCAATACGCAAAAACGCCTGCGCCTCTTAAGATACCTACAATGCCTGCACCTGTGACACAGGGTGGGGTTGTTGTGCGCATGGCAACTGAAGTTGTTTTATTTAATAGTTTATTCAAGTCGAATAAATGGACCTGGATTTTTGGTTGGATGTTCCATTTCGCATTGCTACTCGCTCTATTTCGTCATTTGCGTTATGTCATTCCAGCAGATTCATTTTTAATGCCGCTTATCGGTCACGAAATTATTCAGGCCTTTGGTAAGTATGCTGGCTTTGCAATGCTTGCGGGCTTAACAGGTTTGTTTGCACGTCGCATCTTTGTTGACCGTGTGCGCTATATTTCAAGCCCATCTGATTACGCTATGCTATTACTTATCATGGGGATTGCGGGCACAGGCATGTTAATGGCTTTCGTTGAGCACACTGACATTGTCATGCTAAAAGAATTTATGCTTGGATTGTTGGTCTTTAACATACAACCTCTTCCAACTGACTTATTATTACTCGTTCATTTAGGTCTTGTTATTTCCTTAATGATTATCTTCCCGATTAGTAAGCTACTACATGCACCCGGCTTGTTCTTCAGCCCTACTCGTAATCAGGTTGATAATTCACGAGATAAACGTCATCTGGCGCCTTGGGCAGCAGAGTTAGAAGCCGGTCGTAAAGCTGGGGAATAAGAAAACCGTAAGGTTCTTAGAGGATAATTAAAGTGGCAGCAGCAGATTTCGAAACACCAGAATTACAAGAGTATACGGTTGTTCCTAAGTTAGAAGAAGGAACAATGGCACACAGCTCTCCTTTTATTGCTAAAGAAAAGCTCCAGACGCCATTAGGCTTCCCTGGCGAATTAGTTGATAACTGGGAAGAAAAAGTTATTACAAAAATGGATGACCTGCGCGGCAAGTACCGTGGCTTTCAGGTTTTTCTAGACAGCTGTGTTAAATGTGGTGCTTGTACTGATAAATGTCACTATTACTTAGGAACTAAAGATCCTAAGAACATGCCTGTTGCCAGACAAGATCTTTTACGTCAGGTTTACCGTCGTTACAGCACCTTTGCAGGCAAATTCTTCGGTGCATTAGGTATCCCTGGTTTTGTTGGCGCAGCTGATTTAAACAAAGAAGTCTTAGACGACTGGTATTCATACTTCCACCAGTGTTCACAGTGTCGCCGTTGTTCTGTTTACTGCCCTTATGGTATCGATACAGCTGAAATTTCAATGGCTGCTCGTGAAATTATGGACTCCGTTGGTTTAGGTCAAAAATACTGTAATGAAATTATTGGTAAGGCTCAAACCATTGGTAACAACCTTGGTTTACCCGAAAAAGCCTTAATTGATACTTTGGAAGGGCTTGAAGAGGAAGTTGAAGAAGATACCGGTGTTGCCGTTAAATTCCCAATCGATCAAAAAGGGGCTGATATTTTATTAGTCACCCCTTCTGCTGATTTCTTCGCAGAACCTCATGTTGACGGTTTAATTGGTTACGCAAAAGTATTCCATGAAGCAGGCGCAAGTTGGACCATGAGTTCACACGCTTCAGAAGCAGCAAATTTTGGTATGTTTATCGGTTCTTACGAAAATATGCGTACGCTTTCTTTACGTGTTCGTAAAGCAGCACTTGATTTAGGCGTTAAGCGTATCGTTTTCGGTGAGTGCGGACATGCATGGCGTGTTGCTTATAGCTTCTTACATACATTAGCCGGACCTTTTGACTTCCTTGATCAAAGCTACCCTATTCCACAACACATTTGTGAATATACACATGACTTGATCGAAAAAGATGCACTCAAATTTGATAAGTCAGAAAATGATCATATGACCCTAACCTTCCACGATTCTTGTAACGTGGCACGTGCTTCTCGCATGGGTGATAAACCAGGTGGTCAAATGGAGATTCCTCGCGCAGTCATTAAAGCGGTGTGTAACAACTACGTTGATATGCCTGTCGAGACCATCGGTGAAGCAACATTCTGTTGTGGCGGCGGTGGCGGTCTGTTAACAGACGATTTAATGGAAGTGCGCGTTAAAGGTGCACAACCACGAATGGAAGCTTATAAGTCAGTTGTAGATAATGGTGGTGTAACTCACCTCGCGGCTATCTGCGCAATTTGTAAAGCTCAGTTCACAAAAATTTTACCAGCATACGGTTTTGGTATGACCGACATTGTTAGTGTTCATCAGTTGGTTAGTGAGGCAATTATTCTCACCGGCTCTGACGACGATACTAGCGAAGATAGCAATACTAACGAATCAGAATAAATTTTTAATCCCTAACCGGATTCATCAGGAGAACAAACATGGCTACATCCCGTGATGACATGCAAGACCAAAAACTAACCTTCCGTAAATTTAAAGAAGGTGATCAAAGAACAGGTGACTGGTCTTCACAAATCTTTAAAGAAGATACTTCACACAAGTGTCCAACTTATGTGAACCGTACTCCACCTTGTCAGGGTTCTTGCCCTTCAGGTGAAGATATTCGTGGTTGGTTAGATATCGTTCGTGGTATCGAAAAACCTTCTGCTGACACAACTATGCAAGAGTATGCATTCCGTCGTTCAACGGCAGCGAATCCATTCCCTTCTGTTATGGGTCGTGTATGTCCTGCTCCTTGTCAAGATGGTTGTAACCGTAACCAGGTTGAAGACTTTGTTGGTATCAACGCTGTTGAACAATACATTGGTGACTCTGCTTTAGAGATGAAATTAAAGTTCACTGCAGGCAGTGACACAGATAAGAAAATTGCTGTAATTGGTGGTGGTCCGGCGGGTTTAGCGGCAGCTTACCAGGCGCGTCTTAAAGGTCATGCAGTAACTTTGTTTGATAACCACAAAACACTAGGCGGCATGATGAAATACGGTATCCCTGGCTACCGTACTCCACGTGACGTTCTTGACGGCGAAATCGATCGTATTATCGAAATGGGTGTTGACGTTAAGATGGACACTTGGGTTGGTAAAGACATCGCCGTTGCTGACTTAGAAAAAGAGTATGACGCGATTCTTTGGGCTATCGGTGCTCAAGCGGGTCGTCAACTTCCAATTCCTGGTGCAGATGATGCGACAAACGTATTAACAGGTGTTGATTTCCTTGAAGCATTTAACGATGGTCGTTTACAACTTGTAACTGAAAAAGTGGTTGTAATCGGTGGTGGTGATACTTCTATCGATGTGGCATCCGTTGCTCGTCGTTTAGGTCACATTACTGAAATCCATGAAAATGATCGTCCAGAAAACGTTGTTTTAGGCCACACTGCTCATGACGTAGCTTCTTCAGCTGTACGCCAAGGCGCAGAAGTTATGTTGCTATCTCGTTCTTCAATTGAAAACATGCCTGCAGCACAACATGAAATTGATGATGCTGAACGTGAAGGTGTTTCAATCGTTGGTTGTGTTAGCCCGGTTGAAGTTATTACTGATGCAAGTGGCCGTGCTACGGCTCTTAAAGTTTGTAAACTTGAAGAAGATGGTAAAACACCTATCGAAGGTTCTGAATATGAAATCGCACTTGACCTGTTAGTCTCAGCTATCGGCCAGGGTGGTAAGTTCGACGGTTTCGATGACATGGCAAATGATCGTGGTTTAATCGATGCAGATGCACATTACCAGGTACCGGGTAAAGAAGGTCACTTCGTTTGTGGTGATATTGTTCGTCCTCACCTTTTAACAACTGCGATTGGTCAAGCATCTATTGCTGTTGAAAGTATCGAACATTACTTTGCTAAAGAAGACATGGGCAAGCGTCCAAAAGTTGATAAGCATCACTTCAACTTATTAGCAAAATTAAACGAAGCCGGATTATCTCCTACTGAATATGGTCATGGCTCTGTTGAAGCGACGGACTCCGAGTCTTTCTCTGTTCACAACTACGAAGATCGTTCAGCACACGAAATTATTTCGTCTGACGAATTATTCTTAGGTCATTTTGAATACACTCCACGTCATCTTCGCTCAGAAGACGTGCCAGACTCTGAAGAAGTTTTAGGTCATTTCCAGGAACGTATGAAAGGCCTTTCTGAAGAAGAAGCAAAAGAAGAAGCGGATCGTTGCATGAGCTGTGGTATGTGTTTCGAGTGTGATAACTGTGTTATCTACTGTCCACAAGATGCTGTATACCGTGTACCAAAAGCAGAAGCGACTATGGGCCGTTATGTTGCAACTGACTATGCTAAATGTATCGGTTGTCATATCTGTGCCGATGTTTGCCCAACAGGCTACATCGACATGGCAATGGGCGACGCGTAGTAAGTTAGTACATAATTAGTATAAGAAAAAACTGAGGATTGCTGTAAATGATGTCATTTAGACAATTTGCAAAACATCTCGTTATATTGGTAGGGCTTTCTGCCCTACCAGTATTATCAAATGCTGGTGATTTAGGCCCTGAACTACCAAAGGCCAAAATGAAAGCATCTGAGAAAACCGAGTGTGTTGAGCCCGTTGATGATATGCGTAAAAACCATATGGAGTTTTTAAAGCATAAACGTGATTTAACCATGCGAGAGGGTGTGCGTACTAAAGAGCATAGTCTGGTTGAGTGCATTGATTGCCACGTGACACCAAACGATAAAGGCGAATATGCCCGCATTGGTGAAGACGGACACTTCTGTAGCAGCTGTCATAACTATGCTGCTGTTAGTGTTGATTGTTTCGATTGTCATTCAGATTTACCTGAAGGTGCGTCTGCAAAAATGCATACATTAAACAAAAAAAATCCTCATCATAATGATTTAGCTGCAAAGGGTTCTTTATCACAGGAAACGTTGAAGCTTTTAACTGAAGGAGACAAAAAATAATGTCCAATTCAGATAATCATACAAATAATTACCGACGCAAATTTTTAGCACAATCTGCCGCTGTTGCAGGTTTAGCGGTTGCGCCGGGTATCGTATTAAACCAGGTCGCTCATGCAAAGGCAGATGCGGACAAAGCAACGGCTGCAAACCGTTGGGGGCTGTTAATCGATACAAATAAATGTAATAAGGGCTGTACAGATTGTGTCACTGCTTGTAAAACCGAAAATGGTTGGGGCAGCGTTGATGGTAAAGCATCAAGTGAAACACTTTCAAACAAAGAACAACAGGCACAATGGATTCGCAAAGTAACCATTACTGACAAACAAACAGGTCATGTTCAATCATTGCCTTTAATGTGTCAGCACTGTGAAACAGCGCCTTGTGTTGATGTTTGCCCTACTGGCGCATCAATGAAGCGTGAAGACGGTATCGTTCAGGTTGATAAGCACATTTGTATCGGTTGTCGTTATTGCATGATGGCTTGCCCATATAAAGCGCGTTCTTTTGTTCATGAAAAACTGGAGCTACAAAAAACGACTGAACCACGGGGTATTGGTACTGTTGAAAGCTGTGACATGTGTGCTCATCGTGTTGATAAAGATCAAAACCCTGCATGTGTAGATGCGTGTAATAAAGCAGAACACGGCGCAATGATCTTTGGTGATTTGAAAGATGCAAACAGTGCAATTTCACAAGAACTTAAGAAACATGGTGGCGAACAAATTCGTGCAGATCTTGGTTTAAACACCGGCGTACGCTACCAGGGGCTTTAAAATAAAAGCCCTGTAATAATAAATACCTTTTACAAATTAGGTAAAGAGAAGTCTTCATATGAAAAAACCAGTTTTTAAACAAATTGACGGTAATACGACTAACTATTGGATGTTGCTTGCTCTGCTGGGCAGTTTCGTTCTCGCTGCTGTTGGTTCACATTTTTATATGGAACATGGCGGTCACTATGTGACAGGCATGAACAATCAAATCGTATGGGGCTTGCCTCACGTATTTGCTGTGTTCTTGATTGTTGCGGCATCGGGCGCACTTAATATAGCGTCTATCTCTTCTGTATTTGGTAAAACAGCCTATAAACCCCTTGCTCCGCTATCAACCTTAGTGGCTTTGGCATTACTTGCCGGTGGTTTAATGGTATTGGTGCTGGATTTAGGTCGTCCAGACCGTCTTATCGTTGCGATGACGATTTATAACTTCAAATCCATCTTTGCCTGGAACATGATTTTATATAACGGTTTCTTCTTAATCGTTGGTATCTATATGTGGACCATGTTGCAGCGCAATATGAATCAATACAGTAAAGTTGCCGGCTTTTCAGCGTTCATCTGGCGTCTAGCATTAACAACGGGTACTGGCTCTATCTTCGGTTTCCTTGTTGCTCGTCAGGCTTACGATGCTGCAATCATGGCACCGATGTTTATTGTTATGTCTTTCTCATTTGGTTTAGCCATTTTCTTACTCATTGTTATTGCTTCATACAAATGGACTAACCGTCCACTCGGTGATGCAATGTTCAAGCGTCTAAAAAACCTTTTAGGTGTATTTGTTGCGGGTGTTCTTTATTTTGTTGTCGCGCAACACTTAACCAATCTTTACGCAACAGAACATCATGGTGTTGAAGCCTTCATCCTTCGTGATGGTGGAATCTATACCCAGTTATTCTGGTATGGCCAAATCATCATTGGTAGCTTGATTCCTTTAGCGATTATTTATCACCCTGCTACCGGTAACTCGCGTTCAGCAATTTCTATTGCATCAATCTTCATTATACTTGGTGGTTTAGCTCAAATGTATGTCATCATTATTGGTGGTCAGGCATATCCATTAGAATTATTCCCGGGCAAAGAAGTCTCAAGCTCTTTCTTTGATGGCATGGTGAATTCATATACTCCAACCCTTGCAGAGGCTCTCTTAGGTCTCGGCGGTATTGCTGTATCACTGTTAATGGTTGCGTTTGCAGTTAAAGTCTTACGTTTCTTACCCGAATCATTAGCTGACGAAGCCGTTGATCCTCATCACAGTAAGTAATACAGAAACTTAATCTCTCGTAAAAGAGGACAGATCATATGATCTGCCCTCTTTTTAACGTTTAGGCAGGTCAAAAATGCAGCGAATTTTCATCTCTGCAGCACATAAATCCTCAGGTAAAACCACGCTTACGCTGGGCATCTGTGCCGCGTTAAATGCACGTGGTTTAGCCGTGGTCCCCTATAAAAAAGGACCTGACTACATTGATCCTATGTGGCTATCACGTGCTTCTCAACACGACTGTCACAACTTAGATTTCCAAACTATGTCGAACGATGAAATATTGGCAACCGTTTCGCTATATTCAAAAAATGCTGATATTTCTGTTATAGAAGGCAATAAAGGCTTATTCGATGGTGTTGCACTTGATGGCAGTAACAGTAATGCTGCTGTTGCTGAACTAACAAAATCACCCATTGTTCTCGTTATTGACACACAAGGTATGACTCGCGGCATCGCCCCGCTTTTACTCGGCTATCAGGCTTTCAACACAAATATCCATATTGCTGGCGTCATATTAAATAAAGTCGGTGGCCCACGACATGAAAAAAAGTTACGTGATGTTATCGCTCAATATACCAATATTACCGTTATCGGTGCCGTGCCACGTGTCAAAGAACTTAATATTACAGAAAGACACCTTGGCTTAATTCCAAGCAATGAAGCGACTGACACGAATGATGTAATCAATAAAATCGCCGTAGTAATTGAAAAACACGTTGATCTTGATTTATTAATCAAAATAAGCGCAAACGCTGAAGCGTTCCCCTCATCAAACTACACAATAACCGCTGAAAATAAACCTATAAATCTAAAAGTCGGTATTGCCCGTGACGCTGCTTTTGGTTTTTACTATCCAGGTGATCTGAATGCCTTTAAAACAGAAGGTGTGGAACTTGTCGAATTTGATACCTTAAACGATACAACATTGCCGGATGTCGATGCTCTCTTCATTGGTGGTGGATTTCCTGAAAGCTGGATGCAGGAACTTGAAGCAAACCACAGCTTACGTCATGAAATTAAAGCGGCAATTGAATCTGGAATGCCTGCCTATGCCGAGTGTGGCGGCCTTATGTACCTGTCTCGTTCAATTCGCTGGCAAGGTAAAGAAGCTCAAATGGTTGGCGCAATCAATGCAGATATTGAGATGAATGAACGTCCACAAGGCCGTGGATATGTCTCATTACAACAAACTCAAAATGCATTGTGGCCAATGCGTTCAGCTAAGAATATTTACGCTCATGAGTTTCATTATTCTGCTTTCAAAGATGTCTCAGAGCTCAATTCAAACTATGCTTATGATATAAAACGCGGTCATGGCATAACCGGTAAGCACGATGGTTTAATTTATAAGAATTTATTGGCCAACTATGCGCATTTGCGTGACACCAGCCAATACCATTGGGTGGCCGCATTTGTTGAATTCATTCGACAGCATAAATTTTAATTTGGTATAATTGACTAATTTGGTTGGTTATACGTTTACATATTTATTTGGAGTTATCATGATTACAGTATCGAAAGCCGCAGCAAAACAAATTTTAGACTCAACAAAGCAAGGCGATGCCGCAGGCTTAAAACTTCGCCTTGCAGCAAGTAAAAAAGAGGATGGCAGCATCCAGTATGTCATGGGGTTTGAAGACCGGGATTTAGATGACGATATCTATTTTGATAGTGAAGGTGTTAAAATTGTCGTTTCAGCCAACTGTTTTGAGCTGTTAAAAGGCACTGAACTGGATTTTGTAAAACTCGATGATGTTGAAGAAATGCAATTTATTTTTAAAAACCCAAATGATCCAAGCTACAACGCGGAAAGTTCAGGCACTGAGCATCATTTATAATACTTAAAATGAGTTTAGCAAACAAACAAGAGACTAAAAATAACACGGCTGTAAAAACTAGCCGCTCACAGGTGTTAGACAGTCCATTATGTACAACCGTGTTTTCTCTTGCTTTTGTTATTATCCTTTTATCTATATCCGGACTTGCATCGTTATCCATAAAGAGTGATATTTTTTTATACATCATCCCTGCTCTGTTTGTTATTTCAATTTTATTAGTCGCTGTTTTATTACGTCAAATTCGTTATAACTTTTTATTTCCACTTAAACGTTTGCGTCAATGGTCTGAAGAAATGCTGGAAGATAATCATTCCGCACGCATTTCAATAAAGTCTCAGGGCGAATTTACTGATTTGTTCAAAGGCATCAACGTACTCAGTGATCGATTGGAAACTTTAACGCTGGATATGCAAAGCCAGGTCAAAAAACAAACCAAACATATTGAACGTAAAACACATTCACTTGAAATAATTTATGATGTCGCTGCAAGCATCAACAACTCACGCGACTTAGATGATTTGCTGTCCCGTTTTTTACTAACCCTTAAAGATGTTGTTCATGCACGTGCTGCCGTAGTTCGACTTTTAACAGACGATGATCAGATGCGTTTGGTTGCAAGTGTTGGCTTAGATGACGACCTTATGGAAAAAGAACAACTCATTCCATCCAATGAGTGTTTATGTGGAATAGCCTATAAAGATGGTGACATACATTTTCAGGACAATGTCACAAAGTGCGATAAAATTATTGGCCGTAATTTTTTTGAAGATCAACAAGAAGACATTGGTATGATAGCCGTACCACTGCAATATCGTGGTAAAACACTCGGTGTTTATAATCTTTTTGTCAGTAATAGAGAGTTTCATAATCAGGAAGAGATTGAAGATCTGTTAACAAGCATAGGCCGCCATCTTGGTATGGCAATTGATAAAGCACGCTCTGAAGATGAAGCTAAACGCTTGTCACTAATGGAAGAACGAAATCGTCTCGCACACGAACTACACGACTCTTTAGCACAAACTTTAGCAAGCCTGCGTTTTCAGGTACGTGTGCTGGATGAAACATTACGCGGCGGTAAAGAATCCGATGTATGGCATGAGCTGGAAAAAATAGAAAACAATATCGATGAAGCTTATTCAGAGTTACGCGAGCTAATCACGCATTTCCGCGCTCCTATCGACAAACGCGGTTTAATACCTGCTGTTGAACACCTTATTGAGCGCTTTCAATATCAAACCGACATTTCAATATTTTTACAAAAAGAATGGAATGTCTTACACCTTCCGGCAACAATTGAAGTACAGGCATTACGCATCATTCAGGAATCATTAAATAATATACGCAAACACAGTCAGGCACACACCGTGCGCGTTATTTTACGTAGTGATACTCAAGGTGATTGTAATATACTCATTGAAGATGATGGTATAGGTATTAAAAATATTCCCAATGCAGATGTCGTCTTAGACGATCACTTAGGCCTTAGTATTATGCATGAACGTGCAAAACGTATCGGTGGTACAATCAAAATTGAAAGTGAGCCCAATGAAGGTACCCGAATCTTGCTGCACTTTGGGCATGCTGAGCTTCCACCACAAAAACCAAATAAAAAACCCGTCCTTGTTGCTCCACCGACTCCGAACCTACTACCATGAAAAATTTACGTACTTTACTGATTGATGATCACACTTTATTTCGCGTTGGACTTGAAGGCTTACTTGCCAGTCGCGGCATCGAAATTGTTGCATCCGTGGCAAGTGGTTGGGACGCGCAGCGGCTGGTCGATGAACTTAATCCTGATATCATCTTGTTAGATATGAGAATGCCCGGCATCAATGGGCTGGATGTTTTAGCTATGTTGCGGGCAAAAAATGAATCTCTGCCTATTGTTATGTTAACCACAAGTACTGATGAAAATGATTTATTAAAGTCATTACGATCAGGTGCTCAGGGTTACTTATTAAAAGACATGGAGCCCGATGAACTGGTGTTAGCATTAAGAGATATTGTTGCAGGTAAAACTGTCGTTGCCCCTGATCTTGCCCCAATTTTAGCAAAAGCGGTACAAGGGAAATCATCGGATGACAACGAAAAAAATGACAGCCCTTTTTCAGAACTTACACCAAGAGAAACAGAAATTTTAGGCTTGTTAGCCGAAGGGCAAAGTAATAAAGCCATTGCAAGAAATTTAGGTATTTCAGATGGTACGGTAAAATTACACGTAAAAGCCATTTTGCGTAAACTCAATGTACACTCCCGTGTTGAAGCGGCTGTTATGGCAGTTCAACGTGGTTTTAGCAAAGAAAAGTCAAAATCATGAAAAAATTTAATGATCTTGTTGCCGAGAGCGCAAAAAATATTACCGAAATTCTGCCGTGGGATTTGGAAGAACGTTATGAAGAAAACCCCTCTCTTCTGCTGTTAGACATACGCGAACCCTATGAATTTGAAGCCATGCACATTAAAAACTCGCTCAATGTGCCGCGCGGCGTATTAGAAACAGCCTGTGAGTGGGACTATGAAGAAACCGTTGCCCAACTTGTAAAAGCGCGAGATAAAGAAATTGTTGTCGCATGTCGCTCTGGTAACAGAAGTATTTTTGTTTGCGAAGTGATGCAAAAAATGGGCTATAAAAATGTTGCCTCATTAAAAACTGGCTTACGTGGGTGGAGTGATTATGATCAACCCCTATTCGATAAAGATGAAAAAGAAGTCGATGAAGATACCGCGATAGAGTATTTCACCGCAAATATTCGTAAAGATCAAATGGCGCCAAAGTAAAGCCAAAGTAAAAAAGGTCAAGAGACTTCAACGATGCCAGAACGTGCGGAGCAGGTTAGGGTAATGCTGACGAACCGCGCAGCGGTTCATTAAGTACAAAGGCGCAAAGGACGCAGAGTTTTTAAAACAAATACTGAAGTGATTCACTCGGTAGGTTAGCCTTCAGGCCAAGCCAAATAAAAACATTTATCAAAACAATATTTCGCCTTTCCTTGCTTTGCGAACCTTCGCGTTCTTTGCGCCTTTGCGTTGAAATCCCTTGACCTTAACTTAACCCTTAATCCTTAATCTTCATAACGCTTGCGTTCGCTGCGTTTACCTTTTGGGCTTGCCTGCTGCACAATAACACCTTCTAACGCTTCAAAAGCAATTTCTCTTTTTTCATGCTTATAGGCTTCATTCAGCGGCGTAATAAAATACTTATCACCTTCAATTAACAACTGGCGAAAGATATAACCATTTTCAACCGTGGCCATTACATAGCATTCATGGCTGACCTTTGCAGATGCATCAACAATAATAATGCAGTCTTTTTTGAATTCAGGCTCCATTGAGTCATCAAGAACTTGTAAAGCAAAGGGCTCAGTACCTGAACAACTGCTTTCCATTAATTCACGTTTCATGTCAGGCGTAAAGTTAACTTTTGTTTGATTCATACTCTAAAATCTCTGTCTTGATGGAAGCCGTATTATAATATTTTTTAACCGCAAACAATATGCTTATTGTCACTATTTCAATTTAACCCTTGTTTTATAGGGATTTAGTCTTCATTTTCAGCTGATTCTTGTAACTGCAATGCCCACATGTCTGCATAAACGCCATTTTTAGCCAGTAAAACGCTGTGTGTCCCCTGCTCCACAATTTTTCCTTTATCCATGACTAAAATCTCATCCGAATCAGTTATGGTCGATAAACGGTGGGCAATGACAAGCGTGGTATGTGTTTGAGCCACCGTACTCAGTGCCTCAAGAATCACTTTTTCTGATTTTGAGTCTAATGACGAGGTTGCTTCATCAAAGATGAGGATCGGTGAACCTTTTAAAATAACCCGGGCAATCGCTAAACGCTGTTTTTCGCCACCGGAGAGTTTTAAACCGCGTTCACCTACCGCGGTATCATAACCTTCCGGCAAACTTTCAATAAAGTCATGAATATTGGCTAATTTCGCGGCACGAATAATCTCATCTTTTGTTGCGCCCGGTTTTGCATATTCAATATTATATAAAATCGACTCATTGAAGAGCACCGTATCTTGCGGAACAATGCCCACCGCCTGACGCAAGCTGGCTTGTGTCACCTCGGCAATGTTTTGTCCGTCATAAAATATTTGTCCACTTGAGACATCATAGAAACGAAACAGCAAACGCGCTAAGGTTGATTTCCCTGAACCGGAATGCCCAACGATAGCCAGTTTCTGTCCTGGCTTAACGGTAAACGAAACATCATGTAAAATTTTTCTATCTTCATTATAAGAAAAATCAACATGTTCAAATCGTATTTCACCTTTATCATGTTTAAGTTCTTTAGCATTTTTGCTGTCTTTAATCTCGAGATTTTCGTCAAGTAAATTAAATACCATGTCCATATCAGCAAGCGTATGTTTTAACATACGATAAATAATGCCCAAGAAACTTAGCGGCATGAAAAGCTGCAACATCATAGTATTAATTAAAACAAGATCACCCAGCGTCATCTTGCCATCGATAACACCTTGCCCTGCATAAATCATAATAAAGGTTAGGCCAACAGCAATAATGGCGCCCTGGCCAAAATTTAAAATTGACATGGAGGTTTGACTGGTAACCGCCGCATTTTCCCAACTCGATAGTGTTTTGTCATAACGATTTACTTCAAAGTTTTCGTTATTAAAATACTTCACCGTTTCATAGTTAATTAAACTATCAACTGCCTGACCATTTGATTCCGAATCCAGTGCATTCATCTTATGTCTGAAATGCATACGCCATTCGGTCACCATTAAAGTAAAGCCAATATAAACACCAACCGTGATAAAAGTAATTAAAGCGAACTTCGCCTCGTATTGTCCTAACAAGATAAAAGCCACCAACATAAACTCGGCGAAAGTCGGCACAATATTAAACACCAGGTAGTTTAAAATTTGGCTAATACTGCTGGTACCCCGTTCAAGGTCCCGCACCACATTACCGGTACGTCGTTCTAAGTGGTAACGTAGAGAGAGTTTATGTAAATGAGATAATACTTTATTTGAAAGGCGGCGCATGGCACGGTAACGTACACGCGCAAAAACCGCATCACGTACTTCATTAAAAAGCGAACCCGATAAACGCGCTGCACCATAAAGAATAAATAATGCAATCGGTATGACAATGGCACTTTTATCCGGTGTGTCTAATATATCAATAATTTCTTTGAAAATAAGCGGAATACCGACTATCGCCACTTTTGACAAAATAAGGCTCAATAAAGCGATTAATACACGCCCCTTATATTCCCAAATATAGGGAAATATCCGTTTAAGATTACGAATATCCTTTCTGCCGCCTTGCGGCGCGCTGGTGTATAAAAACTGGCTCATTTTGTCCTCAATAATGCTGAATAGTGCAATGATGGGAATATAGAAAAGCTAACTATATTCTATATTTATTATTACATGTTAAACTGAATTATTCTTAAAATTAAGCGTTAATTAAACCAGGGCTGGCAGCATGCGTGCGAGTAAATTTTTCATTATAAACACCCTATTATCCATAGTAATGCTAGGGCTACTTGTAGGCTGTGATGACAAACCTGCTAACGCACGTAAACATAAAGCAAAAGTCACTAATGTCCATGTCACTCAAGTCATAAGACAGGGGCTAGCAGAAAAACAACTCATCTCAGGTACCATTGAAGCACTCAGCACCGTACGCATCTATACTCAGGAGCCCGGCAGAATTAAAAGCCTGCCCTTTTATCCCGGCGATAAAGTTAAAAAAGATCAAATTATTGGTATTTTAGATGATGCGATTCTCATTCGTGAATTTGAAAAAGCGCGCGCACAACATAGTCAGGCAAAACTTGATTTAAAAAGACTGAAACGACTCGCACCACGTAAACTCGCTTCAAAAGAACAACTCTCCCGCGCTCAAACTCTGGTTGCACAAGCTGCAGCAGAATTAAACCTGTTTAAAACCCGCCTGTCGTATGCAAAGATTCACGCCCCGATTACCGGCGTGATCACTCAACGACTCGTAGAGGCCGGTGACGTTGTTTCTTTGAACAAACATATTTTATCTATCGCTGATGTCAGTCAGTTAAAAGTCACCCTTTCACTGTCAGAGTTAACTATCAGTCAACTAAAAGAAGACATGGCTGTTTCAATTCGTATCGATGCCTTAGGGGACACACAATTTGCTGGCAAAATATTACGCATACATCCAACCATTGATGCCGCATCACGTCAGGGCAGCATAGAAATTCTTTTTGATGAAGTACCACAAGGTGCCCTGCCCGGACAACTCTGCCGGGTTGAAATAAATACCGTCACCGCACCGCGTTTAGTTATTCCGGTTAACGCAATTCGAAATGATAGTATTGGCGAATATGTTTACCGTCTTAACAATAAAAAAGAAGCAAAACGGGCTCGTATTCAAACGGGTATTCAGGTTAATGAATGGGTTGAAGTTATTTCAGGTTTAAAACTAAACGACACCATTGTTACAAAAGGCTTTCAGGGTTTAGCAAAAGCGAAAACCGTTAATATCATTAATGAAAATACTCAACAAAACATAAATAATAAAAACTAATGGATAGCAAACAATACCGTAGTGGTGGTTTAGCCTCCTGGTCTGCTCGCAGACCAGTCAGTGTACTTATGCTTTCTTTAACCGTATTAATGCTCGGCTTTTTTTCGCTCGACGAATTACGTATCAACTTACTTCCACATTTAATTTACCCTGAAATTCGGGTACGCATATTTGATCCTAATGTGCCAACCGTCATTATGGAAGACAAAGTCACTCGTCAGGTCGAAGAGCAACTGGCGATAACCGATGGCGCCACGTCTATTCAATCAAATACCAGTGAAGGAAGAATGTCGCTCGATCTTGACTTCCCGTATGGCACCGATATTAATGAAGCACTAAGAGATGCCAGTACCCGGCTCGATCGCGCTAAACGATTTTTACCCGATACCATTAGCCCACCCGTTATATATAAACGCGATCCTCAACAAATTCCGGTAATGGAATATGCGGTTAGCTCAAATATAAGAAACAATATCGACTTACGAAACTGGGTTGATTATGAGTTGCGCACATTGTTAATTAACTTACCCGGTGTTGCTTCAGCTGAAGTCGGTGGTGGTACGGTGCGTGAATTTCAAATCATTCTTGATCAGGAAAAACTTGCCCGCTTAGGCCTTAATTATAATGATGTCGTTGCGCGTATTCAGTCAGAGAACCAGGACATTCCCGGCGGACGACTATTAGCACATAAAAAAGAAATCAGTGTCCGTACAGCGGGACGTTTTACAAATATTGAAGATTTAAAAAAACTGATTATCAAGCGTGTTCAGGATGATGCCCAATCCAATCAGTCCAATCAAGTTAATCAATCCAACCAGACTTTACAACTTATTAAGTTAAGTGATATTGCCCGCGTCATAGATAGTCATGCAGAAGAACGTGTGCGTATTCGTTTAAACAAAGAGTCCGGCATTAAGCTGTCCATACAAAAACAACCTCAGGCTAATACCGTTGAAGTTGTTGAAACCGTACAACGACAACTCGACAGTTTAAAATCACAAAACATTATTCCCGCCGACATCAATATTAACGTGGTCGATGATCAATCTATTTTTGTCAGACACGCCATCAATAATGCGACCTTAGCCGTTATCTCCGGTGCGATTCTCGCGATGATTGTGGTGTATCTGTTCTTAGGCCATTTAGGCCGCACCCTAGTGATTGGCACTGCAATTCCAATTGCCATCTTCTCGACCTTTATCATTATGACCTTGGCTGATTTGTCATTAAACATTATGACTCTGGGCGGTATCGCAATTGGTGTTGGCTTACTGGTGGATAACACCATCATTATGTTAGAAAATATTAACCGTCATCAACAAGATGAAAAAGATAAGGTCAAAGCCGCCACAGAAGCAGCTGCAGAAATTACCAGTGCAATGGTTGCCTCAACCAGCACCAACTTGGCGGCCATCTTTCCATTTTTATTGATAGGTGGACTGGTTGGTCTTCTTTTTAATGAGCTGATATATACCTTGTCTGCCGCCATGCTCACCTCGCTACTGGTTGCCACAACCATCGTTCCGGCACTTAGTACACGGATAGGTACTGCAAAAACCTCACGCCTACACCACAAAACAGATGCATGGCTAAGTCGCATACGAAAAACCTATCTGCGTTACTTAAAAAAAATATTAAATGCACCCCGTATTTTCGTCATTACCTTAATTATTTTATTCATTGGCGCTATCGGTTTATTTACCACATTGAAAGACAGTTTTTTACCCGTGGTTGATGAAGGCCTTATTCGTGTTTCTCTACGCACCGATACCGGCACCCAACTAGAAGATATGGATGCCGCAGTGAAGAAGCTGGAAGATTTTTTCTTAAAACAAAAAGAAGTCGACAAAGTATTTACCACCTCAGGTGGATTTGTCTTTGGTCGTTTTCAACGAGAATCAAGTCAATACAGCAGCCTCAAGGTACAGCTGCACACCTCTTCAGCACGAGCGCTATCCACTCATGAGTTTGTCAATAAAATGCGTCGCCAGATCGGCAAACTCAATTTTGTTGGCATCAAAGTGTGGATGCGGGTACAAGGTGTACGCGGTATCCGAATTGGGCGTGGTAATGATGATTTTACCATTCGCATTCAAGGCCCCGATATACATGTATTAAAAAATCTGGGGCGTGGGCTTGTCGCCAAATTAAAACCCATCAATGACTTCAGAAATCTCTCACATAGCTATGAAGACTTTTCCAGTGAGCTTGCCGTTAAAATAGATCGTGTCCGTGCTGCCAGTCTTAACATCAGTGTCGAGACAATTGGTCAAGCGGTGCGACTCGCAATGAACGGCTTAACGGTATCCGGGATTTTAGAAGGTGACAAAGAATATGACATCATGTTGAAACTACCCAACAACATGACCAATAGCAAACAACAATTAAATAACGTTATCGTCAGTGTTATTAATGATAAAATTATCCGGCTGCATGATGTTGCAACATTAAAACTACAACAAACCCCGGCAAATATTCGACGTGAAAATCAACGTCGTGTGGTAGAGATAAGTGCATCAATCAAACCCGACACCTCACTCTCTGAACTGGAGAAAAAAGTCAATCAACAACTCGATACCTTCGATGTACCTGATGGTTATACACTTTATGAAAGCGATACTTTTATTGCAAAAAATGAAAACCAGAATAAAACATTCATCCTTATTGCTTTAGCCTTGTTTCTTGTTTTTGTGGTCATGGCCGTTCAGTACGAGTCATTAATCAACCCCTTCGTTATTCTACTCGGTGTGCCCTTTATGTTCATCGGCGCAACCATAGGACTAAAAATCTTTGACCTCACCGTCACCATGCCTGTGTGGTTAGGGATAATAATGTTATCCGGTATTGTAGTGAATAACTCCATTGTTCTGGTAGAACAAATAGAACACGCCCGTATAAAATTAAAACAGACAAAAAATAACACCATTCATGATGCCATCCTCCTCGCCGCGCACCTGAGATTCCGTCCAATACTGATGACAACCTTAACCACCGTCATTGGCATGTTGCCACTCGCAATCGGACTTGGTGAAGGCTCCGAAATGCTACAACCCCTTGCCATCGTTATTGTGTTTGGTTTGAGTTTTTCTATATTAGTGAGTTTAGTGTTGATACCGATTATTTATGCCGCAACGCACCAGCGCATTACTCAGCAGTAGGCAAACGTATTCTCGTTGCCTTAATTGATATTTTGTCTATATTGATATAAGTTATTGTAAAGGTAAGTTATTTTTAACAAACCTATAAAAAAAGGAATTGACTTAGATAGAGTTCTAGCAAACAAGATAAAATTCAGAATATCATCTAATTAACTGTTAGCTGTCACAGAAAAAAAGCATAAAAACAAATATGGTTTCGCAATAATCGTAATTAAAAAAGCAACGAACAACACATTATATGAAGCGATACTCTGTCAATTGGTGCTCTTTTTAAGTTATAGTGGTTAAATAATAAAAAAACAAAAGTCTTGAGTTTCCCCCAGCCCAAGTTTAAAAAAACACCTTTGTTCGCTTGCAGCTAACAAGGCGTTCAAATCGGACTTTTCAAAAGCGGCGCTCTGCTTCGCTTTTGAAAATCCGCTTAATTAAATCGTTAGTTTTTAAAACATAATATCGAATACCCCAGAGGGAATTATGGTAAGAGAAACAATAGAAATAATAAAAGAAGAGCAAGAAGACTTATATTCTAATGATGATATTTATAATATTAATTCTTGGGGTGCTGACTTATCATTTCGTGAATTAATAACGATGTATGAAGAAGATGAGCTTTTGAAGCCGGAACTTCAAAGAAACTATGTTTGGGATAAAGTAGAAGCCAGCAGATTTATTGACTCAATACTCTTAGGCCTACCTGTTCCAAGTATATTCTTAGCAAATACTAGTAATAATTGTAAATTAATTATTGATGGTTACCAGAGAATAATGACAGTATATGATTATGTAACTGGCATATGGTCAAAAGACGATAAAATATTTAAATTATCTAATAGCGAAAAAGTAAATGAGAGATGGCGCGGTAAAGCTTTTAAAGAGTTATCACCAGCTGAACAAAGAAGAATTCGAAGCACAACGATTCACGCAATAATATTTGAACAGTCAAAACCAAAAAACAACGACACCAGCTTGTATCAGATATTTGAAAGAATAAATACTGGTGGTAGAGCATTAAATGCGCAAGAAATCAGAAATTGCGTATATCAAGGAAATTTAAATACTTTACTCATTGAGCTAAATAAAGCAGAGCGATGGAGGGATCTATTTGGCGCAAGTGTAGATCCTCGAATGCGTGACTCTGAATTCATTCTTCGTTTCCTTGCTTTAAGAACAGATGAAATAAAAAAACACAAAAAAGGGAATCTGTCACTTAAAAAGCATTTAAATGAATTCATGGGTAACATAAACAACAATACAGAAGAATACATAAATAATTCATCTGATTTATTCGAAAATACAATAGATTTTATACATCAAAATATTGGTGAGAATGCATTTTTCAATATAGTTTCTAATGACCCTAAAAGAATAAGAAAAAGATTTTATCCGACAATATTCGACTCTCTAACTGTAGCGACATCTATTGCGCTAGATAAGCTTGGTGACAAGATACCTAATGATAATCTTGAAGAAAAGCGTCTTAAACTGCTTCAAGATGAAGAATTCAAGAGATATATCACCCAAGGGACCATGCAAATAGAAAACATTCATGGAAGAATCAATATGGTATTGGAGAATTTTTATGGACTTCAATATTAATAATGATTCAGTTGCAGAAAGACTAGTATCTTGTGTTGAAGAATTTGAAAAAATTGATTACATAATAAAAGGTATGGGCTCTATGAGCCACCCAATACCATATTTAACTAGGTATTCTATCATTAGAGCCTGCGGCGCAATTGAATATGGATTTAAAACTATAATTTCCGATATTGACATTAATCGGCAGAGCAAACAGCTTAAACAATTTATTGATATTAAATTTAGAAATAGCTCGATGAACCCTAGCTATACAAATATCTGTAAAGGTCTATCAAGCTTTGATGAAAACTGGAAAAAGAAATTCAAAAAAAATATCGATGCACTAGAAGATAAAAAAAGAATTTTAGATTCACTTGATTCATTAAATAATGCGAGAAATACATTTGCACATGGCGGCTCACCTTCTGCATCATTTGTTAATGTTCAAATATATTTTAATGACAGCATAAAAATTCTTGAGGCACTTGAATCAGCTGTAAATGAAAACTAACAATCACATCAACACAAGAAATAGGTGTCAGCAGGGGAAAGGGTCAAGCCTTACATTTGACATACTCAACTATATTAGTTGATATTAGAGTTGGCCTAAGAAGGTCAAGCTACATCTTTCTTTGCATTCTTTGCGCCTTTGCACTTAATGAACCGCTGCGCGTTTCGTCAGTATTACCCTAACCTGCTCCGCAGTTTCTGGCATCACTTAATGAACCGCTGCGCGTTTCGTCAGTATTACCCTAACCTGCTCCGCAGTTTCTGGCATCACTTAATGAACCGCTGCGCGTTTCGTCAGTATTACCCTAACCTGCTCCGCAGTTTCTGGCATCACTTAATGAACCGCTGCGCGTTTCGTCAGTATTACCTTAACCTGCTCCGCAGTTTCTGGCATCACTTAATGAACCGCTGCGCGTTTCGTCAGTATTACCTTAACCTGCTCCGCAGTTTCTGGTATCACTTAATGAACCGCTGCGCGGTTCGTTAGCATTACCCTAACCTGCTCCGCACGTTCTGGCATCGTTGAAATATTTTGATTTATTACTCTATCCCTTCTGGTACAAACCAACTCAACTTGTCGTGTAACTTCACCACTTCACCCACAATGATTAAGGTGGGTGCTTTAACATTATTCTTTTTAACAATGTCATGCAGTGTTGTTAAATCACCGATGTGTACTTTTTGTTCTTGAGTGGTGCCCTTTTCAACTAAGGCCGCGGGTGTTGCGCTTGATAGTCCATGTGCAATGAGTTCTTTACAAAGCTCTCTTACAGTTTGCAAGCCCATATAGAAGACAACGGTTTGATTAGGTTGTGCAATGGCGTCCCAATTTAAATCGGTTGTGCCATCTTTTAAATGTCCGGTAACAAACATACATGATTGAACGTAGTCACGATGGGTTAAGGGAATACCGGCATACGATGAGCAACCTGCGGCAGCGGTGATACCCGGAACAACCTGGAAGCTCACATTTTCTTGTGTCAGGGTTTCAATTTCTTCACCACCACGACCAAAGATAAAGGGGTCGCCGCCTTTTAAGCGTAAAACTTTTTTACCTTCTTTTGCTAAACGCACTAATAAGGCATTAATACCTTCTTGTGGTAAGGTGTGTTTGTTACGTTCTTTACCGGCGTAGATCATTTCTGCATCACGACGGACTAAATCTAATACACCCTGAGAAACTAAACGATCATAAACAACAACATCAGCTTGTTGCATTAATCGTAATGCTCTAAAAGTGAGTAGATCGGGATCACCCGGTCCGGCTCCGACCAAATAAACTTCACCCCGCTCTGCGGGCGCTTCGGCATTTTCTATTGCGGTGACTAATAATTCTTTTGCTAATTTATCTTTGCCTGCAATTAAATTTTCTGCAACCGGGCCTTCTACAATATGTTCCCAGAAAGTACGAATGTCATCTGAATTTGAGAATTTTGCTTTCACTTTTTCTCTAAACGATTCTAGCAATGTCGCTAAACGGCCGTAAGATGATGGGATAAACGTTTCTAAACGTGAGCGTAATAAACGCGCTAATACCGGAGACGAGCCACCTGTAGAAATGGCAATTTGCACAGGGTTGCGGTCAATAATTGAAGGCACAATAAAGCTACAAAGCTCTGGTGCATCGACCACATTAACTGGGATGTTTTTAGACTTTGCGAGTTCAGAAACATGCACATTCACTTTTTTATCATCTGTCGCAGCAATAATCACTTTACAGCTATTAATGTCTGTATCTTCAAAGTCACGCTCAATATGAGTGATTTCGCCTTCATTTTTGCGAATAGTGAGATCCTGACATAATTCAGGGGATATCACGGAGACCTTGGCACCCGCCCGTAACAGCATGAAAACCTTGCGTGAGGCGACATTGCCGCCACCAATAACCAGGCAGTTTTCGCCTTGTACGTTCATGAAAATAGGTAAAAAATCCACGGTATATCCTCGAAATCACAGTTTTTAGAAACGCGTATGATACCTATCCTTTTTCGCTACGTCTTTAGCAAATAAGTGATATATCCATACTATTTAAAGGTTAATGCATCTTCGCTAAACCCGACTATACTTATAGGAGTAACTCATAAATCCGGAAACATCTGGAAAGGAGAGTCCTCATGAAACGTCGTTTATATTTCCTCTTACCTGATATCGATAGTACAAAAACGGTCCACAATGAACTTCTTCTAGCACGTATCGAAGAACGTCACATGCATGTTTTAGCCCGGGATGATATTTCTCTGAAAGGTTTACCTGAAGCCTCATTTTTAGAAAAAAGTGATCTCATTCACGGCCTACAACTGGGCTTTGTTCTGGGTGGTTTTATTGGTATTGTGCTGGCAACCGCTTCTTTATTTTTCGGCATGATTGTTCCCGGTTGGGAAACCATCTCGATGGGTGGCATTATTGCTGGGGGGGCTTTTTTAGGTTCATGGACCTCGAGTATGGTCGCTATCAACGTACAAAACACGCACTTAAAAGAATTTATGAAAGATGTTAATGCGGGGCAAATTCTTTATATGGTGGATGTGCCTGTTCATCGTGTTGATGAAATTACTGAACTGGTTCACTCACATCACCCTGAAGCAAAAATGCGTGGTATCGATCACACCATACCGGCATTCCCATAAGGACTATTTAACTAAACAACACACATCTTAAAGCGACACGGACAAGTTATTTTAAGATGTGAGTTACTTAATTAAAGCTTCGATTGAGAAACCTTCTTGCTCTAAGATTTCACGCAACTTGCGTAGTGCTTCGATTTGAATTTGGCGAACTCGTTCACGGGTAACACCAATATTATTACCAACTTCTTCAAGCGTTGAAACATCATAGCCGTGTAAACCAAAACGTCGGGCGACAACTTCACGTTGTTTATCGGTTAATTGCGTTAACCAATGTTCGATATTATGTTTTACATCATCATCCTGTAACAACATCACCGGATCAATATTGCTTTCATCGGGAATAGCGTCAAGCAATGAAGAATCTGAATCTTGCCCTAGCGGACTATCAACAGAAGCGGTACGTTCATTTAAACCAAGCATTCGTTTTACATCTTTGATGGGCTTATCCACCATTTCTGCAATTTCTTCCGGGCTAGGTTCATGATCCAATGTTTGCGCAAGATGTCTGGCAGCACGTAAATAAATATTTATTTCTTTAACAACATGAATGGGTAAACGAATCGTTCTGGTTTGATTCATTATGCCGCGCTCTATCGTTTGCCGAATCCACCATGTTGCATAGGTTGAAAAACGGAAGCCACGTTCCGGATCAAATTTTTCAACGGCGCGAATTAAACCTAAATTACCTTCTTCAATTAAATCCAGTAATGCTAAACCACGATTAAGATAACGACGGGAAATTTTAACAACCAAGCGCAGGTTGCTCTCGATCATTTTTTTGCGGGAAGCTTCGCAACCTTTTAAAAGTTTGCGCGAATAGTAAACTTCTTCTTCTGCTGTCAGTAAAGGAGAGAAGCCTATTTCATTTAAGTAGAGACGTGTTGCGTCTAATTGACTTGCTGGAACGGTGCCCGCTGAATATTTTTTATCTTCGTCAGATTCTTTTTCAACAACTTCATCTTCGGCATCATCTTCATCAAGTAATAAAACATCTTCTGATTCAGGACTTTCATCACTTTCAATCTGAGTTTCTTTTTTCTTACTTTGTTGCGCCATACTTCTTACAACCTTGTAGTTCCAGTTAGCGTCGTTCCGGTAAATACCCCAATGGATTAACCGGCTTGCCATCACGACGAATTTCAAAGTGCAACTTCGCTTTATTCGAGTTTGTATTACTCATATCGGCGATCCTTTGCCCTAACTTTACTTTTTCTTTCTCTTTTACGACCACATCTTCAGTGTGGGCATAAGCACTAAAATAGCGCTCATTATGTTTAAGAATTATTAAATGGCCATATCCACGTAAACCACTGCCGCTATACACGACTCTACCAGCCGCCGCAGCCATAATAGGTTGCCCTTTTTTCCCTTTTATATCAATACCTCGACGGCCAGGATCACTTAATAAAAATGTACTAACAACTTTGCCCTTTGTTGGCCATGACCACTTTAATTTGCTGGGATATTTATCTGGCGCAGGCGCTTTCGTTACAGCAGATTTCCGTGTCCATGATGAACTCGAAGCCGTTTTAACTCTTTTAATTTTCTTTTTCGCATCACCACGAACAGGGATCACACGGAGCTTTTGCCTTGGGTAAATCGTATAGGGCTTTGAAATGCTATTCCAGCGTGCAACATCTTTTGGATCCCGACCGTATTGAAAAGCAATAGAATAAAGTGTTTCGCCTGCTTTGACCCGATGGTGCGTAGAACGACTATATGAACCCGTGTCAGTGCCTTTGTATGATTTATATTTTGCGAAACGGATACAACCAGAATTTAAAACAAGCACTACCATCAATAAAAACAGCTTGTAACGAGTAGGCAACATGGGCAATTCGCGGTTATATCAACTTATATATGAGATAAGCAGTAGCGGCCAAAACAACGACGCTCCAGCCAATGATATCCATATACTTTCTTATTTTTGTTTCCATTATTTCGCCCCCCCACAACATTAAGCCTGAAACAGCATAAAAGCGTAGTCCTCTTGCAAAAAATGAGATAAGAATAAAGGGTAATAATGCCATGCTCAACGCACCCGCCGTTATCGTAAAAATCTTATAGGGTATAGGCGAAACACCCGCTAATAATACGATCCATATACCCCATTCAGCAAACGATGCGACCGCCTTTTGGTAAGCGTCCCAGTAGCCTAAGGTATGTAACCAGGGCTCAATTAAATCCATCGCAAAGTAACCAATAAGATACCCAGCAACACCACCTATAACAGAAAAAAGTGTCGCAATAAAAGCAAAGTGCCAGGCTTTATCAGGCTTTGCTAAGGACATGGGAGCCAGCATGACATCAACAGGCACAGGGAAAAATGAAGATTCGGCAAAGCTCATACCGGCTAAATAACCCGACGCATGCCGGTGTTTCGACCACTTCAAAGCTAAATCATACAAACGAGTAAAAATGCGCATTTTTAACTTTCTCTCACTAATGGTACAAAACTGACCATATCTAAATCGGTTGTCGTTAATGTTTCAGCATTGCGTTCGATAACACTTAATCGTTGTTGTGTGCTTGAACCATGCGGAATAATAAGGCGTCCTCCATCCGCTAACTGTTCGATTAACTCATTGGGAATTTCTTCGGGTGCGGCTGTTGCAATAATCACATCAAAAGGTGCATGTTGTGGCCAGCCCCAACTTCCGTCACTGAGTAAGTAACGGATATTTTTCAATCCCAGCGCTCTGTGCCGTTGCTTAGCTTGCTCTAAAAGTGGTGCAATTCTCTCAACCGTAAACACCTCTTCAACAAAAGGCGCAAGAACGGCGGTTTGATAGCCTGATCCCGTCCCCACTTCAAGCACCCGCTTTAACGGGCCTCTCGATATCAGTAGCTCGGTCATTCTGGCAACAATATAAGGCTGCGAAATCGTCTGGCCATGACCAATAGGCAATGCAGTGTCTTCATAGGCACGACTTGCTAAAGCCTCATCGACAAAAATATGCCGGGGTATTTGGCTCATTACTTTGAGTACGTTTTCGTCTTCAATACCCTCTTCGCGCAATCGAAGTATCAAACGATCACGGGTACGTTGCGAGGTCATACCAATCCCTTTTAAGTCATAATTCATGATTTTTGTAACCATTCAGCAAGTCCATCACATGATTCGTGCCGGGTTAGATCAACCTGTAAAGGGGTTACTGAAACAAAACCATTGTTAAGCGCATAAAAATCGGTGCCCTCTCCCGCATCTTGTTCAGCCCCCGGCGGACCAACCCAAAAGATATTTCGCCCCCGTGGATCTTGCGCTTTAATCACCGGTTCAGCCTTATGACGATGACCTAAGCGGGTCGATAAAATACCTTTCACCTCATCCCAGGGTAGATCAGGAACATTAACATTGAGCACGGTATTGGCCGGAAAAGGCGCATGTTCTAGGCGCTTTATAAGAAAACGTGCAACCTGAACAGCTGTATCATAGTGCCGCAGCGGCGCATTCTCAGCATTACTCGCCAGGGAAATAGCAATTGAAGGCAGTCCAAGAAAACGCCCTTCCATAGCTGCTGCAACCGTACCGGAATACAGCACATCATCCCCCATATTGGCACCGGCATTAATACCAGAAATCACCATGTCCGGTTCATCTTCGAGCAAGCCGGTAATGGCTAAATGAACACAATCGGTCGGCGTGCCATTCACGCGAATAACATTTTCGCTCATTTTCTTTGCCCGGATAGGACTATCAAGTGTCAATGAATTACTGGCACCACTGCGATCCCGATCCGGAGCGACAAGCACCAACGAAGCCATGTCCTCCAGACCGGTTTTTAAAGCCTGTATTCCCGGTGCTTCAACACCATCATCATTACTAATTAAAATCTGCATACTTCTCACAATAATAAATACGATTTTCTAAAATCACTGTGCTTAATGGTACACTACGCACTTAATTAGCCAAAGTATGAATGGACTATGCCCGGTAAAAAACCAACAGCTAATCGCACTATCAGTAAGGAAGAACATCACTCTTTCCTTGAAGAAATGAGTGATGTTCGGCCATTAGTCGCAGAAAAACGTTTTGAAGAAATTAAAAAAAAGCCCTCTCCAAAACCAATACATAGTCATGCTCATTCAGAATCAGACACGGATAAAAACCTGCTCTCTGATCCGGCCGATTTACGTGATGCTGCGGTGGATGATGTGTTATTTTACGCCCGTGCCGGAATCCAGCAAAAAGTACAGAAAAAACTACGCCGTGGTGAATTACCAATTGAAGAAGAATTAGACTTACATGGTTACACCGTCAACGAAGCAAAAACGGCAATTCAAGACTTTTTATATGAATGTAAAAGACAGCATATTCGCTATGTTCGTATTATTCACGGCAAAGGTTACCGCTCAGAACAACAAATTCCGGTATTAAAAACACATGTAGCATACTGGCTCCCCCAGCTGAATGATGTACTCGCATTTTCATCTGCGCGTGCAAATGATGGTGGAACAGGTGCCATTTATGTTATTTTAAAATCATCAAAAAAATAAAAGAAAATCAAAATGACAAAAAAAGATACCACACAACGCTCTTACATGGCGCTTGCACCATTAAGCTCACTTGCGGGAATATTTATAAATCCTTTTGCCAGCACGATAGCTCCTTTTATTCTCTTTTTTATTTTTCGCAATAGTCGCCCTGCTGTTAGCAAAGTTGCATTACAAACTGCCGATCTGGCCTTTAGTATTCAGTTGTGGATTATGCTTATTAGTCTGGCATTAATGCTGGGGATTTCACTTGATTGGCTCGTAGTTAGTGATGCAAAACAAATAATGGGACAAGCCACTTCAATCATTTTAATTATGTTCGTTGTATCACTTCTGTTTGCTGTTTATCAAGCGCTTAATGCAAGAGCTTGTACACATATTTTCTCTTTCAAAATTGCAGAGCGTGTTTTTAATTTAGTCAACTCTCGAGACAAAGAAAAAAAGAAGAAAAATAACTTAAGATAAAAAATCACCCAGCCTCGCATTATTATCTGCCGATATCGTAGGTAGCATTGCCAAAAACAGTTCTGCGGTTGCAATGGCATCTAATAAAGCATTATGCGCTTTATAAGGTGGTAGTTTATACGTTTTCCGAAGATTAAATAAACGTAATTCCGTTGGCCGATAGGAACGACCCTGGCGTTCAAAGCTACGTTTGGCTAAAACCTGCGTATCAATAACCCGCATAACAAAGTCTGTTTGATAAAGCTTTTGACATGCTGCATTAATAAATCCCTGTTCAATATTCGAGTTATGCACCAGAACCACCTTGCCTTTTAATTTTTTAAGTAACTTTGCTATTGCATCTTCAATCGTTATTCCCAAAGCACTTTCATCATCAGTTATATTATGGATAACAACACTTTTTTCAGGAAGTTCTTTATTTGTTTTAATAATCTTATGCCAACAAGTATCGAGTTTAATACCCAGCTCAGATATTTGAACCAAACCAATACTGACTATCCTATCTTTTTTTGCATCTAACCCTGTGGTTTCAATATCTAAAGAAACGATATCCGTTTCTTTAATCAATTTTCGTCGACTAACATAAGTTTGTTGCAGAAAACCCCTCATTACATCAGACTGCGTTTTTTTCAACCAGTATTTGCGAGCATAGTTTTTTCCAAAGAGATTATGAAACATGATGTATATTACGAGATACGACTTTCAAAAAAATGCTGCATGGTTTTAATAATTTCAAACGAATCTTTCAAGTGACTTTTTTCTAAGCCTGACAGTTCTTCAATGGGTAAAAAGTTATCAGCACCAATACCTTGTCGAATTTGCTCAGCCTGATGACGAATACGCAATGAGGATATAAACTCAAGCGCATCAATTAAGTTTCCATGCATTTCACGACTTAAGCCTTTACATTCTAAAGCCGCGTTCAATCTTTCTACCGTGTTTGTTTCTTTAAGGCCATGTTTAAGCGCAACAACACGGGCAATATCAACAACCGGAACTATGCCGCGGTGTTTAATATTCAGCGCTTTTTTATGACTGTCATCCTGCACCATTAAAAAATTTCTAAAAAAGCCCAGCGGCGGCTTATGAGTTAAGGCATTAGCAATCATATGCGATATAAATAGCTGGTTTTTTTTAGTCTGACTAAGCATTTTGCTCTGTAATTCATCAAACAAAGATATCTCACCATAAACCGGACGCAGATCAAAAAAAATACTCGAGAGCATTAATGACTTAGGTTCTGGTTCAAATATCCAGTTTGAAAAATAACCATGCCAAACTTTGACGGGTTGACGCCATTCATTATTACTGGCCATTGCATTACCAGGGCAATAAACATAACCGCAGTCGTTAAGGCCATCACAAACAAAATTGGCCAAGTCTTTAAAATAAGTTGCATGCTCATCTTTATAATCATCGGATAGGATAAGTGCATTATCCTGATCAGAATGAGAAGTTTGTTCATTCCGCGCCTGAGAACCACCTGCTGCCCAAACAAATTTTACCGGTGCAACACCCAGTTCAGTTTCAGCCAACATAATTAAGCGGCATGTTATTGCGTCGGTTATTGATGAAAACACTTCACCAATATGTTTTGCTGTTGCACTTGAAAGTGATAGCTGTAATTGTAGTTCTGGTAATCGGACACTGATTTTCTTTAACGCTTTAATTGAATTTGCTTTATAGATATCTGCTGCGATAAGCGTTGGATTTGTTGTTAGATGACGAACAATATCCGATGACGTTAATATGCCAACCGGAGTTTGTTTCTTTAATATCGGTAAATGCTGGACTTGTTTTCTTGTCATTGCTAACAATGCTTCTGAAAGTAATGTTTTATCTTCAACTGTTTCAAGATCAGTTGTCATAATAGTACTAACGGGCTGAGTTAAACTTAAATTTTGTGCAACACAACGAGAACGAATATCTTGATCGGTCAATAAACCTTTGAGCACATTATTCTCTGTTACCAAAATAGACGAAACCTGTTCTTCTGTCATCAACTGTGCTGCCTTTTGAATACTTAAGGCAACATCAACAATGACAGGCTTTCTATCTGTAAGGCTCTTCACTTCAAGCTGCATTGCACTTAAATCGCGCATATCTGCAGCGTGTGTCAATTCAACTGCGGTCCTTAATCGTTCATTGATTGACCGATTAAAATGTTGATCAAACTCTTCGTTTTGTTGCCTAAATTGATTTAGTTTCTCAACAGGTAATAAATAAAGTATCGTATCTTCAACACTAATGGCGTGTTGCTGTTTCATATTTTGTTTTTCATCTTCAGAATAGTAAATATCACCTTCTGCTAATTTATCGTTTAACTGATTATCTTTATCACGGAACTCGATGGCTCCGGTACGAATAATATAAAGATATTTGTTCGTTTTATTTAATTCAGAAAAAAAACTCCCCCGTCGCATATACTTTATTGTTAATGCTCTGGTAATTTCATTTAGTGTAGTTTTATCAAGAACATCAAAAGGTGGATGTGCCATAATAAAATCACGAATTTCTGTAAGTTCTATTTCCATATCACTATCTTATATCTTTTTTATTAATTGCAGAAATAAAAAAAGCCCCGTAAGAAAACTTACGGGGCCATTTTAGAACTTACATCAAATCGCATTAATGATCTGACGCAGCTCCGGCACCCGCAGGAACACGGATATCTTCAACAAGATGTTGAATATGTTCCGGTACAGGTGAGGTCATTCGAGAAACACCAATTGCAACGGCAAAGTTAGCAAGCGCGCCAACACAACCAAATGCATTTGGAGAAATCCCAAAGAACCAGTTAGGTGACATGCCACCAAGGAATGATGTACCTGGGATAAACATAATGCCTTTATGCTGGAATACATAAAGCATTGTAATGCCTATACCCGTCACCATACCTGCAACTGCACCAGTACGATTAACCTTCTTATTAAAGATACCCATCATCAACGCAGGGAAGATAGATGAAGCGGCTAAACCAAAGGCAATTGCAACCGTACCTGCTGCAAAATCGGGTGGATGAAGACCAAAGTAACCCGCCATACCGATAGCACCCGCCATCGCAATACGACCGGCCAACAGCTCTTGTTTCTCAGTAATATCAGGCTTAAAGATACCTTTCAATAAATCATGAGAAATAGAGGATGCAATCGCTAACAATAAGCCTGCCGCCGTTGAAAGTGCAGCCGCTAAGCCACCCGCTACAACTAATGCAATGACCCAGTTAGGTAAGTTTGCGATTTCAGGATTTGCCAATACCATAATGTCACGATCAACTTTGACCATTTCATTACCTTTCCAGCCGAATGATTCGGCTTTCGCAGCAAAATCTTTGTTCTTTTCATTATAGTATTGAATACGTCCATCACCGTTCTTGTCTTCAAACTTAAGAAGACCGGTTGATTCCCAGTTTTTAAACCACTGAGGACGTTTTTCATATTCAATATTTGCCGTTACTTCACCAACAGGACCTGTCTGAATAGTGTTCATTAAATTCAAACGTGCCATAGAACCTACAGCCGGTGCAGTGGTGTACAAAATAGCAATAAAGACCAAAGCCCAACCTGCTGTTGAACGTGCATCTTTTACTTTAGGTACAGTGAAGAAACGAATGATGACATGCGGTAAACCTGCAGTACCAATCATTAATGTTAGTGTGTATGCAAACATGTTGAGTTTGCTGCCTAACACCTGGGTTGTGTATTCATTAAACCCGAGTTCGGAGACCACCAGATTCAATTTATCCATCATATAGGTATTACCGTCTGCCATGGTACTTAATATACCTAGCTGAGGAACGGGGTTACCTGTAATGTTTAATGAGATAAAGATAGCCGGTACAGTATATGCAAATATTAAAATACAATATTGAGCAATCTGTGTGTAGGTAATCCCTTTCATGCCACCCATTACTGAGTAGATGAATACGATACCCATACCAATGTAGAGACCCGTATCATAATCCGTTTCAAGGAAACGTGAGAATGCCACACCAATACCTTTCATTTGACCGATAACATACGTAATCGAAGCCAAAATCAAACAAATAACCGCAACGATTCTTGCAGTACGTGAGTAGTAACGTTCACCGATAAATTCAGGAACCGTAAACTTGCCAAACTTGCGCAAGTAAGGCGCTAAAAGTAAGGCGAGTAATACATACCCCCCGGTCCAGCCCATCAAAAATACAGATGCACCGTAACCATTAAAGGCAATTAAGCCCGCCATTGAGATAAATGATGCTGCTGACATCCAATCGGCGGCCGTTGCCATACCGTTGGCAACCGGGTTAATCCCCTTGCCGGCGACATAAAATTCACCCGTTGTTGTCGCACGCGCCCAGAAGGCAATACCAATATAAATGGCAAACGTGGTACCAACAAACCAATAAGTTAGTGTTGATAAATCCATTATTATTAGTCCCCTCTAATCTTCTTCGTGGACGTTATATTTACGATCTAAGGCATTCATTTTTTTCGTATAGACAAAAATCAATGCCAAGAATGTATAAATAGAACCCTGCTGTGCAAACCAGAAACCTAGCCCAACGCCCCCAACCCTGATCGTGTTTAATACATCAACCAGGATAA